>JAESGD010000002.1_pt1:0-635000 | contig 809229 bp, 784 predicted proteins | sample 9269581 | NCBI WGS metagenome assembly JAESGD01 (sample SAMN14515903, study PRJNA621661) | algae metagenome | isolation source: Cyanomargarita calcarea GSE-NOS-MK-12-04C and co-occurring heterotrophs from... | place: USA: Grand Staircase Escalante National Monument, Utah | collected... | reverse complement strand
GTATCTTTTCAAAAAGACCGCAGCTGTCAGTGTCGATAAACAGTTCCGAAGAACCGTCGCTAGAACACCGCCGCCTGCGTTTCTCTTTCCAGATCAACGATTTCAAAGACCAAGACCAGAAAATCCAGCCCCACCGTTTAACGCCCGTGAACGGCGGAGGCGGCGATATATGCGCCCCAAGTTTCCATGTCAAACGCTTATTTAGTCTGGCGTCTGCCTCCGGGAGGCGAGTTGTTGTCCCCCGGCGGGAGGCGGGGATTTAGAGAGCCTTGAGTGGGGTGTCAACGGTCAAATCGAATTCCTCGGAACGAGTTGGCGTCACTCAATTTGCGTCTGCCGATCTTTTGGTGCGGCTCAGTGAACTTCGTCTGCTTCTGCCTTCGAATGCTCGCATGTTCCGCGCTTCACAGCGTCATCGGCGGACCTGATATTTCTCCTTTGGTGAACGCCCGATTTGCCGCTATTCACCCTCCCCGTCCGCGCCGATGCGCGGGGGACAGGTGGCCGAGTGGTTTAAGGCAGCGGTCTTGAAAACCGCCGTAGGTGGAAGCCTACCGTGGGTTCGAATCCCACCCTGTCCGCCATCGTCCTGACCTGAACACGCGATGCTAGGGACAGTGCGCCACGACTTGCGGCAGTTTCGGGGACATCAGGCCGACGTTCCAGTTCCAGGGGGCGTTGCCGGCGGTGCGGCGGCGGCACATGGCCTGTTCGTGCAGGCCGAACATGCCGGGGAACAGGCCGACACCGGGGCGGGCCACGCCGTCGAAGGTCACGAAATGACCCTCGGTGCCATAGGCGGTCCAGGCGCTGCCTTCGGACTGTGGTCGGCCATCGCGGGCGAAGCTGATCCAGTAGTCGATCATGGCGTCCGACAGGGCGACCTCATCGGCCGTATCGGGCACGCGAGGCCAGCGGGGCGGCGTGCGGTCCGGATTGCCGAACATGTAGGGCAGTTCGCTGGCGTGGAAGGCATGCAGCCCCGCCGCATCCGCCGCCGGATAGCCGTGGTCGAACAGATACAGATAGGCCGGCTGGCCCAGGGCCGTCTGGCTGCGCACCAGCCGCTCTGACGTCCAGCCGTAAAGGGCATCGCGGGTGGCCGCCAGAATGCTCTCGGCCATGTCGGACGACGGATAGAGCCTCAGGTAGTCGTCGGCCAGGTCGCCATAGCGATCGCGGATGACGCGCTCATAGTCGGCGGCGCTGCCGGGCACGGGCGGGGCCAGCATCCGCAGCGAGCGTATTTCGCCGCTGTTGAAACCGGCCAGAACCGGGACCGGGGCCTGACGTCCCTGATCGAAGACATCGACCATCTGGCCCGGCAGGATCATTCCATCGACCGTGCCAAAGGGCAGGAAGCCCGCCATGGCCGCCTGATCGGTCAGCACCTGGGGATCGGTGGCCCGCATTGCACGCAGGCTGGGCAGCTGCAGCCGACGGGTCAGGGTGGCCCCGGCCTCCTCGGCGGACGGCATGCCGAACCGGGCCTGTCTCAGCTCGGGCGTCGAGATCATGTATCCGCTCTGGACGATGGCCCTGGCGAACAACCCCCGGGCATAGGGGGAGGTCATCAGATAGATGACGCTCAAGCCCCCTGCCGATTCCCCGGCGATGGTGACATTGGCGGGGTCGCCTCCAAAGGCCGCGATGTTCTGCTGGACCCAGGTAAGGGCCTGGATCTGGTCCATGACGCCATAGTTGCCGGACAGGGCGGCGGGCGACTCGGCGCTGAGATCGGGATGGGCCAGATAGCCCAGCACGCCCAGACGATAGTTGATCGACACGACCACCACCCCCTCGGACGCCAGGCGGGCCCCGTCGTACAGCCGCTCCTTGCTGGAACCGGCGACCAGCGAGCCGCCATGGATCCAGACGATCACGGGTGCCGCCTGGGCCGAGGCCGGGGACCAGATGTTCAGCGTCAGGCAGTCCTCGCTGGTGGCCCCCAGGTCCTGAGAATAGATGTGCGGCACACCGGGCGTCGGCTGGATGCAGGCTGGGCCGAACTGGGCGGCATTGCGAACCCCGGTCCAGGGGGCCAGAGGCACGGGCGGCCGCCAGCGTCCCTCGCCCACCGGCGGCACGGCATAGGGAATGCCCTTGAACGCCCGGATGTCGCCCTCGGCTCGCCCCCGGACGGTGCCGGCTGGGGCAGCGACGACCAGGGGATCGGATTGTGGCGCAGGCCGTGCAGACGCCATGGCTGCGCAGGCGGCCATCGACGCTGCCAGGGTCGCCATGACGGCCAGACGACGGAACGGGTTAGGGTGCGAGCGTCTCATGCCTTGCCTCCCGCGCGGGAGGTATCACGACCCAGAACCCTGGCCAGAACCACGAACAGGCCGATGGCGACCAGATAGACCGGCGTCAGTGTGTACAGCGCCATCTGCAGCGAATGGTCGGGATTGGTGGCGCGGAAGAAATCGCTGGCGGCCCCGACATAGGTCGGTCCCACCCCCATGCCGATGAAGTTCATGACCAGCAGCAGCAGCGCCCCCGACATCACCCGCTGATTCGGCTTCACCTCTTCCTGAACCAGGGCCACCGACGACGACAGGTAGAAATAGTTCAGGAAGGTCGGTCCGCACAGCAGGGCCAGGGCCAGCGGCCAGGACGGCGCCCAGACGAAGGCGATATACAGCGGCACCGCCAGCGTCAGCGAGATCGCCGGCAACAGGGCATAGGCCTTCTTCGATCGACGGGTATAGCGGTCGATCAGCCAGCCCGAGGCGAAGATGCCGCCGCTCATGCAGATGGCCACCACTAGAGCGTACCACAGGGCCACGTCGTTCAGCGTCATGCCCTTCTCGCGCATCAAGAAGAGGACGGCGAAATTGCCGAGGCCATAGGTGATGATCTGCGTCACCCCACTGCCCAGCGCCGCCAGCACCAGCACCGGTCGCGAGAAGAACATCCGCACCGTGGACCAGAACCCGGCCTTTTCCGGTGCGGGCGCGCCCACCGCCATGTCCAGGCCACCCCGCTTGGGCTCCTTCATCAGGATGGGGGCGACGACCGCGGTCAGCAGGCCGACGATGCCGATGGCGACGAAGGCGTCACGCCAGCTGAAGGCCGCGGCAATAGAGGCTCCGAAGGCGATGCCCAGGGCCGCACCGACCGGCGGTCCCAGATTGAACAGACCCAGCGCCATACCCCGGCGACCAGGCGGGAAATAGTCGGTGATGATGGCATAGGACGGCGGTACGCCGCCCGCCTCGCCAAAGCCCACGGTCATCCGCGACACCGCCAGCTGGCCGAAATTGCGCGACAGGCCACAGGCAATGGTCGCCGCGCTCCAGATGCCACAGGCGATCGAGACCACGGCCACTCGGTTGGTGCGATCCGCAAGCCATCCGACCGGAATGGCGATGAAACAGTAGAAGAATGCGAAATACAGGCCGCCCAGCAGGCCCAGCTGACCATCGGTGATGTTCAGCGTGTCCTGGATCGGCTTGGCCAGGATCGACAGCAGCTGCCGGTCCAGGAAATTCAGCACATAGATGAACCACAGGACGCCCAGGGCGACCCAAGCCTTTCGGCCCACGCCGGGGACGGGCCGCGCCCCACTCTCGGCATCGACAGGGATTTCACCGGTGGCACTCATGTTCGTTTCCTCGGGCAAGCGGACCTTGAGGTCCGTCTATTTTTCAGGATGGGTCAGTGCGGCATAGACAAGGGTGCGGGCCTCCTTGCGGAAGGCGTCGCTGACGGGGTCGGCCAGACGCTGGATCAGGCCGACGTAGATCAGGTCGTTCTCGGGGTCGATCCAGAACCAGGTGCCCCCGCCGCCGCCCCAGCTCAGCGTGCCTCGACCCTCGACGGCACCGATGGGCGCCGGGTCCAGCATGACCGCGAAGTTCAGGCCAAAGCCGAACGCCGGATTGAACGGCAGCAGTCGAAAGGGATTGGTGGTCGCCAGCACCGCTTCGGGAATCATGTTGGTGGCCATCAGATCGACGCTGGCGGCCTTCAGAATCCGTGTTCTCCCCAGCTCTCCCCGGTTCAGGATCATCTGGCAGAAGCGGGCATAGTCAGTGGCCGTTGACACCAGCCCCCCACCCCCGCCTTCCATGCGCGGTGGCCGCGTGAAGTCATTGATCGGCATGTCGAAGGCCGTCGTCGCTTCCTTCAGGCCTGCGGCCCCGTCGCCGCGATAGATGGCCGTCAGCCTGTGCTGATTGTCCGGGCGCGTCTGAAACCCGGTGTCGACCATGCCCAACGGCCCGAAGATCCGCTCGCTCAGGAACGCGCCGAAGCTCTGGCCGGAAATCCGTTCGACAATCAGTCCCTGCAGGTCCGTGGCGATGGAATAGAACCACTCCGTGCCCGGGTGGAACATCAGCGGCATCTGCGCCACCCGCCGCACCAGATCGTCCAGGCTGTCGGCCCTCAGCACCCCGGCGGCGCGGTAAGCCCGCTCCACGGGATGGAAGTCGAACAGGCCATAGCCAAAGCCCGCCGTGTGGCTCATCAGTTCGCGCATGGTCGGCGGACGCGCGGCATCCTCGACGACCATGTCGCCGTGGGCATCCATGCCGGTGAACACCTTCAGGTCGCTCAGCTCAGGCAGGAACCGCGTGATCGGATCGTCCAGGGTCCAGCACCCCTCCTCGAACAGGATCATCAGGGCGACACCCGTGACCGGCTTGGTCATCGAATAGATGCGGAAGATGGCATCACGCGCCAGCGGCTCGGCATCGCCGATCCGGGCCTTGCCGCGAGTTTGAAATGCCACGACCTGGCCATGGCGCATCAACAGGGTGGACGTGCCCGCGACTTGGCCTGCCTCGACCATGCCGGACATGTAGTCGTCCAGCCGCGACAGGCGCTGAGGATCGAAACCGACGGCCTGAGGGCTCGTCGCGAAGGCAAGGCCGCCGGCTTCGGTCATGACGCGGGTGGTCGCGCGCGCTCGGCCGCGCGGCTCTCGCACATGCCGATGAAGCCATGGGCCATGAAGGTCGCCATCCGCGCCTTGATCGCCTCGAAGTCGTCGGATCGGCACAGGCCGCCGGACAGGTGGTCGATCCGTCCGGTACGGGCCAGGCTGAGGGTCAAGGCCCCGGTCACGAAGTGATAGCCCCAGAAAATGTCTTCGTCCGGACAGTGGGGCATGGCCTGTTTCAGCAGGCCGATCAGACGCAGAACCACGGGGTCGAACAGCCGGTCCATGACTTCAGCCCCCCAGGCCGGGGTGTTGTTCAGCTGGGCCCCCAGGGCCCCGAAGTGGCGCCACCCCTCCCCGCCTGTCGAATAGGTATCCAGGTCGGTATCGAGAAAGGCGCGCAAGGCCCCCTCCACCGTCGGCTTGCCGTTTGCCGCCTTCTCATAGGCGTCCAGCGCGTCCATGCGGCGACCGCTGGTGATCGGCGCGCGTCGGGCCATGACCTTGTCGAACACGTCCTGCTTGTCGGTGAAATAGTAGTGCACCAGAGACTTGTGGACCCCGACCTTGTCGGCAATGTCCTTGATCGTCACGCCATGCAGACCGTGTTTCGAGAACAGCTCCTCGGCGGCATCCAGAATCTGTTCTAGGCTCTCGGCGCGTTGTTCGGCCTTGCGACGGGGCTTCTGAACGGGCGTGGGCATGCGGCGGACCTCAAGGCAGCGCGGCGCATGACTGAGGTGGTGCGCCGACTCGATGACGAAAATCTCCGTCATCCTAAGCGCCCCCGTATGTGGCGCGAAGCTGCGTCTTGTTGATCTTGCCCGTGGCGGCCAGGGGCATGGCCTCGACGCGCACGATCCGGTCAGGAATCCACCAGTCGGCGACCCGCCCCTTCAGACTGGCCTTCAGCGCCCCGTCATCGATCTGCTGGCCCCGGGCCGGTTCGATGACCATCAGCGGCCGCTCACCCCATTTCGGGTCGGCGCTGCCGATGACGGCCACCAACCCGATGGACGGCAGGGCCCCGACGATCTCCTCGATCTCGACCGGATTGATCCATTCGCCGCCGGACTTGATCAGGTCCTTCGATCGACCCGCCAAGGTCAGGTTGCCCTCGTCGTCGATAACCGCCAGGTCCCCGGTATCGAACCAGCCATCGGCGTCCAGGGCCGATTGCGTCGCCCCGAAATAGGTATCGACGACACTCTGGCCGCGCACCTTCAGATGGCCCTCGACATTGCGCTGCTGCGGCAGGGGCACGCCGGACGCATCGGTCAGCAGCAAATCCAGACCCATCGGCGGCCGCCCCGAACCCCTGGCTGCGCCGGGACGGGTGCTGCGGGGCGACATCGTCCCCTGCGGCGACAGTTCGGTCATGCCCCAGCTGGTCTGGACGGTGCAGCCCAGGCGCGTCTCCATCCGCCGCAACAGGGCGTCGGGACAGCTGGATCCCCCGATAATGATCCGCTCCAGACTGGGCGTGTCACCGCCGGTCGCATCCAGATGGTCCAGCAGGCCGAGCCACACGGTCGGCACTCCGACACCCACGGTTACGCCATGCGCCTGGATCAACTGCGCCAGGCTGCGACCATCCGTGACGCGCCCCGGCAAAACCAGACTGGACCCCACCGCCGGGGCCGAGAACGGCAGACCCCAGGCATTGGCATGGAACATCGGCACGGCGACCAGGACGACGTCCTCCGCCGTCAAGGCCAGCGCATCGGCCTGGAGGGAGCGGATGGTGTGCAGATAGTTGGACCGGTGGGTGTAGGCGACGCCTTTCGGGGCACCCGTGGTGCCCGACGTGAAGCACAGCCCCGCCAGAGACCGCTCGTCGAACTGTCCCCAGTCGACGCGGCGTCCATGCTGGTCCAGCAGGGTCTCGACATCCCGCACGGGAACCCGGCCCGGCGCGGAGGCCGACCGGTCACCGTCCAGCAGGATTAGCTGTTCGATGCAGGGACAGGCCACGACCAGGGCCTGCGCCATCGACGCCAGACCCGCGCCGACCACCAGGACTCGGTCGTTGGCCTGTATGATCATGGAGGCCAGATGCGCAACGGTCAGGCGGGGGTTCAGGGTATGGCAGACCAGCCCCACGCCCATGGCCGCATACCAGGCCTCGACATGGTGCTGGGTGTTCCAGGCCAGGGTGGCGATCCGGTCGCCGGGGACCAGACCCAGATCGAGCAAGGCTCCCGACAGCCGGTTGGCCCGGTCCCGCAGTTCGGCATAGCCGACCGAGCCGCCACCGCCCTCGCCTGCGGTGATCACGCGCGCCCGGCCATGCCACTTGGCCCCGTGATCCAGGAAACGGTCCACCGTCAGGGCATAGTCCTGCATCGGGCTGAGACGGGCGTCCGTCATGCCGATGGAACTCGGGTGCGGGGGCTGGGATTGACGAGCATCATGGGAGGAAGGGAAATCCACGCTTTGCGGCAACGCCCGCGCGACACACGGGCGGCTGGAGGGCGACGAACGAGCCGCCGCCCTCCGCTTCGGATCAGAAGGTCTTCACCAGGTTCAGACCGATCTGGCGCGGCGGGCCGGCGTAGCGCAGCCCCGCATTGACTGCGGCGATATAGGTCTGGTCCGTGGCATTCATCGCGTAGGCCGACAGGGTCCATTCATCGACCTGATAGGTCAGCTTCAAGTTGACCAGATTGCGCGCTTCCAGCCGGTCGCCCAGCGCCTCGTTGTTGAAGATCGAGGTGAAGGACTCGTCGATGTGTGAATAGTCGATGCGCGGAGACAAGGTGGCACCATTGGACAGAGCGAAATCGTACTGGAGCCCGATGTTGAAGGTCAGTTCCGGCGCATAGCTCTGGGTATTGCCGTCCAGGTTCAGGCAGTTGGCACTGGCCGGGCCTGTCTCGGAGTTGCAGGTGCCGGTGCGCGGCAGGCGCGGGTCGGCGGCGAAGAACTCGCCCAGTTCCGAATGGGACACGGACATGCCGATGTCGCCAGCCCATTGCCCGAACCGCATCTGGGCCGAGCCTTCAAGACCCATCAGGACCGTCTCGCCGGACACATTGACGATGGAGCTGAACAGCGGCACCGCCGGGTCGCCCACGATGACCTGGAAGCCCTCATAGACCATGTAATAGGCACCCAGCTGGGTGCGGACACGGCCGTCGAACATCGTCGACTTCCAGCCAAGCTCATAGTCGATCACGTCTTCCGCGCCGAACGAGCTGGCCGGCACATAGAAGTTCGGCGCGTTCAGCCCGCCCATCTTGAAGCCGGTGGCCACGAAGCCATAGACGAAGTTGTTGTCGTCGATCTTGTAGTTGATGCTCAGCTTGCCGGTCGTCTTCTCGGCAGTGACCTCGTCGTTCTGCAGCAGGAACAGGTTGAAGGCCGGATAGGTCGTATAGACGTTGTCGTTGGTCGAGGTGGATTCCGACCAGCGGGCCCCCAACTGGATCTGCAGCTGATCGGACACGTCGAAGCTGACCTGACCGAAAACGGCCGTTGTCTCCTTGGGCGTCTCGCCGAAGATGTAATAGTCCACCACACCCTCGGGGAAGCCGACGTGATAGGCCCCTTGGGGGAAGGTCGTGACGGGGAAGACGACGTCGTCATATTGCCAGAAGGCCCCCAGCAGCCAGGTCAGGCGCTGGTTGTCCGGCGAGATGATGTTGAACTCCTGCGACCACACCTCTTCCTCGACCCGGTCAAAGAAGGTGTTGTTCAGCGCGCTGGTGCCGTCCAGATCGGTCGAGAACTCGCTGATGCCGTCCTGATAGCCGGTGATCGAGCGCAGGGTGATCCCGTTGTCGAGCACATAGCTGACGTTCAGCGATACCCGGGCTGTTTCGTCCTCGCCCGAATGCGGTCCATTGGCCGTGATTTCGAACGGGTCATTGGTCGCCAAGGCCGGATCGGCCGGATAGCCCCCGAAATCGAGATGGTTGTAGTCGCCCTTCAGCAAGACCCGGAGGGCCGGCGTCGGCGTCCACAGGAAGCTGGCGCGCATGCTCGTGGCATCAATCTCACCAGGATCGCCGCGATAGGGGCCGGTGATGTCATGGAAACTGCTGCGCGTTTCCTTGTTGATGGCAAACCGGGCGGCCACGGTGTCGCTGAGCGGAAGATTGACGGCGGCCTGACCCTTCAGATTGTCATAGCTGCCGACCTGTCCCATCACATAGCCGTTGATACCCGAGAAATCGGGGTTGCGGGAGTTGATGAAGACGGCCCCACCGGTGGCATTGGTCCCGGCGAAGGTGCCTTGCGGCCCGCGCAGCAGTTCGACACTGCCGATGTCGTAATAGGGCTCGGTCTGGAAATAGCCGGGGAAGACCGGCACGCCGTCGCGATAGGTGGTCACGCCCACGCCGATGGCCGTGGTCGGCTCGGACTTGCCGATCCCGCGCACGTTGAAGAAATTGCCCTGGCCAAAGTTCTGCACCGTCGTCGACGGGGCCACGAACTGCAGTTGCTCCAGCGTGTTGACGCTGCGGTTTTCTAGGTCGGTGCCGCTCAGCACCGTCGCGGCGACCGCTGTTTCCTGCAGATTGGTGGTTCGCCGTTCGGCTGTGATGACCAGTTCCTCGACTGTGGTCGCTTCCTGTGCGCCCGTCGGGTCGTTGGCGTTCGTCGCGTCCTGAGCCTGGGCTGCGCCGGCCCACAGCAGCACAGCGGCAGATGTCGTAATCCAGAGCTTGCGGCCCATGGCAGTCCCTCCTCGGTATTTCCCCTCGGCGCTCTTCGACGCCATGTCGTCACGCTCTCACCGATCGATAGCCTTGTCAATCTTCACTAACCGGCGAGTGAATATTGACGCTAACCCGTCTGCCGAGTCAGAACGATCCCAACAACCAAGAGTTTGGGGGACGGCCATGACAATCAATCTGACCAACCGCGTCGCCATCGTGACGGGGGCTGGCGGGGGCCTGGGGCGCAGCCACGCCCTGGCCCTAGCCCGCCAGGGAGCCCGCGTGGTCGTCAACGACATGAGTGCGACGGGGGCCGAATCCGTCGCCGACGAAATCAGGGCCGCCGGGGGCCAGGCCGTCGCCTCCGTCTGCAGCGTCACCGACCGCCAGGCCGTCCAGGCCATGGTGGACGATACGGTGAAGCGCTGGGGCTCGATCGACATTCTGGTCAACAACGCCGGCATCCTGCGTGACCGGACCTTTGCCAAGATGGACCTGGACGACTTTGATCTGGTCATCGACGTTCACCTGATGGGGTCGGTCAATGTGACCAAGGCCGCCTGGCCCCATATGCGTGAACAGGGCTATGGCCGGGTCATCTTCACAACCTCGTCTTCGGGTCTGTATGGCAATTTCGGCCAGTCCAACTATGCCGCTGCCAAGATGGCATTGGTCGGCCTGATGCAGACCCTGGCGCTGGAAGGGGAAAAGTCCGGCATCCGAGTCAATTGCCTGGCCCCCAGTGCCGCCACCCAGATGACCGATGGCCTCTATTCCGAGGACGCGCTCAAGGGGCTGTCCACCGACCTGGTCAGTCCCGGCGTGGTCGCCCTGGCCGCCGAGGACGCCCCGACGCGGGTTGTGCTGCTGGCGGGTGCCGGCGGTTTCGAACAGGCCCACATCACCATGACGCGGGGCATTCATGTCGGTGCGTCCCCCGATGCCGCGCTTCAGGTTCAGGCCAGCTGGGACCGCATCGCCGACCGTTCGGGCGAGCAGGTGCCCGCCTCGGGTGCCGCCCAGTATCAGCACGAGGTCGAATCGGCGGCCGCCGCGAACCGGTCCCTCTCAGCGGCCTGAGGCGGGCCCTGCGGCCTCACGTTCCTCTCGGCTTGACCCTATTGGTAGGCGGAGCCTCGGCGGGGTTTTCGGGCCAGGGATGGCGGGGATAGCGACCGCGCATCTCGGCCCGCACGGCCGCCCATGACCCTTTCCAGAAGCCCGGCAGGTCGCGCGTTACCTGAACCGGCCGCCGGGCCGGTGAGAGCAAGGCCAGGGTCAGGGGCGTCCGCCCGCCTCCCACACTCGGATGAATGGTCACGCCGAACAGTTCCTGAACCCGGATATCGACCCGGGGGCCACCCTCGGCCCCATAGTCGATAGCCGCACTGCCCAGCGGCGTCTCCAGCCGGGGCGGTGCCAAGCGGTCCAGGTCCCGCTGCCGGTCCCAGGGCACCAGGCTTCGCAGGCCCTGCTCCAACGCGCCGTCGGTCAGGGCCGCCAACCCCTGGACATCGTCCAGCAGGGGCCACAGCCACTCCTCGCGAACCTCGAACAGCCCCTCGTCCGACATGTCCGGCCATCCATCGTCCAGAGTAGTCAGATAGGCCAGCCTCGCCCGCAAGGCCGTGGCCCTGTCGCCCCATTTCAAGGCCGCCAGTCCGTCGCGGTCGACCTCGTTCTTCAAGGCGGCGGTGATAGTGGGCCGGTCGGGCGCTCCGGTGATCCGCTCGTCCACGACGATGGCCCCGATCCGGCGGGTCCGGCGCACGACCATGCGGCCAGAGGGCTCCCGCGTCAGACGGTCCTGGATCGTGATCCGGTCTTGCAGTGCCAGAGGATCGACCGGCACGGCCAGTCGCACCCGATCGCGGGTGTCTCCCCCGCCCAGATCGGCCACCGCCAGCCAGGGCTCGGACGACAGGGCCTCGGCGGTATCGACCGTCGCGCCCCGCCCTGACGCCAGCAGAAATTCCCCCGGCTTTCCTCGTGACCGCGCCACCCGCTCCGGAAAGGCCTCGGCCAGCAGGACACCCGGATCGACGTCGCTGCCTTTGCCGCCGCCAGCCGCCTTTGCCCAGCGTGCCGCCAGTGTGCGGGCATCGGCGGCGCGGGCGGATCGATCGCGGTCCAGCCCCTTCAGGCGCTCGCGCAGGTCCACCGCCTGTCCGCCCAGGCCCGGTTCGCTCAGCACCGCCGCCATCCGCGCCCCGGTCATGGCGTCGCCCTGGTCCGATGCCGTCACCACCAGATGCGCCAGCCGCGGCGACAGTGGCATCAGGGCCAGCCGCCGACCATGCGTCGTCAACTGCCCCTTGTCGTCCAGCGCCTTCAGGCGACCCAGCACCGCGCGCGCCTCCGCCATCGCCCCGGCGGGAGGAGGATCCAGCAGGGCCAGCCCGTCCGTCGAGGTCCGGCCCCATCGCGCCAGATCCAGCGCCAGGCCGGTCAGGTCGGCCTCCAGAATCTCGGGCCGCTGATGCGGGACCAGCCCCCGCGTCGTCTCCTCGTCCCATAGTCGATAGCACACACCCGGCTGGGTCCGCCCGGCCCGCCCCCGGCGCTGTTCGGCCGAGGATCGCGACACCCGCACGGTGGCCAGGCGGGTCAGGCCGCTGGACGGCTCGAATCGCGGAACTCGCGACAGGCCGCCGTCGATCACCACCCGCACCCCTTCGATGGTCAGGCTGGTCTCGGCGATGGAGGTGGCCAGCACCACCTTGCGGCGCCCTGGCGGCGTGGCACTGATCGCCCGGTCCTGCACCGCCTTGTCCAGCGCGCCATACAGCGGCACCACATCGATGGAGGGGTCGCGCAGACGCTCGGCCAATCGCTGGGCGACGCGATGGATTTCGCTCTGCCCCGGCAGGAAGGCCAGGATCGAGCCGTCCTGGTCGCCCAGCGCAGTCACGACAGCTCGGCTCATGGCCTCATCGATCCGTTCGCCCGGCGTCTGGCCCAGGTAGAGGGTCTCCACCGGGAACATCAGCCCCTTCGCCTCGATCACAGGCGCAACGCCTCCATCGTCACGGGCCAGCAGCCGCGACACCCCCGCTATGTCCAGCGTGGCCGACATGACCAGCAGGCGAAGGTCCGGTCGCAACAGCCCCTGAGCCTCCCGCGCCAGAGCCAGACCCAGGTCCGCATCCAGGCTGCGCTCATGGAACTCATCCAGCAGGACGGCCCCGATTCCTTCCAGCCCCGGATCGTCCAGCATCATCCGGGTGAAGACGCCCTCGGTGATCACCTCGATGCGCGTCTCCGGGCCGATGCGCGACTGCAGCCGCGTGCGATAGCCGACCGTCTGGCCCGTCGCCTGACCGAGGGTGGCCGCCATCCGCTCCGCCGCCGCGCGCGCCGCCAGTCTGCGTGGTTCCAGCACCAGGATCTTGCCATCCCCCAGCCAACGCTGGTCCAGCAGGGCCAGAGGCACCACCGTCGTCTTGCCCGCCCCCGGCGGCGCAGCCAGGACCACGGCGTTCGTTGCCGCCAAGGCCGCTTTCAAATCATCAAGGACATCGTGAATTGGCAACATGCGGACTGTCGAAGTTCAAAGCGCGAGGCCTCGCATAGCCCGAAGGCTGGGGTCTCACCACGCCTTCCGTGCCTTCACGAAAGCGTCGCCTCGCCTTCATCGTTCGGAAACCGCGTTGCGCGCCGCACAATCCGCCGCTAGCGTCCCCGCCCAGTGAAGGCGGCCCGGGGAGGGTTCGCCAAGAGGGGTCGCGACTCAATGTCAAACGGCGTGAAGCCCGGTGGGAACCGGCTTTTTCTCAAGAAATCAGTCGCCCAGATTCAAAAGGAAGCGGCCAAGAGCGAGCTGAAGCGCACGCTGGGCCCCATCAACCTGATGAGCCTGGGTATCGGGGCCATCATCGGGGCGGGCATCTTCGTTCTGACGGGACAGGTCGCCGCCGCCAACGCCGGCCCGGCCATCATGCTGTCCTTCGTGGTCGCGGGCATCGCCTGCGGCCTCGCGGGTCTTTGCTACGCGGAGCTGGCCTCGACCATGCCGGTCTCGGGCTCGGCCTACACCTATGCCTATGGCACTCTGGGCGAAGTCTTCGCCTGGATCATGGGCTGGCTGCTGGTGCTGGAGTACGGCGTCGCCGCCTCGACCGTCGCGGTGGGCTGGTCCGGCTATGTCGTTTCGATTCTCAGTGATTTCGGCATCAGCCAACAAATCTTCCCGACCATCCAGTACGCTGGCGGCGAGGGTCCGCAGTGGGCAACGCCCCTGGTCCAGTTGGTCCAGACCGCCGGGGCCACCAGCTTCCCCATGACCGGATCGTTCAACCTGGTCGCTGCCATCGGCATCGCCGCAGTCTGCGGCCTGCTGGTGCTGGGCGTGTCGGAAAGCGCCAACATCAACAACGCCATCGTCGTCATCAAGATCGTCGTTCTGCTGACCTTCATCGCGGTGGGCATCAGCTATGTGAATCCCGACAACTGGGTCCCCTTCATCCCCGAGCCGACAGGTGTGGCCGGTCAGTTCGGCGTCGGCGGCATCTTCCGTGGTGCGGCCATCATCTTCTTCGCCTACGTCGGTTTCGAAGCGGTCTCGACTGCAGCCGCCGAAGCCAAGAACCCCTCCAAGGACGTGCCGGTCGGCATTCTTGGCGCGTTGTTCGTCTGCACCCTCATCTATATGGCCGTGGCTGCGGTCATGACGGGCGTTGTGCCCTATCTGGAGCTGGCAAGCCCGGCTCCGGTTGCCGTCGCCATCGACCGCATGGGCCTGGAATGGGCCAATGTGCCGCTGGCCGCCGCCCCTGAGGGCCAGCTGAACTTGATCGCCTTCCTGATCAAGATCGGTGCCGTGACCGGGCTGTCGTCGGTCATGCTGGTGCTGTGCTACGGCCAGACCCGCATTTTCTACACCATGGCTCGCGATGGCCTGCTGCCGCGTGCCTTTGCCGTGATCCATCCCAAGTTCCGGACGCCTTGGATTGGCACCATCGTGCTGGGCATTCTGATCGCCATTGCGGCGGCCTTCCTGCCCATTTCGATCCTCGGTGACCTGGTCTCGCTGGGGACGGCGACAGCCTTCTCGATCGTTTGCCTGAGCGTGATCTTCCTGCGCATCAAGCACCCGGACATGCCGCGTCCGTTCAAGGTGCCGGGCGGAATCTTCACCGCCGTTCTGGGGATCCTGGCCTGCCTGTTCCTGGCCAGCCAGAACCTGATCCCGATGTTCCAGCATGCGGCCGAGGACAATCCCCTGCCGCTGATGCTGCTGGGCGGTTACGCCGCCATCGGCGCGGTCCTCTATGCCGCCTATGGCTTCTGGAACTCCAAACTGGCCAAGGGTATCGACATCACCGAGGAGACGACGATGTCGTCCCCGGCCGAGGCCCTCGGCTCCGGCGTCGACAACCAGAAGGACTGACGCAAGGGCTCAATTCCATGCGACATGAACAGGAGGCCCGGGGCAACCCGGGCCTCTTTTCTTTTTGGACTATGCGTCCTGGCCTCGTGGGCCGCTCACAAGTCATCCAGGGGCGTGCCACATGCGCCCGAAAGCGCACGACATCGGCGTTAGTCAGCGCGCCGACCGTCGCGAGCCGTCGCGTTTCGGCAGAGCGCCCCCCATAAAAACTGTGCCTTAAAGGAGCCGAAGGAAAACCGGCGCGGCGCGCTGGCGGGCCGGTACATACTCCCTGTCCAAGCCGCTCTTTGACATCATAATGTCCCCGCCGCCCCAGCGGTACCAAGGCCGATTGGCACTATTCGGCACAGACCGGCAGGTTCTGACAAGGCCGGGCACTTGGCACGATTTGGCACCTTTCGGCACGGTTTGGCGCGGTCTGTCATGCGTTTTCACGGCACACCGGGTGCCACCCACGCCGCACGAGCCTTCTAGTCCTGTCGAGACCCAATCGATTCAACTTGGCCGTTCTGAACCCGAAGCCCTCTGACGCGTTGCTCGCCAGCAAGGGAGCAGCACATTGGATTCGCAGAGAAAACGCGAAATTCTCAAAGCCGAGGCCGAGGCGACGCTCGCTATGGCTCTGGTCGACCGCGGCTTCTATGTGATCGAGAGACGTCGACCTGTTCTCCCGCCCCTGCCCCCGGTGGAAGCCGATACGCCACCGCCTGTCCCGCTGGAACAATAGACGCCCGCCCCGGCTTGCCGCCGTCTGCATTCCCCCCTAAAGCCCGCGCCAGACCTATGCGGATGTGGCGGAACTGGTAGACGCACTGGATTTAGGTTCCAGCGCCGCAAGGCGTGGAGGTTCGAGTCCTCTCATCCGCACCAGGCTCAAGCCCAGACGGCTAGCAGGCCGCTGAGGGCACACCATAGCGGCTGTGGCTCACGACCGGTGCATTGCCTGACGGGCCGAGCACCAGGGTCGTTACCCGGTCGAAATCGCATTCATCCACCGGCTGTGGTGACGGATCGCCCAAGGCCGCGGCGATCTGCGGCACCGTATTGCTGTGCCCGACGATCAGGACAACGGAATCGGCGGTCGCCGAGCGCACGAAAGCGACGGTCCGGGACACATGGCCTTCGGTCTCGCCGTCGAACGATACGGTCTGAATCGGCACTCCGGCCCCATCCGACGTCGGCTTGGCTGTCTGCATGGTCCGCTTCAAGGGCGAGGTCAGGATCAATGTGGGGGCTGCATCTTCGAACAGTTCGGCCAGGCTCGCGGCGCGGGACAGTCCCTCGACCGACAGCACCGGATCGGCGGACGAATCAGCCTTTTCTGCGTGGCGAACGATGACGACCGTCTGCGCCTCAGCGCTCAACGCGCCGCACCCGGCCAGAGCCAGGGCCAACAGGCCGGTCCGTATGCTCAATGCACAGCCCAGTCTGCCCCAGGCTGGACGAAGGCCGGTTTTCCGGACGTCTCGCCATAGACCATGCACAGATCCTCGAACACGCGGTTCCAGGCAAAGCGCTCGACCGTGCGAACGCGCGCGGCCTGACCGATGGCCTCGATATCCCGCTCGAACAGGGCTTCGATCGCCTGGGCGTAATCGGCCGGATCGGCGCTGCGTGACAACTGACCGACCGTGTCGTCCACCGTCTCGGCGACGCCCCCCGCATTGACCCCCACGACCGGACGACCACAGGCCATGGCCTCCAGCACGATCAGGCCGAAGGGCTCCTTATCGTTGGCATGAACGAAGGCATCGCAGCTGGCGATGATCCGGGCGACGGCTCGCGGATCGCGCTCATACGGCAGGGCGATCACGCGATCCTCGGGCGGCATGCCCGTGCCCGCTCCGACCAGAACGAGGTGATAGGGCGCCCCCAGACGCTGCACCGCCTCGATCAGGACGTCGATGTTCTTTTCCTTGGCCGGTCGCCCGGCAAAGCACAGCAGCCGCGCCGACGCAGGCAGGCCCAGCTTTTTCAGCAGCCAGTCCCGGTCGCGCCGGTCCGGCCGGAAGGTATCCACTTCGACACCAAGCGGCCGAATGACGATGTTGCCGACCCCGGCTTCTTCCAGCCGCTGGGCGATGAACCGACTGGGCGAGACGACGCGGTCGAACTGCCCGAACAGCTTGGCCCAGCGCTTCTCGACTGGCTTCTTGGCCCATTCGCCGAAATGCAAGGCCGCCAGCCCGGCCGGGTCCGAGTGACAAAAGCCGATAACGGGACACCCCGCCCGCTGACCGGCCTCCAGCGCCCCCTGCCCGGGCGTATAGGGGTCGCCCGCCTCGATGATCGACGGCTTCAGCGACGCCACCCAGGCCCCCCACCGCTTGACCGAGGTGGGCCAGCGATAGCCGTCGCCGAACGGCAGTTTGGTGGCGTGCAGCTTGATGATGCCATCCGACCCTGCGTGGTGCCGCGCGCCCGGAACGACCAAACTATGTGCCACGGCAGGCCGATTCTCGGCCAGCCAAGTCTTCTTGGACATCAGATAGCGCTTAACCCCACCGGATCGCGGTGCGTACAGCATCGTCGTGTCGACCAATCTGGGGCGTGGGTCTGCCGCCGAGGCCTTCAGCGCCTGCAGCGTCTGCGACACTTCCTCGTCCAGCCCGGGAATTAGCCTCAGCTCCGTCTCCTGGACGTCGAGGCCGACAAGGGTCATGGGGTCTGCTCCGGTGGTGTCGTCGGGCTTAACGCCGAACGATCGGCCTTGGATGCGTCGGGCCTTTTTCGATCTTGCCATTCAGCGCCCGTAGACCCCTCCGGCGACAAGCTCAAGTGTTCTCAGCAGGCGGACGATCCGGCGCGACTGCGATGCCCCGCCGGACGAGGGCTTCCCGCAGCAGTACCTCCAGCTGAGCGTTGACCGAGCGCAGTTCAGCGGCCGCCAGCTTCTCGACGGCCGCCATGACCTGGGGCGAACCCCGCATCAGGAAGGGCTTTCTGGCTCGGGCCATATCAGCCGTAGAGGGTGCCCGTATTGACGACGGGCTGCGCCTCGCGGTCCGCGCACAGCACGACCAGCAGGTTCGAAACCATGGCGGCCTTGCGATCCTCGTCGAGGTGAACGACGCCGCGCTCACCAAGGTCGTTGAGCGCACTCTCGACCATGCCGACCGCGCCCCGCACGATCAGGCGGCGCGCCGACAGGATGGCCTCTGCCTGTTGCCGCCTCAGCATGGCACCCGCAATCTCCGGCGCATAAGCCAGGTGAGCCAGTCGCGCCTCGTCGATCGTAATGCCGGCTATGGCCACCCGCTTGGCCAACTCGACGCCCAGCCGCTCTGCCACGTCCTCGGCATCAGCACGAAGGGTGAGTTCGCTCTCCTCACCCTCCACCTGCTCACCGTGGTCATAGGCATAATGGGATGCGATATCGCGCAGCCCCGTGTCCACCTGGATGTCGACGAAGGCCTGATAGTCATCGACGTCGAATAGCGCCTGGGCTGAGTCGGACACGCGCCAGACCACATTGGCCGCGATCTCGACCGGATTTCCGCGCTTGTCGTTCACCTTCAGCGTGTCGCTGGTGATGTTGCGGGCCCGCAAAGAAATCTTGGTGCGCGTGTACCAAGGCAGAACCCAATGAAGACCCGTCTTGCGATCCGTCCCGCGATAGTCGCCGAACAACAGTATCGCCATCGCCTCATTGGGCTGCAGCGCATACAAACCGCAGAGCACAAACAGGCCGATCGAAACCAGGGTCGCAGCCAGAATCACGGCCACGATCTTCACAGCCACGACCGCCAGCACAACGGGCGCCGCCAGAATGAGGCCCAGCCCCACCAGCAGCATGAGAATGCCATTGGCGCTTTGCGCCGGACGCTCTTGAGACTTGGAATTCGGCGGTGTCATGACGTTTCCCCTCTGATGTCGAAATGATATCACTATGGTTTCATTTCTGGCAAGCGTACGGCTCCGCGACGCGAACGCTAGGGAGCGTTCGGCCTTGCAATCGCCTCAAATTCGAGAAACTTGAGGCAGGCTTGCGCGGTCCCTGCTATCGGGGATGCGGCGTTCGATAGGCGTGTCCACCGAGGGTGTTTTTCCGAATGCGTATTCTGCTCGCGACCGCGGTGGCGATCGCTCCTTTGCTGGCGGCGACGGGGGTTCAGGCCGAGGTGGTCATCTCCACCACCCGGACCACGCCGATCACCACGTCCAATGCGACGGGATCAGGGCCCGACATCATCCGGATCGCCAGCGGCGGCTCCATCACCGTCAACAGCGGTACGGCCCTGACGCTGAACTCCAGCCATGATGTGACGATCGACGGTGGTGGCTCGATCACCATGCTGAATGCGGCTGACGGCGCGACCGGCGTGCTGGTCAACGGCGGCAATACCGCCGATCTGACAATCTCGGGCGGCATCTCGATCACCGACAACATCGACACCTATCCAAATACCGACAGCGATTCCGATCTGGATGGCCCGTTTTCGAACGGAACCGATCGCTACGGTGTACGAGTGGTAGGTAGCGCGCCCCTCGTCGGCGATATTCGCATGACGCGGACATCGGCGATCAATGTCGACGGCAACAACTCCTACGGCATCTCGGTCGAGTCCGATCTGACCGGAAACCTGACCACTCTCGGCACCGTCTCGGCCACTGGCGACAACTCGGTCGGAATCCGCGTGAGCGGTGATGTCTCCGGCCAAACCTTCATCGGCGGCAATGTCACGGGCTATGGTCGCAACGCATCGGCTGTGACCATCACAGGTCAAACGGACGGCCCGCTGATTGTCCAAGGTCAAATCCAGGCCTCTGGCTACCGATACACCAGCCGCCCCGGACAGACGGTAATCGACGCTCTCGAGGCAGACGATCTTTATCAGGGCGGCACAGCGGTTCTGATCGCGGGTAATGTGGCCGGGGGCGTCGTATTCGACGAACAGTTCGTCGGCACTGTGGAGGCCGACACAGACGAGGATGACGACGGCGTCATCGATACCGAAGAAACCACAGCCCGGATCACCAGCTTCGGGGCGGCCCCGGCAGTTCAGATCGGCTCGACGTCCCAGGCCGTCACGATTGGCGCATTCGGCACCGGGGCGTCGGATTACGGTTTCATCAACCGCGGCGAGATTGGTGCCCAGGGGGTCTATGACGGCATTACGGCCAATGGGGTCGTTTTCGGCGTCACCGGTGGGCAGGCCGTGAACATCGAAGGCGGCGTTTTGAACGACGGGTCGATATCGGCCCTTTCCTATCAGGCTGCCGCAACGGCGATCCGATTTGGCGACGGGACGACGACGCCTCGTTTTGCCAACTCCGGGACCCTGTCGACCGGTGTCAGCGCCGACACCAATGTGGTGGTCGCAAATGTCGTGATCGAGGACGGGGCGAATGTTCCGTCGTTCGTCAACAGTGGGCAGATGATCGCGTCGTCTGTCGGCGGTGTGGCGACGGTCGTCGGCTTGCAGGACCTCAGCGGTACGCTGACCTCCATCACCAACACTCGGTCGATCCAGACCCAGCTTCTGCCAAACGAAGACGGCGATGCCCTCACCGGCACGACGACCGCCATTGATGTGCGCGCCAACACCACGGGCGTGACATTCGTTCAGTCCGGCGTAGCCAACGCTCCGACGGCGGGCGATCCGGACACCGACGGCGATGGTGTTTCCAACGCCTTTGAACCCATTGTCGTCGGCGATATCCTGCTGGGGTCGGGTAACGACGTCGTTGACATCCGAAATGGCACCGTCAACGGCACGCTCAACTTCGGCGTCGGCCAGGACAGTCTGTCGATTTCGGGCGGAGCCAATGTCCGCAGCGCGATCGTGGATGCCGACGGGCTCCTGGATGTCAGCGTCACCAACGGCTCACTGGAAACTCTGCAATCCACGCCCGCGACCATCAGCGGCCTGACCATCGGTCAGAACGGCCAGCTGCTGGTCTCCCTCGATCCGCAGGCCGGTGCCAACGCTGGCTTCGTCGTCAACGGAACGGCCACGCTTCAGGATGGCGCACAACTGGGCGTTCGCTTCTCGTCGCTGCTGGATGGTCCGGAGCGGTTCACCATCATCGACGCCACCACGCTGAACTACGGCAACGTCCAAACCGACGGCGTCGACGAGCCCTATCTGTTTGTCACCACGGTCGGTGCCGACGTCGCGGCCGGCAATGTCTATGTCGACGCCCGTCGCCGCACGGCACAGGAAGCCAATCTGCTGGCGGTCGAGGCCTCGGCCTTCGACGCCTTCTATGATGCGCTGGATCGTGACGATGCCCTGCTGAACGCCTTCCTGAGCCAGACGGATCGCGAAGGCTTCATCGACCTTTACGAGCAGCTGTTGCCCGACCACTCTGGCGGCCCGCTGCTGTCGCTTGCATCGGGCGTCGATGCCGTGACCCGCGCCCTGACCGGCCGCAATGCCTCGGCTCAGCCGGGCGAAACCAGCGCCTGGCTGCAGGAGATCAATTTCTACGCCGACAAGGACAAGACCGACACCTACGGCTTCCGCTCAGAGGGCTTCGGCGTGGCGGGCGGGGTCGAACGCGGCACTGACCTGGGTGCCTTCGGCGTCACCGTGGCTTTCACCTCTTCAGACCTTGAAGATCCGGAAGCCGAGGCCGAGGAAATCCTGTCGGCCAATCTGATCGAGCTGGGCGTCTATTGGCGCGCCCAGGGTCAGTACTGGACGACCTGGGCGCGGGCGGCGGCGGGTTATGCCACCTTCGATGCCACGCGGTCCCTGGTCGGCAGCGGCCTGAACCTGTCCAACGAGTCCAGCTGGAACGGCGTGACCCTGGCTGCGGCCGGCGGTGCCTCCTATGAGCGGACCTACGGGCGGTTCACCTTGCGTCCCGAAGTCTATGCCGAATATTTCTCGCTCAGCGAGGACGCGCGCGTCGAAGATGGCGGCGGCGATGCCTTCGATCTGGAAATCGATGAGCGTGACGGTCACATCTTCTCGGCCGTGGCGGCGATGAACGTCAGCTTTGGTTTGGGCGAGAATAGCTGGCTGCGCCCTGAGTTCCGGGTTGGCTGGCGCCAGAACATCTCGGTCGACGTTGGCGAGACCATCGCTCGCTTCGCGTCAGGTGGGCCGGACTTCCGCCTGAGCCCCGACTCCATCGAGGGTGGCGGACCGATCGTCGGCTTCCGTCTGAATGTCGGAAACGAGCTGGGCATGCTCAGCATCAGCGCCGATGCCGAGCAGGTCGAGGACTATATCCGCTATATGCTGTTGCTCCGTGCCAGCTTCCGCTTCTGATCGCGGCCTAGAACCAGACAAAAAGAAAAGCCGCCGGAGCGATCCGGCGGCTTTTCAGTATCTGGTGGGCGGCGAGGGGTTCGAACCCCCGACCCCCTCGGTGTAAACGAGGTGCTCTGACCAGCTGAGCTAGCCGCCCGTAGCCCGGTGTTTGCCCCGGTCTGACGGGACGGGCAAGACGCTTTCGCCTCCTGCCCGCCCGATCGATGTCAGTGGCTGACCACGACCGTGCCGTCTCCGGGAACAGGCGGTTGTGCGGCAGGCAGGGGATCGGCGGCTTCGTCCCATTCGACCGGTGTCAGTCCGCCGGTCAGGGCCCATTTCAACGCCTCGTCGGCCGTCTTTATCGGAACGATCTCCAGCGCCGACTTCACGTTTTCGGGCACGTCGGCCAGGTCCTTTTCGTTCTCCTCCGGGATCAGAACCGTCTTGATGCCGCTGCGCAAGGCGGCCAGCAGCTTCTCCTTCAGTCCGCCGATCGCCGTCACCCGTCCGCGCAGGGTGATCTCGCCGGTCATGGCGATATCCTTGCGTATGGGAATACCGGTCAGGACAGACACCATGGCCACGGTCATGGCGACCCCGGCTGACGGACCGTCCTTGGGCGTTGCACCGTCCGGCACGTGAACGTGTATGTCGGTCTTCTCGAACACCGGCGGCTTGACGCCGAAGCTGAGTGACCGCGCCCGGACGTAGGAGGCCGCGGCCGAGATGGACTCCTTCATCACGTCCTTCAGGTTGCCGGTGACGGTCATGCGGCCCCGGCCAGGCATCTTGATCGCCTCGATCGTCAGGATTTCGCCGCCGAATTCAGTCCAGGCAAGGCCAGTGACGATGCCGACCTGATCCTCCTCGTCCGTTTCGCCAAAGCGGAACTTCCGTACTCCGGCATAGTCGGCCAGCTTGGCTGCATCGACTGTGATCGACAGGGTCTTTTCCTTCGCCATTTCGCGAACTGCCTTGCGTGCCAGACCGCCGAGGGCCCGCTCCAGCGACCGCACCCCCGCTTCGCGCGTATAGTAGCGGATCAGGTCCCGGATGGTCTCGTCCGGCACCACGAACTCGGCCGGTGTCAGTCCGTTGTCCGTCGTGACCTTGGGCAGGACGTGCCGCTTGGCGATCTCGACCTTCTCGTCCTCAGTGTATCCGCTGACCCTGATGATCTCCATGCGATCCATCAGGGGCTGAGGCATGTTCAGACTATTGGCCGTGGTCACGAACATGACGTTGGACAGGTCGTAATCGACCTCCAGATAATGGTCGCCGAACGTATTGTTCTGCGCGGGATCCAGCACCTCGAGCAGCGCGGAAGACGGATCGCCCCGCCAGTCGGCACCCAATTTGTCGATTTCGTCCAGCAGGATGAAGGCGTTGGTCGTCTTGGCCTTCTTCATCGACTGGATGATCTTGCCCGGCATGGAGCCGATGTAAGTCCGGCGGTGACCACGAATCTCCGCCTCGTCGCGCACGCCGCCCAGCGACATGCGGACGTATTCACGCCCGGTCGCCTTGGCGATCGACTTGGCCAGCGAGGTCTTGCCGACGCCCGGAGGGCCAACCAGGCACAGGATCGGACCCTTCAGGCTGTTGGTGCGCGCCTGGACGGCCAGATACTCGATGATACGTTCTTTGACCTTCTCGAGGCCGTAGTGATCCTCCTCGAGGATGTCCTCGGCCTTGGACAGGTCGATGGGCCGGCTCTTGGCCTTGCCCCACGGGATCGACAGCAGCCAGTCGAGATAGTTCCGGACCACGGTCGATTCCGCCGACATCGGGCTCATGTTCCGCAGCTTCTTGACCTCAGACTCAGCCTTGGCGCGAGCCTCCTTGGACAGGCGCGTCTTCCTGATGCGCTTCTCCAGATCCATGACCTCGTCGCGCGCGTCGTCGGTCTCTCCCAGCTCGCGCTGGATGGCCTTCATCTGTTCGTTGAGGTAGTACTCGCGCTGGGTCTTCTCCATCTGGCGCTTTACGCGCGAGCGGATTTTCTTCTCGACCTGCAGGACGCTGATCTCGCCCTCCATCAGGCCATAGACCTTCTCCAGGCGCGCCGTGACCGCGATTGTTTCCAGCAGGCTCTGCTTGTCGGCGATCTTGACCGACAGGTGGGCCGCCACGCTGTCGGCCAGCTTCGACGGATCACTGATCTGGGGGATGGAGCTGAGCGCCTCGGGCGGGATTTTCTTGTTCAGCTTCACATAGTTTTCGAACTGCTCGACCACGGCCCGCAGCAGAGCCTCGGCTTGTGACACATCGCCAGCCTCGTCCTCGATGGCGATCGCTTCGGCCTCGAAATACTCTTGGCGGTCGGTGAACCGGGTCAGGCGCGCCCGGCCCTTGCCCTCGACCAGCACCTTGACCGTGCCATCGGGCAGTTTCAGCAGTTGCAGTACGGTGGCGACCACACCGACAGGGTAGATGGCATCCGCAGACGGATCGTCATCGACGCTGTTCTTCTGGGTGGCCAGCAGTATCTGTTTTTCACCCTTCATGATCTCGTCGAGGGCCCGCACGGATTTCTCGCGACCGACGAACAGCGGCACGACCATGTGCGGGAAGACGACGATGTCTCTCAGTGGCAGTACAGGCAGGGTAACGGATTCGGACATGATGCACTTTCCTGGGCCTTTGGTGATCTCCGGCCCGTCCCTTCCGACAACCGGCGCGATGCCGATCACCCAGAAGCGACCCGTCGATTCCGACGGCGTTCGGAATACTATGTGGTCTTGACCACGTGGCGTTCAAGCGTGACGGCTCCATGACTGAATTCGCTGTGGATGTGTGACCCGTAGTCGTGCCCCAGCCATCAGGGCCCCGCTGTCATACAACCATGATGACAACGGCCCATAAGGCCCGAAATTCCGGAGTTCTCAGGCCCATGCGTATCGACCGTCGCAACTTGATCACCACCACGGCCGCCGCTGCCGCCTTCATGGGCTTTGCGCGCAATGTTCATGCACAGGTGGCCACCGCAGAAGAGACCTATGTGAATCAGGTCGAGGGCTATGGCCCATTGGTGCGCGATCCGAACCGCCTGCTCGACCTGCCCCAGGGGTTCACCTACCAGGTCATCTCTCAGAGCGGCGACACGATGGACGATGGCCTCTTCGTGCCCGGTCAGCCCGACGGGATGGGATGCTTCCCCTTGTCCGGCAGTCAGGTCGCCCTGGTCCGAAATCACGAGCTCAAGGGATCGAGCGGGCTGCATCGCAACCTGGGTCCAGGCGGCTTTCACCAGGAGCGAATCGGCCTGCTGAGCGCAAGCCATGCTTTCGACACCTACAAGGATGGCCGGGTGCTGCCAGGGGGCACGACCACCCTGGTCTATGATCTCGATACGCGTGAGACCGTGCGCCAGCACCTGTCGCTCGCCGGTACCTCGACCAACTGCGGCGGCGGTCACACCCCCTGGGGCAGCTGGCTGACCTGTGAGGAAACGGTCGAGACCCCCGACGACGCCGACGTCAAACAGGCCCACGGCTGGGTGTTCGAGGTGCCCGCAGACGCCAACGGCCTGGTCGATCCCGTGCCGCTGAAGGCCATGGGCCGGTTCGACCACGAGGCGGTTTGCATCGATCCGTCCACCGGCATCGCCTATCTCACCGAGGACGACAACGAGGGCCTGTTCTACCGCTTCATCCCCGTCACCCCCGGCAAGCTGGCGGATGGCGGCCGCCTGCAGGCGATGGCGTTCAAGGACAAGATGGGTGCCGACAGCCGCAACCAGGATGCGGCGTCGCGTGAATGGTCCGTTGGCGACTGGCGCGAGGTCGTGTGGATCGACATGGAAGACGTCGAAAGTCCCAACGACGACCTGCGCAAGCGTGGCCATGCAGCCGGTGCCGCGCTCGTGGCCCGCGGCGAGGGCATCTTTTTCGATAAGTCGGACATGTATCTGACGGCCACGTCTGGCGGTCCGCTGCGCCGCGGCCAGATCCTGCGCTATGCGCCCTCCCCTATCGAGGGTCAGCCGGGCGAAGCCAATCAGCCCGGCCGTATCCAATTGTTCGTCGAGAGCGAGGATATCCGCACGATGAACATGGGCGACAATCTGGTCGTCGCCCCCTGGGGTCACCTGATCGTCTGCGAGGACAACTATTCCGACGAGATCCGCAACCACCTGAAGGGCGTCACGCCCGAGGGCAAGGTCTATACGATCGGTCGCAATGTCTTCGCCGGAAACTCCGAATTCGCCGGGGCCTGCTTCTCGCCGGACGGCAGCGTGCTGTTCGTCAACATCATGTATCCGGGCATTACCTTCGCGATCAGAGGCCCCTGGACCTCGGTGAAGGGCTGAACAGGCGCGGCTGCGATCGCCGCACCAGCCACAGATTGATCGTTGCGGCGGCCAGAACGACGGCCGCCCCGGCCTGGTGCAGCACGCCCAGGCCGATCGGCACCGCATGCACCAGGGTCACCACACCCAGCACGGCCTGCAGCCAGATCGCGCCCGCCACGACGAAGGCGGATGTGCCCAAGCCTTCCGCCAACCGCCAGCGCCACGCCTGGACGGCATAGGCTATGGCCCCCAGCAGCAGGCCATAAGCCACGATGCGGTGATTGAACTGGACCAGGGCCTGGTCATGCAGCAGCGTCAGGCCGCCCAGGCTCCAGTCCGCGGGCGGGAAAATCGCTCCGTTCATCAGGGGCCAGTCGGTATAGACCATGCCCGCCTTCGCTCCAGCGACCAACCCGCCCAGCAGGCATTGCAGGAAGACAACGCCCAAGAGGACGGCAGCGCCGCGCGACCAGCCGCCCGGCGAGCGGGAATGCTCCGCTCCGAACCAGGCCTCCATTCCCGTCCAGATCAAGCCTGCGAACAGCGCCAGCGCCAGGCCGAGGTGGGTCGCGAGCCGCTCGGGAGCCACGTCCACACGCTCAGACAGACCACTGGACACCATCCACCAGCCGATCGCGCCCTGCAGCCCGCCCAGGGCCAGCAACAGGGCGCAGCGCCAGATGAGACGTTGAGGCATCCGCCGCAGCACCAGGAACACCGCAAACGGCAGGGCAAAGGCCAGGCCGATCAGCCGCCCCAACTGGCGATGAATCCACTCCCACCAGAAGATTCCCTGGAACTCCGAAAGGCTCATGCCGGCGTTCACCTGCTGATACTGCGGAATGGCCCGATACTTCTCGAAGGCCTCGGCCCAGTCGGCGGCAGACAGGGGCGGCAGCGCCCCCATGATCGGTTTCCATTCGGTGATCGACAGACCCGATCCCGTCAGGCGAGTGATGCCTCCGACGACGACCATGGCAAACACCAGGCCCGCGCAGACGAACAGCCACAGGCCGACCGCCCTCGATTGATCCAAACGACCGAAACGGTTCATTCGACGCCCGCTCTTGGTGACGATACAGTGTCCGGCGCATCGACTTGCGCCGCGAGGATGGCGGTATGCTCTCCTCTGGTGGCGAGATCGAGTCGCTTCTGACGGACCAACCGTCGCATCGGGTCACGAAGGGCTTATCGCTTGCAATACCTCGACATCCTGACCGGCGCTCTGGGAGCCTTTGCCCTGGCCTGGATTGCTGATCTGCTGACCGGGCGTCGCGGTCTGTTTGCGACCAGCTTGGTGGCCGGCATCGGTGCCGTCTGCGGCTGGTTCCTCACCGTGCGCGTTCTTGGCGTCGCCACCCTGGACGACTGGCGCTGGATCCCCTGGTCCATGGCCGGGTCGGTCATCTGTCTCGTTGCGTTCTTCCTGTTCCGGAGCAAGCGCTGATGTCCACGGTACAAAAGGCGCGGGCCCTGCCCCCTCGCCTGCGCAGTTTTATCGCCTGTATGAGCGTTCTCGTCTGGCTGGCGTTCTATATCTGGGCGGTGATCGCGGTGGGCGAATGGCTGCCCCGCAACCCTTGGGTCGACCTGATCTATTACGGCATCGCAGGCACAGCCTGGGGCCTGCCGCTTTACCCTCTGTTCAAATGGGCCGAAGGGCCCAGGCAAGGCTAGACGCGGGTCTTTTTGGGGACGCCTCACCCCTCTTATGCCTGGCCCCGCTGCGCTGCCGGGATCAGACCGACATCCAGTATCCGATGCAGGGCATCGACATGCCCGTCCCGTGTCGCGACCGGTTCCGGATCTGAGGTCATGACCACGGTCAGCTGCAGGTCCGGGGTGACGAAAATCATCTGACCGCCATAGCCCCAGGCAAAGAAGACGTCGTGTTCGCCGCTCCGCCGAATCCACCAGCCGTAGCCATAGGGGTTGCCGCTCCAGCGCGATCTGCCCCGTCCGCGCCATGACGTCTCGACCCACCCCTCCGGCAGAATCCGCTCACCGGCATAGAGGCCGTCCTTGCGATAAAGCTCGCCGACTGCCAGCAAAGCGCGCGGCGACAACCGCATGTCGTTGCCGCCGAAATAGATGCCTTGGGGATCGGTTGGCCAGGCCGGAATGGTGATGTCGAGCGCGGCTCCGAGGGTCTCGCGCGCAAGGGCCAGGGTCGACAAGCCGGAGGCCCGCGTCAGCACGGCCGACAGCAGGTGGGAGGTTCCCGTCGAATAGATCATCCGTCCGCCAGGATCAGCCTCGAACGGCCGGGCAAGGGCGTAGCGCACCCAGTCTCGACTTGAGACCCAGGCCCCATAGTTGGCACCCGAAGTCGGACCAAGCCCGGCCTGCATCGACAGCAGATGGCCCACCGTCAGCGTCGACAGTCGCGGATCGGCATCGGCCGGAAACCGGTCGCTCAGAAACGGGGCTATCATCTGGTCAGGCCCGGTGAGATGCCCTCGCCCGATCGCCATCCCTGTGATCGCTGCCAGGACCGATTTTGACGCGGACTTGATGTTGACCGGCGTCTCCAGGCTTGGCCCCCGATAGACCCGCTCGGCCTCGACGACGCCGTCACGGGCCACAATGATGGCGTTAAGCTTGGGGAGGGCTTCTCCGGCGTCCAGCGCCTGCGTCAGCAGCGCGGGGTCCAGCCCTGTCGTCGGTAGGGCCATGGCAAGGCCCGGAGCGGCGTCACAAGCCACGACACCCGTGGCACCCAAACCGGCGGCCAGAAACTCACGGCGGATCATGCGGGCCGAAACTCCGTTTGAAGAGCGCTCATCGGCGGTCCTGCTGTCACGACGGACGACCGAAATGCCGTGCTGCGAAACCAAATCCTGCGAGATGGATCGGTTCAACATCCGCCCGACACTGAGACCGCGTGACGCAGGAGGGATCCCTGACATCTCGCTGGGTCGCTGCGGTGCAGTAGCCCCAATTGCAAAGGGGCCGCCCGAAAGCGACCCCTTCAACCAACCGTCTTCTTTCAGGAAGATGGTCGGAGCGACAGGATTCGAACCTGCGACCCCTTGACCCCCAGTCAAGTGCGCTACCAGGCTGCGCCACGCTCCGAAGGCGCTCCCTATAGACGCCGCCTCCGCCCCTCGCAAACCCAAAAGCGCACGAACGACAATCAGCGTGAAAGGACGGCGTCCAGACGGCTGCGCGCGGCCTCCAGCTGGGCCAGAATCTCTTGCAGCCGGTCCGCAGGATCGCTGTCAGCCCCTGTCGCCGAAGGGGCAACATCGGCGTCGTCGGCAAAGCTGACCGTCGCATCGGGATCGCCGTAGGCCGCCAGACGGCGCAGGCCCTGTTCCTTGTGCAGACGCTGGACACCCTTGATGGTCAGTCCCTCGTCATGCAGCAGCCGCTTCACCGCCTTCAGCAGCACCACGTCTTGCGGACGGTAGAACCGCCGACCGCCCGCCCGCTTCAACGGCGCCAGGAAGCTGAATTTGGTCTCCCAGAAGCGCAGCACATGCTGAGGCGCACCGACGGCCTCGGCGGCTTCCGAAATGGTGCGAAAGGCGTTCTCGCCCTTGGGCGCACGGGCGGCGGCCATCGGCGTCAGTCGCCTCCAGGCGCGTCGTGGACCCGGCCCTTCATGATCTGAGAGGCCCGGAAGCTGATGACCCGGCGCGGGTTGATCGCGGCCGGTTCACCCGTCTTGGGGTTGCGGCCCATTCGGGCGCGCTTCTCACGCACCTGAAACACGCCGAAGCCGGACAGTTTGACTGTCTCGCCACGTTCCAGCGATTCGACGACCAGTTCCAAAGTCCGCTCGACCAGTCCCGCGCACTCCTGTCGCGACAGGCCGACGTCCTCGTGAACCGACTCGCACAGGTCGGCCCTGGTCAGCGTCTGGTGTAGCCCCATGTTTCCGCTCCCGCGTGCAGTCCCTATCCGCGCCCATAAAAGGCCAAGCCCGGACAAATGGAAAGAACAGAAATGCGCCTTATAGGCGAAGTGCGCAGGCACCCCAGGTCAGCCCGCCGCCCATCGCTTCCAGCAGGACCAGGTCGCCGCGCTTGATTCGCCCGTCCTGAATGGCGGTATCCAGCGCCAGGGGAATGGAGGCGGCAGACGTGTTGGCGTGCATGGCGACGGTCGAGACGACCTTGTTCTCGTCCAGCCCCAGCCGATCGCCGACGCCCTTGATGATCCGCTGATTGGCCTGGTGGGGAACGAACCAATCGACGTCGGGCACACTGATGTCTGCGGCGGCGCAGGCGGCGGTGATCGCCTCGGCAATGTTCACGACGGCATGACGGAACACCTGATTGCCCGCCATCCGCAGATGACCGACCTGACCGGTCGTGGCCGGGCCACCGTCGACATACAGCAGATCTGTCTTGGTGCCGTCGCAACGCAGAGCGAAGCCGAGCAGGCCCCTGTCTTGTGGCGTCCCCTGCCCCTCTCCTGGCTCCAATACCACGGCCCCGGCACCATCACCGAACAGCACGCAGGTCGATCGGTCGGTCCAGTCCATCAGCCGGGTCATTTCCTCGGCCCCGATGACAACGGCACATTTGGCCATGCCGCGCGACACGAAGCCGTCGGCCACGCTGATCGCATAGACGAAGCCGGAACAGACCGCCTGGACGTCGAAGGCGATGCATACCGGCGCGCCGAGCTTGCGCTGTACGATCGAAGCCGTGGCCGGAAAGGTCATGTCCGGCGTCGTCGTTGCCACGACGATCAGATCGACCTCGGAAGGGTCGCGACCGGCGGCCGCCAAGGCCCGGCGTGCGGCCTCCGTCGCCAGATCACTCGTCGGCTGGTCGTCTCGCGCCCGGTGGCGCTGGCGGATGCCCGTCCGCTCGATGATCCACTCGTCCGAGGTATCGACGATCTGGGCCAGATCGGCGTTGGTGACGATCTGTTCTGGCAGAAAGGATCCGACGCCGGTGACGACGCTGCGGGTGACACTCACGAAACGGACTCCGGCGAGGGCGTGGCGGCGGACTGGATCATCTGGTCCAGTCGACCAAGGTTGGCCGATACCTTGGCCATGTAATCGCTGCGGCCCAGGTCGACGGCGATCCGGATAGCATTCCCGAACCCCTTGGCCGTGGCGCCGCCGTGACTTTTCACGACGATGCCATTCAGACCCAGCAGCGGACCGCCGTTGATGGCGCTGGGATCGATCCGCGAGCGCATCGCCTTCAGCGCCGGCAGAGCGATCAAGGCCCCCACCTTGGCCTGAATGCCTGATGTCAGCGCTTCCTTGAGAATGGCCGAAATGAACCGGGCCGTGCCTTCCGCCGTCTTCAAAGCGATATTCCCGGTGAAGCCATCGGTGACCACCACATCGACCGTTCCCTTGGCAATGTCGTCGCCCTCGACAAAGCCGTGGTAATCAAGCCCCAGCGTATTGGCCCGCAGCAGACGGCCCGCCTCGCGGACCTCTTCATGGCCCTTCATTTCCTCGGACCCCACGTTCAGCAGGCCGATCGTCGGCTTGTCCACGCCATGAACCGCCGCATGAAAGGCCTCGCCCATGATGGCGAATTCCAACAGCTGTTCGGCATCGCAGTCGATGTTGGCGCCGACGTCCAGCACAGCGGTGACGCCGCGTAGGGTCGGCCAGCTGGCCACGATGGCCGGACGCTCCAGCCCCGGTGCCGCCATCCGCAGCACCAGCTTGGATATGGCCATCAGCGCCCCGGTGTTGCCCGCCGAGACCATGGCCTGGGCCTCACCGTTCTTGACCGCCTCGATGGCATTCCACAGGCTGGAGCCCTTGCCTCGGCGCATGGCCTGGGCTGGCTTTTCGTCCATGGCCACGACCTTGTCGGTGTGGCGGATTTCGCAGATTTGCGGGTCCAGCCTTAGCCGGGCGATCTCGGCCGCGATCGCCGTCTCGTCGCCATGCAAGAGGAAGCGTACGCCCTGGCCACCATGGCGTCGCATGTATTCGCGCACGCCGCCGACCACGACGGGCGGACCATGGTCACCGCCCATGGCATCAAGGGAAATCAGGATAGGGGTTGGCAAGCGGCTCGAACTCCCGCGCGCTCCAGGTCGAAGCCGCGCTTCAGCACATGGGACGATACCGCCCCGACCGGGGGATGCAACCGCACCGACCCTGCGTCAACCTTGATCCTGCGGATCAGGCGCTTTGAAGGCCTTGAGCACGGCAAAGGGCGAAATATCAGCCGGTGGCTCTGGCGGCACGAACTCCGCCCCTGGCTTTCTCGGAAACGGGTCCAGGGACAAGGCCAACTGCTCGACGACGTATTGGCCCAGATCGATTCGCCCATCCTCGATCGGATCGGGGGTGTCGTCGTCCAGATGAACGTCCACCTCCTCAGGGTCTGCATCGACCGCTTCCGCCAGACGAAGGCTGAAGTCCCGGTCGATTTCGACCGGCAGCGGCTCCAGCGTCAGGCCGCAGGTCTGCACAGCTCGCGCCGTGACCCGCCCCTGCATGATCCAGACATCGTCAATCGGACGCAACGAGACCTGAGCGGTGAACGATTCCAGCGATGCCAGATCAAGCGCCTTGGCGATCCGGCCACGCGCCGCCTCGTCCGGCTCCAGCCGACGGGCCAGTCCGCCCGGAACCTGGTTCAGGCGCACCGGCTCGCTGTAAGGCAGGGGGATCAAATCGGTCATGCCATCACCTCCGCCCAGTCAGGGCCGTCGCTCAGTGCCTTGTAGGGCTGTGCCGCCAGCCGGATGCGGCTGTCCACCACATAGCGCATCAGCGCCCGCCCGGTTTCGGGATCGTCGCTCTCGAAGACGTTGCGCGCCAGGCCCTCGCTCAGTGCCGTCTCGTCGCCAGCCCGCAAAGCCGTCTCATAGGTTTTCATCCGCCCATAGAGGGCCTCGCCCAACTTTCGCATCTTCTTGGACACCGACAGATCGCCCACGCCCAGTTCGCGCAGCGCATCGTCCAGAGCCGAGACATAGACGTTGAACAGCGCCTGCGAGGCCTCCGCCCCCCGCTCGCCCTCGTCCCGCAACCGCATCACCAGCAGCAGCACATGCAAGGTATAGAGCTCGAACCGGGCATCGATACGGTCATCGACCCCCAGCACCTGATAAAACGCTGCGTCACGCGCCTGATCGACCGCCCGAGCGTATAAGGTCGGAGCAAGCCGGATTTCCGGAGGCGTTCGGAATGGATTTCTTATCATGGGTTCACGGCCCCTTTTCCGCCGCGCCGTTGAACTAGGACGCGTGTCCGGTTAGGTCAAAGACCTTGTTCTCGTCCAGGCGCCGCAAAATGACCCGTATGAAGCCATTCCTCGCCGCCGCCGCTCTGGCTGCCCTGATGGGCGCAACGGCGGCTTGTGCGCCCATCATCGGCGTGAACGGCTTTCAGTCGGTGGATGTGAAGCCAACCGACATCGTCGCGGGCACCGATACGAAGGCGACGGTTCTGGCCCGCCTCGGCTCGCCATCGACCACCTCGACCTTCGAGTCCGACACCATCTGGTACTATTTCAGCCAGACGACCGAAAAATACACCTTCAACGCGCCCCAGGTGTCGCAGCGCAGCGTGACCGAAATCACCTTCAACGAGGCCGATCAGGTCGCCTCCGTCCGGACCCTGGGTCTGGAGGACGGTCAGGAGCTGGCCATGAACCGACGCGAGACACCCACGCGCGGACGTGAGCTTACCGTTCTGGAACAGCTGCTGGGCAATGTCGGACGCGGCCAGCTGCCCCGCGAAGAAGACGTCCCCGGCCAGCGTCGCCCGGACTAGCCGGCCGCACTCTGTTCGCGCCCAAGGAAAAGCCCCGGAGATCGCTCTCCGGGGCTTCTGTTTTTCGGGTCAAAGGCGCCTAGCCGATCGTTCCGCTGGCCAAGACCGCCAGCAGCAAAAGCGCCACGATGTTGGTGATCTTGATCATCGGGTTCACGGCCGGACCGCTGGTATCCTTGTAAGGATCTCCGACGGTGTCGCCGGTAACAGCAGCCTTGTGCGCCTCCGATCCCTTGCCGTGGACCACGCCGTTCTTGTCGGTATAGCCCTCTTCGATCAGCTTCTTGGCATTGTCCCAGGCACCGCCGCCCGACGTCATGGACACGGCCACAAACAGGCCCGTGACGATCACGCCCATCAGCATGGCACCCAGGGCGGCAAAGGCCGTGGCCTTGTCCGAGATCGCCAACACGGCCACGAACAGCACGATCGGTGACAAGACCGGCAGCAGAGACGGCACGATCATCTCCTTGATCGCCGCCTTGGTCAGGATGTCGACGGCCCGGCCGTATTCCGGCTTGACCTCATAGGTCATGATGCCGGGGCTTTCGCGGAACTGACGACGCACCTCGGCCACCACGGCCTCGGCCGCGCGACCCACCGCCATCATCGACATGCCACCGAACAGGAAGGGCAGCAGCCCCCCGAACAGCAGGCCGACAATGACGTAAGGATTGGTCAGGGCGAAATCGACTGGCCCCATGCCGGCGAAGAAGCTGCCCGGTGCGGCCTCGGCCACGAAATACTTCAGGTCCTCGGTATAGGCGGCGAACAGGACCAGGGCCCCCAGGCCGGCCGAGCCGATGGCATAGCCCTTGGTCACGGCCTTGGTGGTGTTGCCCACGGCGTCCAGGGCGTCGGTCGAATGACGCACATCGGCCGGCAGGCCCGCCATCTCGGCGATGCCGCCCGCATTGTCGGTGACGGGGCCAAAGGCATCGAGGGCCACGATCATGCCCGCCACGCCCAGCATGGTCGTGGTGGCGATGGCGATGCCGAACAGCCCGGCCATCTGATAGGTGGCCACGATGCCGACGATGATCGTCAGCGCCGGCAGGGCGGTGGACTCCAGCGAGACCGCCAGGCCCTGGATCACATTGGTGCCGTGTCCCGAAACCGAGGCATTGGCCACCGACTTCACCGGACGGAAGCCCGTGCCAGTATAGAATTCGGTGATGACCACGATGGCCGCCGTGACCGCCAGTCCGACGACGCCCGACCAGAACAGCTGCATCGGCTCGATGACCAGGCCGCCGTTGGTCGTGACGGCCGCCTCGACCATGTTGTCGATGACCAGATAAAGCGCGCCGATGGACAGCACCCCCGTCACGATCAGACCCTGATAAAGGGCCCCCATGATGTTCTGGCTCTTGCCCAGGCGCACGAAGAAGGAGCCGATGATCGAGGTCACGATACAGACCGCGCAGATCGCCAGCGGCAGCAGCATCATGGTCTCGGCGAACGGTCCGCGGAAGAAGATGGCGGCCAGGACCATGGTCGCAACCGTGGTCACGGCATAGGTCTCGAACAGATCGGCGGCCATGCCGGCGCAGTCGCCGACGTTGTCGCCCACATTGTCCGCGATGGTGGCGGCGTTGCGCGGATCATCCTCGGGGATGCCGGCCTCGACCTTGCCCACCATGTCGCCGCCCACGTCGGCGCCCTTGGTGAAGATGCCCCCGCCCAGCCGGGCAAAGATGGAAATCAGCGAGGCTCCGAAACCCAGCGCGACCAGGCCGTCGATGACCTCGCGGCTGGTTGCTTCCAGGCCCATGCCCTGCGTCAGGACGGCGTAGTAGCCCGCAACGCCCAACAGGGCCCCGCCTGCCACGAACATGCCGGTAATGGCGCCCGAGCGGAAGGCCAGGTCCAGCCCCTTGGCCAGGCTGACTGAGGCGGCCTGAGCCGTGCGGACATTGGCACGGACAGAGATCAGCATCCCGGCGTAACCGGCTGCGCCCGACAGCACCGCACCAACGGCAAAGCCGGCCGCCGCATAGGGGCCGATCAGGAAGTAGGCGGCAATCAGGATGACCACGCCCACCATGGCGATGGTGGTGTACTGGCGGCTGAGGTAGGCGGACGCCCCCTCCTGGATCGCGGCTGCGATCTCCCGCATCTTTACGTTTCCGGCGTCGGCCTTCATCAGCGAGGCGGTCTGTACGAGCCCATAGAGGACTCCCAGTGCGCCTGCGGCTATGACCAGCCACAGATAGTCAATCATGGTGTTTCCAAACCCTATGCTTATGGAGCGCGGCCCGGTGGGGCGGTGGGCATGTTTGCCTCTGTCCGTCCTCGGTCCCCCCCGCGCACATTCCGACTGCACACGGTGCAGCCGTCGGGAATTAAAGGGAACCGTGCCGCATCACAGGGTTCTGCGCAACAGATGGTTCGTGATCAGCCGGGAAGGCCGGTCCGCCGCCGGGGAGCCTGGGAAACCACCTCGACACGCGCGACGGCACCGCGTCCGGCGATGGCGGTGGCCGCGCGCATCAGGCTGGCCGACAGGGCATTGGCATCCAGGCGCGTCCAGTCGTTTGGCACGACGAAGGGCGTCCGGTGCGCCGCCTTGACCAGGGCATCGCGGAACCACGCCTCCTTGGCGCGGACCACCTCTGCGGACGCCCCCGACCCCAGATGCAGGCGCAGAGCCACGAACACATAGTTCCGCACCCGGCCGTCCGTGATGACCGGCAACCCCACGCCGGAGATGTTCACCGTCGCCGCCCCCGACTCCTCCTCGCCAGCCAAGGCAGGCCCGGAGGAAAGGGCAACCAGCGTGGTCGCTCCGGTGGCGATGATCTGTCTGCGATTCATGGGCACAGCTTGGCCGATCACGGTTAGCAAACCATTGCCGACCTAGTCGTGGGTCCAGCCGTCCTTGCGAATCTCGACCAGCTTGCCTGCCAGACGGGCGGTCACCCCCTGCCCCGCCGTCACCCGGCCGATCTGGCTCAGGCGCAGATGCCGACGTTCGGCTTCCCTCCGCAGGGCCCCTTCGTTACCGGGCCGAACGGTCAGGGCGAGCTCATAGTCGTCGCCGCCCGTGGTCAGCCGCTCCAGGGCCGCTTCCAGGTCAACGCGTCCGTCCAGCCAGGCCTGGCCTGCCGCCGACACTGGCACACGCTCAAGGTCGATCTCGATCCCTACGCCGCTGGCTGCCGACACATGCCCCAGGTCCGCCAGCAATCCGTCGGACACATCGACCGAGGCCGTGGCCAGGTCTCTGACTGGCCCGCTGAAAGCCACCCTCGGCATGGGGGTCCGATAGTGACCGATCAGGGCCTCGACCCGCTCTGGTTCCAGCGTCAGCATCCCGCGCGCCGCCTGCAACCCCAGCCAGCCGTCGCCGATCGTGCCGGTCACGAACACCAGGTCCCCAGGCCTGGCCCCGGCCCGGCTGACGGCCCGACCTTTGGACACCCACCCCAGCATGGTAACCGAGAAGGACGCTGGCCCCGGCGTCGCGACCGTGTCCCCGCCCAGCAGATGGATGCCGAACGCTGCCTGATCCGCCTTCAGCCCGGCAGCAAAGGCTTCCCGCTCAGGCCAGCCGCAGCGCGGTGACCAGTGGCAGGCCAGCAGATATCCGAACGACTCAGCCCCCTTGGCCGCCAGATCCGACAGGTTCACGCGAAGCAGCTTCTGCGCCACCGTCTCAAGCGGGTCGTCGGCCAGGAAATGTACGCCCTCGACGATCGCGTCCTTGGTCAGGACCAGGTCATAGCCCGCCCGGGAAGGCAGCACCGCGACATCGTCCGCGAGGTTCCGCGCATAGTCCGGATGGGCCAGGGGCCGCAGAAGGCGCTTGATCGTCTCGAACTCGCCGGCAGCGTCGAGGGCGGCCATCAGGCCGGGCGCACGTCGCGGGCGACGCCGTCCAGGGCGGCATTGACGAACCGAGCTTCGGCCGCATCGAAGAAGGCCTTGGCCAGTTCGACATACTCGTCGATCACGATCTCCAGCGGCACCTCGGGCTTGTGCGCCAGTTCCCAGGCCCCGCCACGCAACAGCGCTCGCAGGGTGGCATCCAGCCGCTCCAGCCGCCAGCCTGCGGCCAGGCGCGCCTTGATGGCCGCATCGATCTCGCGCTGACCTTCGATCACACCGCGCACGATTTCGCCGAACCAGGCTTCGTCGGCCTCGGCCAAGGGCTCGCCTTCGATGTCGGCATCGAACCGGTAGTTGGAAAACTCAGTGATGACGGTCTCAACGCCCTCGCCCGCCAGTTCCATCTGGTAAAGGGCCTGGACGGCAGCCAGCCTCGCCACGGTCCGTGCCCGGCGTTGACGGCTGGTCAGTTGCGGCTCCGCGCGCGCCTTTTCGGCCTCGGCGAGTTGCAGCAGCACGGACTGGATACTGTTCGGTTCGGTCATCCGCCGAGGCCTAGGCGAAGTCGACGTCGCAATGCAATCAGATCGAGACAGGCGCGCGCTGCACCGCCGCCCTTGTCGCCCTCGCTGATCCGCGCCCGGGCCCAGGCCTGGCCCTCATCCTCGACGGTCAGGATGCCGTTGCCGATGGCCAGACCCTTGATCCCCAGGCTCATGATCCCGGCGGCCGACTGATCCGACACGATCTCGAAATGATAGGTCTCGCCCCGGATCACGCAGCCTAGGGCGACATAGCCATCATAGCGCGGCGCGGTCGGATATCGCCCGGCCTCTTCCGCCAGGGCGATGGCGGGCGGCACTTCCAGTGCGCCCGGCACGGTGACGACGTCGAACGTCGCCCCCATTGCACGCAGGGCATCTGTCGCCCCGTCCAGCAGGGCGTTGGCCAGGTCGTCATAGAATCGCGCCTCGACGATCAGGACGCGGGGGGCTTCGTTCAGGATTGGTCTGCTCCATCCATGTCACGCCATCCGACGATCCGCAGGCCATAGCCTTCCAGAGCGGTCGGCGAAGGCCGGGTCGAACTCATCACGATCATGTCGCGCACGCCGAGGTCCAGCAGGATCTGCGCGCCTACGCCGTAAGCCTTCAGAGACCGGTCCACGGCAGACGGCTTGTCCGCCCCGGCCAGCCGCTCGGCCAGACCCTGCAACGCCGGATCTCGCAGGAAGACCACCACCCCGGCTCCGGCATGGTCGGTAATGCCCCTCAGCGCCTTGGGCACATAATCCTGCCGGTCCTCGACATGGCCCAGCAGGTCGGCGGCGAAGTCCACCTGATGCATTCGCACCAGGGTCGGCTTGTTCGGATCGATCCGGCCATGAACCAGGGCGACGTGCTCGGCCCCCTCGATCGTGTTCCGGTACAGCATCATGCGGAACGGCCCGCCGTGGACGCTGGCAAACGGCGTGTCCATCACCCGCTCGACGAATTTCTCCGTCCGGCGGCGATAGGCGATCAGATCGGCGATCGTGCCGATCTTGAGACCATGAAGTTGGGCAAAGCCGACCAGATCGGGCATCCGCGCCATCGTCCCGTCGTCGTTCATGATCTCGCAGATCACGCCAGCGGGCGTCAGTCCGGCCATGCGGCTGATGTCGACCGCCGCCTCCGTATGGCCGGTGCGGACCAGCACCCCGCCGTCACGCGCCACCAGCGGAAAGACGTGTCCGGGCGAGACGATGTCGTCGGCCCCCTTGGTCGGGTCAGAGGCGACCTGGACCGTTCGCGCACGATCCGCTGCGCTGATCCCCGTCGTCACGCCTTCTCGCGCCTCGATCGAGACGGTGAAGGCGGTGCCCATGCTTTCGCGGTTGTCGGCGGCCATGGGCGGCAGGCGCAGCTTGCGCGCCCGGTCGGCCGTGATGGCCAGGCAGATCAGGCCCCGCGCATGCTTGGCCATGAAATTGATCTGGTCCGGCGTCGCGAACTGCGCCGGGATGATGACGTCGCCCTCGTTCTCTCGGTCTTCCGCATCCACCAGGATGTAGGGACGGCCGTTGCGGGCATCCTCCAGAATGTCCTCGATCGGACTGATGGGGCTGTCGGTTTGGTTGGCTACGAGGTGCATCACGCCGTCTCCTGCCACCGCGCGAGGTATCGCGCCAGCATGTCGATCTCGATATTGACAGGATCGCCCACCGACAGGCCGCCCAGGGTGGTCACCTGCCAGGTGTGCGGGATGATGTTCACCTCGAACCGCTGCCCCTCCACCGCATTGACAGTCAGGGAGACGCCGTCGACCGTGATCGATCCCTTCGGCGCGATGTAACGATGCAGCGGAGCCGGGACTTCGATGTGAACGCGGTGCGACCCACCTTCCGGCTCGATCGCCACGATCCGTCCCAGGCCGTCGACATGGCCGGACACGACATGGCCGCCCATCTCGTCGCCCAGTCTGGCCGCGCGCTCCAGATTGACGCGGCGGCCCTCGGTCCAGTGGCCCAGGGTCGTCTTCGACAGCGTCTCGCCCGAGACCTCGACCGCGAACCAGCCCGGGCCCTTTTCGGTGACCGTCAGGCAGCAGCCCGCATGACTGATGGATGCCCCAAGATCGATACCGGCCGTGTCCCACGTGGTTTCGACCTCATAGCGCCAGTCGCGCTCGGTCTGCCTGACGGCGCGGACGCGTCCGATGTCGGTGATGATCCCGGTGAACACGTCAGTCAGCCTCAGACATTAAAACAGGGTGCGAAACGCCCGGCCTGGCCTCAGCGCAGGGCATCATAGCGTTCCCACAGGTCGTCGCCGACCGGTTCGGCCGACAGACGCCGGAACTTGGGGGCATCCGCTAGATTCGCAAGAGCCAGGGCCGCGACGCAGGGCCGCCCCTCCCCGCCCAGCAGGATCGGGGCGCGGAACCACTCGATCCGATCGACCAGCCCGGCCCGCAGGAACGATGCTGCCACCTGACCGCCACCTTCGATCAGGACCGCGCCCATGCCATGCTGTGCAAGCGCCGCAAGAACGGCTTCGGGCGCCGGACGCCCGCCGAGCGCTTCGACCTGCTCGACCTGGGCACCACCGATGGCCCTCGGCTCCGATGAGGTCAAGATCAGGGTGTTGGCCGCAGCCAACCGGGCAGTCACAGGCGTCCGAAGCCGGCTATCCAGAACCACCCGCAGCGGCTGTCTCCTCGCTGTCGCCCCAGTCGATAGGGGGAGGCGAACCGTCAGCTCCGGGTCGTCGGCCAAAACAGTCTCGACCCCGACAAGGATGGCGTCATGCTCGGCGCGAAGCCTTTGGCCCTCACGCCGCGCCGCCTCGCCCGTGATCCATTTCGATTCGCCCGAGGCCGTGGCGATCCGTCCGTCCAGCGATGTCGCCAGCTTCAAGGTGACGGACGGCCTCTTTAGAGGGGGCCGCATCAGCCCTCGTCCAGGCCTTCGGCCCCCAGGAAGCGCGCGAAATCGCCGGTGTGGCGGAAGTCCTTGTAGACCGAGGCATAGCGGACGTAGGCGACCTCATCGACACCCTTCAGCGCCTTCATGATGAAGTCCCCCACGATCGAAGACGCAATTTCGGTCTCGCCCAAACTCTCCAACTGCCGAACGATCCGGCTGACCAGCTGCTCGACCTGTTCCGGCTGCACCGGGCGTTTGCGCAGGGCGATACCCAGCGACCGCTCCAGCTTGTCCCGGTCGAACGGCGTGCGCCGCCCATTGCGCTTCAGAATCATCAGTTCGCGCAGCTGAACCCGCTCGAAGGTCGTAAACCGTCCCTGGCAGTTGGGGCACGACCGCCGACGCCGGATCGCCGCACTGTCATCCGACGGGCGGCTATCCTTCACCTGCGTATCGGCATGGCCGCAAAAGGGACATTTCATCCGAGGCTTATCCGTAAATCGGGAAGCGCTGCGTCAAGGCACGGACCTGTCCCGCCACCTCGGCCACCACGGCCGGATCGGCTTCGTCGCCGCCGTTCATTGACGACACGACATCGGCGATCCAGTGGCCGATCTGCTTGAACTCGGCCTCGCCGAACCCGCGCGTCGTGCCTGCGGGCGTGCCCAGACGCACTCCGGAGGTGACCGTGAACGGTGCCGTGTCGAAGGGCACACCGTTCTTGTTGCAGGTCATCAGGGCGTGCTCCAGCTGCGCCTCGGTGGCCTTGCCGGTCACATTCTTGGGCCGCAGATCAACCAGCATCAGATGGCTGTCGGTCCCGCCCGATACGATCTTCAGGCCGCGCTCTTCCAGCACCGCCGCCATGGCCCGCGCATTGGCGACCACCTGTCCGGCATAGGCCTTGAACTCGGGCTTCAGCGCTTCGCCGAATGCCACCGCCTTGGCCGCGATGACATGTTCCAGCGGGCCGCCCTGCAGGCCGGGGAAGACGGCCGAGTTGATCTTCTTGCCCAGGTCTACGTCGTTGGACAGGATCAGGCCGCCACGCGGTCCGCGCAGCGTCTTGTGCGTCGTCGTGGTCACCACATGGGCGTGAGGCACCGGGTCCGGATAGGCACCGCCCGCCACCAGCCCGGCATAGTGGGCCATGTCGACCATCAGATAGGCCCCGACGCTGTCGGCAATCTCGCGGAAGCGTTTGAAGTCGATGTGCCGGGAATAGGCGCTGGCCCCCGCCACGATCAGCTTCGGCTTCTCGCGCTCGGCCATCTCGGCCACATGATCATAGTCGATCAGATGCGTGTCTTCGGATACCTTATAGGTGACCGGCCGGAACCACTTGCCCGACTGGTTGGCCGGGCTGCCGTGGGTCAGATGCCCGCCGCACGCCAGATCCATGCCCAGGAAGGTATCGCCCGGCTGCAGCAAGGCGAAGAACACCGCCTGGTTCGCCTGTGCCCCCGAGTGCGGCTGGACGTTGGCAAAGGCTGCGCCGAACAACTTCTTTGCCCGTTCACGCGCCAGATCCTCCGTCACGTCGACAAACTCGCAGCCGCCGTAATAGCGCCGCCCCGGATACCCTTCGGCATATTTGTTGGTCAGGACCGAGCCCTGGGCATCCAGCACCGCCTTGGAGACGATGTTCTCCGAAGCGATCAGTTCGATCTGTTCCTGCTGACGCGCCAGCTCGCCCTGGATGGCACCGAAGACGTCCGGATCGGCATCGGCCAGACCGCGCGAGAAATAGGCATCGTGGATGAAGGCTGCGGTCACGTTGGGCGTCCTGAAGCAGAGCGGGCAATGGGCCGACTATCTAGGCCGCACGCCGGTTTACCACAACATCTTGTGCCGGGGCTGCGGCCATCAGCCCGCCGCCAGCATCCGCCTCAGCTTGGCGACGGCCAGCCGCTCGACCGCCTTGGGTTCATACACCGGCCCGATCGCCACCGCCTCGCGGCCCGTGGCGACGTGCACGGCGGTGCATTTCACGTAGGTCCCCTGCCGGATCGATTCGACGATGACCTCACCGAGAGAGAAATCGGCGCTCACGCCGCGACCGGCATCCGGGCGACGTTGCAGTGGGTCCACAGGGCGTCCATGGCGCGAACCAGGTCATCCATCATCGCGTCGGTGTGGTTCGGCGAAGGCGTAAAGCGCAGGCGCTCTGTCCCCTTGGGCACGGTCGGATAGTTGATCGGCTGCACATAGACGCCGTGGTCTTCCAGCAGCATGTCCGAGATCATCTTGCAGTGAACCGGATTTCCGACGTGGACCGGCACGATGTGGCTTTCGCTGGCCATGACGGGAATGCCCGCCGCCGCGAACCGGTCTTTCAGGGTCTGAGCCCGCTCCTGATGGGCGACCCGCAGTTCCGGATGGGCCTTCAGATGGCGGACCGAGGCCAGAGCCCCCGCCGTCAATGCGGGCGGCAGCGATGTCGTGAAGATGAAGCCTGAGGCCCAGCTGCGGACCGCATCCACGATCATGGCGTCGGCGGCGATGTATCCGCCCATCACCCCGATGGCCTTGCCCAGGGTGCACTCGATGATGTCGATGCCGTCCAGCACCCCGTCACGCTCGGCCACGCCCGCCCCGGTCGCGCCGTACAGACCGACGGCATGGACTTCGTCCAGATAGGTCATCGCGCCATATTTGCGTGCCAAGGCAATCGTGCCGGCCAGGTCGGCGATGTCGCCGTCCATCGAATAGACACTCTCGAACGCGATCAGCTTGGGCGCATCGGCCGGCGCCGCCGCCAGCAGGCTTTCCAGATGGGTCAGATCATTGTGCAGGAAGACATGCCGCTCGCACCCACCGTTGCGGATTCCCGCGATCATGGAGGCGTGGTTCAGGCTGTCCGAGAAAATGATCAGGCCAGGCAGGATGCGCTGAAGCGTCGTCAGCGTCGCCTCATTGGCCACATAGCCCGAGGTCATCAGCAGGGCCGCTTCCTTCTGGTGCCATGACGCCAGCTCGGCTTCCAGATCCACCGCCGACCGTGTCGTGCCACTGATGTTGCGCGTCCCGCCAGCACCCGCTCCCGAGTCGTCGATCGCGTCCTGCATGGCCTTCAGCACGTCCGGATGCTGGCCCATCCCGAGGTAGTCATTGGAGCACCAGACGATGACGTCCTGCTCGCTGCCATCCTCGCGGCGGCGGACCGCATGCGGAAACTGCCCACGGACCCGCTTCAGGTCGGCAAAGACGCGATAGCGCCCTTCACCCTTGACCTGCTCCACGGCGCTTTGAAAGGCGGCCTTATAGTCGAACACGACTTTGCTTCTTTCGCTTATCCTGTTGAGCCGTTATGTGCGCCGCCAAGCCCCGAAAGTCCACACACGCCGAAGGGCAAAATGGTCGCAAGACCTTCATTGATAACGGTTCTCATTACGCCTCGCGCCGCGGTCCTGGCCCGTCCGGGTTACCCCTTCTGCAGTTGGTCCAACTGTCCGCGGAGCATCTGAAGGATTCCTGAAAAATCCTTGCCACCGTAACCTAGTCGGTCAAACAGCTGGAACAGGGCCTCGGACTGCGCGCCCAGCGGGGTGGAGGCGCCCGACTTGGCCGCCGCGTCCTGCGCCAGCTTCAGGTCCTTCAGCATCATCGCCGTGGCAAACCCGCCTTCATAGTTGCGGTTGGACGGAGCGGTCGGCACCGGTCCCGGCCAGGGATAATAGGTCGACACGCTCCAGCTCTGACCCGACGACTTCGAGGCGATGTCGAAGAACTTCACCGGATCCAGGCCCAGCTTCTCGGCCAGGGCGATCGCCTCGCACGTGCCCAGCATGGTGATCCCCAGGATCATGTTATTGCAGATCTTGGCCGCCTGGCCCGCCCCGTGGTCCCCGGCGCGGAAGGTGGCCCGGCTCATGGGCTCAAGCGCCGCCTCGATGCGCCCGAAGTCCGCTTCGTCGCAGCCGACCATGAAGGCCAGAGTCCCCGCATCCGCCGCCATGGTCCCGCCCGACACCGGCGCGTCGGCAAAGACATAGCCCGCCTCCCGCGCCAGCCCGGCCACCTTGCGCGCCGTGTCCACGTCGATCGTCGAACAGTCCAGCAGCAGGGCACTGGACGGCGCCGCCCCGATGATCTGTTCGGAATAGACCTTCAGTACATGTTGCCCAGCGGGCAGCATGGTGATGACGACCTCGGCGTCACGCACAGCCTCGGTGACCGAGGCCGCCGGTTTGCATCCGGCCGCCCCTGCCCGCTCCAGCGCCGCTGCCGACAGGTCGAAGGCCGCCACGGCATGACCGGCCTTGGCCTGGTTCGCGGCCATGCCGCCGCCCATGTTGCCCAGGCCGATGAAGGCGGTCTTGCGTGACATGCTGTCTTCTCCCGATGTGATTTTCGGGCAGGGTTAGCCGCTCGCTTCCCGGGACGCCAGCGTGGCCGCTCAGCCGGGCTTGCGGAACCGATAGACGAACTGGTCGGTGCGTCCGCGAATGGCCTCTTCGAAGACATTGATCGTCCGGTCGTCCGCCGGATTGGCCACGGCGTTCGATTCGCCGTCGAAGACGAAGCCCGCCGCCTCGACCTCGGCCCTCAGAAAGGCCCCCTCGATGCGGTGCAGGGTCTGAACCTCGGTGTTCGTCGTGCCGGGCCGTCCCGCATGGTCGATGACGACGAACAGGCCTCCTGGCTTCAGCGCCGCGAACACGGCCCGGTTCATCGCCGCCACATCCACGCCAAAGCCCGGAATGTGGAAGTCGTGATACTCCTGGCTCATGAACACCACGTCCAGCGGCTGATCGAAGGCCATGGTGTCCAGATCGCCATTGACCCGCACGACATTGGCATAGGCCCCGGCCAGGGCGTCGGCGGGCGCGTTCTCCCGCGCCATCGTCCGGTTGGGGACAAAGGCATAGACCTTGCCCGTATCCCCCACCGTCCGCGCGAACAGCCGGGTGAAGTAGCCTGCGCCCGGCCGGATATCCGCCACCCGGTCACCCGGCCCGATATCTGCAAAGGCCAGCACGGCTGCCGGGGCCCGCAGCGGGTCACGCGCCACTTCCTCAGTCGGCCTCAGCGGATCAGCAATGGCGGCGGCATAGAGGCCGTCGTGCGAAACGCGGCTGTGCGTCACCGTGACGTCCTCGCGGTCCACCACCACCATCAGGCATCCGGACAGCGCGACCGCACAGACGGCGGTCAGACAAAGCGATCTCAACACAGGCGAACCCTCCCACGACATGGGCCCAGCTACGCCCTCGTTCGGCCCCAGATGCAAGAGGGCGTTCAGGCCAGGGGCGTCCATTCCTGATCGTCCGGCAGGGGCGCGAACAGGGCATCCAAGTCTGCCTCGCTCACTCCGGCCAGATCGGCAGGCGACCACTGCGGCGCATTGTCCTTGTCGATCACCACAGCCCGCACGCCTTCCTGAAAGTCATGCGTCCGCACGACCCGGCCGCCCAGCCGGTATTCCATGGCCATGTTGTCGGCGAAATCGGTCAGGCCGCGCCCGGTCCGCAGCTGGCGCAGCGACACCTTCAGCGACTGTGGCGACTTGGTCTTCAGCACGGCCAGCTGCGCCAGGGCCCAGTCGGACCCATCGGCGGCCAGGGCCTCGAAGATGGCCTCGACCCTGTCATGGGCGAACAACCGGTCGATCGCGGCCAGATGCGGCTCAATGGACGCCTCGCCGTGGTCGGCCTCCAGCCCCTCGGCCACATCCGCCGGATAGGCCGGATCGGTGGCCAGGATCGCCCGGAACGCCTCCAGCGCATCGCTGGGCAGATAGTGGGTGTGGATGCCCAGAAACACCGTGTCCGCCGCCTTCAGCCGCGTCCCGGTCAGGGCCAGCCAGGTCCCCACCTCGCCCGGCAGACGCGGCAGGAACCAACCCCCGCCCACATCGGGAAACAGGCCGATCCCTGTCTCGGGCATGGCATAGGTGGTCCGCTCGGTGGCGATGCGAACGGCGCAAGGCTCCGAAATCCCCACGCCCCCGCCCATGACGATCCCGTCCACCAGGGCCGTCACCGGCTTGGGATAGTCGAACAGCAGATGGTTCAGCCGGTATTCGGCATGAAAGAAGGCCTTGGCCTCCGAGGCGTCCCCCGCCCCGCTCTCGGCGATCATCCGGATGTCGCCCCCGGCACAGAATCCGCGCTCGCCCACATGGTCGATCAGTACCGACTGGACCGCAGGATCGTCGCGCCACGACAGCAGCGCCGCCGTCATCGCCTCGCACATGCCCAGGTTCAGCGCATGCAGCGCCTTGGGCCGGTTCAGGGTGATTTGGCCGATGCCGGAAGCAACGCGGGTCAGGATTTCGGGTTCGGTCATGACGGCCTGATAAAGGCGAGGACCACGACGGTCCAGACGATCATGGGATCGGTGTCACCGACATGTCGTAGGGAATGAAGAGCGACAGGTCCAAGGGCCCCGATTGTCGCCAGGTGACACGGTTCGACATTCCCTCGACCTGAACCGCGTAACCGGTGCCGAAGATCCCGGTCGTCGCGCGGGCATCGGCTGCGATCGCGGCCAGGATGGCGGGCCGGTACTGAGCAGGATTTATAATCGACAGTTCCCAGTCGCCGCTTATGTCCACGATTGATCGCCCAATCGGATTCAATTCGTCGACGAAGGCCTCAATGCGCGCCGTCGCAGTGTCCAGCGTATCGTCGGGCCGAATGGGAGTCTTTACGATCAAGGTCGCCACGCTTGTGTCCGAGCGCCCCGAGTCGACACCCAGGCTCAGCGTCGCCACCATGTCTTCGGTCAGGGGAACAAGCGCGCCGTCGTCCTCAATGCTCAGGTCGATGTCGGCACGACCCGCTGCCCCCCGCGCCATGGCCCGCAGCGTCTGGGTCAGCTCGGTCCGACGCGACCCGGCGTCGCGCGTATCGTTCACGACGCGTACGACGACGATCAGATTGTCGGCCCGCCGCGCGACTTGGATCACCGGGACATCGTCCGGATCCCATTCAATGGCACGAGAGCCGGTCACGACGATCTCGTCGATCGCCGCCTGCGCCAGGGCTGGTGTCGACGCGAAGGCAGCCAGAACCGCCAGCCAGACCAGATATTTCATCGTTCCCCCCTCTTTTAACCGCAGGTCATCATGGAATTTCGGCCTAGTCAGCCGCGGTCGGCGCTACTGCCGCATCATCTCGCGCGCCGTGATCACCCGCATGATCTCGTTGGTGCCTTCCAGGATGCGGTGAACCCGCAGGTCCCGCACGATCCGCTCCAGCGGATAGTCCTTCAGATATCCGTATCCGCCGTGCAGTTGCAGCGCCTCGTCGGCGATCTGGAAGCAGGCGTCGGTGGCCATCCGCTTGGCCATGGCGCACCATTTCGTTTTTTCTGGATGGCCGGTATCGATGGCCCAGGCCCCCCGCAGGACCATCAGCCGCGCCGCCTCCAGCTGGGTCGCCATGTCGGCCAACTTGAACTGCGTATTCTGAAACTCGTTCAATGCCTTGCCGAACTGTTTTCGCGTCGCGACATGGGCCTGTGCCGTTTCCAGCGCCAGCCGCGCGCCGCCCAGCGAGCAGGCCGCGATGTTCAGCCGCCCGCCGTCCAGCCCCATCATGGCATAGCGGAAACCGTCGCCTTCCTTCCCCAGCAGATTGGCCCCCGGCACGCGGCAGTCGTCGAACTGGACGATAGCCGTCGGCTGGCTGTTCCAGCCCATCTTCTTCTCCTGGGCACCAAAGCTCAGGCCGGGCGTGTCCTTTTCGATGACGAAGGCCGAAATGCCCTTGGGCCCCGCCTCCCCGGTGCGCGCCATCACCACATAGACGTCCGACGTCCCGGCCCCCGAGATGAAGGCCTTGGAGCCGTTCAGCACATAGTGGTCGCCGTCCAGCCGTGCGGTCGTCCGCATCGCCGCCGCATCGGACCCCGACCCCGGCTCCGTCAGGCAATAGCTGGCGATCAGCTCCATCGTCGCCAACCGAGGCACATACCGCCCCCTCAGATCGTCCGAGCCGAAGCCGTCGATCATCCAGGTCGCCATATTGTGGATGCTGATGAAGGCTGCGGTCGACACATCGCCGCGCGACAGCTCCTCGAAGATCAGCGCCGCTTCAACCCGGCCCAGCGCCATTCCGCCATGCTCTTCGCCCGCATAGATGGCGGCAAAACCCGTCTCGGCCGCCCGGCGCATCACATCGACGGGGAAATGCTTGGTCTCGTCCCATTCGGCGCTGTGCGGAGCCAGCTCGGCATCCGAAAACGCCCGCGCCGCATCCTGAATGGCACGCTGGTCTTCGGTCAGGGCGAAATCCATGGGTCGTTCCTCACGCTGCTAAGGCCCCTCTGTATGCCGTCTCGCGTCTGGCGAGAAGGTGGGGTGCAGCGCGACCCCATGTCTCCTTTCCATCAACGATGGCGAGGGGGACCGCGCAGCGGTGGAGGGACCCTTTCAGCCGCACAAAGCTGTGCGAACATGCGCTCAGCCGTTTGGGGCCTTACGCCCTGCGCGCATCCGCCCAGGCGATCAGGGCCTTGCGCGGCCAGACCATCAGCCACGACCGGGCGGTGTATTCTCCGCTATCGATCAGGGCCTTGCGGGTCGGAGAGGCGGTCGCCGCGCGCTGGGTGTGGATTTCGGCCGGGCCCTGGTGAACCATGAAGGCTCCGCCATTCAGCGGGTTCAGACGCAGATGGGCGAGGCGCGGGCTGATCTCGGTCAGGGGCGGATCATAGAACCAGCTGGACCCGATCATGCCCATCAGGTCCCCGCGCACGCGGCAAATCTCGGCCGCCGTGGCCCAGGCTCGGTTCCAGCCTTCCTCGTTGAAATCGTCCAGATGGCGGCTTTCGGTGTGCACCTCCAGCCAGGTGCCGCGCCCTCCGGCCTTCAGATAACCCAGCACGGGCTTGATACCCCAGCCCCCCAGGACGTGCCGCACCACCTGGCCCGGCCCCATGGGAGATGACAGGTCGATCACCTGGCTGCGCGCGCCCGGCACGCTCAGCGCCAGGGCGAACCGCACGTCCTTGGCCCAGAAGTCGGCGTCATAGGGGCCGCTGGCCTGGGACAGGAAGCTGGCCAGCTTCTCCAGCCAGAAAGGATACAGCGACATCACCGCCTCGGGCATGGCGGCCTCTGCGGCGCGATCAACGGTGGACAGGGCCCATGTGGCGATCAGGCCGCGCCTCGCATCGTCACTGGCGTTCGCACCAAGAGCCTCGTCAACCCGCGCCGCAGGCAGCGAAAAATCCCAATGCGCGGCCGCCTGCGACGCCAGCATGGCGGCGGGCTCGGCGACCGCATCGACGACGGCCCGATCCACTTCGGACAGGCCTGCCAGAACGGCATGAAAGACGGCGGCGGGGGAGCTGATCTGCATATCCATGATCGCCAGACTGCCACGTCGGGGTTGGCGAACCTTTAAGCCCGCGGCTCAAGTAGCGCGAAGCGCGTTAGCCGAAAAAGCAATCAAAAGCGCGGGCGCGGATGACGCCGTGTCTCGCCCGCGCTAAACCCGTGCCATATTCGAAACCAGAGCCAGGAACCGCCGCATGTCCGCCAACGCCCGCCTGACCGAACTGGGCATCAGCCTGCCCGAGCCCGCCAAGGCCGTGGCCAACTATGTGCCCTATGTCCGTACCGGCAACCTGGTCCACATCTCGGGCCAGCTGTCGAACGATGCCTCGGGCGGGGTCAAGGGCACGGTCGGCCAGGACGTGACCCCGGAACAGGCCCAGGCCGCCGCCCGCCTGTGCGGCATCAACCTGCTGGCCCAGATCAGTGCGGCTGTCGACGGTGACCTGGACCGCGTCGTGCGCGTGGTAAAACTGGGCGGCTTCGTCCAGGCCGCCGGGGACTTCGTCGCCATTCCTGCAGTCATCAACGGTTGCTCGGACCTGATGGTCGAGGTGTTCGGTGACGCGGGTCGCCACGCCCGATCGGCCGTCGGCGTCTATCGCCTGCCCCTCGGTTTCGCGGTCGAGGTGGACGCCGTCGTCGAGGTGCGGTGACCCTCACCGTCCAGGTCCACGACAGTATTTCCGACGTCGGCCGGACGGCCTGGGACGCCTGCGCCCGGCCGACCGGCGATCCGTTCGTCAGCTATGATTTCCTGGATGCCTGCGAGGCCTCCGGCAGCGCGGTCCCGCGCCAGGGCTGGGCCGGGCGGCACCTGTCCCTGCGCGACGAGACAGACGCTGTGCTGGGCGTCATGCCCCTTTGGCTCAAGGGCCATAGCCAGGGCGAATACGTCTTCGACCACGCCTGGGCTGACGCCTATGAGCGCGCAGGCGGTCGTTATTTTCCTAAGCTCCTGGGGGCTGTCCCCTTCACCCCGGCGACGGGACCGCGATTTCTCACACATCCCGACTTCGACCCGGAAGCCAGCCGCAACGGCCTGATCCAGGGGGCCCTGACCCTGGCCGAACAGACCGGCGTCTCGTCCCTGCACGTCAACTTCCCGACCCAGCCCGAATGGCAGGCCATGAGCCAGGCCGGAATGCTGCCCCGTCAGGACATGCAGTTCATCTGGCGCAACCGCGGCTATTCCACCTTCGACGACTTCCTGGCAGCCCTGTCGTCGAACCGGCGCAAGACCATCCGCCGCGAGCGCCGCGACGCACAGGCCGGGCTCGACATCCGCGTCCTGACCGGCGCTGACCTGACCGAGGCCCATTGGGACGCCTTCTTCGCCTTCTACATGGACACGGGCGACCGCAAATGGGGCCGGCCCTATCTGACGCGGTCGTTCTTCAGTCTCGTGGGCCAGACGATGGCCGACCGGATCGCTCTGGTCATGGCCTTCCGGGATGGCACGCCCATCGCCGGGGCCCTGAACTTCATCGGCCACGACGCCCTCTACGGTCGCCAATGGGGCGCGCTGGAAGAGGTGCCCTTCCTGCATTTCGAACTCTGCTATTACCAAGCCATCGACTTCGCCATCGCCCACGGCCTGTCGCGCGTGGAGGCGGGGGCCCAGGGCGAGCACAAGATCGCGCGCGGTTATCTGCCCTTTCCGGTTTATTCGGCGCACTGGATCGCCGACCCTGCCCTGCGTCGCCCGGTCGCCCAGTATCTGGACCGCGAGCGCCCTTCGGTGGAGGCCGAAATTTCGGCCCTGACGCGCGAGCTGTCGCCCTATCGCGAGACGTGACGTCGCAGGCGGAACCCACGGCGCGGTCGTGCGCTGTGACGGCAAGCCTCCCCGGCCCTCTCCCATTCAAGGACAGACACATGACCGACCGGCGCATCGAAGGCACCGCCACCGAAATCGGCGGCAAGGTTCAAAACGGCCTTGGCCGCCTGACAGGCGACAGCAAGCTTCAGTTCGACGGCAAGCTGAACGAAGTGAAGGGCAAGGCCACCGAAGCCTACGGCCGCGTCATCGACGGCCTGGACGGACTGGTCGCCAAGGCCCCGGCCGAATACCAGGACACCGCGCGCAAGGGCATCGACTTCGCCCGCCGCAAGCCCCTGCTGACCACGGGCATCGTGGCCGGCCTGGCTGTCATCCTGTCGGGTCTCGGCCGTCGTCGCTGATCACTGACGTTCCTGCGAAATAGAAAAAGCCCGGGTGTCACCACCCGGGCCTTTTTGTATTCGGTCCCGATCCGGATCAGACGGCAGCGTCCTCGTCCGCAGCTTCCTTGACCGCAGTGCCGGACGAACTGGTCACGTCGAAGGCGATCTTGCCGTCCTTCAACTCCACCTTCACATGCCCGCCGCGCGTCAGACGCCCGAACAGGATGTCGTCGGCCAGCGGCTTTTTGATGTGTTCCTGGATCACCCGGCCCAGAGGCCGCGCGCCATACAGTTCGTCGAAGCCGTTCTTGGCCAGCCAGTCGGTGGCCTCGTCGGTCAGGGCGATGGTGATGTTCCGGTCCGCCAGCTGGGCTTCCAACTGCAGCACGAACTTGGTGACGACCTGGCGGATCGTCTCCTGAGCCAGGGGCTTGAAGGCCACGATGGCATCCAGCCGGTTCCTGAACTCGGGCGCGAACAGCCGCTGGATGGCCTTGTCGTCCTCGCCCTCCACCTTGCCACGTCCGAAGCCGATCGAAGCACGGGCGTTGTCAGCCGCCCCCGCATTGGTGGTCATGATCAGGACCACATTGCGGAAATCGACCTTCTTGCCCACCGCATCGGTCAGCATGCCGTTGTCCATCACCTGAAGCAGGATGTTGTAGACATCGGGGTGCGCCTTCTCGATCTCGTCTAGCAGGACGACGGCGTGCGGATGCTGGTCGACGGCATCCGTCAACAGCCCGCCCTGGTCGTGGCCGACATAGCCGGGAGGAGCCCCGATCAGGCGGCTGACCGTGTGCCGCTCCATATATTCGCTCATGTCGAACCGCAGCATCTCGATACCCAGTGTCGCCGCCAGCTGTTTGGCGACCTCGGTCTTGCCGACGCCGGTCGGCCCACTGAACAGGAAGCTGCCGATCGGCTTTTGCGGATCGCGCAGACCGGCACGGGCCAGCTTCATCGCCGCAGCGACCTCCGTGATGGCCGCTTCCTGGCCAAAGACAGAGCGTTCCAGATCGGTCTGCAGCTCCTTCAGCGCCTCGGTGTCGGATTTGGAGACCGACTTGGCGGGGATGCGTGCCATCTTGGCGATGACGGCCTCGACCTCCTTCTGGCCAATGACCTTCTTGCGCCTGGATTCGGGCAGCAGCATCTGCGACGCCCCCGCTTCGTCGATCACGTCGATCGCCTTGTCCGGCAGTTTGCGGTCGGTCATGTAGCGGGCCGAAAGTTCGACCGCCGTCCGGATCGCCGCATCGGTATAGCGCAGCTTGTGGTGCCCTTCGTAGGACGCCTTCAGTCCCTTCAGGATCTTGACCGTATCCTCGACCGTCGGCTCATTGACGTCGATCTTCTGGAAGCGGCGGACCAGGGCGCGGTCCTTCTCGAAATGCTGGCGGTATTCCTTGTAGGTCGTCGATCCCATGCAGCGCAGCGAGCCGGAGGCCAGGGCGGGCTTCAGCAGGTTGGACGCATCCATGGCCCCGCCCGAGGTCGCGCCAGCCCCGATCACGGTGTGGATTTCGTCGATGAACAGGATGGCGTTCTCGTGGTTTTCCAGCTCCTTGACGACCTGCTTCAGCCGCTCTTCGAAGTCGCCGCGATAGCGCGTACCGGCCAGCAGAGCCCCCATGTCGAGGCTGTAGATAGTCGCGCCTTCCAGCACGGCCGGGACCTCGTGGTTGACGATCTTGCGGGCCAGCCCTTCGGCGATGGCGGTCTTGCCGACGCCGGGCTCTCCCACCAGCAGGGGGTTGTTCTTGGTGCGGCGGCACAGGATCTGGATCGAGCGTTCCACCTCGGCCTGACGTCCGATCAGGGGGTCGATCTTTCCGTTGCGGGACTTCTCGTTCAGGTCGACGCAATAGGCTTCCAGAGCCTCGCCCCCCGACTTCACGGCGGCGGCGTCATCGGCATCCTCGGGCGAGGGATTGCCACCGGCCTTGGCGGGCCGCGTCTCGGCCGAGCCTGCCTTCTTGGCGATGCCGTGGGCGATGAAGTTGACGGCGTCATAGCGCGTCATGTCCTGCTCCTGCAGGAAATAGGCGGCATGGCTCTCGCGCTCGCTGAAGATGGCCACCAGCACGTTCGCGCCCGTCACCTCCTCGCGGCCCGAGGATTGGACATGGATGACCGCGCGCTGGATGACGCGCTGGAAGCCGGCGGTCGGCTTGGCGTCGTCGCCATCGGCCGTCGCCAGCGCGGCCAGGTCGTTGTCGACATACAGCGTCAGAGCCGTCTTCAGAGCGACCAGTTCGACATTGCAGGCGCGCATCACATTGGCGGCGTCCGGATCATCGATCAGCGACAGCAGCAGGTGTTCCAGCGTGGCATATTCATGCCGACGCTCGTTCGCGAAATGAACGGCCCGGTGCAGGGTCTCTTCGAGAGGACGTGAAAACGAGGGCATGGGCAGATCCTCTCAGTCTTTTTCCATCGTGCATTGCAGAGGGTGCTGGTGACGGCGCGCCGTCTCGATCACCTGGGCGACCTTGGTCTCGGCCACCTCATAGGTGAAGACGCCGCAGACCCCGACGCCATGCTGGTGCACATGCAGCATGATGCGGGTCGCGTCCTCGCGGCTCTTCTGGAAGAACCGCTCCAGCACATAGACGACGAATTCCATCGGCGTGTAGTCGTCGTTCAGGATCAGCACCCGATACAGCGAGGGCTTCTGAAGCTTCGGCTTGGTCTCGGTGACGGTGGTGGCCCCAAGGCCTCCATCCTGTTGTTCACCTGGCCTTCTTGACGGCGGCATTCGTGGTCCAGTTTCGGGGAAGGAATAGACAGATAGGCAATCATGGCCTGAATTGAAGCGGCGTCCAGTCACAGGTTTGAGCGGATGGCGTTTCTGCCGCAGGCGACGGACGGAAAATCAAAAGAAAAGGGCCCCGCCGTTTCCGGCGAGGCCCCTCCTACGCAGACTGTGGTGTCAGGCGCTTAGCGAGCGGCCTGGAACTTTTCCACCGAGGCGGTGACGCGCTCGTTGATCGGCTTGAAGCTGTCCTTGACCGACGAGGTCATGACGTCCGCAACCTTGGTCATCTGGGCCAGATAGGCTTCCATCGCCGACTTGGCATAGGTGGTCTGAAGCTCGACCAGCTCCTGGACCGAACGGGCCTGGGCGATCGACTGGGCGGCGGCGACGCCGTCTTCCCAGGACTTCTTGGCGAAGCCCAGCGACTGCTGCGACAGGGCTTCGGCACCCTTCTGGGCGGCAGTGGCCGACTCGACCAAGGCTTCCAGGTTCTTCTTGCCGTGGGCGTTCAGCTCGGTCATCGAGGCGACCGACTTGTCGATGCCTTCACGGAAGGCCTGTTGGCCGGCGGCCTGGAACTTCTCGGCCTGGGCCTGGGTCTTGGCGGTCGTGGCTTCGACGGTCTTCTTGACGGTTTCGGTGGCGCTGTCGGCCATGGTCAAATCTCCTGAACAGGGTCGCGGCTTCCCCCGCGACGATATTGGTCCCGCCACGGTTCGATCCGTCGCGACCATGCTGATATGGTGCAAGTGCGAAATGGGGTCAAGGGCATTTTGTGCACTGCACCATAATTTCACGCTCAGACGAGATCAGCCTTCAAATCTGCGTTGACAGCTCGTTAACCCCGACGAAACCGGCACGGGCCATGCTAGCCTATCATTCTGTGTCCCAAACTGCGCCGCGCCGGGGGGCCGTGCCCGCATAGAGTCAACGAGGCTGTCGCTTGCCGATGACTGCATTCTTCCGTCGTGGACTGGCCGGGCTGCTGATGCTTGCGGTCGTCAGCCTATCCCCTGCCCCTTGGTCGGGTCCCCTGGTTGCCCAGTCGTCCGACAATGCCCGCTATGCGGCCGTGGTGGTCGATGCGGCATCCGGAGAGGTCCTGTTCGCGCGTCATGCCGACAGCCGCCGCTATCCGGCGTCGATCACCAAGGTCATGACCCTTTATCTAACGTTTGAGGCCCTGACCGAGGGCAAGGTTAAGCTGGACGACGTGCTGACCGTCTCGCCGCGCGCCGCATCCCAGCCGCCGTCCAAGCTGGGCCTGGCGGCGGGTCAGACCATCAGCCTCGACGACGCCATGCGCGCGACGGCTGTCCGCAGCGCAAACGACATGGCGGTGGCCATAGCCGAACACATCAGCGGATCAGAGGCCCGCTTCACCGCCCTGATGACGCTGAAAGCCGAGGAGCTGGGCATGACCCAGACCCGCTACGTGAACGCCAACGGCCTGCCTGACAGCCGCCAGCTGACTTCGGCGCGCGATCTGGCAATCCTCAGCCGGGCCATCATGCGTGATTTCCCGCAGTACTACCGCTATTTCGGCCTGCACGACTGGGCTTACAACGGCCGCGACTATCGCAACACCAATGGCCTGCTGGCGGCAAACAGCGGCTATGACGGCATCAAGACCGGCTTCACCAACGCGTCCGGTTACAACCTGGCAGCCTCGGCCGTTCGGGACGGCAAGCGGCTGGTGGCCATCGTCCTTGGTGGTCGGTCCAGCGCTACCCGCAACGCCCACTTGGCCGAGCTGATGGACATTGGCTTCGAGGTTCAGAACCGCCGTGCCAACGGCGAACGAATCGCCGTGGCCCAGGTCGTGTTCGAACAGCGCGGCTTCGGGATCGGCCCGGACAATGCCGGTCCCATCACCTATGCCTCGGTCCAGTCAGAGGATGGCGAGGCGACGGCCCCCTCTTCCGGGGTCGCCTATACGGCCGCGACGCTGACCACGCCGGCACCCACGCGCGTGACGCCCGCCCCCTCCCAGCGCGGGACGGGTTCGGGCGATGTGACGGCAGTCCTGAACGGCGGAACCGGCACGGCCGCCCCGCCTGCCCGGCGGCTGGCGGCGACAGCTCCTGCTCGCACACCCCCGCCTGCGCCACGTGCACCCGCCGGACGCTGGGTCGTTCAGGTGGGTGCCTTCCGCGACGAGGGCGTTGCGCGTGACTGGCTGACCGAGGTCAACCGCCGCTTCCGGCCCCAGTTCACCGGGGCCGAACGGCTGGTGCATACGGCTGACGGTTGGTATCGCTCACGCTTCACAGGCATGACCGAGGACGCAGCCAGGGCCGCCTGCGCCGCGCTGGAAGCCCGGCGGCTGGACTGTACCGTGATGCGACCCTAGGTCGGACGAATCTACTCCGCCCAGCGGGGTTTGCGCTTATCCAGAAAGGCGCGAACGCCTTCCTGACCTTCGGTCGAGACACGCGCGCGGGCGATCCGCTTGGCGGTCTCCTCCATCAGGCCGTGATCGACCTTCTTGCCGGCCACGTCGTGAACCAGTCGCTTGGCGTCGCCCATGGCCCCGGGCGCATTCTGGCTGAGGCTGTCGGTGAGCATGGAGATGAACTCGTCCATCGACCCGTCGGGCAGGACCATGTCGATCAGTCCGGCATGGGCCGCATAGTCAGCGTCGAAGATGTTGGCCGTCAGGAAAAGTTGGCGCGCGCGGCGGGCCCCGACGGCTTCGACGACATAGGGTGCGATCGTCGCCGGGATCAGGCCCAGCTTGACCTCGGAGAACGCAAAGCGCGCCCCCTCCACCGCCACGGCCATGTCGCAGGCCGCCACGATTCCCGCACCGCCCCCCATGGCCGTACCTTCGACCAGAGCCACCGTCAGGGCCGGCACGTCGTGCAGAGCCTTCAGCATCTTGGCCAGACCCATGGCGTCGTCGCGGTTGTCCCCCTCGCTCCAGTCGGCGGCGTCACGCATCCACGACAGGTCGGCCCCGGCGCTGAACGTCCCGCCCGCTCCGCGCAGGAAGACGACCCGCACATTGTCGGCACCGTGCAGGGTCTCGAACGCCTCATAAAGCGCCGCGATGGTGGCGGCATCGAAGGCGTTCTTTTTCTGCGGCCTGTTGATGGTGATGAAGACCACGCCGTCCGGCGTCGCCTCGATCCGCACCAGGTCGTCGTTCGCATCCGGTGCCGGATCGGCCAGCAGGGGATGGGCGATGGCGTTGATCTCGGTCGCCTCCGCGTCCGTGATGTCCAGGGCGTCTTCAGGCTTGGTGGGATCGGTCATGGGGGTCTCCGGAAGGGCTTGTCACACGGCCGGGCCGAGCGAGGCAGTCGAGGGGTCGCACGATCGGCGACCGGCGAGCAAGCGATCTAACGTGTCGGCTGACATGCCGTTGCTCCAGCACCTGCGCGGTGCCCGTCTTCTCTCACGGGGGACGAAGGGTCTAAACAGGCACATGATTCAGACCCAGACCCCCAATATCCGTGTGATCCGCAGTCCCCGTGGGCCCGAGCGGACCGCCCGTACCTGGGCCGCAGAGGCGGCGATGCGGATGCTGATGAACAATCTGGACCCAGAGGTTGCCGAGCGGCCCGAGGATCTGGTCGTCTATGGCGGCATCGGCAAGGCGGCGCGCGACTGGGCCAGTTTCGACCGTATCGTCGCCGAACTGCAGACCCTGGCTCCGGACGAAACCCTGCTGATCCAGTCGGGCAAGCCGGTCGGTGTGTTCCGCACCCACGAGGATGCGCCCCGCGTGCTGATCGCCAACTCCAACCTCGTGCCCAAATGGGCGACCTGGGAGCATTTCAACGAGCTCGATCGCAAGGGCCTGATGATGTACGGCCAGATGACGGCCGGATCGTGGATCTATATCGGCACCCAGGGCATCGTTCAGGGCACCTATGAGACCTTCATGGAGGCGGCCCGCCAGCATTGGGGCGGCGATGCCTCCGGCAAATGGATCCTGACGGCCGGTCTGGGCGGTATGGGCGGGGCCCAGCCGCTGGCCGCGACCATGGCCGGGGCCTCCTGCCTCGCCATCGAATGTCAGCGTAGCCGGATCGAGATGCGCCTGCGCACCCGCTATCTCGACATCATGGCCGAAACCCTGGACGAGGCCATGGCCCTGATCGAGGATGTTGGTCGAACAGGAAAGCCGATATCTGTCGGTCTGTTGGCCAATGCAGCTGAGGTTCTGCCTGAGATGGTCCGGCGCGGCATCCGCCCCGATCTGGTGACCGACCAGACCAGCGCCCACGACCTGATCAACGGCTACCTGCCCGCTGGCTGGAGCGTGGCCGAGTGGGAGGAAAAGCGCGTCTCCGACCCCGCCGCAGTCGAGGCCGCCGCCCGCAAATCCTGTGCCGCCCACGTCCAGGCCATGCTGGACTTCCAGGCGATGGGCATCCCCGTCACCGACTATGGCAACAACATCCGCCAAGTCGCCTTTGACGAGGGTGTAACTCAGGCCTTCGACTTTCCCGGCTTCGTGCCCGCCTATATCCGCCCGCTGTTTTGCCGCGGCATCGGCCCCTTCCGCTGGGCCGCCCTCACCGGCGATCCGGACGATATCAGAAAGACCGACGCTGCGATGAAGCGGCTGTTCCCCGACAACGCCGGCCTGCACCGTTGGCTAGACATGGCCGGAGAACGCATTGCATTTCAGGGACTCCCAGCCCGCATTTGCTGGATCGGATTGGGTGACCGTCACCGCGCCGGCCTGACGTTCAACGATATGGTGGCCTCTGGCGAACTCAGCGGACCCATCGTCATCGGACGCGACCACTTGGACTCCGGCTCGGTCGCCAGTCCGAACCGCGAGACTGAGGCCATGATGGACGGCTCCGACGCCGTTTCCGACTGGCCCCTGCTCAACGCCCTGCTGAATACGGCATCGGGGGCCAGCTGGGTCTCGCTGCACCACGGCGGCGGCGTCGGCATGGGCTATTCCCAGCATTCCGGCGTCGTCATCGTCGCCGACGGCACACCCGAGGCCGCCCGCCGCCTCGAACGCGTCCTCTGGAACGACCCCGCCACCGGCGTCATGCGCCACGCCGACGCCGGCTATGAGATCGCCCGCCAGGCCTCGCGCGAGCACGGCCTGAACCTGCCCAGCCTGTTTTGATTATCCTTCTCCCCTCGGGGGAGAAGGTGGCTCAGCGTCAGCTGAGACGGATGAGGGGGCTGCCCGACGATGCACCAATCTGAAAAAGAGACACGGCGCGCAGGGCGTCTTCGTTTGGCCCAGACCAAGCCGGAAGCTGTCCTTTGGGCGATATTGCGAGGCCGTCAGTTCGAGGGGCTGAAATTTCGCAGGCAGACCCCGGTAGCCGGTTCCGTCGTCGACTTCTTTTGTGCAGAGCTGAAACTGGTCATCGAACTCGACGGCGGCGTCCATGCTTTGCGGGGACATGATGATGCCGTCCGCGACGAACGCTTGCGAACGGCCGGGTTCACGGTGTTGAGGTTTCAGAACAACGCCTTCACAAACAATCCGTCCCTCGTAATGCAGGCCATCCGGCAACATGCGGGGATCATCCCGCCGATCGAGCTTGCTGTGAGAGCCCCCTCATCCGAGCCGCTGCGCGGCCCACCTTCTCCCCCAAGGGGAGAAGGACAGGAGAACCTATGACCCATCTCACGCTCGGCCAATCCCCACTAGCCCTGGCGCAGCTGCGCGCCGTTCTGGACGGCCCGGTCACCGTCGACCTGATGCCTGACGCCTGGTCCGACGTCGAGCGCGGGGCCGCCACCGTGGCCGCCATCGTCGCGGAGGGTCGCACCGTCTATGGCGTCAACACCGGTTTTGGCCTCTTGGCCAATACCTCGATCGCGACGTCTGATCTGGAGACCCTGCAACGCAATCTGGTCCTCAGTCATGCCTGCGGCGTCGGCCCCCTGCTGCCCGACAACGTCACCCGCCTGATGATGGTGCTGAAGGTGGCGTCCCTGTCGCGCGGGGCCTCGGGCATCCGCCGCGAGACCCTCGACGCCCTGATCGCCCTGCTGAAGGCCGACATTCTGCCCTGCGTGCCATCCAAGGGATCGGTCGGGGCCTCCGGCGACCTGGCCCCCCTCGCCCACATGTCCTGCGTCCTGATCGGCGTCGGCGAGGCGCGGCAGAATGGAGAGGTTCTGGACGCCGAGACTGCCCTGGCCCGGGCGGGTCTGACCCCACTGACCCTGGGCCCCAAGGAGGGCCTGGCCCTGCTCAACGGCACCCAGTGCTCGACGGCCCTGGCGCTCGCCGGTCTGTTCGCGACCGAGGCCGTCTTCGCCGCCGCGATCGCGGCCGGGGCCCTGTCGGTCGATGCTCTGAAGGGATCGGACGCCCCGTTCGATGCCCGCATCCACGCCCTGCGCGGCCAGCCCGGGCAGATCGCCGTGGCCTCGACCCTTCGCGCCCTGATGGCCGGCAGCGCCATCCGCGACAGCCATCGCGAGGGGGACGCCAAGGTCCAGGATCCCTATTCCCTGCGCTGCCAGCCCCAGGTGATGGGCGCAATCCTCGACGTCATGACATCTGCCGCGGTGACGCTGGAACGCGAAGCCAATGCCGTCACCGACAATCCGATGGTCTTCTTCGAGGATGGCGACGTCATCTCAGGCGGCAACTTCCACGCCGAACCTGTTGCTTTTTCCGCAGATCAATTGGCCATGATCCTGTGCGAGATCGGCAATATCTCAGAGCGGCGCACGGCGATCCTGGTCGATCCCAAGATGAGCGAGCTCCCGGCGTTTCTGGTTCGGGAATCCGGGCTGAATTCCGGCTTCATGATCGCCCAGGTGACGGCCGCTGCCCTGGTCGCCGAAAACCGGATGCTGGCCCATCCGTGCAGCGTGGACACCGTGCCGACCAGCGCCAATCAGGAGGACCACGTCAGCATGGCCACCCACGGTGCTCGGCGCCTGCTGGACATGGCCGAGAACACGGCGACCGTGGTCGGGATCGAGCTTCTGGCCGCGGCCCAGGGGATCGAGTTCCATCGTCCCCTTACCACCTCGCCCAGCCTGGAAGCGGTCTTCGCCATCGTGCGAGAGGCCGCCGCCGCCTATGGCAGCGACCACTATTTCGCCCCCGACATCGCGCGGGCGACCGATGGCGTCCGCATGGGGCGATACCGGCCCTATGCGAACGCCCTGTTGCCGTCAGCCGACTGAGATCAGGCGGCGTCGATGGTGGCGATGCACTCGGCGCGCACCGAGGCGGGCGGCGACGACCGCATCAGTTCCTCGTCAGAGGTCCAGGCCGCGACGTATTCGGCAACCGCATTGGTGATGTCCTCTTCCGACATCCCCTCCTGTTCACCCGCCAGCATCATCAGTTCGAAGATCTTGAGCGAGTCGTCTTCGTTGACCGTCTGACCATCTATTTCCATGGCGATATCCGCCGCCATGCAGATGGCCAGATACTGGAAGATGCCGTCTTCGTCGTCCGACGATGCGAGAACCGCGGGAGCGGTGCCGTTGCCCAGGCTCAGCGTATAGGCCCCTGTCTCGCCCGCCTCCAGGCTGTTGGCGCGGATGAACCAGGTGCCGGCGGTCTCGGTCTGGAACACCAGTTGCGAGTCCAGACCGTCGGGGCCATCGTCATTCGCTTCGGCAGCGTCGACCGCGCAGTCGCGGCCCTGGCCCACGGCGACGAAGGCATCGAAGGCACTCGACTTGTAATCGACCTGGTACCAGGACCCCGCCTGGGCCTGGAAGACGTAGCAGTCATAGCTGCTGTCGTCAGACGACAGTTTGGGGTCGCTTGCGGACAGGCTGCCGTTCACGGTCTGGCCGACCCGGATATTGCTCTGGGCACTGGCGGCACCCGCCGCAGCCAAGGTGGCGACGGCGGCCGTCGCGGACAGCAGGAGAGAGGCGTAACGCATGATGGTTCCTTTTCGGACGTCGTCCGATTTGAAAGCGCTCGAGCTGGTCAAAGGCGCTGCCCGGATCAGGCGGCGTCGATCGTATCGAGGCACTGCTGGCGCACGCTCGCCGGGGGCGACGACTGCAACAGCGAGGCATCGGCCAGCCAGGCGGCGGCATAGCCCGCAACGACCTCGGCCATCTGGTCTTCGGTCCGGCCTGTGTTCTCTCCCGCCAGCATCAACAGGTCGAAAATCTTCTGGGTGCCGGCTTCGCGTTCCGGCGTCGTCGCCACACCCTGCTGGGTCTCGACGATATCGGCGGCCATGCACAGAGCGAGGAAGTTGAACACCTGTTCCCCCGCTTCGTCCTGCACCACGGCGGGCGCGACCATGGCGGTCGAAACCGGCATGGCGGTGGCGGTCATCGGCGCGGCGGCCAGGGCGATCGGCACGAGGGCCGCGATGAAGAAGCGCGTCATGGGTAGAAATCCTGCAAGGCCGTGGCCAGTTGAAACGTCGTGGTTCCGGTGGCCGCAGCTTCCTGCGCTTTCCCCCCACCTTCAATAACCCCCGATACACCGAAATCAGGCGTCGCGCATCTGACGTCGCCTGACGAACGAATGCCCTCAGGGCTTGCGCGTCACCGTCAGGGCATAAGGGCCCGTTTCCGCCTGTCCAAAAGTCCCCGCCCGGACGACATAGGTGCCGTCATCCGGCACTTCCCACTCCACCTTGGCATGAGTGTCCGACAGGCTGTCGTCGTCGCTGGCCAAGACCTCGATCTCTTCGCCACCGTTTTCGCGTCCCACGATCAGGAATGCGTCCACGCTGTTGGAAACCATGGTGAAAATCAGCGTCTCACCCGCCTTCGCCTCGAACCCATAGGCGTCGAAATAGCTGCCGTCCGCCGCCATGGCGTCGGTATCGGCCAGGGTGCCTCGCGCGGTCTCGCCGACCAGGACGCTGCCGGCTACGGGTTCGGGCCCGCGATCGATCAGCTCGATCGAATACAGCCCGTCGCTCTGGGTGACCAGCGGCGAAGCCCGCACCACATAGGTCCCGGTCGCGGGCAGGGTGAAGGTCAAACGCGAATCCGTCCCCTGGCCCAGGCCGTCGTCATCGCTGGCCAACTCGCTGAACTCGCCCTCGGCCGAAGAAATCGCCAGGAAGGCATCGAAATCGCCCGACCGCAGGATCACCTGGACCCGCTGCCCCTCGACCCCGTCGAACTGGAAGCTGTCATAGCCGCGTTCCTGATCGTCGGTGGGATCCTCGGCGTCGATCTCGCCTTGGATCGTAGCGCCATAGGCCAGGGCCTCGGGCCCGCGCTCGGGCGGAGCCTCCGACACCACCAGCGAATAGGCACCGGTCCCACCATCGGCAAAGGCACGGACCTCGATGACATAGCTGCCGTCCGCCGGCAGGGCATGGGTCAGACGCGAGTTCGTCCCCTGTCCCGCTCCGTCGTCGTCCTCGACCAGGACCGTGCGGGTGCCATTCTCGTCCTCGAACAGCTGCAGATAGGTATCGAAATCGTCCGACGACACGCCGATCCGTACCCGCTGGCCCTCGGTCCCTTCGAAACGATAGGCATCGGCGCGCGATCCGGTCTCATTCAGCGCGTCAGCCTCGCCCAGCTCGCCCTCGACCGTATCTCCGATCGCGATGGGCAGAGCTGGAACGGGCGGCGGCCCCTCCAGCAGGGCCAGGGAATAATCGCCCTCCCCGTCGCCCCCCAGGGCGGTGGCACGGATCACATATTCGCCCGCCGCAGGCAGGGTGAACGTCAGTCGCGAATTCAGCGTGTCGCCGAAGTCGTCGTTAAAGGCCAGCTCGACGAAGTCGCCGCCCACCATCCGCCCGACCATGACCAACGGATCGAAGGCCTCGCTGTCCAGGGTGACGGCCACCCGGTCGCCCGCTGCTCCGCGGAAGGAGAAATGGTCGAAACGCACACCCTCTTCGGTCTCGGGATCACGCGACCCCAGATTACCACGCAGGGTCTGCTCCACACGGATCGGCGTGGCCCGGGGCAGGCGCGGCGGCGCCGGGCGCTGCGCCAGAGACAGATTATAGGCCCCGCCTTCCAATCCGCTCAGCGTCCTGGCCCGCAGCACATAGGTGCCCGCTCGTTCGGGCGTGAACCGCAGCCGCGAGTTCAGCCCCTCGCCCAGGCCGTCATCGTCGCTGGCCAGGGGCTCGCCCTCGGCACCGTCGGCATAGATTTCCAGATAGGTGTCAAACGCGTCCGACCGCATCACCGCTTCCAGCCGCTGCCCGGCCCGCGCGGTGAAGCGATAGTCCTCATAGCGGAAGCTGTCGTCTGGGCCGGCCGAATCCTCATCGGTCAGCGTGGCCTCCACATCGCCCCCGATTCTCAGGGTCGGGGTCTGGGCCAAGGCCGCACCGGCTCCCAGTCCAAGCGCCATGGCACATGTGGCAGCCAGCAATGTCGAACGTCGCATCGAAATCCCCTGAGGTCCTACCCCATGATAGACGCGCAACCGTGTCGTCTGTAAATCGCCCACCACTATTCGATTCCTGACGAAGGGCGACGCGATGACGGCCAAAGGCACTCAGGCGAGCCTGATCGACGGCAAGGGCTTTGCCGCTGGCCTGGTTCAGCGCGTTGCAGCCGCGGCCGAACGCCTGAAACAGGCGCATGGCGTCCAGCCGGGACTGGCCGTCGTCATCGTCGGCGACGACCCCGCCAGCCGCATCTATGTCCGCAACAAGGGCGAGCGGACGCGCGAAGCGGGCATGCGCTCCGACACCCACACCCTGCCGGACACAACCACCCAGGCGGATCTACTGTCCTTGATCGCCACGCTCAACGCGGACGCGGCCATCCACGGCATCCTGGTCCAGCTCCCCCTGCCCGCCCACATCGATGCCTCGGCCGTGCTGGATGCCATTGACCCGGACAAGGACGTGGACGGGTTTCACGTCGTCAATGCGGGCCGCCTGGCCGTGGGTCTTCCTGGCCTGGTGCCCTGCACCCCCCTGGGCTGTTCGCTGCTGCTGAAGGCAGAACTGGGGGATCTGTCGGGCCTGCACGCCGTTGTCCTGGGGCGGTCCAACATCGTCGGCAAGCCGATGGCGCAGCTGCTGCTGGCCGAGAACTGCACCGTCACCATCGCCCATTCCCGCACGGCCGACCTGCCGGCCCTGTGCCGCACAGCCGACATCCTGGTGGCCGCGGTCGGTCGACCCGAGATGGTGCGCGGCGACTGGATCAAGCCCGGCGCGACCGTCATCGACGTTGGCATCAACCGCGTGCCCAGCCGCGATCCTGTGAAGGCGGCGGCCGGCGGTACCCGCGTCGTGGGCGACGTCGCCTTCGACGAGGCGGTCTCGGTCGCCGGTCGGATCACCCCGGTACCCGGCGGCGTCGGACCCATGACCATCGCCTGCCTTCTGGGCAATACCTATGCTGCTGCCTGTCGCTCCATCGGGGTCGCGCCGGAACCGCTAGGCGGCGTTTGAGGCCATATTCGAGGATTCGGCACAGCACTGTTTGGCATCGGTTTAGGATGGCGCTTGTCATCCTCTGATCGGGACTGAGTGGACCGAGCGGACTCTGTTTTTCACACCACGCAGACGGGGTCAGGTTCGGGCTTGAACGGTTCCGGTGCACACCCGATAGTGGACACGAAGGCTGCGCATTCGACGCGGCCCGTCAGGAGGGGCTGATGATCCGTTTCAACAACAGCACGATCGCCGTCGCCGCCGTGGTCGTCATGGTCCCGGCGCTCGCAGGCTGCGGCGTCAATGCGATCCCGACCAAGGAAGAGGCGGCCAAGGCTCGGTGGGCCGATGTTCAGGCCCAGTATCAGCGCCGCGCCGACCTGATCCCCAATCTTGTCGCCACGGTCCAGGCCGCCGCGATCCAGGAGCGCACCACTCTGACCGCCGTGATCGAGGCCCGCGCCCGGGCTACCAGTATCCAGATCACCCCCGAGACTCTGAACGACCCCGCTGCCTTCGCCCAGTACCAGGCGGCTCAGGGAGAGCTCAGCCAGGCGCTGTCGCGCCTGCTCCTGACGGTCGAAGCCTATCCTCAGCTTCAGTCCAACCAGAACTTCATCGCCCTGCAGTCCCAGCTGGAGGGAACCGAGAACCGCATCGCCGTGGCGCGCCGCGACTACAATGGCGCGGTTCAGGACTATAACACCACCCTGCGGACCTTCCCCACCGTGCTGTGGGCCAACACCATTCATGGCGGGTCCAAGCCGATGCAGCTGTTCACCGCCACGGCAGAAGCCCAGGCCGCACCGACTGTCAGCTTCAATCTGGAGGGTGCTCCCGAGACCGCACCGGCCCCCACGCCAGCCGCTCCGGCTCAGTGACGTCCATGGGCGCGACGGCCAGACCCAGAACGGCTGCGGTGCTGGTGGCCCTGTTCTGGCTGCTGGCCTGCCTGCCCGCCCTGGCCCAGCCCAGCTTCCCTGCCCTGACCGGGCGGGTCGTCGATCAGGCGCGACTGCTCAGCGACGCCAAGGAGGCCGAACTGATCGCCGTCCTGGCCAAGCTGGAACAGGACACGGGCGACCAGCTGGTCGTGGTCACGGTCACCAGCCTGCAGGACTATGCGATCGAAGACTATGGCTATCAGCTGGGCCGGGCCTGGGGCATCGGCCAGAAGGACAATAACGGCGGCGTCCTGCTGATCGTCGCCCCGACCGAGCGAAAGGTCCGGATCGAGGTCGGCTATGGCCTGGAGCCCATCCTGACCGACGCCCTGTCTGCCCTCATCATTCACAATCAGATCCTGCCGGCCTTCCGCGTCGGCGGCTATGAGCGCGGTATCACCGAGGGCGTCCAGGCTATCGACGCCCAGCTTCGTCTCGATCCGGCAGAGGCCCAGGCCAGGGCCGCCGCGGCCCAGGCGGCACCTGCTGACTTTCCCGTTGGCCCCGCGATCGTCGTCGGCGTCGTCTTCTTTCTGCTGTTCCTGGCGCTGGTCGGCGCGACCATGGGTCGGAAGGGCCGCCGGCGCGGTGGGGGCGATGCCGCCGGTATCCTGCTCTGGATCGCGGCAGAGGCCCTGAAATCCGGCACCGGCGGTCGCGGCGGCGGGTTCGGCGGTGGTGGATTCGGCGGCGGCGGCTTCAGGGGCGGCGGCGGCAGTTTCGGCGGCGGCGGAGCTTCTGGCGGATGGTGATGCGCGTGACCCCCGATGACCACGCGCTTGTCGTGGCAGCCATTGCCGAGGCCGAGAGCCGGACCTCCGGCGAGATCTTCTGCGTCATGGCGCGGAAAGTCTCCTCCTATCGCGACGTCTCCCTGGGCTGGGCGGCGGCGGCGGCCCTGCTGCTGCCGCTCGGGCTCATCCCCGTGGGTTTCGACGCCTCTTGGCTTCCTGGGGTCAGCGGCAACTGGGAGGCCGCTCATCTGGCGGCGCGCGATGCCACGATCGGGGCGGCCATCGCCGCCTATGCGATGATCCAGGCCGTCACCTTCCTGGTGGTCTTTGGCCTCACGTCCATTCCCGCCATTCGGCGGTGGGTCACACCGGCCGGCGTGCGCCGCACCCGCGTCCGCCGCGCGGCCCTGAACCAGTTCCTGGCCCACGGCCTGCATGTAACCCAGGCGCGCACCGGCGTGATGATCTTTGCCGCCCTGGACGATCACCAGGTCGAGATCATCGCCGATCAGGGCATTCACGAAAAGGTCGATGCCGACGTCTGGGCCCGGGCCTGTGCGGCCATGATCCGGGAAATGCGGGACGATCGTCCCGTCCGCGGATTTCAGCAGGCGATTGCCCTGTGCGGTGCCGTCCTGGCCGAGCATTTCCCGCCTCGCGCCGATAATCCCAATGAGGTCGTGGATCGTCTGGTCCTGATCTGATGCGTTCCGATTTACGGCTACCGTATGCCGGGGCAGAGGGCTAAACCGGCGCCATGGCCCGCCTGCTCACCTACAATGTACACCGCTGCGTCGGCGTTGATCGTCAACTGGACGTAGCCCGCATCGTGGCGGTCATTGCGGAATACGAGCCCGACATCGTCTGCCTTCAGGAACTGGACGTCGGCCGGGCCCGCACCGGCCATGTCGATCAGGCCCAGGCCATCGCTGACGGCCTGTCCATGAGCGTCCACTTCAACGCCGCCATGCGGGTCGAAGCCGAGCTTTACGGCGATGCCATCTTGACGCCCCACCCCGAGCGCCTCGTCCGTGTCGGACCCCTGCCGACTGTGAAGGGGGTACCCGGGCTGGAGCCACGCGGGGCCCTATGGGCCGCGATCGAGCTTGGCCAGGCCACGGTCAATGTGGTGACGACCCATCTGGGCCTCGTCCCGCGCGAACAGCGCCTGCAAGCCCGGGCCCTGATAGGGTCCGACTGGCTGGGACATCCCGAGTGCCAGGGCCCGACGATCTTGACCGGGGACTTCAACGCCACATCGATCACCCGCCCCTATCAGATCCTCGCCAAACATCTTGATGACGCACAGAAGCGACTGGGCCTGAAGCCGACCTTGAAGACCTTCCCGTCAAGCTTTCCTGCGATCCGTATCGACCACTGCTTCGTCAGTCCCGAAATCCGGGTCACAGCAGCCCGCGTGCCGTTTTCGCCCCTCGCGCGAATGGCCTCCGATCACCTGCCGCTGATCATCGACTTCGACGTTGAGCCCAACTGACGCCGCTGAGAGCGGTTGCGCCGTTTCCACGGCTGCCAGGCATCATCGGCCGACGTAGGATCACCCAGCTGCCATTCGGCGACGAACTGTTCGCCCGGCGAGGGCGGCACGGCCCCCAGCGGCTGCATTCGCCCCGTGTCAAACTGGGTGATGGCTCGCCCGACCGATCCGGTGACTGCCTCGGCCGCCTCGAATACCTCGGCATCGACCCCGATAAAGTGGCCGATCGAACGATGGCGATAGCGCCGGATCGCCGCCCGTCCTACCTCGTTCGACGGTTCGGCGGCCACATCGCATTCCGTATCCAGCCCGAATGACCGATTGTTCAAATTCGTTGAGCCGACGCGGATCAACTGATCGTCGATGATGGTGAGCTTGGCATGAACAATGATCCGCTCACCGCCCGCGGTCCTGGGGGCGAAGGCAAAAAATCGGTTGTGCACATCGGCGCTTTCCAGCCGGTACAAAATTTCTGACCGCGCCGTATCCATAGTGAGGCGATCGAACCAGCTGGGGCTGGTGCCGGTCGAAACCAGGACAATCTCCGGTCCGTCCGGCTCGGCCAGACGGCGGGCAAGCGCCGCCGCGATCCGGGGAGATGTGAAATACTGGTTCTCGAAATAGATCAGTCGCCTGGCGCGACCGATGGCGTCCAGATGAAGGGTTTCGTTCTCGCGAACCTCCGACCGACCCGCCGCTCGCGGCTCAGTGCGCGCGATCCCGACAGGCGTATCAAGCAAGTCCGGCTCGACGCCATCCGGCCAGGGATCGGAAGACACCGTGTCTGGACGGGTCCGCTCCCAGGTCGACCGGAACCAGCGTTCGCGGGCCAGATCGCCCAGAGCGCGTGCCGCCGCTCCGTCCATGACGCACATCACTTCGTGGCGGGGCGCACACACCAGTCCCGACGGTTGGCAACGCCGGGGATCGCTGTCCAGATGCGCACTGGAATCCCATCTATCCGTCGAAATATCTCCGCCTCCGCAGAAGGCGACCGCGTCGTCGATCACCACGACCTTCTGATGGTGACAGGCCCCGATCGGACCGGGCTGATCCAGCCGAAACTCTACCATCCGTTTCCTGAACCAGCGCTGCGCCTTATGCGGGTAGAAGCCTTGCGACGCGGCGATCAGTATGGGCGAGTTCCAAATCAGCAGTCGCACGTCCAGTTCGGGCCGCGTCTTGACCAGCAGGCGCAGCTGATGCCCGATTTCCGCCTGGCGGTCGCCCGCACGGCTCTCGGGATCGAGCCGCGTGCGCGGATCGAACTGCCAGCCCAGGATGACGATGCTGCGCTGAGCCTTCGATATCGCCGACGCCAGGGCGTCGAAATAGGCTTCATTTTCCATCAGCATGGCAAAGCGGCCAGCCGTTTCCACGCGCCAGCAGGCCCCGCCACTCAGCAGCCGGAGATCCGGCTCACTCCCGTCATCCATGATGTGCCTGGCCCACCTTCGCCGTGTGACATCCAGTCTGGCGCTAGCGGAAAGCGCGCCGACCCCCTCTTGTGTTCCAAAGCCTTAGCATGGTCGGCAATGGTGACGCTTTGTTCATGTCCCCATCGATTGTTTCGAACGCGATTGTGATGCATAAAGCCCAAGTCGAGACAGGGGAAATCGGCGATGCAGGCGCTGATCGAGTTCATTGCCGGGTTTATAGCCCTTCTCGCAGCCGCCGTGCTGTCGCAGTTTGGCGTCGATTCGGATCAGCCACGCCGTCAGCAGGAACGCGAGGTTCACCGCGTCCGCGACTGCCCCGAAGGCCCTTCCACTTCGGTTCTGGTGGCCGCGCGTCGCGATTGCTGACTCCTTCGCGCCGCCAACGGCACGACAATCCCCCGTTACGACTGCGATTTGCCAGCGGTCGCCGTTGCGTCACGGATTTCAACCGTTAGGGTCTAGGCGTCGCGCCCTGTCGCGCGGTCGCCGTCATGATCGAGCCTGCAACCGATGAAGTCCCGCCAACGGCCGCCCCTCATCCTGTCAGATGCCGAACCGCTCGACGCGGTTGCCGCCGAGCCCATATCGCCGCCGGTTGAGGACGAAGCGCCTGCGCCTGCCGAGACCGCATCGCCGACCCCGGAACGACCGATGTCGGAGCGGCGTCGACGCCGCTTGGCCGAAGAGAAAAGATTGGCCGAACAGCGCGCGGCCCGCACGGCGGCCGTTACCGGAGAATCCACTGAAGCCGAGGCGACCAGCCTGGACCCCGGTCCATCCGTGGTGGCTGACTTCGCCGTTCCTGCCGGGTCCCCGCCCGCGGCTTTTGATCCGTCTCCGCCGCCCGTGGCCTTGCCAGCCCCTGCGGCGACTGGCCCGACCCATGGAGGTCATGCCTATCTGATCGCCGGCTTGGCCTCTGTCGTCTGGATCGGTGGCGTCGCGGCGTGGCTGGCGTTCGAGATCGGATCCGGATCGGTCGAACTGGAGCCGCTTCGACTGGCCGTCTATGCGATGATCGCTCTCGCCCCGGCCGGCATGGCCATCATGCTGGCTCACGCCGTGCGTCAGGGCTCCGGCCTTGCCGCCGAGACCCGCCGCGCCCGCGAGCTGTCCGATGCTTTGCTGGCTCCCACCGCCTTGGCCGCGCGTCAGACCGGCGAGGTGCTGCAATCCCTGCGCGGCGACATCGATCAGGCCACCCTGGCGACCGAGCGAGCCCGTGCTGACATGGCCCTTCTGCGAGAGGCCCTGGCGCTGGAAACTGGCCGGCTGAACGAAGCTGCCGAAACTGCGGGCCGTACGGCACGTCGCCTTGTCGAGCAGTTGGGCCAGGAACGCGAGGCGATGGCTTCGCTTGGCTCGCGGCTGGATACTCAATCGGCCGGTGTCATGGATGCGGTCGAGCGCCAGTCACGCATGGTGGTCGATGCATCCGATCTGGCCCAAACACAGTTGCGAGAGGCCGAGGCGGCACTGGCGGCCCGTGCTGCCGATCTGGCCGCCGCCGCTGGCGAAGCCCAGGACGCTGCAAGGCTGGCATCCGACGACCTCGCACGCCAGACCTTGCGACTTGAGAACGCCGGGGCTGGCGTGGCCGAGCAGATTCAATCCGTTGAAGAAGGCTTGGGTCAGCAGCGTGCCGCTCTGGTTACCGCTGCCTATGCATTGCGTACAGATCAAGAGGACTTCTCGGCCCAGGTCGAGAGTCAGCGGGCTCAGTTGACCGAACAACTTTCGGCGGCACGCTCGGCGGCTAATGAGCTGGGCCAGACGTCGCTGCACACGACGGAGTCTCTGAAGGAGCTCGTCGAAGCGGCCTCGGACCAGTTCCGGGCTCTGGTCGAGATGTCACAACGCGAGGCCGATGGCTTCGACGCGGCCACAAAGGTGGCATTGGACAAGTTCGAGTCCCTGTCGGCAGAGGCCCGGGACGCCCTGGTGGAAGAAACCCGCCGCGCCTTGGTCGCCATGCAGGCCACAGCCGACGAAGCGCGCGCCGCAGCCGACGAAGCCGCAGTTCAAGCCCAGGTTCGTGCCGATCGGCTGGGCCAGGCTCTGTTCGATGCCGCACAGCAAGCCGACCAGGCCGCAGATGCTCGGATCGAGGGCGCGCGCCGGATCGTCAGCGAAAGCGTCGATCTGGTGGACGAGGCCGGCGAGCGCGCCATCCAGCGCCTGGAATCCACCGTCGAGCGCATGAATGCGGCGCTCGGCCGGATCGAAGACACAATGGGTGATCTGGATGAGAGGGCGGCTCTGCTGCCGGAGCAGGCTCGCGAGCGGGTCGAAGCCATCCGTGTCACGGTTGAAGAGGGCCTGGCCGCCCTTGCCGCCGCCTCACGCAAGGCGGCGGAGGACACCGAGGCGCTGGACGTCGGCTTCCAGGAGCGCGTTCGCCGCAACTACGAGATGCTGACCGAAGCCGTACGCCTGATGGGCGTCGTGTCGGGTGATGGGCCTACCGGCCGGCGGCGAGACGCATCCTTGGCACTACCTGCGGAACCACGCGAACGACCAGCGCCGGTTCGACCCGAGCCCGATGCCCAGCGGCCCGATCGAGGCTTTGGTCTGCGCGGTCGGCTGCGTCTCGAACCGACACCCGAGGCAGCCCCGGTCCAGCATTCTGCCAACGACGGCCTCGGCTGGAGCGATCTGGTCGACGATGGTCCCGGAGAGGCACCGATGGATCTCGACACCCCCATCATGCCGCCCGCCGATGCCGAGGCCCTGACTGAGCGCATCGCTGCTGCCATCCGCCGCATGGGCGTAGACCCCAACGCTCTGCTGCCCCGGTCCCGCGTCGAGGAGGCCGCCCACGCCTTTGCCGACGGCGAGCCCAGTCAGGCACGGGCCATCGTCCGCCGCGTGGCACCTGCTGCAGTGCGCAGCGTCTCGCGCAGGGTCCTCAGCGACCCTGGCCTGCGGACGGATGCCGAACGTTATGTCCGCGAGTTCGTTCGTGGCCTTGATGACTATGCCCGATCCGGCGACGGGGCGGCGATCCTCAATCGTCTGGCATCCGACGGCGGCCGGGCCTTTCTCCTGCTTGATGCCGCGGTAGGCGATCTGTCCTGATCCGCAAATCTGAACTGCGCGGGCTTGACGGCAAAGGCTTGATGACGACACCGTCATACAAACGTCACGGGCTGAGACGCATCCATGATTTATCAGAATGCCGAGGCTCAGAAAGACCGCCGCCCTGCGATCGTCATCTGTGCCTATGACACAGATCATTCCGTCTGGGATCCGATAGAGGATCTGTCCGGGGAACCCTGGAGCCCACAGGGGGCCAGGACTGTGGCCGTGCCGTCGGCAGACCCCGAGAGCCTCGCCTCCACCCTTTCGGACCACATGGCCGAGACCAACTGCAGGGCCCTTCTGCTGGTCGGACGGACGCGGCGTAGCGATGCCTTCCGCCTTCAGATGCGGGCCGAGAACCGTGCTGTGACCGGCGGACTGCGCGCCGACGTCAACGGTCCGGCGATGGCGCGTGTGACCGTGCCAGTGGCCGAGATCGTCCGTGAACTGAACGCCGCTGGATTGGCGGCCGATGCCTCGTCCGAGGCGGAAGAGGATGCCGGCAGCTATCTGCTTTACCGGGTGCTCAGCGGCCTGCCGTATGGGCCCGATGCGCCGGCCATCGGCCTGCTGCGTATCCCGGATCAGGCCGACGAGGACGCTGTTCGGCGCGGGATAAAGGTCGCGGCCACGGCCATTGCCCGGCACCTGGCACCTCTGGCCAGGAGCTAGCCGATCAGGCGGGTTCGGGACGAACTCGCCGCAAGGTCAGGGCCGTAGCGCCGCCCAGCGCCGCCAGGGCCGTCATCGCCAAATAGCCTTGCGCCCCGAAGGCATCGTAGAGCGGCCCCGACGCCAGGGTGGCCAGCCCGATCAGCACGCCGGACGACAGGGCCGAACTCAGGGTCTGTGCTGCGGTCTGGCTCTGGGCCGGGGCCAGCCGCTCAACCAACTCGAGACTCGCCAGGAAGGTCGCGGCAAAGCTGAGCGCATGCAGCGCCTGTAGCGGCCACAACATCCACAGAGGGGGCACCAGAGCCAGGGCTGTCCAACGGATGACCGAGGCCACCGCCCCGATCACCAGCATGGTGGCCGCACTGATCCCCACCCGTCGACGCCAGGGCTCGATCCACCACATGAAGGCAATCTCGACCCCGACGGAAAAGGCCCACAAAAGGCCCGTCACACTCTCGGCCAGCCCTTGCGCCTTCCAGTCGATGGCTGAAAAACCGTAATAGAATCCGTGGGCCGCCTGGATAGCACCGACAGCCAAGATGGCCGTCATGAAGGCTGGGTCTGACAGCAGCCGACCAATGCCCCGAAACCGCTCCGGCCCCCGTGCGGGGCCGCCCTCCCCCACACCCTCGGCCGGGGCCAGCCGCCAGGCGGTCAGAGCCATCATCAGGCAGGCGGCGACAACCCACACGATCACCGCGTCGGCTGGGGCGATCGTCAGGATCGCCCCCATCGCGATATTGGCCAGGACGAAGGCGGCCGATCCCACGCCGCGCGGCACGGAGAAGGAAAACCCCTCGCGCCTGGCCAGGCGCAAGGTCAGGACATCGGTCAGGGGGATCATCGCCGCCGCCGCCGTCGCGCCGACGAACCAGGCCAGGGTCCAGGGCCACAGGCCCTCGACCCATCCCGCCGCGCCGTAACCGAGGCCAGCCGTCAGGGCCAGCAGGGCGATGGGCGTGCGCCGCGCCCGGAACCCATCTGCCCAAACCGCGATGGCAGGGCCGGTTACCAGCCTCGCCAGCATGGGAATGGCCAGAATGACGCCGATCTCGGCGCCGCTCAGGCCCTGGGCTCGAAACCACAGGCCGGCGAACGGAAGGCTGACCCCCGTGGCACCGAACAGCAACACATACTGGATCGCCATGCGGCGCGACGTCGTCATCGGCGGGTGATAGCAGACACGACACGCTGCGTCGGCTAGCGTTTCAGCATGTCACCGAGTCGAAACCTGCTGGTGTTTGCCGCCCTGAACGGAGCCATGGCGGTCATCGTCGGTGCCTTCGCGGCTCATGGGGCTGGCCCTGGCGTCAAGGCGCTGCTTACCACGGGCGCGCAGTATCAGATGGTCCATGCCGTGCTGGCCGTCGTCTGTGCCATATGGCCCGGTCGCCCTTCCCTGGTGAGCCTCGCCGGATGGCTGGCATCGCTGGGTGGGTTGGTGTTCTGCCTGTCACTGTCGCTCATCGCCCTGCTCAGTCTGCGAGCCATGGGAATCGTCGCACCGGTCGGTGGCCTGCTGATGATCGCCGCTTGGCTTTTGCTGGTCTTTGCCGCCGTTCGAACATCCACCGCTTCCGCCTGATCCACACGTCCGCTCTGAGGTATAATGGCTTTTCCTGTTTCAGACGCCGCGCGCCGCGAGCTGTTTCCCGAGATCGAATCGTTTGCGTCCGGCTGGATGACGACCGACAGCGTCCACGAGATCTATTACGAGGAAAGCGGCAATCCTCAGGGCATTCCCGTTCTGGTGCTGCACGGTGGGCCCGGCGGTGCCGTCAATCCCGGTATGCGTCGCTATTTCGATCCGGCGAAATACCGCATCGTGATGTTCGATCAGCGTGGATGCGGCCAGTCCCGTCCGAACGCCTCGCTGGAAGACAACACCACCTGGACCCTGATTGAGGACATCGAACGGCTGCGCGAGCGCTGCGGCATCGACCGCTGGGTGGTGTTCGGCGGGTCCTGGGGCTCCACCCTGGCTATGGCCTATGCCATCACCCACCCTGAATGCGTGTCGGCCCTGATCCTTCGCGGCATCTTCCTGCTGACCCGCAAGGAGCTTCACTGGTTCTATCAGGACGGAGCCTCGATGATCTTCCCCGATGCCTGGGAACGCTTCATCGCTCCGATCCCCGAAGACGAGCGCCATGACCTGATGGGGGCCTATTACAAGCGCCTGATCGGCGAGGACCGCAGCGAACGTGAGGCCTGCGCCATCGCCTGGTCCAGCTGGGAAGGCGAGACCGTCAGTGTCGAAGGGCCAGGTGCCCGCCCGGACAAGTTCGCGGATCCCGATTTCGCGGTGGCCTTTGCCCGGATCGAGAACTGGTATTTCACCAACGGCGGCTTCTTTCCCGAAGAGGGCTGGCTGCTCAAGAACATCGGTCGTATCCGCCACATCCCGGCCTGGATCGCTCAGGGACGCTTCGATGTCGTCACGCCCATCTCAGGGGCCTGGGCCTTGCATCGGGCCTGGCCAGAAGCGCAGCTGGATATCGTGCCGGATGCCGGACACGCCTCGACCGAGCCGGGTATAGTCGACAGCCTGATCCGCGCTACGGACTGGGCCTCCGGGCTCTAGGCCTTAGATCAGGCCATGGCCCTTGGGCAGCTCGGCATAGCGATGCACCCGCGTCGCCATGACCAGCCCAAACCCGATCATGACCGTCAGCATGACCGTGCCGCCATAGGACAGCAGCGGCATAGGCACCCCCACGACGGGGGCCAGGCCCATGACCATCGCTCCATTGATCAGAACATAGAGGGCGAAGGTCGCCGTCATGCCCGCACTGGCCAGACGCCCGAAATGGCTGTGCGACAGAGAGGCGATACGAAGGGCGATTACAATGATCGCCGCATAGCAGAGCAGGACGGTGAAGGAGCCGACAAAGCCGAATTCTTCCGACACGGCGGCAAAGATGAAGTCGGTGTGCTTTTCAGGCAGAAATTCCAGCTGGCTCTGGCTGCCCAGCCCATATCCCTTGCCCAGCAGACCTCCCGAGCCCAGGGCGATCTTGGATTGCATGATGTGGTAGCCGGTCCCCGACGGATCGCTTTCGGGACTGAGGAAGGTCAACACGCGGTTGCGCTGATACTCGTGCATGCCAAAGGTCACATAGAACGGAATGGCGACCATCGTCGGAATGGCCGTCGCGGCAATGAGCTTCCAGCTCAGTCCAGCCACAAACATGATCGCTGCGCCTGTCAGGCCGATCAACATCGCAGAGCCCAGATCAGGCTGGTGCGCGACCAGCAGGAAGGGCGCGGCGATAATCATCACCGGAAAGATCAGCTTCCAGTGAAAGCGAGCCTCTTGGGCCGTGGCTCCGTGGTAGTATCGCGCCAGCGCGAGAACCAGGCCGATCTTCATGATCTCGGACGGTTGAATCCGTGTCACGCCCAGGTCGAGCCAACGCGTCGCCCCCATGGCCGTATAGCCGAACAGCTCGACACAGATCAGCAGGAACAAGGCAAGAAAATACAGTGGATACGCAAGTCCGAACCATATCCGCAGACTGACCAGCGACAGCACCAGCATCATGCCCAGGCAGACGCCGAACCGGATCAGGTGATTGCCAGCCCAGGGCTCCCATGATCCCTTGGCTACCGAATAAAGCATCAGGCTGCCGACCCCGGCCACGGCACACAGCAGCAGCACAAAGCGCCAGTCGATCTGGGCGATCTTGACGGTCAGCCGGTCGCGTTCCCCTGGCCGGGTCAGAGCCGAAGCGGTCATTGGGGCGGCTCCGCCAGATAAGGCCGCGGGCCCGTCGTCGCGGTCAGAGGGGCCGACCGGCGCGGTGGAGGCTGAGGGGCCGGCGTCGGCGTTTCCTCTATGACGGGGGCCGCGCCGAAATTGGCCTCGTCCTCGGTCACCGGTCCCACCGGCTCCGGCGGCAGCGGTCGTTCGATCCGAGCGCGCATGTCGGGATCCTTCAACAGGACCGTCTTCATGATTTCGCGTGCTCGCGGTGCCGCATCGGCCGAGCCCCCTGCCGGGGCATGCTGGATGATCAGGGCGATCGCATAGCGGGGCGCGTCGTGCGGGGCGAATGCCACGAACAGAGCATGGTCCCGCCGCGTCCAGACGGCATCGCGAGGCCCGCGCGACCCGCTGCCATAGTCGCGCGACTGCGCCGTGCCGGTCTTGCCAGCCATCTGAATGTCGCCAAGGCCCAACTGTGAGGCGCGATAGGCGGTACCCGTGACATCGTTGGCCACAGCCTGCATGCCGGCCCGCACGATGTTCAGATGTTCCTGGCTGAACGGCATGTCGTCCGCCGCAGCGCCGGAGGGCCTCTCTACACCGCCAACAGACTTGATCAGCCGGGGCGTGATCGCCTTGCGCCCATTGGCGAGGCGCGACGTCATCACGGCCAGTTGCAGGGCGGTCGTCTCGATCGCGCCCTGACCGATGGCTACGGACAGGGTTTCACCCGGATACCATTTGCCGGCATCGGGATGTTTGGCCTTCGTCCGGCGGGCATAGTCTGCCTTCCAGCGCGTGCTGGGCATGGTGCCGCGGCTCTGACCGGCAATGCCGATCTCATAGACTTGATGGAAACCCAAGTCCTCAGCCACCCGAGCGATGCGGTCCACGCCAGCGCGGTTGCACAGGTGATAGAAATAGGTGTCGCACGAGTTCTTGATGGCATTGTGCATGTCCATCGCCCCATGCCCGCCCCGCTTCCAGCAGCGGAAGGTGCGGTTGCCATAGCGATAGCCGCCGGAACAGTTGACCCGCTCCGAGGGATCCACCCCGGCATCCAGCAGGGCCAGGGCCGTCGTCATTTTGAACGTCGAACCCGGCGGGAAACTGCCGTAGATCGCCTTGTCCAGCAGAGGCTTGCGCTCATAATCCCGAAGCGCGTTGTAGACGTTGGACGGCACACCGCTCACGAACAGGTTGGGATCGAACGAGGGCGCCGACACCATGCAGAGGATGTCGCCGTTGCGCACGTCCATGACGACGCATCCGCCGGATTCCTCGCCAAACACCTCCAGCGCGCGGTTCTGGACATCGGCATCCAGGGTCAGGACGACTTCCTTGCCATGGATGGCTGGGCGAGAGTTTTCGACGTCCTCGCCGACGACCCGACCACGGGCGTCGACTTCGACGCGGTTGCCGCCGGCCTCACCGCGCAGGTCCTTGTCCAGCGCCTTCTCGACGCCTTGGCGGCCAATACGGAAGCCTGGGTTGTAGAGGATGGCGGGGGGCTCTTCACCCGCATCGCGGATAGATTTGATGTCCCGATCCGACACCTTGGCCACATAGCCGATGACGTGAGCGAACGACCCGCCAAACGGATAGTATCTCGCCTCGTGCATATCGGCCATGACGCCGGGCAGCTCGTTCGCGTACAGATTGACGCGGGCGAACTCCTCCCAGTTCAGGTCGCTCTTGACCGGGACCGGGCTGAAGCGGGGTGCAGCATTGACGTCGCGTATGATCGACCGACGTCGCTCCAGAGTGTCAGGAAGCAGGCGTCCCAACAAATCCAACGTCTGATCAAGATCCTTGGTCTCGTCCCGCACCACCAGAACGCGGAAACTGGGCCGGTTCCCGGCAATGACGGTGCCGTTGCGGTCCTTGATGACGCCGCGCGGCGGCGGCACCAGGCGATAGTTGAACTGGTTGTTTGACGCGAGCGTCGTATATTCCTGCGCCTGAACGACCTGCAACTGCCCCAGCCGCGCGGTCAGCGCCGCGACGCCGAGGGCCGTAAATCCACCCATGACGAGTGTCCTGCGCAGGAAGGACCCCTGGCGCTCATTCACGTCATTGAAGATGATCGACGGCTCGCTCATCGGAACCTCACGTCGCCGTCGTCAAACCTTTCGATCATACGCCCGGCGATCGGGAAAAGCAGAAGGGTTGGCAGGATCTGGCCCAGCAGCGACAGGACACTGGGTGCGTTGCCGGCAAGCAAGGTAGAAATCAGATAGGTCAGGATGAAGGCGGCGACCGTCCCCAATCCATACCAGACGAACAGGACATGGGTTTCCTGCCCCACCAGGAAGCTGCGTGAGACCAGTATGACACCGTAGATGCCCATCAGTGCCAGCGCCCAAAGTCCCAGCGGCCCCGCCCAGAAGATATCCAGGAACAGCCCGAGGCCAAACAGGACGGCCGGGGCCAGCATGGACGGACGGATCAAAGGCCAGGCGAAGGCCAGAGCCATCGGCAAGACTGGCTCGGGCAGCTTCAGGCCGAACAGTTCAACCGGCGTGGCCAAGGCTATGGTGAGCGCGATCGCCAGCAGCGCCGGATAGACGATCCATTGCAGCGGTCCGACAACGCGAACGGCGACCTGTCCGCGTCTCACCGACCGCCCTCCGGGCCCGCCGAGACAGGCTGAGGCTGTGGCTGCGGAACGGTCGCGGCGGGAGCCGACGTCGCAGCGGGTGTCCCGGGCGCTGCAGTGGTCGGCGACGAAGCAGGACCGGCGGTCGGGGGGCTACCCGCACTGGTCCGAGGGGCCGTAGCCGCAGGCGGCGTCGTCGGTAACGGCGCGGCGCTAAATCCAGCCAGGGGCGGCGCGTTCAGCGCCTCTGCGTCCACCAGCTGGCCGAAGTCCTGAAACAGCATGACACGCACGAAATCGATGGCCCCGCGGTCGCTGAACAGCTTTACGCGCCACGATCCGTCGACCCCACGCGCCGCCACCCCGATCGGCACGCCGCGGGGCAAGCCGCCGCCATCGCCCGACGTCAGGATACGGTCCCCAGCACGGACCGAGTCTGTACCACGCACGAACTCCAGTCTGGGATTCCCGCTGCCGTCACCCGTCAGCATGGCGCGAGCGTCGGTGCGGTCGATCAACACAGGCGTACGGCTGGTTACATCCGTCAACAACAGAAGCCGACTGACTCCCCCCGAAGTACCGATCACCCGTCCGACCAGACCATGTTCATTGATGACGGGATTGCCGATCTTGACCCCGCGCGACGATCCCACGTCGATCAGCCGGGCATTGGCGAAGGGACCGCGCGATTCCGAAATCGAGCGCGCGGTGACCATCGGCACCGGTGGCTCTGTGCGGATTCCCAGCATCGCCTCATAGCGAGCATTGACGTTCTTCAGAGCGATCGCCTGGTCACGCCAGGGTTGAAGCTCGGCAATCTGAGCCTTGAGGCGACGGTTCTCGGACACGGCGAAGAAATAGCCGCCGACATAGTCACTGACGGCACCGGCCCAGCGAACGGGCGCGGCCAGAACGCCCGCCACGGGGCCGGTCGCCGCATCAGCCCCTGCCCTCACCGGTCCATAGCCACCGGGCCCTTCCCGGCGATCGCCGAGCAACAGGAGGATTGAGGCCGCGATCGCAACCACGACGACAACCGCCGCCGTCCAAGTCAGTGGAACCTTAAGGTTCTCGAACGGTCCGTCGCGAAACGCCACGGCGCGCCTTCCTGCAAATGGTGAGAATCGACGGGACACTCCCGCCGCTCTTGCCTGCCTATCGCAAAATCCTTGCCGATTTGAAACCGACGACTTTCGCGTGGTGTGGGCAAACCGGAGCCTGCCCTTCGGTTTTAATCAGAGCGCCGAATCAAGCACGCCGCGCATCCAGCGCGGATGCTCGAGAACCCGACCACAGCCGATGGCGACGCAGGACAGCGGATCATCGGCCACCGACACCGGCAAGCCGGTGTGATCGCGGATCTCGGCATCCAGGCCACGCAGCAGCGCGCCGCCGCCGGTCAACATGATGCCCTTGTCAGCGATGTCGGCAGCCAGTTCGGGAGGCGTGGCCTCCAGGGCGACCTTGACCGCCTCGATGATCTGGGTGACCGGCTCTGCCAGGGCCTCGGCAGCCTGGCGCTCGCTCATCCGCACTTCGCGGGGCACGCCCTGCATCAGGTCGCGGCCCTTCACTTCGATTGACAGGCCCTCGCCGTCGGACGGGATGCGGGCGGTGCCGATGTCCTTTTTGATCCGCTCGGCGGTCGTCTCGCCGATCAGAAGATTATGGTTGCGGCGCATATAGCTGATGATCGCCTCATCCATCTTGTCGCCACCGACCCGAACCGATCGCGAATAGACGATACCCGAAAGCGACAGGACGGCCACTTCAGTCGTTCCACCGCCGATATCCACCACCATTGAGCCGGTAGGCTCGTGGATCGGCAGGCCCGCGCCAATCGCTGCGGCCATCGGCTCGTCGATCAGACCTACGCGGCGGGCCGAGGCATTGAGGCAAGAATCATTGATCGCGCGGCGCTCGACCGCGGTGGCCCCGGACGGAACGCAGACGATAACCTTCGGATTCACGAAACCCTTTCGGTTGTGAACCTTGCGGATGAAGTGCTTGATCATCTCTTCGGCGACTTCGAAGTCGGCGATCACCCCGTCGCGCATCGGACGAATGGCTTCCATGTGGCCGGGGGTCCGGCCCAGCATCTGCTTGGCCTCGATGCCGACGGCATGGACGATCTTCCGTCCACCGACGTTTCTGAGGGCTACGACCGACGGCTCGTTCAGGACGATGCCCTTGCCCTTCATGTAAATGAGGGTGTTGGCGGTGCCGAGGTCGATGGCGATGTCGTTGGAAATCATGCCGAAAAGATGCATGGGATCGGGATACCGTTCGGGTTCGGGCCTTTTTGGGGCGAGCAAGCGTTGGTGTCTGCTGCGACGACGCCCCCGACCCTCGCGCATCCCCACGCGCGGATCGTCCTGTTCGATTTCGCCGAGCCGACCGAGGCCCGTTTGCCCTTATGGCCGCCCGAATACAAGCCCCGATGACATCTGGGCGTTCACCAAAGAATGATCGGCGAACCCAGCGAACTCACGCCGCAGCGAAGGCGCCGCGATTTCCCACCATCAGGGCTTCGAATGCCGGATACAGAACACTCTCTTCCATGGCGACACGCAGGCTCAGGGCGCCGACGATGTCGTCGGTCGCAGTATGAAAACGGCGCGGATCGCTCAGTATCCGGTCGGTTGTCCAATGATCCCTGTAGTGGGCCCAAACCGCACACAGCCCGCCCATATCCTCGAAAGCGGACAGTGCGGTGTCCCGCATCTCGGGGTCGCCGGCATTGATCAGAGCCGGATAGAGATGGCCATCTTCGATCGATAGATGCTCGACCAGCAAACCATCGATTGCCTCCATCAGTCGACGCACGACCATGGCGTCCCCTCTCGAACCCACATCGGCGACCAGCGCGGACAGCCGCCGTGACTGTTCCATGATGAGAGCGTGCTGGGACGAAAGCTGGTGGGTCTGAATCATGGCCGTGGGTTCCTTGGCCTATCAGAGTATCGAGCCGCCCCTAAAACCCACTAAACGACTATGGTGAACCGCTTATTCAGGAAGACAGCGCGCGATATGGATTCCACCTGCCCGCTCGTCATGCCTGTCATTGAGTCGACGGCAGCCATTGATCGCTGCAAGACGGCTTGACCCTCTAGTCGCGTCATCCGACCCCGGCAGCTTTCCAGAAGCCACCTGATCGTCAGACGGCGCTCAGACCCTCCGCCGCCAGCATCCGCTGCACAGCCGGGCGGGCTTGTACGGATTCGAGATGGGCGTTCAGCTTCGGGAATCGGTCAGGATCCAGGAGGCTGGCCTGCCGGGCCCAACGCGTAAACACCGAGAGGTAGCCGTCCGACAGCGTGTAGGACGCGCCGAACACCCAAGGCCCTTCAAGCAGATGATCTTCGACCAGTTGCAGCTTGGCCAGGGCGAGGTCCACTGCCTGATCCCTTGCCACGCCTTCCAGAGGCGGCCGGCTGAACAGCAAGCGTCCCAGCGCCGGGTGCAGCGACGAAGCCAGGAAACCGTTGAAGGCATTGAAGCGCGCGAACTGGAAGGCGTCATCAACGGGAGCCAGCTTCTTTTCCGGCCAGGTCTGGGCCACCCAGGCCAGGATTGCGGCATTCTGCGTGATGACGCCTTCATCGGTCTTCAGCGCAGGGGTTACGCCAACCGGATTGACGGCCAGGTATTCGGGCGTCTTTTGCTGCCCCTGGCGCAGGTCGATCACCGTCGTGTGATGCTCGATCCCCGCCTCTTCCAACGCGATATGCGATGCCATGGCGCACGCGCCCGGTGAAATGAACAGGTTCAGCATGTCATCGTCTCCGTGCGCCATCAGCCTGCGATAAACTGTAACTTTATCGGTTTCATATCGGTGTCAGCAAATCTAGGTCAAGGCCTTGAACCAGCGATCCAGCAGCCCGGCCTCGGATCGTCGGGCCTGGGTCCGCTGGGCCGCCTCGGCATCCGCGCCCCAGCGCCGCTCTTGAAAATCTTCATCGATGCGGCTCAGGTCCAATGCAGCCTCGCCTCCGATGGCACCTTGTTGAACGGCCAAGCCCAGCACCGCCGACCCCAGCAGCGGCACCACGGTGGCCAGACCGGTCAACGCAAAGTCGTCCAGCGTCAGGGCCAGAGCCCGAACCCGCGCCATTGCCTCTGGGTCCTGCGACCGATGAACGATGCCGTGAACGGGTTCCAGGACGATGCCGTGGGTCCGTGCCGCCCAGTCGCGCCAGGGACCCCACTCGCGGACTTGCTCTTCGACCAACGCGCCAGGAGTCTCGGCCAGGTAACAAAGCAGGTCCGATCCCGCGAAGGCCGCGATCTCGTCCGCAACCGGTTCACGGGACAGGCTTACGCGATCGATCGCTGTGGCGGCCAGCCGCGTCGCGGGCATGGTGCCCGGATCAATGAATTCCCCCTGCGCCGCCCATTCCTCGCAGACCAGCCGCGCCGCAGCCTCGGTCGGCAGGATGAACCGGTTCCCGGCAGGCGTCTTGGGGGAGCGTCCGTCCAGGACCAGCAGCCAGCCCTCCCCTTCGGCCCAAACATCGGCCGACGCCCAGAACCGCTTTAGCCGCTCTTCGGATTCCCGAAACCCCTTTCGGGCGGCGACATTGGGATCCAGCGGCGGGATATGGGACATGGCGGTCAAGGTCTCAGACGAACGGGCGCAAGCCGTTCAGTAGGCATGGCTCTCAGCCGGACGCTCTTCCAGATGACCGTCCTTGATAGCGAAGACACGGTCCATATGTCCGGCCAACTCCATGTTGTGCGTTGCGATCAGCGCGGCGACACCGGTGTCCTTGACCAGCCGGTACAGAGCCTCGAACACAGTCTGGCTCGTGGTCGGATCGAGGTTTCCGGTGGGCTCGTCGGCCAGCAGTAGGCGCGGACGATTGGCCAGGGCCCGCGCCACGGCGACACGTTGGCGCTCGCCACCCGACAGCTGCGCAGGCTGATGCTTCAGACGGTCGCCCAGCCCCAATTCGGTCAGCAGAGTTGCCGCCCGTGCACGCGCTGCTTCCTGTTTCATGCCCGCGATCCGTAGCGGCAGGGCTGCGTTATCCAGAGCATCGAATTCGGGCAGCAGGTGGTGGAACTGATAGACGAAACCGATCCGGTCGAGCCGGATACGCGTCCGCGCCCCTTCGTCCAGGCCACCGACATCCTCACCATCAATGCGGACCACGCCATCGGTCGGCCGCTCCAACAGCCCAGCGGCATGCAGCAGCGACGACTTGCCGGAGCCCGAGGGTCCAATCAGGCCCACCACCTCGCCAGGACGGACGTCCAGATCGACACCGCGCAGGACGGTCAGACCGCCCGATGCCGTGTCATAGGTGCGGGTGACCCCGCGAACGGACAGTACGGCATCACTCATAACGCAGGGCCTCGACGGGATCCAGCTTGGCCGCCTGCCACGACGGCAGCAAACCAGCCACGCAGGACATGAACAGGGACCAGACCGCGACCCAGAACACATCGACTGGATCCACAAGAGCAGGGACGGCGTCCAGCATATAAACGTCGGCATTGAACAGCTGCACCCGGAAAAGCGCCTCCAGGAAATGCTGAATCGAGCCGATGTTGAGGCAGAACAACAAGCCCAGGATCAGCCCCGTCGCCGTGCCCGCGATCCCGATCGTCGCACCGGCCACAAAGAAGATGCGCAGCATCGAGCCCTGACTGGCCCCGACGGTCCGAAGGATGGCGATGTCGCGGGTCTTGTTCTTCACGAGCATCACAATGCCCGAGATGATGTTCAGCGCGGCGATGGCCACAACCAGGCCCAGGATGATGCTCATGGCCACACGCTCGATTTTCAGCGCGCCCCAGAAGGCCGCCAGACGATCGCGCCAGTCACTGACGACCGATCCGCGTCCCGCGGCCTCACGCACGGCGTTCAGACTGTCGGCGACACGATCCGGCTCGGCCACCTTGACCTCGATCACGTCCCACATGCCCTCCTTGCCATAGAAGAGCTGCGCCTGTTCCAGAGGCATGAAAATGAAGCCCCGATCAAAATCGGCCGTGCCCGAACTGAACACGCCACCGACGACATAGGTCTTTTCCAGACCGCCCAGATTGCCGAAGGCACTGTCGGCACCCGTCGGCGAATACAGGGTGATTGGTGCTCCGACACCCAGACCCAGCTGCGTCGCCAACGCCTTTCCGATCAGGATACGATCGCCGCCATAGGCACCTTGGCCAAAGGTCGCCCGCGCTTCGTCGGTCAGGCTGTCGTTGACGAAACTCATGCTGTCCAGGTCGCCGGGGCGCAGGCCCCGGACGATGGCCCCCGTCGTCTGGCCGCCGCCGCGAACCAGTGACTGCGCCTCGATCAGCGGCGTCACGCTGACCACGCCGGGGACGTCCCCGATCCGCGCCAGGGCCTGGTCGCGGTCGGTGGCGTTCAGCACCTGACCCTGGACGTACATATGACCGTTGAACGACAGCATCCGGCTGAGCAGTTCGCTGCGGAACCCGGCCATAATGCTCATGACCGTGATCAGGGCCATCACCGCCAAGGAAATGGCGACATAGGAGATCACCGCGATCAAGGCGATGCCGCCCTCGCTGCGCTTGGCCCGCAGATAGCGCAGCGCCAACCCGATCTCCCAGGCGGAGAAAGGCCCGGCCGGCTTCGTCGGCTTTTCGTCGAATGTCGTCTGGGTCATCTGGCCAGGCGCTCCAGCGCGGCATCAAGAGGCAGGGTCATCTTCTCGCCCGTGGCCCGGCGTTTCAGCTCGACCACCCCCTCGGCCACACCCTTGGGCCCGATCGTCAACTGCCAGGGAATGCCGATCAGGTCGGCGGTGGCGAACTTGCCGCCCGGACGCTCGTCGGTGTCGTCGTAGAGAACATCGAACCCGGCCGCTTCGAGGCGCCCGACTGCGTCCTCACAGGCCGCGCAAACGGCCTCGTCATTGGTCCGCAGATTGATCACCACCACATCGAACGGAGCCACGGCATCGGGCCAGATGATGCCCGCATCGTCATGGCTTGCTTCGATGATCGCACCCAGCAGGCGTGACACGCCGACGCCATAGCTGCCCATGTGCACCGGGGCGTCCTTGCCGTCCGGCCCCTGGACATTGGCCTTCATCGGCACCGAGTATTTGGTGCCGAAATAGAAGATGTGGCCCACTTCGATACCGCGTGCGGCCAGCCGATCGCCCTCGGCAGTCTGGCTTTCGAAGGCCTCGGCATCATGCATTTCCTCGGTTGCGGCATAGAGGGAAATCCGCTCGTCGACGATGGCCTGAAGGTCGTTCCAGTCCACATCCGCGCCGGGAGCCGGCATTTCGACCAGTTTGCGGTCGCAGAAGACCGCGCTTTCGCCCGTGTCGGCCAGAACAATGAACTCATGGCTCAGGTCGCCGCCGATCGGACCGGTGTCGGCGCGCATCGGCACGGCCTTCAGGCCCATGCGGGCGAAGGTGTTGAGATAGGCCACGAACATCCGGTTATAGGCCTTGCGTGCAGAGGCCTCGTCCACGTCGAAGGAATAGGCATCCTTCATCAGGAACTCGCGCCCGCGCATGACGCCGAACCGGGGCCGGCGCTCATCGCGGAACTTCCACTGGATGTGAAACAGGTTCAGCGGCAGCGCCTTGTAGCTCTTCACATAGGCGCGGAAGATGTCGGTGATCATCTCCTCATTGGTCGGCCCGTACAGCAACTCGCGCTCATGCCGATCGGTGATGCGCAGCATCTCGGGGCCATAGGCGTCATAGCGACCCGATTCGCGCCACAGGTCGGCCAGTTGCAGGGTCGGCATCAACAGCTCGACAGCCCCCGCTCGCTGCTGTTCCTCACGCACGATCGTCTCGATCTTGCGCAGCACACGCAGGCCCAGCGGTAGCCAGGCGTAGATGCCCGCCGCCTCCTGGCGCACCAGGCCGGCGCGCAGCATCAGCTGGTGCGAAATGATCTGGGCCTCGGACGGGGTGTCCTTCAGCGTGGGCAGGAAATAGCGCGACAGGCGCATGAGGCATTCTCGGGAAACAGGCGTGAGACAAGTGCTTTAGCCGGGTGACAGGGGCGAAAGCTAGGCCGCGTGCCGCCTGTCTTCATCCCAGGCTGGGCAGCGGCAGCCATCCGGTGAAGATGATCAGCATCACGATGGCCCACAGGATGAATGACACCCAGGTGGTCGTGATGAATTTCCGCTTCAGATCCGGATTCTCCGGCGCGCCCCACTGGGCTCCATCGGTAGGCGGCTTATGGACCTCGGCAGATGCCCCCAGCGGAAGGACGGCAAACAGAACCACCCACCAGCACACGACATAGACGGCAAACATGGTCACCAGGCCAATCGGCATGAACATCAGTGCTCCTCCCCTTTCGGTGTTTCCATCAGTTCGACCAGGACACCGCCCATGTCCTTGGGATGGACGAACAGGATGGGCGTACCGTGCGCACCGATACGCGGCTCGCCAGTACCTAGAATCGTTACGCCCCTTGCCCGCAGGTCGTCCCGCGCGGCCAGGATATTCTCGACCTCGAAACAGACGTGGTGCTGACCGCCCTTGGGGTTCTTGGCCAGAAAGCCATAAATCGGAGAATCCTCGCCCAGAGGCTCAATCAGTTCGATCTGGCTGTTGGGCAGATCGACGAAACAGACGCGCACCCCCTGCGCCGGCATGTCGAAAGGACTTCCGATGTCTGTTGCGCCGAGGACGTCCCGGTACAGGGCCACGCTGGCCTCAATCGAGGGGGTCGCCACTCCAACGTGGTTCAGTCTGCCGATCATATGGCGGGTGTCTCCGGTCAATCGAGCCTCTCATGCCACAGAACCCACGCCAGTGCTCAAGGCAAATCAGCGCCCTCTAGTCGCAGTCCGCGCCGTACCCCGGAGCCCGGAACGCCAGGATAACCGCCGACCGCTCCTTGCGGGTGACCACGCCAGCCTGTTCCAGGATACAGCCAATCACGGTGTTGGAATTGGGGGCCAGGAGGCCATAGCGCGTGCCGCTTTCGGCCAATTGATCGCGCGCTGCGGTAAGCCGATCCATCGCCCAGGTCGTGGCGCGCGGGTCGCGGGTGATCAATGTCATCTCATGCAGCGCCTGACCGGAACTTGGGAAGTCATAGGCCTCGGCATCGAAAGGCGCGATTTCGGCCCTCAGTTCATCCGGATGGTTGGCATCCGAATCGAACTTGCCCGCCTGGCTGGCTGAAAAGGTCATGGCCTGTCCGCGCGGCGGAACCACCAGGATATAGGCGTGGCGCGGAAACAGCAGATAGTGCGCGAGGTATTTGGTCACGAGCACGAATGGCAGACCGTCCGGCCCCAGGGCATGAGCGCCGACATAGACCCCGACCGGGAGTGTCCGGCTGTCGACCCGCCCGAACCGCTGCACGATGTGATCGACCAGCAGATGGTCCAGCAAAAACTCGCCATCCGCGGCCTGATCGGAGACATAGGCGCGGATCTGATCGGCGCTGGGCTCTGCCCCGAGGGCGCGGCCGTAAAGGCCCATAAAGCCTTCGTGCGACAGGGATTCCCCGTCCGGCGCACTGTGCCAAAGGCCAACCAGTTCGTGCCGCATCCGCTCCGATGGATCATCGCCCCTGAACGTGGTCAGGCTGAGCGTCAGATTGACCACGGCAAAAAGCAGGATGAGGCCCGCTGTCGCCTCTCCACCGATGACCGCCCAGCGCCGCCAGCCGTGCCAGGGGTGTTTGGCATGACGCCACCGCTCCAGCACACGCCGCCCGACGGCGCGTGTCCGGCCAACCGTCTTCGACAGCCTGTCCCCGGCCGATCCCATCCTCGCCTCCCGATCAGGCCCAGAAATGCGCCCACACGGTCAAGGTTGCGTCACAGCCTAAGGATGACCGTTTCCACGATCGGGCGACGGTCCCAGATCTGCTGGCTGGCCTTTTTCAGTACGCGCGACACGGCCTGTTCGATAACCATTTCGTCCATCAGGGCGTCGCCCTTCAGCTTCAGCACCGCTGCCTCGGCGCGTTCGGCCAGATCGTCCAGGGCGTCGCCCAGCGGCCGTTCATCATCGCCCGGCAGGCCGATGGCGCGAACATCGATGTCGCTGACGATCTTGCCGCGCTTGTCCATGGCGAAACTGACGATCAGAACGCCATTGGTCGACGCATGGCGACGCTCGTGCAGCGCCTCGCCCTGTTCGGTCACCAGACGTCCGCCGTCGACATACAGGCGGCCGCAGGGCACTTCGTCGATGATGACTGCCGGGCCGGGGGCCAGACGCACCATGTCGCCATTGCGGGGCGTGACCGTTTCCTTGATCCCGATGTCCTTGGCCAGATTGGCGTGTTCCATCAGGTGGCGGCGCATGCCATGCGTCGGCACCGCAATCCGGGGCCGGGCCCAGGCATACATCTGGCGCAGTTCGTCGCGGCACGGGTGACCCGAGACGTGGATGCCCGGATGGTCCTTCTCGGTGTAAAGACGCACGCCCCGGTCGGCCAGCTTGTCCTGCAGGCGTCCGATGGACAGCTCATTGCCCGGGATGACCCGCGACGAGAAGATGCAATGGTCGCCCAGGCCCAGCTTCATCGTCGGATGAGTGCCGTTGGCGACGCGGGCCAGGGCCGCGTTCTGTTCGCCCTGGCTGCCGGTGCACAGATACAGGATCTGGTCGGCGGGCCAGACGCGCGCCTCCTCGTCGGACAGGAATTTCTTGGTGTTGGCCAGCAGGCCGACATGTTTGGCGGCCGCCGTGATCCGGTGCATCGACCGTCCGGCCAGGAAAATGCGCCGTCCGGCCAGTTCGGCCGCGCGGATCACACTGTCCATCCGCGCCACGTTCGAGGCGAAACAGCCGACCGCGATCCGGCCCTTGGTCAGGCCGCCGATCAGGGTCTCCAGCGCGTCGCGAACGCCCGCTTCCGACCCCGCCGATCCCTCGACGAAAACATTGGTGGAATCGCAGACCATGGCCAGGACGCCATCATCGCCCAGTTGGGTGATCGCGCTAGCGTCGGTGATCGAGCCGATGATCGGCTCGTCATCGATTTTCCAGTCGCCGGTATGCAGAACGGTGCCCAGCGGCGTCTTGATGGCCAGGCCGTTCGGCTCGGCGATCGAGTGAGTCATGGTCACCATCGTGACCTGGAACGGGCCCAGGTCGATGGTCCCGCCCAGCGGCACCTCGATGATCTTGACCTGATCCAGAATGCCCGCTTCGCGCAGCTTCTCGCGTATCAGATAGGCGGTGAAGGGCGTCGCATACAGCGGGGCCTTCATGCGCGGCCACAACCACCCCAGGGCACCGATATGGTCCTCGTGCGCGTGCGTCAGGACGATGCCCCGGATATTCTCCCCTTCCAGGAAGGCCGGGTCGGGCACGATGACATCTACGCCCGGCGTGGACAGGTCGCCAAAGGTCACGCCGACATCGACGACCAGCCACTGCCGGTTCGCTTCGGGGCCATAGCCATAGAGGTTCAGGTTCATTCCGACCTCGCCGGACCCGCCGAGCGGCAGGAAGACGAGTTCGTCGTTGGTTGATTTTTTCATGCGTCCTTTAGATGGGTATTCCGCCGCCAGATTTCGAGCAGGCCGCGGATAGTCAGGTCCGGATCGAACCGGTCGATGGATGTGGTGGCCCCTTCGAACAGCGATGCAACACCGCCGGTGCCGATGACGGTCATGGGTGCCCCCCACTCCGCCTTGATGCGCGCGACGAGGCCCTCGATCAGGGACACATAGCCCCAGAAGACGCCCGACTGCATGGCCGTGACCGTGTCCTTGCCGATCACGCGATCGGGCCGCTGGATGGCGATGCGAGGCAGCTTGGCCGCCGCCTCATGCAGGGCCTGAAGCGACAGATTGATGCCGGGTGCGATCAGGCCGCCCTCGAACGCCCCGTCAGCCGCCACCACGTCGAAGGTGGTCGCCGTGCCGGAATCGATCAGCAGCAGGTCGCCGGGATAGACCAGATGGGCCCCGACGGCATTGACCAGACGGTCGGCCCCCGCCTCGGTCGGCTTGGTGATCCGCACCTGCATGCCAAGGTCCGTATTGTCCCCGACGACCAGCGGCTCGACGTTCATATAACGCCGCGACAGGTTGCGCAGGTTGAAAATCGACTGCGGCACGACGCTGGAAATGATGCAGCCGTCCAGGCTGTCGAACGCTAGGCCGCGCATGTGCAGCAGCTGGTTCAGCCAGACGGCATATTCGTCCGCCGTACGGCTGGCCTCCGTCGCCGTACGCCACTGTGCGATCCAGTCGGTGCCGTCATGGATGGCAAACAGCGTATTGGTGTTGCCCTGTTCGATGGCCAGCAGCATCAGGCAGCCTCACCAAAAAACACGTCGCCAGCGGAGATCAGACGCAATGATCCATCCGCCAGTTTCAAACGCAGTGCGCCATCCGGAGCGACGCCATCGGCGATGCCGCTGATCGTTTCGTGATCCAGTCGCGCCGTGGCCGGGCCGTCCAGACCTCGCGTCCGGGCAACCCAGGCGTCCAGCACGGGCTGGAAACCCAATGTCTCCCAACGCTCCTGCCAGACGGCAAAGGCCTCGGCCAGCACGCTCGCCGCTGCCTCGATCGAGGGCGGATAGGCGATGTCGCCGCGCAGATGATCGGCCAAGGATGTCGCCGGACGTTCCGTGCCCGTCGGCGCATGGGCCAGATTGACCCCGATCCCGACCGCCAGCCACAGGCCGCCCATGGCATGAGCGCCGGACTCGATCAGGATGCCGACCGCCTTTTCGCCGGCAATCATCACATCATTTGGCCATTTGATCGCCACGCGGCCCGGAATGGCAAAGGTATCCAGCAGGTCGGCGGTGGCCAGTGCGGCCAGAAACGTTACCTGGGCCGCTTCGGACGGTGCCTTTCGCATCGTCATCAGAAGCGTGGCTGCCAGATTGCCGGTCTCGCTTTCCCAGGCTCGTCCCCGCCTTCCCCGGCCAGCCGTCTGTCGGCGCGCGACGATCCATTGCGGCCCAACCTCCCCTGCTTCTGCCCGGCGACGGGCTTCGGCATTGGTGGAGTCCGTCTTGTCCAGCAGCAGGATCGGGGCCGGGCTCACTGCCCTATCCCGCGCCGAAGCCCGAGGCTGCGATCCGCGTCAGGGGCTCCAGCCAGATCAGGCCGACGATCACCAGCGGGAAGGCAAAGGCCGCCGCAGCCCAGCCGATCACCTTGGTCTCGATCGGCGACTTGTCGATGGGGGCCTGTTCCGGGGCCGCATCGAACCACATCAGCTTGATGATACGCAGATAGTAGAAGGCCGCCACTACTGAGGCCACCAGGCCCGCCGCCGCCGCCATCCAGTATCCGGCATCCGCTGCCGCACCGAAGACATAGAACTTGCCCCAGAAGCCCGAGAACGGCGGCATGCCAAGAACCGACAGCGACAGAACGGTGATGGCGATGGCCGTCACCGGCCGGTCCTTCTTCAGGCCCGCGAAGTCTGCGATCGTGCGGATGGGCCGCCCGCTACGCGACAGGGACATCAGGATGGCGAAGAAGCCGATCTGGTCCACGACATACAGGGTCATGAACATCAGCATGGCCTGAAGCCCGACCTCGGTCCCGGCCGTGATGCCCAGAAGGGCGTAGCCGATGTTGGCGATGGACGAATAGGCCAGCAGCCGCTGCATGTCCTTCTGCGCCAGACCGCCGAAAGCACCGACGGCAAACGAAATCAGCGAAATCAGGATCAGGACCTGGGCCCACTGATCGTGCGCCCCGCCGAAACCTTCCGACAAGGTGCGGGCAACCAGAACCATGGCCGCCATCTTCGGGGCCGTGGCAAACAGGGCCACGACAGGCGTCGGAGCGCCTTCATAGACGTCGGGCGTCCACATGTGGAACGGCGCGGCCGACACCTTGAACGCCAGCCCGCAGATCAGGAACACAAGGCCGAAGATCAGGCCCGGCCCGACGTCGCCCTGGGCCGCGATAACGGCGATGTCCTCAAACCGCATGGAGCCGGTGAAGCCATAGATCAGGCTGGCCCCGTACAGCAGCAGGCCGGACGACAGTGCGCCCAACACGAAATACTTCAGCCCCGCCTCGGATGCCTTCAGATCGTCGCGGTGGAAGGCCGCGAGCACATAGAGGGCCAACGAATGCAGCTCGATCCCGACATACATGGAAATCAGGTCGCCCGATGACGCCATCATCGCCATGCCGACCGAGGCCAGCACGATCAGGACAGGGAACTCGAACCGCGCGATACGGCTGCGGCTCATCCAGCCGTCACCCAGGACGATGGCCACCGCTGCGGCCAGATAGATGACCACCTTGCCATAGACAGCCAGGGGGTCAGCGACGAAGGCACCATCGAACGCGGCACCCAGCGGGGCCTGGATCACGACCGCCGTCGCCGCAATCAGCAGGGCGACCGACAGGATGGAGATCAGGCGCGCGGACTTTTCGCCCAGGAAGGCACCGAGCAGCAACAGTGCCATGGCCCCGATCGCGAGCGTCAGCTCCGAGGCGGCGAGAGGAAGGGCAAGGGACAGATCAGGCATTACGGTCTCACCCACCGATCGCTGCGCGATAGGTCGTCGTCAGGGCCTCGACTGAGGCGGCGGTCAGGTCCAGCACCACGCCGGGCTGCACGCCCAGCCAGATCGTGCCGACGATCAGCGGCACGAAGATCAGCAGCTCGCGCTTGTCGATGTCACTGATGGTCTTCAGCGCCGGATTGACGATCTCGCCGAACATGACGTTGCGATACAGCGTCAGGGCATAGACCGCCGAGAAGATCACGCCCGAGGCCGCGAACAGCGCCGCCCAGGTCGAGACTTCGTACACTGCCGTCATCGTCAGGATTTCGCCGATGAAGCCCGACGTCCCCGGCAAGCCGACGTTGGCCATGGTGAACATCAGGAAGATCGCCGCATACCAGGGCATGCGGTTCGTCAGGCCGCCATAGAAGGCGATCTCGCGGGTGTGCATCCGGTCATAGACGACGCCGACGCACAGGAAGAGCGCGCCCGAGATCAGCCCGTGGCTAAGCATCTGGAACACCGCGCCCTGCACGCCCTGCTCATTGCCGGCGAAGATGCCCATGGTCACGAAACCCATGTGGGCGACCGAGGAATAGGCGATCAGCTTCTTGATGTCCGTCTGCCGGAAGGCGACCAGCGACGTATAGACGATGGCGATCACAGACAGGGCGAAGACCATCGGCGCAAACTGCTGCGAGGCCTGCGGGAACATCGGCAGGTTGAACAGGATAAAGCCGTATCCGCCCAGCTTCAGCAGGATGCCGGCCAGGATGACCGAGCCCGCCGTCGGCGCCTGGACGTGAGCGTCCGGCAGCCAGGTGTGCACCGGCCACATCGGCATCTTGACCGCAAAGGAAGCGAAGAAGGCCAGCCACAGCAGGGGCTGCACCGCCGGATCGAAGGCGTAGTCCTTCAGCGCCGGAATGCTGGTCGTGCCGGTCTCGGCCGCCATCCACAACATGGCCAGCAGCATGAGCACCGAGCCCAGCAGGGTGTAGAGGAAGAATTTGTAGGCCGCATAAATGCGGTTCTGACCGCCCCAGACTCCGATGACGATGAACATCGGCACCAGGGTGCCCTCGAAGAAGATGTAGAACAGGAACAGGTCCAGCGCGGTGAACACCCCGATGACCAGGGTCTCCAGCACCAGGAAGGCGATCATGTAGTCGACCACCCGGTCCTTGATCGTGGTCCAGCTGGCCAGGATGCAGATCGGCAGCAGGAAGGCCGTCAGCAGCACGAACAGGATCGAAATCCCGTCCACACCCATGTGATATTGCGCGCCCGCGAACCAGACGTAGCGCTCGACGAACTGATAGCCGGCGTTGGAGGCGTCGAACTGGGCGACCAGCAGCACCGACAAGGCCAGGGCAACCAAAGTGGTGCCCAGGGCGATCCAGCGCGCAGCCCCGGCAGTGCCGGCGTCCGACTTGCTGGCCAGACGCGCCCCGAAGATCAGGGCCGCGCCGATCAGCGGCACGAAGGTGATGAGGCTCAGGATGTAGGGCACGGGTTCAGGCTCCCCACGTCGCGATGGCGAAGGCGAGCAGACCCGCCACACCCAGCAGCATCACGAAGGCATAGTGATAGACATAGCCCGACTGGATCTTGGCCAGACGCGCCGCAGATTTCAGCGAGGCCCAGGCCGCGCCGTTCGGACCCAGTCCGTCGATGATCCGGACGTCACCGATCTTCCAGAACAGATCGCCCAGGGCCTTGGCGCCCTTGACGAAGATGAAGTCGTACAACTCGTCGAAGAACCACTTGTTGTAGAAGAAGGTGTGCAGCGGCCCGCCACGCTCGGCCATCCGGCGGCCCATGCCCTCCTTCAGGACATAGACATAGACGGCGATCAGCGTGCCCAGGCCCGACACGATCAGCGGCGCCCACAGCACCCAGGTCGGAACCTCGTGGCTGTCGTGGATCACGTGGTTCTCGGGCCCGGTGAAGATCGCGCCGCGCCAGAACTCATGTTCGTGATGACCGACGAAGAACTCATAGAAGACAAAGCCTGAAGCGACCGCACCGATCGACAGCAGCAGCAGCGGCACGAGCATGACCCAAGGACTCTCGTGCGGCTTCAGCGGACCGTGATGGCCATGACCGTGGTCGTCGTGCGCGTGGTCGTGATCGTCGGCCAGCGGCTCGGAATGGGTTTCCTGCTGGGCCGGCGAGGCGGCGTGGTCATCGTGATGATCGTGGGCGTGTGCGTCTTCTTTCCACGCGGGCTTGTTATGGAAGGTCATGAACACCAGACGCCAGGAGTAGTAGGCCGTCAGACCGGCCGCAAACAGGCCGATGAAGAAGACGAACAGGCCAACCGGGCTATAGTCCGCCGAGGCGAAGGCACTCTCCAGGATCGAATCCTTGGAATAGAAGCCGGCAAAGCCGAATTTGAACTCATGCCCCGGAAGACCCAGGCCTGTGATGGCGATCGTGCCGATGGTCATCACCGCGTAGGTGACGGGCAGCAGCTTCCATAGCCCGCCCATCTTCCGCATGTCCTGCTCGTGATGCATGCCATGGATCACCGATCCGGCACCCAGGAACAGCAGGGCCTTGAAGAAGGCGTGGGTGAACAGGTGGAACATGGCGGCCTGATAGGCGCCGACGCCTGCCGCAAAGAACATGTAGCCCAGCTGCGAACAGGTCGAATAGGCGATGACCCGCTTGATGTCGTTCTGCGCCAGACCGACGGTAGCGGCGAACAGGGCCGTGATGGCACCGGTGATGGCGATCACCATCGACGCAGTCGGCGCATATTCATAGATCGGCGACAGCAGGCAGACCATATAGACGCCAGCCGTCACCATGGTCGCGGCGTGGATCAGCGCCGACACCGGGGTCGGCCCCTCCATGGCGTCCGGCAGCCAGGTGTGCAGGAAGAACTGCGCCGACTTGCCCATGGCTCCGACGAACAGCAGCAGACCCGCCAGATCCAGCGCCGACCAGTTGTAGCCCAGGAACTCCCAGGTCGTTCCGGCCTTGGCGGCGATAAGCGGGAACAGTTCGGCAAACTGGATCGTGCCGAACATCCAGAAGACGGTGATGATCCCCAGCGCAAAACCGAAGTCTCCCACCCGGTTGACGACGAAGGCCTTGATGGCGGCGGCGCTGGCCGTGGGCTTCTTGAACCAGAAACCGATCAGCAGATAGGACGCCAGCCCCACGCCTTCCCAGCCGAAGAACAGCTGCATGAAGTCGGCGGCGGTCACCAGGGCCAGCATGGCAAAAGTGAACAGCGACAGATAGGCGAAGAAGCGCGGCCGACTGTCGTCCTCGGCCATATAGCCCCAGGAATACAGGTGCACGAGCGAAGACACCGTCGTGACCACGATCAGCATCACCGCCGACAGGGCATCGATGCGGATCGACCAGGCCGACTGGAAATCGCCAACGTTGATGAACGGGGCCAGCTCGACCGTGAAGGCCTCAAGCTCATGCCAGGTGTGAAGGCTGAACACCGTCCAGGCGATGGCGCAGGACAGGAACAGCAGGCCGGTCGTCACTGCCTGGGATGCGATGTTGCCGATGCGGCGGCCGAAGAAGCCGGCAATCATCGCCCCGACCAGAGGGGCGAATACGCCGATGATGACGAGAAGCTGCAGGGTCACGCGATCAGCCCTTCATCACGCTGGCGTCGTCGACCGCGATATCGCCGCGGTTACGGAAGAAGGTGACCAGAATGGCCAGACCAACGGCCGCCTCTGCCGCCGCAACCGTCAGCACGAACATGGCCATGATCTGTCCCGACACGTCGTTCAGATAGGTCGAGAAGGCTACGAAATTGATGTTCACGGCCAGCAGGATGAGCTCGACGGACATCAGGATGATGATGACGTTCTTGCGGTTCACGAAAATGCCGAACACCCCGATGGTGAACAGCATCGCCGCCACGGCCAGATAGTGGGACAGGGTCACGGTCATTACAGCAGATCCTTGGGAGCCAGGCCCTCGCCGGTCGTCGCAGATTTGACTTCCACAGCCGTCTTGCGATTGCGTCCGACCTGATCGGCGACCTTCTGGCGGCGCACGCCGGGCTTGTGGCGCAGGGTCAGGGTGATGGCCCCGATCATGGCGATCAGCAGCACGATCCCAGCCGCCTGGAAGAAGTAGACATAGTCGGTATAGAGCACCCGCCCGATCGTCTCGATGTTTGAAGCCTCGGGACCAGCGACCGCCGGAGCCGTCGCATCGGCCGCCGCCCCACCCTGGACCACGGCCAGGGTGATCAGGATCATCTCGAACAGCAGGATGCCCGCCACGATCGCCCCGAGCGGCAGATACTGGGCATAGCCCTCGCGCAGCCGGACGAAATCGACGTCCAGCATCATGACGACGAACAGGAACAGCACCGCCACCGCGCCGACGTAGACGACGACCAGCAGCATGGCCAGGAACTCTGCACCCAGCAGAACGAACAACCCCGCCGCCGAGAAGAACGACAGGATCAGCCACAGCACCGAATGCACGGGGTTGCGCGCCGTCACGACCAGCAGGCCGGCGACCACGCAGATCGTGGACAGCACATAGAAGGCAATGCCTTGCAACAGCATGGGAGGCCTCTAGCCCCTTTCAGTCGGTTGAGCGGTGAACCCGTATGGATTCGCGCGCTTCGTTTAGCGGTTACGCGCCTTAGCGATAAGGGGCGTCGAGTTCCAGATTCTTCGCGATCTGCCGTTCCCAGCGATCGCCATTGTCGAGCAGTCGGGCCTTGTCGAAATACAGTTCCTCACGCGTCTCGGTGGCGAACTCGGCGTTCGGCCCCTCGACGATGGCATCAACGGGGCAGGCCTCGGCGCACAGGCCGCAGTAGATGCATTTGACCATGTCGATGTCATAGCGGGTCGTGCGACGGCTGCCATCGGCGCGTGGCTCGGCCTCGATCGTGATGGCCTGGGCCGGGCAGATGGCCTCGCACAGCTTGCAGGCGATGCAGCGCTCTTCGCCGTTCGGATAGCGGCGGAGCGCATGCTCGCCCCGGAAACGCGGTGACTGCGGGTTGCGCTCGAACGGGTAGTTCACGGTCATCTTGGGCCGGAACAGATAGCCGAGCGTCAGGAAGAAGGCCCCGACCACGTCGATCAGGAAGGCCCCCTTCAGGGTCTGGCCGATGCGGGCGATCATGAACGAGCTCCTTCGACGCCGCGGCACAGCTCTTCGCGCCGGGGGTCGTCTTCCTGGGTGATGCGGCACAGGCGGACACGCTCCGCCTCGCGCCGTTCGATGGATTCCTGACGGCGCTGCCAGGCCTGGGGCGAGGTCGGCTCCGGCTCATAGATCGGCACGGCGCACGCCGTGACCATCACGCCCAGGACACAGGGGATCAGGCGGGTCATGCGCCCACCGCGAAGACGCGCCAGGCCGAAACCACGACGACGGCCACCAACGAGGTCGGCAGGAAGATCTTCCAGCCCAGACGCATCAACTGGTCATAGCGATAGCGGGGCACAAAGGCCTTCACCATGGCGAACATGAAGAACCAGAAGACGATCTTGATGCTGAGCACCAGCAGATAGAACAGATTGGCGATCCACTCCGGCCAGCTGTCCAGTCCGATCAGGGCGACGTCGAAGCCCGGGTTCCAGCCACCGAAGAACAGCAGGCTGATCATGGCGCACATGAAGATGATGTTGACGTACTCGCCCATCATGAACAGCAGGTAGGGCGTCGAGGAGTATTCGACCTGGTAGCCGGCGACCAGCTCGCTCTCGGCCTCGGGCAGGTCGAACGGCGGACGGTTGGTTTCGGCCAGGGCGGAGACGAAAAATACGATGGCCATCGGGAACATGGCGACGATGGTCGGCCAGGTGTCCAGCCCACCGCCAAAGGCAAACCAGTTCCAGATCCAGCCTTCCTGCTGCGTCACGATGGCGGTCAGGTTCATCGTCCCGGCCAGCAGGATAACGTTGATGATGACCAGGCCGATCGAGACCTCATAGGACACCATCTGGGCCGCCGAGCGCAGGGCCCCCAGGAACGGATATTTCGAGTTGGACGCCCAGCCGCCCATGATGATGCCGTACACGCCCAGCGACGACACTGCGAAGATGTACAGGATGCCGACGTTCAGGTCCGAGATGACCCAGCCCGGCGCGAACGGGATCACGGCCCAGGCCATGAAGGCCAGGATGACGGTGATGATCGGCGCCATCAGGAAGACGACCTTGTCGGCCCCGGCGGGAACGACAATCTCCTTCAGGACGAACTTGATCATGTCGGCAAAGGACTGAAGCAGGCCGAACGGACCCACGACATTCGGCCCCTTTCGCATCTGCACGCCCGCCCAGATCTTGCGATCGGCCAGCAGCAGGAAGGCGACTGCGATCAGCACGCCGACCGTTACTAGAAGCACGGCACCCGTCGTGGCCAGGAACCAGCCGAGGGGAGAAGACCAGAATTCCGCCATCGCCCTACTCCGCCGCCATCGCGACCGGGGTCACACGCAGGGTGGACAGCTCGGCCATGGTCGCGCTGGCCCGCGCGATCGGATTGTTCAAATACGGGTCGACGACCGACCCGCCCAGGGCGACGTCGCCCAGATCGTCCTTGGTGCCAAGAGCGCCGACGTCGAAGCTTGCGGCGGGCGGCAGATAGTCGACCCGTCCGAACGTCGGATGGTCGGCCATCAGCTTGGCCCGCAGTTGGTCCAAGGTGTCGTAGGGCAAGGTCTGGCCCACACGCTCCGACAAAGCCCGGATGATAGCCCAGTCTTCCTTGGCCTCGCCCTTCGGGAAGACGACACGGTCGCCCATCTGGACCCGGCCCTCTGTGTTCACATACAGGCCCGACTTCTCGGTATAGGCCGCGCCCGGCAGGATCACGTCCGCCCCGTGCGCGCCCCGGTCGCCATGGCTGCCCAGATAGACCTTGAAGGCCGTGCTGGTGCCGGTCTCGATCTCGTCGGCGCCCAGCAGGAACAGCACGTCCAGCGCGCCCGCCGCAGTCATGGCGGCGGCGGTCAGCCCGCCCTGGCCCGGTACGAAGCCCATGTCCAGGCCGGCCACGCGCGAGGCCGCGCTGTGCAGGACGTTAAAGCCGTTCCAGCCGTCCTTGACCGCGCCAATCTTGGCCGCCAGCCGCCCGACAGCCCCCAGGACACCCTGCCCCGTCGCGCCCGCCAAGACGCCGGCCCCCAGGATGATCATCGGCCGCTCGGCCGCGCTCAGCGCCTCGACCGCGCCCTTGGGCATGCGCGACAGGGTCCGGGTGCCCAGGCCCAAGAGGTCGTAGTCATAGGTCAGGTCGACCCGCTCGCCGATCACGCCGATCCGCGTGCCCTTCAGCCAGGCCTTGCGCAGCCGCGCGTTCAGCAAAGGCGCTTCGGTGCGGGGATTGGTGCCGATCAGCAGGATCGCATCCGCGTCCTCGACGCCCGCGACCCCGGCGTTGAACAGCCAGCTCTCGCGCGGGCCATAGCCCAGGGTCGATCCGTCCTGACGGCAGTCGGTGTTCGCAGAACCCAGGGCGCGGAAAAGGTCCAGCGCCGCCTTCATCGACTCGGCGTCCTGCAGGTCACCAGCGATCACGCCGATCCGATCGGCCGACGCGGCCTTCAGCTTGTCGGCAACGACGGTCAGGGCTTCGTCCCAGGTCGCGGGACGCAACTTGCCGTTTTCACGGACATAGGGCCGGTCCAGCCGCTGACGCTGCAGGCCGTCAACGACATAGCGGCTCTTGTCCGACAGCCACTCTTCGTTGATGCCTTCGTGAACGCGCGGCAGGATCCGCATGACCTCGGCCCCCTTGGCGTCGGCGCGGATGTTGGAGCCCAGGGCGTCCATGACGTCGATGGTCTCGGTCTTCTTCAGTTCCCAGGGGCGATAGTGGAACTGCCACGGGCGGTGGGTCAGGGCACCGACGGGGCACAGGTCGTTGACGTTGCCCGACAGCTCGGAATCGACCGCCTTTTCCAGATAGGTGGTGATCTCAGCATCCTCACCGCGGCTGATCATGCCGATGTCGGGCACGCCCGCGACTTCGGTGATGAACCGCACGCAGCGGGTGCACTGGATGCAACGGGTCATGAAGGTCTTGACCGTCGGACCCATGTATTTTTCTTCGACCGCGCGCTTGTTCTCGGCATAGCGAGATCCGTCGCGGCCATAGCCCATGGCCTGGTCCTGCAGATCGCACTCGCCGCCCTGGTCGCAGATCGGGCAGTCCAGCGGGTGGTTGATCAGCAGGAACTCCATCACCCCTTCGCGCGCCTTTTTGACCATCGGCGTGTCGGTGAAGATTTCCTGGCCCTCGGCCGCTGGGAGAGCGCACGACGCCTGCGGCTTGGGCGGTCCGGGCTTAACCTCGACCAGGCACATGCGGCAGTTGCCGGCGATGGACAGCCGCTCGTGGTAGCAAAAGCGCGGGATCTCGTGCCCTGCGCGCTCGGCGACCTGCAGCACGGTCATGCCGGGCTCGAACTCGGTCTCGATGCCATTGACCTTGGCGACGGGCATCAGGAAGCCTCTTCTTCAGTCGGCACGGACAAGACCGACGTCGATGTCGTGTTGTCCGGGAATGTCTGGGTGATGGCGATCTGATCGCCGTTCAGCGCGTAGCGGATAACCGGATCATCGGCCCCTGTCATCCAGGTCGCCGTCTGGCCTGTGGGCAGGCCGGTCGGACGCCACAGGATGCGGCCTTCCTCGACACGGCATTCGGCAAAGCGACGACCGCCGTCGACCGGAGCAGGCCAGGACACTGCCACGACCCCTTCCTGGACACCATCCAGGCGGATCGCGTCGGCGGTCTGACCCTCGTGACCCGCCGCATCGACGGCCTGGCCATGGACCGCCGCCATGCCGGCCACACAGACCCGCCGCAGGTCGGCGGACGTCAGGGCAACAGTCACCGGCCTGGCAGCAGGCGCGGCGACGACGGCGGGTTCAGCCTGCACCACAGCGTCAGGCGCAGCCGTCTGCGGCTCGGACCCACAGGCCCCGAGCATCAGACATCCCACAGCGATGACAGGCGAATACCGCATCCCTACTCCGCCGCGATTGCGTGGCCGGCGAAGTTCGCGCGGCGGCTGCGATAGGCCGCGATGCGATCCTCGATCTCGTGACGGAAATGCCGGATCAGACCCTGGACTGGCCAGGCGGCGGCGTCGCCCAAGGCGCAGATGGTGTGCCCCTCGACCTGTCCGGCGACCTCCAGCAACAGGTCGATTTCCGACGGATCGGCCTCGCCCACCGCCATCCGTTCCAGCACGCGCCACATCCAGCCGGTACCTTCGCGGCAGGGCGTGCACTGGCCGCAGCTCTCGTGCTTGTAGAAATAGCTGATGCGCGCGATCGCCTTCACCAGATCGGTCGACTCGTCCATCACGATGACGGCGGCGGTCCCCAGGCCCGAGCGCATTTCGCGCAGGGAATCGAAGTCCATCAGCGCCGTTTCGGCCATGTCGCGCGTGATCAGCGGCACGGAGACCCCGCCCGGAATCACGGCCTTCAGATTGCCCCAGCCCCCGCGAACGCCGCCGCAGTGTTCTTCCAGCAGCTGGCGCAGCGGGATCGACATCGTCTCTTCGACATTGCACGGGCGGTTCACATGGCCGCTGATGCTCATCAGCTTGGTGCCCGTGTTGTTCGGGCGGCCGAAGCCGGCAAACCAGTCGGCACCCCGGCGCAGAATGGTCCCCACGACCGCGATCGACTCGACGTTGTTCACCGTGGTCGGGCAGCCGTACAGGCCGGCACCGGCCGGGAACGGCGGCTTCAGGCGCGGCTGGCCCTTCTTGCCTTCCAGGCTTTCCAGCAGGGCCGTCTCTTCGCCGCAGATATAGGCCCCGGCACCGTGGTGGATATAGACGTCGAAATCCCAGCCGTGGACGTTGTTCTTGCCGATGAGGTTTGCCTCATAGGCCTGCTTGACCGCCGCCTCCATGCGCTCGCGTTCCAGCACATATTCGCCGCGCAGATAGATGTAGCAGGCGTGCGCCTGCATCGCGAACGACGCAATCAGGCAGCCTTCGATCAGCAGGTGGGGATCATGACGCATGATCTCCCGGTCCTTGCAGGTGCCGGGTTCGGACTCGTCGGCGTTGACGACCAGATAGTGGGGCCGGTCCTTCACCTCCTTGGGCATGAAGGACCACTTCAACCCGGTCGAGAAGCCCGCCCCGCCGCGTCCGCGCAGGCCAGAGTTCTTCACGTTGGTGATCAGCCAGTCACGGCCCATGGCCAGCATATCCGGCGTCGCGTTCCAGCAGCCGCGCGCCTTCGCACCCTCCAGGCCCCAGTCATGTAGGCCATACAGGTTGGTGAAGATGCGATCCTTGTCTTCCAGCAGGCCGATCATCGGGCCACCTCCCCGGCCGGAGCCACCAAGACCACGGCCGCGCGGGCGTGCGACCTCGCTGCGCCGATCGCGCGTGTTCCGCTCGGGCAAGGGCGGTGCACGCTCTGCGGTTGAGGACGGTGAAGGCGCATTTCGATCAGGAACATTGGGACCGGGGGTCTGTGACGGCGCAGAGGGAGAAGTCGGTGAAGGCGAAGGTGGCGGCTCGGCCCTCGCCTGGGCCCCGCCCAGCGAAAGGGTCGTAGCCCCGGCCAGATTGGCCAGCAGCAGCCCGGCGTGACGGGCGGCCCGGCCCAGGCCTGAGCCCTTGTCTTTGCGATCTGCACTCATGACGCGCCCCCGAACGTCGTTCCGGCATCTGTGATAGCGGCTCCTGCCGACGCTGACGCGGCGGCTCGCCTGACAGGGTCATCACATCCGACCTCCGTCCACTTGGCTCATGCGCTGGCGGTGATGCCGCGTCCGCATGAAGACGGCAGCGATGACCATGGCCCAGCCCAGCGCCAGAATCCCATAGGCGATCACCAGACTGTCCGGACCCAGACCCACACGCCCGTCGCGCACCGCCACAACCCACAGGGCGGCGATGACGATCAGCGCCAGCCCGCCCCAGCGAACGGGCAGGCCGACGAGGCGCAGCTCGCGCCGATAGTCGGCACGGCCCTGTTCTGAGTTCAGGTCAGGCGCGGACAGGTTCATGCCGGGGCCTTGGCCGGTTCGCTGTTGGGCAGTTTGGCGATCGGCTTGGCGGCCGACCCGTCGTAGAGCGCCGGATCCGTCAGTGTCAGAGCCCCGCCCTCGGGCGCAGAGTTGACCCGGTCCACGCGAGGACCGGGCTGAGGCGATTTGCCGGCGGCGAAGTCGTCAATGATCTGCGCCATGGCCTCGGGCGTGAGGTCTTCGAAATAGTAGTCGTTGATCTGGGCCATCGGTGCGTTGACGCAGGCCCCCAGGCACTCGACCTCCTGCCAGGTGAACCGACCGTCGGCGCTCAGCGTGTCCTTGGGCCCGATCTTGTCCTTGCACACCTTCATCAGGCCGCCCGACCCACGCAGCATGCAGGGCGTGGTGCCGCAGACCTGGATCAGGGCCGTCGTCCCGACCGGCTCCAGCATGAACATGGTGTAGAAAGTCGCAACCTCCAGCACTCGGATGTAGGGCATCTCCAGCAGCTCGCCGATCGCACGGATCGCAGGCTCGGAGACCCACCCCTCCTGTTTTTGGACCAGCCACAGGATCGGGATCACCGCCGATTGCTTTCGCTCGGTCGGATATTTGGCGATCCACCAGTCGCACTTGGCCTTTGTCGCCTTGGAAAAGGCGAAGCTGTCAGGCTGGACTTTGGCGAGACGACGGACCGACATCAGACTTCCATTTCCGAGACGACGAGACCCTCGCCGATCATCTTCTTACGCACGATCAAGACTTTGTGCTGGCTTTGCCGACGCAGGACGAAGCTATGCTGATAGGTTTCGCCGCTGGCATCCGTCACCGAATAGCCGACGATTTCCCATCCTTGTTTGACGTGATCACTGACGGGACGGGTGCTCATCGGGCCCTCCCCATCCAGCGACCGAAACGGGCGGACCAGACGGCACGGCCCGCCTGGCGAAGGTCCCGCGCGAGCCCCGAAAAGGGCGGCACGAAACGGACGATCAACTGACCCAGCATGATCGCTCCGCTCATCCAGACCAGCGAACGAAGATTAGCCTCCAGGAAGCCCCGGCCCTCTTCCAGATAGCCAAGGCGATAGGCCCCGCGCACCAGGGTCACCCCTGCCAGAGCCGGCGCTGCCTGCACGGCAGTCGCCAGGGCAAACATCGCATGACCCATGACGGCCCGGCGGCGCGGCGAGAACAGCCACTGCATGGCAACGCCCAGCGTCAGCAACAGGGCGAACACGATCGCCTGGGTCGCGGTGAAGATCGGGGAGGTCGCGAAGGCGCTCAACTTTTGCCCCCCGCTTCCGCCAAGGAACAAATCCGGGCGATCAGGCAGCCTTCGACCGGATCACAATTGAACATCAGCGATCGACCTCGCCGAAGACGATGTCCAGCGACCCCAGGATCGCCGAAACATCCGCCAGCATATGGCCGCGGTTCATCCAGTCCATGGCCTGCAGGTGACGGAATCCCGGCGCGCTGATCTTGACCCGGTAAGGCTTGTTGGTGCCGTCGCTGACCAGATAGATGCCGAACTCGCCCTTGGGCGCTTCCACGGCGGCATAAACCTCGCCCTCGGGCGTATGGAAGCCTTCGGTGTAGAGCTTGAAGTGATGGATCAGAGCTTCCATCGACCGCTTCATCTCACCACGACGCGGCGGGACGATCTTGTTGTCCTCGACCATCACCGGCTCGCCGGGGCAGTTGCGCAGCTTATGGACGCATTGCTCCATGATCCGCACCGACTGCTTCATCTCTTCGATGCGCACCAGATAGCGGTCCCAGCAGTCGCCGTTCTTGCCGACGACCACATCGAACTCCAGATCGGCGTAGCACTCGTAAGGCTGCGACTTGCGCAGGTCCCAGGCGATGTCCGAACCGCGCAGCATCACGCCGGTAAAGGCCGAAGCCAGGGCCTCTTCTTTCGAGACGACGCCGATGTCGACGTTGCGCTGTTTGAAGATGCGGTTCTCGGTGACTAAGGCCTCGATATCGGACAGCGCCTTGGGGAAGGTCAGGCACCAGTGGCCGATGTCGTCGATCAGGGCCGGCGTCAGGTCCTGATGCACGCCGCCGGGCCGGAAATAGTTGGCGTGCAGCCGCGCGCCGCTGGCCCGCTCATAGAAGACCATCAGCTTCTCGCGCTCCTCGAACCCCCACAGCGGGGGGGTCAAGGCACCGACGTCCATGGCCTGGGTCGTGACGTTCAGCAGGTGGCTTAGAATGCGGCCGATCTCGGAATACAGAACCCGAATCAGCTGCGCCCTATACGGCACCTCGATGCCGAGCAGCCGCTCGATGGCCAGGCAGAAGGCATGCTCCTGATTCATCGGCGCGACGTAATCCAGCCGATCCAGATAGGGCACGTTCTGCAGATAGGTGCGGGCCTCCATCAGCTTCTCGGTGCCGCGATGCAGCAGACCGATGTGCGGATCGACCCGCGACACGATCTCGCCGTCCAGTTCCAGCACCAGACGCAGCACCCCGTGCGCCGCCGGGTGCTGGGGGCCGAAATTGATCGTGAATTTGCGGTCGTCCAGCGCCTTGGCGTGGTCGGTCCGGCCGTCGTGCGGACCTTCCTGCGGACCCATGCCGTCGAAGACGTCGGTGGCTCCGAGCGGAGCCGGAGGGTTATGGCCATCAGCCATCGATGTGATCCTCATGCAGGGTCGGCACCTTGCGGGTAAGCGCCACCAGCCAACCCAGCGCCAGGGTCAGGACACCCATGCCAGAAACGGCGGCGGTCGAAATCTGCCAGTCCCCTGTCAGGACGGCGATGGCCAGCGGCGTCGACAGCAGGACCGCCGATGCTCCCAGCAGGGCGCTTTGCAGCTCTCCGGCCGAAAGGCGGCGGATGCCGGCCCCGACGGCCAGACAGACCACGGCGATCATGATGGCCACGCCCAGCATCGAAAGCTGCGCCTGTTCAACTTCCGGCGCACGCGTGAACCACCCGGTCAGGCGCGCGCCCAGGGTGAACAAGAAGGCCGTGGAGAAGGTCACCAGAAAGAAAGATGACGCCGACCGGATCGCCGTGCGGTTCATGGTCATGCCCCTGACCCGGTCTTGGTGGGGGTGTTGTTCGGCTTGGGCCCGGCCCCCAGCGCCTTCTCGTCGCCCGGCAGGACGTCGGTCGGATACTCGGCGCCTTCCCAGGGAGACAGGAAATCGAAGCTGCGGAACTCCTGGGTCAGTTTGACGGGCTCATAGACGACCCGCTTCTGTTCCTCGTCGTAACGGACCTCGACATAGCCGGTCATCGGGAAGTCCTTCCGCAACGGATGACCCTGGAACCCGTAGTCGGTCAGAATCCGGCGCATGTCCGGGTGATCCGAAAACAGGACCCCGTACATGTCGAACGTCTCGCGCTCGAACCAATCGGCGGACGGATAGACCGACACCACGCTGGGCACCGGCGACGCCTCGTCGGTTGTGACCTTGACCCGCAACCGCGCATTCCGGGTCATGGACAGCAGGTGATAGACCACCTCGAACCGTTCACGCCGATCCGGAAAGTCCACGCCGCAGACATCCAGCAGCTGCTGGAAGCCGAACCGATCACGAAGCGCCGTCATGACGTGCACGATGCGGTCGCGCGTCGCGATCAAGGTCAGCTCGCCATAGGCAACCTGAGCCTCGACACCCAGCTCGCCGACCATCTCGGCCCCCAGCGGTGTCAGGGCACTCTCACGCGCCGAGATGTTCGCCAGGCTACTCATCGCTCAATCGTCCCGGTGCGGCGGATCTTCTTCTGAAGCTGCAGCAGCCCATAGATCAGCGCCTCGGCCGTCGGCGGACAACCCGGAACATAGACATCAACCGGCACGATCCGGTCGCAGCCCCGCACGACGCTGTAGCTGTAGTGGTAATATCCGCCGCCGTTGGCGCAGGACCCCATCGACAGGACATAGCGCGGGTCCGGCATCTGGTCGTAGACCTTGCGCAGGGCCGGAGCCATCTTGTTCGTCAGGGTGCCAGCCACGATCATCAGGTCCGACTGACGGGGGCTGGCGCGCGGGGCCATGCCGAACCGTTCCAGGTCGAAGCGAGGCATCGACGCCTGGATCATTTCGACAGCGCAACAGGCCAGACCGAACGTCATCCACATCAGGGAGCCGGTCCGGGCCCAATTGATAACGTCATCCAGCGATGCGGTCAGGAACCCCTGCTCGGCGAGTTCGGTGTTCACCGCCTCGAAGAATTTGTCATGGACCTTGGGGTCATAGCCCTCGACCATCGACCGGCCACCCTGGCCATACGCCGTGGTCGGAAGAGGCGAACTGGGTGCGATCACTCCCATTCCAGAGCTCCCTTCTTCCATTCATAGATGAAGCCGACCGTCAGCACGCCCAGGAAAACCATCATCGACCAGAAGGCGAAGATCATTCCTCCCTTGGACAGGTCGAACACCGAAACGGCCCACGGGAACAGGAAGGCCACTTCCAGGTCGAAGATGATGAACAGGATCGACACCAGATAGAAGCGCACGTCGAACTTCATCCGCGCATCGTCAAAGGCGTTGAAGCCGCACTCATAGGCCGACAGCTTCTCAGAGTCGGGATTCTTGGGTGCCATGGCCCAGGCCGCGACCATGAACAGGATGCCGACGATGGCGGCAATGCCCAGAAAGATCACGACCGGCAGATATTCGAGAAGAAATTCATTCATTCGAGACGACCTCGACCGCCGGGGAAGGAGGCGGATTCGGCGCTTTCTAGACCCAACCCCGCCGCCGTTCAAACCCATGCGACGAAAGGACATTTGTTGAGAGCGGTTCGCAATGCCAGAGGCTTTGGGGTTGCAATCCCGCGCTGAACTCGCTCCCTTGTCCTTTCCTCCTCGAAAACGACGAAAAGGACCGCTGCATGGCCCTGGGCACCCGCATATTGAACGGGGTCGAACGGATCGGAAATCGCCTTCCTGACCCGGTCTTCCTGTTTCTCTGGCTGATCGGCGGTTTGATCGCCCTCAGTCTGGTCGGGTCGGGCCTCGGCTGGTCCGCCGTCAATCCGGTCACGGGTGAAACCCTGGTGGCCCAGAGCCTTCTGTCGCGCGAGAATCTGGAAAAGCTGATCATCGGCATGCCGCGCACCCTGGCCGACTTCCCGCCGCTGGCAATCGTCGTGACCATCATCTACGGGGCATCGGTGGCCGAGCGGACCGGTCTGTTCAACTCGGCCATCCGGGGGGCCCTGCTGAATGCGCCCAGGGCCCTGCTGACCCCGATCGTGGTCATTGTCGGCATGATGTCCCATCACGCCTCGGATGCCTCCTACGTCGTGGTCATCCCTTTGGCCGCCGTGATCTTCGCCGCCGCCGGTCGTCATCCGATCGCGGGGCTGGCCGCCGGCTTCGCAGCGGTGTCGGGCGGATACGCTGGCAACCTGTTTCCCGGATCCCAGGATGCCTTGATCCTGGGCATCACCGAGCCTGCGGCCCGGCTGATCGACCCGACCTATTCGGTCAACATCGCCGGCAACTGGTTCTTCATCATCGGGGTCGTCCTGGTCTTCACCCCTATCGTCTGGTTCATCACCGACCGGATCATCGAGCCGCGGCTGGGTCAGTGGACACCGGCTGCCGGAACCGATGCCACTGCCACGCAGCCGGAAGATCAACGCCTGACCGCCGAGCAGAAGAAGGGCCTAGCCTGGGCTGGTCTGGCCATCCTGGGGATGCTGGCGCTCTGGACCCTGCTGACGCTCATGCCCGGCTCGCCCTTCATCGATCCGGAAGCGGAAGTGGGGCAGGAGTTCAATCCCCTCTATCGCTCTCTAATCGCCTTCTTCGCCATGACCTTCTTCCTGGCCGGCGGGGCCTATGGCGCGGGAGCCGGCACCGTGAAGTGCCACCGCGACATGGTGCGAATGATGGGGGAAGGGATCGCGCAGCTGGCCCCGTATATCGTCCTGGCCTTTTTCGCCGCCCACTTCGTAGCCATGATCAACTGGTCGGGCCTGGGCCCCATCCTGGCGGTCAATGCGGCAGCCGAGTTGAGGACCATCGCACTGCCGACGCCGTTGCTGCTGATCTCGGTCGTTCTGGTCTCCTGCTTCTTCGATCTGTTCATCGGCTCGGCCTCGGCAAAATGGTCTGCCCTGGCCCCCATTGTCGTGCCCATGTTCATGCTGCTGGGCATCAGTCCCGAGATGACGACCGCCGCCTATCGCATGGGGGATTCCGTCACCAACATCGCCACGCCACTGATGAGCTATTTCCCGCTCATCCTGACCTTCGCCCAGCGTTGGGATCCGCGATTCGGCCTTGGATCCCTGATGTCGACCATGCTGCCCTATGCGGGGGCCTTCCTGGTCGCTGGCCTGTCGATGGTGGCGCTGTGGGTCGCCCTGGACCTGCCGCTAGGCCCGGGGGTCGGGGTCTACTACGACCCGCCTGCGCCGCAAGCCGCGGTACAGGGACCTTCCGACAGCGGAATAACCGGTACGGCGGGCCCGGCTGAGCCCGCCGTGGTGGCCGCTCCAGGCGTCGCTGCGAAATGATCCGATAAACTGCACTCAGCGCGCTTGACACCGCGAGGTGTCGCCGCCTAAACGACGCCCCTCGCCGCGACGCAAACACGTTGTGAGCGGGCAACGCGGGTGTAGCTCAGTTGGTTAGAGTGCCGGCCTGTCACGCCGGAGGTCGCGGGTTCGAGCCCCGTCACTCGCGCCATTCTTTCAGTCGGACTGAGAGAATGGCGCGCCCCCCTTCCCCCTTTTTTTAGCAAAGAGCGTGATCCACCCACGCCAATGCCGCTGACCATTTTGTTCTTGCTTTGTTCTGTTTGTTCCATATTCTTCCTGCATGGCCGAAGCGGCAAAGGGACGAGGGGCGCGGACGAACGCGGCCGGACGGTATGAGGCGAACGCGGTCGAGGCGTTCGACGACGGCTGGACCGCCGAGGATGCCTCCCCACCCCCGCTGCGGACCACACTGACGGCCGAGCGCGCACGCGTGCTCATCACCAAGAATACCAGCCCCGATGTGGGCTTCGACCGATCCATCAACCCCTACAAGGGCTGCGAACATGGCTGCATCTACTGCTACGCCCGTCCGTCCCATGCCTGGATGGGCCTATCCCCGGGCCTGGATTTCGAGAGCCGGATATTCTTCAAGCCCGAGGCGGCACGTCTGCTGGAACAGGAGCTCTCTGCTCGCAGATACGTCTGCAAGCGCATCCACATAGGCGGCAACACAGACCCCTATCAGCCGGTCGAACACGAGCAGAGGATCACGCGCGGCATCCTGGAGGTCATGCAGCGGTTCAATCAGCCGTTCAGCATCATCACCAAGTCCGGCCTGATCACGCGCGACCTGGACATCCTGGGTCCCATGGGGCGCGAGAAACTGGCCACGGCCTTCGTCTCCATCACCACCCTGGATCGTGGCCTGGCCCGGGCGATGGAGCCGCGAGCTTCCACCCCTGCCCGCCGTCTGGAAGCCATCCGGGCCTTGGCGGACGCCGGTGTTCCCGTCGGTGTCGGGGTCGCGCCGGTCATCCCCGGCCTGAACGACCACGAGATGGAATCGATTCTGGAGGCGGCAGCCAAGGCCGGAGCCACCACAGCCATGTATGTGACCCTTCGACTGCCTTTGGAGATCAAGGACCTGTTTCGCGAGTGGCTGGCCGATGCCCGTCCGGATCGCGCGGCCCGGGTCATGTCCCTGATCCGCCAGACCCGCGGCGGACGTGACTATGACGCGGACTGGGCTCAACGCATGAAGGGCACCGGCCCCGTCGCCGAATTGATCGCCACCCGGTTCAAGGCCGCTGTTAAGCGCTATGGGCTTGAAGGCGAGCGCCACGTGCTTGATGTCAGCCGCTTTTGCGTGCCCCGCGATGCTCGCGCCCAGATGGAACTTTTCGACTGAGCCCGATGCCCGCCGCTCAGTCTGCAGGATCGATCGTCAGGACCACCAGTGACTTTTCGGGCATGCGGACAGTCAGACCCTCGCCGAACAGGGTCGCACCGCTAAAGGCGACGGGACGGACCCTGTCACCGGCATCGAAGCTGTTGTGGGCATCCATGGCGTCGGCCGTCAGGATGCGGCCCGACACTGCGCTGGCACGCCCTCCCGCGACATCCAGGGTCACCGTCACCTCCCTGCGGGGATCCAAATTGACCAGGGCGACATGAATCCGTCCGTCCGTCCCACGTGCTGCCGTACCGTCGATCATGGCCAGGCGGACCTCGCCCTCAACATAAACCGGGGCGCGGATCGCCAGCGGCAGCACCGTGGCCCCCTGGAACGGGCGATACATCTCGAAGGCATGATAGGTGGGCGTCAGGACCATTCGCGGTCCATCGGTCAGGATGACCGCCTGCAGGACGTTGACCATCTGGGCCACATTGGCCATCCGCACACGGTCGGCGTGGCGGTGGAAGATGTTGAAATTCACGGCCGCCAGCAGGGCATCGCGCAGACTGTTCTGCTGCTGCAGATGCCCGGCCTGCGACCCCGGCGTCGGATCGTACCAGGTGCCCCATTCGTCGACCGCCAGGGCCACGCGGCTTTCCGGGTCGGTCTGGTCCATGATCGCGTCGTGCCGAACGATCATCTCCTCGATCTTGTAAGTCTGAACGAAGGTCGCGGCCCACTGGCCCTCGTCGAACCCCAGCGCCGGTCCCTTGGCGGCCCAGTCGCCGGTCGGCAGCGTATAATAATGCAGCGACAGGGCGTCGAAATCGGCCGGATGGGCCATCAACGTCCGCGTCCAGTCGTAATCGACTGCATTGGGCCCCGCCGCCACCATCTGGGCCTTTTCGCCATAGGGGCCCACGAAGCCGACGAACTGGCGCATCAGGTCGGCGTAATAGGCAGCTTTCATCCGGCCGCCACAGCCCCACGGCTCATTGCCCAGCCCGACATAGTCGATCCGCCAGGGTGCATCCCGCCCGTTGGCTCGGCGCGCCTGGGCCAGGGTCGATCCCGTGGGCGAAGACACATATTCGACCCAGTCCGAGGCCTCGGCCACGGTTCCGGAGCCCATGTTGAGGCTCAGATAGGTCCGGGCCCCGATCAGTTCAGCAAAGTCGAAGAACTCATGGGTACCGAACCCATTGGCCACCTCGTCCCCACCCCACCAGCGGTTCAGGGTCACGGGCCGCTGATCGCGTGGTCCGATGCCATCGCGCCAGTGATAGATGTCGGCATAGCATCCGCCCGGCCACCGCACGACCGGCACGTCAAGTGCTTGCAACGCCCCCACCACGTCGTTGCGAAAGCCGCGCGTATTGGGAATCTCCGAGTCGGGACCTACCCAGACGCCGCCGTCGATGCCAGTTCCCAGCTGCTCCATGAACTGGCCATAGATTTCCGGCGCGATGACGGCACCGGGCCGGTCCAGATGCAGCGTGGCCGTGGCCGTGGCCGTCTGGGCCTGCGCCGACAGGACCGGCGACAGGCAGGCGGCAATCAGAGCCAGAACGGGAGTAAGCGACCGAGCAAACATCGTCGACGCCTCATTCTGATGGGAAACAACGGATTGGTGATCTCGGCCCCTATGCGCCGGGGCAGACCGCGTCGCCTTCATTGGAGGCCAGGCGGATGTCCTCGACCGCGACCGTCATCGTTCCGGAGGCCTGGAGCCCCCAGGGCCGATCAACCGCAGCGATCGTCGCACCGGTGTCCCGCAGGCAGGACAGCCGGACCTTGATGACCCGCCATTCCCCGACGGGGGCCGAGCGCAGGATAGAGGTGATGTCCACCGATCCGTCGCCCAGCTTCAGGCGCACCGTACCGGTGGGCCGTACATCGACACGATAGCGGAAGGCGATCGCCATCTCCCCGTTCGCCTGACGGGTCAGATCGACCGGTGCCGCCGCGATCAGGGCGTGAGCCGTTTGGCCCGAAGGCACATCGAAGGTCAGGATACGGGCCGATTCCTGGGCCTGGCCGTCGCCGGAACGAGCCGAGACGGCACCTCGCGGCGACCTCCCCTGCGACTCCAGTCCCAGACGGAACTCGCCTCCGTCATCTCGCAACATCAGAGACCAGGGAGCCACAAAACGGCCGTCGACGAAATATCGATCAATGCTCGACACGACCTCGGCCACGCCGCTGACTTCAGACAGGGTGCCGACCGACCCCGGCCGCGCATAGCTCAGCCCATAGCCATAGGCGAACTGCGGGTCATATCCCGCCTGCCCGCGATTCAGCGGCTCTCCGACGGCGGTTTTGGGCCAGCTGAAGGACAGGGTGCCGCGGAAGTCATGGCGTGCCCGCCCCTGGCCATCGCCGATCAGGACATCGGCGATCCCGCCGCCTTCCGTGCCCGGCAGCCAGGCCGCCACGAAGGCGTCGGCGGCGTTGATCTCGGGATTGGTCCAAAGCGGTCGGCCGGACAGGAAGACCGCGACAGTGGGAATGCCGGCAGCCTTGAACCGGCGCAGCATCTCCAGCGGCTCCTGCGGGCCGTAGTCCAGCGTTTCGATGTCGCCCTGGAACTCGGCATAGGGGGTTTCGCCGAACACGACGATGGCCACGTCGGGTCGCTCGGTATAGCTGCCATCGGCGCTGAAGGTCGCCTGACCGCCACCGGCTTCGACAGCCTCTTCCAGACCCTCCCAGATGGACTGACCATTGGGAAAGTCGGCGCGGCGGTTGCCGGTGCCTTGCCAGGTGATCGTCCACCCGCCCGAGGCCTGACCGATATCGTCGGCCGCCCCCGCCACCAGGATGCGCGCGCCCGCCCGGATCGGCAGCACCGATCCCTCGTTCTTCAGCAGCACCAGCGATTCACGAACCGCACGCCGCGCCAGGGCGCGATGCTCGGGCGAACCCAGCAGTTCCACACGTCCTTCATAGGTGCGATCGTCGTCGAACAGACCCGTCTTGACCTTGACCCGCAGGATGCGCCGGACGGCCTCGTCCAGGCGTGCCATCGGAATTTCGCCCGACCGCACCTGGGCCAGGGTATTTTCATACAACGGCTTCCAGCTGTCCGGGGCCATCAGCATGTCGATCCCGGCATTGAAGGCCAGAGCGCAGCTCTCGTTGGAACAGCCGGGCAGTTGCCCGTGGGCGTTCCAGTCCGAGACCACAAAGCCGTCGAAACCCAGCGGTCCGCGCAGCACGTCCGTCAGGATCGTCTCGTTGCCGGAATGTTTGATGCCGTTCCAGCTGGAGAAGCTGGCCATGATCGACAGCACCCCGGCGTCGATCGCCTCCGGATAGCCGGACAGATGGGTGTCGATCAGCTCGCGCTCGGTGCCGGCGAAATCGCCCTGGTCCTTGCCGCCTGTCGTCCCGCCATCGGCCAGGAAATGCTTGGCGGAGCCTGCGATGCGGCCCGGCTGGATGCGTTCGCCGCTGCGCAGCTCGCCCTGTAGGCCCAGGGTCATCGGCCCGGCGTAGCTCTGCGCGATCTCGGGATCCTCGCCATAACCTTCATAGGCACGCCCCCAGCGATCGTCGCGGGGTACGGCCAGGGTCGGACCGAAGGTCCAGTCGGCCCCGGTCACCGCGACCTCGATGGCCGTGACCTCGCCGATCTGTCGGATCAGCTCGGGATTGCGTGCGGCTCCCAGGCCGATGTTGTGCGGGAAGATGGTCGCGCCGACGACGTTGTTGTGGCCATGCACCGCGTCGATGCCATAGATCAGTGGCACACGAGCCCCCGGCCGCGCCTCGGCCGCCGCTCTGAAATCCCTGGCCAGTTGGACCCACTCATGAGCCGTGGCCCGCTCGTTACCGCCGGGTGAGGAGTTGCCGCCAGCCAGGATCGAGCCGAGCGGATAGGTCAGCAGGTCCTCGGGCTTGATGGCGCTGATATCGGCCTGGATCGTCTGGCCAACCTTCTCCTCGACAGTCATCCTGGCCATCAGTTCGGTAATGAAGGCCTCGGTCTGCGCGTCGGTCATGGCCGAGGGCGATGCAGCCTGTGGCCACAGCTCAGGATGGGCGCGCGCGGCGTCCGTCACGATGGAATCCTGAGAAGCGACATAGTTCACGGGCTGGGACCGATCCGACAGCGATCTGTCAGGCATCAGGGCGCAGGCGGCAAGAAGCGAAACCAAGGGGCACACCAAGGCTGTGGCGGCGACAATGCGACGCTTCTGGGTCATTCGGGCTCTCCTCCCGGCACGATCGACGAAAAGGTCGGAGCGGCCAGGACGGACGCTCCGACAGTTCGTTCAGGGTGTCGCGAAACGTCAAGTCACACCGGGGAGGAAGGGTGATCACGTCATTTCACCTATGCAACTTGATCCACCCACGGCAATCGTGTCAACAATAATGTTAGCGCTACCAGAAGACGGTCAACCGTCTCGATCGGGAGGACAGACGTGCGCAATACCCTGACCAGGCGCGGTGTCGCGCACACTGCTGTCGCGACAGGCGTGATGGCCACGGTGCCTGACATGGCCCGCGCCCAAACTCAGTCACTGCCCTATCGCTGGCGAAGTGTCGTCGTGGGCGGTGGGGGATTCGTGCCCGGCGTCGTCTTCAGCCGGGCCGAGCAGAACCTTGCCTATCTACGTTCCGACATGGGCGGGGCTTACCGCTGGGACCACGCCCTGTCCCGCTGGATCCCTCTACAGGATGCCAATCCGGTCTCCAGCTACATGGGCGTCGAAAGCATCGCGCCCGATCCGGTCGACGCCGACGTCGTCTATGCCGCCGTGGGCATGCACCGGGGGGGCGAAGCCGCCATCCTGCGGTCGGCCGACCGGGGAGACAACTGGACGACCGTGCCTGTCGACTTCGCCATGGGCGGAAACGAGGACGGCCGCGGTCTGGGCGAGCGGCTGACCGTCGATCCCAATGACAACCGCATCCTGTATTTCGGCTCCCGCCACGACGGCCTGCAGAGGTCTCAGGACAGGGGCCAGACATGGCAGAAGGTCCGCAGCTTCCCTTGGGCGGGTCTGGGGATGCGCCGTGACCAACCCACGAATGCGGGTCTGGCCTTCGTCGTTTTCGACCCGGCAACCGGCCAGCGGGGCAACCTGACGCAGAGCCTTTTCGTCGGGGTCGCCGATCCTGACGGTCAGGGCCTTTACCGGTCGGACGATGCCGGACGCACCTGGCGCAAAATCGCGGGCGCTCCGGAAGGTCTGTCGCCGGTGAAGGCAGAGATCGACGAGCGCGGCGTCCTTTTCACCACCTGGTGCCGGGGCATGGGTCCCAACGGCGTCACGGGCGGCACGGTGACGCGGCTGGACACGCGCTCGGACGCGGCCCTGGTCAATATCTCCCCTCCCCGTCCGGACAATGATCGCGGGGGTGGCTTCATGGGGGTTGCGGTCGATCGCCAGAACCCCGGCACGGTGCTGGTGTCCAGCATGAACCGCTGGAACCCCGGCGACACCCTGTGGCGCTCCACCGACGACGGTCGCCGCTGGACCAGTTTACGCGAAAAGTCCCGCCGCGACGTCTCGGCCACGCCCTTCCTGTACTGGGGCAATCCTGAGCCGGACTTCGGCTGGTGGATCGCCGCCCTGGCGCTGGACCCATTCGACGGACGCCGGGCCGTCTATGCGACCGGCGCGACGATCTATGCGACCCAGGACGTATCGGTGTCGGATGCCGATGGCGGTACGCTTTGGAAGCCCTGGGTCGAGGGCATCGAACAGACAGCGGTCATCACCTTGACCAGTTCGGCGGTCGGTCCGCCCCTGCTCAGCGGGTTCGGCGACATTTCCGGCTTCGCCCACGAAGACCTGGACGTGTCGCCCGTCCGGCAGTTCACCACGCCTGTCTTTGCCAATACGAACCAGATCGACTGGGCCGGAGCCGCGCCGAACATCGTCGTCCGCAGCGGAACCCCGCATGAGGGCGTGGCGTCCGAAGGCCATGATGGATCGACCCTCGCCTGGTCCGAGGATGCGGGGCTGAGCTGGAAGCCGCTGGGTCGACCACGACCAGCCTCGGGTGGCGATGCTCCCGCTCCCGACCATCCCCGGATGGACCTGTATCGTGATGCGCCGATCACGGCGTCGGCGGACGGATCGACCTTTGTCCTGATGACACCACAGGTCATGTTCTCGCGCGATCGAGGGGCCAGTTGGCGACCGGTCACCGGTCTGCCGCCGCGCCTGCGACCCGTCGCCGACCGTCGCGACGCGCAGTTGTTCTATGCTCTGGATTTCGAGACGGGACGATGGTTCGTCAGCGTGGACGGAGCCGAAAGCTTCGCCTTGGTCGCCAGCCGTGGCTTGCCGATCGTGTCCGGCGACCGGCCGACCTGGCGCGAGACGGCCTTTCCGTTGAAGGCGACACCCGGCCTCGACGGCGACCTTTGGCTGGTCTCCAGCGCCGGTCTCTACAACAGTCGTGACGGAGGCCAGCGCTTTTCCCGCATCGACGGCGACCTGGCGGTCGAGGCCATGGACTTCGGCAAGGCTCCTGAAGGATCGTCCTATCCCACATTGTTCGCCATCGGGCGGCGCGGCGATGTACGCGGGGTCTTCCGCTCCGACGACCGGGGCCAGTCCTGGGTTCGGGTCAATGACGACCGGCACGAATACGGTCGGCGCTTCCGCGCTATCGCTGGCGATCCGCGCATTGCTGGCCGTGTCTATCTGGCGACCGACGGTCGCGGCATCGTCTATGGAGACCCGGCATGAGCCTGTCGCGACGCCGACTGATCGGTGCGGGCGCGGCGACGTCCCTGCTGAGTTCCTGCGCCACCACGCCGGGCGGCAAGACCTCCGGCGGACCGTTCCGTCCGAGCTGGAACAGCCTGATCGAAGGCTATCGAACGCCAGACTGGTTCCGGGATGCCAAGTTCGGCATCTGGTCCCACTGGGGCCCCCAGTGCGTGCCCGAGTTCGGCGACTGGTACGGCCGCCAGATGTATATTCAGGGCAATCCCTTCTACGAGCACCACGTCGCGACCTATGGCCACCCGTCGCGGTTCGGCTTCATGGAGTTCATCGACCAGTGGAAGGGCGACCAGTGGGACCCCGAATGCTTGCTGGACCTCTATCAGGCCGCCGGTGCCCGCTACATCATGTCGATGGCCAACCACCACGACAATCTGGACCTGTTCGACAGCGCCCATCACCCCTGGAACACGATGCGAGTGGGTCCCAAGCGCGACATCGTCGGCACCTGGGAAAAGGCCGTCCGGGCGCGCGGCCTGCGGTTCGGTGTTTCCAACCACGGGGCTCACGCCTGGCACTGGTGGCAGACGGCCTATGGCTATGACGCCGAGGGGCCGCTGAAGGGCGTGCGCTATGACGCGGCCCGGCTGACCCGTGCGGACGGCGCCGGTACCTGGTGGGAGGGACTGGATCCGCAGGAACTCTACACCGGCCCGACCTTTGCCCCGCCGGACGGCATCGGCTCCATCGCAGAGATGAACGCCTGGCACGATGCTCGCGATGGCCAGTGGATCGAGGACCCGCCCGCCAACAACCCGGCCTTCGTGCGGTCCTGGGTGGCCCGTCAGCGAGACCTGATCACGAAATACCGACCCGACATGGTGTATTTCGACAACTATGGCCTGCCCCTGGGGCGCTACGGGCTGGAGGCCACGGCCGAGTATTACAATGCCTCGCTGGAATGGCGGGGCGAACTGCCGGTCGTCAACGGCAAGCGGCTGGAGCCCGATCAGCGGAGGGGCATCACCGAGACGGTCGAGCGGGGCTTCTCGGACTCGCTGCGGGCCGAGCCGTGGCAGACGGATACCTGCATCGGCGACTGGCACTACAACCGCGCGCGGTTCACCGGCCACTATTACGTTCCCGCCGCCAGCGTCATCCAGCGTCTGGTGGATGTGGTTTCCAAGAACGGCAACCTGTTGCTGAGCATTCCCCAGCGCGGCGACGGCTCGATCGATTCCGACGAGCGGGCCATCCTGACCGACATCGCCGCCTGGATGGCGGTCAATGGTTCGGCAATCTTCGAGACCCGTCCCTGGCGCATCTATGGCGAGGGTCCGACCGAGGTTCAGGGTGGCATGCATGGCGAAGGCCAGGCGCGGCCCTGGACGGCCCAGGACATCCGTTTCACCACACGCGGCCAGACCCTTTACGCCTTCGCCCTGGACTGGCCGCAGGACGGCCAGGTCGTCATACGGTCGCTGGGTCTCGGCACCGCCGACGCCCCGCGCATCGAACGCGTCGACCTGCTGGGCGGGGGCTCCTTGCCGTTCCGCCAGACGGCAAATGCCCTGATCGTCACGCTGGGCGAGACCCGTCCCACCGCCTTCGTCCCTGCCCTGGCCCTGTATGGCCAAGGCCTCACGACCTGATACGGAGCCCGTTCATGAAGACGCTTCGCCTTGCCGCCATGGCCCTGACGGTCGCGGTCGTCGCCACACCCGTCCTGGCCCAGGCCACGCCGGACGCCCCGCCTCCCGCCCAGCGGCGGATGGTCGACTATCTGGTCAATGCGCCCCATGTGCAGAACTGGTTCACCTGGGGGCTGGAACCCGCGCCGACACCGCAGGCCGTCCAAGGCGTGACGGGCAATCAGGCCCTGACCTTCCGCATTGCGCGGGCGGGTGATCCCTGGGCCGTGGGCGCGGTCATGACCAATCCTGCGCCGATCCAGGCGGGCGACATCATCCTGGCCGCCGTCTGGGTGCGGACCGACGCAGCCACCCCCGTCACCCTGCCGCTGCTGATGGTCGAGGGACAGACCGAGCCCAAGGCGGTGATTGCCCGCTCGACCGATGTGGCGATCGGCACCGAATGGACCCTGGTCTATGCCTCGGGCACGGCCCCGAGCAACTTCGCGCCGGGCCAGACGTCGATCATCCTGCAGATGGGTCGCGACGCCCAGACCCTGCAGCTGGGTCCGGGCATGCTGTTCGACATGGGCGCCGACTATGACCCGGCGCGGCTGCCGTCCAATCCGTCCAGCCGTTAGTCGATGGCCAACTCGAACGGCGCGGCGGGCAGGTCGTCCGGGCCGTAGAGATTACAGATCGGGCTGTCGGCCCAGCAGTACCGGACCTGCGCAGCGGCGGCGGCCGGAGACGTGACCCGAAGGCCTCCGGGCGTCAGCCGCCCCTCGGCCCAGACGCAGGCGTCCTGGGTGTCGCAGAGCTGAAGGCCCGTGACGCTGCCGCCTTCCTGAATCCACAGGGCGGTGTCGGCCGAATAGGCGATCAGGATCTCGTCCCCATCCCTTTGCGCCGAGACCGGCTGCGGAGACACCGCGACCGTATCGCCATGGACAAGGCGGCGGGCTTCCAGTCCCAGACGCCGCCCGACCTGCTGCTTGTTGGTCGGATGGATGTCGTAACGGTCGCCGATATCGATGGCGACGGCTAGTCCCGCGCGCGGATCGGCCCTGACCACCTGACGCTGGACCTCACGCAGTCGCGCCCACGCTGACGGACCCGGAGAGGCCCGTCGCGGCCCGAAGTCGGCCAGTTGAACGATCAGGAACGGCAGGTCCGCCCGCTCGAACCGCGCCCGCCAGTTGGCCATCAGGGCTGGCAGCAGGACGGCGTATTCTTCGGGCGCATTCACGTTGGACTCGCCCTGATACCAGGCCACACCGGCCAGACCCCACGGGCCGAGGGGCGCGATCATACCGTTATAGAGCGTGGTCAGGCCGCTGCCGCCGATCCAGGGCGTACGCGGAAGATTGACCAGTTCCCACAGCGGGGCCGCGACCTGATACCGCCAGCCCTGGTTCAGAGGGATGCGCGTGCCGTCCTCCAGAACAAGCGCCTTGTCCGCCGCGGGACCCCAGGCCCCGCCGCCGCCGCCGGTGTCCAGCATGCCGATGGCGATGACATTGTCCCCGGCCTTCAGTCCGCCCGGCGCGATGCGATAGTTGCGAGGCGTGTCCCAGCCCTGGCTGTCGCCGACGAACCGGCCATTGACCCAGGTGCTGTCGGCATCGTCGATGGGCCCCAGCGACAGGGTCGCCGCCTGCGCCGCCTGTGCACGCGTCAGGGTCACATGGGTGCGAACCCAGACTGTGCCGTCAAAGGTCGCCAGTTGCGGGACCGTCGCCTCCCAGAAGCCTTCGGTCGGCATGGATGGCCAAGTGCGGTCGTCGAACGCGGCCCCATTCCAACCCTGACCCAGTCCCGGATCGTTGTCCCGCCACCAGCCGGACGATACCTCGCGCCACTGGCGCTGGCCCTCAGCCGGGTCGCGCGCGTAGGTAGCCAGGGCATCCAGCGCGACGTCGCGCCCGCCCAGCTCCCGCAGCGACGGCTCGTCCAGCCAGTCCTCGATGATCGACCCGCCCCAGGAGGCCGCGATGAGGCCCACCGGCACGTCGGGATGGGCCCGGCGCAGTTCGCGGCCCATGAAATAGCAGGCGGCCGAGAAGTTCCGCACGTTCTGCGGCGTGGTCGGGCCCCAGTTCCCGACCCGTGCAACCTGAGCCGACGGGCCCGGCAGACTGGACCGCGCGACCGACAACAGTCGCAGGTCCGCATCATTGGCCTGGGTGATCTCGGTATCGGCATTGGTGACCTGACGGACCTCGAACTCCATGTTCGACTGCCCAGAACACAGGAAGACATCGCCCGAGGCCAGTTCTGAGACCGTGGCCTGGGCCCCATCCTGCGCACGCACGGTCAAAGTGTGGCCACGCCCCACCGGCACGGCCGGCAGGGTGATCCGCCAGCGGCCGTCGGCACCGGACACCGCGCTGGCAGAGCGGCCCGCCAGAGTCGCCTCCACCGTCGCTCCGGGTGCCGCCATGCCCCAGACCGGAACCGGACGATCGCGCTGGATCACCGCTCCGTCCTGGAACATCGGATCCAGCGCCAGCGATGCAGATGCAGACTGGGCCAAGGCCCCGCCTGCGGGCACCAGCGCCAAGAGCGACAGCGCAAACAGACGGGACCGGCGCATCAGCGACGAACCTCGATGGCCGTGCCGTCATACTGAACCGTGCGTGCGGCTGGGGCGTCGAACCCGACTTCGCCGGGGCCGCTGACGAACCGGACCTGCAGGGTGCGGGTCTGGCTCATGCCCGGATATTGACCTGTGCGTGCCCCCAGGGCCAGCACCCCCGTCGCCTCGTTCCAGGTCATCGGAATGGTCGAGAACTCGCCCCGCTCATAGCCATAGGACAGGCCACCATCCTCATAGAAGGCGAACGATCCATCTGCGCCCGTATAGACGACCAGGGTGATCGGCGCGTCCAGCTTTTCACCGGTGTACTGGATTTCCGGCCCGGTCGGGACGATCGATCCAGCCCGGACGAAGACCGGAATCTTGTCCAGCGGCGCCGAGACCGAGACCTCGGTGCCACCGCGATAGGTCTGGCCGGAACGCAGATCGTACCAGGCCGTATTGCCGGGGAAATAGACGCTGCGTTCGCGCGCCCGATACTCGGTCACTGGGGCGACCAGTAGGGCCGGTCCGAACATATACTGGTCGTTGATGTCCCGTGCCCGGCGGTCGTCGCCAAAGTCCATCACCAGTCCACGCATGATGGTGCCATCGCGGTGATAGGTGTCGCCGGCGAGGCTGTAGATATAGGGCATCAGCCGATAGCGGACCTTCAGCGCATCGGCGAAGGCGTCGTAGAGCGGTGTACCAGGCTCAGCCAGATTATAGACCTCGCGCGTCGGGAATTCTCCGTGCGAGCGGAAAATCGGCGACCAGGCACCGAACTGGAACCAGCGCAGGTTCAGCTCGTCCCACTCGGCCTTGTTCTCGGCCGTCATGCCCTGCGGATTGGAATAGCGCGCCTCGACCGAGAAGCCGCCGATGTCGTGCGTCCAGTTCGGAATGCCCGACAGGCCCGTGTTCACCCCGGCCGAGATCTGATCCTTCAGATTGTCCCAGCGGGCGACGACGTCGCCGGACCACAGGGTCGAGCCAGTGCGCTGCAGACCGCCCCAGGCCGAGCGCGTCAGGATATAGGTCCGCTCGTCGCCCTTCTCCTCGCGGAAGCGCCGATAGACGTTCTCGGCATTCACCAGCGGATAGGAGTTGAACACATAGGCGCCCGGCCCGACCGCCGTCGGTCCCATCCTCAGCGTCCGCTCGGGGATGTCCAGATTGGAGTGCATGTCCGGCTCGACCGAATCCAGCCACCAGCCGTCGAAGTCCATGCCCTTGAAGCTGTCCGACATCTGCTGCCAGTACAGGTCACGCGCCGCCGGCAGGTAGGGGTCGTAGAAGCTGTTGGCATAGCCGGGGCCGACCCAGTCACGCGCGCCGACCTCGACGTTGCGCGTATACATGCCGCCGATGGCATCCAGCTCCGTGTAGTGATCGGTCGTCGGATAGAATTTCGGCCAGACGGAGATGATGATGTTGGCGTTCATGTCGTGAACGTCCTTCACCATCTGGGTCGGATCAGGGAACCGGGCCGGATCGAACTCGTGCGAGCCCCAAGCGTTCTCGGGCCAGTAGAACCAGTCCTGCACCACATTGTCGATCGGCAGGCCCAGTTCGCGATAGCGGCGTACCGTGTCCACCACCTCGGCCTGGGTATTGTAGCGCTGGCGGCTCTGCCAGAAGCCATAGGCCCAGCGGGGCAGCATCACCGAACGACCGGTCAGACCCCGGTAGCCCGAGATGACCTCGTCCAGATTGTCACCGCCGATATAGTAGTAGTCGATCGCGTCTCCCACCTCGGACGACAGGCTCAGCGCGCCATGTTCGGCCGCCGGCAGGGGGTCCATGTGGCGTAGCGCCAGATAGCCGTCCTCTGGCGTCCATTCGATACGGATCGAGACGCGCTCATTGGCGGGCAGCTGAACCTGAAAGTCGTGATCGAACGGGTTCCAGTTCTGGCGCCAGTTGTCGTCGATCATCTCACCGTTGATCCAGACCTTGACGTAACCCGATGAATAAAGGCGGAATTTGTGCTCTCCAGCCGTCGCCGTTTCCATCGTGCCTTCCCAGACGACGCGGACGCCTGCCTGGCCCGGCTTGCCCATGTCGCCAGTCTGGACCGGCTGGCCGGGCTGGGATTTGAAACCCTCGGGCCAACGCGACCACTCGCGGATGAACTCGTAGTTGACCTCGGTTTCCTGACGCTGAACCACCAGTTCGTCGCCTTGGTAATAGCTGGCGGTCAGACCGCCGAAACGCCCCGTCGCATCACGCAGCGTCAGCCGATCACCCAGCATGCCGTAGGGGCGGGGGTCGCCGAACCGGGTGATGGCGTTGGTTTCCCACAGCAGTCCATAGTTGCGGCTGGACACCACGAACGGGATGCCGACGTCCATATTGTGCTGGGCCAGGGTCACGTCGTGACCCTTGTGATCCATCAGTCCCTGCTGATGCTGACCCAGACCATAGAAGGACTCATCCTCCGGGCTTTCCCAGATCTGGCGCGTGGCCAGGAAGCGATGATCGCCGGTCTGGTCCTCGACCGTGACGGGGTTAAGCTCCCGGCTGCCGGGACGCTCTGCCAGCACAGGCTGGCCGTCTTCGTCAAAGAAGGTGACGGCACCAGTCACGGTCGACACGCTGGCCGAGGCTTCCGCCGTCGACAGCACGACCAGATCGCCCCGCGTCTCGACCTCGAACGGCGTGGTGGTCGAGGCTTCCGCCGTCACCATCAGGCTGGCAGGCAGGTCCAGGTCCGCGTCCTCCGTCGCCGTGACGCGGATCGTCTCGGGGCCATAGACTTCCAGCCGGACACGGCGAGCCGCGCCCTCCTGAGGCGTCACCACGATACCGCTGGGCAGACGCTCGAACGCCGCCTGCTGGACGACGCCGGGCGAGGCCCCCTGCATCAGGCCCGAGCAGGCCCCCAGCGGCGCGACGGCCAGAACGACCAGGAAAAGACGACGGGCGAGGGTCGGGGACATGGGGGGCACTCGCTAAAGCTTCGAAGTGAAAATCAGTAGGTAGCAGTGACGACGCGCAACAGCTGCGGTCGGTCCGTGAAGTTCAGGCCATAGTCGGTCTGGTCGCCGTTCCAGATCCGCTCGAAGACCCAGCGGCCCTCGCCGTCGAAATGGCCTTCTTCATAGCGGACGACCATGCGGCGCCGACCGTCGGCAGAGGGCTTGGCGGCAAACTCGACGCGAGCCCGGTGGGCCGTGACGATGAACTCGCCCGGCGCGATCTCGGCGACGATGGCTCCGCCGCTCGGCGTCTCGGTGCCCGGCACTTCAGCTTGCGGCCCCAGCCAGGTCCATTCGGGTTGACCGAACTGCCAGCGGCGATAGCCGACGGTGACGGTCCATTCCGGGAAGTCGATCGTCTGGGAAGCGCGGTCGTCCGGCTCGGACACACCGCCCACCTTGCCCTCAAAGGCGAGACGGGCCCAGATCCGCTGCCAGGGGGCGATCAACCGATAGAGGTCGCGCAGCGGCGTCAGGGTCTCCTGATCGAGCTTGGGCGCGCCCAGCGGATAGTTGGCATAGCCAGTGTAGTCGATGCCGAAAGGCGAATAGCCGATACCGCCCCGCCCCAGCACACTGAACAAATAGCGGGCGTACATCACGTCATTGCCCGTCTCGGCCACGAACAGGGCATTGTCCGGCCGCGCATAGCGGTCCAGGTGCCCCTCATAGGTGTGGGAGTCCCGGTTGTAGATGTCGGGGCTGAGGAAGTCGATCGACGGAGCAGCAGCCATCCAGGCGTCGAACACCGGCCAGACCGGACCGCCCGAGGCATAGCTGGTGGGGTCGGGCCGCTCGTGCGGCGACGGCAGGGCGGCATTGACGTACATCGGCAGCGGATATTCCCGCAGCCCCGCCTCGGCGACCGTATTGACATAGGAGGCGATCGACCAGGCGTGGAAGAACTCTTCCGCCTCGGCGCCGAAGACCTCACTCCAGCTGCCGGCGGGCTTGCCGACACGGTCCAGGAGGGCCTGGGGCACAGCGCCCTCGAAGGCGGCCTGTGCAGCAGGTGAGTAATCCCGCACCGAGCCGTAGGTGCCTACCTCGTTCTGCGGCTGCATCATGATGACAGTGCGATGGCGCTCGTCGACCTGGCGGATGTGACGCATCAGAGCCGCAAAGGCCCGCGCATCGGCCGCCAGCGTCTCGGTGCCATAGGGCGACAGGGCATAGCTTTCGGTCCCATCAGCCTTGATCAGCAGAGGAAACCGCTCGGGGTTCAGCTTGACCCAGGCCGGAGCATATTTGGGTGCCGTATTCTTCCAGGTGGCGAACCACAGGAAGACAACCCGCATGTCGTTTTCACGCGCCTGTTCGATCGCATGATCGACGAAGGAGAAGTCGAAACGCCCCTCCTCCGGCTCGATCTGCTCCCAGGCGATCGGAATCTGGACCGTATTGGCTCCAATGAACTTCAGGGCCGGCCAGGCCTGGGCCAGGGGCGCAGGATAGTTGGAGGAGTTGTTGACCTGTCCACCCAGGATCAGGAACGGCGCACCATCCACCATCAGGGCATGGCGCCCATCCTGCTGCACGATCCGTGGAATCGGGGCCTGGGCAGCCGCCGGAGCGGCCAATACCGTCAGGGCAAGGGCCGCCGAAATACCGGACAGCCACGACTTGGCGATGTGCGACAGGCGCATCGTCTTCCTCCAATGCCACTTAAAGCAAAGGGGACGATCCGTCAGGACCGCCCCCCTGTCACGTCAGGTCAGAATGCTGCGCGCAGCACGATCGAGACGCGGCGGTCTGTATCGACCCAGTTGTACGGCGGCTTGCGGGTTTCGTTACCCACCTTCAGCACCGTGCGCTCGTTCAGGATGTTGGTCGACTGGATGCCGATCTTCACATCGTCGGTCAGGCTGTAGAAGACCGAACCGTCCAGCTGGCCGTAATCACTGGCCCAGACCGGGGCATTGATGTTCGCCGCCGAAGTCGTCAGCAGATACTCCTCGCGCCAGTTGTAGGCGAGGCGAGCCGAGATGCCGTAGTTCTCATACAGCAGAGCCGCATTGTAGCTGGTGCGTGACATCCCTTCGAGCGGCAGAGCCTCTCCCGACGCCGTATTTTGCAGCGGGTCCAGGATGTTCTGGCTTGTGTTGCGACCACCCGAGCTGTCGATGAAGGTGAAGTTGCCCTGGACGCCGAACCCGCTCAGCCAACCCGGCAGGAAGTCGTAGAACTGCTGGTAGGCCAACTCGAACCCGTCAACGGTCCCCTCGTCTCCGTTGACGTAGCGCGTCATCAGGAAGTCGTAGGTCACCCCGCCGTTCGTGAAGGTTTCCGTCTCAGTGCCGGTGAAGATGTAGTCGGTGATGTCCTTGTGGAACACCGCCAGGGTCACGCTGCCGGTCGGGGCGAAGTACCATTCGATGCTGGCGTCGTAGTTGGTCGCCTTGATCGGATCGAGACCGGGGTTGCCGCCGATGCCGGTGAAGGGAGCGACGTCGTCCAGGGTGTAGCCGTCCGCCTCGAAATTGATCGACAGGTTGGTGAAGGGCTGGAGCTGGTACATCTCCGGGCGAACCATGGCGCGCGAGACCGCGAAGCGAGCCTGCAGGCCGTCGGCCAGGAAAACGCGAAGATTCAGGCTCGGCAGCACATCCGTGTAACTGTTGCTGATCGGCTGGCCGTCCAGAGATCCTCCGGTCGAGAAGGTCACAGCCCGGTTGAAAGCCGTACAGTCGGCAGCGGGTGCCGTTGGAGGCGGGCAGGTGCCGGTGATGACCGGCAGGGTGGTGACCGACTGTGCGCTGGTCTCGGTCTCGACGATGCGGACACCGATGTTGCCGTCGAAGGTCTTGCCGAACAGGGCGTTCTCGGCCCCGAAGCGGGCATAGACATAGGCCGCCTGGGTTTCTTCGGTCAGCTCGGTGATGCCCCCGTTGCCGCCGCCAAGGCGATAGCTTTCATAGTCATCCGACAGCGGGGTCCAGCCCCAGCCCGAGCTCAGAGTGTTGCGCAGGATGTCGTAGGCATAGGCCGTGCCCTGATTGACCAGGCCGGCGGTGGGGAACCAGGCGACGCCCGGAACCGGCGCGTCACCCCGGAAGAAGTTATCAAAGGTGAACAGCTCGGACGAGTCCAGCAGGCGCGGGTCTTGAGTGCCGCCCGGGAAGCCGGTGTCGTCCAGATAGACGATCGCGCCGCCGCCGTTACCCCAATACTGGTTGGACAGGAGGCCCCAGTTATAGCCCGTCTGACGGTTCGTGTAGTTTTTCTCGGTCGCCCTGACGCCGACGGCGACCGAGCGGAAGAAGCTGCCTTCGTCGAAATCGTAGGTCGCATCCAGACGGCCGGCCAGTTCGTCGGCCTCATTGTCCTCGATGTGGTCCATGGCCGCGGCCCACCAATAGGCGGAGCGGTCCTCAGGGGTTCCGCCCGTCGAGGTCAGGACCGGCAGGTCGCCGCCAATCTGGATGTTCAGATCGGGACGGTTCTCAAGCTGGGTGAACACCGTCATGGAGTAAATTTCGGCGGTAGACTTCACATACTGCAGGTCGCCGCTGACGGACCAAGGCGAGTCAGGCGCGTAGCGGAAGCTCAGGGCGACGTCTGTGGTGCGCTTGCTGTCATCGCCGACACGGGTGTCGGTGTTGTAGTTGGCCTGCGGGACGTTTCCGCCCACGAACACATTGTCGTCGTTGTAGCTGTAGGTCGAGTTGGGGTTCAGGATGCTTTCCGTCCCCAGGGCCCGCTCGATATTGTAGGCATCAGCCTGAGAGCTAAGAGCCTGGAAGGTGAACAGCAGGTCGTCGTTCGGACGCCACTGGGCCGCCAGGGCGACCGCGGTGCGCTCCTGCTCCCAGTCGATGGTCCGCCAGCCCAGATATTTGGGGATATAGACGGTATCGCCCGCCGCCGCCGAGCCGTCGGTCGGCGCGTTTCCTGCGTTCAGAACAACCGGATCGTAACGGTCGACCGAGATGGAGTCGGTGCGGTTGCCGACGTTCGAGACACTGATGTTGGCCAGCAGGCCAAACTCACCCATCCCGGTGTCCCAGCGATCGCTGGCGATGAAGCTACCCGACCAGTATCCGCGCTCTGACAGGTCGCCGTAGTTATAGTCAGCGTTGAATGCCAGCAGAGGCTCGCTGTTGTCGAACGGCACGCGCGTGCGCAGATTGACCGTACCCGCGATGCCGCCCTCGATCATGTTGGCAGCGACGTTCTTGTAGACGTCGACCCCAGCCAGCAGGTCGGCGGAGACGTCCTCGAAGCTCAGACCGCGCCCGTTCGAAGCGGAGAAGATGTCACGGCCATTGGTCTCGGACCGGACCCAGGAGAGACCGCGCACGAACACGCCGCCGCCTTCCGCCGCCAGACGGGCCGGGTCACGAGCCGCATTGGTGCGTTGCAGGGTGATGCCCGGAATGCGCTGCAGCGCTTCGGACACCGAACGGTCCGGCAGAGCGCCGATGTCCACAGCGGTCACCGAATCGACGATGACTTCTGAATCCTGTTTGATGGCCTGGGCCGAGCGAAGCTGCGCCCGAATACCGGTTACGACCAGCTCGTCGACGTCGGTCGCTTCCGGGTCCTGAACGGCCGAAGCGCTCTGCGCCATCGCCGACATCGGGGCCAGCGCCACGAGGCTGACCAGAGAAGCCCCGCACAGCAAGGCGACACGGCTATTTCGCTTCAAGTGAGACAAGACTGTCGTCCTTCCTGCATGCGCCCGCCGCTTGTGCGATCTTGGACGCGATCCTCCCTATCCGGACGCCGCAAACACGGTTTGACGACCTCCGACATTTCAAGGATGCACAATGTTTCATGCGTTGAAAAGCATTTTCTGTTAGCGCTATCATTTGCAGGTCGCGACCGTCGCTCTAGGGTCACAGCCCGGGGAACGTCGAGATATCAGGTTGGCACCAGACCGACCGTGGGAGGACTGAAGATGCAGGACGATCGAAAGATCCGAAGCGTCGCGATCGTGGGTGGCGGGACCGCCGGCTGGATGGCGGCCAGCGCCGTCGCCCGGGCCTTCGCCACGCCCGCTGGCGCTGTTGGGCCCACCATCACAGTCATCGAATCGGAGACCATCGGCACGGTCGGCGTGGGCGAGGCGACCATCCCGCCCATCCGCCAGTTCAACGCCATGATCGGTCTGGACGAAGCCGACTTCATGGCCGCCACGGGTGCGACGATCAAGCTGGGCATCGCCTTCCACGACTGGTCCGCGCCCGGGTCCCGCTATTTCCATGGCTTTGGTGATTTCGGACCCGACGTCCTGGGCCAGGCCTATCGCCAGCATCTGTTCCGCCTGCATGCCGAGGGCCGGATCGACAGTCTGGAGCCCTGGTCCCTGCCCAGCGTGATGGCCGCAAAGGGCCGGTTCGCGCCGCCGTCCGACGACCCGCGCTCAGTGCTTTCAGCCTATTCCTACGCCTATCATTTCGACGCCGGGTTGTTCGCCCGCCGCCTGCGCGCCCTGGCCGAGTCAGCGGGAGCGGTCCGGATGGAAGGGCGGATCGTCGATGTGACTGTGGATGCCGACCAGGTCCAGGCCGTCGTGCTGGAGGACGGACGCAGGGTCGAGGCCGACCTGTTCATCGATTGCTCGGGGTTCCGGGGCCTGCTGATCGAAGGGGCCCTGAAGGCTGGATATGAGGACTGGACCCGCTGGTTGCCCTGTGACCGGGCGGTGGCCCTGCCCTGCCCCGCGACGCGCGCCCCTGTGCCTTATACGGCGGCGACGGCCATGACGGCCGGATGGCGCTGGCGCATCCCGCTGCAGCACCGCGTGGGCAACGGCTATGTCTATTCCAGCGCCTTCATCGACGACCAGCCCGCGCTCGACGAACTTTTGCAGGGACTGGAGGCGGCACCGATCGCTGAACCCAACCGGCTGCGATTCGTCACCGGCCGCCGCCGCATGGCGTGGAAGGGCAATGTGGTAGCCCTGGGACTGGCCTCAGGCTTTCTGGAGCCGCTGGAGTCGACCAGCATCAATCTGATCCAGACCGGGATAGGCCGCCTGCTGGAGTTGTTCCCCGATCGCGACTTCGATCCGGCCCTGGTGACCGAATACAATCGACGGACCGCCCAGGAGTTCGAGCGTGTCCGCGACTTCATCATCGCCCACTACCACCTTGCCGGGCGCGGCGAAGGAGAACTCTGGCGGCACTGTCGCGAAACCGCCCCGCCCGACACCCTGGCCGCAAAGCTGGAGCTGTTCCGTGCCCGGGGCGAGGTCTCCCTGCTGGAGGATGAGTCTTTCCGCGAAGACAGCTGGGCGGCCGTCCTGACCGGTCTGGGCGTGTGGCCGCGCCGCGTCTCACCCCTGGTGCAGCGTCTGGATCCGAATCAGGTGCAGGCCCAGGCCGGGCGGCTGGCGGACCTGATCGGCCGCGCCGCCGCCTCCCTTCCCGATCACGCCGCCTATCTGGACGCACGTCGCACCGCTGCGATGGGAGCCGCCGCATGACCCCCGCCCCTATCCAGCGCATCCTGATCGTCGGCGGCGGGACCGCCGGGTGGATGACCGCCGCCGCCCTGGCCCATGTGCTGCGTGGCACCGTGAAGATCGAACTGGTCGAATCCGAAGCCATAGGCACCGTCGGCGTTGGCGAGGCGACCATCCCGCCGATCCTTCTGTTCAACGCCCTGCTGGGTATCGACGAGGACGAGTTCGTCCGAGAAACCCAGGCCACCTACAAGCTAGGCATCCAGTTCCGCGACTGGTTCAGGAAGGGGCACGAGTATTTCCACCCCTTTGGCCACTACGGCACGCGGGTGGATGCCGCGCCTTTCCATCAGTACTGGCTGCGATTGAATCAGGCGGGTCTGGACGACAGCCTGGACGACTATTCCGTCACCACTGTCGCGGCCCGGATGGGAAGGTTCGCCCGGCCCGAGCGCGATCCGCGATCCATCCTGTCGCAGATGACGCACGCCTTCCATTTCGACGCCTCCTTCTATGCCAAATTCCTGCGCAAGCGGGCCGAGGCGGCGGGCGTCGTTCGCCATGAGGGCAAGATCGCCGATGTCCGGCTGCGTGAGGACGGCTTCATCGATGCGGTTGTCCTGGACGACCAGCGGACGCTGTCGGCGGATTTCTTCATAGACTGCTCGGGCTTCCGGGGCCTGTTGATCGAGGGCGCGCTAAAGACCGGCTATGAGGACTGGACCCATTGGCTGCCGTGCGACCGGGCCGTGGCCATGCCCTGCGCCCGCGTTCAGGACCCCACGCCCTATACCCGATCTACGGCGCTCGAAGCCGGGTGGCAGTGGCGCATCCCGCTCCAGCACCGCACCGGGAACGGTTATGTCTACTGCAGCGAGCACATCAGCGATGACGAGGCCGTCCAGCGGCTTCGTGGCGGCCTGGATTCCCCCGCCATGGCCGATCCCAACTTCCTTAGGTTCATGACGGGCCGCCGGAACAAGACATGGAATCGCAACTGCCTGGCGATCGGCCTGTCGGCGGGTTTCCTGGAGCCGCTGGAGTCCACCAGCATCCACCTGATCCAGACCGGTATCACCAAGCTGCTGCTCAGCTTTCCCGACACCGGTTTCGCTCAGCCCGACATCGACACCTACAACCGGCTGATGCAGCTGGAGTTCGAGCGCGTCCGCGACTTCGTGGTGCTGCACTACCACGCGACCGAACGGGACGACACGCCGCTGTGGCGACAGGTGGCGGCCATGGATATTCCCGACACCCTGCGGGCAAAGATGGATCAGTTCCGCAGCCGGGGCCGGGTGTTCCGCTTCGACGACGAGCTGTTCCAGGAAGCCAGCTGGGTCGCGGTGCTGCTGGGCCAGGGCGTGCGCCCGGAGCGCGCGGATCCGATTACCGAAGTGGTCCCGCTGGAAGTGACCCGCCGTCACCTGCACGGCCTGCGCACGGCTATCCGCCAAGGCGTGGACCGTATGCCCACGCACGAAGCGTTCATCACGGCCCACTGCAAGGCCGCGTCACTCGCCTGAGCCAGCGCATTTATATATGACATCGATTTTGCCTGTGATACTGGACCCAGAATGGTACAGCCATGCTGGCCTCCGCTACGGAGCTTTTCGGGAAAGGACGGGCCATGACGCTTCATGACGATACCGACGACCGAAAATATCGTGCCCCGGCGCTGGAAAAGGGGCTGGACGTCCTCGAATTGCTGGCTTCGCAAGGACCCGCGCTAACGCCGTCTCAGATGTCCGCAGAGCTAGGACGATCGGTCAGCGAGCTCTTCCGCATGATCCAGGTGCTGGAGTTCCGCGGCTATATTGAGCTGACACCCGATGGCTACCGCCTGACCAACCGTCTGTTCACCCTGGGCCTGGCCCAGGCACCGGTTAAATCTCTGGCCGAAGTCGCGCTGCCGGCGATGCGCGCGCTTTCAGAGTTGACCGTCCAATCCTGTCATCTGGTCGTGCCTACCGAGGACCAGATCGTCGTGATCGCCCGGATCGAGGGTCCCGGCGACCTGGGCTATTCCGTGCGGCTCGGCTATCGCCGCAACATCATCGACGCCAGTTCAGGGTTGATGTTCTATGGCTGCGCGTCCGAACAAACCCGCGCCCGGCTGGCCGCGCGTCTGGTCACCGCCCATGGCCGCGTCCGTGTGAACGACTATGTTGTGGCTGCCGAAGAGGCAGGCCGCCTGGGCTATGTCCGGCGCGAAAGCGACTTCGTGAAGGGCGTGACCGATCTGGTCGCGCCGATCATGGGCTCGGACGGCATCCTGGCCACACTCATCACCCCCTACATTCAGCGCACGCCGCCAGTCTGCGACGCCGATGCGGCTCTCACTCATCTTCGGGCCGCGGCCCAGACGATCTCGTCGGAGATGGCGGCCGTCTCCCAGGCCTGAGTCACCGGGTTCCTCTCACTCACGGACTTCACATGGCAATCTATCCGGACCTCGCCGACCAGGTGGTGGTCGTCACCGGGGGCGCGGGCGGCATCGGCGAGGCGATCGTCCGCGGCTTTGCCCGGCAGGGCGCGCGCGTGGGCATCCTGGACCTAGATACCCGGCGAGGCGAAGCGCTTCAGCGTGAGCTCGGGCCTTCGGTTCGCTTCGTGGCGTGCGACGTGACGGACATCCCGTCCCTGAAGGCCGCGATCCAGACGGTGCGCGAGGCCCTCGGCCCGATCGACGCCCTGGTCAACAACGCCGCCCACGACGAGCGGCACCAGACCCTAGACGTGACCGAGGACTATTGGGATGGCCGCATCGCGGTGAACCTGAAACATCAGTTCTTCGCCTCCCAGGCCGTGCTGCCGGACATGATGGCCAAGGGGGCCGGTTCAATCGTGAATCTAGGCTCCTGCTCCTGGGTGATCGGCCAGGGAGGCATGGCCGCCTATACGGCCTCAAAATCGGCGGTCCTGGGCCTGACGCGATCGCTGGCGCGCGACTTCGGCGAGCATGGTGTGCGGGTCAATGCCGTTGCACCCGGCTGGATCATGACCGAGCGGCAGCTGGCCCTGTGGGTCACGCCCGAGAGCGAAAAGAGTATCAACGAGAACCAGTGCCTGAAACGGCCACTGGTCCCCGACGACGTGGCCCGAGTGGTCGTCTTCCTGTGCTCGGAGGACGCCTCGGCCATCACCAATCAACACTATATCGTGGACGGCGGCTGGAACTGATGACGGACAAGCCCAAACAGACCCTGCGTTCGCGCGCCTGGTTCGACAACCCCGACAACCCCGACATGACCGCCCTCTATCTGGAGCGGTACCTCAACTATGGCCTGACCCTGGACGAGTTGCGCTCGGGCCGCCCGATTATCGGCATCGCCCAGACAGGGTCCGACCTGGCTCCCTGCAATCGCCACCACATCGAGTTGGCCAAGCGGGTGCGTGAAGGCATCCGCGAGGCTGGCGGCATCTGCCTGGAATTCCCCGTCCATCCCATTCAGGAAACCGGCAAGCGCCCGACCGCCGGTCTGGACCGCAACCTGGCCTATATGGGTCTGGTCGAGCTTCTGTACGGCTATCCGCTGGACGGCGTGGTGCTGACCATCGGCTGCGACAAGACCACGCCTGCCTGCTTGATGGCGGCCGCGACCGTGGACATTCCCGCCATCGCCCTGTCGGTGGGACCGATGCTGAACGGCTGGCACAAGGGCGAGCGCGTAGGCTCGGGCACCATCATCTGGAAGGCGCGCGAGATGATGGCCGCCGGAGAGATCGACTATGAAGAGTTCATCGCCCTGGTCGCCACCTCCGCCCCGTCGGTCGGCTATTGCAACACCATGGGAACGGCCACGACCATGAACAGCCTGGCCGAGGCCCTGGGCATGTCCCTGCCCGGCTCGGCCTCCATCCCTGCCCCCTATCGTGAACGCCCCCAGGTCGCCTATCTGACCGGCAAGCGAATCGTCGAAATGGTGCATGAGGACCTGAAGCCGTCCCGCATCCTGACCCGTCAGGCGTTCGAGAACGCCATCGTCGTCAACTCCGCGATCGGCGGGTCGACCAATGCCCCAGTGCACCTGACCGCCCTGGCCCGTCACTCGGGTGTCGATCTGCCGCTGCAGGTCTGGGAAGAGGTCGGCCACAAGGTTCCCCTGCTGGTGAACCTCCAACCTGCAGGCACCTATCTGGGGGAGGATTTCCACCAGGCGGGTGGCGTGCCGGTGGTGGTCGCCGAACTGATGCGCCACGGCCTGATCCATGAGGACGCCCTGACCGTCAACGGCCGGACCATGGGCGATAACTGCCGCGACGCCGCCGTCGTCCTGCCCGACGTGATCCGCAATTTCGAGACCGCCCTGGTCGAGGACGCCGGCTTCCTGATCCTGTCGGGCAATGTCTTCGACAGCGCGGTGATGAAGACCAGCGTGATCTCGCCCGAGTTCCGCGATCGCTATCTGTCCGACCCGGCCAGCCCGGATGCCTTTACCGGCAATGTCATCGTGTTCGACGGACCCGAGGACTATCACCACCGCATCGACGACCCCTCCCAGAACATCACGCCTGACAGCATTCTCGTCATGCGCGGTGCCGGGCCGGTGGGCCACCCCGGCGCGGCCGAGGTCGTCAACATGCGTCCGCCCGCCTATCTGATCAAACAGGGCGTCCTGGCCCTGCCCTGCATCGGCGACGGTCGCCAGTCCGGCACCTCCGGCTCGCCCTCGATCCTCAATGCCTCGCCGGAAGCGGCCACAGGCGGCAACATTGCCCTGTTGCAGACCGGCGATCGGATGCGGATCGACCTGAACACGCGCCGGGTCGATGTTCTGATCGACGAGTCCGAGATGGACCGTCGTCGCGCGGCGTTCCAGGCGGCAGGAGGCTATGCCTACCCCGCCTCGCAGACCCCCTGGCAGGAGGTTCAACGCTCCATGGTCGGCGAACTGGAAACCGGGGCGGTGCTGGAACCCGCCGTCAAATATCACCGCATCGTCGACACCCTGGGCCTGCCTCGCGACAACCACTGAGGCGGGCCGTCAGGCCTCTATGCCGACCGTCATCCAGATCGACAGGGTCTCACCGGGCTTGAGCACGGTGAGACCCGCGTCCTCTCCTGCCGGGGCATGCACGGCGTCAGGGCGATGGGACATCGGCTCGACGCACACGAAGTCCTGGCCCGTCGGGGCATAGACCTGAGCCCATCGACAGTTGTCGGAGGCGTTCATCACGATACGCCGGTCATCGTCGGCCAACACCGCCCGCCCGCCCCATCCCGAATAGGCGTGATCGACGAAGGGGGCGTCCGAAACCTTGGGCCCGTCCGACCAGTCCACCACCGCATCAGTCGGGGCCAGCCGCTCGGGTATTTCGCGCGCATCGGCCAGCCAGACCCCGTCGGCCTGGAAAGCAAGGCGCGTGTCTCGACCCCTGACGAAATAGGGATGGAGCCCTAGTCCTGCGGGGGCGTCCGTCCGAGCTCGGTTGGTCATGGACAGATCGATGCGGAGCCCGTCACCGGTCAGTTCAATGGTCTGGATGGCGGTCCAGGCCCACGGCCAATGGTCGTTCCCGCCGTCCAGCCGCAGCACGACACGCGCCGCAACGACCGCATCTACCGACCATGCCCTCAGCCAGCCGTCTCCGTGCAGGGCATGCGGTGCGAACTGCGCCAAGGTCGGCAGGATGACATCGCATCCGCCATGACTGAACCGGGCATCGGCGATCCGGTTGACATAGGGCACCAGGGGGAAGCACGACGTTTGCAGCACCTCACCCGTCCCGTCCGGCGTCGAGCGGAAGACCGCCACGCCAGAGTGATCCAGGCTCAGGATCGCCCCGCCCAGGTCCGGCGACACCGTCGCCGTCCAGTCCCCGGCCTCCAGAGTTATCATAGGCGGATCAGGCTCTGCGGCAGCCCCGGCGTCTCGACCCGGATGTGGTACAGGCCACCTAGAGTTGGCTGCTCGACCCGCTTGTCGGCATTCCCCAGCCAGGCGGTGGTGCAGTACAGGTCCCGCAGATCCGGCCCGCCGAACGCCGCCTTGGTCACTGTCTGGACCGGCAATCTGATCGTGCCGATCCGCTGGCCCGACGGCGCGAAGCGGGCCACGCCCCAGCCGTTGAACAATCCGACATGCAGCACGCCCTCGGCATCCATGCTGGGGCCGTCGGCATAGCCGTCCTCGGTGACCGCAAAGACCCGACGGTTGGTCAGCACCCCCTCCGAATGATCGAAGGCCAAAACGGTCTTGGCCAGGGTGTCGTGGTGATACAGCGTGCGGCCATCGGGGCTGAGGCATGGGCCGTTGGTGACGCCATAACCGTCGTCGTGCCGCTCCAACTCGCCTCGGAACCAGCGATACAGGGCTCCGGATTTCTGGGTCTCGCTATCATCCATCGACCCGAACCACAGAGCACCGTCCGGCGAGACGAAGCCGTCGTTCAGCCGGTTCTGCGGACGGTCCACCTCCACCGGCTGAAACAGGGAGAAGTCACCGGCCTCGACGTCGAAACGATGCAACCCCCCGCGCACCCCGCAGACCAGCGACCCATCCTCGGCCGGCAGGGCAAAGCCGATCTGGTCGGGCGCATCCCAGGAGGTCTTCTCGCCCGACGCGGGCACATAGCGATGCAGCCGGCGTCCCTTGATGTCGACGAACCAGACACAGCCACGGGCCGCGTCCCAGACCGGCCCCTCCCCGAGTTCGGCCTGCAGGTCCCAGATCAGAACGGGTTCGCTCATCCCTACCCCGCCGAATAGCTGGTCTTGATCTGCGTATAGAAGTCGGCCGCAGCAAAGCCCTGCTCACGCGGGCCATAGCTGGACTTCTTCGATCCCCCGAACGGCACGTGATAGTCTACGCCCGCCGTCGGCAGATTGACCATGGTCATGCCCGCTTTCGCGCGTCGCTGGAAGTCCCGCGCGTGCTTCAGCGACTGGGTCACGATGCCCGCCGACAGGCCGAACTCGACGCCGTTGGCGATCTCCAGCGCTTCGTCATACGACTTGACCCGCAGGGTCGAGGCGACGGGCCCGAAGACCTCTTCATTGTTGATCCGCGCGTCCGGCAGGGTGTCCGCGATCAGCGTCGGCTGGACGTACCAGCCCGGCTTGTCCAGCGTCAGGCGCTCGCCGCCCGTGACCACCCGGCCCCCGGCTTCGCGCGCGATGGCGATATAGTCATAGGAGGTCTCGCGCTGGCTCTCGCTGACCGCCGGGCCCATCTGGGTGTTGGGGTCCAGGGCGTCGCCGACGCGTAGCGCCGCAACCTTCTCACCCAGAGCCGCGACGAAGCGATCATGGATGCCGTCCTGCACGATCAGGCGGCTGGAGGCCGTGCACCGCTGGCCGGTCGCAAAGAAGGACCCGTCCAACGCGATCTGAACCGCCCGGTCCAGGTCGGCGTCGTCGAGCACGATCAGCGGGTTCTTGCCGCCCATTTCCAGCTGCACGCGCGCCTGGCGCTTCATCGCCCCCTCGGCCACGCCCGCGCCCACGCCCTGTGAGCCGGTGAAGCTGATGCCCGCGATGTCCTTGTGCGCGACGATGGCCCGTCCGACGTCGCCGTCGCCGATGATCATGTTGACGACACCCGCCGGCAGTCCTGCCTCATGCAGGACGGCGATCAGGGCTTCGGCCGTGGCCGGGGTCGGGCCGGCGGGCTTGATGACAACGGTGTTTCCGAACGCGATGGCCGGCGCGATCTTCCAGGCCGGAATGGCGATGGGAAAGTTCCACGGTGTGATCAGGCCGAACACGCCGACGGGCTGGCGATAGGTCTGCACCTCCACACCGGGACGCGTCGAGGTCAGGTTCTGGCCATGCAGACGCAGGGCTTCGCCGGCGAAATACTTCAGGATGCGGGCCGCGCGCACCGTCTCACCGATGCCCTCGGGCAGGGTCTTGCCCTCTTCACGCGACAGCAGGCGGCCGATCTGCTCGCGCCGCTCCATGATTAGCGAGCCCGCCTTGTCCAGCACGTCGAACCGCACCTCGGGCGAGGCTTCGGACCAGCCAGTGAAGGCATCGCGCGCGGCCGCGACGGCTTGATCGACCTCGGCGGCTCCGCCCTTGGGAGAATGGGCCACGACGTCGCGGGTGTCGGACGGATTGAGGCTACGTCCGGGGCGATCGCCGCCCACCTTTTCGCCGCCGATCCAGTGCGACAGTTCCAGGGTGTCCGTCATGGTGCGCGTCCTTCGTCATGAAATGAACGGGCGGCGGGGGAGCGCCGCCCGTCCTGGGCATATGGGATCGACCGGTTGAAAAATCAGCCGGTCATGTCTTCCAGTTCGCGGCCCCGCGTTTCCTTCACCCAGGCCTGGACCAGGAAGTAGGAGATCAGGGCGCTGACCGCATAGAAGCCGTAGGTCACCACCAGGCCGAGGGTCGCCGCCATCCAGGGGAAGCTGACCGAAATGGCAAAGTTGGCGATCCATTGGGCGAACCCGGCCACAGCCAGGGCCGAGCCCCGCATCTGGTTGGGGAACATCTCGCCCAGCATGACCCACATCACCGGGCCCCAGCTGAGGTTGAAGAACACGACATAGGCATTGGCCGAGATTAGGGCGATCAGGCCGGTCTGGTCATCAAGTTGCAGCGAACCATCCACCAGGGCCGCTCGCGAGAAACACCAGGCCACGACAGCGAGGGTCACGAACATGCCCGCCGAGCCGATCAGCAGCAGCGGCTTGCGGCCGATCTTGTCGATGACCGAAATGGCCCCCAGGCAGGCGACGATCGACAGCACGCCGGACAGGATGTTGATCTGCAGCGCGTCATTCTCGGAAAACCCGACCGACTGCCACAGCACCGCACCGTAATAGAAGACGATGTTGATGCCGACCAGTTGCTGGAACACGGCCAGGATCAGGCCAGCCCAGACGATCGGGCGTACATTCTTGGTGATCGGGTCCAGCAGGTCGGAGAATTTCGGCTTGTGGTCCGCCGCCAGCGAGGCGCGGATTTCTGCGACCTTGCGCGCCCCGGCCGTCGGGCCGAACAGCTTGGACAGCACGGCCTCGGCTGCCGCGTCCTTCTTCTTCACCACCAGATAGCGAGGGCTCTCGGGGATCACCAGCAGGGCCAACAGATAGATGGCGGCCGGGACGACCTGCAGCCAGAACATCCAGCGCCAGGCGGGAAAGCCCATCCAGAACTCGGCGGTCGATCCCCCGGCCGTGCTGGCCAGCCAGTAGTTGGCGACGAACGCCCCCGTCAGACCCGTGATGATCATGATCTGCTGGACACTGGACAGTCGGCCCCGGATCGAAGCCGGAGTGACCTCCGAAATATAGGCCGGCGACAGCACCGAGGCCGCTCCGACACCCAGGCCGCCGATGAAGCGCGCGATGATGAAGTGGGCCGAGCTGTCCGCTGCTCCGGCCCAAACGGCCGAGATGATGAACAGAATGGCCGAGATCTGCATGACTGTGCGGCGGCCGATCGCATCAGCCAGACGGCCCGCAGCAAAGGCCCCAAAGGCGCAGCCCAGCAAGATGGCCCCGACGTTGAACCCAGTGCCCAGGGCCGACAGGTTGAAGGCCTCTTCCAGCCCGTCCTGCGTCCCGTTGATGACGCCGGAGTCATAGCCGAACATGAAGCCGCCGATGGTGGCCACTGCCACGATCAGGGCGATGAACGCCATATTGACGCGGTCCGTGCCCGCGATATCGGGGCCAGAGTCCCCCGTCGGTCCTGCCATCTCGTTTTCGTCCCTTGTTCCAGCCCGTCTGACGCGAGCGTGTTGATCCGTCGTTTTCGCCTATCGCCAGCCGGCGTCCACGAAATACTCATGTCCAGTGATGAAGCGCGCATCGTCCGACGCCAGGAACAGCGCCAGGGCGGCGACGTCCCGAGGTTCGATCCGGCCCTTCAGGCATTGCGCGTCGACGATCTCGGCCTCCCCTTCGGGCGTGTACCACTTCATCTGGCGCGGGGTCTTGACGTTGCCGGGCACAATGCAGGCCACCCGCACGCCATCGACGCCGAGTTCGCGCGCCAGGGCCCGCGTCATGCCCTCGATCCCTGCCTTGGCCGTTTCGTACAGCGACAGGTCGGGAAGGCCCAGATGCCAGCTGATGGAGCCAAGGTTCAGGATCACGCCACGTCCTTGCGCTCGCATGGCCGGAGCCACCGACTGGGCGGCGAAATACAGGTGGCGCAGATTGACCGCGATCCGGTCGTCCCAATAGGCGGGCGTGACCTCGGCCAGGGTGTGTCGATCATCGTTGGCGGCATTGTTGATCAGCACGTCGATCGGACCGTGCGCGGCCATCACTTCGGCCAGACAGGCCTGCAACGACTCCACGCCGGTCAGGTCGCACCAGTGAAACACGGGGGGCGGGCTGAGGTCGGACAGGGATGCCGCCAATGCTTCTGATTCCTCGGTCGCCACATCGAAGAAGACCACGCGCGCGCCCTGGCGGGAGAAGGCCTCGACAATGCCGGCGCCGATGCCCGAGCCACCGCCCGTGATCACGACCAGACGTCCCTTCAGCGAGGGATAGATCGCATCGGTCATGCGGGAACTCCGAGCAGGCCGCGCGCGGCCAGGTTACGCATCAGTCCGCCCACGCCCATGGCCCAAGGGGCAGCGCGGTCACAGGTTGTGACGATATTTTCCAGTACGCCCAGACGCTCGGACGACACGCGAACCCTGTCGCCGAGCTTGTGGGTGAAACCCTTGCCCGGCGCGTCACGGTCCTCGACCGGGGCAAACATTGTGCCCAGATACAGGGCGAAGCCGTCGGGATACTGATGCGCGCTCAGGGTCTGGGCGATCAAGTCCTCGGGGTCGCGGCTGATCAGCGACATCGAGCTTTCGCCCTCGAGCCGGAAGCCATCCTCCCCTTCGACCACCAGCCTCACCTTGGCACGGCGCACGTCGTCCATGCCGAAGCCGGAATCGAACAGGCGGATGAACGGGCCGATCGCCGCCGAGGCATTGTTATCCTTGGCCTTGCCCAGCAGCAGGGCCGACCGTCCCTCGATGTCGCGCAGGTTGACGTCATTTCCCAGGGCCGCACCCACGGCTCGCCCAGACGGATCGCAGATCACCACCACTTCGGGCTCGGGATTGTTCCAGGCCGAGTCGGACCGTACCCCGACCGCCGCGCCCCATCCGACCGAGGCCATGACAGGGGCCTTGGTGAATATCTCGGCGTATGGACCGATCGCGACTTCGAGGTACTGGGACCACAGCCCGTCGGCGATCAGCGTTGCCTTGACCGCCTCAGCCTGTTCGGAACCCGGTTTGAGGTCCTTCAGGTCGCCCCCGATGCGGGCCTTCAGTCCCTCACGGATCAGATTGGCCGCCTCGGCGTTGCCGCGGGCCCGCTCCTCGATCACGCGCTCCAGAGCCGACACCGCAAAGGTGACACCCGACGCCTTGATGCATTGCAGGTCTAGCGGTGACAGAAGGTGGAAACCCTCGATCTCGGACCAATCGGTCCTGAACGTCAGATCCTCGATCGCCCCCAGGTCGACGCCTTCGAGCGTGGCCAGATCGCTCATGGCCAAGGCGTCGGCAGTCGTCGGCACCTGCGCCGAGATATCCAGCACGCGTCCGCTACGAACAAGGATGGGAATAGGCCCGTCCGGCCCTGCGACGCGCCCGATGAGGAGCGCTTCTCGCCAATCCTCGGGAAGGCTTTCGACGATATTCAAATTTCCCCCGCCGGACCGGCGTGCCCGATCCTTGTGCCAGTTATGTTAGCGCTAACAAGCCACCACCGGGGGATTTGTCAAGAAGTTTCACCTGTGAAATTCAGGCTTCAGGCGGTCCGCTGGACTCGCGGATCACCAACGCATGCTCCACCACGCGATCCCGATCCTCAGGGGCGTCGGAGCCACCGCGCACAAGCCGCGTCACCGCTGCTTCCGCCATCTCGGCGATCGGTTGACGGACGGTCGTAAGCGCAGGCCAGATCGTGGCGGCGAGCGGCGTGTCATCGAAGCCGACGACGGTCAGATTACGCGGAACGTCCAGGCCCCGCCGCCTCGCCGCCGCGATCGCGGCTACTGCCATTTCGTCATTAGATGCAAAGATCGCCGTCGGCGGTCGCCGCGCACCAAGTAGCCGTTCCGCCGCTTCAAACCCGGAGCGATAGGTGAACTCCCCGCTCTCGATCAGTCCCTCGGCCGAGGGATTGGCTTGGCTCAGCTCCGTCTCGAACCCGATCAGACGCTCTGCGCTGGCGCTTTGGTTCTGAGCCCCCTTGATGAAGCCGATGCGCCGATGCCCGAGCGACAGCAGATACCGTGTCATCTCGGCTGCCGCCGCCATGTCGTCTATTCGGATGCTGGTCGCGACGGACCGGAAACGGCCAGCTGCGATGGCCACGGCCTCTACCCCATGAGACTCGATCTCGGCGATGGCCGTCCAGGATTCCCCATGCGGAGGAGGCAAGATCAACCCGCCTGCGCCTTCACTGATCAACCGCTGGATCGCAGCCTGCTCGCTGGATGTGTCGCTGTCACATTTGCCGATGAGCAATTGCGCCCCCGACTTGTGCGCCCCCTCCAGTGCGCCCAGCAGGATTTCGCCCAGATAGCCAGAGCTGGGGTTGGAATAAAGCAGGCCGATACGCCCCGCCCCTGCCCGCGCCAGACTACGTGCCGCAGCATTGGGCGAATAGCCCAGGGCCGTGACTGCCGCCGCTACCGCCTCTCGGGTCGATTCCTTTACCCCGGCCTGGTTGTTGACCACCCGCGACACAGTCATGGGAGACACGCCGGCCAGACGCGCGACGTCGCTGATCGTGGCGACCTTGTCGTGGCTGGTCGGCGTCGAGCGCCGTGATCCCGTCAAGCTTGCGCCCTCCCTGTCCGATCCGGCGAATTATACCGCCTCCCGGCGGACCCTAGAGCGATTTCAGGTCGGATGCGATTCAGGTGAGCTTGGACCTGAGGCCTTGAGGTCAGCGTCCCCCGAAGCTCAGCCAGCCAGGCGTCGCCGAATGGCGCAGACGGTCGGCAATGACGGCAAGCAGCAGGATCCCGCCGCGCACGACGTACTGATAGAAGGTCGGCACATCCAGCAGGTTCAGCGCATTCTGGGCGGCCCCCATGATCAGCACGCCGATCAGCACCCCCAGGATGCTGGCCACCCCGCCCGACAGCGACACACCACCCAGAACGCAGGCCGAGATCACGGCCAGCTCCAGTCCCAGCGAGGTGTTCGGCTGGCCCGAGGTGATCCTTGCCGCCAGCACAATGCCTGCCAGGCCGGCCACCAGCCCTTGCAGGGCAAATACGATGATGCGGACCCGCGTCACCGGCACCCCTGCCAGACGTGCAGCCTCCGGATTGCCGCCGATGGCCACGACATTCTTGCCGAACACCGTGAAGTTCAGCACCAGACCAAAGACGACGAAACACCCGACCATGATCCAGACTGGCCAGTTCAGGCCGAGGAACTCACCCGATCCCAGGGCATAGAACTGTTCCTGCGGGATGGAGACGGCCTCGCCCTGCGAGGTCAGGAAGGCCAGGCCGCGGACGATCTCCATCGTCGCCAGGGTGGCGATCAGGGAGTTGACCTTCAGCTTGGCCACCACCACGCCGTTGAAGACCCCGACGGCCAGCCCGGCCCCCAGGCCCGCCAGCACGCCCAGCCAGACGCTGCCGCTGCCTGCGATCACCGTCGCCGCCACCACCCCGGACAGGGCCACGATGGAGCCGACCGAGAGATCCACCTCGCGCAGAGCCAGAACCAGCATCATGGTGGTCGCGATCATGCCCACCAGGCTGACCGACAGAATCAGTCCGCGCACGTTCCGCACGCCCGCAAAATCCGGCACAAAGGCTGCGAGCAGAGCCAGCAGCGCCAGCAGGACCAGCATCGGCCCGGCGGCACCGATCAGGCGGGACAGGCGCGGCCCTGCCCCGGACGGGCTGTCTGTTTTCTCGACGGCAGCATGGGTCATGGGATGACTTTCATTGGTGTCAGATCGCGCGCCGGCCGACGTCGGGCAGGGCATGGCGGAGCAGAATCTCTGGGGTGGCTTCGGCGCGGTCGAAGACCCCGGCGACGGAGCCTTCACGCATCACCACGATACGGTCCGACACCCCCATCACCTCGGGCAAGTCGCTGGACACCACGATCAGGGTCTTTCCAGCCTGGGCCAGGCGGTGCATCAGCGCATAGATTTCGCTGCGGGCCCCGATGTCGATGCCGCGCGTCGGCTCGTCCATCAGGAAGATGTCGGCATCTGCGCTCAGCCAGCGGGCCAGAATGGCCTTCTGCTGATTGCCGCCGGACAGGGAGGCGATTACGGTCTCGGCCGAGGCGGTCTTGATCCTGAGCGAGGCGATATGATCGCGGGCCGCCGCCGCCTCGGTCGCCGACGCCACCACGGCACCGCGGCCGTTCAGATTGCGCCAGGCCAGGGCGATATTCTCGCGCACCGAGGCCAGGGGCACGATGGCCTCGTCCTTGCGATCCTCTGGCAGCAGCGCCAATCCACCGGCGATGGCCTGGCGGGGATCACCGAAGTCGCAGGCCTGGCCCCGGATCGCGATCCGTCCGCCCGTCCGACGCGTCGCCCCGAACAACAGCTTCAACAGATCCGTCCGCCCCGCCCCGATCAGGCCGAAGAAGCCCAGAATTTCGCCCTTATGGGCGGTAAAGCTGACGGGGGCCGACAGCCCCTTGCCAATCAACCCCTCGACCTCGACCACCGGTTCGCCCAGCGGCCGGGCGGTGTATCCATAGACGTCCTCGATCCGCCGCCCGGCCATCTCGTCGATCAGAACGTCTTCGGTCACGTCCGACAGTTTCGGGTGATCGCCCGCCAGCCGCCCGTCGCGCAGCACCGTCAGGCTGTCGCACAGGCGAAACACCTCCTCCATGCGATGACTGACATACAGAATCGCCCGGCCCTCGAATTTAAGGTCGCGGATGACGGCCAGAAGGGTCTCGGTCTCGCGCGACGACAGGCTTGAGGTGGGCTCGTCGAAGGCGATGATCCGGGCATCACGCAACAGCGCCTTACCGATCTCGACCATCTGCCGCTTGCCGATGGAAAGGTCCCCCAGCCGGGCATCCGGATCGATAGGCTCGCCCAGTCGGGCCAGCACCGCCCTCGCCTTGTCCCGCATCGCCCTGCGATCCAGGAACCCGGCCCGCGACGGCATGATGCCCAGGGTCAGGTTCTCGGCCACGGTCATGTCCGGGGCGAGGTGCAGTTCCTGATGGATGATGGCCACCCCCGCCGCAGCCGAGGCGCGGGGCGAGCCCAGGGTCACGGGCTGGCCGTCGATGCGGACCTCGCCTGCATCGGGCCGATGTTCTCCGGCCAGCATCTTGAGCAGCGTCGACTTTCCCGCGCCGTTCTCGCCCATCAGGGCCCGTATCTCTCCGGCCCGGACCGCGAACGACACATCGTCCAGGGCCTTTACCCCGGGAAACCGCTTGCCGACCCCGGCGAACTCGATCCGCACACTCATGCCTTCTGCGCCTCCAGCAGGGCGCGCCAGTTGGACCGGTCCATCGGCAGGCCGTCGGTAAAGGTCACGGCCGCGGGCCGGACCCCCTCCGTCACCCAGCGATACATGGCCAGGCTGGTGTCGAACCCATGCCGACGCGGGCTCAACAGGATGGAACCGTAAAAGCCGGTCAGCGCCGGTTTGGAGAATTCCGCCTCGGCCGATCCGGACCCGCCGATGCCGATGCCGATGACGTCCTGCGCCGGGAGGCCCAGTTGTTCCGCCGCGCGAACACCGCCCAGCACCGCCTCGTCGTTCATGCCCAGGACGATCCAGCGCCTCAGCGTCGAGACGCGGGTCAGGACCGGGCTGGCGGCATTGAACCCGCCCTCGGTGTCGGTCGTACGCTGGGGGGCATCGTGGACATTGACCGCGGGGACGCCTGCCTCGATAGCCGCAGCGCGGCCGTTGGCCGTGCGCTCCCGCGCCGTTTCCAGCCCGTCGAAACTCAGCCTCAGTATACCCGTCTCGGCCAGGGGCCAGCCGCGCCGGACCGCCTCTTCTACCGCCGTGCGACCGGCCAGGGCGCCGATGTCCGCCGCCGAGATGCCGACGTGAGGAATGCCTTCGATCGGCTTGCCGCGCGCATCCACCAGACGGTCGTCCACCGACATCACCTTCAGGTCGTTGACCCTGGCCCGCTGCTCGATCGCCGGCCCAAGACGAGTGTCGGGCGCGCAGATGATGAAGCCGGAAGCATTCTTGGCGGCCAGATTGTCGATGGCGGTCAGGACGCGATCCCCGTCCGTGGCACCGATCTTCAAGACGGTGAAGCCGTTCTGCCGCGCGGCCATGTCGGCAAACCGCCACTCGTCCTGAAACCAGGGCTCCTCAGGGTTCTTGACGATGAAACCGATTTTCAAGCCCGGTGCCGAGCGCGCACACGCGGCCACGGCGCTTGCCAGCATTCCGGACAGCATCGCCTTGCGGGTGAGTTCCAACATGCGCCTCCCTCGGGCTCCCTGACCGGGCGCTCTCGATCCTTGAGCCGAAGCTAGGGCGCACCACAGCGTTCGGTCAATCCTTTTATCATATAAATCGAGCTGCTAAGCTGGTGTCCCGGCAGAGGATGACGGAACCGCAGAATGGCGACGGACACGGCCTTTATCGGCGTCGACTGGGGGACCACAAACCTGCGCGCCTGGCGCCTGACGGCTGAGGGCCATCCGCTGGAAGCGCGCGCCTCGGCCCAGGGCATGGGGGGTCTGTCGCCTGCCCAGTTCGCCCCAGTCCTAGATGACCTGCTGTCCGGCTGGCCGACCGACCTGTCGGTTCTGGCCTGTGGCATGGTGGGCGCGCGTCAGGGTTGGGTGGAGGCCCCCTATATCCCCCTGCCCGCCGACGCCCCTGCCTTGGCCCAAAGCCTCATCGTTGCACCCGCCGAGCGCAGGGTCATGATCGTGCCGGGTATCGCCGCCCGCGATACGCTGGGGCATCTGGTCGACGTCGCCCGCGGCGAGGAGACGCAAGCCATCGGGGCTGCGGCCTCCGACACCGGCCTGCTGATCTGTCCCGGAACCCATTCCAAATGGATCCGCACCGACGGCGCAAGAATCCTGGACCTGCAGACCTTCATGACCGGCGAGCTGAACGGCCTGCTGGCATCCCATTCCGTATTGCGTCATTCCATCGACGGAACGGCCCGCCCCAATGCCGTCTTTCGCCAGGCCCTTGGAGAAATGCTGGAGGGGCGGTCCTTGGCAGCCGCCCTATTCTCTGTTCGGGTTCAATCCCTGGACGACAGGCTGGCGGCTGCAGATGCCGCTTCGCGCCTGTCAGGGCTTTTGATCGGGGCAGAGGTCGCCGCCGGCGTCGAGCGGTTCGGTCTTTGCCCGGTTCGGCTCGTGGGCAATCCCCTGCTCGTTTCCCTCTATGCTACAGCCCTGTCCCAGGCAGGATACAACGCGGTTGAGATCGTCGACGGCGACCTCGCCGTCCGCCGAGGCCTGGCGCAAATCTGGAAAGCCCGCCCATGATCGATCCGCACCTGGACGCCCTGCCTCTGATCGCCATCCTGCGCGGGATGAAGCCTGACGAGGCAGCGACCATCGGCGACGTCCTTTTCCAGTCGGGCTTTCGCTGCCTGGAGGTTCCGCTCAACTCGCCCCAGCCGCTGGACAGTATCGCCATCTTGGCCCAGCGGTTCGGCGACCGGATGCTGGTCGGAGCCGGCACCGTCCTGACGACCAACGCCGTCGATGAAGTCGCTGGGGCCGGGGGCCGGCTGATCATCTCGCCCAATGCGGACCCCGTCGTCATTGCCCATGCCAAGGCCCGAGGACTGATCTGCTTGCCCGGTGTCTTCACCCCGACGGAAGCCTTCTCCGCACTCGCGGCGGGGGCTGACGGCCTGAAGCTATTTCCGGCGGAGCTTGCCGGGCCCGCAGGCCTCAAAGCTTTGAACGCGGTCCTGCCTCTCAATGTTCCTGTGTTTGCGGTAGGCGGCGTGGACCCAACAAACATGCCCAACTGGCGCGCCGCTGGAGCCAATGGATTCGGTATCGGCTCGGCCCTCTACAAACCCGGTGCCAGCTCTGCCGACGTCGCACATCAAGCCGATGCTTTCATCGCGGCCTGGCGCGAGGGACAATGACGGCGACGCCACCGCATTTGTCTGTGGTCAGTGGCGTGGGCCCTACCACCCCAGGCAGCATCAAGCGAGGACGTCCACGCGGCGACGGCTTTCAGGCCAATGCCGGCCGCAACCTGACGCACAGCATCGTTCAGGATCTGGGCCGGCAGATCGTGACCCACGTCTATACCGAGAAGAACCCCTTCCCGGTCGAGAACGAATTGTGCCGCCGCTATGGCGTCAGCCGGCCGGTCTTGCGCGAGGCGGTCAAGATGCTGACGGCGAAAGGTCTGCTGACTGCCCGCCCGCGTCATGGCACCCGGGTTCAACCCGAGGCCCGCTGGAACATGCTGGATCCTGACGTCCTGGGCTGGCTGCTCGAACGCAAGTTCGACAACGGCCTGTTGGTGCAGTTCACCCAGATGCGGCTGGGGATCGAGCCAGAGGCCGCCGCCATGGCCGCGCTCCAAGCCAGCGTCACCCAGCAGCAGGCCCTGCGTGATGCGATTGCACGCATGGAGGCCGCCGAGCGGGGCGAGGACGATCCCCTGCTGTCCGATATCGCCTTTCACGTTGCCATACTGGAAGCCAGCAACAACCGCTTCTTCCAGCAGTTGACCGAGTTCGTCGAGACGGCCCTGCGCTTTTCCATCCGGCGGACCAATGCGCGAAAGGGCGTCCAGCTGGCCTCGGTCGCGGAACACCGTGCCGTTGCCGATGCGGTCCTGAATGGCGACGTCGACGCCGCCCGCAACAACCACCGCGCCCTTATCCAGGCGGCTCTGGATCTCCTGAAAGCCTGACTAAGGCGCGGGTACGAACCGGCACTGGCCTGCGGGCGGGTTCAGCGCCAAACAGGCGGACTGGAAGACGTCGGGACGCGGAGCCACTCCGGTATCGATCCAGGCCTCCAGCGCCTTCAGGCTGGTGATGTATCCCGCGTCCGTCAGGCGACTGTGGTCGGCTTCGTCGGTCGCCACCTGTACCAGAAGGTGACCGCGCCCCGCCTGTTGGACCGTGCGGGCATAGGCGGCTTCGGCGGCGAAGGACACCGTCGGATCATACAGGGCGTGCATCGTCACGGTCGGCAGGACGATCAGCCCCGACAGATCGGCGTCATAGGCCAGCTGCGCCACGGCCTGGGGATCGGCGGTGAACCGCTCCACCCCCGCATTGAGCGCCGCATCGTCGCTGGACCCGGCATAGACCGTCTGGCTGTTGTCGAAGGGATTGCGGCCTCCCAGCCTGCGCTGCACCAGATCCTGGAACAGGAAGGTCGCCCACGACAGGTGTGAGACCAGCTGCGCCTCGGCCACGCCGGTTACGGCCAATATGTCCTTCAGCCGCGACGCCTGTTCGGGCGTGCGCCGGGCCGCCGGGCGATCGATGCCGGTACAGGCCTCGACCCGCCGTCTCAGGTCCGCGCGGCTCAGATCGCTATTCAACGGCAGCCCCTGCCACACCGGATAGGACACTTCGTCCGGACCCGGATGATTGCGGCAGTAGTAGTTGTAGACGGCCCGTAGATCCGCCCGAAACCCATAGGCGCGCGTGCCGCCAAACAGCAGGCCATTGGTCATCAGCACGCCGTCGTAATTGCGCCGTCCCTCGATATCCAGAGCGTACAGTTCCGCCGCCTTGGCCGCGACGTTACCACCCCAGGACTGGCCATGAAGGATGGTCCGTTCCGGTCGCCCGAACTGGGCCCAGAAGACCTTACGACTATTGTCCGTGTCTTCGGCCGCCATCCGTACGCCGTATCCGCCGCGCCGATAGGTCGATCCGATCCAGGCATATCCGGCCCGCACCATGACCGCGAACCGGTCCAGGTCTTCCAGAGGATCGGCGGCCTCCGGCGTGCCGGTGCGCGGCCCGCCATGGGCATGAACGACCAGCCGCCGGTTCCAGTTGGCGGGTATGGCGATGACATACCAGGCGCCACTGGCGTCCTGACCCGACAGGCAGCGGGTGCCCTCGCTGACGCTGTCGGGACAGGCGATGAGTTGCGGTGCGGCCAGGTCCTGGGCGGCCGCGGCCGGAGCCCCAAAGCCTACCAACCCCAGGATGACCAGTGCCGCCGCTCGTTTCATCGCCTGTCCCTCAGCTTCAGAACGATCGCGTAACCGCCGCGTACCAGTAGCGGCCATAGGGGCGATAGACCGACCCCAGATAACCACCGTCTGCCAGCGGCGGGCCTTCGTCGGTCAGGTCACGCACGCCCAGACGCACCCGGGTATCCGAAGCCCATCCGGCATCCTCGAACTCGTACTGGCCATAAAGATTCCAGACCAGCTGGTCCTCGACGACCCACGGCTGCCCCGTGTCACTCAGCAGCGAGGTCTGCTCGATTTCGCTGGTATAGTTGCCAGTCAGTCCGACGCGCCAGGGGCCCTTGCTCCAGTTGATGTTGGCGCTGACCCGCCATTCGGGCCGTCCGTTCTGGGCGATCAGCTGGCGTGAGTCGGGCAGAGGCGTCAGGGCGTTGATGGTCCCGGCGTCGCGCGCGGCATACAGGCTGTCGACGACATCGCCAGGGGCTCGCGAATACTCCAGCATCTGCGAGGCGTTCAGACGAACGTTGAACGTGCCCCATTCCGTCCGCCGCTTTGACCAGGCGAAGCCGAAGTCGACCCCCTCGACCGTCTGAGGGAGAAGGTTCACGAACCGATCGCTGATCGATACGACCGCTCCGACGGGGGTCAGGCCCGTGCCGTCGAAGAAGGCGATGTCGTCCGCATTCGGAGCCTCGCGCACGACGTTGGGGTTCGAGCCGCCGTTGACCCGGTTCAGATAATCCAGTGCCAGGGCCGCCTGGGCTCCCAGCAGACCGACGATCTGTTCCTGCTCGATTTTCCAGCGATCGACCGTGAAGGTGAAGTCACCCCAGGATTCCGGCAGGAAGGTCGGCTGGAACACCAGGCCATAGGACTGGTTGGTGCTTTCCTCCGGCTCCAGGTCCGGGTTGCCCGCAATCAGCAGCGAGGCACTGGCCGTGCGCGTACAGGCGCTGAAGGTCGCAATCCGACCGGCCCGCAGGTCGGCCTCACAGCGGACATAGTCCAGATTGGTCGCCAGACGCGCGTACTGGGTGGCGTTGACCTGCTCCAAGTTCGGCGCGCGGAAACCTTCAGAATAGGAACCCCGGATACGCAGGCCGTCGATGACGTCCCAGGCCACGGCGATCTTGGGCTTAGCCACCGAGCCAAAGTCCGAATAGTGCTCGAACCGCCCGGCCAGCTGCACATCGATGCTCCGGATCAGCGGAATGTTCATCTCGGGCGAGACCAGCGGCACCGCGAACTCGACGAAGGCCCCCGCGACGTCACGCTCGCCCTCGGTGTCCGGGTTCGGACTGACGGCGGCGGTGTTCGACAGATTGGTCGCCCCGGTCACCATGTCGACGAAGGTGAAGGTGCCGTCCAGGTTCTCGTCACGGTCGTCGGACTGGGTCTCGTGCCGGAGCTCCACCCCCATGGCCATGCCGACGGGTCCGCCCGGCAGGATGAACAGGTCGTTCCGGCTCATCTTGAAATCGACCAGGGTCAGGGTCGTGCGCGACGTCCGCTCCAGCTCGAACGTGATGGCGTCGATCGCCGCTTGGGACGACGGGGTGCAGTCGCCATAGCTGGGCGTGTCGATGCAGCCACCGCTGAACGGGTTATAGGCATCGGGCGTGGACAGGGCCAGTTGGGCCTGCAGCGCGGTCATATTGATGTTGGGCGAGGTGTCCTTGGCCTCTGCTTCAGAGTACAGCAGGGCCGTTTCCCACTCGAACCCACGCCATTCACCGCGCAGGCCGCCCAGAACGCGCGCCTGATAGTTCTCGACGATCACGTCCTGGAACCCGGCATCGACAAAGCGATAGTTGCCCAATCTTACAGGCAGGCCACCGACCGGCACATTGGTCAGACCCGGCAGGCGGTTCGGATTGACCGATCCGTCGGCAAAGGTCACCGGGCCGAAGGGATTCCAGTAGTTGCTGGCCGGGATCCACAGGGCGTTCAGATTGATCACGGGCGGCTGGATGGCATGACTTTCGGCGGCATACAGGCCAACCTCGCCAAAGGCCTCGATCGAGGACGTCAGCTCATAGTGGCCGCTGGCGTAGATATTGAGCCGCTCGATCGACGACCGCACTGTCGTCCCGTTGCGCGTGTCATACCGCATTTCGCGGTTTGTGCTGTTATACGCCGGTGCCCCGGAAATCAGGCAGAGGTCCCCCGGCAAAGGCGCACCGCCACACCCAAAGCTCTCGGGCTGGATGCGGAACGCTCCGGCGGCAGTCGCGATAACTGTGCCGAGATATCGCGGCCGCAGCGCCGTGGTTGATCCGGGCAGGGTCATGGTCCCCCACGGCGTGTGGGAAGACCGTCCGTCGGGCACGGTGGACGTCTCGAACCCGGGATACTGAGCGAAGAAGGAGCGAAGATCGTCGGTCGAGGTGAAATCCTGATCCTCGGCCATCAATTTGGATCGGTCTGTATAGTTGATGAATACCGAGAGATTGCCGCGATCAAAGTCGCGACCGGCAAAGATGTTGGTCTCGAACTCAGTGAACTCGGTGCCTTCAGCGCCGCCGTACTGGGTGCTGATGGTCAGGCCGTCGATGTCGTCGCGCAGTACGGTGTTGACCACACCCGCCACGGCGTCGGCGCCATAGATGGCCGCCGCCCCGTCCAGCAGGACTTCCAGCCGCTCCAGCCCCGACACCGGGATGGCGTTGGAGTTGTAGCTCAGCACCGGCACGGTTCCGCTGTCGGACGTGCCCTGGCTGGTCGGATGCTGAACCAGGCGGCGACCGTTCAACAGCACCAGGGTATTGCCCACGCCCAGCGAGCGCAGGTTGACAGAGTTCACATCGCCGCGCGCCGAATTGCTGGTCTGGGGGTTGTTGGCCGAGTCGAACAGGACGTCGCCCATCTGGGGGATCGACCGGAACAGGTCGTCGCCAGAGGTCGCTCCCGTAGCGGCAATCTGCTCGGCGTCCAGCACCACCACCGGCAGCGCCGCCGTGGTCGAGGCCCCGCGGATCTGCGAACCGACGACCACCAGTTCGTCGACCGATGTGGCTTCGCTCTCCGGGTCCTGGGGCGTTGCCGTGATGACCGCCTCCTGGGCCAGGGCCGATCCGGCCACGGCCATGACCGCCAGCAAGGCCGTGCCGCCCAGCAGCAGGTCTCTTTGTGTGAATCGCATCGTCGTCCCTCCTCTATTCCCCTCGGCCGATCCAGGTCGGCCGTTTGATCTTGTGTTGGTCTTCAGTCCGCCGTCACGACGGCCTTGTCTCCGGGACCAGCGGCCGGATCGACCGGCGCGGCCAGGGCCTTGGGCCCGCCGCCCAGCGCGGCATGCAGGGCGTCGCGGTCCAGCTCTCCCTCCCAGCGCGCGACGACCAGGGTCGCCACCGCATTGCCGATGAAGTTGGTCAGGGCCCGGCACTCGCTCATGAACCGGTCGATGCCCAGGATCAGCGCCATGCCCGCCACCGGCACCGTCGGCACCACCGCCAGCGTCGCGGCCAGGGTGATGAAGCCTGCCCCGGTGATCCCGGCTGCCCCCTTGGAACTCAGCATCGCCACCAGCAGCAGCAGCACCTGCTCTTGCAGCGTCAGCTCGATGTTCATGGCCTGAGCGATGAACAGGGCGGCCATGGTCATATAGATGTTGGTGCCGTCCAAGTTGAACGAATAGCCGGTGGGCACCACCAGACCGACCACCGACTTGGTGGCACCGGCCGCTTCCATCTTCTGCATCAGGCTTGGCAGGGCCGCCTCGGACGATGACGTCCCCAGCACCAGCAGCAGCTCTTCCTTCAAATAGGCGATCAGCCGGAAGATGGAGAAGCCATTGGCCAGGCAGACCAGGCCCAGCACTCCGATCACGAAGACGAAGGAGGTCAGGTAGAAGGTGGCGATCAGCGCTGCCAGCTTGGCCACGGCCCCGAGGCCATAGGCCCCGATGGTGAAGGCAAAGGCGCCGAACGCCCCGATCGGCGCCGCCTTCATCAGGATGGCCACCAGTTTGAAGACGATCTGGCTCAGCGACTCCAGGCCGCGCCGCACCGGCTCCGCCGCATCCCCGACGATCGCCAGGGCGATGCCGAACAGGATGGCGACAAACAGGGTCTGCAGGATGTTGCCCTCGACGAAGGCACTGACCAGGGTCGTGGGAATGATGCCGGTCAGGAAGCCGACGATCGTGCTCTCATGCGCTGCAGCCGAATATTGCGCCACCGAGGCCGGGTCCAGGCTGGCCGGGTCGATGTTCAGCCCGCGTCCCGGCTGGACCACATTGCCGATCACCAGCCCGATGATCAGCGCCAGGGTCGAAAAGACAAGGAAATATCCGAACGCCTTGGCGGCGACCCGCCCGACCTGCCCAAGGTCGCGCATGCCCGCCAGCCCTGTGACGATGGTCAGGAAGATGACCGGTGCGATGATCATCTTCACCAGCTTGATGAAGCCATCGCCCAGCGGCTTCAGCTCAACCGCGAAGTCCGGCGCGAAATGACCGATCAGGCCGCCAGCCACAATCGCCAGCAGCACCATGAAATACAGACTGCGGTAAAAGGGTCGATGCGCGGCAGGCGCGCCCGGTGACTGGACAATCGGACCCAAGAAGACCTCCCATGAAGACAAGAACGCGCCTTCGATCTCTGTGACTTCGCCGTCTGACGCGGCTGTTCGAGAGTATCGTCACCACGGTCAACGACAGGCAAGAGATTGCCACAATGTAGCGTAGAGCCTGTTTTTGCATTGGTTTTTCGGCTCGCCCCGTGGGCGGGAAAGAAAATCGTGCGGTTTTTCACACTCTCCACCTCGACATTTGTGCATATTTCCGCACAGTGGGCGTATGGTTCTTCGTTTCGATCCCTCGACCTATGTCTGGCGACTGTTCGCGGCCCTCTGGATCGTCGTTGCCGTGGTAGCGGTGGTGGGCTGGGGCGAGATCGCCCGGCGCGATGCGAAGGCCGCGGCCCTGCGACAGGCCTCCACCGCCGCCGCCCTGCATGCCTCAGTCTTGCGCAGCGAGTTGGAGCGCCACCGCTCCCTGCCCATGGTCATGGCGCTGGACCCGGACGTTGGCGATCTGCTGACCGATCCCGGCTTGGGCCCCTCCGTGCTGAACCACAAGTTCGAAGGCCTGGCCAGAGATGTCCGCGCCGCAGCCATCTATCTGCTCGACACGGGCGGCACCGCCCTGGCCGCCAGCAACTGGCGTGAGCCGACCAGTTTCGTCGGTTCCAACTATCGCTTCCGACCCTATTTCCACGAGGCCATGCGCGACGGCCAAGCCGCCTTCTTTGCTCTTGGCACGGTCAGTGGCCGCCCCGGCCTCTATCTGTCCCGCCGCGTCGATGACCCGGCAGGCCGTCCGATCGGCGTCATCGTCGCCAAGGTCGAGTTCGACGTCCTGGAACAGGACTGGCGCGCCTCGGGCGAGCCGACCTATGTCACCGACGCCAATGGCGTGGTTCTGGTTACCACCGTGCCGGACTGGCGGTTCCGCACCACGCGTCCGCTGTCGCGAGAGCAACGCCGCCGGTTCTCGACCGAGCATACCTCGGGCACCGCCGCCCTGGCCGACATGCCCTTCCCTGCCGGACAGGACGACCTGATCCGCATTACCCAGGGTCTGCCGAGCGACCTTTATGCCCGCACCGCCCAGCCCCTGGCCGACATGGGCTGGACGCTGACCCTGCTGTCGGCATCTCGGGCCCAGATCGCGCGCGCCACCCTGGCAGCCCAGACCCTGGCCCTGCTCAGCGTCGCACTGCTGGCTGGGCTGTCCGGAATCCTGCTGCGTCGGCGTCAGCGTGCTCGCTCGCGCGCGGTCGAGGCCGAGGCCGCGCGGCTTGATCTGGAGCGGCAGATCGACCTGCGCACCGTCGAGCTCCGCACCGCCAACACGCGCCTCAGTCACGAGATCGACGAGCGCCGTCGCCTGGAAAAAAGCCGCCAGGATCTTCAGGACGAGCTGATCCAGGCCAACAAACTTGCCACCCTCGGCCAGATCGCCGCCGGCGTGGCTCATGAGATCAACCAGCCCATCGCCGCCATTCGCACCCATGCGGACAGCGCAGGTCTTTACCTCAACCGGGCCGATACCGCCGCCGCGGCGCGCTCGCTGTCGACCATCGGCGGCCTGACCGAGCGGATCGGGGCCATCACTGACGAGTTGCGTGCCTTCTCACGCAAGACCCGGTCTGAGGTTGTGGCCGTCGCCGTCGATGCCGCCATCGACGGGACCCTGTTGCTGATCGGGGCTCGCCTGCGTGAACGCGGCGTGACGCTGTCGCGCGACGTGCCGGTCCCGGGCCTGCGTGTCAGGGCAGAGCGAAACCGGCTGGAACAGGTGATCCTCAACCTGCTCCAGAACGCGGTCGAGGCTCTTGAGGGCGTCGCTGACCCCGCCATCGTCATCGCAGTGCGCCAGACGGGGAACCGCGTCACCATCGCCGTGTCGGACAACGGGCCCGGCGTCTCGCCCGAGTTGCGCGACCGGCTGTTCACCCCCTTTACCACCGACAAGACCGACGGCCTGGGCCTGGGACTGGTTATCAGCCGCGACATCGTTGCCGGGTTCGGCGGCGAACTGACCTATCGTCCGGGTCCGACAGGTGCCGCCTTTCAGATCGTTCTGGCGCGCGCAAAATGACCTTCCAGACCCTGAACCGCATCGCCATGGTCGAGGATGACGTCGCCTTCCGCGAAGCCCTCGCCGAACGGCTGTCCCTCGACGGTTTCGCGGTCACAGCCTTCGGCTCCGGCGAGGCCGCGCTCAAGGCCCTGACCGATCGTTTTGAGGGCGTGGTCGTTACCGACCTGCGCATGCCCGGTATGGATGGGCGCCAGTTGGTCGAGCGCCTTCTGATGATGGACCCGGACCTGCCCGTGGTCATGATGACCGGGCACGGCGACATCGCCGAGGCCGTCGATGCCATGAAACGAGGGGCCTATGATTTCCTGGCCAAGCCCTTCGCGCCCGAACGTCTGGTCCAGACCCTGCAGCGGGCGTTGGAAAAGCGCGCCCTGATCCTGGACAACCGCCGCCTCGCCGCCCTTGCGGCCGACGACACCTGGGCCATTCCGCTCAGCGGCGACAGTCGTGCCGTCGACAGTCTGCGCACCGCTGTCCGCCAGTTGGGCGAGGCACCGGTCGATGTTCTGATCGAGGGAGAGACCGGATCAGGCAAGGAGGCCATCGCCCGTGCCATCCACAACGCCGGTCGCCGCCGCACCCGTCCGTTCGTGGCCGTTGCCTGTGCGGCCCTGTCCGACGGGGCGGCCGAGGGCCAACTGGCCGGGCATGAGGCCGGGGCGTTCTCCGGCGCCATCCGCCGCCGCGTCGGTCAGATCGAACAGTCGCATCAGGGCACCCTGTTCCTGGACGACATCGACCAGGCTCCTCCCACCGCTCAGCGCCTGCTGCTGCGGGTGCTGGAAGAGCGCGAAGTCATGCCCCTGGGTGCCGCCGAGGCCCAGGCCCTGGACCTGCGCATCCTGGCCGCCACCAATACCGATCCGGCCTTGGCCATCCAGCGGGGCGATCTGCGCGAGGATCTGTTCTATCGCCTGAACGTGGTGCGGCTGCGCGTGCCGCCGCTGCGCGAACGCCGCGAGGACATCCCCCTGCTCTTCGCCCGGTTCCTGGCCCATGCCTCGGACCGGTTGGCCCGACCGGCCCCCGCCATGGACCATGCGGTTCGCCGTCGCCTGCTGGAATACGACTGGCCCGGCAATCTGCGCGAACTGTCCAACTTCGCCAGCCAGGTCGCCGTCGGCATGACCGCCTTGACCGCCACGCCCCAGGCCGCAGGCGGCCTGTCTGACCGGGTTCAAGCCTATGAGGCCGAACTGATCCGAGAGGCGCTGACGGCCAGTCGCGGCGACATCCGCACCGTGACGCAAGCTCTGCAGATCCCGCGCAAGACGCTTTACGACAAGATGGCGCGGCACGGCATCCGTCCGGCCGAACACCGGACCGACTGATCCAAACCGCTCGCCCGGCGTTGCAGTCCCGCGTCATCCGGCGCGGGGAGATCAACGGGCGTGCGCGGCGAGCTGAAAACCTATCAGGCCAAGCGCCGCTTTGGCGAAACGCCCGAGCCCAAGGGGACCAAGGCGAAACGGCGGGGTACCGCCCCGCTGCGGTTCCTGATCCAGCGCCACGCCGCGACGCGGCTGCACTATGACTTTCGTATCGAGCACGACGGCGTGCTGAAATCCTGGGCCGTGACCAAGGCCCCGTCCCGCGACCCGGCGATCAAGCGCCTCGCGGTAGAGGTGGAGGATCACCCCCTCGACTACGGCGACTTCGAAGGCACCATTCCCGGCGGCAACTATGGCGCGGGCACGGTTCAAATGTGGGACACCGGTACCTGGATCCCCCAGCACCCCGACACCTTGGAAGCCGACTTCGCCAAGGGGTCGATCAAGATGATCCTGGACGGCGAACGCCTGAAGGGCGGCTGGGCGCTGGTCCGGTTGAAATCCGATCGGGGCAAGCCGTCCAAGCGCAACAACTGGCTGCTGATCAAGGAAAAGGACGATCATGCCGTCGCTGGCGAGACGGACGCCCTGGCCGAGATCGACGCTTCGGTCACCACCGGACGCTCCCTGGCCGAGATCGCGGAGGGCACTGACCAGTGGACCAAGTCCAAGCCGACGGGCCGCAAGGGGCCAGCGAAACCCAAGTCGTCAAAGGCCGTCGCCAGTACCGCCTCCAAGCCTCCGGCCTTTGTGCCGATCCAGCTGTGCAGGGTCGTCGACCATCCCCCCGGTGCGGTGGGCTGGGCCCATGAGATCAAGTTCGACGGCTATCGCATCCAGATCGGGATCGGGGGCGAAAAGGCGATCCTGCGCACTCGCAACGGCCTGGACTGGAGCGAGCGGTTTCCCGACCTGGCCGCCGATGCCAACACCTGGCCGGATGCAGTGATCGACGGGGAGCTGTGCGCCCTTGACGACGAGCATATGCCCGACTTCCCGGCGCTTCAGGCCGCGATCGCCGACGGTCGGACGGGCTCTCTCGTCTATTTCGCCTTCGACCTTCTGTTCGAGGGGACTGAAGATCTTCGCAAACTGCCCCTGTCCCATCGCAAGGCCCGGCTTCAGGCCTATGTCGACCGGGTGGGCCGAGGTGGTGCGGACCGCCTGCGCTACGTCGAGCATTTCGCCACCACCGGGCAGGCCGTCCTGGAGAGCGCCTGTCGGATGGATCTGGAAGGCGTCATCTCCAAAAAGCTGGACGCCCCCTATCACGCGGGACGCTCGTCCAGCTGGCTGAAGTCCAAATGCCGTGGCCGGGACGAGGTCGTCATCGGCGGCTGGTCGTCGGAAGGCGGCTCCCGCTTCCGCTCGCTTCTGGTCGGCGTCCGCGACAAGGGCGGCCTGCGCTACCTCGGTCGCGTCGGCACCGGCTATGGCGAGGCGGTGGTCAAACGGCTGATGCCGGCGCTCAAAGCGGCGGCGGCCGACAAGACACCGTTCGCCGGTCCTTCCGCGCCTAAAGGCAGTCGCGACATCCACTGGCTGGACCCCGTCCTGGTCGCAGAGGTCGAACACGGCGGCTATACCGAAAGCGGGGCCCTGCGTCAGGCCGCCTTCAAGGGATTGCGCGAGGACAAGCCCGCGGCCGAGGTCACCGAACCGCCCCAGCCGCCGACGGAGATGAAGTCGACTACCACCGTCCGCTCCGCCCCGGCTCCCTCCGGCAAGCGTGGCAAGGTCGTCGTCGCCGGCGTCACCCTGTCCAACCCCGACAAGATCCTTTGGCCCGCCGTCGCAGGCCGGCCCGCCTTCACCAAGGCCGACCTCGCCCGCTATTGCGAAGCGGCGGCCGATCGCCTGCTGCCTCACGTCGGCAATCGCCCCACCTCGATCATCCGCGCGCCCGACGGCATCGGCGGCGAGATGTTTTTTCAGCGCCACGCCATGGCCGGGTCCAACCCCCGGCTGAAGCTGATCGACGTCCAGGCCCGCACGCCCTATGTCACCGCGGTCGATGTCGGCGGCTTGGTGGCCATCGCCCAGTCGGGCGGGCTGGAGCTTCACCCATGGGGCTGCAAGCCCGGCGATCCGGAGGTTCCCGATCAAGTCACCTTCGACCTCGATCCCGACGAGGGTCTTGATTTCGCCGACGTCATCGCGGCCGCCAAGGCAGTGAAGGCAAAACTGGAGACGCTCGACCTTCCGGCCTTCGTCAAGACCACGGGCGGCAAGGGCCTTCACGTCGTCGTTCCGATCCGCACCGATGCTCGCAGCCGTATCACCTGGGATCAGAACAAGGCCTTCGCCAAGGCCGTGGCCGAGACCCTCCGTACCGATGCACCGGAGCGCTTCACCACCACCTTGGCCAAGAAGGCGCGGGGCGGAAAGATCTTCATCGACTATCTGCGCAACGGCCGGATGGCCACTGCCGTTGCCCCGTGGTCGCCCCGTGCCCGACCCGGCGCAGGCATCGCCTTCCCCCTGTCCTGGAACCAGGTGAAGACAGGCCTGGACCCGTCCGTCTTCAATCTGTGGACCTATCCGGCGCTGCTGAAAAAGCCCGACCCGTGGGAGGATTTCCGCGCCTCGGCGACCAGTCTGAAAAAGGCGCTCAAGGCCTTGGGCGTCGCCTAACGGCGTCATGGTCGGAACTGGCGGCCGCCTCCCCCGCTTGTCCTGTGTCCCCCAAGCCGGAGCACCCCATGACCCAGGATTTCGAGTCTCACGCCCAGGACGTCGCCGAAGACGAACGCGCCATTCAGACCAGGATCGATGACGGTGCCGATCCATCGGAATCGTCGGACGGCGGAGCCATGCAGGCCGGAGCCCGTCCCTATCCCGTTCCGCCCTTCCCCAAACAGCACCAGCCCAAGCCGGGCGATGAAGCCGCTCTCGACCCGGCACCGATGTACGATGCCCCCTTCTGGAAGGGCTCGGGCAAGCTGGAGGGCCTGACTGCCCTGATCACCGGCGCCGATTCCGGCATCGGTCGCGCCGTCGCCGTGCTGTTCGCGCGCGAGGGCGCCGACATTGTCATCTGCCATCTGGACGAGGATGCCGACGCCGAGACCACCCGCGCCGCCGTCGAGGCCGAGGGGCGCAAGGCCCTGGTGCTCAAGGGCGACGTCGCCGATCCAGCCTTTTCCAAGCACGCCGTGAGGGAGACGCTGAAGGCCTTCGGTCGCATCGACGTCGTCGTGCCCAATGCCGCGTTTCAGGAGCATGTCGAGGACTTCCTGGACCTGACGTTCGAGCATTTCGACCGGACGCTGAAGACCAACCTCTATGGCTATTTCAACCTGACCCAGGCGGCGGTGCCGCACATGAAACCGGGCGGGGCGATTGTCATGACAGGGTCGGTCACCGGTCTGATGGGCAACAAGGATCTGCTGGACTATTCGATGACCAAGGGCGGCATCCATGCCTTCGCCCGGTCGCTGGGTACCCATCTGGCACCGCGCGGCATCAGGGTAAATGTCGTCGCGCCCGGCCCGGTCTGGACGCCCCTGAACCCCGCCGACAAGGACGAAGAAGCGACCTCGCAGTTTGGATCGCAGACCGTCATGAAACGCCCGGCCCAGCCGGAGGAGATCGCCCCCGCCTTCGTCTTCCTGGCCTCGCCCCAGTGCTCCAGCTACATCACCGGTGAAATCCTGCCGATCATCGGCGGCTATTCGGGGGGCTGACGTCCTCCACCGGCTCCGCTCCTGAAAAGGAGCGGAGTCAGGCCGCCGTCTTCTTCCTGGCGGCAGGCTTTCTGGCAGGAGCCTTCTTGCTCGCCGGCTTCTTGGCCCCCGCCGACTTGGACCCCGTTGCCGAGCCTTTCAGGCTGTTCTTAAGGGCGGCCATCAGGTCGATGACATTGGTGTCGTCCGGCTCGGCCACATCGACCGTGCCCTTGCCGCCCTTGGTCTTGGCCTTGATCATCTCGCGCAGGGCGTCGTCGTAGCGGTCCTTGAAGTCCGAGGCATCGAAGTCGGCCTCCTTCTGACCGATGATCCGCGCGGCGATCTCCACCATGTCGGCATCCGCCTTCACCGTCGGAATGTCGTCGAAATAGTCTGCGGCGTCCCGCACCTCGTCATGCGCTCGCAGCGTATAGGCCACCAGACCCTTGCCCCGGACCTCCAGCGCCAACTGACGTTCCTTGCCGCGCAGGACCAGACAGCCCAGGGCCACCTTGCCCTGTTTCTTCATGGCATCTCGGATGACGGCGAACGCCTCCACCCCCGCGCCCTTCTCGGGCACCACGAAGAAGGGGTCGTCCCAGAACAGGCGGTCGATCTCGCTCTCGTCGACGAATTTGTCGATCGAGATGGTCTTGGTGCTCTCCAGCTTGACCTTGTCGAAGTCGGCATCGTCGAACAGGACGTATTCGTCCTTCGACACCTCATAGCCACGCACCAGATCGCTGCGTTCCACCGGGCCCGTGTCCGGATCGGTCGGCACCATGCGGATGCGGTTGTTGGTCTCGGGGTTGATCAGGTGGAACCGAACGTCATTGCTGCTGGTCGTGGCGGTGAACAGCGCCACCGGGCAGGTGACCAGCGACAGTTTCAGATGTCCCTGCCATGTGGGTCGCGCAGCCATCGGTTCATCCCTCGCTTCAGGACGCAGGAATGCGCGGCGGCCCCGCTTGGTTCATATCGACCCTGTTTAGGCCCGGCGGCCCAGCTTCATCCCGCGCGCATTCAGCCACAGTCCGCCGATCGCCGTGGCCAGGCCCAGGCCCAGCACCCCCGTCGCCGGACCGATCGCCAGGCCCAGGCTCTCGCCGAACGGCCCGATCACCGGTTGCAGCCCCCACAGCAGGGCCGTCGCCGCGATTGCCCATGGCACGCTGGCTCCGACGGCGGCCAGAGCCCGTCGCCGCGCCACGCGCCGTGCCACCGCCGCCTCGAACGCGGGGTCGCGCGCGGGGCGGTCAAGGTTCAGGAACAAGGACAGTTTGTCGTCAGGCGTCATCGGATCCTCCGAGCGCTTTCAGCAGCCGCGCGCGACCCCGCGCAACATGCGACTTCACCGTGCCCAGAGGCAAGCCTAGGGCCAGCGCCGCCTCCGCATGCGACCATCCGTCCGCCAGGCACAGGGCGACCGCCGCGCGCACATCGGGAGCCAGCTCTGCCATGGCCGCCGCCAGGGCCAGCCGGTCCTCGTGCGCCAGGCCGGACGGCGCATCGATCGTTTCCAGCCAGGCCCGGTCCCGCGCCGCCCCGCGCCGGGCCCCGCGCATCCGGTCCTGCGCCTTGCGCCAGGCGATGCCCAGCAGCCAGGATTGCACCCCCGCTGGCTCCTTCAACGACCTGAGAGCGCCCCAGGCGGCCAGAAAGGTCTCCTGCGCCACATCGTCCGCCTCGGCCCAGCCGCCGCCCAGGGTGCGACGCAGGAAGCCGCGCACGACGCCCTGATGCCGCGCCACCAGCTGGCTGAACGCCGCGTCCGACCCGGCCCGCGCCCGGTGCACCAGGGCGGCGTCGTCCGTCCCCTCCCCCACGGTCCTGCTCCCGTCCGGCCATCAGCCCCGGTTGCGCCGGCCCCACCCGATCAGGGCCGAGACCAGACAGGCCACGGACAGGGCCCCCAGCACGAAGGTCACAATCAGAAAGGCCTCGCCAGCCCCGTACATATTGCTCCAGGCCGCATAGCCGAAACCCGCCGCCAGCAGGCCGAACAGCACGACCGAGAACCAGTTGCCGCCCTGGCTCCACCCGCTGCTGCCGCTTGAGCCCCAGGCCTCGGCGTCCGCATCGATCGGCCGGTCCAGCACCTTCAGCAGACCCTCGGGCGGTTCCTGCCCCCGCTCGGCATAGGTCTGGATCAGCTTCAGCGTGTCGCGCTGCCGCAGATAGTTCAGAAAACTGGAGATGCCGCCGAACACGAACCAGCTCAGCGGGAACAGCAGCCACCAATAGCTGCGAAACAGATCTTCCATCGTCATCATCCCAAGCGCACAGCGACCCTCGCCGTGCCTTCATAGGGATAGTCGCCGCCAAACCCGTCAATGGATGCAGCTTGCGGAAAATGCCCCCGCCCCCATCTCCAGTCGAACACGGAGACATCGCCATGACCCACGTCACCTATCGTATCGTCGAACATGGCGGCGGCTGGGCTTACCGCTTGGGCGACACCTTCTCCGAGACCTTCCCCAGCCATGACACCGCCCGCGCCGCCGCCGTGGCCGCCGCCCGCGAACAGCGCGTGCCGGACCAGACGGCCATGATCGAATACGCCGACGCCTCAGGCACCTGGATCACCGAGCGCGCCGACGGCCACGATCGGCCCGACGTCGACGTTCAGGGCTGAGGCCCGGCCGCTAGCGCTTCAGCGCGGCGGCATAAACCTCGGGCTTGAACCCCACGATCGTCCGCTCGCCCACGTCCAGCACCGGGCGCTTGATCATCGACGGCTGGTCCAGCATCAGGGCGATGGCCCTTTCCGCGTCCAGATCGGCCTTGTCCGCATCCGCCAGTTTCTTGAACGTCGTGCCCGCCCGGTTCAGCACGACCTCCCACCCATGCTCAGCCAACCACCGCTCCAGCATGGCCCGCTCCACGCCCGCCTTCTTGTAGTCGTGGAAGTCATAGGCCACGCCCTGGTCGCCCAGCCACACCCGGGCCTTCTTCACCGTGTCGCAGTTGGGGATGCCGTAGAGGGTGATGGTCATCTCGATATCCTGATGTCGCTTCGGGTCGCGATCTCGCATTGAAGAACAAGGCGGTCAATTTCCGGGTTTGAATCCGGTACAAACGTCCGGTTCAGAACCCCAGGGGACATTAGGAACCACCTCAGTCTATCGACAGGGCGTGCCATGACTGGTGCGGAAATCTAGACGCCATTTCTTGCCTGATCGATCGCTCCCGCCGGATCGGCCCCCCCACATGCCATGGCACTTCTTCCTCGCCAAAATCCGCCGTCAGGCGGGGCGCAACATGATGCTCGGCATCCCAACTCGCCGCGATCTCCATATCCTGAATGACTGGGTCTTCTACCCTCGTCCCCCATGTGCCTTCCGTCGTCCAAACAGTAACCATGAGGGTGCCGACAGGCCATTGGACAGATGGGCGAGGTTCGACAATAGCGGACGCAATGGCGAAGCGGCCCAGTTTTTTCCAGCGCCCGGACCGCAATGCAGATGTGATACTTTGCACACCTACGGTGATCACGGTCATCGCCGGCGCGGCCAACACGTGCGAGACTTCTGCAATCTCTCGGCGGCGAAAGCGAAAAAAGCCGATACGCTTATCCGGCGTGACTTGGCCGTAATAGATCCAGCCGCCCTCGCCGCTCACGGCATAGAGTGCGCCACTCGTCATGTCGGCGCGTACTTTTGGATTTCGCTCAAACATTACACGACCGTCGCACCGCGAGCGGTTCGGGACAATGTCGGCTTTCCACCCATCGCGGACTTCGGGTAGCCTTAATGCCCGAGCGATCCAAACAACGCATGGTCAATGCATGGCAATCTCGCACTATCCCCTCGCAGTTCCGGCAGCTCGTCCAATGGCGCACATCGAGGCGCGACCAGTCGCCGACCCAAATGGGCGTGTCGGATACGAGTGCCTTTTTATCGCGCCGCAATCCACCAGACCAGCAATGGCGTTCGAGCTCTTCCCCGAGGCCATGAGTTCTCCGGACTGGAGAGCGCACGTCGTCGAACATGTGTTCCGAGCAGAGCGCGACGTTCGAGATTGCGAAGCTGACTACTTCGAGCCTTATGGAGACAACGTCCGCTGACCACTCATAACGGACCTCAAGAGGTACGGCGTGGGTATCGAATATGCCGAAGCCTCGGCTGCTTGGATCACCGAGCGTGCCGACAGCCACACTGGCCCGACGTCGACGTGCAGGGCTGAGGCCGGGCCGCTACCGCTTCAGCGCGGCGGCATAAACCTCAGGGCTTGAACCCCACCATCGTCCGGCTGCCCAGGTCCAGCACCGGGCGCTTTATCATCGACGGCTGGGCCAGCATCGAGCGATGGCCTTGTCCGAGTCCAGATCGGCCTTGTCCGCATCCGCCAGCTTTTTGATGTTCGTGCCCGTCCGGTTCAGCACGACCTCCCACCCATGCTCGGCCACCTACCGCTCCAGCATGGCCCGCTCCACCCCCGCCTTCTTGTAGTCGTGGGATTTACAGGCCATGCCCCTCCTCCCACCCTGGCGGAGTTGCGTGATGTCCGAGTCGATCAGCCCGAAATCTTATGGCAACCGATTGGCGTGGATCTTCGCCACGATCGCGTTGGTAGTCGCCGTGGCCGCCATTTGGAAAGCCGTTGTGAAGCTCAGCGAGGATGACTGCACTTCGGTCACCACGACCCTTCCGAACGGCACGGCGCAAACGGTCCGAACGTGTTCTTGAGCTGAAGTCCGCTTTCCCCCCTCAATTGCTGACGTCCGCCTAGCCTTCCGTTGCTGGGTCGCCTGACCGCAGCCCGCAATTGGCATGTCACGGGTCACCGGGGAACCCATGTCCGGGCCGGGGATTGCCTCACCCTCGACAAAGGAAGCCGTCTCCATGATCCGCCGACTGATGCCCGTGACCCTGGCCCTCGCGCTCGCCGCCTGCGGGGATGGCTCACGTCAGGACCAGGACCCCGCACAGTCACGTGGCGGAGCCCGCGCGGAAATGGCCATGGGGCTGTCGCGCACGGGGATCGAGTCCGCCGTCTTCCGGCCCGCACCGCCCGCTCCGCCCGCCGCGCAGCCCGGCCAGACGGCGCCCACTCAGACTCCGCCCGCCGCGACCCCGCCCGATGCCGCCCTGATCCGGGCGCAGATCCTGCTGGACCGCGCCGCCTTTTCGCCCGGCGTCATCGATGGCCTGGGTGGCGACAACTCGCGTCAGGCCATCGCCGCCTTTGAAAAGGCCAATGATCTGCCCCAGGACGGCGTGCTGGACGCCGCCGTGTTTCAGCGACTGACCACCGCCGACAGCCGCCCGGTACTGATGGACTATGCGATCACGGCTCAGGACCTGGCCGGGCCGTTCGTCGGGACTGTGCCCACCGATCTGGAGGCCTTGTCGCGGCTGGATCAGGTCGGCTACGCCACCATCGAAGAGGCCCTGGCCGAGCGGTTCCATACGACCGAGGCCCTGCTGCGGGCCCTGAACCCCAATGCCGATTTCCGCCGCGCTGGCCAGCGCTTGGTCGTGCCCGCCGTCAGCGCCGCCAAACTGACCACCGAGGTCGCCCGCATCACGGTGGACAAGACCGAACGGTCGCTGCGCGCCTATGACGCCTCGGGCAAGCTGATCGGCTTCTATCCGGCCACGATCGGCAGTTCGGACCGCCCCGCCCCCTCCGGCACCGTCACCGTGGTCGGCGTCGCCCCGCGCCCGAATTACACCTACGATCCCGATCGCGTCACCTATGGCAGCGGTGAGAAAAGGCTGGTGATCGCGCCGGGGCCGAACAATCCGGTCGGCTCGGTCTGGATCGACCTGTCGCGCGACACCTATGGCATCCACGGCACGCCGGACCCGTCCAAGGTCGGCAAGACTTTCTCCAGCGGCTGCGTCCGCCTGACCAACTGGGACGCCGAACGCCTGGCCGCCAGCGTCAAGCCGGGTGTCGAGGTGGTGTTTCTCTAGGTCACAGCATCCTTCTCCCCTTGGGGGAGAAGGTGGCACGCGCAGCGTGACGGTTGAGGGGGCTGCATGATGCACATTAGGTCGTCGGACAGCGGGCCTGATGACACAGCCCCCTCATCCGAGCGGCTTCGCCGCCCACCTTCTCCCCCGAGGGGAGAAGGGTCTGCTTACCAAGACCCATCTCCAACCCTGGTAGGCCCGGAGGGACTCGAACCCCCAACCAGACCGTTATGAGCGGTCGGCTCTAACCATTGAGCTACGGGCCCCCGGGGGCGAGACGCGGACCTAGCAGGCCGATGCGGCCATGAGAAGCGTCACCGAGTGGCCGCAGGTCTTGCGCCGATGTCACGCCGATGAACGGAACCTGCCGATGGTCCTTGCGCTTGGGTTCAGTTGAACACGGCCAAGGTTCGGCCATGACGCGGGGCCAATCTCGCGTCCGGATCGTCACCTCTCGGAGACCAGACTGACATGACTACCCGCTTGCGCGCCCCCCAAATTCGTATGTTGGCCCTCGCCTCGGCCCTGATGGCCGCCACCGCCCTGGCCGCCCCCGTCATGGCCCAGTCGGCCCCGGCCCCGCACGTGATGCAGGCCCAGCCCTCGATCAGCCTGTCGGCCTATGGCGAGGTCAAGGTTGCTCCCGACATGGCCACCATCACTTTCGGCGTCGTGACCGAGGCCTCGACCGCCGCCGAGGCCATGGCCCAGAACGCCGCCCGCATGACCCAGGTCATCGCCGCCCTGCGCCGCGCCGGCATTTCGGAGCGCGACATCCAGACCTCGGGCCTGAACCTCTCGGCGCAATACGACTATGTCCAGAACGAGCCGCCCCGCCTGCGCGGCTATCAGGCGTCGAATCGCGTCACCGTCATCATCAATGACTTCAATGCCGTGGGCACCACCGCCGACGCCGTGGTCGCCGCCGGGGTCAATCAGATCGACGGCATCACCTTTGGCCTGAAGAACCCCAAGGCCGCCGAGGATCAGGCGCGCCGCGCCGCTGTCACCGCCCTGCAATCCAAGGCCAGCCTCTATGCCGATGCCCTGGGCGTGCGCCTGGGCGGTATCCGTTCGCTGAATGAAGGCGGCCCCGACATGGTCCAACCGCCGGTCTTCGTCGGCAATCGCATGGCCATGGCGGCAGACATGGAATCCACCCCGGTCGCTCCCGGCGAGCTGACGGTGCGCATCGACATCACCGGCGTTTACGACATCGTTCGATAGCCTCGGCCGGGATCCCTCGCGGCTCAGCCGCGAGGGATCATTCGGGCAGGATCAGCGTGAGCGGATGACGGTCGTCCGGCCCGTGTCGACCGTGACCTTCACATAGCCCTCGGTCCAGCTGGTGCCGCTGAGCACCTGCCCGGCACCCACGTCCCAGCACCCGCTCGAGACTGTCCAGCGATAGCGCCCGCCCGGCGGGATCGACTGACCGCTGGGCAGCCGGTTCAGCCCATAGCTGCCGACGTCGCAGGCCGAGATCAGCACCACGTCCAGTCGATCAGTCTGGGACACATTCTGCACTTCCAGAAAGCCCGTCGGCTCGCCCTCACGCACCAGATCGCCGCCAGTGATCAGGGACGCGCATCCCCCCATGACCATCGTCGTCGCGATCGCCGCCACGGCCCACACAGAATTTCTGGACATCATCGACCTCCCCGCAAATGAGGGGCTCAGTGCATAACGCCGTGACGCGGGGCGCACCTGTCGATACCTGACGATGGGTCAGGGCGTCGGGGTGTCACCCTGGCCGGGAAAGCGCGCATCCCGGGCATCCTCATAGACATCCCGCACGCCTTCGCGCGGCTGATCGGCTCCCAACAGGCCGATCTGGGTCGCCCAGACGTCCGCCAACTGCTGCACCGTGGCCGTTACCCAGCCGGGGGCCTGTTGCCGCGACCAGTTCTGGATCGAGGCGGCGTTGAAGATCAGCATGAATGACGTCACGAACACGATCACCCGGCTGGTCCACCGGCGGTCCCGTCCCGCCACGCCCTCGTCGTCCAGCGGCGGCTCGGGCGGAAAGGCGAACCGCCCAATGGCGATCAACCGGTTCTCGCGCGTCGGCAGGTCATGCGCATTGGCCCCGGCATTCCAATCGCTGAACGGTTCGCCCCCCTGCGGCTCCAGGGGCGGAAAGGGCGAGGCCGTCGGCGCGGTGGGGAAGGCCGTCGGAAGGGGATCCAGCGTTCGAAAGGGGTCGTGTCCGTCTTTGGGGGGATCGTCGCTCATCGCTGTCTCAACGCCCTAGAACTGGAAATAGATGAAGGGGGCCACGCCTTCGGGACGCACCGCCTCGACCAGCAGGAAAGCCACCCCGATCAGCAGGGCCAGCGTCAGGGACGGCGCGCCCTTCAACCGGACCGCCATCCCCTCGATCGCCCGCGGCGGCAGCCAGTGCATGCCCAGGCCGATCACGATCAGCCCCACCAACAGCGGCGTCGCCATGACCACGGCCTCCCATCGGCCCAGACCCGCCAGCATGGCCATAGCCAGGTCGAAGGTCTCGGCCCGGAACAGGATCCACCCCAGGCAGACGACATGGAAGGTGATCAGCACCCCCAGCCACGTCGGGATGACCTTGCGCTCGCCGAGCGCTGCGCGGCCCAACCGCTCAAAAACCTGAGCCGCCCCATGCAGCGCGCCCCAGGCCACGAAAGTCCAGGCTGCCCCGTGCCACAGTCCGCCCAGCAACATGGTGATCATTACATTGACGCAGGACGAGACCAGACCCTTTCGACCGCCGCCCAGCGGGACATACAGATAGTCCCTCAGCCAGCTGGACAGGCTGATGTGCCAGCGCCGCCAGAACGACTGCATCGAAGACGCACGATACGGCTGGTCGAAATTGCGCGGGAAGGAATAGCCCAGCAGCGCCGCGATCCCGATCGCCATGTCCGAATAGGCCGAGAAGTCGCAGTAAATCTGCACCGCATAGGCATAGACGGCCAGGGCGATATCCCCCGCCCCATATGCCGATGGATCGAAGAAGACCGGGTCCACCAGGTTCACGGCCAGTTCCGACGCGATAACCGTTTTCTTGAATAGGCCCCAGACAATCAACAGGAAACCGTGCGTCGCCATTTCCCGTGTCAGCCGCGGGGCCCGCTCGAACTGGGGCAGCAGGTCCGACGCCCGCACGATCGGTCCAGCGACCAGATGCGGGAAGAAACTCATCAGCAGCATCACGTCCAGCAGCGACCGGGCCGGGGCGGCCGTGCGCCGATAGACGTCCACGACATAGCTGATGCCCTGGAAGGTGAAGAAGCTGATCCCGACCGGCAGAACCACCTGCAGCAGCGGCAGGTCACGCTCCCATCCGACCTGGGCCAGAAGTTCGACTGCCTGCTCAATAAAGAAGCCGTAGTATTTGAAAAAGCCCAGGATCAGCAGATTGATTGCGACGCCGATACCAACCAGCAGTTTCCGTCGCCTGTCGTCATCGCTGGCCACGATCAGGGCCGCTACGCCCCAGTTCAGCACGGCGCTGAGGATCAGCAGCCCAACGAACCGCCAGTCCCATTGGGCAAAGAAGAACCAGCTGGCCAGCAGCAGGAACAGCTTTCGCCGGCCGTTCTCGCGATCCAGGCTCCAGCTAGTGAAATAGACGAACAGAAAGAAGACGCCGAAGGCCAGTGTCGGAAACAGCATCAGTCGACCCCTCCCCGCTGGACCTTCCACGCCTCATAGGCGGCCAGCACGTCGTCAGCGAACATGCCACCGATCCAGTCACCCCCAGCCGAGGTGAAATGCACCCCGTCGCCGCGCATCAGCGGCTCGCCCATCGTCGCCAGCCGGTCAGCCGCACAGTACCCGCCCATCCGTCCGTGCCAGTCCCAGAACGCCACACCCATGTCGGCCGCGACCCGGCGTTGCACGTCCCGGACCAGCGCCAGTGACCGCGGTGGCGCGCGACGGCCATCGGCGCTGCACCCACCCGCCACGCCTGACCGCAGGGCATCGGGCGCTCCCACGATCATCAGCGCCGCCGCCGGAGCCAGTCGCCGCAACCGCAGGACTTCGCCCCTCAGCAGCGCTTCATAGGCGACGGGGTCCAGGGCATCGTCGAAGCCTTCGTTGGTGCCATAGGCGATCACAATCAACTGTGGACGCCACACAGCCAGCTGCGTCGTGACCACGGCCTCGTCGCGCGCCGCCATGTCGCGCAGACTGGCCCCGACCACCCCCAGATTGGACACCTCGACCCCATGGCCCGCCCGACCCAGGGTGATGTCGCTCAAGGCTGCGCCGCCCCGCAGAGGCCGGATCACGATCCGCTCCTGAAGGGCGCCGATTACCGCATCGACGCACAGCATTCCGGCTTCGGGAGCAGCGAAATCGACCTCCTCGCGCACCCACTGGCCCTTGACCTCAAACCCGCCTGCATCGGGGCCGCCCATGCCGCACAGACTGAGATAGGTCAGCTCCATCCCCGGCTCGGCCACGATTTCCAGGGCAGCGTCTGGCGCAAAGGTAACCGCCTGGACCCCGGTCAGGCCGACACCCTGGATCGCAAACCCCTTTGGCGGCGTCAGCGGAGCCAGGGTGGTCGTCCAGCCCGTCGCCGTTACCTGCACCTGGAACGGATTGTATCCGGCATGGGGCACGCCCGGCGGCATCACACCGCGTCCCGCACGGCCGAACCGCGTCTGCATCCGCGCGCGAAAGGCTCCGGTGATCCGGTCCCCGGCGGTATGGCTGTCGCCGATCTGCACGATCCGAACCAGCCGCTCGCGCTCGCCGGTCTCCAGCCCGTGCAGCGCCTCGAACAGACTGTCCAGCGCTTCCGGCTGGCACAGGCCACCGGGGCAGACCGTCACCCCTGGCGCGGGCAGGCTTTGCGCAACATAGGGGGTCTGGGCCAGCGCCGATCCCGCCGCCGCCATCGTCAGGACCATGGCCAAAACGGCAGCGCGCATGGCCTCAGGGTGCGGGCGTTGCGACGGGGCCGATACCGGCGTCACGCTTCAGCCGCTCGGCCACCGGTGCACTGATCCTCAGATAGCCAGCCATCGACATGTGGATCCCGTCATTGGCCCGCATCAGCTGCCGCCGTCCTCCCGCGCCGCTCAGATAGGCCTCGTACTCGCCCTGCGCGTTCGAAGTCAGGTCAACGGTCTCGAGATAGGGCACACCCAGTGCCTTCATCCGTCCCTCGACCACGTCATTGATGATCGTCATCCGGGCATCGAAGGTCGGACGCTTCATACGCGGCAGGCCAACCCAATAGACGGCGACGTCGCGGCTGCGCAGCAGGGCGACTAGATCGTCCACCCGCCGGGCATAGGCTGCCTTCCATCCTTCAGTGCCGAAATCATGCACCACGCCGTCGATACTGATGCCCTGGGCGTCGTTGGTACCGAACAGGATCACCGCGACATCGACCGGCTCGTCGTCCAGCTGTCGGGTGGTCTTGGCGTGGATGTCGACATAGTCATAGCGGGACAGGCCGGTGGAGACCTCGCTGAACTTGGTCACGGTCACGCCCGGCGTGCCGTCCAGTTCGCGATAAAGGCCGGTATAAAGCCCGTCGGCCATGGAGTCGCCGAAAACGCCGATCCGCAACTGGCCGCGAGCCATACGCTGGGCGATCGGGGTCACTGTTGCACGCATGACCGGTGCCACAGGCACGACAGCCTCTGTCCGATCTGCCACAGGCGCTGCGGGCGGCGAGGCCGAGGCATTGGCCGTGCTGCCCAGCATCAGGGTCGGATGACGCAGCCAGGCCCGGCCGTCCTGGGTCAGCAGCAGGCCGATCAGCACACCGACCACGACGGCCGCCGTCAGACTGTTGATCCCCGCCTTCAACGCACGCGCCCCCGGTCGTTCCGCCGCAGAACCTCGGCGTTAAGACCTCATAAACCAGATCGGACCCGCCACGCCATGCCCCACCCCCGTCACGCGAGGAACAGGGTTAAGCTGTCACCCTGGGGTCACCCCTGGAGCCTCAGCCCCATTTGCCCTCAGCCCAGCGCGCCGCGAAATAGCCGCCCAGAGCCGAAACCGTGGTCAGGGTCGTGCCCCAGCACAGGTCGATGATCGTCAGCTTCGTCGACCATACGTTCAGCGTCGCCTGGTTGGTCAGGTCATAGGTGGCATAGGCGACGAACCCCAGCACCGCCCCGTTCAGCGCGGCTCGTCCCCAGCCCCCGCCACGGAGCGCCGGATCGATGGCCAGAAACACCGTCCCCGCGATGGACACCAGATAGAAGATCACCGCCGCCTTCATATCTGGCTTGTCCGCCAGGATCGGCCCCAGAACCGGCTTGTACAGCCGGTTGGTCATGGTGGTCAGCCAGACGGCATCGATCGCCGCGAACGTCAGTCCTGCGCCAAGATAGGCGGCTATGTATTTGATCATTGGTCGCTTCCCGTTTCAGTGGTTGGCTTGAGCCGATAGTGGCTGACGGCCCAGGTCCGTCCTTCGTCGTTTCCGAACAGTCCGGCCGTGGCCATGTAGAACCGCCGCCAACGCCTGCGCCACAGGACGGCGTCGTCCCCATAGGTTTCACGCATCAGCTCCATCACCCGGTCTGCATTGGCGTCCATATTGGCCAGCCAGTGATTGGCGGTGCGGGCATAGTGTGTGCCGTTCCAGGTCCATTCCTGCTCGACCTCGAACAGGTCCGGGAACTGCCGGATCAGTCCCTTGCTGGGCATGACGCCCCCGGTGAAGAAATGCTGGGCGATGAAGTCACCGCTGTCGCTGTGGTCGAAGCGATATGGCGCATCGCGATGGGTAAAGATGTGGATGAACATCCGCCCTTCAGGCTTTAGCCACCCCTTGGCCCGCGTCAGCAGGGCGCGCCAGTTTGCCATGTGTTCGAACATCTCGACCGAAACGATGCGGTCATAGCGATCCCAGTCTGCCAACTCTGGCCGGAAGTCGTTCATGTCGCACGTGACGACCGTCAGATTGGTGAGCCCCCTCGCCTTGGCCTGGGCCTCGATATGGCCGCGCTGGCCATGGCTGTTCGACACCGCCGTGATCCGCGCCGTGGGATAATGCTCCGCCATCCACAGGCTCAGCGAGCCCCAGCCGCACCCCAGTTCCAGAATCCTCTGCCCGTCTTGCAGATCGGCGTGCGCGCAGGTCTCGCTCAGGGCCGCGACCTCGGCCTGGTCCAGCGTCTCTTTGCCCGTGGGGTAAAGGCACGACGAATACTTCAGGCGCGCGCCAAGGCAGATCTCGAAGAAATCCGGGGCCAGTTCGTAATGCTGTTCATTGGCCTTGTCGGTGTGTTCGGCGATGGCCCGGCGCGCCATGTCCTGCGCAAAGGCGGCCTCGTCGTGCGGCCCCTCCCGATCCAGGCGAAGCCGCGCCTCCGTCACCAGACTGTCGATAGCCGGCCGGGCGACGAAATCGGGAAAGGGGGCATCCTGAAGCTGGCGGATGGCGACGTTGGCAAGGCTCATGCGTGGCGGGTCCTGAAAAGCAGCGATGATCTTAGCGATCCGGTCTTGCAACCTAACGCCATCACAGGCGTAACGGCTCCGCTTGGATCGGGGAAAGTTACGACACGAAATGCCCGCCGGATGCCTTCATCCAAACGATCCGGTTTGGCGTAGCTATTGTCGCACCACCCTGCTGGAGACCTCATGACCGCCCACCTCGTCGCCGATGCCACGACCCACCCCGTCCGCGGCAAGAAGATCGCCGTCGTCGGCTCTGGCATTGCGGGCCTGACCTGCGCCTGGCTGCTGTCGAAATCGCACGACGTCACGATCTATGAGGCGGACGACCGCATCGGCGGTCACTCCAACACGGTGGAGGCACCGACCCCCAGCGCCCCAGTCGCCGTCGACACAGGCTTCATCGTCTATAATGAGGGGAACTACCCCAATCTGAGCGCCCTGTTCGAACACCTGAATGTGCCGACCAAGCCGGCGCATATGTCGTTTGCGGTCTCGATTGACGACGGAGCCTTTGAATACTCCAGCCACGGTATCGCCGCCCTGTTCGCCCAGAAGCGTAACTACGCCAGTCCGAAATTCTGGGGCATGATCGGCGACCTGCTCCGGTTTCAGAAACAGGCTCCGCGCGATCTGGCCGAACTGGAGGGGACGGAGGAATCCCTGGACGCCTATCTGACCCGCAAGGGCTTCGGTACCCTGTTCCGCGAGGCCCACCTACTGCCGCAGGCAGCGGCGATCTGGTCCTGCACCATGGGCCAGATGGCGGATTATCCCGCCGCCTCCTTCATCAAATTCTACATGAACCACAATCTGCTGAAGCTGGATCTCAAGCCGACGTGGCGGACGGTCGACGGCGGAAGTCGCGAATATGTCCGTCGTCTGGTTGCCGATTTCGACGGCACGGTCGTGACCGGCGCGGGCGTCACCGGCGTGGTGCGTGGCCGGGACGGTGCGGCCCTGCGGTTCGGCGATGATCGGGTCGAGCGCTTCGACGCCGTCGTCCTGGCCACCCATTCCGATCAAGCCCTGCGCCTGCTGGAGGCGCCCACCGCCGAGGAACGCCGCCTGCTCGGGGCCATCACCTATCGGCCCAACCGCGTCCTGCTGCACCGCGACATCAGCCTGATGCCGAAACGGCGCAAGGCCTGGGCCTCCTGGACACACATGGGCTATTCCGAACGCGCGGGCGAAGGTGGCGTCACCTACTGGATGAACGAGCTACAGGGTCTGGACGGCCCGCCGCTGTTCGTCAGTCTGAATCCGGCGCGCGAGCCCGATCCCGATCTGGTCCTGGGCCAGTGGGACTATGAGCACCCGGTCTTCGACATCGCCGCCGTCGCCGCGCAGAAGGACCTGTGGAGCTTGCAGGGTCAGCGGAACGTCTGGTTCGCCGGGGCCTGGTTCGGTGCGGGCTTCCATGAGGACGGTGCCCAAGCCGGTCTAGCCGTCGCCGAGCAGCTGGGCGGAATGCGTCGTCCCTGGTCGGTCGCGAATGAGAGCGGCCGCATCCATGTCTCCCCAATGCTCCGGGAGCTGACCGCCAACGACCTGCTCGGCGCGGTGGCGTGACGGCGGGCATGTCCGCCCTTTACGTCGGTCAGGTTACCCATCAGCGCATGCGGACCGTCGACCACCGGCTGTCCTATCGCGTCTTCATGCTGTTGATGGACCTGGACGAGGTCGCCGCCGTTCAGTCCCGCCTGCGTCTTTTGAGCCGGGGCAAGTTCGGCCTGCTGGGCTGGCGCGCCAGCGATTTCGGCGACCGCTCCGGCACACCGCTCCGCACCCAGGTGGAGGCGCATCTGGCCGGGGCCGGGATCGACCTGGACGGTGGTCCCATCCGCCTTCTGACCATGCCCCGTATTCTTGGCTACGGCTTCAATCCAATCAGCGTCTATTTCTGTCACCGCCCCGACGGGACGCTGGCGGCCCTGCTGTATGAGGTCAGCAACACCTTCGGCCAGCGCCATACCTATTTGATCGCCCAGCCTGCTTCCACGAACGGTCCGGTGCGCCAGACGGCGGACAAGGTGTTCTTCGTCTCGCCCTTCATGGACATGGGCCTGACCTACGACTTCACGGTGCGCCCGCCGGGCGATGCAGTGTCGGTCGTGGTGGCCGTGCGCCGGGCCGACACCCCGATCCTGACGGCCAGTTTCGCCGGAACGCGCCGCCCGCTGACCGATGCCCAGCTTCTGCGCGCCTTCGTCACCCATCCCCTACTGACCTGGAAGGTGACCCTGGGCATCCATTGGGAGGCCCTGAAGATCATGCTGAAAGGCGCCCGCTACCGCCACCCCGCCGCCCTGCCCACGCAGCCGGTTACCCTGGGCCAGCCACAGCTCTGATCCGGTTCTAGGCGGCGACGACCACGGCCAGGACGGTGCCTTCGCCGACTTGGTCGCCGACGGTCACCGAGACGCATTCGACGGTACCGTCGAAGGGTGCGGTCAGGGCGTGTTCCATCTTCATGGCTTCCAACACCACGATGGGCTGGCCCTTGGTGACGGCGTCCCCGGCCTGGGCCGAGGCGGCCACGATCTTGCCCGGCATGGGCGCGCGGAGGGAGCCGTCGGAGGCAGACGCGCCGGTAGACCCGGCTTGATAACGGTAGGGCCGGACCTCAAAAGCGTCACCATTGTAGAAGACTACGGTGAAGTCCTGATAACCGATCGAGTAAGGGGCCATAGCAAGCTCTTCCGCGCCGACCCGGATTCTACCGCCACGGCGCTGCACCGTGGTCGTTTCGCCGTCGTCCGCAACGTTCCATGTTTCGTCACCGAGCAGTGCCGTACTCAGGCGAGACTCCACGCGGACGCCATCGAGGCTAGCGCAATAGACAGCGTTCGACGCACCGTTGAGCCGGAAGCCGATAATGCGGTTGGGGTAAGAATCCCAAGGACCCAGATAGTCATTGGAGCGGGGTGCTGCGTCAGCGAGTATACCCTCGGCTGCGATGACGGCGGCGGCGACGGCTGGCGCGGCGGAGTTGGTCGCAAGAAGTCCTGCCTCCTCCGCCCCAATAAACCCCGTGTGCACATCACCGGCCACGAAGCGCGGGTGTTTCAGGCAGCGGACCAAGAATCCGGCGTTGGTTTTAACCGGCCAGACCTCGACCCCGGCGCAGGCGTCGGCCAGGACCCCGGCCGCTGCCTCGCGAGTATCGGCATGGACGATCAGCTTGGCGATCATGGGGTCGTAGAACTGGCTGACCTCGCCGCCCTGTTCGACGCCGGTGTCGATGCGGAGGCCGTCCGGCATAACGAAATGGTCCAGCTTGCCGATGCTGGGCAGGAAGCCGTTCGATGGATCCTCGGCATAGAGGCGGGCTTCCATGGCCCAGCCCTTCATCGGGATGTCGGCCTGGGCCAGGGGCACGGGCTGGCCGGCCGCCGCGCGGAACTGCCATTCGACCAGATCGACGCCGGTAATGGCCTCGGTCACCGGATGCTCGACCTGGAGACGGGTGTTCATTTCCATGAACCAGATGCGGTCGGCGCGCAGGCCCTGGGTGCCGTCGGCGATGAACTCGATGGTCCCCGCCCCGACATAGTTCACGGCCCGGGCCGCCTTGATCGCCGCCTCGGTGACGGCGGCGCGGGTCGCGGCGTCCATGCCGGGCGCGGGCGCTTCCTCGATCACCTTCTGATGGCGGCGTTGCAGGGAGCAGTCGCGTTCATACAGGTGGACCACGGTGCCGTGGCTGTCGCCAAAGACCTGAACCTCGATATGGCGGGGCGACAGGATGTATTTCTCGATCAGGACGCGATCGTCGCCGAAGCTGGAAGCAGCCTCACGCTGACAGGACGCCAGGGCGTCGATGAAGGCCTCGGCGGCATCGACGCGGCGCATGCCCTTGCCGCCGCCGCCCGCCACCGCCTTGATCAGGACGGGATAGCCGATGGCGTCGGCCTCGGCCTTCAGACGCTGGGGGGTCTGGTCCTCGCCCATGTATCCGGGGGTCACGGGCACGCCCGCCTCGACCATCAGTGCCTTGGCCGCATCCTTCAGCCCCATGGCCCGGATGGCAGCCGGAGGGGCACCAATCCAGACCAGACCGGCGGCCATCACGGCCTCGGCGAAATCGGCGTTCTCGCTCAGGAAGCCATAACCGGGGTGGATGGCCTCGGCCCCCGTAGCCTTGGCTGCCGCCAGAACCTTTACTGCATCCAGATAGGATTCGCGCGCCGGGGCCGGGCCGATCAGGACCGCCTCGTCCGCCTGTTGCACATGCAGGGCGCGGGCGTCGGCCTCGGAATAGACGGCGATGGTCCGTATCCCCATCCGCTTGGCGGTTCGGAACACACGACAGGCGATCTCGCCGCGATTGGCGACCAGGACGGATTTGAACATGACCGCTTCTTAGCGGGCGTTGCGTGCCCTGTCTTCCAGGCGGTGCGATCTAAGCCTTGTCCGAAATGTCGAACCGCCATTTCATGAACAGCACCCCCGCCGCCATGACCAGGGCACAGCCATTGGCGAAGACAATGGGCCAGGCCGTGGTCAGGACCCCATAGACCACCCACAGGATGAAACAGGTCACGGTCAGGGAATAGGTCTTGAGCGAGACCGAGGAGGCGTCGCGGTCCTTCCAGATCTTGATCATCTGCGGCGCAAAACTGCTGATGGAGCACAGGGCCGCGCCGGTGCCGACGATGTTGGCGATCAGGTCGCTCATGCCTTGGCCTTGGCCTTGGCCTTGGCCTTGGCCTTGGCCTTGGCCTTGGCCTTGGCCTTGGCGCTTGGCTTCCGGGGTGGGGCCTTGGCTCCGATCGCGCCTGGAGGCTGGCCGGAGGCGACGCGCTCAGCGCGCTTCTCCACTTCGGCCAGGATGCCTTCCAGTTCCTCGTCCGTCAGGTGTTCGATGCCGATGAAGCGGTCGCTGGGCCCCTCCAGACCAAAGATCAGCTCGTCCAGCTTGGCCTGCATGGCGGCGGCGTCGCGGTTCTGGGTGTTCTGGATGAGGAAAACCATCAGGAAGGTGACGATGGTGGTGCCGGTGTTGATGACCAGCTGCCAGGTCTCGCTGAAGCCGAAGATCGGGCCTGTGACTGCCCAGGCCAGCACGACGGCTAGGCAGGCGATGAAGGTCCAGGGGCGGCCCGTGACCTTGGCCGTGGCAGTGGCGAACCGGATGAATATCTTTTCCATCCGGCCCTAACGGCACCGCTTGAGGGCGGTTCCTGATGTTGGATGCCCGGCATACGACCGGCCAGCGTCGCTCAGGCCGTCAATCTGGACCGCAACGAGAAACAATAGCCGATGGTGACCACGATCCCCGCAATGATGGCACCGCATCCGCCGACCAAAGCCAGTTGGAGTGGGGCAAAGGCCCACAGCGCGGCATAGACCAGCCCGCTCAGCGCCAGCGACCATCCGGCAACGCGTCTGGCCTGGCGGGCCCCTGCCCCGGAAACGAACGTCTTGGGCATCCGATTGCCGAACCAGGCGATCATCAAGCCGGTCGCACCTAGGACGATCCGGGTGGTCGTGTCCTGATCGATATAGCCCTGGTGACGCGCGAAACTGGCGATCAAGGCCAGGACGAGGATGCCGCCGCCCCAGGCCAGACTGCCGACAACTTCCTTGTTCATGGTGTTTCCCCCTTTGTGGGCTCAGGCGGCGGTGCGCCCATGCCGAATGACTGGACAAAGCCCAGCAGTGCGTCTTCGAGCACCGAGAGCTTCAGGTGATAGATGACGGATTTGCCGACCTTTTCGGCGTGAACCAGGTCGGCTTCCTTCAGCACGGCGAAGTGGGCGGACATGGTCGGTTTCGACACGTCGAACTGATCGGCGAGGTCGCCCGCGCTCATAGGGCCCTGCCGCAAGAGATGCAGAACCCGACGACGCGTGGGGTCCGAGAGGGCTTTGAAGACGTGGCTCATATTGCGATGATTAGCTAATCATCGAATTGAGTCAATGGCCGATCATCGAGACGGTGCCAAAAGCCGGATCAGGCCAGGGTCAGGACGACCGGGCCCCGTCGTGTGGCCACGAGCGTATGCTCATACTGGACTGTCGGCTGCAGCATCGGCGGGTAGAGCGACCAGCCGTCCGGCCGCTCCTCAACCCAGTCGGCCCCCAGCGACAGAAAGGGTTCGATGGTGAAGACCAGGCCGTCGGGGATGGTGCGGCGGTCGTCGGGCTCGTACCAGGTGGGGATATGGGCCGGCTCGTCGTGCAGGGAGCGGCCCACCCCGTGGCTGGCCAGGTTGCGGACCAGGCTATAGCCGTTCTGCTCGGCGAAACGCTCGATGGATCGACCCACGGCATTCAGCGGACGACCGGGCTTTACGGCACGGATACCTGCCCACATCGCCCGGCGTCCGTCGCGGCACAGGCGCTCCACGCGCGGCCGAACCGGCGGCACGGCGAAGCTGGCCCCTGTGTCGCCGAAATAGCCGTCCAGCTCGGCCGAGACGTCGATATTTATCAGGTCACCCGCCTTGACCACCGTGTCGTCCGGTATGCCGTGGGCGCAGTCGGGACCGACCGAGATACAGGTCGCACCGGGAAAGCCGTAGGCCAGTTCGGGGGCCGAGCGAGCGCCCTCCTTTTCCAGCAGGGCCCGACCGATGCCGTCCAGTTCGCGGGTCGTCATGCCGGGCTCCAGCGCCTGGCCCATGGCGGCCAGGGTCCGGGCGACCAGGCCACCGACCGTACGCAGACGGTCGAGCTGATCCTCGCTCTCGATCGTCATCGGGCCGCTGCGCCCGAGGCGGGCGCGCGCGAGCCGATGCTGCGGTCCAGGAAGTCCAGATAGGTCCGCCACTGGTGCAGGCCCCGCTCATTGCCCCGGATGCCGTGGCGCTGGCCGGGATAGAGCATGGTCTCGAACGGCAGGCTCTGGCTCTGGAGCGCGTCCAGCACCCGCGTGGTGTTTTCGAAGATGACGTTGTCGTCGGCCATGCCGTGCATCAGCAACAGCCGCCCGGTCATGTTCGGCAGGCGGGGGATGGCGTCGGAGGCGGCATAGCCCTCGGCATTGGCCTGGGGCGTCGACATATAGCGTTCGGTATAATGGGTGTCGTAGAGGCCCCATTCCGTCGGCGGCGCACCCGATATGGCGGCGGCCAGGCCCATCTTCGGCTCGGTCAGGGCCATCAGGCTCATGAACCCGCCATAGGACCAGCCCATCATGGCGATACGGTCGTCATCGACATAGGGAAGCGAGCGCAGATAGTCGGCGGCCAGCACCTGATCCTCGATCTCCGGCTGGCCCATCTTCAGATAGAGAGCCTGTTTGAAGGCCACGGAGCGGTCGCCCTCGCCCCGGTTGTCGAGGCGGAAGACGATATAGCCGGCCTCGGTCAACAGTTGCGTCGTCGCCGGCTGCCAGCCGACGCGGACGCCGCCGCCAGACGGGCCGCCATAGACCTGCATCACCACCGGATAGGTGCGCGACGGATCGAAGCCAGGCGGAGTGGTCATCTGCCAGACCAGGGTCTGGCCATGGCTTTCCAGGGTGCCGAAGGTCGGGGTCTGACGCCGCGAGACATAGGGATGGAAGGGGTGATCCTCGTCCAGCCGGTTCTCCTCGATCCAGCGCACGAAGGTGCCGTCCGCCCGATACAGGGCCGACTGCGGCGGGGTCTTCAGATCGGTATAGTTGCCAACATAGGCCGTGCCGGTGCCGTTGACCGAGGCGCTCCACCACCCGCCGGACGGGGTGACGGCGACGGGCGCGGCATCGTCGGTCAGGGAGACGCGGAACAGCTGCTGCTCGATCGGATATTCCACCCCGTCACGCATGGAGGCGGTGAAGAAGACCGTCCCGGCCGCCTGGTCCACGCCGTTCAGGCTCTTGACCGGCCAGTCGCCCGAGGTGATGGCCCGCAGCCGCCGGCCCTCACGGTCGTAGAGATACAGGTGCCGCCAGCCGGTCTCCTCCGAAGACCAGATGAAGTTGCCGTCGTTCAGCGCCTTGAAGTCGTGCGTCAGGGCCACCCAGGCGTCGGACGACTGGGTCAGGATGACGCGTGAGGTGCCCTTGGCCGGATCGACGCTGAGCAGGTCCAGTGTCTTCTGGTCCCGCGACTGGCGCTGTACATAGAGGGTCTGGCCATCCACCGACCAGTTGACGCGCGCCAAGTAGATGTCGGGGTTCTGACCCAGGTCGACGCGGGTGCGGGCACCGGTGGCCACGTCCTGCACATAAAGCTCGACCACCGCATTGGGACGGCCCGCGCGGGGATAGCGCTGCTCGACCACGGTGGCGCCGCCGCCGGAGATGTCGAGACGGGGGACGATATCGACCGTTGATTCATCCGTGCGCTGCAAGGCGATGTAGCGTTCGTCGGGGCTCCACCAATAGCCGGTGTCGCGGTCCATCTCCTCCTGGGCGATGAATTCGGCGGTGGCCCAGGTGATCAACCCCTCCCCTTCGGTCGTCATGGCCCGCTCGGTCGCGGTGGCCAGATCCATCACGAACAGATCCTGATCCCGGACCCAGGAGACGTAGTTGCCCAGGGGCGAGACCTTGGCGTCGATCTCGTCGGCCTCGGTCTCGGTCAGGCGGCGGACCGCGCCACCGTCCCGCTCGGCAAGGAAGATGTCCCCCTCCAGCGGGGCCAGGATATAGCGACCCTGTTCGTCCCAGGAGTATTCGACCACGCCGCGTGCGGAAATCCGCATCCGCTCTCGCCGCGCTTTCTCCGCCTCGGACAGTTCGCCTGCATCCGGCACCAGGGCACGGGCGTCGATCAGCTTGAACGCCTCCCCCTCCCCGGTCGGCGCGGCCCACAGGTCCTGGACGTCCACATCATCTTCGCGCGAGCGCAGGAAAGCGACCAGCTGGCCGTCGGGCGACAAGCTGACCCCGCGCGCCACCGGCCCGGACAGGGACGGATTGGCGAAGACCCGCTCCGGCGTCAGGATTGCGGGATCGGGGGTCTGGGACAGGGCCGGTCCGGCCATCAGCATCACGGTCGAGGCAAGGAGAAGTTTCTGCATGGCCGCGAAGCTAAGCGTGCACCTGGATGGCGTCACTCCTTTTTGAAAAACCCGCGTCATCTGAGAGGTGGCGCCATCAGCAAAACTGCACGCCGGTGCGACCACCCCTCCCTTTCCAGTCAAGGCACGGGGGCCTAAAAGCCCCGCGATGACCGACACTGCCCTGTCCCCCGCCCCGGTACCCGCCAAGGCCAGCCCGTTTCACCAACTGGAGGTGCTGTGGGTTCGCCACTGGACCGATCAGCTGTTCAGCTTTGCCGTCGCCCGGCCCGAGGATTTCCGGTTCCGCTCCGGCGAGTTCGTGATGATCGGCCTGCCCGGAGAAGACGGCGGCAAGCCGATCCTGCGGGCCTATTCGATCGCCAGCCCGCACTGGGACGAGCAGCTGGAGTTCTTTTCGATCAAGGTGCCCGACGGCCCGCTGACGTCGCGCCTGCAGAAGATCGTCGCCGGGGACACCGTCCTGATGGGCAAGAAGCCGACCGGCACCCTGGTGCTGGACGCTCTGACCGGCGGCGAGCGGCTGTGGCTGATCGGCACGGGCACCGGCCTGGCCCCGTGGCTGAGTGTCGCGCGCGATCCCGAGACCTACAGCCGGTTCGGCCGGGTCATCGTCTGTCATACGGTGCGATCGGTGGCCGACCTGGCCTATCGCGACTTCTTCACCCAGGGCATCCACGACGATCCCCTGATCGGCGACGAGGCGCGCGCTCAACTGACCTACTATCCCACGGTGACGCGGGAGGATTTCGAGACTCCGGGCCGGATCACCGACCGCATCAAGTCCGGGGCCGCCTTTGCCGACCTGGGCCTGCCGGACGGTTTCGATCCGGCGCGCGACCGGGTGATGCTGTGCGGATCCATGGCCATGATCAAGGAAACCGGCGAATTGCTGGAGACCTATGGCCTGAAGGAAGGCTCCAACGCCGAGCCGGGCGACTATGTGCTGGAACGCGCATTCGTCGGCTGACGACTTGGCGAAGCGGCCATCTGCGGCTAACCCCCTGCGCATGCATAAGCCCGCCCTCGTCGCCGTCGATTCCCGGGTCGATCCCAGCGAATGCCAGACCATGATCGAAGTCCGCCAGGGCGTCGATGCCCTGGACCGCGCCCTGGTCGCGCTGATCGCCGAGCGCCAGCGCTATATGGAGGCCGCCGCCCGCATCAAGCCGGACCGGGACGCCGTCCATGACGAGGCCCGCATCGAGGATGTGGTCTCAAAAGTGCTTGAGAAGGCAAAGGCGCACCATCTGTCCCCCGACATCGCCGAGCCCGTGTGGCGCACCCTGATCGACCGCTGCATCGCCCACGAATTCGGCGTCTACGACCGTACGCGAAGCTAGCCACGCGGCCTATTTGCTCAAGCCGCGCGCTTGATCTCGTTCCGGTCGTCCAGCAGCACGACGGTGGGCGACCACTGGCGGGCTTCCTCGGCGGGCAGTTGGCCATAGGTGACCACGATCACCTTGTCGTTCTTCTGGACCAGACGCGCAGCAGCGCCGTTGACGCCGATCACCTTGGATCCGCGTGGGGCCTCGATCGCATAGGTGGTGAAGCGCGCACCGGTCGTGATGTTCAGCACATCAACCTGCTCGTGGGCAAAGATTCCTGCAGCATCCAGCAGATCGGTGTCGATGGCGATGGAGCCTTCGTAATCCAGATCGGCTTGCGTCACCGTGGCGCGGTGCAGCTTGGACTTCATCAAAGTGACCAGCATGGGAGTTGCGGTCCGATACGTGACGCGGGGCAATCGGCCCCCGCTCGCAGGAGGCTGATATAGGGATTTCCGACCCCGCCATCAATCGTCATGCTGCATTGCAGAATTTGGCCGCTATTCGCGCGTTACGGGACGTTCATTTGACGGTGACGGCCCGGCCTCTATGCTTCCTCGCTGGCCAAGCTGGGCCGCGCTGACGAAACGGCTGCCGACCTCATGAAACAGTTTTTCCTGACCCTGCTAGGCGTGTTCGCCGGGCTGATGCTGTTCTTTGTGGTGGTGCCCTTCATCCTGATCACGGTGGCGATCAGTTCGGCCTCGTCGTCCAAGCCGGCGACGCCGCGCAATGCGGTGCTGGAGCTGGACCTGCGCGAAGGCCTCACCGATCAGACCTCGGCCAATCCGTTCGCCGCCTTCGGCGGATCCGGCCTGTCGGTGGTGCAGGTTGTCGATGTGCTGGCCCAGGCGGGCGACGACACCAGCGTCAAGGCATTGCTGATCCGCCTGCCAGAGGCCGGCATGACGCCCGCCGCCGCCGACGAGGTGCGCCAGGCCGTGCGCCGCTTCCGCGCCACGGGCAAGCCGGTGATCGCCCATTCGCAGGGCTTCCTGCCGGTCGGGGCCGTGATCTCCAGCTATATGGTCGGGGCCTCGGCGTCCGAACTGTGGATGCAGAACACCTCCAGCTTCCAGGCCACGGGCTTCTCGACCGAAGAAATCTTCCTGGGCCGCGCCTTCGACAAATACGGCCTGCAGCCGCAGTTCGAGCAGCGGTACGAGTTCAAGAATGCCGTCAACGGCTATACCGAAAGCGACTTCACCCCGGCACATCGCGAGGCGATGACCGCCTGGATGACCTCCATCTATGACAGCGCGGTCGCCAATGCCGCCCAGGATCGCAAGACCACGCCCGCCGCCCTGCGCACCACGCTGGAAGCCGGTCCCTATTCGGCTGAACAGGCGCTGGGGGCCAAGCTGATCGACAAGATCGGCCAGGTCGAGGAGGCCGAGGCCGAGGCCCTGCGCCGCGCAGGCAAGGGATCCGAAATCATCAGCTTCGGCGACTATGCTTCGGCCCAAGGCTCGCGCGACGGCTCGGGCAAGTCCGCCATCGCCATCATCGGCGGCGAAGGCGCGATCATGACGGGCACCGGCGGCGGCGGCGACCCCTTCGGCGGGGGCTCCTCCATCCAGTCTGATGATCTGGCCGAGGCCATCTATGACGCGATCAAGGACGATGACGTGAAGGCCATCGTGCTGCGCGTGTCCTCGCCCGGCGGTTCGCCCGACGCATCCGAACAGATCCTGGCCGCCGTGCGTGCAGCCAAGGCGGCGGGCAAGCCTGTGGTCGTCTCCATGGGGGCCTATGCGGCGTCCGGCGGATACTGGATCAGTTCCGAGGCCAACTATATCGTCGCCCAGCCCTCGACCCTGACGGGATCGATCGGTGTGTTCGGCGGCAAGTTCGTGATGGCCGAGGCTCTGGGCCGGTTCGGCGTCGACCTGCGCGGTCTGTCCGTCGGCGGCGACTATGCCGACGCCTTCTCGCCGGCCGAGCCGTTCAGCGCCGACCAACGGGCGGCCTTCGCCCAGTCCATCGACCGGACCTATGACCAGTTTATCGCCCGCGTCTCGGCCGGGCGCCGCCTGCCCGAGGGCCGGGTGCGCGAGATTGCCCGTGGCCGGGTCTGGACCGGAGCCCAGGCCAAGGCCCTGGGCCTGGTCGACGAACTAGGCGGCCTGCATGAAGCCATCGCCGCCGCGCGTCGTCTGGCCAAGATCCCGGACGACGAATCGGTGCGGTTCAAACGCTTCCCCGAGCCCAAGTCGGCGTGGGAGGCCCTGTCGTCCGTGTTCGGCGTGCAGAGCGAGGCCGCGCGGGCCCTGGTCATGCTCGGCGGCATCATGGCCGATCCGGAAGTCCAGGCCGTGACCCAGCGCGTTCAGGCCGACCGGATGCGGCGCGAGGGTGCGGTGGTCCTAGCCGACCGGCCACTGGGCTGATCGACAGAGAAAGGACCGGATGCGACACACTCTCCTGTGAAGCGTCCGTTCCTTGACGGTTCATTCGTATGGACCGACATTGAGGCTTGAGCGTTTCTTCCCGCGCTCAGCAAGGAAATGCGATGACCCAGTCCGACCGTTTCGCCCACATCGGTTTCGCCGCCCGCCGGCGTTCCAGCGGCCTGATGGCCCCGCTGATGTGGCTTGGCGGGCTGGTGGCTGCCGTGACCGCCATGGCGGTCGGCGCTTTGCTTGCCGTGTTCGCGGCGGCCGCGGTCGCCGTGATCGCCGTGGCCGGGGCCATGCTGATCTTCCTGACCGGCTTTGCCATGCGCGCCCGCCGTGCGCTTGCTCCTCGCGCCCGCCGAGCGGACGACGTCATTGAGGCGCGCAAGGTGGACGGGGCCTGGGTCACCTATGGCTGGGAACGCAACGGCCGCTCCTGAGGAGACCGCCGTGCCCGCGATCGCCGAGCGCCCCTCGCCCAATTTCGACGCCCGGCGCGCACCGCCGGACATGCTGATCCTGCACTACACCGGCATGAAGACGGCTGAAGAGGCGGTCGAGCGCCTGTGCGACCCTGCCGCCCGGGTGTCGGCCCACTATGTCGTCGATGAGGACGGATCGATCCTGCGTCTGGTACCCGAGGAACGCCGCGCCTGGCATTCGGGCAAGGGCGTTTGGATGGGCGAGACCGACTGCAACGCCGCCTCCATCGGCATCGAGATCGTCAATCCAGGCCATGAGTGGGGCTATCGCGACTTTCCGGCGGTCCAGATTGCGGCGGTGATCGATCTGGTCGGTGACATCCGCTCTCGCTGGAGCATTCCAGACGTTCGGATCATCGGCCACTCAGACATGGCCCCAGACCGCAAACAGGATCCTGGCGAGCGGTTTCCGTGGAAGACGCTGGCGGCGGCCGGGCATGGCCTTTGGTTCGAACCGGCGCCGGAGCGGATCGCGGCCCTGGGTGCGCCCCTGGGGCCGAGCGACGAAGGCCTGGGAGTCATCGTCCTGCGAGCCGGGCTGCATCGTCTGGGATATGGGCTCCAGCCCGGCGGCCTCTATGACGACGAAACCCGTCTGACGGTCGAGGCCTTCCAGCGCCACTGGCGGCCCGCGCAGGTGGACGGCATCGCCGATGGCCAGACCCGGGCCACCCTGATGGGCGTGCTGCAACTGGCCACCGCCGAGAGCGTGACGGGCGTCCTGAACTGAACCCGGATTGACGCGGGCCGCCCCTCGGCGCATCTGTCCCCGCGCCAGACGGCCGGGCGGTCGCGGCAGGGGTTTCGGCCCCTGTCGAGGAAAGTCCGGGCTCCACGGTGAAAAGGCGGCGGGTAATGCCCGCCCGGGGTGACCCGAGGGATAGCGCCACAGAAAGCAAACCTCCGGCCCTGCGGGACCGGTAAGGGTGAAAGGGTGGGGTAAGAGCCCACCGCGTCGGCGGCAACGTCGGCGGCATGGCAAGCCCCGCCTGGAGCAAGACCGAATAGGGATGTCGCGCACGGGTTCGCCTGTGCCGGGCTCACCGCCCGAGGCGTCCGGGTAGGTCGCGAGAACCGGTCAGCAATGGCCGGTCCAGAGGAATGATCGTCGCCGCTCTTCGGAGTGGAACAGAACCCGGCTTACAGGCCGTCTGGCATTTTCCTCACAATGCATCGCCGCCCAGGTAGCGCGCGTGGAGCAGAGGCGCACCCAACCAGTAGGCAAGCTCGGCGGGGCGCTGGATGTCCCAGACGGCCAGGTCGGCGCGCTTGCCCACCTCGATTGAGCCGATGCGGTCGGCCAGGCCCAGGGCTTGGGCAGCGTTCCGGGTGGCTCCGGCCAGGGCCTCCTCGGGCGTCAGGCGGAACTGGACACAGGCCAGGTTCATTGCCGCCGTCATGGAGGCAACCGGCGATGTGCCGGGATTGCAGTCGGTCGCCACCGCCATCCGCACACCGTGCCAGCGAAACAGATCGACCGGTGGTGCGGTCGTCTCTCGCAACATCAGGAAGGCACCGGGCAGCAGCACCGCCACCACACCCCCCTCGGCCATCGCCCGGACCCCCGCCTCGGTCGTGTGTTCGACATGGTCGGCCGACAGCGCCCGATAGCGACCCGCCAGGCCGGCCCCGCCCCCGTCCGACAACTGATCGGCATGCAGCTTCACCGGCAGGCCTAGCGCATCGGCACGGTCGAACAGCCGCGCGACCTCGGCGGTCGAAAAGGCGATGGGCTCGCAATAGGCATCGACCGCATCGACCAGACCTTGCGCATGGGCGGCGGGGAGGATGTCGTCCACCGCCAGATCGACATAGGCGGCCCGGTCGGCGCGATGCTCCGGGGGCACGGCGTGCAGGCCCAGATAGCTCGTGCGGACGCGTACCCCGGCCTCGCGGCCGATGCGCCGGGCGACCCGCAGCATCCGCAGCTCGGTCTCGCGATCCAGGCCATAGCCAGACTTGATCTCGACCGTGGTCACGCCGCTGGCCTTCAGCCCCGCCAGTCGCCGCAGGGCCGAGGCATAGAGATCGTCTTCGGTCGCCGCGCGGGTGGCCGCGACGGTGGAAACGATGCCGCCGCCGGCCTGTGCGATCTGCTCATAGGTCGCGCCCCCCAGACGCTGTTCGAACTCGCCTGCGCGATCGCCGCCGAAGACCAGGTGGGTGTGGCAGTCGATCAGGCCGGGCGTGACCCAGCGACCATCCAGTCGATCGATCCGGACCGCCTCGTGATCCGGCAGTTTTGACCGCAACCCGGCGAAGACGATGTCGCCGTCCTGGATCAGGATCGCCCCGTCGTCGATCGCGCCATAGGGCCCCTGCCCCTCGACCATGGTCGCCAGACGACAGTCGACGATCAGCCGGTCAAAACGCTCAGCCACGGGCCTGGAATCCGGCCAGAAGCTCGCAGAACCAGCGCCCGGCCGTCAGGGAGCCCAGATCGCCGACGTCCAGGGACGGATCATATTCGGTCAGGTCCACGGCCCGGACCTTGGGATGGGCACCGATCATGCGGGTGGCCTCGAAGACGTCCTGAGCCGACAGGCCACCGGGACGCGCGCCCGGCGAGGCAGGCCACTGGCTGCGATCGATCACGTCGATGTCCACATCGACATAGATGACGTCCACCAAGGCCGACAGCCGCTCCAGCTCCTGCGCCACCAAGGCGACCAGACCCTGGGTGCGGCAGTCATGAACCGTCCGGACGGTGATGCCGGCGGCCATTGCCTTTCCATGGGCGCGGCGGGTGTTGGCGAAGGGAGCCAGGCCCAGCTGGCTGATCCGCACGCCGTCCAGACCATCGTCCAGCAAGGCCTGGACCGGATTGCCGTTGGTCAGGCCCTGATCGGTGTCTCGCAGGTCGAAATGGGCATCCAGGGTGAGCAGGCCCGCCTGCTCCAGTCCCAAGCCATGCAGGCCGGGCCGGGTGATCGCATTGTTGCCGCCGACGATGACGGTCAGCCGCCTATGGGCCTGGGCCGCGACGGCGTCTCGAATTGGCTCGAAGGCCTCGACCGGCGATAATGCCTTGAGCGGCAAATCCCCGGCGTCATGGACGAAGCCGTCCAGTTCTACCCCCGTCTCGAGGTCATAGGTCGAAAAGCGCGGCAGGACGGTGCGGAAAGCCCTGGGCCCCAGGTCGCAGCGCCCCGGCGTCAGGGACCGTTCGTTCAACGGAGCCCCGATCAGGGCGACGGGCGCAGCCGGATGCTCGCCGATCAGGTCGGCGACGCTGCGCCAGGACAGAGCCTCTGAATCCTTCATCGGCCCACCCTACATCCGGAACACGCCGAAGGTGGTGTCGGGAATGGGGGCGTTCAGGCTGGCGCTGATGGCCAGTCCCAAGACGTCCCGCGTCTGCGCCGGATCGATGATGCCGTCGTCCCACAGCCGGGCAGTGGCATAGTAGGGATTGCCCTCGTCTTCGTACTTCTGGCGGATCGGAGCCTTGAAGGCCTCGGCCTGATCGGGCGTCCAGGTGTCGGCGTAGCGGTGCACGGTTGCCAGCACCGAGGCCGCCTGTTCGCCGCCCATCACGCTGATGCGGCTGTTGGGCCAGGTGAAAAGGAAGCGGGGCGAATAGGCCCGCCCGCACATCCCATAGTTTCCGGCCCCGAAGGATCCGCCGATCAGGATGGTGAATTTGGGCACTTCGGCACTGGCCACAGCCGTCACCAGCTTTGCACCGTCCTTGGCGATGCCGCCCGCCTCATACTTGCCGCCGACCATGAAGCCCGAGATATTCTGAAGGAAGACCAGCGGAATCTTGCGCTTGCAGGCCAGTTCGATGAAGTGGGCCCCCTTCTGCGCGCTCTCGCTGAACAAGACGCCATTGTTGGCCAGGATGGCCACCGGATAGCCCCAGATGCGCGCGAAGCCGCAGATCAGGGTCTGGCCGTACAGGGCCTTGAACTCCTCGAACTCCGATCCGTCGACGATGCGGGCGATGACCTCGCGCACGTCATAGGGGGCGCGGACGTCGTCGGGGATGATGCCGTACAGGTCCTCGGCATCGAAGGCGGGTGCGCGCGGCTCACGGACGTCCAGAGCAACATCCTTAACCGTGTTCAGGGTGTCCACGATCGTTCGCACAATCTCCAGCGCGTGTTCGTCGTTCTCGGCCACATGGTCGACCACGCCAGACCTGCGCCCATGGGTTTCGGCCCCGCCCAGTTCCTCGGCGGAGATGACCTCGCCCGTCGCCGCCTTCACCAGCGGCGGTCCGGCCAGGAAAATCGTACCCTGGTTCCGCACGATGACCGTCTCGTCCGACATGGCGGGCACATAGGCACCGCCCGCCGTGCACGAGCCCATGACGCAGGCGATCTGGGGAATGGCGCGCGCGCTCATCCGGGCTTGGTTGAAGAAGATGCGACCGAAATGATCGCGGTCGGGAAAGACCTCGGCCTGGTGCGGCAGGTTCGCACCGCCGGAATCGACCAGATAGATGCAGGGCAGACGGTTCTGCTCGGCGATTTCCTGGGCACGCAGGTGCTTCTTGACCGTCAGGGGGAAATAGGCCCCGCCCTTTACCGTAGGGTCATTGGCCACGATCATGACCTCGCGGCCCGAGACGCGGCCGATGCCGCAGATCATGCCCGCACCCGGAGCCCCGTCGGGATCGCGCGCATCGCCATACATGCCGTTGGCGACCAGTTGCCCGATCTCCAGAAAGGGCGAGCCCGGGTCCAGCAACCGCTCCACCCGATCGCGAGGCAGCAGCTTGCCGCGCGAGACATGGCGTTGCCGCGATGCCTCCGATCCGCCCAGGGCCGCCTGGGCGACCCGCGCCCGGAGTTCGTCGCGCAGGGTGCGGTTGTGGGTGTCGAGTGCCTTGAAGGCGGGGCTATTGCGGTCGATCGCAGATGTCAGCTTGGGCATGCCGCAGGTTTAGGAGGGAAAGTCCGCGAGGCAAAGGGTCGGCCCGTTGACGATGCCCCCTGCAGTGCCGGAAAACAGGCGGGAACGGCATGCCCCTGCCCTCTGCTTCAGAATCTGCGATAGTCCCCCCATGACCAAGGTCCGTCGCGACACCCTCGAACAGGCGCTGGACCGGCTGTTCAGAAGCGGCGGTGGCAAGGGCGCCAGCTGGTTCGCCCTGACCGGGGGCGAACCCCTGTTCACCGAAGGCGATCAGGCCGACACCCTCTATCTGTTGCGGGCCGGGCGGCTGGGCGTGTTCCGTCAGGACGAGGCGGCACAGGCACCACAATTCGTGGGCGTCATCCGACCGGGCGAACCCGCGGGCGAAATGGCCATGCTGGCCGATACGCCCCACACCGCCAGCGTCGTCGCCCTGCGTGACAGCGAGATACTGTCCCTGCCCCGCGACGCCTTCTTTGCCGCCGCCCGGCATCAGCCGGACCTGATGGTCGAACTAGCCCGGCTGATGATGCAGCGCGCGCGCAACCGGACGGCGGCCGGCAGCGAGCCCAGCGTCTTTGGCTTCGTGTCGTCCCGGGCCCGGCCCATCCGCGCCTTCGTCGAGCGGGTCGCCGCCGCGATCGAGGCACAGGGGTTCACCTGTCAGGTCATCGACCATTCTGCTCTCAGTTCGGCGGCCGACTGGTTTTCCCGGGTCGAGGATACGCACGACTTCGTCCTGTATGTTGCCGAACAGGACGAGCCGACCTGGGCCTCGCTGTGTGCCCGCCAGGTGGATCGGCTGTTCATCGTGGCCAATCCCCTGTTGGCCCCCATGCGGCATCCCGTGCCCCGCAGCCGCGCCTTTGACGAACAGCAGCGCACGGACCTGATCCTGCTGCGCGATCCGCGCATGACACGCCCGGCCAACACCAAGGTCTGGCTGGACGCGGTCAATCCCAGTCGCTGGTTCCACGTCCAGGACGGCGATGCCGAGGATGCCGCGCGTATCGCCCGCGTGGTGACAGGTACGGCGGTCGGGCTGGTGCTGTCGGGCGGCGGGGCCCGGGCCTATGCCCACATCGGGGCCATCCGCGCCTTTACGGAGGCCAAGGTGCCGCTGGACTTCCTGGGCGGATCGTCCATGGGCGCGGTCGTGGCGGCAGGACCGGCCCTGGGCTGGTCCCAGGAGGAACTGGAGGCCCGGATCCGCAAGGCCTTCGTCGTCAGCGACCCCCTGTCCGACATCACCATGCCGCTGATCGCCATGACGCGCGCGGGCAAGGTCGCGCGCCTGTTGCAGGAGGCCTATGGCGAGATCGACATCGCCGACATGGCCCGGCCCTTCTTCGCCGTCTCGACCAATCTGACGACGGGACGGATCGAGGTCCACCGCCGGGGTCGGCTACGCAGCGCGATGCGCGCCTCCATCTCCATTCCCGGCGTGATGCCGCCGGTGGTCATGGACGGACAGGTTCTGGTGGACGGCGCGGTGCTGAAGAATTTCCCTGCTGAGGTCATGCGTCAGTTCAGCGGTGGGCCGATCATCGGCGTGGACATGTCCCAGGTTCGCGGCGTAGATCCGGCCTCGCTGGAAAATCCGCCGTCGTGGTGGCGCTGGATTGCGTCAGGGGCCTGGAAGCGGGGCCCACCGATCGTGGCGGTCCTGATGCGGGCGGCGACCCTGACCACAGATGCCGACGTCGAGACGTCGCGCGCTGCCACCGACCTGCTGATTCAGCCCACGCCCGAGGGCATGGACATCCGCGACTGGAAGGCCTTCACCCCCGCCGTGGACGCCGGCTATGCAGCAGCCAGGGCGGCCCTGGCGGGTCTGGATCGGCCAGTGACCGATCTGCGCCGACGTCCCAGCCGCGTCAGCGCCGCCGTGCCACTAGAAACAGACGCGGAAACGGCAACAGCGTCACCCCCGACGGCCGCACCGGAAAAGCGTCGGAAAGCGCCGCGGCCAGGGCCGACAGGAACGCCTGGCTGAGGTCAGGCACGGCTTCCAGCGCTGCAAGATGAGGCCGCAGCCCCGCCCCCATCAGCCAGTTCAGAACAGGATCCGGCCCTTGCAGCGGGTGCAGATAGGTCGTCGACCAGATGTCGATGGCCTCGCAGTCGGGGGCCAACAGGTCGAAATAGTCCTCTGCCGCCAACGGGTCCGTGGCGAGAGGCACGTCCGCCAGATGGGCCGCCCACGGGTCCCGGCCAGCGACACGCTCGACCACCCGGTGGTGGAGCGGCGTGGCTCGCAATGGCATCTGGACCGCCAGCACACCGCCGGGCGCCAGGTTTCCGACCAGCCGTGGCAGCAGGGCTCGGTGATCCGGCACCCAGTGCAACGAAGCGTTGGCCAGGATCAGGTCGGCGAGGACCTGTGGCACCCAGTCGTCGATCCGCCCCACCTGCCATTCGACCGCAGTCGACAGATTGCGTGCAGATGCGATCATCGCGGCGCTGGCGTCCAGCCCATGGACGTGGGCCTGCGGGTGACGCCGCTTCAGCAGCGCCGCGTGCTGGCCTGACCCGCAACCCAAATCCCAGATTTCGCGCGGCTCCAGATCGTCCGGAAGGCGCAGCAACAAATCCAGGGCAGCGCGATCACGCTCACCCTGAAACCTGGCATACTGATCGGGATCCCAACGGGTTTCGCTCAACCGGCTATCCCCTGCCGAGTGCAGCGAGGATGGTACCGCCTCTCAGGCTTGAACTGAGGACCTCCGGTTCCACAAACCGGCGCTCTAACCAACTGAGCTAAGGCGGCGCGATCAACGCGAGGCAGGCTGTCTAGCGGGCCAGGCCATTGCGATCAAGCAAGCTTGGGGGGTTATTTTGCCGCTTACCAGCCCCGGCTGGCGATATAGCGTTCCAACTCTGCAATCCGCGTTGTGTCTGAGGGATGGGTGGAGGCGAATTCGGGCGTGGCCGTTTGGCGCTGGGCTGCCATCAAACGCCACAGGGCCACCGATTCGGAAGGCCGGAAGCCCGCGGCCGCTAGATAGTCGACGCCCAGCCGATCCGCCTCCAGTTCGTCGCGCCGCGAATAGGGCAGCAACACGCCATACTGAGCCGCCAGGCCGCCGATGGACCCTACAGCCTGGCCATAGTCTCCGGCCGCACCTTGGGCGATCTGGAGGCCCACGCTGGTCAGAGCCGTGCTCGAGTACCGTTCCGCGGCGTGGCGGCCAACGACATGGCCGACCTCATGGCCCAGGACCGCCGCCAACTGATCGTCGTTGCCGACCAGCCCCAGGAGCCCTGTGGTCACACCGATCTTGCCCGACGGCAGGACGAAGGCATTGGGACTGTCGCTCACGAACACCGCATAATCCCAACTGCGATCAGTCAGTCCGGCGGCCCGGACAATGCGATCGCCGATCCGCCGCACACGCTGGTTCAGAGCGGCATCGCGCGAAACCGGCTGGGTCCGCAGGGCCTCGGCCCAAGCGGCGTCGGCCTGTTGCACCAGGCTGGCGTCGTCGACGATCAGCAGCTGGTTGCGTCCCAGCGTTTCGTTGTAGGCACACGCCCCAAGGCCTGCGACCGCCAGCCCTGCAACGACCACCGCCGCCATCGCCGTCTTGCGTGTGTATCTCATGGTCCGCCCCTGACTTAAATGCTCCCGCTATAACGCCAAGCTCGGCCATAGGTTCGCTGAAGGGGCAAAACCGCAGCAAAAACGCCCCGGAGCGAGCCCCGGGGCGTTCTGTAGATTGCCGTGTCACACGCCTATTCGGGAGCCTGGAAGCGGAGGGTGATGTTCACCCGACCGCCGGTGGCGACACCGTCGACGGAGCGCGGCGACATGACCGCGCCGCGAACCGCAGAAACCGCAGCCCGGCCAAAGCCGGCGCCGGCAGGTTCCTCGGACGTGACGGTACAACCCGTCACGCGGCCGTTCGGTTGAACCGCGCACTGGATGGTGGCGGATCCACTGATGCCGCGTTCCAGAGCCCGTTCGGGGTAGGCGTTGCTGACGTCGGGACGACGGCTCCAGCTCGGGTTGCTGATAACCGGCGGACGAGCCGGTGCAGGAGGCGCAGGCGGAGGCGGGGGTCCGGGGATGTTAACCGGAGGTCCCGTGTACTCGACCCGGTCTTCCTTCTTGGTCGGCGTCAGGTTGACGGTCGCCGGCGGCGGCGGCGCGTTAGGCGTCAGGACCGGCTCGCGGACCTGAAGCTTCGGCGGCGGCGGGGTGTCCGGCGGCGGCGGCGGGGGCGGAGGCGGCGGAGGCGGCGGCGGGGCCGGCTCGATCAGCTCCACATCCACCACGTCGTCGCTGTATTCCTTCAACTTCAGCTCGAACTTCGCCTGGTTGACGTAATACAGCATGACCGCGAACAGAATGGTCGAGACCGACAGGGCCAGAAGCCAGATGCCGATCGAGACCCCCATGAAGCCCTTCTTGCGGGGGGCGTCATAGCGACTGCGATGATACTCAACGGGTGTGTCTGTCATCTATGATCGACCTTACTGCGGGGCAGTATCTTCGCCGACCAGGGCGACACTGTAGAAGCCATTATCCTGCAAGGCATTCATTACCTGCATGAAATCGCCATACCGAGTCTGCTGGTCTGCACGAATGAAGATACGCTCATCGTCGGGATTGCGACCACCGATCAGACGCCGGAGATCATCCCCGAGGCCTTCGACGCTGGTCCGTCCGTCGCCGATGAAGACATCGCCGTCCGACTGGATGGAGATGAACACCGGCTTGGGCGGGTTCTCTTGCGGGGGAGCGACCGCGCGGGGCAGTGTCACCTCCACCGACACGGTGGCCAAAGGCGCGGCCACCATGAAGATGATGAGGAGAACCAGCATGATATCAACGAAAGGCGTAACGTTGATATCCGCGTTCTGCTCGACGTGATACCTGCCGCCGCCGCCTCCGGAAAGTTTGGCGGCCATCGGGCTTAGGCTCCCTTGTCGAGCTGACGCGAGATGGCGTTCAGCAGTTCCGCGGCGAAGCCGTCAGAGCGGGTGCCATAGGCCGAGATGCGGGTGTTGAAGTAGTTGTAGAAGATAACCGCCGGGATAGCGGCGAACAGACCGATACCGGTGGCCAGCAGCGCCTCGGCGATACCGGGGGCGACGACGGCCAGGTTGGTGGTGTTCGACTGGGCGATACCGATAAAGGAGTTCATGATCCCGTAAACGGTACCGAACAGACCCACGAACGGGCCGGTCGAACCGGTCGAGGCCAGGAACTGCTGTCCACCCGACAGACGGGCAGCCAGACCGGCCTGAACGGCGGCAACGGCGGATTGGGCACGGAACAGAGCCGAGTCGCGGTGATCGCCGGTGACGCTCAGGCCCGCCTGACGCGACAGTTCGATTTCTTCGGTCGCCGCAGCGGCCATGTCGGCCAGCGGGTTGCCGTCGAACTCGTCCGACGTCGCCACGCGGCGCATGTCGGCAATCGTGCGGGCCCCACGGAAGGACTCCAGGAACTGGTCGGTCTTGCGGTTCAGGCCACCAAATTCGAAGATTTTGATGAGGAGAATGGTCCAGGAGAAGATGGAGGCCAGGACCAGGCCGATCATGACGACCTTAACGACCAGGCCGGCTTCCATGAACATGGAGACCGGAGTGATGTCGCCGTGGCCTTCGCCGCCAACGGCGTCGCCGACGTTGCCGGGATCGGTTTCAGTGGTGGCCGCCGGGGCCGGAGCCGGGGTGGCGGCCGGGGCAGCCGCAGCCGGAGCGGTGGCGGCCGGCGGTGTCGTGGCGTCCTGCGCCAGCACCGGAGTGCCCGTCATCAGGACGGCAGCGCCGGCCAGAGCGAGAATGATGTTCGTCTTCTTGAGCATAGTTCGCCAGTTCCTGCTGTGGTCTGACTCGAGGGACCCATGAGCCGTGATCGAAATCCCGACCCAGTGAAATGTGATCGCCCGCCGGATCGACCCAGAGGGTTGATCGACGAACGCCTTAATAACGCTTCCGGTTGCCATCGGCGACCGGGGCGCTTCGCGACACCAAAAGGACAAGTCCCTTCGGCTTTGGACGGATACGCAAAGATTGCGGTCAAAGTCCTTTGGCGAACGCATAACAGAGCGTCAACCCTGCATCCGTGCTTTTCCCCCTAAGCGGGAGCGGTAACGAAGTTTGACCATATGTAACGGGGAAAGCGACAATTTCATGATTGTCCAAAAGCCCGCCACGCCTGGATCCAAACCTTTGCGGTAAGGAAAAGGGCCACGGGGGCTGTGGTGCCTGGGGGCGGATTCGAACCACCGACACGCGGATTTTCAATCCGCTGCTCTACCAACTGAGCTACCCAGGCGCGCCACCGGCTCGCGGGAGGGCGGTCTATAGGCGAGCCGCTTTCGGGTGTCCAGCGGTCACCGTCACTCTTCCGAACGATCCTGCGTCGGGATCTCGTCATCCTCGGCCGGAACGGCATAGGAGCCGGTCAGCCAGCGCCCCAGATCGACGTCGGCGCATCGCTTCGAACAGAAGGGCCGGTACTCGGCCTCGGCCGGATGCTTCTTGCAGATGGGACAGATCGCCATGGGTCAGACCCCTTCTATATGACAGCGTCCGGGACGGACCGTCGGATCAGCGATCACAGCCGCCCGCGGGCCCAGCGCCGCCACCAGCGGTGCCGCCAATGCGGCCTCATCAGGGCAGCAGCGGGCCGCATGGCGCGGCGTGGCCGTGTCAGACAGCAGTGCCCTGCGAAGCGCGCGTATAACCGCGATGGCGCGGGTCTGGAGTGATCGCCTGCCATCCAGGTCGTTCACCCGTTCCTCGATCGGGGTGAACTGCCAGGGCATTGCGATCTGGAGCACACCGAATCGGCTGACCGGGCCGTAGGCGATGTGGCGCGCCGTCCGGGGATCGCCCCCGAAGGCGGCGCGAGCGGCGGCCAGCAAGGCCTCTCCGTCCCGGCCACTGCCCACGACGTCGATGACAACCAACCCACCCCAGCCTTTCAGTCGGATCAGCCGCGCCGCTTGAAAAAGACCTGCGCGATTCGCCTGATCCCTGCCCCGCGCCGCATCGCGGCCGGGCAGCCGGGCATGATCGATATCCACCGCGACCAGGGCGCGGGTCCGCTGAACCGCCAAATCCAGTCCCAGTTCGGAAAAGACGACCGTTTCCGCCAGGGCCTGTTCCTCGGCCTCCAGCGACGCGTCGATCGCGTCGAGACCCTGCTGAACCTCGGCACCGGGGGCCCATTCAGCCAGAAACGCGCGGACGCCTTGCCCGGCCTGAACCAGTCGGGGCGGTCCCTCCCCTGCCCCCAGGCGCTTCACGGTCGCGCCCTTGCCAGCGCGGGGTTCGGCGGTGACCTCGACGTGAATCATCTCGCCCACACGTCCGACCGAGCCCTTCCCGGGAGGCAGATAGGCGGCCTGGTCCGTGCCCAGATCGACGAAGGCGCCATTCAGGCCGCTGTCGATCGCCTCGATTCGTCCGATGGATTGAGCGCCCAGGCGATGGGCCGCGATATCGCCGTCCCGATGGATCAACAGCCGTTCATAACGTCCATCCCGCGCGATGACGCCGCGAACCTCGCCCGGCGTGTCGTCCAGGAAGGCTTCCAGCGTCATGGGCGATTCGGCTGCCAGCCGATGCCCACCAGCAGGTTCACCGTCTCGTATAGCGGCAATCCCATGACCGCCGGGTGACTGCCGACGATCCGGCGCACGAAGGCCCCCGCTGGGCCCTGGATGCCGTATCCGCCCGCCTTGCCGCGCCAGTCGCCCGAGGCGACATAGGTGGCGATCTCGGCATCGGACAGGGTCTTGAAGGCCACGCGCGTCTCGACCACCCGCGTGGCCAGCCGGCCTGCATGGGCCACGGCGACGGCGGTATGAACACGGTGATTGCGCCCGGACAGAAGCCGCAAGAAGCGCGTCACCTCGGCCTCGTCTGCCGCTTTTTCCAACAGCCGACGCCCGACGGACACCACCGTATCGGCGGCCAGGACACAGGCATCGGGATGCCGATCGGCAATGGCCTGGGCCTTGGTCCGGGCCAGGCGCTCGGCCAGACGCGGCGGCGTCTCGCCCTTCTGCGGGGTTTCGTCGATGTCGGCGGGTTCGATTCGGTCGGGAACGATCCCGACCTGCGCCAGAAGTTCGATCCGGCGCGGGCTGGCCGAGGCCAGCACCAGTTCAGGACGGCTCGTCACGAGCCCGTCCTTACTTGAAGCGATAGGTGATGCGGCCCTTGGTCAGGTCATAGGGCGTCATCTCGACCAGGACCTTGTCGCCAGCCAGAACCCGAATCCGGTTCTTGCGCATCTTGCCCGCGGTGTGGGCGATGATCTCGTGATCGTTCTCGAGCGTCACGCGGAAGGTCGCGTTGGGCAGCAGCTCGCTGACCACTCCGGGAAACTCAAGCAGTTCTTCCTTAGCCATGCGGCCTCTCGCGCCCTGTTCCATACGATTTCGGACCCCGGCCGGGCGTGGGCAGGGGTCTCAAGAAGGTGGCGCTAATGCACGAAAACTGAGCGCTAGTCGAGTTCTGCGGTTCAGTGCCCGGGCGATCGCCTATCCCTTGACCCGCCAGGTCGCGCCCTGGGGCCCGTCCATGACCACGACATCCAGGGCGTTCAGGCGGTCGCGGATGCGGTCCGCCTCAGCCCAGTCCTTGGCGGCGCGGGCGGCGGCGCGTTGTTCCAGCAAGGCCTCGACCTCGACGCGCAGGGCGTCGGTGACATCGCCTTCCAGCCAGGCGGCCGGATCGGACTGCAACACGCCCAGCAGATTCGCTGCTGCCAACAGCCGTCCCTTGGCGACAGCCACGGCGTCCAGATCGCCCGCCGTCATGCCGCGCTCGATCTCGCTGGACAGGGCAAACAGGGTCGCCATGGCGCCCGGGGTGTTCAGGTCGTCTTCGATCGACGTCAGGAAGTCCTCGGGCGGACCGTCGTCGATGGCCGTCACGCCTGCGGCCCGGTGCAAGGCCCCATAAAGACGGTCCAGGTTCTTTCGACTCTGATCCAGCAGCCCCTGGTTCCAGTCCAGCGGCTGGCGATAGTGGGCACTGAGCAGGGCCCAGCGCACGACCTCGCCCGGCATGGACTGCACCAGGTCATGCAGCAGCAGGACATTGCCGATCGACTTGGACATCTTTTCCGCATCGACGGTCAGAAAGCCGTTGTGCATCCAGTAGCGGCTATATTCCCCATGCGCCTGATCGCCATGGGCATGGCCATGGGCGCAGACGCCCTGGGCGATTTCGTTCTCGTGGTGGGGAAAGACCAGGTCGATGCCGCCGCCGTGAATGTCGATGGGCAGGCCCAGCACCTGTTCGATCATCGCTGAGCATTCGATGTGCCAACCGGGTCGGCCTGCCCCCCAGGGCGAGGGCCAGGACGGTTCGCCCTCCTTGGACGGTTTCCACAGCACGAAGTCGTGGGCATTCTTCTTGTACGGTGCCACCTCGACCCGGGCCCCGGCGATCATGTCGTCCAGGTTCCGGCCCGACAGACGGCCATAGTTGGGATAGGACGAGACGTCGAACAGCACATGCCCCTCGGCGGCATAGGCGCAGCCGGCCTCCATGATGGCGGCGATCTGGGCGACGATCGGCTCGATATGATCGGTGACGTGGGGCGCAATGTCCGGAGCCGAGACGTTCAGCCGGGCCATGTCCTCCAGATAGGCGGCTTCATACCGGGCCGTCACGTCGCCGATCGGCACGCCCTCGCGCGCGGCCTTGGCATTGATCTTGTCGTCCACGTCGGTGACGTTCCGGGCATAGACGACCTTGTCTGCCCCATAGGTGCGGCGCAGCAGTCGGACCAGCACGTCGAACACCACCGGCGGCCGCGCATTGCCGATGTGGGCATAGTCATAGACCGTGGGGCCACAGACATAGAGGGTGACCCGTTCGGGATCGCGCGGGATGAAGACGCGCTTTTCACGGACCAGGGTATCGTGGATCATCAGCGGCATAATGCAGCGGTGGCCTTCGGTTTTCTTGCGAGACGGACGGGATCGCCCATATAGCCGGTTCGCCGCATCCGCGAACAGCGGATCGGCGTAGAACAGGGAGCGCGGCGCGCGTCCATCCGGAACCGTCGTTCCGGCGCCACTGAGCCGTGACGGAAACGAGAATGAGCCTGATCCCCGCCAAACCCGTCCTGGTCGGCGTGAACGACGCCGTAGAGCGCCCGTCGCGTGACGAAGCCATGCAGGCCGTGCGAACCCTGCTGGCCTGGGCCGGCGACAATCCGGACCGCGAAGGTCTGAAGGACACGCCCAAGCGGGTGGTCGATGCCTATTCCGAATGGTTCGAAGGCTATGACGCCGATCCGGCCAAGGAACTGAGCCGCACGTTCGAGGACGTGCAGGGCTATGACGACATGGTCCTGCTGCGGGACATCGAGGTGGAAAGCCACTGCGAGCATCACATGGCCCCTTTCCTGGGCAAGGCCTATGTCGCCTATCTGCCCACGGAAAAGGTGGTCGGCATTTCCAAGATCGCGCGCGTGGTCGAGATCTACTCCAAGCGCCTCCAGACGCAGGAAACCCTGACCCAGGAAATCGCCAACGCCCTCGAATCACATCTGAACCCTGCCGGGGTCGCCGTGCTGATCGATGCCGAACACCAGTGCATGACGACGCGCGGGGTGCATCACCGCCACGTTTCGACCATCACGACGCGGTTTACCGGTGCCTTTAAGACCGACCAGACCCTGATCGACCGCTTCCTGAAACTGGCCAAGGCCTGACGGTTCGCCCGACGCGGGTATTTCCTGTTTCGGAACCATCCCGATGCCGAGATCGCTTTACAAGCGCGGCGCAGGACGCCAAGAGACGAAACAACTATGACCTGCCTGCCGCGTGTCGCGCCGGGCCTTGATGGAGATCGGAGCCCATGGGCGCCAAACTTTCCGGGCCGGGTGGCCAGGGCGGCAAGACGATCAGTCAGAACGCCGACATCAACGTCACCCCGTTTGTCGACATCATGCTGGTGTTGCTGATCATCTTCATGGTGGCCGCGCCGCTGGCCACCGTCTCGATCCGACTGGACCTGCCGCCTCCCGTGCCGAATTCCAATCCGGACGACGAAGAGCCGGTCTACATCACCATCCAAGAGTCGGGCTCGATCTTCCTGGCGGATCGTCAGACCACGCTGGAAACCCTGGACGCCGACCTTTGCGCTGCCCTGGGCGGCGGGACTGCCTGTCGGGAAGAGCGCGTGTTCGTCCGCGCCGACGCCGAGGTGAAGTACAACCAGTTCATGGAAGTCATGAACAAGCTTCAGGAAACCGGCTTCCTCAAGGTCGGCCTGCTGAACGAAGACATCGAATAGGACCAACGTCCATTCGAACGATCAAAGGGGTCGCGTCCTTCGGGCGCGGCCCTTTTTCTTTGTCGCATTTGCGGCTGTGGTGATTCGGCTGGTTGAACCCCCGGCTGAACGTCCTAGCTAAGACGTCCCCCTTACGGAGCGCCTTCATGACCGACCAGCCCGCGATCACCGTCGACGGCCACACCATTCCCCTGTTGGGATTCGGCACCTGGCAGCTGGAGCCGGTGGACGCGCGCCGCATGGTGGCCGAGGCCCTGCGCATCGGCTATCGCCACATCGACACCGCCTGGATCTACAAGAACGAGGCGGCCGTAGGGGACGGCATCCGGGACGCCATCGCCGCCGGCCATGTAGCGCGTGAGGATATCTGGCTGACGACCAAGATCTGGGTCGCCCATTTCGAACGCGACGCCCTGCTGCGACAGGCGCGCGAATCGGCTGACAGCCTGGGCTTCACGCCCGACCTGCTGCTGCTTCACTGGCCGAAAAAGACGCCGTCCTTTGCCGAAACGATCGGGGCGCTGAACGAGGCTCAGGATCAGGGCCTGACCCGCTCCATCGGCCTGTCCAACTTCCCCTCGGCCGAGTTCCGTCAGGCCCAGACGCTGTCCAAGGCGCGCCTGGTAACCAATCAGGTCGAGTATCACCCCTATCTGAAGCTGTTCACCCTGCTGGCGACGGCGGGCGAGCTGGGATCGTCGATCACCGCCTGGTCGCCCCTGGCCCAGGGCGCGGTGGCCGAAGACTCCACCATCATCGACGTCGGCAAGGCGCACGGGAAGACGGCCGCCCAGGTCACCCTGCGCTGGCTGATCCAGCAAGGCGTGATCGCCATTCCCCGCACCACCAAGGTCCATCGCGCCGAAGAAAGCTTCGACATCTTCGACTTCAGCCTGTCGGACGAGGAGATGGATCGCATCCATGCCCTGGCGCGTCCGGACGGCCGCCTGGGCGACTGGCTCGACAAGGACTTCAACTGGGATCAAGAATGGGCGTGAAGCACCGCAGCTAGACGGTGTCACAACAGGGAGACGACCTGATGGGCTTTGTTCTCGGCTTTCCCGGTATCGATCCGCTCGACGCGGCCATAGGGGCGCGGCTGAAACGCTGGCGTGAACAGCGGGGCATCCCCATCGACGATCTGGCCCGCGCCATCGCCATGTCACCCGAGGACGCCCGCCGGGCCGAGGCAGGCCGCGCCCACCTGACGACCGCACAGATCGGGGCCGCGACCGCCCATCTGCGCCTGCCGCTATGGGCCCTAGTGTCGGATACGCGTGCCTATTGATCCTGACCGGCGGTCATTCCGTGACAGACCGCGTCAGATCGAACTCGACGCGAAAGAACCGTCCCGCCGGACGCCGCAGCTCATAGGCAAAGATCCGTCCCGGCTGGACCTCGACCGCCCAGACATTGGTGGTCGAGACTGAGGCATCCCAGGCGTTGAACAGCTCGATCGAAAAATCGTCGACCGGGAACTCCTGGCGCTGGGCCGTCCCTTCGCTTGATGTGTCGCCGCCATACCAGTGCAGGCCGTCGGGCTTGCCCTGGGGGTCGCGGTGATCGTGCTTCAGCGTCAGCCCCTCGCCTGTCCGGGTCACCACCCAGGTGCGCGACCGGTCTTCGCCGACCCAGAAGGGAATGCGGATTTCGTCCGCCGAACAGTCCCGGACATGCATCAGCAGCCTGGACGAGGCAAAGCTGGCATCGGCCGGGTCTGTCGTCACCACCCGCCCCTCGAACCTCTGTCCGCACAGTGCCGAGAGATTGGCGAAAAAACCGTCCTGAGCAGACGGCGCAGGGGGGAGGCTGGTGCAGGCCGACAGCATCAGGGCGGCAGCGGCGGCGGCGATCTTGGCGAAATGGATCATGGCGCGAGCCTAGCCATACGGGCCGCCCTTGCCTACCCGACGCGGTATGGGACGGGAACGCGAACAGCCGTTGACTTACCCGCGAGCCTGAGTATGTTCCGCGCCTCTCATTTTAGCGGCTTTCGCCGTCGCAAAGGTATCCTCCGATGGCCAAACCGGCTTCAATCAAGATCCGCCTGAACTCCACGGCGGACACCGGCTTCTTCTACGTCACCAAGAAGAATGCCCGCACCAAGACCGAGAAGATGGTCGTCAACAAATACGACCCGGTCATCCGCAAGCATGTCGAGTTCAAGGAAGGCAAGATCAAGTAAACCTTGATCCAGGGCGTTCGCGCCCGGCCTGACAACAATCGAAACGCCCGGTCAGCGATGACCGGGCGTTTTGCTATGTCCGACGAACACGTGAGGTGATCAGGCGGCCCGCGCGATGACCTGGTTACGACCGCGCGCCTTGGCCTCATAGACGCCCTCGTCCGCGCGCTTCAGCAGGGCTTCGGGGGTCTCTCCGGCGGCATGGCTGGTGGCCACGCCGATCGAGATGGTCACGGTCAGTTCCTCGCGCCCGTCCATGACCCGGAACGGTGCACCGCCCACGTCGCGGCGGATGCGTTCGGCGATCATCAGGGCCGACTCCATCGAAGTGTCGGGCATGACCACCACAAACTCTTCGCCCCCCAGACGGCACGGCAGGTCGATGGCCCGCACATTCGTGGCGACCCGCACCGCGAACTCACGCAGCACTTCGTCCCCGGCGTCGTGGCCAAAGCCGTCGTTGATCGCCTTGAAGTGGTCGATGTCCAGAACCAGCACCGACACGCCGGGGCCGCCATGGTTGGCCCGCCCGACCAGGGCCTGGAGCTGTCCGGCCATATAGCGCCTGTTATGCAGGCCGGTCAGGGCGTCGGTGACCGCCATCTCCAGGCTGTAGTCCAGCTTCTGTCTCAGGAAGTCGGCATAGCGTTTGCGGCGGACCTGGGTGCGGGCCCGCGCGGCCAGCTCCTCCGGGTCCACCGGCTTGGTCAGGATGTCGTTGACACCCAACTCCAGCGCCTTGATCAGGCGGGGCCGATCCGCCGGATCGACGATGGCCAGGATCGGCGTGCGCCGGCTGGCCTCGGTCGAGCGCGTCTGGGCAATCAGGCGCAGACCATCGAACTCGGCCGCCGCCACATTGACGATCATCAGGTCGATGGGACCGCGTGCCGCCATCAGAGCCACGGCGGGATCGGTCTCGATCGCCGGACGATGTTCGTCCGAAAGTCGGGCCAGGACCTTTTCGGCCTGACGGGGATTGTCGTCCACGATCAGAACCCGGCCACCGGCAGCGCGCAGCCGCCCGGCCGAATCGGTATCGACCCCCAGTCGGCGGCCGCTTTCCTCGCGCTCGCGCAGTTCGTCCATCACCTCCTTGAGGCGGACCAGCGAGCGCACCCGCGCCATCAGGATGACGTCGTCGATCGGCTTGGTGACAAAATCGTCGGCCCCGGCATCCAGGCCACGTATCCGGTCCTCGCGCCCGTCCAGGGCCGTGACCAGAACCACGGGAATATGCCGCGTCGCCGGATCGGCCTTCAGCCGCCGACAGGTCTCGAACCCGTCCATGCCCGGCATCATGACGTCCAGCAGGATGATGTCCGGCTGATGCTCTGCGGCCAGACGGATGGCCGTGGGGCCGTCGTGGCCCGTCATGACCTCATAATATTCGAGCGTCAGCTTGGCTTCCAGAAGCCGAACGTTGGCTTCCACATCATCGACAACCAGGATGCGTGCGGTCATCGGCTATCCCAGGTGCGTTCGCACGACGTCGAGGAAATGCATCACCGAGATCGGCTTGGAGATATAGGCCTCACAGCCACCCTGACGGATCCGCTCCTCGTCGCCCTTCATGGCAAAGGCCGTAACGGCCACCACAGGAATATGGGCCAGTTCCTCGTCGTCCTTCAGCCATTTGGTGACTTCCAGGCCGGAAATCTCGGGCAGCTGAATGTCCATCAGGATCAGATCAGGCCGATGCGCACGCGCTAGCGCCAACGCCTGCAACCCCTCGCGGGTCTGCAGGGTCGCGTACCCCTGAGAGTCGAGCAGGTCATGAAACAGCTTCATGTTCAGCTCGTTATCCTCGACAATGAGGATGGTCTTGGACATGGTCACCCGGCCTGTCGCCTGTGGAATGCGCGGCTGCGCCTGAGGCGTTTTCGCCATCTTCGAATGCACTTTTGCCCCGCCAGTCTTAAGGTGGGGTGAAACCGTATCGACACCGTCATTCCGGGGCGCTCGAAGAGCGAACCCGGAACCCAGGGGTTCAGCTGCGGTCCTGGGTTCCGGGTTCCGCTGCGCGGCCCCGGAATGACGAGGTTAAGTTGTGAAATCCATCTGCCGCGATTGCGATTGGACAGGCGAACAGCCTGCCGACCGCTGTCCATCGTGCGGGTCGCGTCGGGTGGTCCGCCATGCAGAACTGGACACCCTGGCGATCGCTCACCTGGACTGCGACGCCTTCTATGCCTCGGTCGAAAAACGGGATCGTCCGGAGCTGCGCGATCGTCCCGTGATCATCGGCGGTGGCAAGCGGGGCGTAGTCTCCACCGCCTGCTATGTCGCGCGCCTGTCGGGCGTCGGCTCGGCCATGCCGATGTTCAAGGCGCTGAAGGCCTGTCCCGACGCCGTGGTCCTGAAACCCGATTTCGCCAAGTATCAGATCGAGAGCGACCGCATCCTGGGCGCGCTGGCGCAGCTGACGCCCCTGATCCAGACCCTGTCGCTGGATGAAGCCTGGGTCGATCTGTCGGGGACCGAGCGACTGAACGGCGGCCCGCCGGCCCTGCAGTTGATCCGGCTTCAGCGGCGGATCGAGAAGGAAGTTGGCCTGACCGTCTCGATCGGTCTGGCCCCGAACCGCTTCCTGGCCAAGGTGGCGTCCGAGATGGACAAGCCGCGCGGCTTCACGGTCCTGGGGTCCGAGGCCCCTGCCCTGCTGGCCCCGCGTCCCGTCTCGATCCTGCCCGGCGTCGGGCCCGTGTTCACCCGCACCCTGCGCAGCGACGGGTTTGCCACCGTCGGCGACCTGGCCGGCGCCGATCCGCGCGACCTGATCCGCCGCTATGGCGACTGGGGCCTTCGCCTGCACGACCTGGCCCATGGCCGCGACAGCCGGACAGTCAATCCCGAACACGACCGCAAGGGGATGAGCGCCGAGACCACCTTCAACGAGGATCTGACCTCGGTCGAAGACCTGGAGGCCCGGCTCTGGCCCCTGTGCGACAAGCTGGCGTCCAAGGCCCGGCGCGACGGCGTGGCCAGCCGGGTCGTGGTGCTGAAGCTGCGGCGTACGGACTTCAAGATCGTCACCCGACGCGCCACCCTGCCCGAGCCGGTCCAGACGGCGCGCGCCCTGTTCGCTGCCGCCCGATCCATGCTGGGCCCGGAACTGGGCCGCCCCTATCGGCTGATCGGCGTGGGCATGGCCGAGGTGATCGATGCGGTCGATGTGCCCGCCCTCTTCGAGACCGCCGAGGCCCGCACCCTGAAGACCGAAACCGCCATCGATGCCCTGCGGGCTAAGTTCGGCCAGGATGCCGTCATGGCCGGCCGGTCGCTGAAGCCCGGATCAACGCGACCTTAAAGACTGGGGCCCATCCTGTCCGGATGAACGCCTTTGTCGACAAGATGCGCCGCCGGGCCGGGCGGTATCTGGATGTCCGTCCGGTGGCGATCGCGCCCGCGCGCGGCATCCTCAGCCTCAGCTTCGACGACATTCCCGTCTCGGCCTGGACCGAGGCCGGGCCGGTCATGGCCGACCATGGGGTCAAGGCGACCTATTATGTCTGTGGCGGGCTGTCGGACGGTACCAATATGGACCTGCCCCAATTCGGCAGCGGCCATCTGCAAGCGTTGTTCGAGGCAGGGCACGAAGTCGGCTGCCACACCTATGAGCATGTCTCGACCCTGACGCTCAGCCCCGCCGAACTGGACGCCAGCCTGGCCCGCAATGCCGCCTGGGTGGCCGAGCGGCTGGACGGCCATGTCATGACCACCTTCGCCTATCCGTTCGGCGATTGCGCCCTGGGCGCCAAGGCCGTGATCGACAAGCGATTCCTGTGCGGGCGCGGCGTTCGCGATGGCGTCAATACGGGCCGTGCCGACCGGGCCAATCTTCAGGCGATCGGCCTGGAATCGCGGCGACTGTCCGGCTACGACCTCGAAGCCCTGGTGGCCGAGACCGCCCGGACGGGCGGCTGGCTGATCGCCTATGGCCATGACGTTTCGGACCGCCCGACCCCCTATGGCTGCACGCCCGACGACCTGGATCGCCTGATCCGCCTGGCCCGCGCTGCCGATCTGGACATCCTGCCGGTGGCCTCGGCGTGGAGCCGGGTCGCGGCCTGACCGGCGCGACGAAAGACCCGACTTCTCCCACACGGGCCGGACAGCTATGGGAGGGGCATGACCCTGCCCTTCGCGCCTGCGCCCTTTCCCCTCGCCCGTCCGCGTCGCCTGCGGGCCTCGCCCTGGGTGCGGCGGCTGGTGGCGGAGATCACCGTGACGCCGGCCGATCTGATCTGGCCGCTCATCGTCCATGATGGGGCGGACGACCGGGTGGCGGTGCCCTCCATGCCCGGCGTTTTCCGCCTTTCGCCGCGCGAGGCCGCCAAGGCAGCGATCGAGGCGCGAGATCTTGGCATACCGGCGGTGGCCCTGTTCCCCAATGTGGACGGCGCGATCAAGGATGCGGTCGGCACCGGCGCAACCGACCCCGACGGCCTGATCCCCGACTGTATCAAGGCCATCAAGGACGCCGCCCCCGAGATCGGCGTGATCTGCGATGTCGCCCTGGACTGCTACACCGATCACGGCCACGACGGCGTGGTCGAGGATGACCGGGTGCTGAACGATGCCTCGCTGGAGCGGTTGGCCGAACAGGCCTTCATCCAGGCCCATGCCGGGGCTGATGTCGTTGCCCCTTCCGACATGATGGACGGCCGGGTCCAGGCGATCCGCGAGGCGCTGGAGGCCAACGGATTCCACGACACCCTGATCCTGTCCTATGCCGCCAAATACGCCTCGGCCTTCTATGGGCCCTATCGCGACGCGGTCGGTTCGGCGGCGATGCTGGTCGGCGACAAGAAGACCTATCAGATGGACCACGCCAACTCCGACGAGGCCCTGCGCGAAGTGGCCATGGACATTGCCGAGGGAGCCGACATGGTGATGGTCAAGCCCGGCATGCCCTATCTGGATATCGTCCGGCGGGTGTCCGAGACCTTCAAAGTGCCGACCTTCGCCTATCAGGTGTCGGGCGAGTACGCGATGATACAGGCGGCAGTGGCCCATGGCTGGCTGGACCAGGACCGCGCCATCCTGGAAACCCTGACGGGGTTCAAGCGCGCGGGCTGCGCCGGTGTCCTGACCTATTTCGCCCCCCGGGCGGCACGGCTGCTCGGCACCTGACGCGCGCTTTCCATTCTGCCTGAAATGGGGTCAGACTGGCGGCTGGCCATCAGGGAGCGTGCCATGAAGATCGTCACCAGCCTGAGTTTTCGCGGTCAGTGCCGAGAGGCGTTCGAATTCTATGCCCGCGTGCTGGGCGGAAAGGTCACCGCTGCCTTTCCGTATGGCGAGGGGCCGCCCGATATGCCGGTGGGTCCGCAGTACAAGGACTGGCTGATGCATTGCTGGCTGGAGGTCGGCGATCAGGCCATCATGGGGGCGGACATGGACACCGACTGGTCCCCCAATATCGACAAGCCCAAGAACGGCTTCGACGTCACCCTGCATACCGATGATGCGGCAGAGGCCAAAGGCTGGTTCGACGCCCTGTCCGAGGGCGGCAAGGTGGTCATGCCGTTCGGCCCTACCTTCTGGTCGCCCGGCTATGGATCGCTCATCGACCGGTTCGGCGTGCCGTGGATGGTCAATGTGAACGGCGATCCAGCCGCCTAGCGCAGGCGCGCCTTCAGGCTGGAGGTGTCCCAGCGCCCGCCGCCCATGGCCTGAACCTCGGCATAATAGCCGTCGACCAGACGGGTCAGGTCCAGTTCCGCTCCATTGGCCTGGGCTTCGTCCAGCACCAGGCCCAGGTCCTTGCGCATCCAGTCGACGGCGAAGCCGAAGTCGAAGCGGCCTTCCGCCGCCGTCTTCCAGCGATTGTCCATCTGCCAGGACTGGGCCGCCCCCTTGGACACGGCGTCATAGACGGCATCGGTATCCAGACCGGCGGCCTGGGCGAAATGTACCGCCTCGGCCAGGCCCTGGACCACGCCGGCGATGGCGATCTGGTTGACCATCTTGGTCAGCTGGCCCGCGCCGGACGGACCCATGTGTTTAACGGCCTTGGCATAGGCGCGGATCACCGGCTCGGCCCGGTCCAGGGCCTGGGCGTCTCCACCCGCCATGACACTGAGCTGACCGGCCTCGGCCCCTGCCTGCCCGCCCGACACCGGAGCATCGATAAAGGACAGGCTGTGTGCGGCGGCCAGGGCCGACATCTCGCGCGCCACGGTCGCCGAGGTGGTGGTGTGATCCACGATCACGGCCCCCGGTGCCAGCTGCGGGATCGCCTGGTTCACGACCGCCCGGACGTCATCATCATTGCCGACGCACAGGATGAACACCTCTGCACCGGTCGCCGCCTCAGCCACGGAGGCCGCGAACCGTGCCTTGTGGGCCTCGGCCCAGGCGCGTGCCTTGTCGGGCGAGCGGTTGAACCCGACGACGTCATGGCCAGCCGCGACCAGATGGCCCGCCATCGGCGCACCCATCACGCCCAGTCCCGCAAAGCCGATCTTCATGATGCCTCCTCGGGCGCAATGCCGTAGCGGCCCCGGAAATAGGTCAACCCATCGCCCGCACCCGCCTCGAACCGCTCCACCCGGCCGACGATGATAATGTGATCCCCCATCGGCAGCCGCTCGTGGATGACGCAGTCGAAGCGGGCCAGCACCTGCGTCAGCTGCGGCGCGGATTGGGGCTGGCGCACATGGTCGCTGTCCTGCAGGGCCCAGTCGCCGCGCGCGAACCGGTTGGCCCGATCCCGGTCCCCGGCCGCCAGCATGTGCAGCGAGAACCGCTCCGCCGCCGCGAACACCGGTGCCCGCTCCGACCGCTCGTCCAGACACCACAGGATCAGCCGCGGCTGCAGCGACACGGAGGTGAACGAGTTGACCGTCAGCCCGATCGGCCCTTGCGGCCCATCGGCCGTCACCACGCAGACACCGGTGGCAAACGTGCCCAGCGCCCGGCGATAGGCCAGGGTCTCGGCGGCATGGTCGGGCAAGGGTTCCAGCGTCACGGCACCGACCTAAAGCGCCATGGGCAAAAGGGAAAGCGCGTTCGATGTCGCGGAGGGGAAACCCGCCCTTAACCTTGTTGGGCAAGGGTCGTTCAGCGCAGTTTCGGGGCCCATTTCATGTCCATGAGCGATCGTCCGATCCTCATCAAGAAGATCAAGAAGGTCCAGGGCGGCGGCCACCATGGTGGCGCGTGGAAGGTCGCCTATGCCGACTTCGTGACGGCCATGATGGCCTTCTTCCTGTTGATGTGGCTGATCAACACGACGGACCCGGAGCAAAAGCGCGGCATTGCCGAATATTTTGCCCCGGCCAGCGTGTCGGCCACGACGTCGGGATCGGGCGGCATCCTGGGCGGCACGGCCCTGGGCGAGGACGGGTCCAAGAGTTCCGGTTCCATGTCCGTGACCGAACTGGCTCCCGAAGCCCCGGCCGATGCGCCCGAGGAGGCTGGACAGAGCCAGAACCTGGCCGCCGCCAGCGAAGAGGCCTTGCGGGACGAAATCGCCCGCCGGGAGGCCGCCGACTTCACCTCCGCTGCCGAGTCCCTGCGTCAGGCCATGCAGTCGATGCCGGAGCTGGCCGAACTGTCGAAACACCTCATCATCGATCAGACGCCCGAGGGACTGCGGATCCAGCTGGTCGATCAGGAAGGCCGCTCGATGTTCGACCAGAACTCGGGCCGTCCAAATGCCCGGGCGCAGCTGCTGCTGCGAGCTGTCGCGCGCGTGGTGAACCAACTGCCCAACCGCATCTCCATCACCGGCCACACCAGTGCGCAGCCGGGGTCAAGCCGGGCCAGCGGGCCGAATGACTGGTCGCTGTCGGCCGAGCGGGCCAATCAATCGCGGCTGGTGCTGCAAGGGGCCGGGGTCGATCCGGACCGGGTCTATTCGGTGGCGGGCAAGGCGGGGTCTGATCCCCTCTACCCCGACGATCCGACCCTGGCCGGGAATCGCCGTATCGCCATCGTGCTGTTGCGCGAGGCACCGGTCTTGCCGACCGACACCAGCTTCTGATGTCGCAAGCCCGCCGCGCGAACGGGCTTGCGATGACGACGCGGATCACGCCAAATCTCCCGATGTTGCAACGCGTGCCGAAATTCAACCGAAACAGCGGGTCAGCGTGAGCCTGTGACCCAGCATTTCCCGTATCGTCAGCTCCGGTTCTACATGACGGCGACGGCACCATGCCCTTATCTGCCGGGACTGACGGAACGGAAGGTCTTTGCCAACCTGCCTTTTTCGGACGGGGCCTGGGTCAATGACGAGCTGACTCAGGCGGGTTTTCGGCGCAGCCAGAACATCGCCTATCGCCCGGCCTGCGACAGCTGCGAGGCCTGTGTGTCGGTACGCCTGCCCGTGCCGGAGTTCGTGCCCAGCCGGTCCCATCGCCGTATCCTGCGCCGCAACGCCGACCTGACGCGCGACCTCGTCGAGGCCGAGGCCACAGTCGAACAGTTTGATCTGCTGCGCCGCTATCTGGAAGGCCGACATCCCGGCGGCGGCATGAGCGACATGGGCTGGCTGGACTATGTCGCCATGGTCGAGGACACCGCCGTCCGCACCCATCTGATCGAATATCGCCTGCCCTCGCCCGACAGCGGCCCCGGTGATCTGGTGGGCGTGGTCCTGACCGACACCCTCGCGGACGGTCTGTCGCTGGTCTACAGCTTCTTTGATCCGGAGCTGGAGCGGCGCAGCCTGGGCGTCTTCGCCATTCTGGATCACCTGCGTCAGGCGGCCGCGCTGAAACGCCCGTTCGTCTATCTGGGCTATTGGGTCCAGGGCTCGCCCAAGATGGACTACAAGGCCAATTTCCGGCCCATGGAAGCCTTGACCAGGCGCGGTTGGGAACGCCTGGCCTAAAGCCTCGCCTGCCCTATTTCAGCAGCATGCCGTCCCCGTAATACAGGCCCTGGTCGCCCAGCATTTCCTCGATCCGCAGCAGCTGGTTGTATTTGGCCGTGCGGTCCGAACGGGCCAGGGAGCCGGTCTTGATCTGTCCGCAGTTGGTGGCCACGGCCAGGTCAGCAATGGTCGAGTCCTCAGTCTCGCCCGAGCGGTGGCTCATCACCGCGGTATAGCCCGCGCGGTGGGCCATATCGACGGCATCCAGGGTCTCGGACAGGGTGCCGATCTGGTTGACCTTGATCAGGATGGAGTTGGCCAGGCCCTCGCCGATCCCGGCGGCCAGACGCAGCGGGTTGGTCACGAACAGGTCGTCGCCCACGATCTGGACCCGGTCCCCCAGGCGGTCGGTCAGCAGTTTCCAGCCGTCGAAGTCGTCCTCCGAACAGCCATCCTCGATCGAGATGATGGGGAAGCGTTCGCACAGATCGGCCAGATATCCGACCATGCCGTCCTGGTCGAAGGTCTTGCCCTCGCCGGCCAGCACGTATTCGCCGTCCTTGAAGAACTCGGTCGCGGCCACGTCCAGGCCCAGGTGGAAATCCTCGCCCGCCAGATACCCGGCCGCCTGACCCGCCTTGGTGATGAAGCTGAGGGCTTCCTCGGCTGAGGCCAGATTGGGGGCAAAGCCGCCCTCGTCACCCACGTTGGTGTTGTGGCCGGCGTCCTTCAGGGCCTTCTTCAGCGCATGGAAGATCTCGGCCCCCATCCGCAGGGCGTCCGAGAAGGTCTCGGCTCCGGTCGGCAGGATCATGAACTCCTGAATGTCGATCGGATTGTCGGCATGGGCCCCGCCGTTGATGATGTTCATCATCGGGGTCGGCAGGATACGGGCCGAAACGCCACCCAGATAGCGATGCAGCGGCAGGTTGGAGCTGATGGCGCTGGCCTTGGCGCAGGCCAGGGACACGCCCAGGATGGCGTTGGCGCCCAGACGCCCCTTGTTCTCCGTGCCATCGAGGTTGATCAGGGCCTCGTCGATGCGGCGCTGGTCCTCGGCATCCATGCCGGACAGGGCATCGAAGATTTCGCCGTTGACGGCGTCGACCGCCTTCTGAACGCCCTTGCCGCCCCACATTTCCTTGTCGCCGTCACGCAGTTCGACCGCTTCGTGAGCCCCGGTCGAAGCCCCCGACGGCACGGCGGCACGGCCAAAGCTTCCGTCCTCCAGGGTGACATCGACCTCGACCGTCGGGTTGCCGCGGCTGTCCAGGATCTGGCGGGCGACGATATCGGCGATGTCGGTCATGGGTCGGCTCTGGGCTGAGGAGAAAAGACGATGGGCGCGGTTTAGCCCGCGCCCATCGAATCGCCAACCGGCGTGATCGTCAGATGTCAGGAACAGCCTTCGACATACTGGATGCTGGGCCCGCCGGCATGGATGGCCTGGACCGTTCCCTCCGAGCCGACCTCATAGACGATGCCCCGTGCCGAGGCGTCGGTCACATAGGTGGCGGCTCCGCCCCGCGACCAGACCGTGACGTATTCCGCTGGTGCGTCGCTGTATTTATGCGGCGTGACGGTGGCCTGGGTGCCATAGGCTGTCTTCACGGTGGCCGCCGTATCGCCCAGCCCGAGGCCACGATCGGTCTTGACTGCCGAATCGCGGATCAGGGAAATGCGCGTCAGGACACCGTTCTCGATCATGAGCAGAACGCCCTCGGGGGCGCGTTCCGGTCGGAACTGGTCACAGACCTCGGGTCCTGGCCCACCCACCTCGCCCGGATTGGCATCCGCCCCCCACGCAGCCTCGACCTCGGCCCGTGTCATGCCGATCCGCAGCGGGCCGAACCCCTCGGGCGTCAGCACCTCGGGGCCGGACGGGGTCGGCATTGGCGCTGGGCTGGTCGCCGGAGGCGTAACGGGCGTCTCGGCCGGCGGCTGGGCCGGTTCGGACGGACCACAGGCCACCAGGGCCAGGGCAGCGATCGAGACGAGGGACATAGAGCGGATCATGGGACTCTCCTGAAGTCATGAACCGCTCATAACGCACGAAAACGGCGCGCGGTTGACCCACGCGCCGTCCAAAACGTGATCAGACCCGTGGTCTGACGTTCCTTAGTCTTCCTTGGGCGTCAGAACCTGGCGACCGCGATAGGTGCCGGTCTTCAGGTCGATGTGGTGCGAACGACGCAGTTCGCCCGTGTCCTTGTCCTCGGTATAGGGGTTGGTCCCCAGCGAGTCGTGGGCGCGGCGCATATTGCGACGCGACGGGGATACTTTGCGCTTCGGAACGGCCATGTCCGTCTCTTCTCGTATTCAGGCGGCGCCGGCGAGGGCGCGAAAACAACAGCGGCGGCCCCAGTGTCCATTAAATGAGGGACAGAGCCGCCACGCGAGCCGGGGCTTATGCCCGAACCGTCGCCGGGTTTCAAGGGCAGTGGCTCACGTCAGATCGCGGACCAACACGACAAAGGCCAGATCGTCCCTGAGGGGCAGGCCGAACCGGGGATCGGTCGCCGGAAAGGGCCGGTTCTCGCCCGTCAGACGATAGCCGCAGCGTACATACCAGGCGATCAGCTCAGTCCGCTGGACGATGACGGTCATCTCCATGGTGCGGGCCGCGAATCGATCCCGCGCCACATCTTCGGCGGCGGCTATCAGACGACGCCCCAGGCCGCCCCCCTGCCGGACCGGATCGACCGACAGCATGCCCAGATAGGCCAGGCCGTCGCCCTTGTCCGTCACCTGGACACAGCCGAGCAGATCGCCTTCCTTCTCGGCCAGCACGATAAGCTGGGCCGGATCGGCGATGACCTGGGCCAGACCCTCGGCATCGATTCTCTGACCGTCCAGCAGGTCGGCCTCATGGGTCCAGCCTCGCCGGGCGCTGTCCCCGCGATAGGCCCCGTGCACCAGGGGCTGCAGGCGCGCTACATCGTCCAGGGACGCAGGTCGGAAGACGGCGCCCTCAGTCATGGCCCAGCATCACCGCCACGGCCTCGCCGATCGCCAGCGAACTGGTCAGGCCGGGGCTTTCGATACCGAACAGGGCCACCAGGCCGTCGATGCCGTGGTCGTCGCGGCCTTTCAGCTGGAAATCAGGCTGCGGCTCGCCCGGACCATGCAGCTTGGGCCGGATCCCCGAATAGTCGGGCGTCAGTGCCCCCTCCGGCAGTCCGGGCCAGAACCGGCGGATATGCCGCTCGAACGCCACGACGCGCGTCGGATCGACGGCGTAATCCTCGACCTGGACCCACTCCAGGTCCGGGCCGAACACCCCCTGCCCGCCCAGGTCGCGGCGATAGTGGGCCCCTGTCGAACCCGGAACCGGCGGCGGATAGATCAGGCGCTGGAATGGCGCCGCCCCGGTCAGCCGGAAATAGACGCCCTTGCCCAGATAACCCGACGGAACGTCCTCGATCGGATAGCCTGCGATCCGTCGCGCCACCGCCTGGGACGAAAGACCAGGGGCCGTGACCAGCAGCCGGGTCGTCACACTGGCTCCGGCCTCTCCGCCCGCCTGCACGCGAAAGCCACCGCCCGGCAGGGGCTCTGCTGCCTCGAACGGCGTGTCCACCACGACCGATCCGCCCGCATCCTCGATCTCGCCCTGCAGGGCCAGCATGTAGCCGTGGCTGTCGAACAGGCCGCTCTCAGGCGACAGGATGGCGGCATGGGCGTTCAGGGCCGGCTCCAGCGCGCGCGCCTGGGCCCCGGTCAGATGCTCCAGCCCCTCGACGCCGTTGATCGTCGCCTGATTGAAGATGGCCTCGATGTGGTCGACCTCGTCCTCGGCCGTCGCCACCACCAGCTTGCCGCAGCGGCGATAGTCGATCTTGCGGCTGTCCAGAAAGGCATACAGCGCCCGTCGCCCTTCGACGCAGAACCGCGCCTTCAGCGAACCGGTCGGATAATAGAGGCCCCCGTGGATGACCTCGGAGTTGCGCGACGATACGCCCTGGCCGATGTGCGGTTCCTTCTCCAGCACCAGGACCGTCAGGCCGCGCCGTGACAGCGCCCGACCGCAGGCTAGGCCCACGGCCCCCGCCCCCACCACGACGGCGTCGAAATCAAAGCTCATGGTGTGCCATAGCGGGCCTGCGCCTCGGCCTCGAACCGGCGGATCAGGGAAGCGACGGCCCGATCGAAATTGGCGGTCAGCATGGCGTCCAGCAGCGGCGATCGGAAGGCAAAGTCGATCATGAATTCCAGCCGCGTCCCTGCAGGATCGGCAAAGAACTCCCAGCGATTGTTCAGCTTTTTGAATGGCCCGCGGATCAGCCCGACCTCGACCTTGGGGGCATGGCGGTCATGCCGGACCCAGGTGGAGAACCGCTCCTTCAGAAACGAAAACCCGACCCCGGCCTCGGCATCCAGCACCGTGACGCCCGGCTCTTCCTCCCGCTCGTTCCAGACCCGCATGGCCGTGACCCAGGGTACGAAGTCCGGATAGGCGCGCACGTCGGCGACCAGATCGGCCAGCTGGGTGGGCGTATAGGGCAGGATGCGGGTGACGCGGTGCTGGGGCATTTAATAGACCGCACGCAGAGTTTCCTCCGTCATCCTCGGGCTTGACCCGAGGATCGTACGTAGGAGCGAAGACCTGCGCGGTGAGAGAGGCCGAGCCGCCGATGAACTGCGGCACACGAAATCCGATCCTCGGGTCAAGCCCGAGGATGACGGGCTGAAATCGAATCTCAACGCCGGTTCTGCCCTTCGCGGGCCGCCTTCAGCCGGGCAAAGTCGTCGCCCGCGTGATGCGAGCTGCGGGTCAGGGGGCTGGACGACACCATCAGGAAGCCCTTGGCTCGGGCAATCGCCTCATAGGCCTTGAACTCTTCCGGCGTGACGAAGCGGTCGATGGCGGCATGCTTTCGCGTCGGCTGCAGATACTGGCCGATGGTGATGAAATCGACCCCCGCCGAGCGCATGTCGTCCATCACCTGCATGACCTCTTCCTTGGTCTCGCCCAGGCCGACCATGACGCCCGACTTGGTGAACTGGTTGGGGTCGCGCTCCTTGACCATCTGCAGCAGGCGCAGCGAATGGAAGTAGCGGGCACCGGGCCGGATCTTCAGATACAGCCGCGGCACCGTCTCCAGATTGTGGTTGAAGACGTCGGGGGTGGCGTCGATCATGACCTCGGCCGCGCCGTCCTTGCGCAGGAAGTCGGGCGTCAGGATCTCGACGGTCGTGCCGGGTGCCTGCAGGCGGATCTGGCGCACCACCTCGGCGAAATGGGCCGCGCCGCCATCGGCCACGTCATCGCGATCGACCGAGGTGATGACGACGTGGTTCAGGCCCAGCTGCGCGACCGCCAGACCAACCTTGGCGGGTTCTTCCGGGTCCAGCGGCTGGGGCAGGCCCGTCTTGACGTTGCAGAACGCGCAGGCCCGCGTGCAGGTGTCGCCCATGATCATCAGGGTGGCGTGCTTCTGGCTCCAGCACTCGCCGATGTTGGGACAGGCCGCCTCTTCGCAGACCGTCACCAGCCCCTTGGACCGCACGATCTCCTTGGTGGCATTGTATTGGCCCGATCCCGGAGCCCGGACCCGCAGCCAGTCAGGCTTGCGCAGAATGGCCGTTTCCGGCCGATTCTGCTTCTCCGGGTGACGCAACTCGGAGGGACGCTTCGTCAGGGTGTCGATCAGGGTGACCATGGCAGGTCGGTATGTCGTCTTTCCGGACCCGGAAGGCAAGACGGCGAAGCGCCTCCCCATCCCTCACGCAACGTAACGCATCTTTTCATTGCCGCCGTGCGCCTCTAGGTTCCGGGTCAGTTAATGACAGGGGTCGCCCGACGGCCCCGCACGGAGGAAGTCTTTGCGCGTTGCCCTTGACCCTAAGGCGAGCGAGGAATCGGTCTTCGACGCCCTGATCGCGGCGCGAGACCGTTACGGCGACAAGGAAATCCTGGAGGACCAGGATCGCAAGCCCCTCACCTATACCGGACTGATCCGCGCGGCCTTCGTGCTGGGGCGCAAGATCGCGGCCATGACCCAGGCCGGCGAACGGGTCGGCATCCTGTTGCCGTCCAGCATGGGGGTGGTGGTCACCTTCTATGGCCTGCACGCCTTTGGGCTGGTGCCGGTGATGCTGAACTTCACCTCGGGCGAGGCCAATCTGAAGGCGGCGATCAAGGCCTCGGGCCTGACCCGCATCCTGACCGCCAAACGCTTCATCGATCAGGCCAAGCTGGACGATCTGATCACCGACCTGTCGACCGTGGCCGAGATCGTCTGGCTGGACGATGTCAGGAAGACCATCGGGCTTCAGGACAAACTGTTCGGCCTGATGGCCGGCCTGATGCCCCGCCGCTTCCGGGCCCCGACCGATCCGCACTCACCGGGCGTGGTGCTGTTTACCTCCGGCAGTTTCGGCGCGCCCAAGGGCGTGGTCCTCAGCCAGTCGAACCTGGTCAGCAACTGCCGCCAGGTCGCCACCCACATCAAGCTGGATCCCGACTGGGTGGTGTTCAATCCCCTGCCGACCTTCCACTGCTTCGGCCTGACCGGCGGGGCCCTGTTTCCCATCGTCAATGGGATGAAGGCGTTTCAGTACCCGTCGCCTCTCCATGCCAAGCAGATCACCGACCTGCTGCCCAAGCTGAACACGGCCATCCTGTTCGCCACCGACACCTTCCTGAACCAATATGCCCGCGTCGCGGGGCCGGACGATTTCGGGACGCTGAAGTTCGTGGTGGCGGGGGCCGAACGGGTGCGCGACGAGACGCGGCATCTGTTCAACACCAAATTCGGCGGGGTGAAGCTGCTGGAAGGCTATGGCGCGACCGAGGCCGCACCCGTGGTCGCCGTCAACCACCCCGACCGCAACCGCCCCGGCACGGTCGGCCAGATCATGCCGGGCATGGAATACCGTATCGAACCCGTCCCCGGCATCGCGGAGGGCGGACGTCTGTTCCTGCGCGGTCCCAATGTGATGGAAGGCTATCTGTCGCCGACAGACCCGGACGTTATCGAGCCCCTGGAAGGCGGCTGGCATGATACCGGCGACATCGTCTCGATCGACGACGAGGACTACATCACCATCCTGGGGCGGGTGAAACGGTTCGCCAAGATCGGCGGCGAGATGGTCAGCCTGACCGCCGTGGAGGGCTTGGCCGCCGCTGTCTGGCCCGACGCGCGCCACGCCGTCGTCTCCATCGCCGACAGCCGCAAGGGCGAGAAGCTGGTCCTGGTCACCGACTGCAAGGATGCCGACGTCGCCCGCATGGCCGAATGGGCCCGCGAACACGGGGCCCCCGAACTGGCCGTGCCGAAAAAGATCATGCGCGTGGCCGAGGTCCCGGTCCTGGGCACGGGCAAGACCGACTATGTCACCATCCAGAAGATGGCCGAGAGCGAAGCCAAGGCGGCCTGACCGTCAGGACTTGACGCCAACCGTAGCCGTTCCAAGCTGGCGGCAGGCTCCATCAAGGGAGTCGCGATGGGGAGGCCGCACCGATGGCCCTGCTTTCAAATCTCGACGGGCACGCATCCAAAATGCTGTCCGTGCTTCGCATCATGTCGGGCCTGCTGTTCCTTCAGCATGGCACGGCCAAGGTCCTGGGCTTTCCAGCCGTCGAGGGCGTGCCTGGGCCGGGCTTCAGCCTGCCGGGCCTGTCGGGTCCGCTGGAGCTGATTTTCGGCATCCTGCTGGTGCTGGGCCTGTTCACCCGGCCGGTCGCCTTCCTGGCCGCGGGCTTCTCTGCCGTCGGCTACTGGTTCGCCCACGGTCCGCAGGGCTTCTTTCCCATCCTGAACGGCGGCGAGCTGATCGCCCTCTACTGTTTCGTCTTCCTGTACTTGGCCTTTGCGGGCCCCGGCCCCTGGTCGATCGACGCCCGGCTGAACCGGCGCTGATCAGCCGATCCGCACACCCGTCATCGAGATCGATCCACCGTCGATGACGTCGTTGAAGAAGCTCACGTCGTCGCCCGGCATGGCCTGGGCGGCGACGTAGAGCAGCGGCAGGTAGTGTTCGTCGGTCGGCACGCTCATCTGCGCGTCCTCGGCCAGGCCGACCCAATCGATCAGGGCCTCATGATCGCCGCGCACCAGCGCCGCCTTGACCGCCTCGTTGAATCCGCTGGCCCACGGATAGGCCTCGCCGCCCGCCCGTTTCCATGTCCGCAGATTGTGCACGAAATCGCCCGAGCCCGCGATCACGACATTCTCGTCCCGCAGGGGTCGAAGAGCCTTGGCCAACGCGTAATGCCCGCGTGCGTCAAGACGCCGGTCCAGCGACAGCTGCACCACCGGCACGTCCGCCTGGGGCCAGACATGGGCCAGCACCGACCAGGTGCCGTGATCCAGTCCCCAGTCCTGGACCGGGGTCGCCCCCGTCAGGGCCGCGACCCGCGCCGCCAGGGCCGGAGAGCCCGGCGCTGGATACAGCATCGCATGCAGCTCGGCCGGAAACCCGCCGAAATCATGGATCGTTTCCGGCTGCGCCTGGGCCGTGACGCCCAGGCCCGGGGTCTCCCAATGGGCGGAGACCATGACCACCCCGGCCGGCTTTCCGATCTCGGTGCCCAGCCGTTGCCAGGCCTCGGCGAACGGCCCGCCCAGGGCGTTCATGGGCGAGCCGTGACCAAAGAAGACGGCGGGGCGACGCATCAGCCAAACAGCTTTTTGGCCGTCTCGGCGACATGGCGACCCTGGAAGCGCGCGCCTTCCAGTTCGTTGTCGCTCGGCATGCGCGAGCCATCACCGCCCGTGATGGTGGTCGCGCCATAGGGGGAGCCGCCGGTGATCTCGTCCATCCGCAGCTGGCCCTGCCAGGCATAGGGCAGCCCCGCCACCAACATGCCGTGGTGCAACAGGGTCTGGATCAGGCCGATCAGCGTCGTCTCCTGCCCGCCGTGCTGGCTGGCGGTGGCGGTGAAGGCCGAGCCGACCTTGCCGACCAGCTTGCCTTGGAACCACAGGCCGCCGGTCTGATCCAGGAAGTTACGCATCTGCGACGCGACCGTGCCGAACCGGGTTCCGGCGCCGATGATGATGGCGTCATAGCCGGCCAGTTCCTCGACCGTGGCGATCGGTGCCGTCTGATCCAGCTTGTAGCCGCTGGACCGGGCCAGTTCCTCGGGCACCAGTTCGGGTACCCGCCTGATGTCCACGGTCGTTCCCTCGACCGAGCGGGCGCCCTCGGCCACCGCCTGCGCCATCGTCTCCAGATGGCCGTAGGTGGAATGATAGAGAACCAGAACCTTGGACATGACTACGCTCCTGAAAATGGGTCGCCGTTCTGCAACAGCAACAGTAGCGATTTAGGCCGCAAGGTCGCTGGCGCAAGGGCTGGGCATCAGATTTTCCCCGCATCTGGAAAGGGACACACCCGGTCATAGAAATCCCGCCCACCCGGAACACGCGCCCTCCGCCCCGCCATGAAGCGGTGCTGCACCACCATGGCCTGCTGTTCGATGTTCAGCTTGTCCCAGTTGCAGCCATCGTCGACCGGGTAGACATAGGCCGCCGCGCTGAACCCTGCCCTCAGCTTGGCCCGCAACAGATTGGTCCCCGTCTGCGCCTGCCAGACATGGACCAGTTCGTGGATCAGCACGGCCTGAGCATTCAGGGGTGCATTGGCAAAATCGGCGTGCATCTGGGCGCGGGGCCAGACGATCCAGTCGCGGCCGAACCAGCGGCCCGGGACGAACGCCAGGAACACGGGCCAAGGCGCGCCGAAAATCCGCACCCGGTCCAGCGCCAGTCGGTCGCCGAACACTCCATAGGCCAGCGCGCGTTCTCCCGATGTCAGGGCGCGGATCACCGGCTGGGCGGCGGCGATGCGACCGGGCCGACCCATTCCCAGTGCCAGGGCTCATAGACATAGGGTACGAAGCCGAACCGGTGAGCGTTCCTCACCAGCCAGCGATAGGTCGGGCTGCGGGTCATGTGCAGGCGGCTGTAGGGGCTGGTGTTGTCGACCCCCAGTCCCTCCACCTGACCGACGTACAGATCGACCGCCGTGCCGGTGCGATGGGGCGAACAGACCGCGCGGCGCAGGCCGTCGCAGTTGCGCTCCGCCGCACAGCGGGCCGCGTCCGCCTCCGGATCGCGAAAACCGGAGAATATCTGCAGCAACTCAGGATCGGCCGCGACCTCGGGCACCTCCTCGCGCGCGGCGGCCACCATCAGGCGGTATGAGGCCAGGACGTCGCGACGCAGCAGTCGCGTCAGGCGATCGGCGTGTTCTTCTTCCGCCACCAGATAGCCCAGCATATTGATCGGCGGCGGCTCGGGGCATTCGTCGCGGACCCGCGCCATGACGAAGGGCCGCCGCTCCTGCCACACGCCCCGGAAGACGGTGAAGGTCGCGGCATCGAACCAGCCGGTCTGCGGCAGGGCATGGGCCGCCTGGAACCGCGCCAGGGCCTTGGCGAAGGCGGGCGATCCCGGCCCGCAGTCGGTGCCGATCTCATGCTGGATCAGCGGCAGATAGGTTTCCCAGCCCCACTCCGCCGCCCCGAACGGCGTCCAGGACAGTGAGGCATAGGAGATCTGGTTGGCCAGGGCCGGGGCTGCCCATTCGATCAGATCGGCATCGCACCCACCCCGCTGCCCGCCCCTCGCCACGCCTTGCGCCCATGCCGAACCCCCTGCCCCAAGGGTCAGCAAGATCAGTCCGAACAGGAGCAGCAACGAGCGAAAAGTCATCGCCCGCACTGAGCCCCACCGCGCCCCCGGCGGCAAGTGCCCGCTCGCGTCAGGGGCAAAAACTGGCATGGTGAGGCGCGGCCGACTCGGAGCCGTTCTGGCCTCTCGCCCATGACCGATACCGCCGCGCCCACGCCCGCCCGCCGATCCAATGCCACCCTGGCCGCCTTCGCCGCCAGTTGCCTGCCCTATGCGGCGCTGGGCCTGCCGGTCTATGTCACCCTGCCCGAATTCTATGCCAGCCATGTGGGCGTGCCCTTGGCGGCGGTCAGCCTGATCTTCCTGCTGGTGCGTCTGGCCGACATCGTCGTCGATCCCCTGCTGGGTGTGGTGATCGACCGAACCTCGACCAAATGGGGCCGCTACCGGGTGTGGATGGCGATCGGGGCACCGATCCTGATGCTGTCGGTGGCCATGCTGTTCTTCGTGTCCCAGGGCGCCGGCGCGACCCATCTCGCGGTCTGGCTGGTCATCATGTACCTGGGCTATTCCATCAGCCTGCTCAGCCAGATGAGCTGGGCCTCGGTCCTGTCCACCGACTATGACCAGCGCTCGCGCATCTATGGCTGGTGGCAGGTCGCCAACATCATCGGCGTGCTGGCGGTGCTGCTGATCCCCGTGGTCGTCCAGGCCATGGGCCGGACCTATGTCGAGGCGGTCCAGATCCAGGGCGGCTTCATCGTCGGCCTGCTGCCTGTCGCCCTTCTGGTCACCTTCCTGTTCACGCCCGAGCCGCGCAATGTCGCCCCGCCTGCCCACGGCGGCCTGGGCGCGACCCTGGCCCTGATCATGAAGCCGGTGCTGCGCCGCCTCTTGCTATCGGACCTCTTGCTAGGCGCGGCGCGCGGCCTGATCGGGGTGCTGTTTTTCTACTTCTTCGAGCAGGCGCGCGGGTTCGAGCGGGAGCAGACCTCCATCCTGCTGCTGGTCTATTTCGTCGCCGGACTGGTCGGGGCCCCCATCTGGGCGGTCCTGGCCACCCGCATCGGCAAGCACCGCGCCCTGGCGGTGGCCAGCGTCTATTTCGCCGTCACCTTCGCCGGGGCGACCCTCCTGGTTCCGGCCGGCAACTATCCGGCGGCCATCGGGGCCATCTTCGTCACCGGCCTGTCGTTCGGGGCCGCCGACCTGCTGCTGCGTGCCATGATGGCCGATGCGTCCGATGCCGTGCGGCTGGACGTCGGGGCGGACCAGACGGGGCTGCTGTTCTCCATCCTGAATGCCACGTCAAAGATGGGCTATGCGATCTCGGTCGGGGCCTTTGCCGTACTGGAATGGATCGGCTTCCAGGCAGAGGTTGGGGCCGTCAATGACCCCGGCGTGATCCTGGGCCTGCAATGGTTGTTCATCGCCGCCCCGGTCGGCCTGCTGCTGGTCTCGGCGGTGGTGCTGCGCCTGTATCCGCTGACGCCGGAACGCCATGCCCAGATCCGGGCCGAATTGGCCGCCCGTGACGCGAGCACCCCGGCATGAGCCCGACCGAACGCCTGCGCGACATCATGGTGCGGCTGCGCGATCCCCAGGGTGGCTGCCCCTGGGACGTGGAACAGACCTTTGCGACCATCGCCCCCTATACGATCGAGGAGGCCTATGAGGTCGCCGACGCCATCGAGCGCGGCGACATGCACGAGCTGAAGTCCGAACTGGGCGACCTCTTGTTCCAGGTCGTCTTCCACGCCCGCATGGCCGAGGAACAGGGGCTGTTCGCCTATGACGACGTGGCCCAGGCCATGTGCGACAAGCTGATCCGTCGCCACCCCCACGTCTTCGGCGACGAGGATGCCCAAATCAGCGGCCCCGCCCAGAAGCTGCGCTGGGAAGACATCAAGGCCGCCGAGCGGGCATCCAAGGCCCAGACCGGCGTGCTCGACGACGTCCCGGTCGGCCTGCCCGCCCTGCACCGCGCCGCCAAACTGACCAAGCGCGCCGCCCGCGTCGGCTTCGACTGGCCCAGTACGGACGAAGTCTTCGACAAGCTGCACGAAGAGGTTGCCGAACTGCGCGCCGAGATCGCCGCCGGCGACCTGGACAAGGCCCGCGAGGAGATGGGCGACCTGCTGTTCGTGGTCGCCAACCTGGCGCGCAAGCTGGGGGTCGAGCCCGAAGACGCCCTGCGCGGCGCCAACGCCAAATTCGTCCGCCGCTTCGGCTTCATCGAGGCCGAACTGGCCAGGGACGACCGCACGCCCGAGCAGAGCGACCTAGCCGAGATGGACGCCCTGTGGGACGCGGCGAAGGTGGCGGAGAAATCATGACCCTCTCCCGGTGGGAGAGGGCTTGAGCGCACGGCGGCACCCGCCGTCGTCCTTGCGCGAAAGGGTGAGGGTCGGCTGTGTCCGGCATCCCTGCAACGGCCTATGCCGGAGGTAGACCCGACCCTCATCCGTCTCGCTGCGTGAGCCACCTTCTGGGAGAAGGACATCAGAGGCCGGATTGGACTCGGAAAAAACCGGGTGCAAGGCGTCTAATCCTAGCGATCCAAGATCCGGATTGTCTGTCACCACACTGCATTTACGGACGTTTTTCTCGTCCACAGGAGCCAGCCTCAGCGGCTCGCGATGAGACTCCAGCAAGGGCGGAGCGATGTCGGGCAACTCGGCCATCACGTCGGCGCGGGCGCGGTCGGCGAGCTTGTCGTAGACGCGCATCCAGGTCGAAGCCTCCGACGCCCGCCCCATCCCCAGGGCGCGCCGGATGTTCAGGAAGGCCTGGTCGGCCAGATCGGCGAAGCTGACCTCGTCGTCGGGATGGTATTCGCCGGCCTCGGGCGGAACGTCGGAGATCGGCTGGTCCATCCGCCGCCAGCCCCCGACCCGCGCATGCAGCCGGAAAGAGCTGAGCGACATGCCGTACCGCTGGCAGATGTCCGTCGCCTTCACGCCTGCGAGATACTCCCGCCGGGCATGATCCCACACGTTCCCGCCGAGGTCGGCGGGGTCGTCGGGGTTGAACTGGATGTCGGAGGTCATGCCGGGGAGTGTGGCATGCGAGTGCGTCAGAAGCGGACGTGGCTTACTGAGCCGAAGCCCGTTTGCTACTTCAGCCGTCGGTCCCCACCGCCCGTAAGCTCCAAAGGGATGGTTTCACCGAACTTCGGATAGGCCCTATCCAAACCGCGCTTGAACGACTCCCAGTTGTCTGCGGCGCGAAGCAAGGCGATCACGCCAGCGATGTGCTCTTTGAGCTTCGGATGTCCCTTGTCTGCATTGAACCACTGGTGATGCTTGTGCGTACGACGTCCACTATCCGCCACGGGGTTTTTGTGCCGCAACTCTTCCGTCAAACCCGGCGCTAGCCGGTCATAGACAAAATCGTCTGTCCATGCAGCGATCACGCTCGGGCGCTTGCTGTTCCATGGCTCGAACTTCCAACCGCGCAGGCGGTAGATCTCCTTGTAGAAATCAAGCGGGAAGGTCAGAGCCCATTTTTGTCGTTCCTTGGCCAGGAAGCTAGTGAAAATCTTGGCCAACGCATCTTTCGCGCGGTCGTCCTGATAGCCGGTCGCTTCATCAATGAGGGCGGTGACCCCGGTGTCGGCCAAGGCGAGCGTGAGGGCCTCAGCCTGATGAGCCTTGGCTAGTTGTTGCTTCTGCAGGACTCCGGCCGCCCTCGCTTTGAGCCAAACGCCGCAGACCGCCACAAGTATCGAAGCATCGTAACCTCGGATCACGCGGTCGCCATCGACATAGTCAATCGCCTTTAGGGGTCCGTCGCGCAGATCGGTGGTAATGAACTCATTCAGTTGGCGAGGGGCGACAAACAGGGGCAATAGACCGCCGCCATCTTCGGCCGCCTTCTTGAGGCGCCTCGAAGCGCCTGACCGTGTTCCCAAGATTGCCCTGGTGATCCCGGTTTCGCTCAGGACGCGCTTTACGCCATCAGGCCCCTCGACAACCGCGCAGGGCAGTTTGGTCCCTGCTAGATCAAGCGTGCTTGAATAGCCTTCAATCACTCGGGGCATCTCGGGCGTGGGTTTTGCCACATTCGTCCATCGCTTGGCCGCAGCTTCGCTGGCAATCAACGACCTTTGCTCGGCTGTTAGGCTGTCCGCCCTGGCGTGTCCCCCCTTGGCGCGCCCCGCAGGCTGAATTTCGATTTTATCGTCACTCATTGCAAGCATCTCCGATTTCTCATGCATGCATATCAGCCTTCATCGAGGTCGTCAATTGCATGCATCGAACACCAAGAATGCATGCAAGATTTAAGTACCGATGACGAGCAGCTCTATCCTAGGTCGTCGATCATCAGGTCGGTGACAAATTCCCGCGCGCCTACTGATTTCGGATCCCGAACGGAATATGGACGCACGGCGTACTTTCAGACGCGGGTTCGAGATGGCCAATCTGGTCATCAAAGAATATCTGCGGCTTTAGGACGTCGAGGATGTTTTTCTTCTCGATCCCACCCGTCAAGAAAAGCTCATCCGGCTCGATGTTCAGGTTCTTCATTGTATTCAACAATCGCTCGTGCGCCGGCGCGTTTCTCGCGGTCACAATGGCTACTCGAACCGCTTTTGAGGGGTCGTTGATTTTACGGCTGTTTTCGCGCTCGATCGCCTGGATTGCCGAGATTTGCTGCAAAAGCGGCATCAGAGGCCCATCCTTCAGCGGCCGGTCCTTGTTGGTGACCTCATAGTGATGGAACAGCGGAAGACCGCCATCAGCGAATTGTGACTCCGCCTCATCGTCGACGAGCACTCCGTCGAAGTCGAAGGCGATCCGCAGTTGATTGTCTTCGTCGTCTTTGGCGGCGCATGGCAGAACATGACCCGCTGGATAGCCTTGAGCGATCGCGTCCTTCACCTCGTCCTTGTTGGTGCTCAGATACAGGCAGGCGTTGACCGACTTCATGTAAGGAAAGGGTGCCGAGCCAGAGAGGAAGAACGAACGAGTGATGTCCAGGCCATAGTGAGGCATGGCGTTCATCATTCGTCGCCCGGCCTCGGGGTCATTTCTGGACAGCATCACGACTTCAACCGGGCTCTGCTCAGGAAAGAGCCTGTTCAGGTGGAGTAAGCGTCGAATGAAGGGATAGGCGGCACCCGGCTCGGGCGGTGTCGAGGCGTGGTCCGCCTGATATCTGCGGAATGCATCGACGCCTTCGTCGAGAAAAATCTGATGTTCCTTCGTCAGGTCGAAGAGGGCGGTCGAACTGATGCCGACCACCAGCTTCTTCTCAATCGGATATGCCATAGCTTGCACATGGGAACGCGAACTTCGTTCGACAACTTCCGGTACTAGCTACCCGAACTGCCGCTCGAACCGTCCCAACGCCTGGGGATCCAACCGAACCACGACCTGGGTCTGGCCTTCGTCGTCCGTCTCGCGGCCCGTGACGCGGCCATGCTCATACAGCCAGGCCAGAGCCTCGCCCTGTGAGGGCTGCAGCGTCAGGGTCATTTCGGGGTCGTCGTCGATCAGGTCGGCGATGGCGCGGCGAAGATCGTCGATCCCCTGCCCCGTCCAGGCCGAGACGGCGACGGCCTTGCCTTCCCTGGCAAGACGCTCGGCCTGTCCCAGGACGCCCTCGCGAACATCGTCGGGCAGCAGGTCGGTCTTGTTCCAGACCTCCAGCACGCGGCGGGTGCGGCCCTCGGGCGTTTCGATCTGGTCCAGGACGGCCTCGACATCCTTGGCCTGGGCCGCGCTGTCAGCCGAGGCGATGTCGCGGACGTGCAGGATCAGGTCCGCCTCGCCAACCTCTTCCAGGGTCGCGCGGAAGCTTTCGACCAGTTCGTGCGGCAGGTCCGAGATGAAGCCCACGGTGTCGGCGACGATGGCGGGCCGTCCCTGGGGCAGGCGGATGGTCCGCTGGGTCGTGTCCAGGGTGGCGAACAACAGGTCCTTGGCCAAGACCTTCGACCCCGTCAACCGGTTGAACAGCGTCGACTTGCCGGCATTGGTATAGCCGACCAGGGCGACCGCCGGGAACGGGGCCTTCTGGCGCTGCTTCCTGTGCAGGCCGCGCGTGCGGCGCACCTCGTCCAGTTCGGTCTTCAGCTTGACGATACGGTCGGCGATCTGACGACGGTCCAGTTCGATCTGGGTCTCGCCGGGGCCGCCGGTCGAGCCGGTGCCGCCGCGCTGGCGTTCCAGGTGGGTCCAGGTGCGGACCAGGCGCGATTTCTCATAGTCCAGCCTCGCCAGCTCGACCTGAAGCCGGCCCTCCTTGGTGCGGGCCCGGCGTCCGAAGATTTCCAGGATCAGGCCCGTGCGGTCAATGACCTTGGCCTCCCACGCCTTTTCCAGATTGCGCTGCTGGATCGGCGACAGGTCGTCGTCGACCACGGCGACATCGGCCTCTGCCGCGCGGATCAGGGCGGCGATTTCCTCGACCTTGCCGCTGCCGAACAGGGTGGCGGGCGTGATGGAGCGCAGGCGCACGATCTCCTCGGCGCGCACGTCCAGGTCCAGCGCCCGGGCCAGGCCGGTCGCCTCTTCCAGCCGCTCGGCGGCCGGTCGCGGATTGGCACCGCGTCCTTCGGGATGAATGACGACCGCCCGCACGATGGGGGCGGCATGATCGATCAGTTGGCTGGCCAAGTGTGACTGTGACTTTCTATCGAACGAGGATCGGACGACCCGTCGCTCTTTCAGAGATAGTGAGCCGCCGCCATCAGGCCAAGGCGGCGATCAATCCTCGTCCGCGTCCGGCTCGTACAGCTGGACCGGCGCGGCGGGCATGATGGTCGAGATGGCATGCTTGTACACCAGTTGGGACTGGCCATCGCGGCGCAACAGGACACAGAAGTTGTCGAACCAGGTCACGATGCCCTGCAGCTTGACCCCGTTGACCAGGAAGATGGTCAGCGGCGTCTTGGCCTTGCGAACGCTGTTGAGGAAGGTGTCCTGAAGGTTCTGGCGTTTGTCTTGCGACATGGCAGGTTTGTCCTGTTCTTGCTTGTTTCGCCGTGCGGGGGGAATGAGGCACGGGGTCGATCGACGTCGACCCTCCTACCTTAGCCGCCGGGTTTGCCGCACTGCAACCGGTCATTCCGGAAAATGCGTAACCGGTTACAGGATCGGAGCCTAGACCGCCTCGTCGCGCGCCTGATCCAGATAAAGCGACCGCAGCTTGGTCGTGATGGGGCCCGGCTTGCCATCACCGATCCGGACCCCGTCGATCGAGACGGCGGGCATGACGAAGGCCCCGGCGGCGGTGAAGAAGGCCTCGCGCGCCCGCTTGGCCTCATCCACGCTGAATGGCCGTTCGTCCAGCTCGACATCGTGATCGGCGATCAACGCCAACAGGGCGGTGCGGGTGATACCCTTCAGGATATTGGCCTGGGTGTCGCGGGTGCGCAGCTTGCCGTTCTCGTCCACGATCCAGGCATTGGTCGAGGAGCCCTCGGTCACCAGACCCATTTCGTCGACCATCCAACATTCATAGGCCCCGCGCTCACGGGCCGCCTGTTTGGCCAGGACGTTGGGCAGCAGGCCGACAGTCTTGATATCGCACCGGCCCCAGCGGATGTCCGGCTGGGTGATGACGGCCACGCCCTTGGCCGCGACGGCCTCGCTCTTGTTCGGATCAATGGATCGGGCCGTGACGATGACGCTGGGCGGGGTGCCTTCGGCCGGGAACGGATGGTCGCGCCGCGCCGTGCCACGGGTCACCTGCAGATAGACGATGCCGTTGCGGACGCGATTGCGGCGGATGGTTTCCTTCAGCACCTGGGTCAAGGCCTGGCGCGTCATGGGGATGGAGATCCGCAGTTCGGTCAGGCTGCGGGCCAGCCGCGTCATGTGCCCGTCGAAGTCGGCCATCCGCCCATCGAAGATCGACCAGACCTCATAGACCCCATCGGCGAACTGGAACCCCCGGTCCTCGACATGGACCGTGGCCTGGCAATGCGGCCGGTAGGTTCCGTTGACATAGGCGACGCGCGACATCAGGCGATGGCTCCTTCGTCCTCATCGTCCCCGCCCCGTGACGGCGACACCCCCAGCGACTTCAGCTTGCGATGCAGGGCCGAGCGTTCCATGCCGATGAAGGCGGCGGTACGCGAGATATTTCCGCCAAAGCGCATGATCTGCGCCGTCAGATACTCGCGCTCGAACACCTCGCGGGCCTCGCGTAGCGGCAGGGCAATGATCCGTTCGGCCCCCAGACCCCCGCCGCCCGAGCCGCTGACGGCCTCCTGCGGCAGCATGTCGGCGGTGATCGGGTCGTTGGCATCGCCCGTCGCCAGGATCAGCAGGCGTTCGACGTTGTTGCGCAGCTGGCGGACATTGCCCGGCCAGGGATGAACCTGCAGCACGGCGATGGCGTCATCGGCGATGCGGCGGCGCGGCAGGCCCTGGGACGCACACAGCGTCTCCACGAAATGCTCGACCAGTTCGGCGATATCCTCGCGGCGCTCCGACAGGGCCGGCACACGGATCGGCACGACGTTCAGCCGGTGGAACAGGTCCTCCCGGAACCGGCCCTCAGTGATCTCGGCCTTCAGATCGCGCGAGGTGGACGACATCACCCGCACATCGACCTGAACGTCCTGTTCGCCGCCCACGCGCCGGAACCGCTGTTCGACCAGGACGCGCAGGATGCGGCTCTGGCTCTCGCGCGGCATGTCGGCCACGTCGTCCAGATAGAGGGTGCCGTTGTGGGCCCGTTCGAACACGCCGATCTTGCGCGGACGACCGTCTGCGCCCTCTTCGCCGAACAGCTCGACGTCCAGGCGCTCGGGCGTCATGCCGGCGGCCGAGATGGCGACCAGCTCCCCGCCGCGCCGGGCGCTGGCCTCGTGGATCTGGCGGGCCACCAGTTCCTTGCCCGATCCGGGCGGGCCCGAGATCAGGACACGGCTATTGGCCGAGGCGACCTTAGCGATGGTGCTGCGCAGGGTCTGGGCTGCCGCCGAGCGCCCGATCAGACCACTGGCGTGCATGGTCTGGGCCCGCAGCCGCTTATTCTCTCGGCGCAGCGAGGCCGCTTCCAGCGCGCGCTGCACGACCACCACCAGGCGATCGGACTTGAACGGCTTTTCGATGAAGTCATAGGCCCCGCGTTGCAGGGCGCTGACCGCCGTTTCGATATTGCCGTGGCCCGAGATCATCACCACCGGCAGGTCCGGATCCAGGCCCTTGATGACGTCCAGCAGTTCCAGCCCGTCCAGCCCGCCGCCCTGCATCCAGATGTCCAGCAGGGCCAGCGAAGGGCGCCGCGCGCGGATGGAGGCCAGGGCCTCGTCCGAGTTCGACGCCATGCGGACGGCGTGTCCCTCGTCCTCCAGCAGGCCGGAGACCAGTTCGCGAATGTCCGCCTCGTCGTCAACGACCAGGATGTCGGCGCCCGTGGGTCGCATATCGCCTCGCTACTCTGCCGCCGGTGCCGTCCGCGCCCGCGCATCGGATGCGCTGACGCCGGCGGTGCCGACCCGTTTCAGGGGGAAGATCAGGCACACGCGTGCGCCTTTCAGATGCTCGGCGTCGGCCAGCTTCAGCTCGCCGCCGTGGTCCTCGCAGATGCGCTTGACGATGGCCAGCCCAAGGCCGGTGCCCTTCTCGCGCGTGGTCACATAGGGTTCCGTCAGGCGGTCCCGATCCTTGGCCGGCAGGCCGATGCCGTCGTCTTCGATCACAAAGGTCGCCCATGTCTGATGGTCGGCCCCGTCCTCGACGGTCAGCCGTGCGATCACGCCGGGTCCGGAGGCCGCCTCGCCCGTGATCGCGCGGCGCGCCATGACCGCCTCGCCCGCGTTCTTGAGGATGTTGGTCAGGGCCTGACCGACCATGCGGCCATCGGCCTGCAACGCCGCATTAGGTAGCGGCTCCTCCAGTTCGACGATTACGTCGGGCGAGGCCACGCGCTGGGCGAACACGGCCTGGCGCAGCAGTTCCGCCGGATTCTCTGCCGTGAAGCGCGGCGTCGGCATGCGCGCGAACGACGAGAATTCGTCCACCATCCGGCCGATGTCGCCGACCTGCCGGATGATGGTCTCGGTACAGCGATCGAACACCTCGACGTCGTCGGTGATGCGCGAGCGATATTTGCGACGCAGCCGCTCGGCCGACAGCTGGATCGGGGTCAGGGGGTTCTTGATCTCATGGGCGATGCGCCGCGCCACGTCGCGCCAGGCGGCATTGCGCTGTGCCGTGACCAGCCGGGTGATGTCGTCGAAGGTCAGCACCATCTCGCCGCCGACCCCGCCCTCGATCCGCACGCGCAGGCGGCGGGTCTCACCGTCGCGGGTCACGTCAATGTCTTCCTCCACATGGGCTTCGGCCCTTTGCAGCAGGGAGCTTAGCTCGGGTGAGAGCGTGGCCAGTTCGACGCCGGTCAGATCGTCAGCGGGTAGTCCCAGCAACTGCACCGCACTGTCATTTATCGCCGAGACCCGACCGCGGCGATCCAGGCCGATGACCCCGGCGCTGACGCCCGACAGCACGGTCTCGATGAACCGGCTGCGGCCCTGGGCCTCATCGCTGGCGGCCTTCAGCGCGGCCTGCTGGGTCTGCAGGTCGCCGGTCATCCGGTTGAAGGCCTGGAACAGCACCGAAATCTCGTCGGCATCGTCGCGGACATCGACCCGGGCTGACAGATCGCCGCCTGCCACCTGATCGGCGGCCCGCACCAGCCGGGCGATGGGGGCGGAAATCGCACTGGCCGCCGACATCCCCAGCCACACCGCCCCGACCAGCACCAGAAGCGCCGCCTCGAGATAGCTGAGTGCAAAAGTAACCTGGATGCGGGCGCGCTGACTCAATGCTTCTCGATAGGCTACAATCGATTGCTCAGCCCCTCTGAGCTTGGATAGCGTCCCGGGATCTAGCGATCGTACAACATAGAGATACGTCTCTCCGTACTCAGGAAGAGGAAAAATCACGCGGACAGAATCTGGGTTTTCCATCACTGAGCCGGGTGCTGTTTGCCCCTCGGAGGCAATCTCCAAATCCGCTGCAGTCGGAGAGTAATAGGGTGGGGCACCATCGATTTCAGTTCGTGCCAGCACATTGCCACGATCGTCTAGTATGTAGATTGCTGGATATCCAAAGAAATCAGCAATTTGACTCAAATACTGAGAGAACAATATTCGATTACCAAACGTCTCACGCACTTCATCCGAATCCAACTCGCCAGCAATGACCTTTATGTCAGACTCGACATCTAAACTTATGCTACGCAAATAGGCGCGCCCAATGTATGCTCCGTTCTCTACAGACGACTGAACACTATCGCTAAACCACTGATCAATTCCACGATTAACGATCACGCCAAAAATAAGCGCTATTAAAACAGCCGGCAAAAGGGCAACGGATGAAAAAAGTGCAACAAATCTAAGATGAAGCTTTGCACCAGCGTCTTCACGGCGCGTAAATAATACCCAAACCCTGATGCTAGCAATGATTGCGAGACTTAGAATCAATACTAAGTTGGCAACAAGAACCCAAAGCATAGTTTGGCTTTGTAGTGTGAGGCCGCTTTGATCAGCCGTCGCCGGCTCTAATGCCACCAGCCAAATCGCTGAGGCCGTCACGAAAAACGCTACGGCATACAGGCCAACAAAAACGCTTGGACGCCGCCCAGCGCCTTCGAAGCCGGAAGAAAGCGCCCAGCTCTGGAAGCCCAATTGATTATCAGCGGCACCGTCAGACATCCGCTAGCTTTTCGGGCAACTGTGATGAAAAATCAACACTTCAGTTGCCCGACAGCAATGGTCAAAGCGATGAAATGGCCGCGTTAAAGAGCGGTGCTCTAGAAATCGATCAGACCGCTCCAAGGAGCTTGACAGGCTAAGGTCCTCTCAAACGGCCTAAAAAAAACTTAAAGTAAGTACATCCAAAATAGTGGGCGCTAAAACCTAAACTGGCAGCTCAGCCTTGGCCCGTTTCTCACGCACCAAGCGTCCATCTGCCTCTCGTACTCTCGCAAACGCTCTTGGTTGCCCCTTGGATCATTTGGTCTGAGAGTTGGTCTTTGCGGCTGTGAATCAGGTCGAATCTGAGCTGCAACTACATCGAAGTCAAGACGATCAGTGTAGACGTCACCATCCATTGATCCAGACTTCTTATAATCTGCGCCATCAACCGAACTCGATATGGCTATGGCCAAAATTAAAGCAGCACCAACCATGATATTTACCCCTCCCCTGAATTCTACCAGAAGATGAACTTCTCTGACGTCAGTTTGTTGTCAAGACTTGCCAGCCTTTCGTGATCGCCTCCTCGACCGCCTCCGGCGTCTCCAGCCGGCACAGCCGCGCCTTGGCCGCCCGTCGCTCGACCGGATCGGCGGGCCAGGGCGCCTGTTCGACATACCAGCCCAGGTGTTTGCGGAACATCTTCAGCCCCAGAGGCAGGCCATAGAAGGCCACCGAGGCCCGCAGATGCTCGACCACGATGGCCGTCCTGACCTCGCGTCCTGGTTCCTCCAGGGTGGTGCCATCGGCCAGGGCGCGCTCCATGTGGGCCGCCAGCCAGGGTCGGCCATAGATGCCACGCCCCAGCATGACCGCATCGGCCCCCGATTGCCGCAGGGCCTCGCGCGCGTCGTCGGCGGTCAGGATATCGCCATTGACCACCACGGGGATCGAGACAGCCGCCTTGACCTCGCCCACCGCGTGCCAGTCGGCGCGGCCGGTATAGAACTGCTGGCGTGTGCGGCCATGCACGGTCACCGCTCGGATGCCGATGTCCTCGGCCCGGCGGGCCAGGACGGCGGCGTTCCGGTGCGCGTCATCCCAGCCCAGCCGCATCTTGACCGTCACAGGCCGCGAGGTTGCCGCCACTGCCGCCGCCATCAGGCGACAGGCCAGTTCGGGATCGCGCATAAGGGCCGAGCCACAGGCCGAACCCGTGACCTCCTTGGCCGGACAGCCGAAATTCAGATCGATGATGTCGGCGCCGGCTGCCTCGGCCATGGCGGCACCCTTGGCCATGGTCGCCGGGTCGCGGCCCACCAACTGAATCACCGTCAGCGGCAGGCCCTCGCCCACCGCGGCACGCCGCACCACATCGGGCCGCCCACGCGCCAGCTCTGCCGAGGCCACCATCTCGGTCGCCACATAGGCGGCTCCCAGCCGCGCGGCCAGCCGCCGGAACGGCAGGTCAGTGATCCCGGTCATGGGCGCGGTCAGCACCCGGCCAGGTACAGTCACGTCGCCGATCTGAAGGGTTGCGGTCATCGGGCCCCAGATAGGGGTTTTGGTCGGCGCGGTCCACGCAAGGCCTCGTCATCGGCCCCGACGGTGCCTAAAAGCGGCCCATGAGTTTCGTCGCCATCATCGTCGCCGCCGGGTCGGGCACCCGCGCGGGTGGGTCAAAGCAGTGGCGCTCCCTGGGGGGGCGGCCGGTGGTTCGCAGGTCGGTGCAGGCCATGCTGGATGCCGGCGCCTCACAGGTGGTGGTCGTCATCCCCTCCGGCCAAAACGACATGGCCGACGCGGCCCTTTCTGGCCTGATCGGTTGGCAGGCCGTGGCCGGTGGTGCCGACCGAGCGGCCTCGGTGCAGGCCGGTCTCGCCGCGCTGTCGGTATCGGGCGACACACCCGTTCTGGTCCATGATGCGGCCCGGCCCCTGCTGACGCCCGCCCATGTTTGCGCCCTGCTGGCTTCGCTCGATCAGGACGGTGCCATTATGGCTCTGCCGGTCGCCGATACCCTGAAGCGCAGCGACGGCGAGATCATAGCTTCCACCATCGACCGTGCCGATCTTTGGCGTGCCCAGACGCCCCAGGCCTTTGGCCTTGATCGCCTGCGGGCTGCGTATGCCGCCTGGACCGGACCCGACCTGCCGACGGACGAGGCGGAGGTGGTCCGCCGCCATGGGGGCCGCGTTCGGCTGGTGTCCGGCGATCCCCGCTTGATGAAGCTGACCTATCCAGAGGATTTCGCCATGGCCGAGGCCTTGATCGCCCGTCAGGTCCGCGTGGGCCAGGGGTTTGACGCCCATCGCTGGGGCCCCGGCCAGTCCGTCTGGCTGTGCGGCGTCGAGATCCCGCATGATCAGACCCTGATCGGCCACTCCGACGCCGATGCGGGCTTGCACGCCCTGACGGACGCTATCCTGGGGGCGCTCGGCGACGGTGACATCGGCGACCACTTCCCTCCCACCGATCCGAAATGGAAGGGGGCGGCATCGGACCTGTTCCTGATCCATGCCGCCGAGCGGGTCGCCGCGCGCGGGGGCCGTGTCGTCAACGTCGACGTGACCCTGATCTGCGAACGTCCCAAGGTGAAGCCGCACCGTCAGGCGATGCGCGAACGGCTGGCCGACATCCTGAACCTGCCGCTGGACGCGGTCAGCGTAAAAGCCACGACGACCGAGGCCATGGGCTTCACCGGCCGCGGCGAAGGCCTGGCCGCCCAGGCAATCGCCACGATCGAACTGCCGGTCTCCTGAACAGCCCGCCTAGCCTCGACCGGCGATATTGCGCCAAAGCGATCCGAACAGATTGACGTAGTCGTCGGTCCAGGGCCGGACGTCCGTTTCCTTCAGCTGTCGCCAACGGCGATCGGCGCGGAACTCGGCCATGCCCGCCTCGCTGTTGGCGATGATCAGGGCCTCGGTCGAGGCCTCGGCCATGTCCGGCAGGGTGTCGTCCTCGAAATAGATCTGGTGCAGGTGGGGCTTGCCCAGGGCCTGAGCCGCCGCCGCAGCCGGCAGGGTGATGTCCAGGTTTCGGTTGGAGAGGTGCAGAACGACCACCCCGTCGGGCTTCAGCAGCCGCAGATAGCCCTCGATCGCCTCGATGGTCAGCAGATGTGTCGGCACCGCGTCGGACGAAAAGGCGTCGATCACCAAAAGATCGTAGGATCCAGGCCTCTCGCGCGCCAGCGTCAGCCGGGCGTCGCCCAACACGGTCCGCACCGGGCCATCGGCGCAGCCGCTGATATAGGTGAACCAGGCGGGATCGCGCGACAGCCGGTCGACCATCGGATCGATCTCGAAGAAGGTCATCTGGTCGTCGAACCGCTTATAGGCCGCCATGGCCCCCGAACCTTGGCCCACCACCCCGACGACCGAGCCGCCATCGCGCAGATTGATCCTCTGCGCCGCCTGCCCGATTGGGGTAGAGGGGGCGTAATACAGGGTCGGCAGACAGGCGAAGGTCTCGTCGCGCGCCTGGGCACCGTGCAGGGTTGTGCCGTGCATCAGGATGTTGACCTGACCGCCGAGGCGCGGATCCTCGGCTCCGGCCACCCGCATGACGCCAAAGAAGCTGCGCTCAGAAAGATCCCAATCGTAACCGCGCGCGACATGGTGGGCCGACAGGGCGATCATGGCCAGGATGGCCGTGAACAGCAGGGCGCGATCGCGGACCAGAAACGCACAGATGACCCCGGGCAGCAGGATCAGCGTTGTAATGGTCGAGGCCTCGGCCGTGCCGATCGCTGCCCTCAACACGTCGTTGGCCCTCAGGATTTCGAAGAAAACCGGCGGGGCCAGGCAGATGAAGACCGCACCCAGCACCAGCAGGGCATCGCGCAGTTCGATCCGCCGGTTGTTCCATGGCCGTGCCAGTCCCACCAAGATCAGCACCAGCGGATATTCCCACACCATGTTGAACAGAACCGGCGCGATCAGCGCGTTGAACGCCCCGCCCACCACGCCGCCCAGCGACATCAAGAGATAGAATTCCGTCAGCCGGTCCGGCGCGGGCCGCCGCTCAGCCAGCCGCTGGTGACACATCAGTGCCGTGAAGAAGAAGGCCACCAGATGCAGGGCGAAGATGGTCGCCCATTCCCCCGTCCGGAAGGCCGTCAGGCTGACGGTCACCGCCCCGACCGCCCCCTGGATGACCAGAGTCAGCCACAGCGGGATCCACGGCTTGGCCTGGAAGGCAATCACGAAGGTCAGCAGATACAGCGCCAGCGGCAGCACCCATAGAAAGGGGGCCGAGGCGACGTCCGTCGACAGATGCGCCGTCACGCCCAGCATCAGGCTGGACGGGGCGGCGGCCAGCAGGACCAATATCCCCTTTTCGCGCCAGGCGATCGGCGCGCTCGCCACAAGGGCTGCGGGCTCGGCGCTGGTATCGGTGCGCCGACGCCAGACGACCAGAGCCAGAACGGCGATCATCATCATGAAGACGGCATAGCCGCCGCTCCATCCCATCCGCTGCCCGCCGAGCGACGTCAGGGGTTCGATCAGCACCGGATAGGCCAGCAGGGCCAGGAAGCTGCCCAGGTTGGAGGCCGCATAGAGGACGTAGGGGTTTTTCCCGTCCGCCTCATTGGCCCGGACCCGCGCGAACCAGGCCTGAAGCAGCGGAGCCGTGGCCGACAGCACGGCGAAGGGGGCCCCGACCGACAGGGCCAGCGTCGCCAAGAGCCAGGCGATGGGCGCCGAAGGGTCGGGATCGCCCAGCAGGCCGCTGATCTTCAGGGGCAGGAACAGGGCCGCGAGCAGCAGCAGTCCCAGATGCACCATCACCTGGGTCCGGATCGAGCCGATCCTTTGCAGCAGATGGGCATAGGCATAGCCGCCCAGCAGGGCCGCCTGGAAGAAGACCATGGCCGTGTTCCAGACCGAGGGCGATCCGCCCAGCATGGGCAGGACCAGCTTGGTCACCATCGGCTGGACCACGAACACCAGCGCCGCCGAGGTGAAGATCGCCAGGGCAAACAGGATCGGCGTCAGCCGGTCTCCGCTCCGGCCCGGCGTGGCGGCATCGAGGGTGGCTTCGGTCATGGCACCGGGTCCGTAAGCGTGTTGCGGTCGACAGGCCCGCGCAGGAGGGTCAGGTTAGACCGACTCGCCACAACGGATAGCCCACGATGTTTCCCGACGACATCCTCGATGCCGCCCGTGCCGTCATTGCGGCGGCCAAGACGCAGGGGCTGGCGATCGCGACTGCGGAGAGTTGCACGGGGGGTCTGGTGGCCGCCGCCCTGACCGCCGTGCCGGGCAGTTCCGCAGCCGTGGATCGAGGCTTCGTCACCTATTCCAACGCCGCCAAGACACAGATGCTGGGCGTGGCCGAGGACGTGATAGGCCGGCACGGGGCCGTCTCCGAGCCTGTCGCACGCGCCATGGCAGATGGGGCCGAGGAACAGTCAGGCGCACAGGTCACCGTCTCAATCACCGGCCTCGCCGGACCCGGCGGCGGCTCACCGGAGAAGCCGGTCGGGCTGGTCCATTTCGCCGCCAACGGCCCGGCGGGACAAGTCCACGCGATGCACTGTTTCGGCGACATCGGCCGGGATGCGATCCGGGCCGAAAGTGTCCGCGTCGCGCTGGCCTTGCTTCTGGACCGGCTGACGAAATGAGCAGCGAAGCCCCGATCACTGTGGATGCGCGCGGCCACCGGTGTCCGGTGCCCAGCCTGCGGCTGGCAAGGGCCATGGATCAGGCCGGACCCGGCAGCCATCTTGTGCTGCTGGCGACCGATCCGATGGCAAGAATCGACGTGCCCTTCCTCATGACGGAACGCGGCGGGACGGTGGTCTCAATCACCGAGGCGGAAGGAGTGCTGACACTTACGGTCGCGATGCCCGCCGCGACGACAGATTGACCACCTTGTCGCCGTCTGCGCCGGTCTGGTCGTCGAGATCAGGGGCCCCGCGCGCGCGCCAGGCGATTTCCATCTCCGTCGCGAAGGCCCCTCCATAGAAGATGGCGTTGACGTTCCACGACAGCCAGATCAGCAACACGACCACCGCACCGACCGAGCCATAGGTCGCCCCAAGCGGTGCGATCTGCTCGACATAGATGGCGCACAGCCATGATGAGATCATCGACAGCAGCGTCGCCACCAGCCCGCCCGCGATCGCGGGGGCCCAGGCGACCCTCGTGCGGTGCGACATGGCATAGCGGTAGAGCGCCGTCAGCCCCAGGGCCAAGCCCAGGGCGGGCAGCAAGCCATCGAAAGGCAGGCCGCCGGCCCCCTGTCCGACGGCTTCCCCCGCATGGTCCAGCAGTCGCGCGGTCACCACCGCACCGGACACAACGGTAAACAGGCCGAAAGCAAACAAGGCCACGAAGAAGGCCAGCAGATTGAATTTGAAGAAGCCGTGCGGCTCAGTCTCGTCGTGGATCAGGTTCAGTCCCGCCAGCAGCGCCTTGAAGCCCCGATGGGCAGCATAAGCACCGACGACCAGAGCAAAGGCGCTCTGTGCCGAGACCGTCCGGGCCGAGGCATTGGCCAGCCGCTCGATCTCGGCCAGGAATATGGCGCGCGCGGCATAGGGCATGACGTCGGCCAGGGCCGCAGCCTGTTCGCTGACCTGGGTGATGGACAGGACGGCCTTGTAGAAGCCGATCAGGATGGCGATCGCGGGGAAGACGGCCAGCAAGGCGAAAAATGACACCCCGCCAGTATACAGCATGACGTCGCGACCCCAGCTGCGGGCAAAGGCCCGGCCGCTCAGCCGACCCCAGAACCCCAGACCCTGACGCACTGCGCCGCCATCCGCTGCCTTGATCAAACGCCTACCCCGACTGCCATCCCCAGCATGAAACCTAGCGGATTCCGACGCAGACGGAAGATGCTTCGCCTCAGCGCCGCGAATTCGCAGATTGGGACGGGTGCCGCCGTTGCTAGGGCGGGGTCCGGGTCGCTATGGTCCGGCCGCTTTTGCAAGGGGAGCTATCGGCCTTGGCCATCCATCCGCGCGTTCTGGTCGTCGCGCCCGACGACGACCGGCTGGGCCCCCTTTGCCAGGGGCTGGACGCCCTGGGTTGGACCACGGTGACCGCCCGTTCCGAACACGCCGCCCTGGCGGCCCTGGGCGATCTGCCGCTAGAGATCGCCATCATCGACGGGCGCTGCCCCCCTGGATTGGCGACTGCGCTTCATATTGCGGCCCGGCCACGCCGGCTGCCCGTGCTCGGGGTGGACGAGACCGGTGCTCTGCGTCATGACCCCGCCGTCGATCTGGCCATGTCGGCCCCGCCCCATCCGGCCCAGGCGGCCCTGCGGCTGGAGCACCTGATCCGCGCCGCCATCGCCGAAGAGGAGATGACGCTGCGCGAGGCGACCTTCGCGGCGCGCGGCACCTCCCTGGTGCAGCCGGATGCCGAGCAGACGCCATTGCGGGTGCTCGCCGCAGGTCGGCCCGACCAGCGGTTCCTGGCCCTGCACAATGCCCTGATCGCGGACGGCTGCGAGGTCGTGGCGGCCCCGACCCCCTATACCGCCTTCGATTATCTGCATGAGCGGGCGTTCGACGCAGCCGTCCTATGGGGTGGTGAGGATCACGCCCCGGCCCAGTCGATCGCCTCGGGCATGAAGCGGAACACCCGCCTCTACCACATCCCGCTCGTTCTCTATCTGAGCGGCCGGGCGGAGATCGACCTGGGCCAGCTGTATGGCCGAGGCTTTGCCGACGTCGCCGCCGCCGACACGCCCGAAGACGAGACCGCGCGCCGGATCGTGGCCCTGGCACGCACCTATCGTCGACATCAGGTCATCCGCCGCACGCTGGAAGGGGCCCGCAGTTCGGGTCTGACCGATGCGGCGACCGGCCTGTTCACCCCGGCGCTGTTCGCGGCGCATCTGGCGCGTATCGCCGAGGCGGCTGCGGATCGACGCCGGCCCCTGTCGGTCTGCGTCCTGCGGGTCGCCGATGCGGGAGGCCTGGCCCAGATGAAGACCGAGGGCTGGCTGGGCCGTGCCCTGCCCCAGATCGGGGCTATGGTCTCGCGCCTGATCCGCACCGAGGACACCGCAGCCCGTCTGTCGTCCGACGTTTTTGCGCTCGCTCTGCCGGCGACCGGCGCAACCGCTGCCCGGATCGCCGCCGAGCGTATTGCCGCCGTCATCGGCTGCACAGCTTTTGACGCCGGGCCCGGTCGGTCACCCTTCGTGGTCGGCTTCGACATCGGCGCAGCCGAGATGGGTCCGGGCGAAAGCCCCGCCACCCTGCTTGAGCGAGCCTCCGCCGCCGTGGTCCCGACGGCCGCCTGACTCAGCCGAACGCATCGGACGTCCGTCTAACCTCAGCGCCGACCAATTTGACAACATTATTTGTCTATTTGATAGTGCCGTCATGACGCCCCGTCCCTCCGCCCTGCTCGACGATCTGGACACGGCGGTCGTGGCCCTGGCCCCGATCCGGCGGCGCATCCTCAGCGCCCTGGTCGAACCGGCCTCGGCTTCCGGCCTTTCGGAGCGGCTGGGCATGCCGCGCCAGAAGATCGGCCACCACCTGCGCGCCCTGGAGGCGGCAGGCCTGATCACCCTGGCCGAAGAGCGGCGCAAGCGCGGTTTCGTCGAGCGTCTGTTCGTCGCCGCCGGTCACTATGTGCTGGACCCCGCCCTGATGCAGGTGCCGGCCAACCCTGACGCGGTCCAGGCCCAGGACCGTCACGCCGCCGACCATCTGATCGGGACCGCCTCCGCCCTGGTGCGCGACGTCGCCCGGATGCGTCAGGCGGCCGAGGCGCAGGACCAGCGTATGCTGACCCTGACGGTCGAGGCGGACGTCGGATTTTCTACGCCGGCCGCCTTCGATGTTTTTTGCGACGAGGTCGCCCAGGCCGTCGCCGAGATCGCCCGTCGCCACGACGCCGCGACCGGAACCCGCCGATATCGCCTGACCGCAATGGCCCATCCGGCCGTGGTCAAGCCCGCCGTCACGAAGAACTGAGGAATAGACCCATGAGCGAACAGCCCCCCGCCGCCGCCGGCCCGACCCTCGATCGGGTCCTGGTCGAAGTCACCGTGCCCGCCCCCGCCGATGCCGTCTGGGCTGCATTGCGCGATCCTAATCAGATCAAGGCCTGGTTTGGCTGGGACGCCGATACCCTGGCCGACGAGATCGACTTCATCTTCGTTAAACATGCGGTCGCGGACGAGGCCTCACGAACCATACACTTCGAGGGCACCCAGGACCGTTACGAGGTCGAGGCGAAGGGTGGCGAGAGCATCGTCCGCATCGTGCGCGCGGCCCCGGCGGATCAGGAATGGTCGGAAATCTTCGATGCCATGACCGAGGGCTGGATCGCCTTTACCGAGCAGCTGCGGTTTGCGTTTGCACGGCATCGCGGCGAGCAGCGTCGCACGGTCTTCCTCGCGGGCATTCCGAAGGTGGGACATCAGGGGCTGTTGAGGGGCGCGCTCGGGCTGACCAGCCTTGGCGCGCCGGGCGAGCCATGGGCGCAGGATCTGGGACCGGACGGTCCGGCCTCCGGCGAGGTCTGGCATGTCGGACGCCGTCAGACCGGCATCACCGTCCGGCATTTCGGCGACGGCCTTCTGGTCCTGATGGAACGCGAGCCGGATGAGAAGCACCCGCTCGGCGAGGTCAGCGCCACCCTGACGACCTATGGCTTGCCTGACGCCGATTTCGCCGCACTGGAAAGCGGGTGGAAGGCCTGGTGGGCAGACAGGTTCACCTCCGCCGACCTGCACTCGGCCGACTGAGGATCAAGCCCCAGCCACCCGGGCCAGGTCGGTGGTGATGCGTTCGGCGACCTTCAGGCGGTCGTCGGACGTGGGCCAGTCGCCCTTGACCACGATCTTCTGATCCGGACGGATCTTCCAGCTGGCCTGGTTCTTCTGGATCAGCCCGACCAGGCCCGCCGGATTGGGGAAGCGGTTGTCGCGCAGGGTCAGGACCGCACCCTTGGGCCCGATGTCGATTCGCTCGATGCAGGCAGCCTTGCAGTTGGCCTTGATGCCTACGATCCGCAGCAACTGCTTTGCTTCGTCCGGCAGCGGGCCGAACCGGTCGATCAGTTCGGCGGCAAGGGCCTCGCGCGTCTCGGTGTTCTCGGCATCGGACAGGCGCCGATACAGGCTGAGGCGAACGTTCAGGTCCGGGACGTAATCCTCTGGAATCAAGACGGCCGCACCGACATTGATGGCGGGCGACCAGCCGCGATCAACCAGACCCTCGGCCCCGGCCTCGCGCAGGGAGGCGACGGCGTCTTCCAGCATCTGCTGATACAGTTCGACCCCGACTTCGCGGATATGGCCCGACTGCTCGTCGCCCAGGAGGTTGCCGCCGCCGCGCTGGTCCAGGTCGTGGCTGGCCAGCTGGAAGCCGGCTCCCAGATTGTCCAGCGACTGCAGCACCTGCAACCGCCGCTCGGCCGACAGGGTCATTGGCTTTTCGGGCGGAGTGGTCAGATAGGCGAAGGCGCGAGCCTTCGACCGCCCGATCCGCCCCCGAATCTGGTGCAGCTGGGCCAGGCCAAACATTTCGGCCTTGTGCACGATCAGGGTATTGGCCGTCGGAATATCCAGACCGCTTTCGACGATGGTCGTCGACAGCAGCACGTCATAGGACCCGTCGTAGAAGGCGCTCATCACGTCTTCCAGCTGGGTCGGGCTCATCTGGCCGTGGCCGACGACGAACTTCACCTCCGGCACCTGTTCGCGCAGGAAGCGCTCGATGTCCGGCAGGTCAGCCAGGCGTGGCACGACGTAATAGGCCTGTCCCCCGCGATACTTTTCGCGCAGCAAGGCCTCGCGCACCAGGACCGGATCCCAGGGCGTGACATAGGTCCGCACCGCCAGGCGATCGACCGGCGGCGTGGCGATGATCGACATCTCGCGAATGCCCGACAGCGCCATCTGCAGCGTGCGGGGGATCGGCGTAGCCGTCAGGGTCAGCAGGTGCACATCCGCCCGCAGGGACTTCAGCTTCTCCTTATGCTTGACCCCGAAATGCTGCTCCTCGTCGACGATAACCAGGCCCAAATCCTTGAACCCGACCTGTTCGCTGAGGACGGCGTGGGTGCCCACCACGATCTCGAAAGTCCCGTCCTTGAGCCCAGCACGGGTCTCGGACGCCTCCTTGGCCGTGACCATGCGCGATAGGTGGCGCACCTTGATCGGCCAGCCCGCGAACCGCTCGGAGAAGGTGCGGAAATGCTGGCGTGCCAGAAGCGTGGTCGGGCAGACGATGGCGACCTGCTGACCGCTCATGGCCACCACGAAGGCGGCGCGGATGGCGACCTCTGTCTTGCCGAAGCCCACGTCGCCGCAGATCAGGCGGTCCATGGGCATGCCCTTGCCCAGGTCTTCCAGCACGTCGCCGATGGCGTTCAGCTGGTCGTCGGTTTCTTCATAGGGGAAGCGCGCACAGAATTCGTCGAACAAGCCGGCTGGCGGCACCACAGCATCGCTGGTGCGTAGCGCGCGCTTGGCGGCCAGGGCGATCAGACCCTCGGCCATGTCGCGCAGGCGGGCACGGGCCTTGGCCTTGCGCCCCTGCCATCCCGCCCCGCCCAGGCGGTCCAGCTGGACGCCATCGGCATCGGTGCCGTACCGGGTCAGAAGATCAATATTTTCAACCGGCAGATAGAGCTTGCTCTCACCCGCATACAGCAGTTCCAGGCAGTCGTGGGGCGCGTCCTGGATCTCCAGCGTCTTCAGGCCTTCGTACCGCCCGATGCCGTGATCCAGGTGCACGACCAGATCGCCGGTGGTCAGGGCCGAGGCCTCGGCCAGGAAGTTCGAGGCCCGGCGCTTGCGTCGCGGGCGGGCCAGCCTGTCCCCCAGAATGTCGGTCTCGGAGATCACCGCAAGCGTGTCTTTGGTGAAGCCATGCTCCACTGGCAGGACAGCGCGCAGGATCATGCCCGGCGGTGCATTCTGGACATCGGCCCAGTCGCGCACGGCCACGACCGGGTCCAGCCCGTGGTCGGCCAGCATGACGGCCAGACGTTCGGACGATCCCTCCGTCCAGGAAGCGAACAGCACACGCCGCCCCTCGGCCTTCTGCCGCTCGGCATGGGCAGTGACGGCCTCGAACAGATTGACGCTGTCCTGAGCGCGTTCGGCCGTAAAGGCCCGTCCCAGCCGCCCGCCTGCATCCTCGGCGCCCGCACCGAAGGGGCTGAGGCGGCGGACCTGACGCCCGGCCAGGGCCCCGTTCCATTCCGCCTCGTCCAGATAGAGCCGGGCGGGCGGCAGGGCACGATGGGCCGACCCGCCGCGCGTGCGCGAGGCCTCGGCCCGAGCGTCATAGGCATCGGCCGTGAGCGTCCACCGGTCGGCGCGCGAAGCCTCGACCTGATGATCCAGGAAGACGGGCGCATCGTCCGGCAGATAGTCGAAAAGGGTCTCGAGCCGGTCGTAGAGCAGCGGCAGCCAATGCTCCATGCCCTGACGGCGCGCGCCCTCACTGACGGCGGCATAGAGGGGGTCGTCTCCTGCCGCCCCGAACAGGGCCAGATAACCGGTGCGGAACCGCGAGATGGTCTCGGCGTCCAGCAGGGCTTCGGACACCGGGGCCAGGGCCACCTTCGCCTTCTGCCCGGTCGAGCGCTGGGTGGCGGGGTCGAAGGTGCGGATGGACTCCAGTTCCGAGCCGAACATGTCCAATCGGACCGGCTCCGGGAAACCCGGCGGATAGACATCGATGACCCCGCCGCGGACAGCATATTCGCCGCGCTCGGACACGGTGGAGGCGCGCATATAGCCGTTGACGGTGAAATATCGCTCCAGCGCCGCCGTATCCAGATCGCGTCCGACGACGGTCTCGAACCCGGCACCCTGGGTGACTTCGCGCGGCGGCGTACGCTGGGTCGCGGCTGCAACCGTCGTTACGACCATCAGTGGCGGGTCGCCGGGGCGGCGTTGGGCCAGTCGCGTCAGGGCCGCCATCCGCTCAGCCGACACCGCCGACGACGGGCTCAGTCGATCATAGGGCAGGCAGTCCCAGGCCGGAAACTCAAGGACTTCAATATCCCTGGAGAAAAACCTGAACGCCTGGACGAAAGTGCCCATCCGGGTGAAATCGCGTGCGACGAACACGCCGAGCCCACCCGAAGCAGCCAGCCGCTCGGCGACGATCAGCGCATCCAGACCCTCGGGTGCTCCACCCAGTTCGATGTCGGATCGCAACGGGCTCAACCCGCGCCCTCGGCGACCGCAGCGGCGACATGAGCACGCATGAAGGCCTGGATCTTCGTCATAAGGGCCGCATCGTACTCCACAGGGAGCGGGACCTCGCCGATGATCCAGGCATAAATCTGATGATCCTCGGCCTCCAGCAAGGCTTGGAAAGCGTCCAGCTCTGTCTCGTCCAGCGTCGGTCCGACGGTGTCGACGAATGGGCCCAGCACCAGATCGGCTTCTCTGAATCCCCGTCGCCAGGCACGGAAACGTAGGCGATCAAGTTTGCTGGTATCGGGGTGATCGGTCATGAGGCGCGGGATATAGCGGCGAGGGCGCGTCACCGCCAGACGCGTTAGCAGGCTTGGCCTTCCGCCTAGGAGCGGGTTAGGTCAGCCCCTCGCCCGTTCACCGGCGACACCTGCTTGGATCCTGCCCCGCGTATGCGCCCCGAAAGCCTGTTTCCCCTGTTCGCGGACGTCTCCGGCCTGAAGGGTGTCGGCCCCCGGATCGCGCCCCTGGTACATAAGGTCGCTGGGCCGCTGGTGCGCGACGTCGTCTTCCTGTCCCCCGTCGGGCTGATCACCCGTCGCCGGATGACGGCGGTCGATGCGGTGGAAGGTGAGGTCGGCATCTTCGAGGTCTTGGTCGATCGCATGATTGTGCCAGGAAAACCGGGTGTACCGCTTAAGATGCGGGCGTCGGACGATACGGGCTTCGTGCATCTGGTCTGGTTCGGCGGGTCGCCCCAGCATATCGACCGGCAGTTGCCGCGTGGCGAGCGTCGCTTGGTGGCGGGCAAGGTCGAGCGTTTCAACAACGAGGTCCAGATTGCCCATCCGGACATCTTCACACTGGATCAGGCGGACCGGATCGCAGCGACGGAACCCGTCTATCCGGCGACCCAGGGACTGAGTTCTCGCGTGATCCGCAAACTGGTCCAGGCGGGTCTGAGCACCACTGCGGATCTGCCCGAGTGGCAGGACGCCGCCTGGATAGCCGCGCGGCGCTGGCCGGGCTGGCACGCGGCACTGACGGCCCTGCACGACCCGGCTTCCGAGAACGATCTGTCGCCCGACGCCCCGCCACGCCAACGCCTGGCCTATGACGAACTGTTCGCCCATCAACTGGCCCTGGCCCGCCGCCGCCGCGCTCGACAGATCACCCCCGCTCCGATGATCGCGCCCGGAGAGGCGTCGCAGACGCTGCTGGCCGCCCTGCCCTTTTCCCTTACCAACGCCCAGGCCCGGGCCCTGTCCGAAATCCGCGCAGACCTGGCTTCCGGCGAGCAGATGGGGCGGCTGTTGCAGGGCGATGTGGGATCGGGAAAGACCGCCGTCGCGGCACTGGCCATGGCCGACGCCGCGTCCAGCGGATTTCAGGCGGCCCTGATGGCCCCGACCGAGATCCTGGCCCGTCAGCATCATCAACGCCTGTCGCCGCTTCTGGCTTCGGCGGGCATTACCAGCGTGCTTCTGACGGGGCGCGACACTGCTGCGGAGCGGCGCCAACGGCTGAACGGCCTGGCGAGCGGGGCGGTCCAGGTCGCGATCGGCACCCATGCGCTGTTTCAGGACGCGGTGCGGTTTGACCGCCTGGGGCTGGCCGTCATCGACGAGCAGCACCGCTTTGGCGTCGGTGAACGCCAGCGGCTGCAGGCCAAGGGCGATCCTCGGACGGGCGGCGTTCACCTGCTGACCATGTCCGCGACCCCGATCCCCCGCACGCTCGAACTGACGCAGTATGGCGAGTTGGAGGTATCGCGGCTGATGGAAAAGCCGCCGGGCCGTACGCCGATCGCCACGGCTGTCCTGCCCCTGACCCGGATCGGAGAAGTGGCCCAGCGCCTGCGCGCAGCGATCGACGGTGGGGCGCAGGCCTACTGGATCTGTCCGCTAGTGGCCGAGAGCGAGGTCAGCGACCTGGCCGCCGCAGAGGAAAGGGCCGCCGACCTGCGCCGCATCCTGAAGCTGGAGGTCGGCCTGGCTCATGGTCAGATGCCCGGGGCTCAGCGCGAGGCCGTAATGGCGCAGTTCGCCGATGGGCAGCTGCCCTTGCTGGTCGCCACCACAGTGGTCGAGGTCGGCGTCGATGTACCCAATGCCACCATCATGGTGATCGAACATGCCGATCGCTTCGGTCTGGCCCAGCTGCATCAGCTGCGCGGCCGGGTAGGACGCGGTGCCAAGGCCAGCGCCTGTATCCTGCTCTACGGCGGGGCCGACGGCAGCCTGGGAGAGGTGGCGAGGGAGCGACTTGAAACTCTTCGCCGCACCGAGGACGGGTTCGAGATCGCAGAGGAAGATTTCCGCCTGCGCGGTGGTGGCGATCCCCTGGGGTTGAAGCAGAGCGGCTTCCCCGCCTATCGCTTTGCCGACCCGGTGCGCCACCGCGGCCTCATGCTGGCCGCCGCCGACGATGCCAGATTGGTTCTGGCGCGCGACGCAGACCTTGCGGGCCCCCGCGGTCAGGCCGTCCGGATTCTGGAGGCCCTTTTCGACTGGCGCAACGACCGTCCCGGACTGGATTAACGATCCGAAGCGGTGCCCAGGGCCGCGAGGCGGGTTTGGGCATCCAGCTCGATGTCGCTGAAGAACAGATTGTACTGCGTTACTTTCCGCCGATCGGCCCAACTGCCCGTCGCGCGGAAGGACTCGCGGCTCGGTGCCGTGTGGCGGAGCAGACCACCCCGGCACTGGGTCGCGATTTCGCGCGCGGTCAGCGCCGGCCGGGCTCCCCACTCCAGACCGGTGGCATTGGTCGCCCCATGATGCAGGCGCGCCGGAACAGCAGAGCCCTCTGAGGTTCCGGTGACCGGATTGACGCAAACCGCCGGACGTCCATCCAGCTCCACCAGACGGCCTCGCTCATCCCAGATCAGAGCGCGCCGCAATCGCTGAAACGCCGTGCGATCCTGTCCCTCCTGAACGGGGGCAAAGGCGACGATGCAGCTCGTTTGCTGCCGCGTCTGACATGCAGGGACCTCGGCCGACAAGCGATCGACCGGCACCACGACATCGATGAGATACGCAGCGACCAGACGGCGGCGCAAAGCCGGATTGATCGCAACGCGCTCGCGCACGAGCCGCTCCAGAAGTTCACCACCCTGCTCCACCCCCGCCAGGATGATGGGCCCGTCCGGATGGCCTGCGAGCCAGACATCAAACGCCGCCTCGATATCGCGATAGGCAAAGGCGCGAGCTTCACGCGAGTCGTCTCTGAGACTCAGCCGGGTGTAGAGGCTGCCCTGGCGATATCGCGGCGCGCTGATTGCCCCCGACCGGGCAAACGGTCCGGCATGATTGGGCAGGACGACGCGCTTCAGATAAGCATCCGCCGCCGCATGATCGATCCGCCCGTTCCACTCCGATCCCCCATCGAAGGTGGTTGAGTGCACGAAGAACACCGCGGCGGGACCGGCCCCGGGTGCCCGGTCCTCTTTCAAGGCCCAGGCCTGCGTCTGCGTGTAGTCGGGTGCAGGCGGCGGATCATACGTCTGAAACGGAATCTGGGGGTCCAGAGCGGCCCGCAGGATGTCACCGCGCCAGATCGCCACAATCAGCAGCACCAGACCGACAAGGGCAAAGCCGCCATAACCCAGCCATTGCCTCAGGCTGGGTCCACGCCGTCTTATCGTCGAGCCCACCGTGTCGGTCACGCCGCCTTTGCCATCCGCGACTTGGTCAGGTCGTCGTAAGCGATCAGCTCGGCCGCCAGGGCCTCGAACTGCGACAGCGGCACCATGTTCGGCCCGTCTGATGGGGCGTTGTCCGGATCCTGGTGCGTTTCCATGAAGACGGCATCGACGCCGACGGCGACAGCCGCACGGGCCAGCACCGGCACGAACTCGCGTTGTCCGCCCGAAGACGTCCCCTGCCCGCCGGGCTGCTGCACACTGTGGGTCGCGTCGAAAACGACGGGGCAGCCGATGTCGCGCAGCACCGGCAGGGCGCGCATGTCACTGACCAAGGTGTTGTAGCCGAAGCTGGCCCCCCGCTCGCAGGCCATGACGTTCGGATTGCCGGCCCCCGTCACCTTGGCCACGACGTTTTTCATGTCCCAAGGGGCCAGGAACTGACCCTTCTTGATATTGATCGCCTTGCCCGTCGCGGCGGCAGCCAGCAGCAGGTCGGTCTGGCGGCTGAGGAAGGCGGGGATCTGCAGCACATCCACGACCTCGGCCGCGATGCGGCAATGCTCCTCGGTATGGACGTCGGTCAGGACAGGCAGTCCGGTGACCTGGCGAATCTCGGCAAAGATCGGCAGTGAGCCCTCCAGGCCGAATCCCCGCGCGGCGGTGGCGCTTGTGCGGTTCGCCTTGTCGAAGCTGGTCTTGTAGATGATGCCGACGTTGAGCCTCTCGCCGATCTCCTTCAGGGCATGGGCCATTTCCAGCGCGTGCTGGCGGCTTTCCAGTTGGCATGGGCCGGCGATGAAGACGATCCGCTGGCCGCCACCGATGGAGACGGGACGGGTCAGGCCGTCATTAATGTCGATGATGGCGTTGGGCTGGCTCACGGCGAAACCTTCGTGTGACGTTTATGCTTATGGTGCCGGGTCTATGCCCAGACTATGGGGCGTTCAGGTGGCGTCGCGCGACGCGGGTTGCAAGCTAACATGGAGAGGTCGCGCGTGACCACAAAGCCGTCGGACCAGGCCGCCCCTGTCATTCTTTGGTTCCGCCGCGACCTGCGACTGGCCGACAACCCGGCCCTGAACCATGCCGCCGAGGCGGGCTGCGCCATCGTGCCGGTCTACATCCTGGACGAGGCGGGCGACGGACGACCGCGGGGAGCGGCGTCGCAGTGGTGGCTGGACAAATCGCTGCGCGCTCTCGATGCGGCTCTGCAACAGCGGGGGTCGAGACTGATTCTGCGCCGGGGCGACAGCGAATCGGAACTGCGCCGTCTGATCGACCAGACCGGTGCGAAAACCGTCTTCATGAACCGCCGCTTCGAACCCGACGCCTGGGCGCAGGATGCCGAGATCGCCCACTCGCTGAAGGACGACGGCATAGAGTGCCGGGGGTTCAATGGTACCTTGCTGTCCCGGCCCGGCAGTGTGTTGAATGGCTCGGGCCAGCCCTATCGCGTATTCACGCCCTTCCATAAGGCGATGATGGCCCAGGCGGATGTGCCACCACATACTCTGGGGCCCAGGGCCATCAGTACACCCGATCACCTTGCCAGCGACGCGATCGATAACTGGGGCCTGCACCCCACCCGGCCTGACTGGTCAGCCGAGTTCGAAGGCGAGCCCGGCGAGGCGGGGGCGCTTGCGGCGCTCTCCCACTTTTTGAGCTCCGGTCTCGGAGGCTATGGCGCGGGTCGAGACATCCCTTCGCGAGCGGCAACCAGCCGCCTGTCTGCCGCTCTGCATTGGGGCGAGATCAGTCCCTGGCGAGCTGTGGCGGCGGCGCGCGGGGCCGCATCAGATGGCCGCGTGCCTGGAGCAGAGGCCGAGAAATTCGTCTCCGAAATCGGCTGGCGCGAGTTCTCGGCCCACCTGCTGCACCATTTGCCCTTTATCACCGAGCGGGCATTCCGGCCGGAATACGACACCATGCCCTGGCGCGACGATCCCAAGTCGTTGAAGGCCTGGCAGACGGGCCAGACCGGCTATCCCATCGTCGACGCAGGCATGCGCCAGCTTTGGCGGACCGGATACATGCACAATCGGGTGCGGATGGTGGTGGCGTCGTTCCTGGTCAAACACCTGCTGATCGACTGGCGCGAGGGCGAGGCCTGGTTCTGGGATACGCTGGTCGATGCCGATCTGGCGTCGAATGTGCAGAATTGGCAGTGGGTCGCGGGATCCGGAGCCGATGCCGCTCCGTATTTCCGTATCTTCAATCCGATCGCACAGGGCGAAAAGTTCGATGCCGAGGGCCGCTACGTCCGCAAATGGGTGCCAGAGATTGCCCGGCTGCCAGACAAATACATTCACACGCCCTGGACGGCACCGCGCGAAATCCTCGTCGGGGCGGGCCTGCGCCTGGGCAACGACTATCCCCGCCCGATCGTCGACCACGCCGAAGGGCGAGCACGCGCCTTGGCGGCGCTCAAAGCTATCGACAACAAGTCCGATCCCAATGAATGACCATCCGGCCGCCGTGGCCACAGGATTTCGCCCATGAGTGCCGTGACCGCAGCTGACGATTCTCAGGCCGCCCGCACCCCGCCGGTATTCGCTCTCCTGTTGCGTCTGCTGAGCGACAACTGGACCTATGGCCGTCTGACTCTCAGCCTGCCGAACGGCGAGGTTCACACCCTCATCGGTGCGACGCCCGGGCCGGACGCCGTGATGAATGTGCTGGATTATCGCTTCGCACGGCGCGTACTGGCCAATGGCGATATCGGCTATGCTGAGGGCTATATGGCCGGCGAGTGGGACAGCCCCCATCTGGCTGTGCTGCTGGAAACCCTGGCCAATAACTATGACCACATCCGTCGACTGTTCGACGGCAATGCGATCATGCTGGCGGTCAACTGGCTCAGCCACAAGATCAAGCGCAACAGCCGACGTGGATCGAAGAAGAACATCCACGCCCACTATGACCTGGGCAATGCCTTCTACCGGGCCTGGCTGGACGAGACGATGACCTATTCGTCCGCACGCTTCGAACGCGCCGACGAGGCGCTGGAAGCGGCCCAGACGCGCAAATATGCCTCACTGGCTCGCATGATGGGCATTCAGCCCGGCCAGACGGTTCTGGAAATCGGCTGCGGTTGGGGCGGGTTCGCCGACTATGTCGCGCGCGAGATCGGGGCCCACGTCACGGGCATCACTATTTCCCAGGAACAGCACGACTTTGCGCGCCAGCGCCTGTTCAACGCCGGATTGTCGGACCGAACGTCGATCCAGATGGTCGACTATCGCGATGTACAGGGCCGGTTCGACCACGTCGCCTCGATCGAGATGTTCGAGGCGGTCGGCAAGGAATACTGGGCTGCCTATTTCGACAAGATCAACCAAGTCCTGGCACCGGGCGGCCGGGCGGGCCTGCAGATCATCACCATCCAGGATGAGCTGTTCGAGGAATACAACGCCCGCACCGACTTCATCCAGAAATACGTCTTCCCCGGCGGCATGCTGCCTTCCGAAGCTCGGTTGCAGCCGGTGATCGAAAAGGCGGGACTGTCCTGGGACGCGGTCGAGCGGTTCGGCATCGACTATGCCGACACCCTCAATCGCTGGGATGAACGCTTCCAGGTGGCATGGGCCGACATCCGCAAGATGGGTGGCTTCGATCAGCGGTTCTATCGGCTGTGGCGCTTCTATCTCGGCTATTGCGAGGCCGGTTTCAGGTCCCGCCGCACCGATGTCATTCAGCTTGCCCTGACGAAGGCCTGACCGCGCCCATCGAAACGCGGCAGGCCTCGGCCTCGTCCAACAGGGCCTTTCGTCGTTCCCCGCCGAAACCGTCGAGGGTGCGATAGGGCATGGCCAGGCGCACGTTGTCGCGCAGGCGGCCGCGATTGCGTTCCAGAAAGCCCCAGTACAGCCGGTTGAACGGACAGGCCCCCTCGCCCGACTTGGCCTTCACGTCATAACGACAAGGGCCGCAGTAGTCGCTCATCCGGTCGATATAGGCCCCCGACGCGGCATAGGGTTTGGACCCCACGATCCCGCCGTCGGCAAAGGTCGCCATGCCACGGGTGTTGGGCATTTCCACCCATTCATAGGCGTCGGCGAAGACCACCATATACCAGTCGTCGACCGCATCGGGATGGACGCCCAGCAGCATCGCCAGATTGCCGGTGACCATCAGCCGCTGGATGTGGTGGGCATAGGCATGGTCACGCGCAGACCGGACCGCATCGGCGACGCAGGCCATGTCCGTCTCGCCCGACCAGTAGAACCATGGCAGGGCACGGTCGGCGTCGAGGTGATTGCGCCGGGCATACTCGGGCATCTTTAGCCAATAGATGCCGCGCACGAATTCCCGCCAGCCGATGATCTGGCGGATGAAGCCCTCGACTGCATTCAGCGGAGCCCTGCCGGCCTTCCATGCCGCCTCCGCACGGCGGCAGGCATCCAGCGGATCGATCAGGCCCAGGTTGATGCTGGTGGAGATCAGACCGTGCCACATCCACGGCTCACCCTCGGCCATCGCATCCTGCCAGTCGCCGAAGCCGGGCAGGATGTTCTCGATGAAGTCGGCCAGGATCGCCTCCGCCTGCTCTGCCGTCGTGGGCCAGCCGAAGGCGTCGAGCGTGCCGAAATGGTCGGGAAACAGGCGGGCGACGTCGGCGATGGCCCCCTGCGCGATCTCATCGGGCGGGGTTCGCAGGCGACGTGGCGGACGCACCCCCTTGGCCAGTTTGCGCCGGTTGTCGGCGTCATAGTTCCACTTGCCGCCCGCCGGCTGATCGCCTTCCATCAACAGGCCGGTCTCGCGCCGCCTCTCGCGATAGAAGAACTCCATCCGTAGCTGGCTCTTGCCGCTGGCCCAGCGGCGGAACCGATCGTGCGAGCAGACGAAGCGGTCGTCCGCACGAATCTCGACCAGCAAGGCGCCGGAGCGGGCGAAGTCGGACAGCGCCTCGGCCAGCCGCCATTCGCCGCATTCGGTCATCACGACCCGCTCAAACGCGCCGACAGCCACGGCGCGCTCCAACTCCGCGACGATCGAATGGCTGTTGTCGGGGTCGTCGATACGCACGTATCGCACCGCGATTCCGCGCGCCTCCAGCCGTGCCGCAAAACTGCGCATGGCGGCAAAGGTCAGGGCGATCTTCTGCTTGTGATGTCGGACATAGGTCGCCTCGTCCCGCACCTCGGCCAGCAAGACCAGATCGCGCGCGGGGTCCAGGTCGGCCAGGGCCGACAGCCCGTCCGACAACTGGTCGCCCAGCACCAGTCTGAGCGTGCCGTTCCCTGTGCTAGGCTGGGTCATGTCTCGCTTGTCCGCCCTCATACAGCCCGTTGAACTTATGGCCGCCCTGTCCGATCCGGACCTGCGCCTTCTGGACGCCAGCTGGCATCTGGACGGACGCGATGCGATGGCGGATTTCACGACGGCCCATATTCCGGGCGCGCTCTTCTTCGACCTGGAGGCCGCTTCGGATCAAGACAACCCTTTGCCGCACATGCTGCCCAGTCCTGCGGCCTTCGCCGCCTTTGCCGGGGCGATGGGCATCGCAGAGACGGATCGCATGGTCGTCTATGACACCACCGGCCTGTTTTCGGCGGCGCGAGTCTGGTGGATGTTCCGCCTCATGGGGGCCCAGCGGGTCCAGGTGCTGGATGGCGGCATGCCTGCCTGGGTGGCCGCTGGCGGAGCGGTCGAGGCGGGACCGGCCAGAGCCCTGGCACCCGTGATCTTCACGCCCGATTTCGACCCGCATCAGGTCACCGATATGGACGGGGTACGCCACGCCCTGACCGGCACGGCCCAGGTCGTGGACGCCCGTGGCGCGGCCCGCTTCCGGGGTCACGCGGCCGAACCCCGTCCTGGCGTCAGACCCGGTCACATGCCCGGCGCGATCAACCTGCCCTATAGCGCCTTGCTGACGCCCGAAGGACGAATGAAGCCGCCAGCGGAGCTGACGCAGGCCTTCGCCGACGCTGGCATAGACCTGGATCGCCCCATCGTGACCAGCTGCGGTTCGGGCGTTACAGCCGCCATCCTCAGCCTGGGGCTGGTCGTGCTGGACGGGCCCAGCCGCCTGTATGACGGCAGCTGGGCGGAGTGGGGGTCGCGCGCCGATACGCCGGTGCAGACGAGCTGACCTCAGATCAGCTTGGCCACCGGCTCCGGCCCGGCCACGTCGCACGGAACGTCCTTTTCGCCGCGCGACACCACCGTTGCAGCCACCAGATCGCCGGTGACGTTCAGCGTGGTGCGGCACATGTCCAGGAAGCGGTCGACGCCCAGGATCAGGCCGATCCCCTCGGCCGGCACCCCGACCATGACCAGGATCAGGGCGATGACCGGCAGCGATCCTGCCGGAACGCCCGCCGTGCCGATGCCGCCCAGGATACAGACCAGCATGACCACCAGCTGCTGCTGAAGGGTCAGATCGATGCCGAAGAACTGGGCCAGGAACAGCACCGTCACCCCTTCGAACAGGGCGGTGCCGTTCTGGTTTGCCGTGGCCCCCACCGTCAGTACGAAGCGCGAAATGCGGCGCGGCAACTTCAGCTTTTCTTCGGCCGCCTTGATGGCGATCGGCAGGGTGGCGTTGGACGAGGCGGTCGAGAAGGCCACGACGAAGGGCTCGCGCACGCCCCGGGCAAAGGTCACCGGATTCATGCCGCCGAAAATCCAGACCAGCAGCGGATAGACGATGAACATATGGATCGCCATCGCGCCCACAGCCACCCCGGCATAGGCCCCCAGCCGCACCAGCAGGTCCCACCCGAACACCGCCGCCAGATTGAACATCAGGGCGGCAATGGCGATCGGGGCCAGTTTGATGACCAGATTGATCAGCTTCATCATCACTTCCAGCAGGCCTTGCAGGGACTGCTGGAGAGCGTCGGTCGCCTCCGACTTGGCCATGACCATGCCGATGCCGAAGATCAGGGCGAACACCATAACCGGCAGGATCTGGTTTTCTGCTGCGGCGGTGAAGACGTTGGACGGGATCATGTCCAGGAAGAACTGTCCCGCCTCGATCGAAGTCGGGGCATTGCCGACGATGGCGGCGGCCCCTTCGGCCCCCTGGGCCAGCAGTTGCTGCGCCAGGGCCGGATCAACGCCGTCGCCAGGTCGGAACCAGTTGACCATGCCCAGGCCAATCGCAACGGCGATGGCAGAGACCAGGATGGTGAACGACAGGGTCTTGAACCCGACGCGGCCCAGCGACTTCAGGTCGCCCATCTCGGCCACGCCGACCGCCAGGGCGGCAAACAGCAGCGGCAGAACCAGCATGAACAGCAGGCGCAGAAAGATCTGGCCCACGGACTGGATCAGATCCATCGCCCATTCATCGACGACCAGCCCGTTCAGATTGACGAACAGCCCTCCCCCAAGACCGACGGCAAAGCCCACCAGCATCCAGAGATAGAGCGGCACGCCGCCACGCTTGGTCGTTTCCATTGGTCCCCCGGTTTACCCGTGTCGATTATCGAATCGGCAGTCCATACATCAGGCCACCCGCGTTCCATTGTGCGTTCAAGCCGCGCGCCAGGTCGAGTGCCGATTCCGAACCGAGGTTCCTCGAGAATATCTCGCCGTAGTTGCCGACGGCTCCGATCGCCTCGCGGGCCCAGTCATCGGACAGGCCCAGCACCGCGCCATAGCCGCTTTCGGCCCCCAGCAGGCGGCGTACGCGCGGGTCTCGGGCGTCGCGCGCCTGGGCCGCCACACTATCCTGAGTGACCCCCAGTTCCTCGGCCAGAATGAGGGCATTCAGCGTCCAGCGCACGATCGCCGTCCACTGCTCGTCCCCGCGTCGCACGACCGGGCCCAGCGGCTCCTTTGAGATGACATCGGGCAGAATCACATGCTGCTGCGGTCCCGACAGCGTGGTGCGGGCCGCCGCCAGGGCGGAGATGTCGGCACTGAAGGCATCGCAGTCCTCGCGGCCATAGGCCTGCCGCGCCGCCTCCTCGCTATCGAAGACGACGGGGCGATACTCGATGCCGCGCGAGCGGAAATAGTCGGCCACGTTCAGTTCGGATGTCGATCCCGCCTGGACGCAAACGCGAGCACCATTCAGCTCTGCCGCGCTGTTCAGGTTCAGCGACCGTCGGACCAGAAACCCCTGGCCGTCGTAGTAGTTGATCCCCGCGAAGACGACACCCTGACCGGCATCACGCTGCATGGTCCAAGACGTATTTCGCCACAGCACATCGATCCGGCCGCTTTCAAGCGCGATCAGCCTGTCCCGGGTACCGAGCGGCACGAAGCGCACGGCGTTCGCATCGCCAAGAATCGCCGCCGCCATGGCCCGGCAGAAATCGACGTCGAAACCCCGCCAGGCTCCACGGTTGTCGGTGTAGGCGAAACCGACCAAGCCTTCATGAACACCACAGTTCAGGCGCCCGCGACGCTTGATCTCGGCAAGAGTGGCACTTTCCGCACGCGCTTGAGGGGGAGCGACCTGGCCTTTGACGGCTGGCGCGGGTTCGGGCGCCGCCGCCTGGCGTTCGCAGGCGACGAGACCGGCCAGTATCGCCAGTCCCACAGCCGCAGCCCGCGTGATCGTTCTCCCCGCCATATCGACGTCCCTGTCGCCAAGCGCCCCGCCGGTTCCTTAAACGCGGTCGCCGCCTCAACCGCAACCCGTCAAGCGCTATCGCAAAGGCAGAATTGGCGCGCCCAGCAGGACTCGAACCTGCAACATCCCGCTTAGAAGGCGGGTGCTCTATCCGGTTGAGCTATGGGCGCTGGAGAGAAGTCTCGCGGCTCAAGTAGCGCGAAGCGCGCTAACCGCAACGATTCAGTGCGTCCACGACACCTTGCGATTGGTGGCAAAGTTGTCGGCATAGGCCTTCAGGATCAACGGCGGCTCCTGGGGCTCGTGCAGGCGGAAAGCGATGCCGTGGCGTTCGGCATAGTCGATCGCTTCCTCCTTGGTATCGAAATTCAGCTTCACCTGGCCGTTCATGTCGGTCGAGCCGGTCCAGCCCATCAGGGGATCGACGAAGCGCGCAGAGGCCGGCTCGAACTCCAGTCGCCAGCTGCGGCTCTTGGCCTTGCCGGACTGCATGGCGGTCTTGGCGGGTCGATAGATGCGGGCCAGCATGGACGGTCTCTCAGACGAAGGCTTTGGCTTCATATACAGCGCTGTTCATCAGCGGCAACCGGCCCATGGCGTTCCCCGATCAGCACATCAGTCGGCGGTCGCATTCATGACGTGGGGGCCCCGCAGATTGCGACCTGGTGGGCAGAGATCGAATAGTGGTCGGGGCGGCAGGATTCGAACCTGCGACCCTCTGCTCCCAAAGCAGATGCGCTACCAGGCTGCGCTACACCCCGAACCGGAAGGGGCGTCTCATGACACGCGCAGCCCAAGACCGCAACGCGCGTTAGCCACCATTGCCGAAGAAGGGATGACGAACGACGTCGCCGGCCTTGGCGCCGATCTCAGCCGCCCGCCCGCCCCGCAGTTCCACGACGCCGTTGGCCGGACCATCGGACGGCAGAGTCTCTTCAGAAAAGGGCACGGCATTGGCCGCAATCGAGACGATCTTTCCGTCCGGCGCGACATAGATGATGTCTAGCGAGTTGGGCGTGTTGCGCATCCAGAACCCGCGCGGTTGCACGTCCTGGAACTGAAACAGCATGCCGCGATCGTCGGCCAGGGCGTCGCGATACATCATGCCGCGCTGGCGTTCAGCCTCTTCGTCGGCGATCTCGACCATGAATTTGTGCTCGCCGGTAGCCGTAACGATCGTCAAGGGCTCCAGCGGCCGACCTGTGGCATCCACGGGCGCGCTCTGGAAGCAAGCGGACAAGGACAGGGCCATCAGGCCGCTGAGCAGAATACGACGGTCAACCATGGTATAAATCGCCCTTATCGGGCGCGCCATCAGCCGCCCGGCTTGATCTCGGCCACCACCAGGCCCTTGGGCCCGTCGGCGAACCGCACGGATACGGCCTCACCAGGCACCAGGTCGTCAAGCCCGCAACGACGCAGGGTCTCCACATGGACGAAGATATCGCCCGGATGCCCTTCACGCACTACGAAACCATAGCCCTTGGTTCGATTGAACCATTTGACCGTCGCCGTTTCCAGTTCACCGGGCTGAAGAGCAGCCTCAAGGCGCGGGCGAATCATGCCGCCGTGGCTTTTCAGTCCGTCATAGCCGCTGCGCCGCGGCACCAAGGCCTCGGGATCTCCCTCGCCGAGGTGGTGGACCTGCGAGACCTGCCAGCCCTTTTGGCGACGAACACAGTCACAGGTGATAGGCGCGCCCTCGGCGGCCGTTTCGTGCCCGCTGTCACGCAGGCTGCTGATGTGCAGCAGAATATCCTTCTGGTCCGTCTGTCCTGCATCTTCGGGCACGATGAAGCCGTACCCCTTGATCGGATCGAACCATTTGATCCTGCCGGCGATGCGGACGGTCTCCGTCGCCTCAAGCCCCTCGTAATCAGACACGTCTCAGCCCCCGCCTGCATAGCGTGCAGACCACGACTGCTTAACACGGTTCTGTGAACACCGGAAAAGCGAAAAACGCAGGTTTTCGTCCGAACGACCCTATTCCGCGGCAAATCTGCGCCGTTCAGGACACGCCGTTGGGGCCATCCAACAAGGTTCTGACCTTCCGGGCCAAGTCACCGCGACGATAGGGCTTGCCGATAAGTTCGAAACCGCTGCGATCGTCCTCATGATCCAGCGCTCGATCCGCCCAGCCGGTCGTCAGCAGGATGCTCATCTCAGGCCGCCGCCGCCGAACTTCGTGCGCCAGAGTCACGCCGTTCATCCCGCCCGGCATCACGATATCTGTGAACAGCATGTCGATGTCCGCTTCCGCGCTGAGAAGCTGTAGCGCGTCCGCTGCCGTGCCAGCCGTGATGACGTGGTACCCAAGGTCCCGCAGAATGCTCTGGCCCATTTCCATGACGTCCGGATTGTCCTCAACCATAAGTATGGTTTCAGTACCGCCTTTGGCCTCCCGCAGTGGCTGCTCGATGCTGTTGACCACCTCTCCTGTGATGGCGGGAAACATCATATGCACGGCGGTTCCCTTGCCCGGCTCCGACTCGATGGTCAGGTGCCCATGGCTCTGCCGCATGAAGCCATAGACCATGGCCAAGCCCATCCCGGTGCCTTTGCCGATATCCTTCGTGGTGAAGAAGGGCTCGATGACCCGCGCCAGCACGCCGGGCTCCATCCCCGATCCACTGTCTCGGATCGTCAGCACAACATAGTCTCCCGGTGGCGCGTCACTGAACGGCGTATCCGGCGTCACGGTGCGATTTTCCGTGCAGATTTCGACCTCGCCGCCTTCCGCCATGGCATCACGTGCATTGACCAGCACGTTCAGGAGGGCGACCTCGGTCTGCACTGAATCGACGCGAGCCAGACGCAGGTCCCGGGAGAGGCGCGTCTGGATCACAATCTGCGACCCCAAAGTTCGGCCGACCATGTCGCGCAAGCCCTCGATCAGCAGGTTCAGGTTGGTCGGGCGGCCGTCCAAACGCTGCTTCCGGGCGAATGCCAGCAGTTGGCTGGTCAGTGTTTCAGCCCTGCGGGCCCCTTCCAGCGCCCGCTCCAACCGCTTGCGGACACCGACGTCGTCGACCAGTTCGAGCGCTGAATCCACATTGCCCATGATCACGGTCAGCATGTTGTTGAAGTCGTGGGCGATGCCGCCGGTCAGTTGACCCACGGCCTCCATCTTCTGGGCCTGTCGCAGTGCGTCCTCGGCATCGCGGCGACGCGACACGTCCAGCTGCGACGCAAAATAGTACAGCAGCCTTCGGTCGGGCCCGAATACGGGGCTGACGAACAGAGCGTTCCAGAACGCCGAGCCGTCCTTGCGATAGTTCAGGATTTCGACGGCAACATCAGTGGTCTTGGCAATGGCGTTGCGCACGGTGGTGACCGTGTCGGGATCAGTCCCCGGCCCTTGCAGGAACCGGCAGTTCCGCCCCCTCAGCTCGTCGGCCGTATAACCAGTCAGATCCTGGAAGGCGACATTGGCAAATACGATGGGGTTGTCGGGTTGGTGCGGGTCGGTGACGATCATCGGCATGCGCGTCATCTCGACGGCTGCGAAAAAGATATCGTCCTGGCCGCTGAACCCCTCGGCCGTGACCGTAGGGTGAGGGGCTCGCACGGGGGCGGGCTTTTCGGGCGTGTCGGTCACGCAGGGCTCCAGCTTCGGATCGAAAGCGATCCGATGAGCCTAACGCAGCTAGACCATTTTGGATCAGGCCGCAAAAGTCGCGACCGTACATTTCGGGGGAAGTCCGCGTGGCAGTCCCTAGGGGAGTCGAACCCCTCTTTTCAGGTTGAAAACCTGACGTCCTAACCGATAGACGAAGGGACCGCTGCGCGAGAGCGGGCGATATAGCCGCCGATTCCGAGGCGTGCAACCCCTTCAGACCATTCTCGGATCGGCAATGTCTTCAATCTCGAATTGAACCCCGCGGCGACCGTTCCAATCATCGGCTTTCAGCCGACCGACGACGACCAGTCCACTCTGGCCATCCAGCAGCGCCCGGCCGCCCGGCAGGTCGGCACAGCGCCATGCAATGGCCTTCACCGACGCCCCGTCCGCGCCAACCAGTCGACACCGCACATGACCGCCGTTCATCGCGACCGGCTCGCGTGCCATGACGTTAGCCAGGGCAAACACGGGCTCCGGGTTGGCCGGACCGAAAGGCGCCAGCTGCTCGAAATCCTCGAACAACTCGCGCGTCGCGCCTCCTGGATCGATCAAGGCATCGACTTCGACCCAATCCAGGGCAACCGCTTGGGCCACCTCCCCCGCCAGCCGATCGTTCAGAAAGGCCGTCAGGGCAGGAACGTCGGCTCCTTTGACTGTCAGGCCTGCCGCCATGGCATGGCCGCCCCCGGCCAGCAGCAGTCCCTCTTCCCAGGCGGCTTGGACCGCCCGGCCCAGGTTCATTCCCGGCTGGGACCTGCCAGATCCCTTGCCGACTCCACTCACGGGATCCAGACCAATGACCACGACTGGCTTTCGCCAGCGTTCTCGTAACCTTCCCGCCGCCACTCCGACGACGCCCGGATGCCAGTCGTCACCCGCCACGACGATACAGGCGCTGCCGTCCTCATGGGCCCCGGTCGCCTCGACGCGTCGAACCGCTTCCTCGGTCACAACGCGCTCGACCTCGCGCCGGGCGATGTTCAGGGCATCCAGCTGTTCAGCCAGATCGCGCGCCTCGGCCTCGTCATCGGTGGACAGCAGCCGCGCGCCCAAGTCCGAGCGACCGATGCGCCCGCCCGCATTGATCCGTGGCCCCAGGATGAAGCCTGCATGATTGGACTTGGCAGGACCCGGCTCCGCCTTGGCCGCCGCCAAAAGCGCGCGCAAGCCGGGATTGCCCCACTGCGACATGACTTTCAGGCCCAGACTGGTCAGGGCGCGATTGAACCCGGTCAGGCCCGTCACGTCGCAAATTGCGCCCATGGCAGCCAGGTCCAGCCACTGGCGGATATCCGGCTGTTCCCGGTCGGCGAACAGGCCGCGCGCACGCGCCTCCCGGTTCAGCGCCGCCAGAAGCACGAAGACCACCCCCGCCGCCGCCAGATTGCCTTGGCCCGAATTGCAGCCCGGCCGGTTCGGATTGACGACGGCCAGCGCCTTGGGCGGTTCGGCGCGCATCATGTGATGGTCGATGACCACGACCTTCAGCCCGATCGAATCGGCATGGGCCAGGGCCTCGTTGGCCGCAGCGCCGCAGTCGACTGTCACGACCAGATCGGCCCCCAGAGCCTTCAGCGTGTCGAAAGCGCGGGCGCTGGGACCATAGCCCTCGGTCATGCGGTCGGGGACATAGATGGACAGTTCGGTGCCCATGGCCCGGAACCAGCGTACCAGCAGAGCCGCGCTTGACGCTCCGTCCACGTCATAGTCGGCAAAGACGTGGATCGCGGCCCCGGCCTGAAGCCCATCGATCATCGCCACGGCGGCGGCGTCCATGTCCATGAAGCTGGACGGGTCGGGAAACAGCGCCTTCAGCGTGGGCTTCAGGAAGTCGGCCCCCTGGTCCGAGCGCACGCCCCGCGCCGCCAGGGCCCGCGCCAGCAGTTCGGACAGGCCCAGGGTCTGGACATGGGCACGAATGACCGAGCCTTCGGCCGGTCTCTGGCGCCAGGCGCGGCCGGACAGGGAGCGGGCCACGCCGAGAAAGCCGGGCGTGGCCCCGCCGTCCGCCATTAGGCCAGCGGCCGCGTCGTACGGATGCGCCGGACGGTCCGGTTACTGGAATCCATCACCAGGGTGTGGGTGGTAATCATGCCGCCATGGATGCGCACGCCGTCCAGCATCGCCCCCTTGGTCACGCCCGTGGCGGCAAAGACGGCATCCTTGCTGACCAGTTCGTGCAGGTCGTATTTGCGATCGAAGTCGGTGACGCCGGTGCGGGCCGCACGGGCACGCTCGTCGTCGTTGCGGAAGATCAGCCGTCCCTGGAAATGGCCGCCTACGCATTTCAGCGCAGAGGCGGCCAGAACGCCTTCAGGTGCCCCGCCGGAACCGAGATAGAGGTCGATGCCCGTTTCGGGCTCTGCGGTATGGATCACGCCCGCCACGTCCCCATCGGTGATCAGCATGACCTTGGCCCCGACGTCTCGCAGGGCGGCAATCAATTCGGCATGGCGCGGACGATCCATGACGCAGACGGTGATGTCGCGCGGATCGACGCCCTTGGCCGAAGCCAGAGAGCGGACGTTGTCACCGGGGCTCATGTCCAGATCGACCGTACCTGGCGCAAATCCGGGGCCGATCGCGATCTTGTCCATATAGGTGTCGGGCGCATGCAGCATGCCGCCGCCCGGCGACATGGACAGCACCGTCAAGGCGTTAGCCATAGCCTTGGCCGTCAGGGTGGTGCCTTCCAGCGGGTCCAGGGCGATGTCGATAGCCGGCCCCTTTCCGGTGCCGACCTTTTCGCCGATGTACAGCATCGGGGCCTCGTCGCGCTCGCCCTCTCCGATGACGATCTTGCCGTCTATATCGAGCTCGTTCAGCGCCGTACGCATGGCGTCGACGGCCAGTTGGTCGGCGTGCTTCTCGTCCCCGCGTCCGATCTGAGCATAGGAGGCGATGGCCGCCAGTTCGGTCACGCGCGCGGCGTCGGCAGCCAGGGTAGAGGCGTAAGGGGCCGTATCGGCCATGGGCGTGGTCTCCTGATGTGATGATCCCCGGATTCTCATGTCCGGGCGACTGTGGAATGACGGATCAGCGACGATCGACGGGCGGCGGCGCCGTACCGCGTCGCCGCAGGGCCTCGGCATAGGCGTCGATCTCGGCCTGGGTCCGCGCCGTGGCAGGGGCGATGGGCGTCGCAGCGACGCGCTCATTGACCCCCTCGGCAAAGGCGACCGGATCATCCAGCGTCCAGGCGATGCGTGAGACCTCACCGGCCAGCGCCCCGCCGGTGACTCTCAAGGTGTTCACCCGCTGCGCAATCGCGACTGGTTCGGGCAGATCGACCGGGGCAGCAGGGAAATCGGCCCAGCGAGGATACTCGCGATTGGCCTCGATCAGCGCCTGAACCCGAGGCGCTGCCGGCGAAGCGTCATCGATTCGCGCGCCCAGCGCTGAGCCACACCCGCCCAGCCCGGCGACGAAGCCGACCGCTATCAGGCCGATGACGATTTTCCAGTGGCGCGCGTTCATTTCGGGGTCGGTCATATGCCATGATCGCGCGGGGCGGAAGGGCAGCGCGCGCCCAGCCCCCATCGACACGGAGACATCGTCATGGCCAAGCGCCCCCGGACACCGACCGCCGCGAGCGAACCGGCACCTGCCCGCGCGCCGCGAAAGCCCGGCCGCCCCACCTCAGCCAAGCCGCCTCGCCCGCGCAAGGCCAAGGCGGAAGCCCCGGCGGAAGCCGATTCGCAGTCGACCCAAACCCCGCCTCCGGCCGACCCCGCCGACGCCTTCTCCTTTGCCGCCGACCAGCGCCAGATGCTCGAGACCCTGTCGATGAACCTGGCCAAGGCGGCCATGACAGCCCAGGGCGCTATTGCGGAGGCCGCCCTCAGCCAGGCGGATCGCCCCGCTGCCCTGTCCCCCGATCCCTTCCATATCGCGCCCGCCATGACCTCGGTCATGTCCAGCCTGGCTGCCCGGCCGGAAAAACTGTTCGCCGCCCAAGCCGACCTGTTCGGCCGCTACATGGAGTTGTGGTCGTCCACCACCCGCCAGGCCATGGGCGAGGCCATGTCGCCCGCGCCGCTGGACAAGCGGTTCAAGGACGCAGCCTGGTCCGAAAACCCGATGTTCGACATCATGCGCCGGTCCTATCTGGTCACCTCCGACTGGATGAACGGCCTGATTGCCGGGGTCGAGGACGTCGATCCCCGTACCAAGCGCCGGGCCGAATTCTTCACCAAACTTCTGACCGACGCCTTTTCGCCCGCCAACTTCCTGGCCTCCAACCCGGCGGCCTTGAAGGCCCTGGCCGAGACCAACGGCGAATCGCTGGTTAAGGGAATGCAGAATTTCGCCGCCGACCTGGAGCGCGGCGCAGGTAAGTTGAAGATCAGTCAGGCCGACAACGGCCAGTTCGAGGTCGGCCGCAACGTCGCCACAGCCCCGGGCCAGGTCGTCTGGCGCGACGAGCTGTTCGAACTGATCCAGTTCGATGCCGCCACGGACCAGCAGCGGGCCATCCCCCTGCTGATCTTCCCGCCGTGGATCAACAAATTCTACATCATGGATCTCCAGCCGGGGAATTCGCTGATCCGCTGGCTGTCGGCCCAGGGTTTCACCGTCTTCGTCTGTTCCTGGGTCAATCCGGACAGGGACAAGGCCGACTTCGGCTTCGACGACTATCTGGAAAAGGGCATCTATCGCGCCATTGCCAAGGTGCGCGAACAGACCGGTGCCGAACAGGTCAACACCGTCGGCTACTGCATCGGGGGCACACTGATGGGGGCAGCGCTGGGTCATATGGCGGCGCGGGGCGACACCTCGGTGGCCTCAACCACCTTCTTTGCGGCGCAGCACGATTTCGAGATGGCGGGCGACCTGTTGCTGTTCACCGACGAGCACTGGCTCAGCGAGGTGGAGGCCCAGATGGATGCGGCCGGCGGAGTCCTCCCCGGTGCCGCGATGGCCGAGACCTTCAACGCCTTGCGGGCCAACGACCTGATCTGGTCCTTTTTCGTTTCCAACTATCTGATGGGCAAGGACCCGCCTGCCTTCGACCTGCTGTTCTGGAACGCCGACCAGACCCGCATGCCCAAGCGACTGCACATCGACTATCTGCGCCAGATGTATGGCCAGAACGCCCTGGCCCGGGGCGAGTTCACCATCGGCGGCGAACGGATCCATCTGTCGAAGGTCAAGGTGCCGCTGTATTTTCAGGCCAGCCGCGAGGATCACATCGCCCCGATGGGCTCCGTCTATCGCTCGGCACGGCTGTTCGGCGGGCCGGTGACCTTCACCCTGGCGGGGTCCGGCCATATCGCCGGCGTCATCAATGCCCCCTCGGCCAACAAGTATCAGCACTGGACCAACCCCGCCCTGCCCGCCTCCCTAGCCGAATGGCAGGACGGGGCGGTCGAACATCCGGGCAGTTGGTGGAACCACTGGGCCGAATGGCTGCATGAGAAGTCGGGCGACTGGACCACGGCCCGCGATCCGGCCAAAGGTCCCCTCTCTCCGATCGAACCCGCCCCTGGCAGCTATGTGAAGGTCAAGTCTTGAGCCGTATCGAGCCCAATCTGCTGCTGGCCATTACGACAGCCATCGCCCTGGCGCTGATGCTGGCCACGACGTCGCTGTACGGTCCCCCTGACGGTGTGATCCGTTACCCGATCATGGCCATGCTCTGTTCGGGAGCCTATGTCGTTCTGAACGGCTGGGTGCTGCGACGGATGAACCGGACAACGCCGCCGATGATCCATGCGGACGCGCCCACGACCGCCATCTGGGCCACCCTGTTTCCGCTCGCGATCATTCTGGGTTCGGCGATCCCGCCATTTTTTCCTGCGAACGACTATGGCCTACTGATCATCATCGGCTCGATCTTCCTCGGGGTGACGATCGAGTCGGCACTCAAGGCCCGCCGGGCCTAGGGCTGTTCGGCACCAGCCAAGGCGAAGCATTCGGACTCACGCTTGAGCAAAACCGCCACTTCGGAAGCCGTGGTCGCGCGGGGAGCCTGATCCACTTTTGCCATCACCTCTGCCTCCAGAGTGGCCGGGTCGATACCTTCCCGTTCGGCCGCCTTGGCAAAGGCGTCGATCATCAGGACCATGCCAAGGATTCTGGACTGCGATCCCGGGGGAGGAAGGACAGCACCAGGCACATCGCGCCAGTGGCCCTCCTCCAGCGCCGTCTCCACGATCAGCATGTCGGTGATACAGGCCTGTGCGGTTGGCAGGTCGAGCGGTTCCTGCCCGGCCAAAGCCAATACGGCAGAAGCTGTCACTACAGCTCCAATCATGACGTTTCCCCCGGATGCGGCTCAAGCCTATCTCTGCATCAAGCCGGGCGGAAGGTCAGGGCGACGCCGTTGTTGCAGTAGCGCTTGCCCGTCGGGCGCGGGCCGTCGTCGAAGACATGCCCCTGATGCCCCAGGCAGCGGGCACAGTGATACTCTGTGCGCGGGATGCCGATGGCGAAATCGGTCTTTGTGCCGATGCTGCCGGCGATGACGTCATAGAAGCTGGGCCAGCCCGTGCGGCTGTCATATTTGGTCTGCGACCGGAACAGCGGCAATTCGCAACCCTTGCAGACATAGGTGCCAGCGCGGCGTTCGTCGTTCAACGGGCTGGTATAGGGTCGCTCGGTCCCCTCGTGCCGCATCACCCGCCAGGAGGCATCGCCGAGGCGCCTGCGCCATTCGGCATCGGAGATGCGCCGGAACGGCGAACTAGCATAGCGGGCGTCCTGGGCATCGGCTGCGCCGGGACTGCACGCCCCCAGGGCCAGGGCCCCGACTCCGAACATCAGGTGGCGACGGTGAACACGATCGATCTGGGTCATGTCCCTACATACGACGCCAAAGGGCCGGAGGTTTCAGCCGATCCTCAAACCAGGCCCGTTCCCTCGTCCAGACCAAGCATCAGGTTCAGGTTCTGCACCGCCGCGCCCGACGCCCCCTTGCCCAGATTGTCCAGCAGAGCGACCAGCCGCGCCTGACCACCCGCCCGGTCGCCGAACACGTGCAGCCGCATCCGGTTGGTGCCGTTCAACCCCTGCGGCTCCAGCCCCGTCATGGCCTCGGTCGTCTCCAGATCTTCTACCTCGACGAAGCGATGGCCCTCATAGGCCTCGACCAGGGCCCCGTGGACCCGCTCGATCGACGGCGTTTCGGGAAGGCTTGCCAGATGCAGCGGAACCTCGACCAGCATACCCTGCCGGTAATTCCCGACGGCCGGTGCGAACAGCACGTCGCGCGACAGGCCGGTGTGCCGCGTCATCTCGGGCACGTGTTTGTGCGACAGCGACAGGCCATAGGCCCGATAGGCGGTCGAGGCAGCCGCAGCCTCGAACTCGGCGATCATCGCCTTGCCGCCGCCGGAATAGCCCGACACTGCATTGACGGTGACCGGATGGTCGGGCCGCATCAGCCCCGCCCGCACCAGCGGCCGGACCAAGGCGATGAAGCCGGTCGGATAGCAGCCCGGATTGGACACCCGCGTCGAGGCCGCAATCGCCGCCGCCTGGCCCCGTTCCATCTCGGCAAAGCCATAGGTCCAGTCCGGATCGACGCGATAGGCCGTCGAGGCATCGATCACCCGCACCGCCGGGTTCTCGATCATCCCCACGGCCTCCTTCGCGGCGTCATCGGGCAGGCACAGGATCACCGCATCCGCCGCGTTCAGCGCCTCCCGCCGCGCCCCGACGTCGCGCCGCCGGTCGCCCAAGGCGATGATCTCCAGATCATCCCGCGCCTCCAGCCGCCGCAGCACGTCCAGCCCGGTCGTGCCCGCTTCGCCGTCGATGAAAACCGTATGCGTCATTCCAACTCCGTCCGTCCCCTCTCCCATTGGGAGAGGGCTTGAGCGCACGGCGGCGAAGCCGCCGTCCTTGCGCGAAAGGGTGAGGGTCGTCTCTATCCTTCGGCGTCAGCCGCCGCCCGGACCGGGCCCGACTTACGCCGACTGTGACAGCCGACCCTCAACCGGCGGTACGCGCCACCTTCTCTCATCGGTAGCAGGACAGAATTGCGGCCACGCCGTCGTCAAGGTTGGGGTGCGCCATGGCGTTCCCGTTCATCCCAACTTTCCAACCAACTGGCGACCGAATCGAAAAAGGAGAGAGCGTCAAATGTAGGGAGGTGTGCGCCGTGATAGCCGATATGCACCTCCGCAACACGCCCGTCCGCAAGCGAAAGCAGAACGTCGTCGGCGCGGGTATTCCGCATGATCACGCCGGTCACTTTGACCTCTAGCCATTGCGAATCCTGCGCTCTCCAAGCCTCGAGTAATGGATCAGAAGTCTGATCCGTTACGGTCTGCCAGCCATCCGGAACCTCGGCGTCGGTGAGGATCATGTGGGTCATTCCGGCTTAGAGGCCCGCCAGTCGCCGTCTTGCCGGGCGAACAAATGTGTGTGCCATTCAACCGACCGAACGACGACCGCCTCACATTCAAGAGGCTCGTCGCAGAGATAGATCACTACCCTCTCGCCCTCCACCACACCGCCAAGAGCAGCAATGTATTCTTCACGAAGGTGGTGAGCGCCGGTCGGATCGCGATCCGACCCTGTGATGGAAATCCGCTTCATCCGGTCCGGTCCCGAAAAGAAAAAAGCGCTCCAGGTTTCCCCGGAGCGCCCCTTGTAATCCAAGTCGCGGTTGCGACTAGCGCTTCGAGAACTGGAAGGACTTGCGGGCCTTGGCGCGGCCGTACTTCTTGCGCTCGACGACGCGGCTGTCGCGGGTCAGGAAGCCGTGCGGCTTCAGGACCTTGCGCAGTTCCGGCTCATAGTGCGTCAAGGCGTGCGACAGGCCGTGGCGGATGGCGCCGGCCTGGCCCGACAGGCCCGAACCCTCGACGGTGCAGACGACGTCGTACTGCGTCAGGCGGTCGGTGACCTCCAGAGGCTGGGCGATCATCATCCGCAGGACGGCGCGGGCGAAATAGACTTCCTGATCGCGGCCATTGACCGTGATCTTGCCGGTGCCGCGCTTCACCCAGACGCGGGCGATGGCGTTCTTGCGCTTGCCGGTCGAATAGGCGCGGCCTTGGGCGTCCAGCTGCTGGACATAGACCGGGGCTTCGTTTTCCGAACCCATGCCCTTCAGGGCGTCGAAGCCGGTCAGGACCGGGGCGTCCGAGGCCGGGGCGGCGGTTTCATTGGTGACGTCGGTCATGCTCAGACGCTCCGGGTGTTCTTGGAGGACTTCGAGGCGAAGTCGATGACTTGGGGCGACTGGGCTTCATGCGGGTGCGAGGCACCGGCATAGAGGCGCAGGTGGGTCATCTGGGCGCGGGCCAGGGGGCTTTCCTTGGGCAGCATGCGCTCGACGGCCTTTTCCAGAACCCGCTCGGGGAACCGGCCGGCCAGGACCTTCTGCGGGGTCGTCGACTTGACGCCGCCCGGGTGGCCGGTGTGGCGGTAATAGACCTTGTCGGTCGACTTCTTGCCGGTGAACACCACCTTGTCGACGTTGGTCACGATGACATAGTCACCGCAATCGACGTGGGGCGTGTAGTCGCCGCGGTGCTTGCCGCGCAGACGCATGGCGATGAAGGTCGCGAGACGGCCCACCACGACGCCTTCGGCATCGATGTGGATCCACTTCTTCTCGACCTCGGCCGGCTTCAGCGAAGCCGTGGTGCTCTTCAGCATGGTTGAGGGTCCTGGTACGAAAGGAACGGCCCGTGCCGAATGACCGGAACGAACGGAAGGCGCGCTGATAGAGGATGGATCGCGGCGGGTCAATGCAGGTCAATCGCGCAGATTGCCTCTAACGCATTGTTTCCACTCACATAAACTTATACGGTATTAAAATACCGTATCATTCGACAGCAAAACGGGCGGTCTGCGTGCTGCAAACCGCCCGTCTGGTCGTCCTTGACGACGGATCAGGCCGCGCCGTCGGCCGTCTTGTTCTTCTTCTCGGCATAGATCAGCAGCGGCTGGGCATTGCCCTCGATGACCTCGGCATTGACCACCACCTCCTCGACGCCGTCGAAGGTCGGCAGCTCGAACATGGTCTCCAGCAGGATGCCTTCCAGGATGGAACGCAGGCCCCGGGCTCCGGTCTTGCGGGTGATGGCCTTCTTGGCGACCGCGTTAAGCGCGTCGTCTGTGAAGGTCAGGCCGACGTTCTCCATCTCGAACAGGCGCTTGTACTGTTTGACCAGGGCGTTCTTCGGCTCGGTCAGGATGGTGACCAGGGCCTTTTCGTCCAGGTCTTCCAGCGTGGCCAGAACCGGCAGACGGCCGATGAACTCGGGAATCAGGCCGAACCGCATCAGGTCGTCCGGCTCCACACCCTTCAGGATGTCGCCCGTGCGGCGCTCGTCGATTTCCTTGACCTTGGCACCAAAGCCGATCGAGGCCCCGGCCCCGCGGGCGGAGATCACCTTTTCCAGCCCGGCGAAGGCACCGCCGACGATGAACAGGATGTTGGCGGTGTCGACCTGCAGGAACTCCTGCTGCGGGTGCTTGCGACCGCCTTGGGGCGGCACGGAGGCGACGGTGCCTTCCATGATCTTCAGCAGGGCCTGCTGCACGCCCTCTCCCGACACGTCGCGGGTGATCGAGGGGTTGTCGGACTTGCGCGAGATCTTGTCGATCTCGTCGATGTAGACGATGCCGCGCTGGGCCCGTTCGACGTTGTAGTCGGAGGCCTGGAGCAGCTTCAGGATGATGTTCTCGACGTCCTCGCCCACATAACCGGCCTCGGTCAGGGTCGTGGCGTCGGCCATGGTGAAGGGCACGTCGATGATGCGCGCCAGCGTCTGGGCCAGCAGCGTCTTGCCAGAGCCGGTTGGCCCGATCAGCATGATGTTGGACTTGGCCAGCTCGACGTCGTTGTTCTTGGTCGCGTGGTTCAGACGCTTGTAATGGTTGTGGACGGCGACGCTCAGCACCTTCTTGGCGTGGCTTTGGCCGATCACATAGTCATCCAGGACTTCGCGGATTTCCTTGGGCGTGGGCACCCCGTCCTTGGACTTCACGAAGCCGATCTTGTGCTCTTCGCGGATGATGTCCATGCACAGTTCGACGCATTCATCGCAGATGAACACGGTCGGCCCGGCAATGAGTTTGCGCACCTCATGCTGGCTCTTGCCGCAGAAGGAGCAATACAAGGTGCTCTTGGCGTCGCCGCCGGCTGCTTTGGTCATCGACCCTTCTCACTCCCGCGTCGGCCCCGGATGAGGCGGAACGCGCTTCCTCGCGTTGATTCCCAAACCGTAGGGCGCGAGGTCTTCAAAAATTGACAATCACCCATCAGGCCCTTCGCCACAACCCCGACCGGGCGTCGAGGCGTGTTCGGGTGCCGCATGACATAGAGTTGATGGCGATCGCGGCGAATGTCTGACATGGGAAGCCGAATGTCGGAACGCCAGACCTTTCAGGGGGATCCCCTGCCCGCCGCACCGATCGTCGCCTTCGATTTCGACGGCACACTGACGGTTCGCGACAGTTTCACCGCCTTCCTGCGCCATCGGGCCGGGCGGCGCGGCTGGGCAACGGGACTGGCCCGGCTGACGCCTGCCGTCGGCGCCTATGCCCGCGATCGCGACCGGGGTCGGCTGAAGGCCCAGTCCGTCCGTGTCTTCCTGAAAGGCGTGCCGCGCCCGGTGCTGGAGGCCGAGGCCGAGGCCTTCGCCGAGGCTTCCTGGGACCGGCTGATGCGGCCCGACGCCCTGGCCTGCTGGAACGATTGGGGGACACGTGGGGCCCATCGCGTAATCGTGACCGCCTCGCCCGAGACGACCGTCGCTCCCTTCGCTCGCCGCCTGGGGGCCGAGGGCCTGCTGGGCACGCCGCTGCTGTTCGATTCGAGCGACTGCGTGGCCGGCACATTTGACGGGCCGAACTGTCGCGGTGAGGAAAAGGTGCGTCGCCTCAGGGCCGCCTACGGCCCGGATGTCCGCATCGCCGCCGCCTATGGCGACACCAGCGGCGACACCGAGATGCTGGCCCTGGCAGAGACGGCCGGTTTCAGGGTCTTCCGCGAAAGGCCCTAGTTTCCGTCTGCATCCACGTCGAACACCATCGCGCGACCACGCGAAGTCGGCGTCCAGCCCGCCTCGATCACCGATGACACGGCATTGCGGACCGCATCGACGTTGATCCGCTGCTTTTCCATGAAGGGTCGGCCGCTGGGGTGCATGGGCATCGGAAACTGCACGATGGCCTCGCGCACAAAGCCCTGCAGTCTCAGCGTGATGGCAATGCCGTCCCATTTGCCGCCGGGTTTGGGCTGGGGCTGGCGGCGAATCTCCCACTCATAGACTTCGCCATCGACCTCGACGGTACCGCTGTTGTCGCGTGTGTGATGCATGGCGTGTTCCTAACACTACAAGGCCGCGCCGGAGGATCGAATCCGGCGCGGCCTTGTCTGACCTCGGGAAGGTCTATCCTCAGACCGTCTTGATGCCGTCGTCCTCGGCCTGATCGCGGCGATCGTAAACGTGATCGACGATGCCCCAGGCCTTGGCTTCTTCGGCGGTCATGAAGTGGTCTCGGTCCAGGGTCCGCTCAACCTCTTCATACGTGCGGCCCGTGTGCTTGACGTAGATTTCGTTCAGGCGACGCTTGGTGGCCAAGATGTCCTCGGCGTGGCGCTGGATGTCCGAGGCCGTGCCGCGGAACCCGCCAGAGGGCTGGTGCACCATGACGCTGGCGTTCGGCAGGGCGATCCGCTGGCCCGCCTCACCCGCCGTCAGGATCAGCGAACCGGCCGAGGCGGCCATGCCCATGACCACCGTCGAGACCGGGCTCTTGATGTACTGCATGGTGTCGTAGATCGCGAGCGCCGACGTCACCTGACCGCCCGGGCTGTTGATGTACATGCTGATTTCCTTCTTCGGGTTCTCCGATTCCAGGAACAGCAGCTGGGCGCAGATCAGCGAGGACATGCCGTCCTCGAACGGCCCGGTCAGGAAGATGATCCGCTCGCGCAGCAGGCGCGAGAAGATGTCGAACGCCCGCTCGCCGCGGCTGGACTGCTCCACCACCATGGGGACCAGGTTGTTCGAAATGAAGTCGATCGGATCGCGCATGGGGTCTCGCTGATGCAGGGTAGGCGACTCGAAGCGGTCGCTTGGCTCAGCCTGATATCGCGATGCTTGATGGAGAGCGCAAGGACTTCTCCCCTTCCGCCCCCGCAAGGGGGCCGGAGGGGAAACGCGTCTTACGCCTCGTCTTCGTCCTTCAGCAGGTCGTCCTTGCTGATCGGGGTGTCGGTGACTTCGGCCTTGTCGAAGATCAGGTCGCAGACCTTTTCCTCATAGATCGGGGCGCGCATCTGGGCGGCGGCGTTCGGGTTCTGGCGATAGAAGTCCAGCACCTGACGCTCCTGGCCCGGATAGTTGCGGGCTTCGGCCATGATGGCGTTGTTTAGTTCCTGGTCCGACACGCCCACGTCATTGGCCCGGCCGATCTCGGCCAGAACCAGGCCCAGGCGCACGCGGCGCTCGGCGATCTTGCGGTATTCGGCCTTCAGATCCTCTTCGGACTTGTCGGCATCCTCCGGAGCCAGGCGACCGGCCTGCTTGTCGGCGTCGACCTGTTGCCAGATGCCTGCGAATTCCGCCTCGACCATCTTGGGAGGCAGCGGGAACTGATGGCTGATGTCCAGCTGGTCCAGCAGAGCGCGCTTCAGCTTGAAGCGGGCGGCGCGGCTGTACTGCTGGTTCAGGTTTTCGCGCAGCAGCTCCTTGAGCTTGTCCAACGATTCCAGGCCGATCCGCTTGGCGAAGTCGTCATCCACCTTGGCTTCGGCCTCGGCCTTGATGGCCTTAACCTTGACGTCGAACGTCGCCAGCTTACCGGCCAGGTGCGCGGCCTGATAGTCTGCCGGGAAGGTCACCTCGATGGTCTTCTCCTCGCCCAGCTTGGTCCCGGTCAGTTGCTCTTCGAAGCCGGGGATGAAGCGGCCCGAGCCGATCACCAAGTCGGCGTCCTCGGCGGCACCTCCCTCGAACGGCTCGCCGTCCAGCTTGCCCAGGAAATCGATCGTCAGCTGGTCGCCTTCGGCAGCTTTTACCGACTTGCCGGTCTTGTCCTCATAGGACTTGGCTTGTCCGGCCAGCTCGTTCAGCGCTTCGTCGAGATCGGCGTCCGAGGCCTCATAGACCGGACGATCCAGCTTCAGCGTCGAAGGGTCGATAGGCGTGAAATCGGGCATGACTTCCAGCGCCATTTCGTAGGCTAGGTCGCCCTCGCCCTTGATGACCTTGTCGATGTCGCTGGTCAGCGTCATTTCGGCCGGAGCGGCGGGCCGCACCTTGGCCTCTTCCAGAGCCTTCTGGCTGGTCTCGTTCAGGGTGTTGTTGATGATCTCGCCCATCATGTCGCGACCGAAGGTCTTCTTCACATGCGACATCGGCACCTTGCCGGGCCGGAAGCCCTTCAGCTTCATCTGCGGCGCGACTTCTTTCAGCTTGGCGTCCAGCTTCGCGTTCAGCTCGGCGACCGGGATGGTCACGGCGATCACGCGGCTGAGGCCTTCGGCGGACTTTTCGACGACTTGCATAGGTGGGGTCTGACGCTCTGGCCCGCGCACCGACAACCGGGCGCGCGAGGATGGGTGAAAGCAAGAAGGGCCGCACCACCCAGGACGTGGGCGATAGCGGCACCTCGAAGCCCGCCCTTATGTCGATGACCGGCCCAAAGGTCAACGCGACCGGCCCGGTTTCGCGTCAGACCGCTTGTCGCTATGTGATGGGCCATGACCCAGTCCGCCTCCCCCATCGGTGTCTTCGTGACGCCGGTCACCCCGCTGCAACAGAACTGCACCACCGTCTGGTGCACCCGCACGATGAAGGCGGCCGTGATCGATCCCGGCGGTTCCGTCGATGCCGTGCTGGGCGAGGTCGCGCGCCGGGGCCTGACGCTGGACCGCATCTGGATCACCCATGGGCATTTGGATCACGCCGGCGGGGCCCAGGAGATGAAGGACAAGACCGGCGTCCAGATCGAAGGTCCGCACCCCGAGGATCAGTTCTGGATCGACAAGATTCCGGAGTCCGGTCTGATGTATGGCCTGCCCGAGGCGCGAACCTTCGTCACCGATCGCTGGCTGGGGGACGGCGATGTCGTCACCCTGGGCGAGACGACGTGGCAGGTGCTGCACTGCCCCGGCCACACCCCTGGACATGTGATCTTCTTCAATGCGGCGGCGCGGTTCGCCCAGGTGGGCGATGTGCTGTTCCAGGGATCGATCGGCCGCACCGATTTCCCGCGCGGCAATCATGCCGATCTGCTGAACGCCATCACCACAAAGCTGTGGCCGTTGGGCGATGACGTCACCTTCGTGCCGGGTCACGGACCCGTGTCGACCTTCGGGGCCGAGCGACGCACGAACCCCTATGTCTCAGATGCGGCCATGGCCCGGACGCCGATCGCACGACCGGCGTGCGGGCCGGCCTGATCGTCAGCGGGCCAGGATCAGGCCCAGAAGCACCCCGGCACCCAGGGCATAGAGGGTGGTGTGCAACGGCTTTTCGCGAATCGCATCACGCGTCCGTGCGGCTCGCTGTTCAGCCCAAAGCCGCGCTTGATGCGCGTCTTCGCGGACGGCTTCCCGGAGCGGGGCCGGACCCGTCGGCTGCTGCGGCACCGGGGTGTCGACCGGCGTGTCCAGGTCGTCGACCGTCGGCGTGAACGCGGGATTGTAGGGATCGGTCATAGGGGACGCTCCATGGTTCGGGATGTCCGATGAACCGTTCGCATCTCGCCCGGTTCCCCTGACAGGTGAACGTCCGGCGGGTTGAGGCATTGGCCTTGCAGACCCCAACCGGAGACGCCGCCATGACCGATCCCAATATCCCCTCGCCCGCCGAGCCCGAGATCCAGCCTCCGACCCCTCCTGGTCCCGAACTGGACCCCGCAGGTTCGCCCGAGCCTGAAATCCAGCCGCAGGTGGAACCGCAGCCGGACACCGCACCGCTTGGGCCCGATATCGATCCTGGGGCTGCGCCCCAGGAGGTGCCACAGATCGATCCTGGCGGCGGTGGCGGTGGGATCAGACCGACCAGCAGGATGTGAGTCGCTTATGAGTCAATGACCTGAGCGCCATTACGCCGCGGTGAAATACCGGAACCGGACGGCGGCAACCGGGTTCTCAACCCAACGGCATCGTCAAGCCAGAACAGAAAGGACATCCGAATGGCCACAGGTCTTCCCCCCAAAGCTTCGGGCGTCTCCAAGCGGGGTTTTGCCTCCATGGATCCCGCCCGCCAACGCGAGATCGCCCGCAAGGGCGGGGCCAGCGTACCCAGCGAAAAGCGCAGCTTCTCCCAAGATCGCAACCTGGCCGCCCAGGCCGGCCGCAAGGGTGGTGAAGCCTCCCACGGCACGCGCAAGGACGACGAGCAGAATACGCCGCCCGCCGAGTAGGGCCCCTCTAGATTGCACGACAAGAAAGCCCTCGGTTCTCGCCGAGGGCTTTCTGCTATGCACGATCAATCGAACGCGAGCTGACCCGCCAACCCCGCCGCCACGACGATCACAGGGGCACTGAAGCGGCTCTTCCAGTTCACCGTGATCAGCAGGGCTGTGACGAACAGGACGGCGGCCGCCACCATGGCCAAGGGCCCCGGCGGCACCTTGGCGGCTGTTGCCGCAGCCAGGTCCCACTGGTCGCCGCGATGATGCCGACGACCGCTGCAGCGACACCGGCCAGCACGCGATGCAGGCACCGATCGTCGGCCACGCCATCCAGATGCTCATAAAAGAGCATGGAAAAGGCGAAGGCAGGCAAGGCCACATTCGAATGTCAAAGGCTCACCCGCGCAGCAACACCATCGCCACCGACGGTTCGGCCGACACATCGAACCGTACGACAGTCCAGCCCGCTGCCTCCACCATGGTTCTCAACGAGGCCTCAGTGAATTTACGGGAGCTTTCCGTATGGATCGTCTCTCCGGCGGCAAAGCGGAAACTGCGATCTCCGACATCGACGGTCATGGCGCGGGTCGCGACCAGATGCATCTCCATCCGCTGTTGCGCCGCGTTCCAGATCGCACGGTGCTCGAACGCCGACAGATCGAAGTCGGCATCCAGTTCACGGTTAGCGCGCACCAGCACATTGCGATTGAACGCGGCCGTGACACCCTGGGCGTCGTCATAGGCCGCCACCAACGTCAAAGGGTCCTTAACCAGATCGACGCCCAGAAGGAAAAGGGCACCCTCGCCAAGCAGCCGCCGTGCCCCCGTCATGAAGGAGACGGCTTCCTGCGGCTCCAGATTGCCGATGGTCGAACCGGGGAAAAAGCCCACCCGGCGCCCCTGCCCTTCCAAAGGCGGCAGCGGATCCAGGTGTCCGAAGTCTGCGACGATCGGCGTCACCCTCAGCAAGGGATAAGCTTCACGCAGTCGATCTGCGGCCGCGTTCAGCGCATCGGGGCTGATGTCGATCGGCACATAGGCGGCTAGATCCGGGAGTGCATCCAGCAGGATACGGGTCTTGGCGCTGGCCCCCGACCCGAACTCGACCAGGGTTGCCTCTGGCCCGAAGGCCTCGGCCAGGGCAGGCGCGATTTTCGCCAGCAGTCCGGCCTCCTGACGCGTCGGATAATATTCCGGCAGGTCGGTGATGTCTTCGAACAGACGACTGCCCTCGGCGTCGTAGAACCACTTCGGCGGCAGGCTCTTGACTGCAGCGGACAATCCCTGCGTCAGGTCACGGCGGAAGGCGGCGGTCACCGCATCCTCCAGCAACGGCTTGGTGCCGCGCCCCGTGGCGTCCTCAGCCAGTCTCAGTCCCATGAACGCCCACCTTTGATGCGGATAGAAGAAGTTGCGATAGCTGACCCGTTCGTGGCCGGATGGCGTGGCAAACGCACTGCCGCGCAGGGTCAGCTGATTGGCCATGAACTTGCCGTTGTATTCCGACGCCGTACCCTCGGTCGGTCGAAAGCCCGGATAGGGCGCATAGGCGCTTGAGGTCCATTGCCAGACCTCGCCGAACAGGTTCGAAAAGGCATCGGGCGACTGACGCGCGGCATGTTCCCACTCGGCCTCGGTCGGCAGGCGTTTGCCCGCCCAGCGCGCATAGGCATCGGCTTCATAGGCGCTGACGTGGCGGACCGGCGCTGACAGATCGATCGGACGACGCCCGGTCAGGCTCATGGTGCTCCATTCGCCTGTCTGGCTCTGCGACCAGTACAGCGGTGCCGTCCAGCCCTCTGCCTTGACCGTCGCCCAGCCGTCGGCCAGCCACAGCTCGGGCCGCGCATAGCCCCCATCGGCCATAAAGCGCAGCCAATCGCCATTGCTCACCAGGTCGTGGTCCAGTGCATAGGGTTCCAGAAAGACCCGGTGCCGCGGCCCTTCGTTGTCGAAGGCAAAGACGTCGTCAGCCCCAATCTCGACCAATCCGCCATCGAACCGCGTCGCGCCGCCAACGGCTGCCTCCACCGATCGGGCACGCGGCTCGCGCTCATAGGCTGCGGGGTCCAGCGGCGAGGCCGCCATCAGGTTCAGCAGGTCCATCAAGAACAGCTCCTGGTGCTGCTGGTCGTGATGCAGCCCCAGGGCAAACAGGTAGCGCTCTCGCCCGTCGATTGGCCCCTGTGACAGCCACTGCGTCATCCGCCGATCGATCTCGGCGCGATAGGCCATTACCTCGGTCACGCTGGGGCGAGTCATCAGGCCGCGCCGGTCACGGGCCACGCGCTCTCCCAAGGCGTCGTAGTAGGAGTTGAACAGCGCCTGGAATCGCGCATCGACCGGTTCGTATCCCGGCTGCGCGTTCAGGATCATCGCCTCGAAAAACCAGCTTGTATGAGCCAGATGCCACTTGCCCGGACTGGCATCCGCCATTGCCTGCGCCGACAGATCTTCGTCTGACAAACCTTTTGCCAGCATGGGCATGGCGGCGCGGACTCGTTGGAACTTGGCCAGATCATCGGATTGGGCCGATCGGTCGCGCAGAGGAGCATTCATCGTCGATCAGTCCGTGTGGCTGACGGTTTCAGGTCTTCAGGGTCGCGCGGCTAACCCCAAGGGTCACAGTTCGTTCCCGATTCAATCGGCACAAAGGACCGGAACGGTCGGGAATAAGACGACGTTGTCATCGCACGTCTCGTCACCTTCCGAGTCCGTACAGGTTACCATGTCTTCCGCAGAACAGCCGACTTCGACCGAGACGGACGCCGCGGCTGCCAGCAAAGGCATATCCGATGCTGCCGACTGGCGCGATGCGGTGATGCAGCGCATTCCGGCCCTGCGCGCTTTTGCGTGGTCCCTGTCGCGCAACCCGTCCGACGCCGACGACCTGGTGCAGGAAACCTTGACCAAGGCCTGGACCTATCGCGACAAGTTCGAGCCGGGGTCCAATCTGCGGGCCTGGCTTTTCACCATACTGCGAAATAGCTGGTACACCTCGGTAGCGAAGCGACGGCGCGAGGTCGCCGACGAAGAAGGTCGCCACGCTGCTGGTCTGGTATCCGAGGGCAATCAGTCCTGGTCTGTAGAATTGATCCAACTGCGCACGGCTTTGGACACCCTGCCGCCGGAACACCGCGAGGCGATCATCCTGGTCGGGGCAGCAGGCCTGTCCTACGAGGAGGCTGCGGAGATCGCGGGCTGCGCAGTCGGGACGATCAAGAGCCGCGTCAACCGCGCTCGGAACAAGCTGGCGGCCTTGGTGGACCAGCCCCGCGCCCAGACCTCCACGACATCAGGCGAATTCACCTGACCCGACGGAAGCCGACCGGGCCTCAAGTAGCCCGAAGGGCGGTAGGCCCCTTAGCGCAATGCCTTGCCGCCGTGCTTGGCGTATTCCAGGCGCGCGATCGTGCGGTTATGAACCTCGTCCGGGCCATCGGCGATCCGCAGGGTGCGAACGCCCGCATAAAGTTCGGCCAGCGGCGTATCGCCCGAAACCCCGGCTCCACCAAAGGCCTGGATCGCGTCATCGATGATCTGCAGAGCCATCCGAGGGGCAGCCACCTTAATCTGGGCGATTTCGGACTTGGCGTTCTTGGCACCGGCCTGATCGATCATCCATGCCGCCTTCAGCACCATCAGCCGGCTCATCTCGATATTGGTGCGCGCCTCGCCAACGCGCTGTTCCCAGACCGAATGTTCAGCCAGCTGCTTGCGGAAGGCTGTCCGGCTCAGCAAGCGCTCGCACATTAGCTCCAGCGCCCGTTCCGCCGCCCCGATCACGCGCATGCAGTGATGGATACGGCCCGGACCCAGCCGTCCCTGTGCGATCTCGAAGCCGCGTCCCTCGCCTGCGATCAGGTTCTCGACCGGCACCCGAACGTTTTCCAGCACGACTTCGGCATGCCCGATCGGACGCTCGTCATAGCCAAACACGCTCAGCATGCGGTCGATGCGGAAACCGGGAGTGTCGGTCGGCACCAGGATCTGAGACTGCTGTTGATGGGTCGCGGCACCCGTATCCGTCTTGCCCATGACGATGGCGATGGCGACGTTCGGGTGACCCATGTTGGTCGACCACCATTTGCGGCCGTTGATCACATAGTGGTCGCCATCCCTCACGATAGAAGTCTGGATGTTGGTCGCGTCCGATGACGCCACCTCCGGCTCCGTCATCAGAAAGGCCGAGCGGATATCGCCCGCCATCAGCGGCTTCAGCCAGCGGTCCTGCTGCGCGGCATTGCCGTACATATGCAGCACTTCCATGTTCCCGGTGTCGGGCGCGTTGCAGTTGAATACCTCGGGCGTCCAGAGACCGGCTCGGCCCATGGCTTCGGCCAGCGGTGCGTACTCGAGATTCGTCAGCCCTGCGCCATGCTCGCCCGGCAGGAACATGTTCCAAAGCCCGGCTTCACGCGCCTCGTCCTTCATCGTCTCCATGATCGGCGGCTGGCGGGTGTGATCGGCATGGACCTGCGACCAGTATTCGGCCGCGCGCGGATGCACCTTGTCGTCCAGGAACCGCTGCACGCGCTCCTGGAAATGCAGCGCCTTATCGGAATGTTGGAAGTCCATGACTGCTCCTTCTCCCTCCCCTTCATGGGGAGGGACGGCGAGGCGGAGCCGAGCCCGGGTGGGGCAGGACGAAGCTTCCGCAAGTCTTCAGCTGGATCGTGGACTTCCCCACCCGGACCGCTGCGCGGTCGTCCCTCCCCATGAAGGGGAGGGAGATATCGAGCACCCTACCGCTTCAGCAGCGGAGCCAGTTTCTGGGCGATCATCATGTCGCCCGCAACTTTCAGCTTGCCCTGCATGAAGGCCATCATCGGATCCAGCTTGCCGTCCGACAGGGCCATGAAGTCGTCCCAGCTGATGGACACGGTCGCGTCGGCGGGCTTGTCTTCGTTCGTCACCGAGTTGGGGACGCTGGCACCGTCGATGTAGATCTTGCCGGTGTCGCCCAGATCGATCTTCACGGTCTTGCCCAGACCGGAGTTGTCGCCCACGGCGCCGCGGATATGTTCGGTGACTTGAGCCAGATCAGGCATGAGCGTCTCTCCCAGTGGACGAATGAGCCCATGGCCTACCCCGCCCGGCGACCGGTGCCAAGATCACGCACGGTCAACTTGCCGCGCGGTTGCGATACTCACTGAAAATAGCTGTCCGACCGAATGACACGCGTATCCTCGCGCGAATGCGCATAGGCGCGCTCCATGCGTTCGCGGCGAGCTTGGCGCTCGGCGGCGTAATCGGGTTGCGGATCATCGAAACCGAACTGGCTTCCAGTGCTCGACGTCGTTTCCACGACGCGCGTTTGCACCCGGTCGCTTTGGTTGGAGACATAGACGGGGCCGTAGTCCGACTCCTCCGGCGCGGGCCAGTTAGGGTCGGTCTCCACATAGGCAGCGTCCAGTACCGGCTCCATTGGCGGGGGCGGCCTGTGCTCATAGCCATCGACCAAGTGACCGACCTCCATCACACCGCCGGGAACCGGCTCCGGGTCAGGCGGCATCACCAGGGCCACGGACAACCCCGCCCGGTCTGCCGAGGTCACCGGGGCCTTCGACGGCCTTGCCTGAACCGCGACCATTCCAGCAAGACCGACCACCGCTACCGCCCCGACGACGACCGCAATCTTCTTGCCTTGAGTGAGCTCGTCCCAGAACCGCATTGCACCCGTCCCAACTGCCAACTCGCTGCCCCGTCTCACCCAATTCCCCAGCGACCGATTGGTTCACGCCGCTCGGGCCCAGAGCGCCTCGCCCCCAGAGCGAGGCCGTGCCATGTCCTGGCTTGCCCGGCTACCGCTTTTCCCCTATACGGCCCGGCTTTCCAGGGCTTCGGTCCTGATGCGGAACATCAAAGGGTTCGGGAAGTCATCCCGACCGCCGCCTCAGGAGCCATCGTGGGACAGGACTTCTAACCCGGTCCGCCCGCGCCGACGTCCATCAAGGGAGACTACCGAATGGCTCTTTACGAGCACACGGTCATGTCGCGCCAGGATATCAGCGCGCAACAGGCCGAAGCGCTGAACGACACCATCAAGGCGATCATCGAGGCTGGCGGCGGATCCGTCGCCAAGATCGAATACTGGGGTCTGCGCAACCTGACCTATCGGGTCAAGAAGAACCGCAAGGCACACTATTCCCTGCTCGCCATCGACACTCCGCCGGCCGCCATGGCCGAGGTCGAGCGTCAGCTGGGCATCAACGAAGACGTCCTTCGCTGGCTGACCGTCCGGGTCGAGGAACTGGACCTGGAACTGTCGCCCCTGCTGGCTCGTCGTGAGCGCGAACGCGAGCGCGAACGCGACCGTGCCCCCCGCGCCGATGAAGTCGAAGCCGTCTAAGGGAACCGGATCATGACCGACACCACATCCGCCCCTTCGGGCGCCAACACCCCGGGAACCCCGGCGGGCTCCGGCTCCGCCGGACGCCGTCCCTTCTATCGCCGCCGCAAGGTGTGCCCGTTCTCGGGCGCCAATGCGCCCAAGATCGACTACAAGGACGTCAAGCTGCTGCAACGCTACATCAGCGAGCGTGGCAAGATCGTCCCGTCGCGCATCACCGCCGTTTCCCAGAAGAAGCAGCGTCTGCTGGCCCAGGCCATCAAGCGCGCCCGCTATCTGGCCCTCCTGCCCTATGTGGTGAAGTGATATGAAGGTCGTTCTGCTTGAACGCGTCGAGAACCTCGGCGCCATCGGCGATGTCGTTACCGTTAAGGACGGCTTCGCCCGCAACTTCCTTCTGCCCCGCGACAAGGCCCGCCGGGCCACCGCGAACAACCTGAAGGCCTTCGAAGTCGAACGCGCCGCCATTGAGGCCCGCAATGACAAGAACAAGGCTGATGCGGCCAAGGTTGGCGAGAAGATCGACGGTCAGACCTATGTCCTGATCCGTCAGGCCGGTGAGACGGGCCAACTCTACGGTTCGGTCGCCGCCCGCGACGTTGCCGAGGCCGTCCAGGCCGAAGGCGGCAAGGTCGAGCGCAGCCAGGTCGTCCTGAATGTGCCGATCAAGACGCTGGGCGTCCACGACGTGCCGGTCCGCCTGCACGCCGAGGTCATGGTCACCGTCAAGATCAACGTCGCTCGTTCGGCCGAAGAAGCCGAGCGGCAAGCCCGTGGCGAGGACGTCATCAAGGCGGCCTATGACGATGATCGTCAGGCTGCCGAGGAGCAGGCCCGCGACATGTTCGAGGGCGGCGCCGGTCGTCAGGACGGACTGGGCAGCGAAGACTGATCCGACACTGATCGGTGTTGAAAAAGCGGGGCGCGTTCGGAAACGGACGCGCCCCGTCTTTTTTCGGCTGCGCCCCCTCCCTGAAAAGGCCGTAAACGAGCCCGCAAGCTGGGTCTTCTCGAGGGGGAACCATGAGACCTGCAATCCTGGCCTTTGGCCTGATGCTGACACTGCTGGCTGGCGCCGTTCAGGCGCAGTCGCCCATGACGCTGGATGCCTTCGTCACCCGCGCCAACCGCATCCCGCTGAATCCCGCCGCCATGCTGATGCCTGATGCTCATCGCCTGAAGACCGAGGCCGAGCGGGCCTTCGTCACCGTCCGAGGCGAAATCCGCGATGCTCGGGCTGCCGGTCGCCCACCCGTGGCCTGCCCACCCGAACGGGTCTCGCTTGATCCGCGCCAGTTCCTCGCGTTCCTGAACGCCATCCCCCAGAGTCGTCGTCAGCGGATGACCGTCGCAGACGGGGTCCGCGAATGGCTTCGTGCCCGGCACCCCTGTCCCGCCTGATCGCACAACGGAATTGTCAGCGTTCCACAGCGTTAACATCTTGTCCCCTGCGAAGGAGACGACCGGACGTGTCGTGGACGCCTGTCACGGTTAGACGTCGCTCAATGAACGTCTATGCCCCCGTGCCCTTTCCGTCTCCTCTCGATCCCGGCGCGATCCCCTCCATGCCTCACAATCTGGAGGCCGAGCAGGCGCTGCTGGGTGCACTGATGTTCGATAATGCCGTCTTCGAGCGGACCAGCGATCGGTTGAGCGGCAGTCATTTCTACGAACCGTTCCATCAGCGGCTCTATACGGCGATCGAAGACCATATTCGTCAGGGTCTGCTGGCCGAGCCGACCATCCTGATGGAGCGGTTCAAACAGGACCCGGCGTTCGAGGAATTCGGCGGACTGCGGTATCTGGCCGATCTGGTAGACCGCGCCCCGCCTGCTGCCAATGCGCCCGACTATGCCCGCGTCGTCTATGACCTGGCCTTGCGCCGAGACCTGATCCGCATTGGGGGCGAGATCGCCAAGGTTGCGCCCGATCCCGAGATCAAGGCCATCGATCAGATCGAACAGGCCGAGCAGCAGCTCTACAACTTGGCCGAGACGGGCAAGGCTTCGTCCGGCTTCGTGCCCTTTTCCTCTGCTGTCGCCGGTGCATTGGAGATGGCCGAGGAAGCCTATCGGCGAGAGGGCAAGATCGCGGGGCTTGAGACCCACCTGATCGATCTAGATCACATGCTAGGTGGTCTGCACCGGTCCGACCTGCTGATCCTGGCGGGGCGCCCGTCGATGGGCAAGACAGCCCTGGCCACCAACATCGCATTCAACATCGCCCGCCGGTATCAGTGGGAGCCGACGTCCGAAGGCCGCAAGACCGTCAACGGCGGGGTGGTCGCCTTCTTCTCGCTGGAAATGAGCGCCGAACAGCTGGCCATGCGTATCCTGGCCGACGCCTCCAGCGTCTCGTCCGACAAGATGCGCAAGGGCGACCTGAACGCCACCGACTACGGGCAGATCCGGGAGGCGGCAGAGGAAATCGCTGCCAGCCCTCTCTACATCGATGCCACCGGCGGCTTGTCGATCGCCAAGCTGGCGGCCCGGGCTCGGCGCCTGAAACGCCAGGAACAGGGGCTGGATCTGATCGTTGTCGACTATCTGCAGCTGATCACGACGGGCGAATCCAACAGCCAGAAAAACCGCGTTCAAGAAGTGTCCGAGATTACCGGCGGTCTGAAGGCGTTGGCCAAGGAACTGGACGTGCCGATTCTGGCGCTCTCCCAGCTGTCACGCCAAGTCGAGAACCGCGAGGACAAACGGCCCCAGCTGTCGGACCTGCGCGAATCCGGATCGATCGAACAGGACGCCGACTGCGTGATGTTCGTCTATCGCGAGAGTTATTACCACGAACGGCTCAAGCCCTCCGACGAGAAGAAGGAGGAATACGTCACCTGGGCCGAGAAGATGGGCGAAATCCACGGTCAGGCCGAGGTCGTCATCGGCAAGCAGCGCCACGGCCCGATCGGTATCGTGAAACTGGCCTTCGACGACAACACGACCCGCTTCGGCAACCTGGCCCGCGATGGTCGCTACGGCAATTTCAGGGACATCCCGGAATAGGTCAGAGCGCCAGCCCGCCGCCCACCATAGCCCCCATCAGGGCTGCCAGGACTCCACCGCCCACGATGACGGCCCAGCGCGGCAGTTCCACCTCGGCTGGGGGAGCGGCCTTGAACTCATAGGCCGAAGAGGCCCGCCAGGCGATGGCGTCAAAGGCATTGGCCGCCGAAGACGACGACCGGTGGGGCGAGGAAGATGACATTGACATGACGACCTAACGGCGATCGCCGCAAAGTCGTTCCCGTCAGGCCGCGACGGCCAGGTCGACGGGCCTGTCCGTGACCACGAACAGATATTCGACATTGCGCAGCCGGCCCACGGCACCGACCTTTTCGCCCTTCGGATTATGGATGCCGATACGGGCCCCGACATACCGGGGACGGGCGATTTCGACGACCTGAACATGGCCGCGCGCCGCCAGCATGCCGATCAGGGTCTGGCGATCCAGATAGCCTTCGTCATTGAACGAGACGATCAGATTGGGGGCCTTCACCGTATCGATCACAGACTGCAGCGCGGGCCCTATGCCGGGTCGCGAGTTGAAGGCGCTCTTGCGCGTCTTCACATCCACCCGCTTGTTGGCGATGCCGTAGGTCTCGGGCCTGTCCCAAAGGATAAGGCTTTCCCAGCAGTGGTAATTACCGAGATAGGAATGCTGGTTGTAGGGCGGATCCAGGTAGACGAGGTCTGCATCAACCTGCGCCGCCATCTTGACGGCATCGCCGCGGGTGGCAATGCAAGGTCCGGCCGCGACGCGCGGCAGAAGATCCGGCAGGCGCAGTTCCAGCGGCTTCAAGGCCCTTGCGGCCCAGGACTTCATATAGGCCATCTGGACCCCGGCCGTGGAGTCGACCCGGTCGGCGGCCTCCATCAGGCTGACCAGGACGATGGCCTCCAGCTCGGTCTCCAGCGACAAGACGTCGATCCGGTCCCGGATGGCGTCAATGCGTGCCCCGTTGTCGGGATGGAAATATCGCGCGTCCTCGCAGAAGGCCTTGGTGAACCAGCCTGCCTGGGGGCGCACCTGACGCAACTCGGCCAGCACCGCCTCTGCGCGATCCAGCCAGACGTCGCGATCGGCCTGGACATAGGCCGTGGCCAGGGCATGGGCATAGGCATTGTGATCGTTCGACCAGACGCGAAAGCCCTGTGCCTTCAGCGCGTGGCCCACGCGGGCAGACCCGGAAAACAGGTCACAGACCCGCCCACCTTGCGGCAGGACATCGCGGATCGCACTCGTGACATGGCCCAGCAAGGCGCGCTTGGAGCCGATGTATTTGATCATTCTCGCCCTCTCAGTCCTCCCCCGTTGGGGGAGGTGGCGCGGCGCGCCTTCGCGCCGTGACGGAGGGGGCTGGCCACGAGTGCGGTGCCTGGGGCAGGCCCCCTCCACCACTTCGTGGTCCCCCCTCCCCCGACGGGGGAGGATTTAGCGCTTCACCTTCTTTGACGGAGCATGGGCCAATCGCAGCAGATTCGCAGCCCCCGGCGCCCCAAAGGGTGTGCCGGCCAGGATCAGGATACGTTGTCCCGGCTGGGCCAGGCCGAACGACATGGCGCTGTTGACCGCATCGTCGGTGACGTCTTCCAGGCTGGCCGGTTCCTTGCCCAGGCGAGGCTCCAGTCCCCAGACCAGGGCCAGTCGGCGCGCAGTCTCGGGCTTGGGCGTCAGGGCCAGCATGGGCTGCAGCGGACGTTCACGCGACATGCGCCGGGCCGTCCCGCCCAGGGTCGTGAACACGACGATACAGGCGGTGGACTGGGCCTCGCCCGCCTTGCGCGCTGCGGCAACCAGGGCATCGGCATCGATATCGTCCATGCCCGCATGCTCGGCATCCATCAGACTGGGCCACAGGGGGTCGGCTTCGACCCGCTCCATGATCCGGTTCATGATTCCCACGGCCTCGAGCGGATAATCACCGGATGCCGTTTCCGCCGACAGCATCAGGGCGTCGGCTCCCTCATAGACGGCATTGGCGACGTCCGACGCCTCGGCCCGGGTCGGCGCCGGGGCCGCCGTCATCGATTCCAGCATCTGGGTGGCGACGATCACGGGCACGCCGCGCTGGCGGGCCGCGCGGATGATGGCCTTCTGCGCGACCGGCACGTCTTCCGGGTTCATCTCCACGCCCAGGTCACCGCGCGCCACCATGACCCCGTCGCAATAGTCCAGGATGCTGTCCAGGTCGGTCAGGGCCTGGGGCTTCTCGATCTTGGCCAGGCAGGCGGCGCGACCCTTCACGATCTGCTTCAGCTCCGCCATGTCTTCGGCCTTCTGGACGAAGCTGAGCGCGACCCAGTCCACGCCGATCCGCAGGGCAAAGGCCAGGTCCTCGCGGTCCTTGGGCGTCAGGGCCGAAACGGGCACGACGGCTTCCGGCACGGCCACGCCTTTGCGGTCGCTCAGCTTTGAGCCGCTCTCGATCGTGACGTCGGCCCATTCGTCGGTCCGCTCGCCGACCCGCAGGCGCACCCGTCCGTCATCCAGCAGCAGCAGCATGCCGGTCCGCAGAGCGCGGAAAATCTCCGGATGCGGCATCTGAACCCGCGTCTCGTCGCCGGGCGTCGGGTCCAGGTCAAAGCGCATCTTATGGCCAGGCTTCACGTCGATCTCGACGTTCGCGAACCGGCCCAGGCGCAGTTTGGGCCCCTGCAGATCGGCCAGCACGCCCAGCGGACGCTGCAAGGCCATCTCGGCTCCCCGCACAGCTTTAAGGGCGGCGGCATGGTCGTCGTGGCTGCCGTGGCTGAAGTTCAGGCGAAAGACATCTACCCCCGCCTCGGCCAGGGCCTTGACCATGCCGGGGGCCCGGCTGGCGGGTCCCAGTGTGGCGACGATGCGGGCGCGCCGGGCTCTGATCATGATCGGGTCCGTAAAGGCAAGGGAATGCGAGCCGCCGTTGTGCCAACGATTGAGCGGTCGGGTAAGGGCACCCTCCAGAGGCGAAACACGAAGTGACGCAGGCGGGAAGGCTCGAGGATCAGTTCGTCAGGACGCGCGGCAGTTTGAAGGTCACGGCCTCGCGTGCGCCGTCGTCCTCGGTTACCTCGGCGTCGAACCGGGTATGGATCGCGGCGATCAGATCCTCGATCAGCCGCTCCGGTGCCGAGGCACCGGCCGTGACGCCTACGGTCTCCACCCCGTCGAACCAGGCCCAGTCGATATGGCTGGCGTCGTCGATCAGGCGGGCGTCACGCGCGCCAGCCTTCAGCGCCACCTCGACCAGGCGGACCGAGTTGGACGAGTTCTGCGATCCGATGACCAGCACCAGGTCGCTGCCATCGGCCAGCCGCTTGACCGCCTCCTGGCGATTGGTGGTGGCATAGCAGATGTCTTCCTTGTGCGGTTCGGGCAGTTCGGGGAAACGTTCGCGCAGCACCGACAGGATTTCGGCGGTGTCATCGACCGACAGGGTGGTCTGGGTGGCATAGGCCAGAGGCGCATCGCCCGGGCGCTGGAAGGTCTGGGCATCTTCCACCGTCTCAACCAGGGTGATCGCTCCCGGCGGCAGTTGGCCCATGGTGCCGACGACCTCCGGATGGCCGGCGTGGCCGATCAAGATGATGTGGCGTCCTTCGGCTTGGCGCCGTTCGCATTCCACATGGACCTTGGACACCAGCGGGCAGGTTGCATCCAGGAAGAACATGTCGCGCGCACGGGCATTGTCCGGCACCGCCTTGGGCACGCCATGGGCCGAAAAGACGACCGGCCGATCATCCGGGCACTGGTCCAGTTCGCGCACGAAGACCGCACCCAGCGATTTCAGCCGCTCGACGACATGGCGATTATGGACGATCTCATGCCGAACATAGACCGGAGCCCCATATTTCTCGATCGCCCGTTCGACAATCTGGATGGCGCGGTCGACCCCGGCGCAGAAGCCGCGCGGCGTGGCCAGCCGCACGCTGAGGCTGCGCTTGGGAAAGACGGAGGCCGGGACATGCAGGGTCATGACACCAACCTAGTCGCTGCACCGTTCGACCGCCACCGTCGTGAGCAGGCAAGATGAGGCTCTGCGCGTTTGCCGCGCCTCGCTTTAGCCGCTATCAGCGGCGAGCGTATGGTCGGCGTGACGACCCCCGTGCGCGTGTCCCTGGCTGTCGGAATTCTGAATTGATGCGTCGCGCCCTCCTTGCCTCCCTCGCCGTGATGACTGTGGCGATCGCCCTGCCCGCCGCTGCCCAGGCCCAGGTTCCCGGCCAGACCCCGGGCCAACGTGATCGACCGACATCGAATGACGAGACGCTTCAACGTGACCGCGCGCCCCGCATCGCGCCCCTGCGTCGTCAACCGAACGCGGGCCCGTGCCCCTATGTCAAAATCCTCTATGACGCCGCGCGGTTCGTCGAGATCGCCGGCGACGGCCGCGCTGCGGCGTCGAACGTCGGCTATACGGGCGAGATCGAGGGCCTGTCGGCCGGTTGTGCGTATCAGTCCGACGAGCCGATCACCGTGCATGTCGATCTGCTGTTCAATCTGGGGCGTGGACCGCAGGCCCAGGGCGACACCCGGACCTATCGCTATTGGATTGCCGTGACGGAGCGTAACCGCGCTGTTCTGGCCAAGGAATATTTCGACCTGCCCGTGAATTTTGAGGGCTCGGATCGCACCTCGGTGACCGAGGAACGGGTGATCGTGATTCCGCGCGCCGGCATCGAGACCAGCGGAGCCAATTTCGAAGTCCTGGTCGGTTTCGACGTGACCCCCGAAATGGCCGAGTTCAACCGCAGTGGCAGCCGCTTCCGTGTGACCGCCGGTCAAAGCCCCGCGCCCGCCGCCACACCCCCGGCCCAATGACTGACCTGAGATCGTCCCTGGGCGAAGCGGTAGCTGCCGCCTTCGCCGCCGAAGGCGTGGCCACGACGCTGGCGCGCGTCACCGCCTCCGACCGTCCCGACCTGGCCGACTTTCAGTCCAACGGAGCCCTGGCGGCTGCCAAGGCCATGGGGGCCAATCCGCGCGACCTGGCCGCCAAAATCGCCGAGCGACTGACGAACGATCCGCGACTGGCATCGGTCGAGATCGCCGGACCGGGCTTCATCAATATGAAGGTCGCCGACGCGGCCCTGTCGTCGCGGGCGGCCGAGGTGGCGGCGGACACGGCTCTGGCCGGAGCCTCGGCGGTCGAGACGCCCCGCCGGGTCGTGATCGACTATGCCGGACCTAATGTGGCCAAGCCGATGCACGTCGGCCATCTGCGGTCCTCCATCATCGGCGAGAGCCTGAAGCGGTTGTTCCGGTTCCGGGGCGACACGGTCTGGGGCGACGCCCATTTCGGCGACTGGGGCTTTCAGATGGGCCTGCTGATCGTGGCCTGTGCCGACGAAGGGCTGGCGGATGGTTTCACGGCTGAGGGCGACGGACCCTTTCCGGCCGACAGTCCCGTCAGCCTGGATGACCTGGAGCGGCTGTATCCGCTGGCTGCCGCCCGCGCCAAGGAAGACCCGGCGTTTCGTGACCGCGCCCGCAAGGCGACGGCAGAGCTGCAGTCGGGGCGTCCCGGCTATCGCGCGCTATGGGCCCATTTCGTGGCCGTCAGCCGCACGGCCCTGGAGCGCGAGTTCGGGGCGCTGGGCGTCACCTTCGACCTGTGGAACGGCGAGTCGGATGCCGACCCGCTGATCCCCGGGATGGTCGCTGAACTGGAGGCCAAGGGCCTGCTGGTCGAGGACCAGGGCGCGCGGGTCATCCACGTCGCCCGCGAAGGCGAGACCAAGAAGAAGAAGCTGGATGACGGCACCGTCGTGGTTCGGCCCAGCCCCGACCCGCTGTTGGTCGTATCGTCCGAAGGGTCGGCCATGTACGGCACGACGGATCTGGCGACAATTCTGGACCGCCGCCGACAGTTCGATTTCGACCTGATCCTGTATTGCGTCGATCAGCGTCAGGGCGACCATTTCGAACAGGTATTCCGCGCCGCCTATCTGGCTGGCTATGCCCAGCCGGGGCAACTGGAGCATGCCGCCAATGGCACGATGAACGGCACCGACGGCAAGCCGTTCAAGACCCGGGCGGGCGGCGTGCTGAAACTGCATGACCTGATCACCCAGGCTCTGGAGAAGGCCCGCGAACGGCTGACCGAAGCACAGCTGGGCGCTGATCTGACGCCCGAGGCATTCGAGGCGATCGCCCATCAGGTCGCCGTGGCCGCGCTGAAATTCGCCGAGCTGTCGAACAGCCGGACCACCAGCTATGTCTTCGACCTGGACCGGTTCATGAGCTTCGAGGGGCGGACCGGACCCTATCTGCTGTACCAGGCGGTGCGGATCAAATCCCTGTTGCGCAAGGCCTCAGAGCAGGGTCTGTCGCCTGGACCAATCGTCGTGTCCGAACCGGCAGAGCGCGATCTGGCCCTGACGCTGGACGCCTTCGATGCGGCGGTGGCCGATACCTATGACAAGCGCAGCCCGCATCTGATCGCCGAACATGCCTATCGTTTGGCCCAAGCCTTTTCGAAATTCTATGCCGCCTGTCCGATCCTGGTCGCGCCGGATGCAGCGACGAAGGCGTCCCGCCTGGCCCTGGCGGGCACCGCGCTGCATCAGTTAGAGACGGCGCTGGACCTGCTGGGAATCACGGTGCCCGACCGGATGTAGCTTTTGCGTCACGGACTCCGGCCGCAAGGTCTGATTAACCTTTGCCTTGAGGTTGAGGGGTCGGGCATGGCGGTCAAGGGATCGGGGCAGAAGCGCGACGGGCAGGACGGCTTCGTCCTGGCCGATCTGACGCCGCCGTTCCTGAAGAAGCGGGCCGCCTTCTATATCGACGGGTTCAACCTGCATCATTCCATCCTGGACCTGGGACGGCGCGAGCTGTTGTGGCTTGATCTGTCGGCGCTGGGCCGGTTGCTTATCGCGCGCAACGAACGACTGGTCGGCACGGTCTGGGTCAGCGCACACAAACCGCAGAAGCGCGACCGGATGACGGCCCTCTATGCCTATGAGCAGGCCTTGAGGGGGCGCGGGGTGCGCTGCCTGATGGGCCATTTTGTTCTGCATGGCGATCACTGCCACGCCTGCGGGCATCAGTGGATGGACGCCACCGAAAAGCAGAGCGACGTCAACCTGGCCCTGGCCGTCGCCGCAGACGCCGCCGCCGATCGGTTCGACGTGGCCTATATCCTGACGACCGACGGTGACCATGCCGCGACCTCCCGGTTCCTGAAGGAGGGGTATCCGCACAAGCGGGTCGTCACGGTCGCTCCGCCCGGCCGCCATCACAATCGCCAGATTCTGCCTTGGTGCGACGACCGTATATCCATCGAACGCCGCATGCTGGAGCGCGCCGCCCTGCCTGACCGCGTCAAGTCCGGCCGCATCTGGGTCGAACGCCCCCAGAGCTGGCGACCCCGTGATCCGATTTCGGAAACCCCACCGCCGGGACCGCCGCCAGCCGGGACCAAGCCTCGACATCTGCGGCTGGTGGTGTCCAATTAGGGGCCCGATCGAAAGAGCCCCCGATGACCCTCGACGCCTATATCGCCGATCTCCCCAAGGCCGAACTGCACCTGCATATCGAGGGCAGTCTGGAGCCCGAGCTGATGTTCGCGCTGGCGCGGCGCAATCGGGTCGCCATCCCGTTCGACAGTGTCGAGGCTGTCCGCGCCGCCTATGATTTCTCCAACCTGCAGGACTTTCTGGACATCTACTATGCGGGGGCCGAGGTGCTGCGGACGGAACAGGATTTCCACGACCTGGCCCTGGCCTATTTCCGGCGGGCGGCGGCGGACCGGGTGCGTCATGCCGAAATCTTCTTCGACCCCCAGACCCATACCGACCGGGGCATTCCGTTTCAGGTGGTGATCGAGGGGCTGACCTCCGGCATGGCGGCGGCCAAGACCGAGCTGGATGTCTCGTCCCAGCTGATCCTGTGCTTCCTTCGCCATCTGGACGAGGACGCAGCGCAGGCCACGCTGAGCGCTGCCGAGCCGTGGCTGGACCGGATCGCCGGGGTCGGGCTGGATTCATCCGAAGTGGGCCATCCGCCGTCGAAATTCCAGCGGGTCTTTGACCGTGCCGGGGCCATGGGACTCAAGCGCGTTGCTCACGCCGGAGAGGAAGGCCCGCCCGCCTATGTGTGGGAGGCGCTGGACCTGCTGAAGATCGATCGGATGGACCACGGCAACCGCTCGATGGAAGACGAGGCCCTGATCCAGCGGCTGGCCGCTTCGGGAATGACGCTGACCGTCTGTCCGCTGTCGAACCTGAAACTGTGTGTGGTCGACGACCTGGCCAACCATCCGGTCCCCGAAATGCTGCGCCGGGGCCTGCATGTGACGCTGAACTCGGACGATCCGGCCTATTTCGGCGGCTATGTGAACGACAACTATCGGGCCCTGGCGGCGGCAGTCGGCCTGACGCGCGAACAGGTCACCCAGCTGGCCCGCAACAGTTTCGAAGGGGCCTTCCTGAACCCCACCGACAAGGCCGCCCGCCTGGCCGAGATCGACGCCTACGCAGCCCGCTGACCGCGCCTGCTGCCGGTCAAAAACAACGACCAGACTGTGCGATCCTGTCCACTGGACGACAGCGCATGATGGTCGCACATAGCGCGCGGGTTGATGGAGACCGCGGATGACCGAGATTGTTCAGGGCCAGAAGGCACCGGAATTTGCCCTGCCGGCCGATGGCGGCGGCGAGGTGACGTTGGCGGCTATGAAAGGCCGCACGGTGGTACTCTATTTCTATCCCAAGGCCGACACGCCGGGCTGCACCAATGAGGCCAAGGACTTCACCGCCTTGGCAGCCGAGTTCGAGGCTGCAGGGGCGACAATCATTGGTGTGTCCAAGGATCCGGTGAAGAAGCTGGACCGGTTCAAAGCCAAATACGACCTGGCCGTCAGCCTCGCCTCGGACGAGACGGCCGGCGTGACCGAGGCCTATGGCCTGTGGGTCGAGAAGAGCATGTACGGCAAGACCTATATGGGCATCGAACGGGCGACTGTGCTGATCGATGGCGAAGGCGTGATCCGCCGCGTCTGGCGCAAGGTGTCGGTCAAGGGTCATGCCGACGAGGTTTTGGCCGCCGTCCAGTCGCTCTGATCTGACAGAAAGTGTCCGCGGCCGGACATTCAGTCATACTCGCGCATTAACCAGACTCGCCAATACGCCTGTGACGCGAGAATCTGGTCAATCGATCACTGTTATTCGTGTCGATCGTTGCAATGATAGTTAAGATTGCGTGAACAGCCTTGAACCTTCACCTTACGTAGGAGCATAACTTCGCCCCAGCGTGGGGGCGTTGTGTATGACCGACGAACAGGCGACTTTGGAAGCAGAACGGCCCGTCAGGGTCTCGTGGTTCGGTCGCTGGTTTCCAATCCGATATCTGTATCTGCGCAGCGGCGACGACGTGAGGGCCATCGCCCTGACGCCGGGTCGTCAAATCCTGGGGCTGGCGGCCGGCGGAGCCCTGGCCCTTTGGACGTTGATCGCGTCGGGCGGCTTCATTCTGGACCTGGCGACCCATGCCCAGGCCGATGGGGCCATCATGCGTGCTCGCGCAGCATCCGAACGGGTCAACGCCGATCTTCAGGCCCGGCTGGACACCGCTGTCGTCCGGATGACAGCCACCACCGGGTCGCTGGATGAGATGGCCCAGATGGTCGAGCGTCGCCACGCGGCCCTGACCACCGTCATGGGCATGTTCCAGGGCGTGGAGGGCGCACAGGCCGCTTTGAAGCCTGCTGCGCCGCTGGATCCCGGCACGAACAATCCGGTGGCGCGGATCGTCGCGGTGCGCCTGGACCAGGAGCGGCTGATCGCACGGGCCGGGGCCGAGGCGCACACCCGGGCCGAGCGGCTGAGGCTGGCGTTTCGTCTGGCCGGTCTGAACCCATCCGCCTATATCTCGCAAGGCTCTGGCCTGGGCGGTCCCCTGGTCGCAGCAGACGACCCCAAGGCGCTGGCTGCCATTCTGGATGTGGATGAGGCCTTTGCCGTTCGCATCCGGCATGCGGCGGACAATCTGTCGGACATGCGGGGACTGGCGGATGCGGCAGAGGGTATGCCCTTCCACCGACCGACAATGTCACGCACCACATCCGGCTTTGGCGTGAGGTTCGATCCGTTCAACGGGCGGCCTGCCCTGCATCAGGGTCAGGACTTCGCGGGGCCGCTGAACACCCCGATCTATGCAACCGCGCCGGGCGTGGTGTCTTTTGTGGGGGTGCGTTCAGGGTATGGAAACGTCGTCGAGATAGACCATGGACGCGGTTTCAAGACGCGCTTTGCCCATCTGAACTCCATGGCGGTCCAACCCGGCCAGCGCGTCGCGCTGGGCCAGAGGGTGGGCGGCATGGGAACCACCGGACGCTCGACCGGCGTCCATCTGCATTACGAGGTCTGGCTGAATGGCCGGCCTCAGAACCCCGCCCGCTTCATGAGAGCCGGAGACCATCTTGTTCAATAAGTCCAAAGCCCCCGAACCGCAGCCCGCCCGCACGGGCACCGCCCCCGTCATCCCGCCCCTGCCCGACATTCCGTCACCCGGCCAGGCGCGCGCGCCCCAGGCCCCCGGCCATGCCGCCCCGGCTCCTGTCGCCGCACCGCGTGGCCTTTCGACCCTGTCGTCCGACCTGCAGTTCGAAGGCAATGTCACCGGCGGCGGCGACCTGCAGGTCGATGGACAGGTGAAGGGCGACGTGCGCGTCGGCCGCCTGATCGTCGGCGAGACCGGTGCGATCGAGGGCGGCGTCACCGCCGACTACATCGAGGTGCGTGGCCGCATCGTCGGGGCGGTTACCGGCAAGCAGGTCAAGCTGGTCTCGACGGCCTATGTCGATGGCGACATTACCGCCGAACAACTGTCGATCGACGTCGGTGCCTATTTCCAAGGACGCTGCATTCAGGGCCGTCGCGACGCGCCGCGCCCCTCGGCTCCCCAGCCCGTCGCTGCGCCCACACCGGTGTCGGCACCGGAACCGGCCCCGCACATCATCGACATGAAGCCTGCGGTCTGATCGCACATTCTCCCTCCCCCGGCGGGGGAGGGAGAATGTGAACTACTCCACCGTCGAGCCGCGCGTTTCGCCGACGCGAGCCGCCAGAGCGGCCCCCATGAAGGCGTCCAGATCACCGTCCAGAACACCGGATGTGTCTGACGTCTCGACATTGGTCCGCAGGTCCTTGACCATCTGATATGGCTGCAGGACGTAGGATCGGATCTGGTGACCCCAGCCGATATCGGTCTTGGCGTCTGCCAGGGCCTGAGCCGCCGCTTCGCGCTTTTGCAACTCCAGCTCATAAAGGCGCGCGCGCAGCATCTTCCACGCCTGTTCGCGATTCTGGTGCTGGGACCGCCCGGCCTGACAGGCGACCACGGTATTGGTCGGGATGTGGGTCAGGCGGACTGCCGAGTCCGTCTTGTTGATGTGCTGACCACCGGCCCCGGACGCGCGATAGGTGTCTGTGCGCACATCGGACGGATTGATGTCGATCTCGATGGTATCGTCGACGACGGGCGAGACACCGACCGAGGCAAAGGACGTGTGTCGCTTGGCCGCCGCATCATAGGGACTGATGCGGACCAGGCGATGGACACCCGACTCAGATTTCAGCCAGCCATAGGCATTGGGACCGGAAATCAGGATGGTGGCCGACTTGATGCCAGCCTGTTCACCCTGCTCCTCGGCCTCGATCTCGACCTCATAGCCGTGCGCCTTCGCCCAGCGAGAGTACATCCGCAGCAGCATGCCAGCCCAGTCGTTGGACTCTGTGCCGCCTGCGCCTGAGTTGACCTCCAGATAGGCGTCATTTCCGTCGGCTTCGCCGGACAGCAGGGCTTCCAGTTCGGCGCGGGCGGCGCGTTCCTTGACGGCCTTCAGGCTGGCGCGGGCGTCTTCCAGAGTGGCTTCGTCGCCCTCCTCGTCGGCCATGTCGGCCAGCAGGACGCCGTCCTCCAGCCCCTGCTCCATCTCGCGGACGGTATCGATCTGGGCCTGGAGGCGGGACCGCTCGCGGGTCACGGCCTGGGCCTTTTCGGCGTCGTCCCACAGGGTGGGGTCCTCGACGCGGGCGTTCAGCTCATCCAGTTTTCGAAGCGCGACATCCCAGTCAAAGACGCCTCCTGAGCAGAGCAACGCTCTGCTCGATGTCGGCCTTCATGGCCTCGACATCCGGTCTCATCGCCAACTCCTGCGACACAAAAGGGAGGCCGGACATAGAGGCTGTCGCGGCCGAGGGGAAGCGCAGGCGCGCGTTTAGTACAGGCCGCTCAGATCCTCGGCCGGTTCACGCTTGGGCGGCGGGGGCGAGGTAGGCGCCGCCGGGGCGGTGTCCTGGCGGGTCTGGTCTTCCTGTTCGCGGCGGACGACGTCCTCATATTTCTGCGGGCCGATCGGGATGTCGATGGGACGGGGTGCCTCTTCCTCGCGACGCCGCTCGGTGCCGGGCCGGAAGGCTTCTTCAATGCCGTTGATGTTCCGGAAGACGGCGTTGCGGGGCCGCACGAAGGGCCGAGCCGGACGGGTCTTCAACGCCGTCTGCATGAATTCAGTGAAGATCGGGACTGGACCGGTAGCCCCTGTCTCGCCTGACCCCAGCGGCCGGTTGTCGTCGAAGCCGATGAAGACCCCGACCACGATGTCCGTGGTAAAGCCGACGAACCAGGCCGATCGATATTCGTTCGTCGTGCCCGTCTTGTCTCCCACCCAGCGACCCAGGCCACGCGCGCTGGCTGCGGTGCCGCGCTGGACCACGCCCTCCAGCATCGAACTGACCTGATAGGCCGTGATGGGGTCGATGACCTGTTTGCCGGGAGGCGCCAGGCGCGGGGAAGCCTGTCCAGAGAAAACACGGTCACAGTCACGACAGTCGCGGTCGTCGGCACGATAGAGGGTCTCGCCGTTCCGGTCCTGGACCGTGTCGATGAAATAGGGGTCGATCCGCCGACCACCGTTGACAAAAGCCGCATAGGCGGCTGTCAGGCGATAGGGGGTGGTCTCCCCTGCCCCCAGCGACACCGACAGATTCGGAGCCATGTCGTCGGCCACGCCCATCTGTTCCGACAGGTCGACGATCTTTCGCATGCCGACGTCCTGAGCCAGGCGTACCGTCATGACGTTGCGTGACAGCTCCAACCCGCGACGCAGGCTTTGGGGTCCGTAGTACTCGCGGCTGTAGTTTTCGGGAGTCCAGCGCTCGCCATTGGCTCCGCCCGCAAAGCTGATCGGAGCGTCCAGCACGATGGAAGCGGGGGTATAGTTCCCCTCCAGCGCCGCAGCGTAGACGAAGGGCTTGAACGCCGACCCCGGTTGACGCTCGGCCTGGGTCGCGCGGTTGAAGCTGGACAGGGCATAGGAATAGCCGCCGACCATGGCCAGGACCCGCCCGGTCTGGGGATCGATGGCCACCAGGGCCCCGTTGACGGCCGGGACCTGCTTCAGGGCGAAGGTCGAGCCGGTCTCGCTGGTCGGCTCGACGAAGATCAGGTCGCCACGCCGCAACTGTCGGTTGGCATTGGCCCAGGCCGCATCACCGGTGACCAGGGTACCCGTGCGGTCATCGCGCGCGGTGCGGACACGCACGGTGTTGCCACTGACGCTTTCGATTGCGGCCGCCTGCCAGGCCCGGCGCTCGGGCGGCGTGGTCTTCTTGGCCGCCTCGGCCTGCCAGCCCTCGGCAAAGTCTGTTGTGCCCCAGGGACCGCGCCAGCCATGGCGGCGATCGTAGTTTTCAAGCCCCTTCATCAGTGCGCTGCGGGCGGCGGACTGCAGCGCCGGATCGAGCGTCGTGCGGACATAGAGGCCGCCGCCCTGGACGACCTCGCGGCCGAAACGGTCGATGGCCTGGCGGCGGGCCTCTTCGACGAAGAAATCAGCGTCCTGGTAGGCGGCTCGGCGCGGGGCGTCCTGGGTCACCAGCGGGCGAGCGCGAGCAGCGTCCCGCTGTTCGTCGGTCAGCCAGCCGTTCTCGGCCATTTCGCCCAGGACCCAGTCGCGGCGCCCCTTGGCCTCGCCCGGAAAACGCTTGGGATGATAGTTGGTCGGGCCCTTGGGCAGGGCCGCCAGAAAGGCCGCCTCGTCTGCGGTGAGCTGGCCTAGCGATTTTCCGAAATAGTTATAGGCCGCCGAAGCGACGCCATAGGAGCGATAACCCAGGTAGATCTCGTTCAGATAAAGTTCGAGGATCTGTTCCTTGGACAGGGCCGCTTCCAGCCGGCTGGAGAGGATCGCCTCTTTCAGCTTTCGGTTGATGCTGGACTCGCTGGTCAGGAGGACGTTCTTGGCGACCTGCTGGGTGATCGTGGACCCGCCCTCCAGCCGACGCCCCGACACGACGTTGAACAGATTCTTGAACATCGCCCGGCCAAGGCCGGCGACGTCGATGCCGCCATGGCGGAAGAAGTTGCGATCCTCTGCTGCCAGGAAGGCCTGAACCACGGTGGCTGGGATCTGATCGTAGGTCACATAGATCCGGCGCTCGTCCGAGAACTCGCCGATCAGGGTGCCGTCTCCTGCATAGACCCGCGTCGCGGTCGGCGGACGATAGTCGGCCAGCTCCCCGGCATCGGGCAGGTCGTGGAACAGCCACGCCGCATAGATCGCGACGATCACGCCCGCCAGGGCGATCGCCCCCAGCAGGCCGATCCCGGCCATCACGAACCAACGCTCGGCTATCTTCACCACGAACTCCGACGGACACCCAGAACAGGGTTTAGCCCGCGTCGGCCACGGCGGAAAGGGTTTGAACCGATCACGTAGGCGACGATCCAGATGGGCGCGCCCCCACGCCGCACGAAATCATCAGGTTTTCATCACCTCGGCCTCACGATTCGCAGCGGCGGGCCGTGCATCAGCAATCAGGCTGACATCAAAGGAGATGCATCGTGACGCTGAATATACTCGCCCAACGCCTCTGGAACTGGCTTCGACCGATCGGCTGGACTGCCGTGGCCCTGGCAATGGTTGCGCCCGCCGTGGCGATGAATTTCACCGACGCGGTCATGTGGACCACCAGCGACTTTGTTTTCGCCGGAATAGTCCTGATCGGTGGGGCTGGCCTGTGCGAGCTCTTTGCATGGCGGGTCAGAGAGCCGATAGCGCGTCTGGCCTTCGGTTTCGCAATGGCCATGCTCATTGTCGCCATATGGGCGTGGGCCGTAGGGTGACGGAGCGATCTTTCAGACTCCGACCCGGACCTCCATGACCACGGCTCACCCTCTTTATCGCTTCAAAGAATTCGAGCTTGATCCCCGTAATCGCCGACTGATGCGCAACGGCCTGCCTGTCGAGGTTCCCAGTCGTTGCCTGGACGTCCTGATCCTGATGGTCACGGATGCCGGATCCCTGATCCCCAAGTCCCGCTTCATCGAAGAGGTTTGGGACGATCTTGCGGTAACGGACGAAGTCCTGACCCAGTCCATAAGGTTGCTGCGCCGAGAGCTTGGAGACTCGGCAAGCCAGCCGCGCCTGATCGAGACGGTCCACAAGCACGGCTATCGGTTCGTCGCCTCGGTCTCGATGGTCCTGCCGGGTTCCCCAATGGCGACGGCGGCGCCAGACCCCATCAGAGTAGCCCAGCCCGTTGGAAAGCCTTGGGCCGACGTCCTGGCGATCGGAGGCGCGGGGGCCGGCGGAGGCGGTCTGGCGGGCGTTCTGGGTGGCCTGTTGTACGGGCTGGTCGGGATCACCGACCCCATGGGGCAGGCGGGCGGCGCAATGTCTACCCTGGTGGTGGTGGTGTGCGTGGCGCTTATGATCGGCGCCCTGGGGGGCGGCGGCGTCGGGCTCGGACTGGGTGTGGCTTGGCGGCTGAGAGGCACCGGTCTCATCTGGACAGTCGCCGGGGGCGCAATCGGCGGTTTGCTGGTCGGTGCCTTGGTTCGGCTTCTGGCCACAGATGCGCTGACTTTGATGCTGGGGCATGCCCCCGCCCGGATGACTGGCGCTGCCGAAGGTCTGGTGCTCGGTGCCCTGCTGGGCCTGGCGATCGCCCTGGCTCAGCGAACGACAGCGCACCCCGTTCGCGGAAGCCGACTGCCCATGGTCGCCGGGATCGGAGCCCTCACTGGCTTGGCGATCGTGGCCGCGGGGGGCCAGTTGATGGCCGGAAGCCTTGAGAGTCTGGCCGACGCCTTCGCCGACACCCGGTTAAGCCCGGATCAACTTGGCCGCCTGACGGGCGAAACCGAATTCGGTCCGATCAGCCGCCTGACGACGGGTGCCCTGGAAAGTGGGCTATTCTCGCTGTGCGTTGCGGCGTTCGTGCTGAAGGCAAAAAGTCGACTGTCGCCGATGAGCCCATCCTAGACTTAGGTCACTGAAGGCCGCCCGCCGTCGGCTGGCCCGCCATCATGACGGATGCGTCCAGGTCACGGAAATAAAGGTCGATACCCGAGACCACGGCCCGCATCAGTCGGCGGCGATAGCGATCGTCGGTCAGGGCCCGCTCGTCTTCCGGATTGGTGATGAAGCCCATCTCCAGCAGGACAGCCGGAACATCGGGGGCCAGAAGGACGGCCAGACCAGCATCGCGGTGGCTGCGGCGCAGCAGTGGGTGCTGACTGCCCTCGATCTCGCCGATCAGGGTGCGGGCGAATTTGGCCGAGCGATTCTGGGTGTCGCGCTGCGTCATATCCAGAAGAATGCGATCCACGGACGGGTCACGGCCGGGCAGATGAAGTTCCCGGTGCCAGTCGTTGCGGCCAGTGAACTCGCGGCGCGCCCGGCCCGCGCCTTGTTCCGACAGGGTGTAGACGCTGGCCCCGCGCACGGCGGGGTCGGCCCCGGCATCAGCGTGCAGAGAGATGAACAGGTCGGCATCGGCGGCCCGCGCGATCTGGACCCGGCGATCCAGGCCCACATAGACGTCCGTCTCGCGCGTCAGGCGCACACGATAGCGTCCGGTTCGCTCCAGCTCGGCCTTCAGGGTCAAGGCGGCGGCCAGGGTGATCTGGCTTTCGCGGGCATGGGCCCCCATCGCACCGGGATCGCGACCGCCATGACCGGCGTCGATGACGATCAGGGGCCGTTCGGCGCGGCGCGCGGCCGGACGGGCGGGTGCGGGATCGGCGCGGCGGGCGACGGGGGCACCGGTCGCCTTCAGATCCACGACATAACGATAGTGACCCACGCCGTCGCCGGGCGGCAAAAGGAAGCGACGTTCAATCTCTGCAGCGGAAGACAGGTCCAGTTCGATCCGGGCGGCGCCGCGCCCCGCGCTGACGCGGTAGCCGCGAACCAAGCCGGAGCCTTGGCCGGAGACACCCTGGCCCGCCGTGACATCGGACAGGCCGATGACAACTCGCCCGCCCTCACCCGCCTCGACCACCGCGCCGCGCGTGGTGGCCTCCAGATCGATGACCACCCGGGTGCGCTCGGCATCGCCCCCGAAGCGCAGGCGCAGGATGGAACCCGCATTGCCAGACGCCAGACCTTGCCCGGCCGCGAATGCGGCGAGGCAGAAGGCGACGAAGGCCAGCGCCGTCATCGCCCATTCGCGAGCGCGCCAGGTTTTGATACGCAACAGACCGTGCATTCTGAACGGACACCCACCACCTTGGTTGATGACAGCATGCCACGCGGTGCTGTCGATTGGGTTAAGGCCACGCCGGGGATCGCAAGCGGGACTGGCCGCTTTCAATTCCCCCACGGCGTGACTATGCTTCTATCCGCTCGCGATCGATCGCGTCCCCTGATCCGTCAGGCCGGGCGCGCCCTCCTCGCCTGTGATGACTTCCACCGATCCGATGATCGTTCAGGGGCTGGCCCCGCGATTTGACGACCCGGGCCAGGATGCCGCCGTTTCCGGCGCGTCCGGTCCCAGGACCGTACTGAACCCATGGGCCTTACCGCCTGCGCTCCCTCCCGGTCTGACACGACCGACTTCGCATCCGGCACCTCGCCGGGCGACGGGATGACGCGCGCGCCGGCCCCCCATCCCATTCGGCGAGCCGCCCCGGTCCACAGCGACCCCGGCCGAGCGCGCCAGAGAGAGACGTTTGATGTCAAAGACCATGTTGATCGACGCGGCCCATGCGGAAGAAACCCGCGTTGCCATCGTCGAGGGCCGTCAGGTCGAGGAATTCGACTTTGAATCCAAGACGCGGCGCCAGCTGCGCGGCAATATCTATCTGGCCAAGGTAACGCGGGTAGAGCCCAGCCTTCAGGCCGCCTTTGTCGAATATGGCGGCAATCGCCACGGCTTCCTGGCTTTCAACGAAATCCACCCCGATTATTATCAGATCCCGACCGCTGATCGCGAAGCCATCATGGCCGAGGCGGCGTCTGACGACGATCATGACGATGACCTGGGCCGCGAAAGCTCGGACGACGATCATGATTCCGAAGGCAAGCTGGCCGACGAAGAGCGCCTGAAGCGGCGCCTGATGCGGCGCTACAAGATCCAGGACGTCATCCGGCGCCGGCAGATCCTGCTGGTTCAGGTCGTAAAGGACGAGCGCGGCGGCAAGGGTGCGGCCCTGACCACCTGGCTGTCCCTGGCCGGTCGCTACTGCGTGCTGATGCCCAACACCGGCAAGGGCGGCGGCATTTCGCGCAAGATCACCCAGGCCACGGACCGCAAGCGCCTGAAGGCCGCCGCCGCTGCCCTGGACGTGCCGCACGGCATGGGCCTGATCATCCGCACGGCGGGTGCCAAGCGGACCAAGGCCGAGATCAGCCGCGACTACGAATATCTGCTGCGCCTGTGGGAGACGATCCGCGAGACGACGCTGAGCTCGAATGCGCCGTCGCTGATTTATGAAGAGGAAAACCTGGTCCGGCGCGCGGTGCGCGACATGTTCGACAAGGATTTCGACGGGATCCAGGTCGAGGGCTCAGAGGGCTTCAAGGAAGCGCGCGACTTCATGCGGGTGCTGATGCCCTCGCAGGCCAAGAAGGTGCATCTGTATCAGGGGTCCAAGCCCCTGTTCGCTGCCAATGGCATCGAGGAACTGCTGACGCAGATCCACCAGCCGGTCGTGCCGTTGAAGTCCGGCGGCTATCTGGTGATCAACCAGACCGAGGCCCTGGTCGCCATCGACGTCAACTCGGGCAAGTCGACGAAGGAACGCAACGTCGAGGCCACGGCGTTCAAGACGAACATGGAAGCCGCCGTCGAGGCGGCGCGGCAGCTGCGTCTGCGCGATCTGGCCGGGCTGATCGTCATCGACTTCATCGATATGGATGAGCCGAAGAACAATCGGTCGGTCGAGAAGGTGCTGAAGGATGCGCTGGCCAAGGACCGGGCCCGCATCCAGATGGGCAAGATCTCAAGCTTTGGCCTGATGGAAATCAGCCGCCAGCGTCGTCGCCTGGGTGTGATCGAGGGCGCCACCGAGGTCTGTGCGCACTGCCAGGGCGCTGGCCGCATCCGCTCGGCAGAATCGGCGGCGCTGATGACGCTGCGAGCCGTGGATATCGAGGCGGGCCGGAACGGGGCCGGGGTCATCAACCTGCGCGTCTCGACCGCCATCGCCCTCTATATCCTTAACCACAAGCGCGACTATCTGCAGTGGCTGGGCAAGGCCCGCGGGCTGAAGGTCGTCGTGCTGATCGACGACAGCCTCAGCCAGGGCGATCACGCGATCGAGCGGATCGAGACCAATGAGGATTTCGTGCCGGAAGAGGTCGCCGCTCCCGCGATCGATCTGGACGATGATTTCGACGACTCCGCCTATGCCGACGAAGACGAATTCGACGACGAGGAAGAGGAATTCGGCGACGACGAAGACGAGGCCCAGCTGGATCGCGAGGACAGCGACGACGACGAGCCGCGCGAGCGTGCCGAACGGTCGGAGAGCGAAGGTGAATCGGGCGGACGTCGCCGTCGCCGTCGCCGCGGCGGTCGTCGCGACGACGAGGCTTCGGACGGCGCGGTCGCGCCGGTCGCGGCCCTGGCCGAGGACGACGACAGCGAGGCAGCCCGTCGCCGCAGGCGTGGCCGCCGAGGCGGTCGCCGGGTCCGCGAGGAAGGCGATCGCGACGGCTTCACCTGGGTGCGCGGCCGCACGCCGTCGCTGGAAGACCCCTACGTCTGGTTCGACCCAATCAATCCGATGGGCGACCGGGACCAGGCTCCGCAACGGGCCGAGATAGTCGTGGCGCGCGATGTCGAGGAGATGATCGGCGAGCGTCCCGACGGTGAGCGCGGCGAACGCGAAGGCCGTGGACGGCGTCGTCGTCGCGGTCGCGGTCGCGGCGGTGACCGGGCCCTGACGCACGAGGACAAGGTCGAGGCCCGCGCCACCGGCGAAGGCATGCCGATCGAGGGTGACCCCACCCGTCCGATCGCGGTGGAAGCGACGTCGGACGAAGGCTCGACCTCGGACGACGTGGCCCCGGTGGCGGTGGCGGAACCCAAGCGACGCCGCGTGCGCCGCAAGGTCGCCTCTGCAGACGCCCTGACAGATACCGCCGCCGAACCGGTGGAACTGGACGTCACCCCGGCGGAGGCCGCGGTCGAAGTCGCAGAGACTGTAGCAGCCGAAGAGCCCGAGGTCGTCGAGGCCCCCGTCCCGGTCGCGCCGGAACCGGTGGCACCGGAACCGGTGGCTGAAGCAGAACCCGTGATCGAGGCCGAACCCGAACCGGCCCGCGTGGTCGATGTTCAGGCTGTGATCGCCGAAGATCCGGCCCAGATCACGACGCCGGCCGAAAAGCCCAAGCGGGGGTGGTGGCGTCGTTGATCAAGGCGTCCTAGATTGAGGGGGTTCAGGCGGGGGCGTCTGTCGCTTAGGAGTTTGCCATGACCTGGCTGTCCCGCGCCGCCGCCCGCCTGGCCGCCCCCGTCACGGGGGCGGTCGCCGGAGCCATCGCCATGATGGCCCTGGCCACCCCCGCCTCGGCCCAGAGCCTGATCCGGGACACCGAGATCGAAGGCATCATCCGCGAATGGGCCGACCCGGTCTTCGTGGCCATGGGGCTGGAGCCGGACGAAGTCGAGGTCCTGCTGGTCAACGACCCGTCGCTGAACGCCTTTGCCACGCGCGGCCGGATCATGGGCCTGAACACCGGCCTGATTCTGGAGACCGACAGCCCCAACCAGCTGCTGGGGGTGATCGCCCACGAAGCCGGGCACATCAAGAACCGCCACACCCTGCGTGACGGGGCCCAGGACGCGGGCATGCAGCCGTTCCTGATGACCATGGCCCTGGGGGCCCTGGCCATCGCGGCGGGCGCGCCGGACGCCGGGGCGATCCTGATCGGCAACAGCCAGTATTTCGGCACGCTGAGCGCCCTGCGCTACATGCAGAGCCAGGAGGGCGAGGCCGATATCACCGCCGCGCGGGCCCTGGAACGGGCCGGGGAATCCGGGCGCGGACTGGTCGGCTTCTTCGAGAATTTCCGCTCTCAGGAAGTGTTCTCGGACGCCCGCCGCTTTCCCTATTTCCGCAGCCACCCGCTGTCGTCGCAGCGGATCGAGGCCCTGCGCCGCCCGGTCGAACAGGCGTCGAACTATGGCAAGGTCGACAGCCCCGAACGGATGGCCCAGCACGCCTTGGTGATCGCCAAGATCCGGGCCTTCATGGAACCGCCAACCCAGACTCTGTGGACCTATCCGGAGACTGACACCTCGATCCCCGCCCGTTATGCCCGGGCCATCGCCTGGTACCGCGACGGCCAGACGGAAAAGGCCCTGGCGGCGGTCGATGCCCTGATGGCCGACGATCCCGAGAACCCCTTCTACTGGGAGCTGAAGGGTCAGATCCTGTTCGAGGAAGGCCGCCCTGTGGAGGCTGTCGGAGCCCATCGCCGTTCGGTCGAACTGCTGCCCGATGCACCCCTGTTCAGGGTCAATCTGGGCCATGCCCTGATCGAGACCAATGACCCGGCCAATCTGGACGAGGCCGTGGACCAGCTGAAACGCGCCACGGCGCTGGAACCTGACAACACCCTGGCCTGGCGGCTGCTGGGCCAGGCCTATGCCAGCCAGGGCAAGGAGGGCGAGGCGCGCCTGGCCTCGGCCGAATACTATTTCGCCCTGGGTCGCCAGGAACAGGCCACCCAGTTCGCCCTGCGCGCGCGCGACATGCTGGATTCCGGCTCGATCGAATGGCGCCGGGCCATGGACATCGTCCTGGCCTCGGGCGCGACCATGGACGACGTCAACGAACTGGACGAACGCAACCGCCGCCGCAGGACGCCCGGCGTCGTGGCCCCTACGCCCAACTGATCCCGACCGACGCTGGATACCGCATGACCGACGACGCTCCCACGCCGCCTGAACCGTCCGCACGCACGGACTGGACCCGTCACCCTCGCCTGCCGCTGGCCGCGCTGGCGGTCGGGGTGCTGGCCCTGGGGACGGCCGTCGCGCCTTATCTGTCCGGTCAGGATTTCGACGGGCGGGTGCGGGCCTATCTGCTGGCCAATCCGCAGGTCTTGCAGGAGGTCAGCCTGGCCCTGCAGAACCAGGAGAACACCAACCGGATCACCGCCCTGAACGATGCCGTCGCGGCCAATCCCTCCGTCCTGGCCGTGACAGAGGGCGAACCGGCATTCGGTCCCGCCGATGCAAGGGTCACGGTGGTGCAGTTTTTCGACTACCAGTGCCCCTACTGCAAGACGGTGGCCCCGGCCTATCTGGCGCTGATCCAGGCCAATCCGGACGTGCGGTTCGTGTTCAAGGAACTGCCGATCCTGGACCGGGGCGACGAGATCACCTCCCAATATGCGGCGCGCGCCGCCCTGGCCGCCCAGGCCCAGGGGCGATACCTGCCGGTGCATGAGGCGCTGATGGCCGAGGCTGCGCTGAGCGTCGAGGCGGTGGACCGTATCCTTGCCGCCAACGGTGTTGATCCTGCTGCGGCGCGAGCGGTGATCGAGGGGCCGCAGACCTCTCGCATCCTGGCCGATGTCTATGCGGGGGCCGGCTCGGTCGGGCTGAACGGCACACCGACCTTCTTCATCAATGGCAAGGTGCCCGCCAGCAACAGCCCCGAGGACCTGGCCGCCGCCATCGCCGCCGCCAAGGGTTAGGCCAGCGGCAGGGTCATGTCGCCGCCGATCCATTCGGTGCGCGACTGGGCCAGGGCCGCCTCGGCCGCCGCCGTGTTGCCCAGTGCTCGCTCGGCCTGGGCCAGGACGAACCAGCTGTAGGGATCGGCGGGCCAGGTCTTCAGCAGGTCCTCGATCTTTGCCTTGGCCCCGGCGGGGTCGCCACCGGCCAGCAGGGCGGCGGCCAGGCTGCGGTCGATCGGGAACCACCAGGCGGGCGGATCACCGCCCAGATCGGCCTTGTTCTGAAGCTCTGCGGCCCGGCCATAAGCGGAAACAGCGGCGGCATAGTCGCCGTCGATCATGGCCGCGCGGCCTTCCAGCACGCGCAGAGGCAGTTCGGTAAAGACCACGACCATCTCGCCGCCACGCCCGTTCGACGGCAGGTCGTCCCTGAGTTTGGCGATGGCCTGGGACTCGGCCCGGGCCCCTGCAGCATCGCCCCGACGGGCCGCCGCCTCGCCCCGCGCATAGTGCCAGCTGATCCGCAGCAGGGGATGGGTCGTGGGCGGCTCGGCCAGGGCCGTGACCTGATCCTGGGTGCCGAAGCGGCCATAGACGGCATAGACATTGTTGGCCACGACCTGACGCCAGATGTTGTCCGGCGCGATGGCGGGATAGGTCGCCAGGAACCAGTCGGCCAGGGCCAGGCCCTCAGAGGCCCCGCCCGCCATCAGCGCCCCGCCCAGGCCGAAATGTATGTTGTGGCCATGCAGCCCCATGCCGGGAACACCGCCGGGGGGTCTGGCGAGACCGTCGTAGCGACGATCCAGCGCCACGGCATCGACATTGGCCTTCATCGCATCGCGATAGCGGCCGACGCGGTAATAGGTGTGCGAGGGCATGTGGACCAGATGACTGGCCCCCGGGGCCAGCAGGGCCAGCCGCTCGCCATAGGGCAGCGCCCGGTGCGGATCGCCCGACCATTCGGTCAGATGGATATAGAGGTGTATGGCGGCGGTATCGTCCGGATCGTGCGCCAGGACGGTTTCCAGCAGGCCCATGGCGCGGGTGATGCCCGGCTCGGCCGGTTTTCCGTCGTCGGTCCACCAGCGCTCGGCCTTGATGAGGTGAGCGTCGGCGGCGACCACGGCGACGGCCAGATCGTCCGGATGACGCCGGGCCAGCCGGTCCATCCCCGAGGCGAAACGCTGGCTGCGGGTGTTCTGGCGGCCCGAATAGCGCTGGATCATCACATCCATCATCTGGCGCTGCAGGGGTGTGGCCCGGCGGCCCAGGCGACGAGCCTGTCGGGCCACCACAAGCGCCTCGGCCTGCACCTCGGCATCGGGGCCGCCGTTGATGTCGGCCCCCATGGCCCAGGCCTGGCCCCAGGCGCACATGCCGCAGGATGGATCGATCAGGCGGGCGCGCTGGAAGGCCCGCACCGCCTCATCCCCCGCAAAGGCCCAGCGCAGGCGCACGCCGTGGTCGAACCAGGCCTGGGCCTCGGGGTTGGTGGTATCGATCCGGAAGCCGCCTTTGCCGAAGCCCTCCACCATGACCATCTCGGCCACGGGGGCCCCGGCAGCGGGATCCTGTTCCGAGCCGCAGACGGCGGGACGCTCGATCAGGTCACGGACCGCCCGGTCGGCGGTCGCATCGGCCACGGCCGCCGGGCCGATCAGGCAGGTGGCGGTCGCGGTGACCAGCAGCAGGTTCCGTTTCATCGCCATTCCCCCGGATGTCTGGGGTCAATGTGCCTGCGAATGTCGGGATCGCCAATGAGGAACGCAGTCTGATCGACATCCGAAATTGTCATCCCGGAAATCGCGCAGCGATTATCCGGGACCAAGACGGCTTGCCGATCCCTCCCGGAAGGCGCGGAGCGGCTATCCGGGAGAAGGCTGTGGATGGTCCGACCGTCTCCCGGATAATCGCGCAGGGCGATTTCCGGGAGGTGTCCTTCAGGGAGAGTGCGTCCCGTCCCGGCTCTCCGCTGCGCTGCGGCCGGGATGACAAAAGAGGGCTCTCCGCGTCGTGGCGGCCAGGATGACAAAAGAGGGCTCTCCGCGTCGTGGCGGCTGGCACCGAGCGTGAGTTGACCCTAGATCAACCCCGCCAGGGGCGAGGACGGGTCGGCGTACATCCGCTTCTTCATGCGCCCTGCCAGATAGGCCTGACGCCCGGCGATGACCGCATGCTTCATGGCCGAGGCCATCAGGACCGGGTCGCGCGCCTCGGCGATGGCGGTGTTCATGAGCACGCCGTCACAGCCCAGTTCCATGGCCACGGCGGCGTCCGATGCGGTGCCCACGCCGGCGTCGACCAGAACCGGCACCTTGGCCTGTTCGATGATCAGGCGGATGTTGACCGGGTTCTGGATGCCCAGGCCCGAGCCGATCGGCGCGCCCAAGGGCATGACGGCAACGGCCCCCGCCTCTTCCAGCTTGCGCGCATAGACGGGGTCGTCGGTGCAATAGACCATGACGTCGAACCCCTCGGCGACCAGCAGCTTCAGCGAACGCAGGGTCTCTTCCATGTCGGGGAACAGGGTGCGGGGATCGGACAGGACCTCCAGCTTGACCAGGGTCCAGCCGCCGGCCTCGCGTGCCAGCCGCAGGGTGCGGACCGCATCCTCGCCCGTGAAACAGCCCGCCGTATTGGGCAGATAGGTGTAGCGCTTCTGGTCCAGGAAGTCGGTCAGGACCGGCTGGCCGGGATCGGTCAGATTGACCCGGCGCACCGCCACGGTGACGATCTCGGCCCCCGAGGCCTCGGCGGCGGCGGCGTTCTGGGCATAGTCGCGGTACTTGCCGGTGCCCACGATCAGGCGCGAAGAAAAGGTGCGACCGGCGACGGTCCAGTTGTCGTTGGGTCGCGTGTCGGAGGGGGCTTGGGTCATGGCCGTTGGTAATCCGTCAGGGCGGCGAACAAAACCCGCCACGGCATCAAAGATTGCGAGCGGTCTTGCGGCAGAGTAAACTAATCGGACTTAGTTTACAGGAGCCAAGGATGGAAACCTTCAACATCCACGAGGCCAAGACCCATCTGTCCCGCCTGATCGACAAGGCGGTAAAGGGCGAGCCCTTCATCATCGCCAAGGCCGGAAAGCCGCTGGTCAAGGTGACGGCGATCGAGGAAACCACGGTCGATACGTCGCGCCGTCTCGGCTTCATGCGCGGGCAGTTCAAGGTCCCCGACGATATCAAGACGCCCTTCAAGGATGAGATTGACGAAATGTTCTACGGCAAGTCGTGAACCGGCTTCTCGACACTCATATCCTGCTGTGGTCGGTGCAAGAGCCGGAGCGGCTCTCAGCTTCGGCTCAGGCCGCTATCCTTGATCCCTCCGCGACCATCCTGTTCAGCGCGGTCAACATCTGGGAAGTCGCGATCAAACACGCGCTCCGCAAACCCGGCTTCGATGTCGATCCGTCCACGCTCAGGACCGGGCTTCTGGATCTGGGCTATCTGGAGCTGCCGGTAACCAGCCTGCATTCGATCGAAGTTGCCAGATTGCCCATGGTTCACAAGGACCCGTTCGACCGTCTGTTGGTCGCTCAGGCAATCGTCGAAGGTTTTGAACTCCTGACCTCCGACAGCCTGATCGCCCGCTATCCCGGCCCGATCCTGAAAGTCTGATCAGCCGCCGCCGACCAGCTGCACCAGTTCGATGCGGTCACCCTCGGCCAGTTCGGTTTCGGGGTGCAGGGAGCGGGGCACGATCTCCAGATTGCGCTCGACCGCGACCTTGCGCGGGTCCAGGCCCAGGTGGGCGATCAGCTCGGACAGGGTCCGAACCGGGACCTCGGTCATATCTCCGTTGACCTGGATGCGCATTCCGCTTGCCTCAATGACCTGACCGCGCCGATTGAAAAGACTGAGCTTTCTCATCCCGGCGGTTTCGCGGATGACATAGCGCGTTTTGGCTCGGAGGGCAGCATACGGTGGCACTAACATCAAAGACTGCCTACGAACCATTGCGGACATTTCGCAGGGTATGTGAGGTTCGTTTGATGACGATTGTTTTGGACGGGCGGGACTGGAAGACGGAAGGCGACTTTATCGAATCCGTCCTGGCCGCCGTGGATGCTCCTGCTTGGCATGGCCGCAACTACAATGCGCTTCGAGACTCATTCGCCGCGGGCGCAATCAATGGGCTAGAACCCCCATACCATTTCGTCATCAGGCCGCCTGCCAACCCTACGCAGGGACTCGCGGACGGGATTGCCTATTTCGTGGCGCGGATCACGGACTGGCAAGCTGAAGGCGCGCCACTGTCAGTGCGCGTCTCGTGATGTCCGCTAAGGTCACCAAGAGTCCGTCTGCTAACGACCCAATTCAGACATCAACATCAGAGCGAGAACCAATCTTCGGGGTGCATTATTCGAGTTCTGGGCAGTGTTATTGCCTCTCTCACCGGAAGCCAGACCCGGTCGGGGACGTCCTCAGCGAACCAATCAAAAGAACGAAGCATCGCGTGCGATTTGATTACGCGCACATCGTCCGGCGTGACGTTCACCGTCTTAACGAGCATCAACTCTTCAAGGTTCGGAGCATCAAGAGCTGGATGGATAGTTTCAAGTAATTTCATCTGCCCGATTTCAAGCCGACGCAGCGAAGTTAGGCCAGCAAACGATGGAATGCGCTGCACAGCTGACATGCCATAGATACGGACCATCTCAACGGAAGTTAATTCCGCCAGAAATTTCAAATCGTCCACGCCACGGATTTGATTGAGGCTGACGAAGCGCAATGCCGGGCATGTCGTCAACTGCTCAATCTTCTGACCCTTACCTCCACCGCGCCAATCGACCCACCAAAGCCGATTGAGGCGAGGCAAAAAGTCTGCTGGAACCTTTACGTTCCAAAGGGTCAGGCGCTCTACCTCGGCCAGCCATTCGAAATCATCTTCGACGATGGTGGCATGGTGGATGAACACACCACCCGCATCTTGTAAACGTGCAGCCGATTTTGCTTTTGAAGTCATCCCCCGACGTATCGGGGTGGGGGTCTCGTTTCAATCGGCCAAGGTCAGCTTTCCACCCGTTGCCGACATCCACCTCGCCCGTTTCCCGCCCTTTCCACCGACCCAACGCACCCCTCTCCCCCGAAATCCGTTGACCGGCGCGCGCATGCCGTTACGTCATTCTGTGCATCGACGCCCTTTGACCTGGGCCATCTGTCCGCTAAAAGGCCGCCCCGGTCGCGTGCGGGCTGATTGAGCCCTAAGCTGCGGTCCTGATTCCAGAGCGCCCGATTCCAGAGCGAATGCCCCAGACGCCCGTCATCCATGTCCTGAACGGTCCGAACCTGAACCTTCTGGGGACGCGGGAGCCGGAGATCTATGGGTACGACACCCTGGCCGACGTCCAGGCGCTGTGCGAGCGGACGGCCGACCAGGACGGGGGCGCGACCGTCGTGTTCCGCCAGTCGAACCATGAGGGCGAGCTGATCGACTGGATCCATCAGGCGCGGACGCAGGCGTCGGCCCTGGTGATCAATCCGGCCGGATACGGCCACACCTCGGTCGCCCTGCTGGACGCGCTGAAGGCGCTGACCATTCCGATCGTGGAATGCCACCTGTCCAATCCGGCGGCGCGCGAGCGTTTCCGGCACCGATCCTATGTCTCGCCCGTGGCAAAGGGCGTGATCGCGGGCTTTGGCCCGCAGAGCTATGAACTGGCGGTCAAGGCCGCCCTCACCCTGGTCCGCGCAGCGGACAAGGAACGCGGAACGGCATAGGCCCGTTCGCTCAAGGACACCGAGAGGCTGATACCCACCATGGCCGATGACAAGAAGACGCTGAAGAACGACCCCGCCGGCGAGATCGACACCGCCCTGGTGCGGTCGCTGGCCGACATCCTGAACGACACCGATCTGACCGAGATCGAGGTCGAGCGTGGGGATCTGAAGATCCGCGTGGCGCGTGAGGTGACGGTGGCGGCCCCTGTCCACTATGCCCCTGCCCCGGTGCCCCAGGCCGCTGCGCCCGCGCCCGTATCCGCCGCCCCGGCCCCCGCATCCATGCCGTCGGACCCGGCGACCATCGTGGCCAAGGCCGGCGAAGAGGTGAAGTCGCCGATGGTGGGCACCGCCTATCTGCGCGCCTCGCCCGAGGCCGAGGTGTTCGTGCAGCCGGGGGACAAGGTCAAGAAGGGCCAGACCCTGCTGATCGTCGAGGCCATGAAGACGATGAACCCGATCCAGTCCCCCCGCGACGGCGTGATCGTCGAGGTTCTGGTCGGCGACGCCCAGCCGGTCGAGTTCGGCGAACCGCTCGTGCTGCTGGAAGCCTGATCGCATGTTCACCAAGGTCCTGATCGCGAACCGGGGCGAGATCGCCCTGCGCATCCATCGTGCCTGCAAGGACATGGGCATATCGACCGTGGCCGTCCATTCGGAAGCGGACCGGGGCGCGATGTGGGTGCGGCTGGCCGACGAGAGCGTCTGCATCGGCCCGGCCCCGGCGGCCAAATCCTATCTGAACATTCCGTCGATCATCGCGGCGGCCGAGATCACCGGGGCCCAGGCCATCCACCCCGGATACGGCTTCCTGTCGGAAAACGCGCGCTTTGCCGAGATCGTCGAGGCGCACGGCATGACCTTCATCGGGCCCAAGCCCGAGCACATCCGCATCATGGGCGACAAGATCACCGCCAAACAAACGGTCAAGGACGCGGGTATTCCCGTGGTGCCCGGATCGGACGGCGAGGTCGAGACGGTCGAGGCGGCGATCGCGGCGTCCAAATCCATCGGCTTTCCCCTGATCGTCAAGGCGTCGGCCGGCGGCGGCGGGCGCGGCATGAAGGTGGCCCTGACGGCCGATGACCTGGTCGAGGCGGTGCAGACGGCCCAGTCCGAGGCCCTGGCGGCGTTCGGCAACGGCGCGGTCTATATGGAGCGCTATCTGCAGAAGCCGCGCCATATCGAGCTGCAGGTCATCGCCGACAGCCACGGCAATGTCGTGCACCTGGGCGAGCGGGACTGTTCGCTGCAACGCCGTCACCAGAAGATTCTGGAAGAGGCCCCCTCTCCCGCCCTGTCGGCCAAGGAGCGTGAGGCCATCGGCCACACGGTCAATGAGGCCATCGGCAAGATCGGCTATCTGGGCGTCGGCACGATCGAGTTCCTGTGGGAGGACGGCGAGTTCTTCTTCATCGAGATGAACACCCGGCTGCAGGTCGAGCATCCGGTGACCGAGGCGATCACGGGCGTCGATCTGGTGCGCGAACAGATCCGCATTGCGGCCGGCCTGCCGCTGTCGTTCACCCAGGAGGACGTGCGGTTCGAGGGTCACGCCATCGAGGTGCGGATCAATGCTGAGAACGCCGAGACCTTTACCCCCTCGCCCGGCACCATCACCGACTTCCACGCCCCCGGCGGGCTGGGCGTGCGGCTGGATAGCGCCATCTATGCCGGCTATTCGATCCCGCCCTATTACGACAGCCTGATCGGCAAGCTGATCGTGCATGGCCGCGATCGCACCGAATGCGTCGCCCGGCTGAAGCGCAGCCTGAACGAAGTGGTCATAGGCGGCGTAGATACGACCATCCCCCTGTTCCAGAAGCTGTTGCAGGAGCCGGACATCCTGTCGGGCGACTACGACATCCACTGGCTGGAAAACTGGGCCAAGCGCCGGAAGGACGAGGCCTGACCACCCATTCGGCTACGGGACCGTTCGCCGGTTTCGGACCGGACGATCTGTTGGCCTGCTATGCGCGGGGCGTCTTTCCGATGGGAGAGACGCGGGACGATCCCAGCGTGTTTCTGGTCGAGCCCGAGATACGGGGCATTTTACCGCTGGACGGGTTTCGCGTGCCGTCGCGCCTGGCACGGACGGTGCGGCAGGAACGGTTTCAGGTGCGCGTCGACACCGCCTTTGCCACCGTGCTGGACGGCTGTGCGGCCCCGGCAGCGGGGCGCGAGGATACCTGGATCAACGGACCGATCCGGCGGCTGTACGTCGAGCTGCATGCGCGCGGCCATGCCCACAGCGTCGAGACCTGGCGGGACGAGCGGCTGGTGGGCGGTCTTTATGGCGTGACGCTGGGCGGGGCCTTCTTTGGCGAGAGCATGTTCAGTCGGGAGCGGGACGCGTCCAAGGTTGCCCTGGTGCATCTGGTGGCGCGGCTCAGGCGTGGCGGATGGCGGCTGCTGGACGCGCAGTTCCAGACCGACCACCTGAGCCAGTTCGGCGCGGTTGAAACGCCGCAGGCCGACTATCTGTCGATGCTGGCTAAGGCCCTGACCGTGACCGGAGACGCGGCGATGTTCGCGCAGCCGCTGTCGGGCAGCGAGGCGCTGGCTTAGCCTTTGCAGCCCACGACCCAGGCGTCATAGACCGGGTGTTCAAGGGCGTTCAGGCCGGGTGAAGATGCGAACATCCAGCCCTGGAAAATCTGGCGGGCGTCAATCTGCTGGACCGTGCCGCGCGGTTGCAGACTGATCTGCAGATAGGCGAAGGCGTCCTGGCCGCGTTCGTCGGGGGCCGAGACCTCACAGGCGCGGGCGGTGAAGATCAGGGACTGGTTGAAGCGAACGGGGCGGCCGCCGACCTCAACCTCGAACCGCATCGATTCAGCCGTGACCTTGTCGATCGCGTGGACGATGGCAACGCGGCGGCGCGGACGGCTGGCCGGCGTGTCGGATTCAGTGACGGCGGCGGCGGTCGTGACGGGCACGGCCTCTTCGACCTCGGCTTCCTCGTCCTCGGCCTCGTCCAGAGCGGCTTCGGCTCCGGGCGGCGTAACCGGGATCGGGGCGGCGGGTGCGGGGGTTCCTGCAGGCGCGGCCTCGGAAGGTGCAGGGGGGGCAGCGGGTGCGGGCTGGGCGGGCGTCTGCCGCAGCAGGTCGGCGATCGGGTCCTGGGACGGACGGGCGTCCTGGGGCGAATCCTGGAGACCCGAGGCAATGACGACGCCCGAGCCCGTCAGGGTCAGGCCCAGGGCCGAGGCCAGCAGGATGCCGTGACGCTTCATTCCGGCTTCCAGGCCTCATAGTCGCCGGTCGCCGCCGGACGCTTGCCGGTGGCCAGCAGCGACCCCTCGGGCCGCCAGGCCATCGGGGTGCCGGTCAGGTTGGGCAGGTGATCCTTTTCCCAGGCCCGGCGACGCAGCGGTGCCTCGGTCGGCGGTTCGTCGAAGGTGTAGTGCAGCCATCCGTGCCAGTCGGGCGAGACCTTGGACGCCTCGGCATAGCCGTCATAGACCACCCAGCGGCGCTTGCGGCCATCATAGCTGACGTTGTCGCGCGACTGGTAATAGCGGTTGCCGTTCTCGTCCGCGCCGACCAGGTCGCCGCGTTTGGCAATGGTGAACAGGGTCCCGATCGTCGCCCCGTCCCACCAACCGAAAAACCTGCTCAGCACGTCGAAACACCCGGATGATTCCGCCACGCGGTCAGTCCGGCGGCACATCGCCAGCATAGAAAGCAGCGGGCCCGGCGTCCAGAGAAGACAATCAGGCCACAGTCTCAATATCTTGGGGGTAAGGCTGGTCAGACACGCCAGATTTATTGCGAACCTCGGTTTGGAGGCTCAGACTGCATGCCTCTGCCACGAGGAGATCGCCCGCATGCGTCTCGACAGTCGTTTTGGCCTCCACGCCGCACGCCTGGCCGTCTCACCACGACCAATCGAACGGTCCGACACGGTCGTCACCGTCACGGCACCCGTTGGCTGGAGTGATGCGAGGATCGAATCCTGGCTGGATTGGGCCGAGCGATCGGGCATCGCCTGTCCCCCGGACGCGTCGCTGACGGCCCTGTTCCAGGATTGGGCGACGGCGCAGGTGGCCCTGCACTCGGATCTGACACCGGAAGCGGGCATGGCTCTGGCGCGCGAGATGGCGGCTACGATGATGCTGGGTCTGGTGGCCCCCTGCTCTGGCGAACGCCAGTCGACGACCCCTTTCGATCTGAGCGAGGCTGCGGATCGCCGCCGTCTGACCCAGGCCACGTCCCAGGCCTGTGCCGAGCGGTTGAGCCGGCACGCGGTCGAGGCACTGGCCCACGCCCTGGTCGCCGTCGCCGACGCCGTGGATCGTTGCGAAGGCCCTGCGGCGGACTGTGCCGACCCCCGCACCAATCCTGCCCTGGCGCGCGCAGCCCACAGGGCCAGGCAGGCCGGAGCCGACGACGCCGACCTGATGCGTGCCATGGCTGGCGAACGGCCGAACGCCGAGCCGCTCGCCTCCACATCTTCCTCGCCCTGGATCGTGCAGGGCGACGTCAGCGGCCCGGCAGCGGGTATCATCGTGCGGGCGGCGTTCGAGCGGCCGGTACTGCTGGTGCCGACGGAGCGGGATGCCGCGCGCGCGACGACCATAGGCGCGGCCGAGCGGGTGATCCTGTCACTCCCGGCGATCATGGGCCTTGGAGACGATCCAGAGCGGACCCTGGCGGCCGTGGCCGGCCTTTGGGCCTGGGCCATTCATCGACGCGACCCTCAGGGTGCGCTGGCCTTTGGTTTGGAGGGCGTCGCCGATGCCCTGCCCGCCGAGGCCCTGCTGGACCTGGAGGCGGCCGATCGAGTGGTGGCGCGGGCCGCACGAACCGTCATTGCAGCAGCGCGCCGGGCGGTCCCAGGCGAGCGGATCGTTTCCCTGGCGGCGCAGGACGCCGAGGCACGCCTGAGGCTGGGTCTGTCCCGTTTCTCGACGACCGATCAGTTCGAGACCGGCGACGGCGAAGTCGCCGCTCGGCTGCGGCCTGTGCTGGCCGAAGCGATCGGTGCGGCAGGCGGTGACGTCGAGGGGGCGGAACGGCACCTGTTCGGCCGCCGGACCCTGGCAGAAGCGCCAGGCGTGGATCATGGGGCCCTGCGACGCCATGGCTTCACCGACATCGAACTGGCTGCGGTCGAGACGGCTCTCAACGACGTGGACCAGCTGGGTGATGCGCTGCGCGCACCCGTACTGGATGCCGGTTTCATCGGCGACGTCTTGGGCCTTGCCCCTGACGCGGACGTTCTGACGGCATTGGCCTTTGCCGCCGAGGGCATCGAGGCGGCATCACGCTGGGTCTTCGGTCACGGGGACCTGGCCGAATGGAGCAGCGCACCGGGAGCGATCCGGACCGTGCTGGACAATCCCGCGGCTGTGGAGGCCAGGCTGGCGACAGCCATTCGGCGCGCCGCGGGAGATGCCGAGCCGATCGCCCTGACGCTTGAATGGAACGCGACGCTTTCGCAGGGCATCGACCGCCTGGCCGAGACGATGCGGCGGGGCCCTCGAATGGTCCTGGTCCAACGCGCAGATCCGCCCGTCGGCCTCAACCTTGTGCTGCCAGAGGCGGAATCCGTGGCGGCGCGCGGGGTCGAACCACAGCCGCGTCCTGAGCCGCGTCCTGAGCCTCGCGTGGTCGAGAAGGTGGTCGAGCGGGAGCGCACCCGTCGCAAGCTGCCGGATCGCCGCAAGGGCTATATCCAGAAAGCCGCCGTCGGGGGGCACAAGGTCTATATCCACACCGGCGAATACGACGATGGGGAGCTGGGCGAGGTCTTCATCGATATGCACAAGGAGGGCGCTGCTTTCCGATCGGTGATGAACAATTTCGCCATCGCCATCTCGATCGGCCTGCAATACGGCGTGCCGTTGGACGAGTTCGTGGACGCCTTCGTCTTCACCCGTTTCGAGCCGGCGGGACGGGTGACGGGCAACGATTCCATCGGCTCGGCGACCTCGATCCTGGACTATATCTTCCGCGAGCTGGGGGTGTCGTATCTGGGGCGGCACGAACTGGCGAACGCCGATGCCGAGCCGCTGGACGCCGACGGCCTGGGAGCGGGCAAGGCCGACGAACTGGTGCCCGCCGCCCGGTTCATGTCCAAGGGATTCGCGCGCGGCGCGGCGCCCGACAACCTGGTCGTCCTGCCCTTTGCGCGCCGTGCCGACGAGACGTCGCGGCCCGACGTACCCCACCAGGCCGCTGCCTGTCCGGCCTGCGGCGATTTCTCCCTGCAACAGCGCGGTGCTGGTTGGGTCTGTGACAGTTGCGGCGTGTCGCCGTCGATGCAGGGCTGACGCGCTCAGCAGGTTGTAAAGACATGGTCTTTAGGCTGGTCCTGGAATTGCAGTGCTGGCCCGGCCAGCCCCGGAGCCTGTTCGCCATGAGACATCTGATCCTTGCTGTCGCCGTTCTGGCCCTGGCCACGCCCGCGGTGGCGCAGAACGCTGGTCAGATCGCGCGGGTGCAGCGGGGTCAAAGCTGTGCCGGATGCAACCTGTTCCAGGGCGACTTTGGCGGACTGGAGGCGCGGGGAATCAACCTGAGCCGGGCCCGGTTGCGTCAGGCGGACCTGAGTCTGAGCGTGCTGAACCGCGTCAGCTTTCGCGGGGCCGATCTGCGCGACGTCGAGGCGTTCGGCGGCGTCTTCTCGCGCTCGGACTTCTCGGGGGCGGACCTGACAAATGCGGGCTTTGTCGGGGCCTATCTGGACGGGGCCGATTTCGCCGGGGCACGGCTTAACGGCACCAATCTGTCGGGTGCCCGGCTGGCCGGAGCCCAGGGGCTGACCCAGCGCCAGCTGGACGCCGCCTGCGGGGACGAGGCCACCGTTCTGCCCGGCCGCCTTCATGTTCGGGCCTGCTGAGCGCCCTGTTCGTTACGCCGATTTAAGTAGGGTTCAGACGGGTTTGGCATCATGAGTGGGTCGTGAAACAGAGTGTCTCGCCTATGTCGCGTTCCGTGAATCGCTTCGCCGCCGGTCTGATCGCGGCCCTCAGCCTCGGTGCCGGCGCCGCGTCCGCAGCCGAACCGGCGCAGGAGCAATTCCAGTTCCAGGATCGCGACGTGGCCCGGATGGTCTCGCTGGGCGGATCCTGCCACCGCTGCGAACTGTCGGGACGAGACCTGTCGGGTGCGACCTTTACCGCCGCCTCCTTTACCGGGGCGACACTGGTGGGGGCCAATCTGCGCGGTGCCGAACTGGTCGGATCGAACTTTTCCGGTTCCGACTTCAGCCGTGCGGACCTGAGCGGGGCCGAGATGGTGGGAGCCAATTTCACCGGCGCGAACTTCAGCGGGGCAAATCTGAGCGGAGCCGAGTTGGTCGGGGCCAATCTGATCCGCGTCAACATGGGCAGCGCCAATCTGAGCGGGGCCGAACTGAGCGGTGCCAACCTGAATGCGGCGGTCCTGACCCGCGCCAATATGCGCGATACCGAAATCTTCGGGGCGACCCTGGCCAATGTCAGCGCGCGCGGATCGGACTTTTCGGGGGCCGAGGTCAGCGCCTCCAATCTGTCGAATGGCGACTTTCGCGGCGTGCGGTTTCGCGATGCCAGCCTGGACAGCGCCCGACTGACGGGCGGGCAGTTCGACGGCGCGGATTTCTCCGGTGCCTCGATGAACCGGACCGACGTTCGCGGTGTCGACCTGTCGTCTGTGCGCGGACTGACCCAGGACCAGGTCGGCCGGGCCTGCGGCGACACCAGCACCCGCCTGCCGCGCGGACTGACCGCGCGCTCGTGCCGGGGGGCGATGATTGCGCCCCCTGCCCCGCCGCGGCCCCCGGCCCCGCCCCGGCCGCGGAGCTATGCGACCAACAACTGAGCCAGGTGGCGGTCCCTACTTCAGCGGGGCCGCACTGCGGATATGAAGTTCCTTGTACTGACGATCCTGCGCCTCTGCGGGGGCGCTCATCAGCAAGTCCTGGCCCTGCTGGTTCAGCGGGAAGGCGATGACCTCGCGGATCGCGACCTGATTGGCCAGCAGCATGACGATGCGGTCGATGCCGGGGGCCAGACCACCGTGCGGCGGGGCACCATAGCGGAAGGCGTTCAGCATGCCGCCGAACTGGTCCTCGACCACGCTGGCGTCATAGCCCGCGATCTCGAAGGCCTTCAGCATGATGTCGGCCTTGTGGTTCCGGATCGCGCCCGAGCATAGCTCATATCCATTGCAGACGATGTCGTACTGATAGGCGAGGATATCCAGCGGATCCTTGCTCGTCAGAGCCTCCATCTCGCCCTGCGGCATGGAGAAGGGGTTGTGGCTGAAGTCGACCTTCTTCTCTTCCTCTGACCATTCGAACATCGGGAAATCGACGATCCAGCAGAATTTGAACTCGTCGTCAGAGATGAGGCCGAGGTCCTGGCCCAGCTTGGTGCGGGCCGCTCCCGCAAATTTGTGGAACACGGCCGGGTCACCAGCGGCGAAGAAGGCGGCGTCGCCCTGGCCCATGCCCAGAGCCTTCATCAGGCCGTCGGTCGCCTCGCCCAGGTTCTTGGCGATGGGGCCGCCCCAGGCGTTGTTGTCTTCCGACCAGAAGATGTAGCCGAGGCCCGGTTGGCCCTCACCCTGCGCCCAGGAATTCATGCGATCGCAGAAGGCACGCGAGCCGCCCTTAGGCGCCGGGATGCCCCAGACGGCATTCTTGGCATCGGCCGCCAGGATCTTGTTGAACAGGCCAAAGCCGCCGTCGCGGAAATGCTCGGAGACGTCCTGCATCTCGATCGGGTTGCGCAGGTCCGGCTTGTCCGAACCGTATTTGGCGATCGACTCGCGATAGGGAATGCGGACGAACGGATAGGGATCGACCCGCTTGCCGTCGGCGAATTCCTCGAACACGCCGTGCATCACCGGCTCGATCGCGGCGAAGACGTCTTCCTGGGTGACGAAGCTCATTTCGACGTCGAGCTGGTAGAATTCCAGCGACCGGTCGGCGCGCAGGTCCTCGTCGCGGAAGCAGGGGGCGATCTGGAAATAGCGGTCGAAGCCCGAAACCATCAGCAGCTGTTTGAACTGCTGCGGGGCCTGGGGTAGCGCATAGAACTTGCCCGGATGCAGCCGCGACGGCACCAGAAAGTCGCGTGCCCCTTCGGGGCTGGAGGCCGTCAGGATCGGCGTCTGGTATTCCAGGAAGCCCTGGTTCACCATGCGCTGGCGGATCGAGGAAATCACGCGCGAACGCAGCACGATGTTCTTGTGCAGGGTCTCGCGGCGCAGATCGAGATAGCGGTGCTTCAGCCGGATTTCCTCGGGATACTCCAGCTCTCCGAACACCGGCAGCGGCAGTTCGGCGGCTTCCGACAGGACCTCGACGGCTACGACCTTCAGCTCGATCTCGCCGGTCGGCAGGTTGGGGTTCACGACCGAGGCATCTCGGGCCACGACCTGGCCATCCACGCGGATGACGCTTTCGGCGCGCAGTCGCTCGACCGCCTCAAACCCCGGCGTCTCGGGATGCAGGACCAGTTGGGTCAGGCCGTAGTGGTCGCGCAGGTCGATGAACAGCAGGCCGCCGTGGTCACGCTTTCTGTGCACCCAGCCCGACAGCCGGACATCGGACCCGGCGTCCTGGATACGAAGGGCGCCGCAGGTGTGGGAGCGATAGGCGTGCATGAGAAATTTCGTTTTGGATCGGGGCGCCGATGCGCCGAATTCGGGAGGCCGGAAGGGCGCATCAAGAGGCCCGAAAGTCAAGGTTCGGGTGCGGTTTCGACTGGCGGACACGGCTGACGACAGGGCACGCCGGGCGTCAGGCTGTAGGCGGCGGTTTGCCGACACCCGATGACGTGGCGCGGATGTCGGGGCCTTGACGGGTGGCCCTGCTCGTCAAAACGCCACAGGGTCGATCCGCCTGGGAGCTGGGCCGCATCAGGCGGACCATTGAGGCGCAACCTGTCGTCAGGACGATCATGGGTCGACTCCGATAATGCGAACCATTTGCAGATTTGCGCAGATCGCTGCCTCGTGGCAAGCCCAATAGTGGTGGTGCTTTTGATCGGACGATCAGACATGCGTGAAGACGGGAAGCTGGACTATCTGGAGATGCCGGGCGGCGACCTCGGTGCGACAAAGGCCTTCTATGTCCAGGCCTTCGGTTGGACCTTTCAGGACTATGGGCCGACCTATGCGGCCTTCGATCAGGGACTGGATGGCGGGTTCGACGCCGATGAGGCTGAAGCGGCAAAAGCCCCCCTGCCCGTCCTCTATGCGCACGATCTGGAAGCCATGGCGGACAAGGTGACGGCGGCGGGCGGCGCGGTGACGCGGGCCATCTATCCCTTTCCCGGCGGGCGACGGTTCCATTTCCGCGATCCGGCGGGCAACGAACTGGCTGTCTGGTCGGAATCCTGAGCCCGGCGGACAAGAGCTGTGGCGACTGCGGCCTGTGCTGCAAGCTGATGGGTGTGACCGCCCTGGCCAAGCCGGCCGGGAAATGGTGCGCCCATTTCAGCCGGGCCAAGGGATGCGGGATCTATGACACCCGGCCCGCCGACTGCCGGGTGTTCAACTGTCTGTGGCTGTTGACCGAGGCACTGGATGCGGCGTGGAAACCGTCGGTGGCAGGCTTTGTCCTGCACAGCGAGGACCAAGGCCGGCGGCTGATCGTCGAATGCGACGCTGCCCGGCCCCATGACTGGCGGCGGGAACCGTATGAGTCGTCGCTGCGGCGCTGGGCCGGGGCCGGAACCGAGGTCCTGGTGTTCGCGGGCCAGCGGGGGCTGCGGCTGGACGCGACCGGGGACCGGTTGGTCAGGCGGGCCTAGCGGACGTCGACGCTCTGGGCGATGGCTTCGGCCAGGTCACGGTCAGATCCGTCCAGGCTGGAGACCCAGACATGGACTTCGCGCGGGGCGTCCGCACGCTGGAACAGGTGTTCCATGGCCCGGCGCCGGCCGTCCTCGGTGACCACGACAGAGACCCGGCCCGTGGCCTCGGCCATCTGACCGTCATAGATCGGGAACTGGGACGCGGGACCGGCATAGATCATGGCGAAGGTCTGGTCCCCGCGCCTTACGGTATAGATGCGGAAATCCGGGCCGGGGCGGCCGGTGACCAGCTCGAACTCGGCCGGAAGGTCCACGGTGAACGGCAGGGCGGCGCGGGCGGCGGCATCGAGAATGGTCACGCCAGCGACCGGCGGCACCGTCTCGGCCACCGGGGCGGTCGGCGCGGCAGCGGGCGTCGGCGCGGGGGCCGAGGCGGCAGGGGCCGCAGCCGCAGGCACCGGGGTTGCAGGCCTTGGGGTCGCGGCCAAGGGCGTAGGTGCCCTCGCTGCAGGCGGCGGTCCAGCCGAGATGGTGGCGGTGGGCGCAGGCGTGGCAGGACGCGGAGCAGGCGTCACGGGCGCTGCCGCCGGCACAGCGGCCCTGGGGGCAGGAGTCGCAACCGGGGCCGGGGCCTGTACCGGCGTGGCGGCGACATAGGGCGGGCCGCTGTTCAGGTCGCGGGTCAGGTCGCTGCCCGGACGAGCGGGCGTGGGCTGGCTCTGGGCCTGCGTCTGGGCCTGGGCGACGGAGCCTGTGCCGAGCAGGGCGAGGGTCAGGACGGAGAGTGCGGCTGCGTTCTTCATGCCCCGAACATCGTCCTTCAACCCGAGAACGGCAAGGCCCTGAGCGTATAGGCGACCACGGCGGTAACTCCGGCAGCGGCCACCGACAGCCCGACGAACCACATCAGGCGCGACCACAGCGGGCCAGGTCGGTCGCCCGGCTCGGGCGGGGGGACAGGATCAATGATGATAGCCGACCTCCGTATCGATCTTGCCTCGGAACACCCAATAGACCCAGCCGGTGTAGGCCAGGATCAGCGGCAGGATGGCTACCGTGCCCACCAGCATCAGGCCCAGCGAATTGTCCGGCGCCGCCGCCTGACGGAAGTTCAGGGCATAGGGCACCACATAGGGCGCAAAGCCGACCGCCAGGCCCAGATAGCCGGACAGGAATACCACCAGCGCCCCGATGAAGGGCCAGGCGTGCGAGCCCCGGCGAGCCATCACGACAATCATCGTCAGACCGATCAGACCCAGCAGAGGAATCGCCAGCAACGGCAGCAGGGTCGAAAATTCCAGCGAAAAGCCTTGCGACAGGTCAAATCCCCAACGGGCTGCGACACGAGGATGGATGACCAGGGTTGCCACGCTGACGAGGGCCAGCAGGACCGTGACAGCCACAGTGCTGATCGCGGTCCAGACGCGGGCGTCGCCGTGCAGGTCGTCCTTGGTCTTCATCATCAGCCAGGCCCCGCCCAGAAGAGCATAGCCGGCCACCAGACCCGCTGCGACCAGCAGGGCATAGGGGGTGGCCCAGTCGAACTGCCCGCCCGCGAACCGGTCGTTCTCGACCGTAACGCCCTGGATGAAGCCGCCGAGGATCAACCCCTGCGCGACGGCCGTCAGGATGGACCCTCCGGCAAAGGCCTGGGTCCAGAAGGCCCGGCCCCGGCGGACCGCGCGAAACCGGAACTCGAACGCCACGCCGCGCAGGATCAGTCCCGCCAGCATCAACAGGACCGGCAGATACAGCGCCGGCATCAATACCGAATAGGCCACCGGGAAAGCGGCCAGCAGGCCCCCACCCCCTAGCACCAGCCAGGTCTCGTTGCCGTCCCAGACGGGGGCGACGGTGTTCATCATCACGTCGCGATCCTCCTTGGATCGCGCGAACGGGAACAGGATGCCGATGCCCAGGTCGAAGCCGTCCAGCAGGACGTAGAGCAGTACGGCCACGGCGATCAGCCCGGCCCAGATCAGAGGAAGGTCGAGGCTCATGACGGGTCTCCGGGGGCGTCGTCGGGGGCCTGGGCCAGCGACGTGCCGGGGGCACGGTCCTGGCGCGGATCGGGGTGACGCAGGGCGGCCACCGGTCCCTCGGCCATCAGGCGCAGGATGAACAGCGCCCCGGCGGTGAAGACGATGGAATAGACGATCACATAGACGCTCAGGCTGGTCGCGACCTGGCTGGTCATCACGGGGGACACGGCGTCACGAGTGCGCAGCACGCCATAGACGACCCAGGGCTGGCGGCCGACTTCGGTGACCATCCACCCGGCCAGTACCGCCAGGAAGCCGGACGGTCCCATCAGGACGGCGAACCGCAGAAACATCGGACTGTCGAACAGCTTCCGCCGCCAGATCAGCCAGGCCCCCCAGGCCCCGAGACCGATCATCAGCAGGCCCAGGCCTACCATGATGCGGAAGCCGAAGAAGGGGATGAAGGGCGGCGGCTGATCCTCGCGCGCATAGCTGTCCAGGCCCTTGATGACCTCGTCGCGGGGCAGGTTCTGGATCATGTTGCCGACGCCGGGGATCGAGACCTGGAAATGGTTCTTCTGGGCCTCGCGGTCGGGGATGCCGAACAGGTGCAGCGGCTGGTCGGATCGGGTTTCCCAATAGCCCTCGATCGCGGCAGTCTTGGCCGGCTGATATTTGTGCGTCACCTCGCCCGAGGCATGGCCGACCACCAGTTGCAGCGGGGCAAGGACAGCAACAAGGCCGACAGCCATCACCAGGGAGATGCGGCTCTCAGACCAGCCCTCGACATGGTGACCAGCCGCACGGTCCTTGAGCAGGCGATAGGCCGAGACGGCGCCAACGACCAGGCCCGTGGTCAGGAAGGCGGCCAGCAGCATGTGGGCAAAGCGGGTGGGCAGACTGGGGTTGAAGATGACGGCCATATAGTCGGTCGCTTCGAAGGTGCCGTCGGCCATGATCTGGAACCCCTGGGGCGTCTGCATCCAGCTGTTGGCCGACAGGATCCAGAAGGCCGAGATGGTGGTGCCGATGGCGACCAGACAGGTGGCCAAGAAATGCAGCCGGGGCCCGACCTTTTTCCAGCCGAACAGCATGACGCCCAGGAAGGAGGCCTCCAGGAAGAAGGCGGTCAGGACCTCATAGGCCAGCAAGGGGCCGATCACCCCGCCGGTCAGGCGGATGAACTCGGACCAGTTGGTGCCGAACTGGTAGGACAGCACCACGCCCGAGACGACGCCCATGCCGAAGCTGAGGGCGAAGATCTTGACCCAGAAAAGATACAGCGTCTTGAACGCCTCGCGCTTCGTCCAGAGCCACAACCCTTCCAGCACGGCCAGATAGGCCGCCAGACCGATGGTGAAGGCGGGAAACAGGATGTGGAAGGCGATGGTGAAGGCGAACTGCAGCCGCGACAGCAGCAGGGCGTCGAAGTCGGCGAGGGTCATGATCGAATATCCCTAGAATATGTAGGGCCATACGCCTGACTCGATGCCTTGTCCATGCGCGGCCTGCCGCGCGGCGCTGCGTCGCAGGATGAGAGAGGTCAGGCGGCCTGGAGTTCGATCCAGAAGGTCGCGCCGTGGCCGGGCACCGAATCGACCCCGATCGATCCCCCCTGCAGCTCGGTCATCCGCTTGGCCAGGGCTAGACCGATGCCGTGCCCCTCGACCGTCGAGCGTTCCAGACCCAGGCGGTTGAACGGCTCGAACAACTGGGTCTGTTTCTCGATCGACAGGCCCGGACCATTGTCGATGACCTCTATGCGGACCCCGTCGTGGATGCGGGAGGCCCGGAAGGTCACCACGCCGCCGGACGCCCCGTATTTGACCGCATTGGACGCCAGGTTACCGATGACTTGGCTGAGGCGCTGAGAGTCGGCCAAGGCCACCAGGCCGTCGCCTTCGAACACCACCTCCAGCCGCAGACCGGCCGCATCGGGACGCAGGGCCAGGCCGCGCCGGACGTCTTCCAGTACGCCGCGCACATCGGTGGGCCGCAGATCGACCCGGACCGCGCCGGATTCGGCCCGCGCGACGTCCAGCAGGTCGTGGGTCAGGGCCTCGACTTGGCGGGCGGTCTTGACCAGCATGGCCGCCATCTCGGTCTGGGTGTCGGTGACCGGGCCCAGCTGGCCGGTTTGCCACAGTTCGCCGATACCGATGATGCCGCCCACGGGGCTCTTGATCTCGTGGGCCACATTGGCCAGCAGGCGAGACTTGGCTTCGGAGGCGCGCTCGGCGCGGGTCTGGGCCGCGCGGGCGCGCTCGGACATGCGGTCGCGCTCCTCGAGGATGGAGGCGACCAGAAGAACGGGCATGCAGCCCAGCAGGACCATGACCTGGGCCAGCATGGTGCGCTGCGCCAGATCCAGCTCAGCAAGGGCAAAAGGACCGAACCCCAGCATCGCCCCGCCCACGGCCATGACCGAAACGATGACCAGCGCGGTGGCGATGCCCAGCACGCGGAAGCGCACGGCCACCAAGATCAGAATGGGGATGATCGAAAAGGCGGCGGGGATCGTCAGCCAGCAGAACAGGGCCCAGCTGACCGCTGTCAAACCGCCGAACAGCACGACCGCCTCCAGGATCCGCATCGGCTTTCGGAGCACCGTCAGATGACGCGGGGCCAGGGCGACGCCGAAGGTGGCGATGACCGCAATGCCCATGGCGTGGCCCATCCACCATGTGTGGAAGGTGTCCAGGAAGTTGGCACCGTACATGCTCTTCAGCACGATCGCGCTGAACAGGGCCGCCGGAAGCGGGGCCAGGACAGCGGCGCACAGTAGAAAACGGCCCGCGCCATCGACACTGGCCAGGTTCAGGGTCGGCGCAAAACGGCGGACCAGAACGACCGCCGCCACGATCTCGATCATGTTGGCGAGTGTAAAGACAACGGACAGTACCGGCGGATTGCCCACCAGGAACTCGCCAGCCAGAATCCCGACGGAGATCAGCGCTGCGAAACACAGGTCATAGGTCGTGTCACGGGCATGCCGCAGCCAGACGGCGACGGCCAGGCCGCTGGCCCCCCACAGGGCGGCGACCACGCCCGCGGAACGGGCGAAGCTGATGGCCAGAACCACCAGAAGCACGACCCCCACGACCGTCGCCATCGGCGCGAGGGGCTGGGCAAAGAAGCCCGGCACCTTTGCGACCGGCGCGGCCACACGTCCACTAACGGCCGGTTTACCGTGGGAGCAGAGACCGGTTGGTTCAGGTCGAGCGCAGGGCTCAGGGGCATCAGAGACACTCGGCAGTCGGGATCGGAACCCCATCTGCCCACAACCTTCCTAATATCCCCTGAAACTCAGCCCGTTTCGGCAAAAAGGGCGTTGAACGCTCTGACGGCGGCGGCAGGTCCCTCGGGGTGGGTCCAGACCCCGGCGCTGACCGCCAGGAAATCGGCCCCGGCGGCGACCAGGGCCGACGCATTGTCCACCGTGATCCCGCCGATGGCCACGCTGGGCACTGTCATCGTTTCCTGCCAGATCGACAGAAGTTCCGGCTCGGGCCGATGCGAGGTGTCCTTGGTCGCGGTGTCGAAGAAGGCCCCGAAGGCGACATAGTCGGCCCCCGCCTCGGCCGCCTCCATGGCCAGATGGCGGCTGTCGTGGCAGGTGACGCCGATCATGGCATCGGGGCCCAGCAGCCGACGCGCCTGGGCCATGTCCATGTCGCCCTGACCCAGATGCACCCCGTCGCAACCGAGGCTGAAGGCCAGGTCCGGCCGGTCGTTCAGGATGACGGCGACGTCGCGCGACTGGGCGATCGGCATCAACCTCTGCACGGCCTGGGCGATGACGGCGTCGTCGGCGGACTTGAGCCGGATCTGCAGGGCGGCCACGTCGCCGGCATCCAGCGCCGCCTCCAGCGCACCGGCGAAGGCCTCCAGGTCCGCAATCGCGGGCGGGGTGATCAGATAGAGACGGCAGGCGGGGGTCGCGAGGACAGGGGTGGTCTTGGCCATGGCCCGAAGTGCGACGCAAAGGCCGGGCGGTCAATGGTCGCCGCCGATCCGGGTGCGGCGTCATGTCTTCGCGGATGCGTTATGCGAACGCGTTGCAATCGCCGGCGGCCGTGATATGAAGAACCATTCTCAAACGCGTTCGGGTCGCCCCTTGTACGTCTGCAACTGTAACGGTCTTCGCCAGCGTGACGTCGCCCAGGCCATCGAGGCCGGAGCGACCCGCCCCCGCGACGTCTTCGTACGTCACCAGTGCGCGGCGCAATGCGCCAAATGCGTCTGCGAAATGCGCCAGATGATCCAGGAAAGCCGTCAGGCCTTCGCCCTGGCGGCCGAGTAGAGCAAAGAGAAATCATTCGCACTATCAATGTGCTGATAAGAACTCTCAAATGAACCACGGCCGAATTCCTGTGGTAGAATCCAGCTCTTGAACATATCGACGATTCCGGAACATCTCCGGGCACGTCACTTGACCATCAGGAAGGCCAGGCCATGAAGGGCGATCCCGCGATCATCCGCACTCTGAACGTCGTGCTCACCAACGAGCTGACGGCGGTGAACCAGTATTTCCTGCATGCCCGCATGTTCGAAAGCTGGGGCCTGAAGCACCTGGGCCAGATCATCTATGACGAGTCGATCGGCGAGATGCGTCACGCCGACATGCTGATCAAGCGCATCCTGTTCCTGGACGGCCTGCCGAATCTGCAGGACCTGCACAAGCTGTCGATCGGCGAGACGGCGATCGAATGCCTGGGCGCGGACCTGAAGCTGGAATACGGCGGCCGGGCCGACCTTCTACCCGGCATCGCCCAGTGCGAGGCGACCCAGGATTACGTCAGCCGCGAGATCCTGCAGCGCATCCTGAACGACACCGAGGAGCATATCGATTTCCTCGAGAACCAGTTCAACCTGATCAACATGCTGGGTGAGCAGAACTATCTGCAAAGCGCCATGACCGAGATCGCAACCGACAAGAGCGCCACCGGCAACTGAACCAGGAACCGGTCGCGGCGCATCGGCATTCCCCTGCCCTGGAGCAGGAGGCAATGCCGATGACCGATATCGATCAGGCCGTGGATTCGGCGCGCGAGGCCGTGGTCGACTTCGTCAACGGCGAGGATCGCAGCCTGGGCCACATGCTGCTGGGCGTGGCGATCACGGCCGGTTTCGCGATCGCGGCGACCGCCTTTGCCACCCGCACGATCCGGGCCGCGCCGCCCGTGGAGGGTGACGGTCGGCCCATCACCGAGCGACCGAGGGGCAGCCTCAGCCTGATCCTGCCTGCCGTGTTCTCGGCCACGACGCTGTCGGCGGTCCGGGTGTGGAATGCGCCTTCACGCCGTGAACGTTCGGTCGCTCTGGGACTGTGGGGGCTGGCCCAGGCGGTCAATGCGACCTGGCTGGCTCTGCGACCGGCCGGGCGGAGCAGCCAGATCATGGCGGCCATGACATCGGCCGGACTTGCCGCCGCCTTTGCTCATGAAGCCCGCAAACTGGACCCTGGGACCGGCAAAATCGCTGCGCCCATGGGAAGCGGAGTCCGCGTCGCCAATGCAATCGACCGGAAGGTGTCATCGCGGGCCACGCTGCACTAACCGTGCGCAAACGGCCCGGCCTTGCCCTTTGACTGGCTGTCCTCTAGGGATCGCGCCCAATTTGTCGGTCGGTCGAGGCGACCACCGCGCCGCTCCAGCCCGTCAGTGACATCATGAAAATCAACGGCAACACCATCAAGCCCGGCATGGTCCTCCAGCATAATGGCGGCCTGTGGGTCGTGACCAAGGCCAGCCACGTCAAGCCGGGCAAGGGCGGAGCCTTTGCCAACGTCGAGGCCAAGAACCTGGAAACCGGCAACAAGCTGAACGAGCGCTTCCGGTCGGAAGACAAGGTCGAGCGCGTCACCCTGGAACAGAAGGACTTCTCCTATCTGTACGAGCAGGGCGACGCCCTGGTCTTCATGGACGACGCTACCTATGAGCAGATCGAACTGCAGAAGGACTGGGTCGGCGAAGACTCCATCCCCTATCTACAGGACGGCATGAAGGTCGTCATCGAGATGCACGAAGAGCGTCCGATCGGCTTGTCCCTGCCTGACCAGGTCACGCTGGAAGTCGTCGAGACCGAGCCGACGGTGAAGGGCCAGACCGCCTCCTCCTCCTACAAGCCCGCCATCGCCAACAACGGCGTCCGCATCATGATCCCCCCCTATATGGGCGTGGGCGAGCGCATCATCGTTGACACCGCGACCGGCGAATACGTCCGCCGCGCCGAGTAGAATCGGTGGTTAGTGGTTGGTGATTAGTGATTGTTGTGGCGAACGCTACCGATTACCGGCCACGACAACTGCCGAACCCGGCAATCACTAATCACTCACCACTCGTCACTCCTACCCCACCGACATCGTAAAGCACCCCTCCCATGGCCCTGTCCTCCGCCCTCGTTTCCGTGATGATCGATGCGGTCAGGAAGACCGCTCGCCCGATGCTGCGCGATTTCGGCGAGGTGTCGCAGCTGCAGGTGTCGCGCAAGGGTCCGGGCGACTTCGTCACCGCCGCCGACATCAAGGCTGAGGACACCCTGTTCGAACTGCTGATGAAGGCCCGCCCCGGCTATGGCTTCCTGGGCGAGGAGCGCGGCATGATCGAGGGGACGGACAAGTCCCACACCTGGATCGTCGATCCGATCGACGGCACCACCAACTTCATGCACGCCATGCCTCATTTCGCCATCACGGTCGGGCTGGAGCGCAAGGCTCCTGACGGGTCGGGCGAGATCGTCGCGGGCGTCACCTACAACCCCGTCATGAACGAGCTGTTCTGGGCCGAAAAGGGCAAGGGCTGCTATCTGAACGACGGTCGCATCCGCGTCGCCGGCCGGCGTGACATGTCCGAAAGCCTGATCGCGACGGGCCTGCCCTTCATCGGCAAGACCGGACACGCCCAGGCCATCAAGGATATCCATGCCGTGGGCCAGCGGGTCGCCGGCATTCGCCGCCTGGGGGCCGCGTCGCTGGACTTCGCCTGGGTCGCTGCTGGCCGATACGACGCCTATTACGAACGCAACCTGAAACCCTGGGACGTGGCGGCCGGCATATTGTTCGTCACCGAGGCGGGCGGCACGGTCACGACCATCGAGAACGACGGCGATCCCAAGACCGGCCACAGCATCCTGGCCACCAACTCCGAGCTGCACCCGCAGCTGCGCAAGGTGCTGCAGAGCTGAGCCTTCACACCGGCGTCGTGCAACGGCCCTAGTGCGGCGGAATGATCCGCACCGTCCTGTCCATCCTGCTGCTTTCGTTCTCAGGGGGGCATGTGCCGCAGACCTGGACCCAGCCCATCGTCATCGCCCACCGGGGTGCATCGGGCGAGCGCCCCGAACACACGCGGGCTGCCTATGACCTGGCGATCGACCAGGGGGCCGACATGATCGAGCCCGACCTGGTCATGACCCGTGACGGCGTTCTGGTCGTGCGGCACGAGAACGAAATCTCCGAAACGACCGACGTCGCCGACCGTCCGGAGTTTTCGGATCGGCGCACCACCCGAACCATCGACGGGCGGGCGGTGACGGGCTGGTTCACCGAGGACTTCACCCTGGCCGAGCTCAAGACGCTGCGAACGCGCGAGCGGCTGGCTACCCTGCGCCCCGGCAACACTGTCCATGATGGCGACGAGCCCATCCTGACCTTTCAGGAGGTGATCGACATCGCACGGGAGGGCTCGGCGCGCAGCGGCCGCGTCATCGGCCTGGCCCCCGAGATGAAACATCCCAGCCATTTCGCGTCGATCGGCCTGGATATGCCCTCGGCCCTGGTGACCCTGCTCGCCGCCAACGACCTGACGTCTGCCGACGTCCCCGTCCTGGTCCAGTGTTTCGAGGTGGAAGCCCTGAGGGTGCTGGACGGGCGGATCGATACCCCGTTGTTGCAGCTGATCGCCGCGGGCGGCGGTCCTATCGACAGGCCGGACCTGAGCTATGCCCGGATGATCACGCCCGAGGGGCTGGAAGAGATCGCGACCTATGCCGAGGCGATCGGGGTCGATGCGACGCTGATCGTTCCCCGCGACCGGACCGGTGCAGCCCTGGAGGCCACACCGCTTGTCGACAGGGCGCATGACGCGGGCCTGAAGATCATCGCCTGGACATTCCGGGCCGAGAACCTGTTCCTGGCCACCGGGGATCGACGCGGGGACCCGACCGAACCCGGCTATATGGCGTCGCATGGCGATCTGGGCGGCATGTTGCGCGTCTTTTACGCTCTGGGAGTAGATGGCGTGTTCAGCGACTTTCCGGGGCTGGCGGTAGCGGCGCGCTGAAACGAAAACGACCCCGGAATCGCTTCCGGGGCCGTTTCACATTCTAGGAGCGTGCCGCTATCCGGTGCGGGCCTCCAGACTGGTGATCTCTTCCTTCAGACGAAGCTTGCGTTGTTTCATTTCACGCACCTGGAGGGAATCGGCGAGGGGCCGTGTCATTTCGCGGTGGATGGCATCCTCCAGCGAACGGTGACGATTCCCGAGTTCGCGAATACGCGCTTCGATGGTCATGGCTTGCGCCTCCATGTCTAAGGGACCAGACAGTGAGCGCCCGGAAAACGCGCCTAGATAGTCACATTTCAGTGATCTTCAGGCTTCCGGACCACTCAATGCTGAGCCCGAATATGGTCGATGATGTGAACGGAGCCGTACCCATTGCGCCGAAGAGGCTGGTGGTGGGAATTTCGGGGGCATCCGGCGTCACCTACGGCGTTCGAATGCTGGAGGCGTTGCGTGACCTGGGGGTGGAGAGCCATCTGGTCGTCACGCGCGCGGCCCTGCTGACCCTGTCGCAGGAAACCGATCTGTCTGCCGACGACCTGACCGGCCGGGCCGATGTCGTGCACAAGCTGGCCGATGTCGGTGCCTCGATCGCGTCGGGCTCCTTCCGGACGCTGGGCATGATCGTTGCACCCTGTTCGGTCCGGACCATGAGCGAAATCGCGACGGGCGTGACCTCCACCCTTCTGACCCGCGCGGCCGATGTGACTTTGAAGGAGCGGCGCCCGCTGGTGCTGATGGTGCGTGAGACGCCGCTGCATCTGGGGCATCTGCGGACCATGACGGCCCTGGCCGAGATGGGGGCCATCATCGCGCCGCCCCTGCCCGCCTTCTATGCCCGTCCGGAGACGATTGAGGCCATGGTGAACCAGTCGGTCGGGCGGGCGCTGGACCTGTTCGGCCTGGATTGGGCCGCGACGCGGCGCTGGTCGGGCCTGTCGAAGGGCGACCGGTCGTGACGACGCTGTGGGACTGGGCCATCAGGGCTTATGACACCGAGGGGGTGCCCGAGACCTGTCTGACATTGCAGGACATTCACGAGCAGAATGTGCCGCTGCTGCTGTGGGCCGCCTGGGGGGCCGCGACCGGGCGCACGCCTGATGACGAGACGATCGAGGCCGCCTGCGACACGGCGCGGGCCTGGGACGAGGCTGCCATCACGCCCCTGCGGGCCGTTCGGCGCCGATTGAAAAGCCCCCTTCCCGATCTGGACGACGGTGCCCGCGAAGCGGTGCGGACCCGGGTGAAGGCCATAGAGTTGGAGGCGGAACGCCATCTGCTGGCCGCGCTGGAGAACCTGTCACCGCCGGTGTTCGCCGAGCCCCGCCCGCCGATCGAGGGTCTGGTGGCGGTGGCGCGGCAATGGTCGCGGATCACGCCCAGGCAGTCGCTGGAACGTCTGGCCGAACGGCTTCCGGCGTGACGGCCTCTCGGTTATAAGCGCCGCGTCAGGGGCCCTCCAATGAACGACGACGATCCCTTCATCTCCGAAGAAGACGCTGCGCTTCAGGCGCAGCTCAAGCTGCTGCGTCAGGAACATGCCGATCTGGACGCCTCGATCGAGGCCTTGGCGCACATGCCGATCCCTGACCAGCTGATGATCGCTCGGCTGAAGCGCAAAAAGCTGGTCCTGCGCGACGAGATCGTGAAGATCGAGTCTCACATCCTGCCCGACATCATCGCCTGAGGCGTCAGCGCCCGCGTTTTCTGACCCACATGGCAGCGTCGGCCTCGGCCAGCCAGACCTCGGCGTCGTCGTGGTCGGCATAGGCGCGGACGCCGAATGAGCCGCCCAGCTCAGCGCGCTGGCCCGCCCAGATGAAGCCGTCGGTCGCCAGGGCCTGGGTCAGGCGAAGGGCCTTGTCGCGGCCCTCGTCCAGTCCCGCGTTCAGCATCAGCAGGCCGAATTCGTCGCCGCCCAGCCGCCCCACGGCGTCCGAGCCCCGGATGTTGGCCTGGAGCAGTTCAGCCACATGGACTAGGGCAGCATCGCCTGCCGCATGGCCCAGACTGTCGTTGACGCCCTTGAACCCATCAAGGTCCAGATAAAGCAGCACCGCCGGGGTGTCGTGACGACGGCAATAGGCCATGGTCCGGTTCATGGCGGCGACGAAACCGCGTCGGTTCAGAACCGGGGTCAGGACATCGTGCTCGGCTGCCGCCTCCGCCGCCTCGGCACGCAGGCGCAGAGCCTCGACCTCGGCACGCAGCCTGGCGATTTCTGCCTGAGGGTCCTCTAGCGCTGGGTCGGTCAAGGGCGGGATGGCTCCGTCATCGCGTGCGACTCATGGCCGAGTGCGGCCGCTGATGCTAGCGCCCTTGGTTGCGGGCGCAACGCGGGTGCTGTAACCCCCGCGTTTCCTGAAAAGACGGGACGTGGGGCGAATGGCCGAAACGACGCCGCCGGTGGCGATCATCATGGGCAGCCGGTCGGACTGGCCGACGATGAAGCGCGCCGCCGACAACCTGGACCGCCTGGGCGTCGCCTGGACCTCCAGCGTCGTCAGCGCCCACCGAACGCCACAACGCCTGTTCGACTTCGCCAGCGGGGCCAAGGCCAGGGGATACAAGGTCATCATCGCCGGAGCGGGCGGTGCGGCCCATCTGCCCGGCATGGCCGCGTCCATGACCGATCTGCCGGTGCTGGGCGTGCCGGTGCAGTCCAAGGCGCTGAAGGGGCTCGATTCCCTGCTGTCGATCGTCCAGATGCCCGCCGGTGTGCCGGTCGCGACCCTGGCCATCGGCGAGGCCGGAGCGGCGAACGCGGGCATACTGGCCGCGCAGATTCTGGCCCTGTCCGATCCCGTTCTGGCGGGGCGGCTGAGCGCTTTCCGCGAGGCCCAGACCGAGGCGGTCCACGAAACGGTCGAGGACTGACCCTTGGCCGATCTGCCGCTTCCTCCCGGTGCGACCCTGGGCATCCTTGGCGGGGGCCAGCTGGGCCGGATGCTGAGCCAGGCCGCATCGCGCCTGGGCTTTGACGTCGTCATCCTGGACCCCGAGGAAAACAGCCCGGCGGGCCGGGTGTCGCGAGGCCAGATCGTGGCCGCCTATGACGATCCCACCACGCTGGAGGTCATGGGCCGGGTCTGCGACGTGGTGACGTTCGAATTCGAGAATGTGCCCGCCGCCTCGGTCGAACGGCTGGCCGCCGGGGGGGCCCTGGTGGCCCCCGGCCCGACTGCCCTGGCCGCCGCCCAAGACCGGGTCGAGGAAAAGACCTTCCTGAATGCCGTGGGCGCGCCGACGGTCGATTTCGTCGCCGTCGACAACCTGGACGACCTGAAGGCCGGACTGGAGCGACTGGGGGCCCCCGCCCTGCTGAAGACCCGCCGCGACGGCTATGACGGCAAGGGCCAGGTCTGGGTACGCTCGGTAAAGATGGCGGCCGACGCTTGGGAGGCCATCGGCGGTCGCCCGGCGATCCTGGAGGCGCGGGCCGCCTTCGTGCGGGAACTGTCGATCATCGCCGCCCGCGGCTGGGACGGGCAGATCGCCGTCTATCCGCTGGGCGAGAACAAGCATTCGGGCGGGGTTCTCCGGACCACCGTCGCGCCCGCCGTGGTGGACATGAAGACCCAGCGCCGGGCGCGGGCCATCGCGGCGGCTGTGCTGGAAGGCCTGGACTATGTCGGGGTGATCGGGGTCGAGCTGTTCGACCTGGGAGGCGGCATCCTGCTGGTCAACGAGATCGCCCCCCGCGTCCACAACACCGGCCATTGGACCCAGGACGGCTGTGCCTGCGACCAGTTCGAACAGCATATCCGCGCCGTGGTCGGCTGGCCCCTGGGCCCCACCAAGGCGCACGCCCGCATCGAGATGACCAATCTGCTGGGCGACGAGGTCGATCAGTGGGTCAAGCTGTCAGGGAAGTCCGACACCCGCATCCATCTGTACGGCAAGGCCGAGGCACGCCCGGGCCGCAAGATGGGCCATGTGAACCGGGTGAAGGCGCTTTAGCGGACAGTTCGGAGCAGATCGAAGGCGGCAGCGTCTGCGGCGGCAAGAGACTCCAGCGTCGGCAACCCCGGCGTTAGCATTCCTTTATAGCTCAGCGTTTCAAAGCCACCTTGAACTTCGCAAAGCGTTTGCTCCTCAGCGACCTCACAAATGGCGAACAGAGCACCACCGCCGCTCGCCGTTGCGGTCTTTGCGATCAAGGCGACGACGGGAACCGGTTGACCCCCGACTTGCACAGAGCCCTTGCAGCCGACGAAATCAGGAGTGACGGCCTCGCACCGGCCGCTGTCTCGCAATGCCGCCATGGACTGCGAAGTCGCGCCCGGCCTTCTGCCCGCCAGGACCAATCCAAACGGCAATCCCACACGACCGTCGTCAATGGCGACGACCGCCGCCTCAAGCGGCGATTCCGGACAGCCGGCGCTCGTGGGAATATTCAGACTGACCTGTTCGGGCCGGTCCACGCTCCCGGTCGCGTTGACCCTGACAGGCGTGATCGATTTGAGTGAACTAACCGGGACCTGAAGCGAATAGCCTCCCACCAGAAAATTGGCATTGGCCGACGGTCCACCCACACAGCCAGCAAGCGGCAGATAACGCCCCTCGAACTGAAAATTCTGATCGCTGGGAACTGAAATAGTCGGATCCTGCGCTGCAATCAGAAACGCCACGACAATAGCTTTGATCACCGCCTACCCCACCAAAGAACTGAGCTACAGCCTCGCCCCGTACCGCAAACGGCTCAGCAGGTCCGTGGCTGTCTTGAGGGGGCGCTCGAAATCCTTGCCGGCCTTCCATTTCTCGAAGGCCATGACGTTGTCGATGCGGGCGGCGACGAAGGCGTCGGCGGCTTCCTGGCCATCGAACCAGCGCAGGGTCAGGGCCGGGATCAGAATCCCCGACAGGATGGTACGCTTGGAATAGTGGTTCCAGTCGGTGGCCGTGTCTCCGGCCCAGTGCCACAGGTGGTCGGCGCTCTCCCACGCCAGCGACAGACCCAGGTCGGCATTGGTCGGCAGGGCCAGGAATCCGGCGCAGCGGCGCGTGGCCTCTATATCCTGGGCTCCGGCCTCCATCCTGGCCGAGACGGCGCGGGCGATACGCTCGCGGATCTTCAGGCCCTCGGACGACCCCAGCGCGGCCAGGGCCCGCGAATCATGACGGCGCGACAGCAGGGCCGCCAGGTCGCGTGGCCCGTTGGGAAGCAGCAGCTCCTGGTCCCCCAGCGAAAGTCCGTTGGCCTGACAGGCGGCGCGCACCAGGGCCGAGTTCCAGCCCAAGGCCGGCGCGCGTTCGATGGCGGCATCCAGTACCGCCTGCTCCATGCGGTCGGCCCAGTCCGGTGACGGGGCGTCGGTCGACAGGTCGGGTGCGTCGGTCATGATGACCTTCATACCTCGTCTCGCTGCCCCTGAGAGCCCGCAAACATCCACCGCGACGATCTGGACAGTCCGGCGCGCGTGGTGTATCCGCTCGCCTTCGCTCGGTGGGCTGTCGTCCCCGGGCTAAATGTCATTTGTCTGCCCGTCTCCCTCACAGGACGCGGCGGGCAGCCAAAGGAGAGTTCAACCTGGTACAGATTTTCGTTCGCGATAATAACGTCGATCAAGCGCTCAAAGCCCTGAAGAAGAAGATGCAACGCGAAGGCAGCTTCCGTGAAATGAAGCGCCACGTGCACTACGAGAAGCCCTCGGAGAAGCGCGCCCGCCAGAAGGCCGAGGCCGTGCGCCGCGCCCGCAAGCTGGCCCGCAAGCGCATGCAGCGCGAAGGCCTGCTGCCGCCTCCGAAGCCCCGCGTGCCCGGTCCGGGTGCGGCGGGCGGTGGCAACCGCTTCTAGGCTTTAGCCAGCGAACCCAAATCGAAAGGCCGCCCCGGATCACCGGAGCGGCCTTTTTCGTGTTCCGAACCCGAGTGGCCTCAGTTTGATTTCATCCTTCTCCCCTCGGGGGAGAAGGTGGGCGGCGGAGCCGCTCGGATGAGGGGGCTGTGTCATCAAACCCGCTGTCCGACGAGAGCGTCCGCGCCCGGCAGCGCCCTCAACCGTCACGCTACGCGTGCCACCTTCTCCCCCGAGGCGAGAAGGATGTCATGGGCGAGATCTGCAGGTCAGCCGCGGCGATACAGAGCCACGATCAGGGTGAACAGCCGCCGGGCCGTTTCATGATCCAGGGCGATCTTTCCGGCCAGACGGTCCTTCAGCAGTTCGGCCCCTTCGTTGTGCAGCCCTCGTCGGCCCATGTCGACCGACTCGATCTGGCTGGGCGAGGAACCGCGCAAGGCTTCGTAATAGCTGTCGCAGATCAGCAGATAGTCCTTCAGCACGCTTTTCAGCGGCGTTAGGGACAGGACATGGGCCCGCTTGAAGTCCCCACCCGTGATGTCAAACACCAGGCGGCTGTCCTGCAGTGACAGGACCAGATCGTAGGGGCCGCGTTCCGATCCGGCAGGCTCGAAACTGTTTCGTTCGATGATGTCGAATATGGCGACGCGGCGTTCGTGCTCGATCTCGGATGTGGCCGCAGGAAGCGTCGCGGCATCCAGAGCGATGGAGGCCAGGCGATGGTCGCTCATGACGCCAGAACCTGGTCGGAGGCGATGTCGGTGTCGACCTCGGCCGGGTGGGCGGGTGCCGCCTTGGCTGGCCAGCGTTCCGAAAGATCGGTGACCACCGCGTCCAGGCATTCGACGTCGATCCGCAGATCCCCTCCCCCGGCGAACATCAGGATGACCCGCCCGCCCGGCGCATCGCCCGGCTCGAAATCGATGGCCAGAAGCTCCAGCGGCGTTTCAGGCCCGCGCGGCAGCCGGCGGCTTTTCACCGCGACGACATCGCCGAACTGCATGGCCGCCATCACCCGCGTGCCGCCGCATTCCCAGCAGAAGCGGCTGAGGGCCAGGGTCACCCGGCGCGCGCCTTTTTCCCACACGATGTCGACGGGGCGCAGGATGGCGTCCTGAAGCGCGGCGGAGATGATGCTGAGGTCCTCGCCGTCATGGGCCAGCAGGCGCAGCGGCTCGACCGGGCCGGTCGGCGTGGGCGGAGTATCATCGAGGGCCTCAATGCTCATGGCCATCCTCCTTGACCCGCCGGATCTCGGCCCCGCAGGCACCGAGCTTTTCTTCCAGCCGCTCGAAGCCCCGATCCAGGTGATAGACCCGCCCGATCGTCGTCTCGCCCTCGGCCACCAGTCCGGCGATGACCAGGCTGACCGAGGCCCGCAGGTCTGTGGCCATGACGGGGGCCGCGCGCAGGGTCTCGACCCCCCTCACCCGCGCCTCGCCGGCGTGGACCGAGATGTCGGCGCCCAGCCGGGCCAGTTCCGGTGCGTGCATGAACCGGTTTTCGAAAATGTTCTCGTGGATGACGCTCTCACCCTCGGCCGTCGTCATCAGGGCCATGAACTGGGCCTGCAGGTCGGTGGCAAAGCCGGGGTAAACCTCGGTCGCGACATCGACGGCCTGAAGGCGGCGGGCCGGATCGCGGCGCACGATCACACCATCGGGGGTGGGTTCGATCTCGACTCCCGCCGCGATCATCCGATCCGTCAGGGCCGAAATCAGCTCGGGCCGCGTCCTGGTCAGGCGGACCTCGCCCCCAGCCATGGCAGCGGCACAGGCATAGGAGCCCATCTCAATCCGGTCGGGAATCACTGGCCAATCGGTCCCGCGCAGGGAGGTGACGCCCGTGATGGTCAGGACGTCGGTATCCACGCCCTCGATCTTGGCCCCCATGGCCGTCAGACAGCGGACCAGATCGCCGATCTCGGGCTCACGCGCGGCGCGGCGCAGGACTGTCGTGCCCTGGGCCAGGACGGCCGCCATCAGCGTATGTTCGGTCGCGCCGACCGAGACGAACGGAAACTCGATTTCGGCCCCGATCAGGCCCTTGGGCGCGATGGCAGACACATAGCCTTCGTCGAGCTCGATCGAGGCCCCTAGGCGCGACAGGGCATCCAGATGCAGGTCCACCGGGCGGGCCCCGATGGTGCAGCCGCCAGGCAGCGAGACCTTGGCATGACCGGTGCGCGCCAGCAGCGGCCCCAACACGTTGAACGAGGCCCGCATCTGGCGCACCAGGTCGTAGGGCGCGAAGGTCGAGGTAATGTCGGCGGCATGGAACAGGGTCTGCTGGCCGTCCGGGCCGTCGCTCTCGGTCACCTCGACGCCGAACTGGCGCAGGAGCTGTCCCAGGAAGCGGGTATCCGCCAGACGCGGCATATTCGTCAGCCGTACAGGCTGATCGGTCAGGATCGTCGCAGCCATCAGCTTGATGGCGGAATTCTTGGCACCGCTGACGGGGATTTCCCCGTGAAGCTGGGTGCCGCCCTTGATGGCGATGCTGTCCATGACGTCCTTGAGCGGGCGACGGGCGGGGTGTTACAGGAGTGCCCGACGCGGATCGGCTATCTAGCCCGGCAGCCGGGTATGGCGAAAGTCCGCCGCCGGACCTTTCGCAATGACTTTCAGTTGCTCTGATCCGCCTTGGCCGACGCGGAGGGTGCCTTTCGGCGGCGTAGATTGTCGCGCAGGGCCGAGGCAAGACGTTTCGCCCGCTCAGCTTTTGCCTTGTCTTCAGGGCTCGACACCGGCTGTGCGGGCTTTTCAGGCTGATCGACCATGGCGGCGTCGGGGTCCATTCAAAGTTTTGTGGTCAGGGACCGCTTTCTGGGCTTCCCCCCCGGCGGTCGTTTGGCTATACGCCCGGTTCCTCAGATTTCGCCGCCGTAGCTCAGTGGTAGAGCGCATCCTTGGTAAGGCTGAGGTCGTGGGTTCGATTCCCCCCGGCGGCACCATCTGAAACCCAAGGGCCCGGCCGCAAGGTCGGGCCCTTGTCGTATGGGGTCCTAGTCGGCGGCGATCGACGGCGCACGAACGCCGGACGTCCGGTCGCGATCAAACGGCAGCGGGCGACGGGGCGAGGACAGGTCGTCATCCCCACGCGGCTTGAAGCCATAGCCCCGATACCCATCGTCGGTCAGCAGTGGGCTGTAGCTTGCGTCGTAGGGGTAATAGCCGCGATAGGGATAGTCGCCGTAATAGCCATAGCCGTTCTCGGTCTGGCTGAAGCTGAAGCTGACGCGGCCATTCTCGCCGATCGGCACCGAAACCGACGCGCCATAGGAACGATAGCCTCCGGTGCCGATGGCTCCTTCGACATGGCCGTGGATCTCGCGGTCGTCCTGCCAGCGCACAGGACCGCCTTCGCCACGCGATTCGCGCGCCGGGGCTCCGGCCGCGATGAAGCGCTGGATCTGTTGATCGGTGGTCAGGCCGTGAGGCCGGTCCTGGGGCACGACGGCCTGGGCATCGGCGGCAGTGGGCTCCGGGGCAAGGGGTGCCTGGACATCCTGGGCGACGGATTGCGTGCCGGCCGGTGCCGTCTGGACGATGCCATCCGGATCGTCGGACAGGCCGAAGGCGGCCAGGGTCAGGATCGCGGCGAACATCATCGGACTTCTACTCCTACGCGCAGGCTACACTCGTCGCGGACCTGGACCAAATTCAGGCCGTGCCGTCGCCGCGCCCCAACGGGTCTGGCAGGGGCCGGCCCGCCTCGACGAAGGACAGTGCGACGGAGTTGATGCAATAGCGTAGACCCGTGGGGGGCGGACCGTCGGGAAAGACGTGCCCCTGATGGCTGTCGCAGCGGGCACAAACGGTCTCGGTACGCACCATGCCGTAGGAGGTGTCGCGGATCGCTCGGACGTGCGCATCGTCCACCGGTTCGGTGAAGCTAGGCCAGCCCGTGCCGCTTTCGAACTTGGTGCCTGTCCGGAACAGGGGAAGGCCGCACATGCGGCAGCAGAAAACGCCAGACCGCTTTTCGCCCAGCAAGACCCCGCAGAAGGGAGCCTCGGTGCCGTGAGCCAGCAAGACCCGCTTTTCCTCCGCCGACAGGTCCGCCTCGAGTGCGACGCGCTGCGACGGGCTGGGCGGGGTCAGGTCAAATCCCGAGGCGGATCGGAGGGTGTCGGTGTCTGTCATATCCCGAACATAGGAAGGGCCGGACGAGGGTTCCACCCCGCCCGGCCCTGGACCGAACTCTTCGACGTCAGCCGATCCTAGAACAGCGACCCGACCCAGGTGCGGACTGCGGTCTCGTCCGCCGGGTTGCCCGTGTAAACCAGGCCCTGTGCCGGAACGAACGGCTGGTTGTTGGCCCGCTCGCGCGAGGTCCAGGCCTTATGGCCGTAGGCCAGGTCCGAGTAGTTGGACGGCAGACGCACGGTCGTCGGTTCGATGAAGATGGTGTCGGTCGCTGTCGTGGTGCCGACGATCCGCACGTTCGGCAGGCGAACCAGGAGGTCCAGGGTGTCCAGGCAGCCGCCCGAACAACCCGCGTCGACCAGAACGACCACGGGCCCCTGAACCGGGTTAGCCACGCCAGTGTCGGCCACCGCCGGACGGCCTGCCAGGGTGAACGTCGGCTGACCAGCGGCGATGGCGGCATCGAAGGCGGCTACCACAGCGCGGGTTTCCTCAATCACCGGAGCCGATTCGGCCACAAATCGGGGATCGGCCTCCATTCGGCCCAGAGTATCGGCGAACCACTGGCGGTTGCCCGGCGTGGCCCGATAGGTGATTTCACCGGCGGCCGGCTGACGGCTGACGGTGAACTCCGGGGTCCAGATGCGGTTGGCGAGACCATAGCCACGCGCCGTCGAGGTATAGGACTGACCGCCCGCGCCGCGCAGGTCCAACACGAAACCCTGGGGTCCGCGAAGCGCCGAAACCTGACCCTCGATCTGGCTGTTGAAGGCATCCCAGCCGGCGCTGTCGGCGAAGGAATGGACATTCACCCACGGGCGACCGTTGACCGTCTCGACCGACAGGGGAACATCACCGGGCATATAGACGGTGGCGCGGTAGGCCTGCTCCAGCGAAGCGGCGTCGACCGGCTGGGGGCGCACTTCCATATCGCGGGGACGGCGGTTGCCGACCTGGAACTTACAGGTCTGGGGCACGCCACCGGCGAAGGGGTTGTTACGGTTCCAGAGCAGATAGGGTGCCGAGCGGACGCGGCCAGCCTCGGTATCCAGATCGCCTTCCCACAGGTCCAGCTTGCCGCGAGCATACTCTTCGATCGGCTGGGCGTTGCACTCGGTCACGACCGCGCCGACGGCGGGCGCGCCCCGCGTGCCCGGCTTGACCCAGGTCACGACGTACTGGCCGTTACGCCAGCCGGTCGTATAGCCGGGCCAGTTGGTGGCGAAATAGGGACCCAGGCCCTCGAACGTCGGGCGCAAGGTGATGTTGGAATCGCGGAAGCCGGCACCGTAATAGCGCATCAGATAGGCGTGGCTGTCGCCGCTGTTGACCTGGCCGACCTTGCCGAGGGCATCGGCCAGACCGGCATCGAGCCAGGCGCGGAAATCCTCGCTGGCAGGACCAGGGATGACCGCAGCCGGGTGGTTGTCGCGAAGAGCGGCGTGAGCGGCCTGAAGATCTTGGCGCGCCAAGGCACGGAAGTCCTGTGCGACCACCGAGGATGCGATCAATGACAGGGCAACCGCCGAGGCGGCGGTGAACAGGCGATGCGTCATACAAAGAACTCCAGGGCCGTCGTTTCGGGTGGTGAAACCCATTTAAAGCCGATCGGTGACGGGATTGCCAAGCCCGAACCCCGTTCCGGCGAACTGCGTGCCGGTTTACTCCCCGGTGAACGCGTCCTAATCGGGGCGGGCCGATCACAAATGTTTCAATGCCTCGCCTTCGGACCCGACACCCATGTTCTCAAAGATCCTGATCGCGAACCGTGGCGAAATCGCCGTCCGCATCATCAAGACCGCACGCAAGATGGGCATCAGAACCGTCCTGGTCCATTCCGACGCTGACACCGGGTCGCTGGCCTATGAGATGGCGGACGAGACCCTACACATTGGCCCGTCGCCCGCTGCGCAGTCCTATCTGGTTCAGGACAAGATCGTCGAAGCGGTGCGGCGTTCGGGCGCAGAGGCGGTGCACCCCGGGTTTGGCTTCCTGTCGGAAAATCCCGTCTTCGCCCGGCGGCTGGAGGCAGAGGGAATCACCTTCATCGGCCCCAATCCGCACGCCATCGAAGCGATGGGCGACAAGATCACCTCCAAGAAATTCGCCGCCGAGGCCGGTGTGTCCACCGTGCCGGGTCATATGGGGCTGATCGAGACGACGGACCATGCGGTCCAGATCGCCAACGAGATTGGCTATCCGGTCATGATCAAGGCCTCGGCCGGAGGCGGCGGCAAGGGTATCCGCGTCGCCCATTCCGACGACGACATGGCCGAGGGGTTCGCCGCCGTGAAGGCCGAGGCCCTGACCGCCTTCGGCGACGACCGCGTGTTCCTGGAAAAATTCATCATCGATCCGCGCCACATCGAGATTCAGGTGCTGGGCGACAAGCACGGCAATATCGTCAGCCTGTTCGACCGCGAATGTTCGATCCAGCGCCGCAACCAGAAGGTCATCGAGGAAGCCCCCTCGCCCCTGCTGGACGACGCTACCCGTGCGGCCATGTCAGCGCAGGCCGTCGCCCTTGCCCGAGCGGTTAACTACGACTCCGCCGGCACCGTCGAGTTCGTGGCCGGGCAGGATCGCAGCTTCTACTTTCTGGAAATGAACACCCGCCTGCAGGTCGAACATCCCGTCACCGAACTGATCACCGGGGTCGATCTGGTCGAACAGATGATCCGCAGCGCCGCCGGAGAGCGGATGGCCTTCGGTCAGGACGACCTGAAGATCGACGGCTGGGCGATCGAGAGCCGCATCTATGCCGAGGACCCCTATCGCGGCTTCCTGCCCTCTATCGGGCGGCTGGTGCGCTATGAGCAGGCCGAGGAGGGCGAGCACCATTCGCCGACCGGCCCCTATGTGGTGCGCAACGATTCCGGCGTCCGCGAGGGCGACGAGATCAGCATGTTCTATGATCCGATGATCTCGAAGCTATGCGCGTGGGCCCCGACGCGAGCGGGCGCGGTCGAGGGCATGGCCCGGGCGCTGGAGGACACCCACCTGAACGGCGTCGGCCACAATGTTCCCTTCCTCGCCGCCGTGATGGACCAGGAACGGTTCAGGTCGGGCCAGCTGGCGACCAGCTATATCAAGGACGAATTCCCGGACGGCTTCCACGGGTTGAGCCCGGATCGACGCCAGATAGACATCCTGATCGCCGCCGCCGCCGCGATGAACGAAGTGGTGACCGAGGCATCGGGTGACCCGTCCGACCGCACCGACTGGATCGTCCTGATTGCCGAGGGCAACGACAAGGGCGAGCCGCACGGCATCAGCCTGTCGTATGACGATGACGAGGCCCTGACTTTGGATCTGGTCGGCGAGGACCGCGCTCTGAAGCTCAGCCAGATCGACTGGCGACCGGGCATGGCCCAGTTCCGCGCGGTTCTGGATGACGAACCCTTTACCGCCGAGGTCAGACGCGTCGCCGATGGCTTCGACATCCGCCATCGCGCTGTCCGCGCCCGCGTGCGCGTTCTGAGCCCGCGCCTGGCCGAACTGCATGCGCGGCTGCCGATCAAGGTGGCGGCCGACACCTCGAAATTGATCCAGTCCCCAATGCCCGGCCTCGTCGTCGCCATCCCCGTGGTCGTTGGGCAGGAGGTCAAGACGGGCGAGACCGTCGCCATCATCGAGGCCATGAAGATGCAGAACATCCTGAAGGCCGAGCGTGATGGCGTGGTGAAGGCCGTCAGCGCCAAGGCCGGGGACCCTGTCGCCGCTGACGACGTGCTGGTGGAGTTCGGCTAGTCGCCCGACCCCGCCCGCATGACCGCGATTTAATCTCGTCCGCATTGCCGGGCCGGGCTGCCTGCTGCATCGTCGGCATTCAGGATTTTTCGGGATCAGATCATGCGGATTTCTCTGTTGCTCGCTGGCGTGGCCATGGCCGGTATGACGGCGTTCTCGGCCTCGGCCCAGGATGGGCAGTATGCGCCCGCTTTGACGCGGATGCTGACTGAAGCAGCGGCCGGCACCTGCCCCGCCGACCTGATGGCCGATGAGCTGCTGGCCGCCTGCCAGGGACAGATCGACGCCATGGCGTCCGGTCTGAACAGCCTGGGCGAGGTCGAGACCATGACCTATCTCAGCACCGAAGCCACCCCGGAAGGGCCGGTGGAGATGTATTCGGTCGTCTTCAGCGGCGGCGCGATCATGACCTGGGGCATCGGCCAGATGCAGGACGGCAAGTTCCGCGCAGCCTTCGGCAGCATGGGCGGCACCGGCGAGTAAACGCGGCGCTCTGACCAGGCCGCCCGTGTTCGCCTTCCAAGAGTTCTTTGCCGGTGGCGGCATGGTGCGCGCCGGCCTGGGCGACGGGTGGACTTGCCAGTTCGCCAATGATGTCGATCTGGCCAAGGCTGCGACCTACCGAGACAACTGGGGACCGGTCGGGCTGCATGTGGGCGATGTCCGGGCGCTGACGCCGGGCGACCTGCCAGGACAGGCCGATCTGGCCTGGGCGTCCTTTCCCTGTCAGGACCTGTCGCTGGCGGGCCAGGGACGGGGCCTGGGCGGCGAGCGGTCCGGCACCTTTCATGCCTTCTGGAGCCTGATGACGGCACTGGGCGACCTGGGGCGCGGTCCGCGGATCGTGGCCATCGAAAATGTCTGTGGCACCCTGACGTCCCGAGGGGGGCAGGATTTCGTCGCCATCTGCCGCACCTTTGCTGAGGCCGGATACCGGTTCGGGGCCCTGGTGATCGACGCGGCCCTGTTCGTGCCCCAGTCGCGGCCAAGGTTGTTCATCGTCGGCGTTCGAGACAATCTGCCCGTGCCGGACCACATGATTGCGGGCGAACCCGTCGCGGTGTTTCACACCCCGGCCCTCAGCCGCGCGATCGCGGGCTTGCCGACAGAGGTAGCCGAGCGAGCGCTGTGGTGGGCCATGCCCGTTCCGCCCCGGCGAGAGGCGATCCTGGCCGACCTGATCGACGACACGACATGGCATACGCCTGAGCAGACCGATGCTTTGCTGGAGCTGATGTCGCCCCTGCACCGCACGCGCATCGCCCAGGCGCTGGAACAGGGCGGGCTTCATGTCGGCAGCGTCTTTCGACGCACACGCGCCGACGGACGGGGCGGGCGGGTCCAGAGGGCCGAGGTCCGGTTCGACGGCATGGCCGGCTGTCTGCGAACGCCGTCGGGCGGGTCGAGCCGCCAGTCGATCGTGGTCATCGAGAACGGGCTTGCGCGATCGCGTCTGATTTCGCCGCGCGAGACGGCGCGTCTGATGGGGCTGAACGACGGCTATCGCCTGCCGTCCGGCAGCAGCCGGGCCTATCACCTGACTGGCGACGGGGTGGTGGTGCCGGTCGTCCGGCATCTGGCCCGGCATCTGTTCGAACCCATCCTGGATCAGGGGGCGCCCCGGCGCGAGGCAGCCTGACGCTCCTCGGTCAGGAAGCGGTCGGGATTGAAGGCCGCAGCACTCGGGCCTGGCGCATGACCCTGGACCGCATCAGCGATGATCCCGCCGACCAGGGGGCCCAGCAACCAGCCGTTGCGACGGGGGGCCAAGGCCAGCCACAGACCGGGCAGACCCGCCGATCCAACCAGGGGCAGGCCGTCCGGCGTTGCGCCCCGGATACCAACCCGCCAGGCGACCTCCGCCCCTGATGCCGCCGCCCCGGCATTGGCCTGGACGAGGGCGCGGCCGCCTTCCTGATCGGGATCCAGATCAGTTCGACCGGGCTCCATCGTCGCGCCGATCACGCTGCCCCCGGCCGCGGGCGCGACGTAGCCGTGTGGGCCACGCACCGTGTTGTCGCTCAACGACCGGGCAATGAAGCCGATCTGCCCCCGTATCGGCCCGACCACGCCGGTCAGAGCCGAAACAGAGGTCGGCAGGTTCAGGGCGGAGACACCTGCCCCCGCGGCGATGACCAGATGGGCAGCCTCCAGGGTCTCTCCCCCCTGCATCCGCACCCGCCACCCGTCCGCCACAGGTGCGATGACCTGGACCTCGCCTCGCACCGACGTGACGCCCGTGACGGTGCTCAGAGTGGAAAGGACGGCCTGGGGATCGGTTCGCCAGTCCTCGGGGGTGAAGGTGCCGTCGGAGCGGCTCTCAGAAGCAAACCCGAGGGCGGTCAACCGCGCGGCGACACCAGGGACATCCGGACCCGTCCAGGTGGCCCCCTCGCGGTAGAGGGGCAATCCATGTCGAGCGGCAAAATCCGGCCAGGCATCGCGCGCGGCACGAAACAGGCGCGCGCGTTCGGGATCGTCGCCATCGGCCAGGCTTTCGAAGGCCGGGGCGATCATCCCTGCCGCCACGGATGAGGCATTCGGCCCGCCGGGGTCGATCACGGTGACCGTCAGAGCGCGCGCGGCCAGGGTCGCAGCGGTGCACAGACCCAGCACACCGGCACCGACGACGATGACATCAGGAGAGGAAGACACGGGGGGTCTGATCGTCCCCCCGCCGTCCGATTGCAAGGGCCGTGACGCCCGCCGGTTCGCCTATTCCGCCGCGATGGCCGCCGTGCGCCGGTCTTCCAGACGCTGGACCAGCGCGGCTTGCTGCGCCCACAGCCGGGCAGGCAGACGATCGCCGAACAGGGCGTAGAAGTCCGGGATCAGCGCCGCTTCCTCGGCCCAGACCTCGGCATCGACGTCGAGCAGGGTCGACAGGGCGGCCTCAGACAGATCCAGGCCCGACAGGTCCAGCGAAGCGCGGGTCGGAACGCGGCCAACGGGTGTATCGACCGCCTCGGCCTCGCCATCCAGACGCTCGGCGATCCACTTCAGAACGCGGGCGTTGTCGCCGAAGCCGGGCCAGACGAACTGGCCGTCCTGGCCCTTGCGGAACCAGTTGACGAAATACAGCCGGGGCAACTTAGCCGCGTCGGCCTTGTCACCCAGGGCCAGCCAGTGGGCGAAATAATCACCCATGTTGTAGCCGCAGAACGGCAGCATGGCGAATGGGTCGCGGCGCAGCTCGCCCAGCTTGTTCTCCGCCGCCGCGGTGCCCTCGGACGCCACGGTCGAGCCCATGAAGACCCCGTGCTCCCAGTCGAAGGCCTCGGTCACCAGAGGCACGGCGCTGGCGCGGCGCCCACCAAACAGGATGGCGTCGATCGGCACTCCCCTGGGGTCCTCCCACTCGGGCGCGATGGTCGGGCACTGATGGGCGGGGGCGGCGAAGCGGGCATTGGGGTGGGCGGCAGGCTCGCCCGAGGCCGGATCGTGAGGTGCGCCCTTCCAGTTGGTCAGGTTTGCGGGGGCCTGTTTCGTCAGGCCTTCCCACCAGACGTCGCCGTCCTCGGTCAGGGCGGTGTTGGTGAAGACGGTGTTGGTGGCCAGGGTTTCCAGCGCATTGTGGTTGGTGTTGCGGCTGGTGCCTGGAGCCACGCCGAAGAAGCCAGCCTCCGGGTTTACGGCGTAAAGTCGGCCGTCATCACCAAAGCGCATCCAGGCGATGTCATCGCCCACCGTCTCGGCCTTCCAGCCGGGAATGGTCGGCTGGAGCATGGCCAGATTGGTCTTGCCGCAGGCCGAGGGGAAGGCGGCGGCGACATATTTGGCGCGGCCCTTCGGGTCCGTCAGCTTCAGGATCAGCATATGCTCGGCCAGCCAGCCCTCGTCGCGGGCCATGACCGAGGCGATGCGCAAGGCGTAGCATTTCTTGCCCAGCAGGGCGTTGCCGCCATAGCCGGAGCCATGGGACCATATCTCGCGCGTTTCGGGGAAATGCACGATCCATTTGTCGTCATTGCAGGGCCAGGGCACGTCGGCCTGTCCCTCCGTCAGGGGAGCCCCCAGGGTGTGGACGGCGGGCACGAAGACGCCGTCGTCGCCCAGCACGTCCAGCGCCGGCTGGCCCATGCGGGTCATGATTCCCATGGAGACGGCGACATAGCCACTGTCGGTGATCTCGACGCCCAGGGCGCTGATCGGAGAGCCTAGCGGCCCCATCGAGAAGGGCACCACATACATGGTGCGCCCGGCCATGCAGCCGTCGAACAGGCCGTCGAGGCGGGCGCGCATCTGAACCGGATCGGACCAGTTGTTGGTGGGACCGGCGTCCGCCTGATCCGCCGAACAGATGAAGGTGCGGCTTTCCACACGGGCGACATCGCGGGGATCGGAGGCGGCGTAGTAGCAGCCGGGACGTTTGGTCTGATCCAGTTCGCGCAGGGTCCCCTTGCCGATCAGGTCGGCGATGATGGCCTGTTTCTCAGTCTCTGAGCCGTCGCACCAGTGGACGCGTGCAGGGCGGGTCAGAGATGCAATCTGCTCGACCCAAGCCACGAGCCGGGCGTGACTGGTCGGGGCCGGATGAAGGCCGGAGATCGATGGGGTCACTGGTTACGCTCCTGAACGTCGACCCGGCGATCTGACGCCGCCGTGGCCGTGATGCGCGCTATCACGCTTTGTTTCAGGCGAAAGACACCCAAGACGCCCCCGCGTCAACCTCGGCAAGTTTCAACCTCTTGCGGGCGGGACTGTCGAATGGGTCGCGCATTTTCCGGTCGCGGGATGGCGGGTCGTCCGATATCGCTTGGACATGCAGACCATGGACTCGACCCATCACCTGGAGGCCGGAGCCCTGTCGTCCCCGGCGGCGGAACGGAATGCCCAGGCGATCCTGGACATTCTGAGGGCCCATCTTCCGGCACGGGGACCGGTGCTGGAAATCGCCTCGGGCACCGGCCTGCATGCCGCGACCTTTGCCGCCGCCCTGCCTGGGGTGGAATGGATTCCCAGTGATCCGGACGCGGAGGCCCGCGCCAGTCTGATGGCGTGGAAGGGCCGCACCGGCCTGTCCAATCTGGCCGAACCTCTAGCGCTGGACGTCGAGCAGGGCGAGACATGGCCCGATGGTCCATGGAACGCCATCGTCTGCATCAATATGGTCCACATCAGCCCGTGGTCCGCGACACAGGCCCTCATGGCGGGTGCCGGGCGGGTGCTGAGCAACCCCGGCGGATTGCTGGTGCTGTATGGCCCGTACCGCGAGGCCGATATCGAAACGGCTCCCTCGAACGAGAGTTTCGACAGCGCGCTGAAGGCCCGCGACCCATCGTGGGGTCTGCGCGATCGCGACGCGGTGGTGGCCGAGGCCAGGGCGCAAGGTCTGCACCTGACGCTGCGGATCGCCATGCCGGCCAACAACATCATTCTGCTATTTCGGCGGGCATGAGGTAAGACGCCTCCCATGTCCCTGTCCCGCACCCATGACGGCCCCGAGCCGGTCCGACTGAACAAATTCATGGGCCAGGCGGGTCTGTCGTCGCGCCGCGAGGCCGATGCCCTGATCGCCGAGGGACTGGTCTCCATCGACGGAGAAGTCGTGACCGATGCGGGGCGCAAGATCGCACCGGGCCAGACCCTAACCCTGTCCGACCGGGCGACCGAGGCTTTGGCGGCAGGCGTCACCATCATGATCCACAAGCCGCTGGGTTTCGTTTCCGGCCAGCCGGAGCCGGACAAGATCCCGGCGGTGCGGCTGCTGACGCTGGAGAACCGGGTCGGAGAGGGTGAGGTACCAGCGATCGATGCGTCCCTGCCCCCGATCGGACGGCTGGACGAGGACTCGCGCGGCCTGCTGCTGCTCTCATCCGACGGTGTCGTCGCCAAGGCCGTCATCGGACCAGAGTCGAACCTGGACAAGGAATATCTGGTCCGGGTGAACGGGGACATTACCGAAAACAAGCTGAAGCTGCTGCGTTACGGCCTGCGTCTTGATGGGCGGCAGCTGAAGCCCGCGCGGGTTTCGCGCATGGAATCCTTCAGGCTGAAATTCATCCTGCGTGAAGGTCGGAACCGTCAAATCCGGCGCATGTGCGAAATGCTGGAGCTGGAGGTCGTCGACCTGATCCGCATCCGCATCGGCCCCCTGAAGCTGGACAATCTGCCCGAGGGCCGCTGGCGGATGCTGACCGCAGAAGAACGCGCGGCTCTGATCGGGTGATCCGGTCGCCTATTCCAGACCCAGCTTGGCTTTCAGGATAGCGTTGACCGAGGCGGGGTTCGCCTTGCCGCCGGTGGCCTTCATGACCTGGCCGACGAACCAGCCGATGGCCTGGGGCTTTTCTGCGACGGCGGCGGCCTTGTCCGGGTTTGCCGCGATGATCTCGTCCACGGCCTGTTCGATCGCGCCGGTGTCGTTGACCTGAACCAAGCCGCGCGCCTCGACCACCTGACGGGGCGACCCCTCTCCGGCCCAGACGTGGTCGAACACTTCCTTGGCGATCTTGGAGGAGATGACCTCTTCCTCAATCAAGGCCACCAATTCGGCGACGTGAGAGGCCGGCAGCGGGCTTTGCGAAAAGTCCTTGCCGTCCGCCGCCAGGCGCGCGGACAGCTCATTGGTGACCCAGTTGGCCACCAGTTTGGCGTCGCGGCCCTTCGCGGCCTCCTCGAAATAGTCGGCCTTGGCCTGTTCGGAGATCAGGACGACGGCGTCGTACTGCGACAGGCCGTACTGCGACATCAGGCGACGACGCTTCTCGTCCGGCAGCTCGGGCAGATGGGCCTTGATCTCGTCGATCCAGGCCTGTTCCAGCTCAAGCGGCAGAAGATCAGGATCGGGGAAGTAGCGGTAATCGTTCGCTTCTTCCTTGGATCGCATCGAGCGGGTTTCGCCAGCCGTGGGGTCGTAGAGGCGGGTCTCCTGCACGACCTGGCCGCCGTCCTCCAGAATCTCGATCTGGCGCCGGGCCTCATAGTTGATGGCTTGGCTGATGAAGCGGAACGAGTTCACATTCTTGATCTCGCAGCGCGTGCCCAAGTGGCTGAAGTCGCCGGTTTCCTTGAACTTGGCGTACTGGCCCTCGCGACAGACGGACACGTTGACGTCGGCGCGCAGATTGCCCTTTTCCATGTCGCCGTCGCAGGTGCCCAGATAGATCAGGATGGTCCGGATCTTCTTCACATAGGCGACCGCTTCCTCGGGCGAGCGGATGTCCGGCTTGGAGACGATCTCCATCAGGGCCGTGCCCGCCCGGTTCAGGTCAACGTAGGATTCGCTGGGCGACAGGTCGTGGATCAGCTTGCCCGCATCCTGTTCCAGGTGCAGCCGCTCGATACCGACGTTGAAGAAGCTGCCGTCCTCGGCTTCGACCTCGACCACGCCCTCCCCGACGATGGGGAAATAAAGCTGGCTGATCTGATAGCCGGTGGGCAGATCGGGATAGAAATAGTTCTTGCGATCGAACTGGCTGCGCCGGTTGATCTGCGCCTTCAGGCCCAAGCCCGTCTTGACCGCCTGTTCGACGCAGTGGCCATTCAGCGTCGGCAGCATGCCGGGAAAGCCGGCATCCACCAGCGAAACCTGCTCGTTCGGCCCGGCCCCGAAGCCGACGGCCGCGCCGGAGAACAGCTTGGCGCGCGAGGCGACCTGGGCGTGGATCTCCAGCCCCATGACGATTTCCCAGGCTCCGGTGCGGCCCTGGATCAGTTTGCTTTGGGTGGTGTCGGTCATGATCGGTCTTTAGCGCCCGCCGCGACGGGATGAAAGTTCATGTCTTGAGCGCGTCACGAAAACAGGGTCATCTGAGATCGAATTTAACGGAGCCGACCATGTCCAAATTCACCGCCGCCCTCGCCGCCGTCGCCCTGGCTTCGGCCTCTCTGATCGGCACCACCGCCCTGGCCCAGATTTCGGCCGCTGCTGCCGCCCCTAACCCCACCGTCGACGATTCCATCGCCGACCTGCTGGCTGATCCCGACACCGCCGCGATCATGGAAAAGCACCTGCCGGGGATTTCCCAGCATCCGGCCCTGCCGCAGTTCCAGGACATGACCCTGGATCAGGTCATGCCCTATTCGCAGGGTGCCGTGACCGAAGAAATCATCGAAGCCATCGACGCCGACATCAAGGCGCTTCCGGCGGAGTGATCTCGATCGGCCCGGAGGGGTGGGTTACCACCACTTCTCCGGTCGCCCCACAGTGCCGGCTGCCTTTTCCAGAGCGCTGGCGACCTGGAAGACGGTCGCCTCGTCAAGGGCCTTGCCGATGACCTGGAGACCCAGGGGAAGGCCGCCGGCGTCGACGCCGGCGGGCACCGAGATACCGGGCAGGCCCGCCAGATTGGCGGTGACGGTGAAGATGTCGTTCAGGTACATCTGCAGCGGGTCGATCTGCTTGTCGCCCAGGGCAAAGGCGGCCGACGGGGTGGACGGCGTCAGAATGGCATCGACCTGATCCCAGACGCGGTCGAAATCCTCGGCGATGCGGCGGCGGACCTTCAGCGCACGGACGTAATAGGCGTCGTAGAATCCGGCCGACAGCACATAGGCCCCGATGATCAGGCGGCGCTTGACCTCATTGCCGAAGCCCTCCGCGCGGCTGGTCTCATAGAGGTCGGTCAGGGACGTGGTCCCCTCGGCGCGATGGCCGAAACGCATGCCGTCATAACGGGCCAGGTTGGACGAGGCCTCGGCCGGGGCGACGATATAATAGGTCGGCAGGGCGTATTTGGTGTGCGGCAGGCTGATGGGCACGATCTCGCACCCGGCGTCCTTCAGCCAGTCCATGCCGTCGGCCCACAGCTTCTGGATCGCATCGGGCATGCCGTCGACGACATATTCGGACGGCACCCCGATCCGCAGCCCCTTGACCGAGCGTCCGACCGAAGCGGACCAGTCGGGCGTGGCGATGTCCAGGCTGGTCGAATCCTTGGGATCGAACGAGCACATGGAGGTCAGCAGCAGGGCCGCATCCTCGACCGTGCGCGCGATCGGCCCGGCCTGATCCAGCGAACTGGCAAAGGCCACCATGCCGTAGCGGCTGGCCCGGCCATAGGTCGGCTTGATCCCGACCGTGCCGGTAAAGGCCGCCGGCTGCCGGATCGAGCCGCCGGTGTCCGAGGCCGTTGCGGCCAGGCACAGGTCCGCCGCCACCGCCGAGGCCGAACCGCCAGAGCTGCCGCCCGGCGTCAACTCAGCGTTGGAACTGTTTGATTTCCAGGGGTTTACTACCGGACCAAACGCCGAGGTCTCGTTGGACGAGCCCATGGCGAACTCGTCCATGTTCAGCTTGCCCAGCATCACGGCGCCGTCGCGCCACAGATTGGCGGTGACAGTGGACTCATAGGGCGGCACGAAGCCCCGCAGCATATTGGACCCGGCGGCGGTCTGGACGCCCTGGGTGCAGAACAGGTCCTTGATGCCCAGGGGCGCGCCTTCCAGCACACCGCCCTGCCCGGCCTGAAGCCGCGCATCGGACGCCCGGGCCATGTCGATCGCCTTGTCGGCAGTCACCTCGACATAGGCGTTCAGAACCGGATTGGCGGCCTCGATGTTGGTCAGGAAGGCGCGGGTGATCTCTTCGGACGAAAAGGCCCTGGCCTTCAGGCCGTCGACGGCGGCCTTGAGCGACAGTTGGGTGAGATCGGTCATCCTATTCCACCACCTTGGGCACGACGAAGAAGCCGTCGGCGGATCGCGGGGCATTGGCCAGCACTTGGGCGACCTTGCCCCCGTCAGTGACGACGTCGTCGCGCAGGCGCAGGACCTGGGCCACATTCGAGGTCATGGGCTCAACACCCGCCACATCGACCTCGCTGAGCTGGTCGATCCAGGCCAGTATGCCGTTCAGCTCACCCGCCAGGGGCTCCAGCCGGTCGTCGGGGGTCTTGATCCGGGCGAGGTGGGCGACCTTGCGCACCGTCGCGGCGTCGATGGCCATGCGGCCCTCCGATAGTCAAATGCGAGAGGCGGTGACTAACGGCACAGACCCGGATTCACAAGGATCACGCGTCAGCCGGCAGGCATGAACCGCACATTGGGCGGCGTATCGGGATCCTGATCGACCGGGAAGGCGATGATGATGCGGCGCTTGCGCGATCCGATCGTGCCGGTATCGGAGTCCGGCACGCTTTCCTCGACCTCGACGTCCACCTGTCCCGGCACCTCGTTCAGGACCGTGAAACTGAGGAAATCGCCCAGCTGGAACACCCACCAGCCGTCCGCCGGACTGCGGAAGAAAGCGATGTAGATATAGAGGCCGTTCATGGCCGGATCGCCGCCCGCCGTACCGAACAGCTTGACCGTCCGCTCGCCCTGCAAGGCCAGGGGCAACACTTCGGTGACCGAGGCCGAAATCTGCAACATCGGTTCCGGCAGGGCCTTGACCGGCAGGCCGCGACCGGTCGGCTTCAGCGGCTGGATGGGGCCGGTCGGCGTCGGCGGGGGTGGTGTCACCGGCGTCGCATCCACAGGCTCGACCGCCTGGGGCGGATTGTTGAAGGCGGCATAGGCCGCGTCGATCCGATCGCACCCCGCCAGCATCGCGGCCGCAGCCAGACCGGACAGGATCAGAAGGCGAGGCGTCATGGCGGTGGCTCCCTTTCGAACACGTCGGAACCTGCGCCGGAAACCCGCACGCGACAACAGGCTTTGACGGATGGTCCCGGTCGGCCTAACCGACGCGGCGTGCCCGTTCTTGACCTGACCGACCTGCCCGCCGCCTGCCCGCCCGGAACCGCCTGGCTGGGCCTGGACCTGGGTGAAAAGACCATCGGCGTGGCGGCTTCGGACACCAGCCGCATGATCGCCAGTCCGCTGACGCTGATCCGCAAGACGAAATTCACCGACGACGCCGCCGCCCTGTTCCGGCTGATGGACGAGAGAAAGATTTCGGCCCTGATCGTCGGCCTGCCGCTGAACATGGATGGGTCGGAGGGTCCCCGCGCCCAGTCGTGCCGTGCGTTTGCCCGCAACCTGGACCGCATCCGCCCGGTCAACGTCGCCTTTCAGGACGAGCGGCTGTCGACCAGTGCGGTCGAGCGTTTTCTGATCGAAGACCTGGACCTGAACCGCAAGAGACGGGCAGGCGTCATCGATCGCACGGCCGCTGCCTGGATTCTGCAGGGCGCGCTGGATCGCTTGCGTCCCTGATGGCCGGCCTGTTCGCCGGGATCGTGCCGGTCTTCGTGCTGATCGCCATCGGCTATGGCCTCAGGAAGTCGGACTTCCTGCCCGATGCCACCTGGCGACCGATCGAGAAGCTGTCGATCAACCTCCTGTATCCCGGCTTTCTGATCCCGGCGATCTGGCATGCCGACATATCCGGCGGCGGTGCGGGGGCGGCGGGTGCAGCGGCCGTGACGACGGTGCTGATCATCTCGGCCATAACGCTTCTGGCCAAGCCGCTGATACGGCTGGAGGGTCCGGCCTATACCAGCGTGTTCCAGGGGGTGATCCGATGGAACAGCTTTGTCTTCCTGCCCGTGATCCAGGCGGTCTATGGCGTCGACGGCCTGGCGCTGGCGGCGGTGGTGATCGCCGCCATGATCCCGGTGACCAACATCCTGTGCGTCATCGTCCTGGTACGATGGGGGGCGGACCAGCGGGCGATGTCGCCGCTGTCCCTGATCGTAGCCATCCTGTCGAATCCGATCCTGATCGCCTGTCTGGTCGGACTGGCGCTCAATTTCGCTCGGGTGCCGCGCCTGCCCGGCCTGTCCGACACGCTGGAGCTGATCGGTGCGGCGGCCCTGCCGCTGGGCCTGATCGTGGCCGGGGCCGGGCTGAGTTTCGCCGAGGTGGCACGGCGGCGCTGGACGGTCGGAGCCGTCTCCTTCGTCAAGTTGGTGGTCACTCCGCCGGTGATGTGGGGCCTGTGCGTGCTGTATGGGGGGGATGCGACGGCCCAGGGCATCGCACTGCTGTGCGGTGCGGCCCCCGGCGCGGCGGCCAGTTATATGCTGGCACGGCAGATGGGCGGGGATGCGCCCCTGATGGCTGGCGTGGTCGCCCTGACCACCGTCGGCAGTGCCGCGAGCATTCCGATCCTGCTGGCGCTATTCCATCTGGCCTGAACCGCGCCTATAGCCGGGCCTCGATGAGCCAGAACGCCGACCTCGCCGATCGAATCAAGGAACGGCTGGTCCCGTTCCCCAGACCCCATTTCCTGTCAGCGGGCGATCTGAACCCGCCCGCAGCCCTGGCCCTTCTGGACCTGGCCGATGAGTTCGTGGCTCACAACCGCGCTACAGACGAGCGCCCGACGCTGGACCTGATGGCCGGTCGCACGGTGGTGAACCTGTTCTTCGAGAACTCGACGCGGACCAGTTCCTCGTTCGAGATCGCGGCCAAGCGGCTGGGGGCCGACGTCGTGACCATGCCCGTAACCGCCTCATCGGTGGCCAAGGGCGAGACCCTGATCGACACGGCCGTGACGCTGAACGCCATGAAGCCCGACGTGCTGGTTATCCGGCATTCCGCCTCCGGCGCGGCGGACCTGCTGTCGCAGAAGGTCGGCTGCGCGGTTGTCAACGCCGGGGACGGACGGCACGAACATCCCACCCAGGCCCTGCTGGACCTCTTGAGCCTGCGCCGGGCATTCGGCGACGTCGGCGGACTGACCGTGGCCATCTGTGGCGATATCGCCCACAGCCGGGTGGCGCGGTCGAACGTTGCCCTGCTGTCGATGATGGGCGCGCGCGTCCGCCTGATCGGGCCACCGACCCTGGTGCCCGGCGACGCCGACCGCTGGGGCTGCGAGGTCTTTCATGACATGCGCGAGGGCCTGGAAGGCTGCGACGTGGTCATGATGCTGCGCCTGCAACTGGAGCGGATGGCAGGGGCCCTGGTCCCGTCGACGCGAGAGTATTTCCGTTTCTGGGGCCTGGACCGCGAAAAGCTGGCCTGGGCCAAGCCGGGAGCCCGGGTCATGCACCCTGGGCCCATGAACCGGGGGGTCGAGATCGATTCCGACGTCGCCGACGATCTGAGCGTGTCCCTGATCCAGGATCAGGTGGAGATGGGTGTCGCCGCGCGCATGGCCGTGCTGGCATCGCTTTCCATGCGGAACGAAGGGGCTGTCCGATGACCGCCTTCGCCATCGTCAACGCCCGACTGCTGGACCCGTCCAGCGATCACGACGGGCCGGGTTCGGTTCTGGTCCAGGACGGACGCATCGCCGAGGTCGTGCGCGGCACCGCCTATGAGCGCCCCGCGGGCCTTGAGATCATAGACGCCCGGGGTGCGTGTCTGTCACCCGGACTGATCGACATTCGCGTCAAGACCGGTGAGCCGGGTGCCGAGCCCAAGGAAACGCTGAAGTCCGCCAGCCTTTCGGCCGCAGCGGGGGGCGTGACCACCATCGTGATCCAGCCCGACACCGATCCGGCCGTCGACGATCCGGCCATGGTTGATTTCATCCACCGGCGTGGGGCGGCACTGAACCTGGTCAACGTCTATGCCGCCGGGGCCGCGACGCAAGGCCGAGACGGCCAGCGCATGGCCGAGATCGGCCTGATGCACGAGGCCGGCGCGCTGTATTTCACCGATGGCGACCGGGTCATCGCCAACACACGCACCCTGATGCGGGTCATGAGCTATGCCGGGGCCTTCAACGCCCTGATCGCCTGTCGTCCGGCCGACCCGTGGCTGAGCGAGGGGGCGGTGGCGACCTCGGGCGAACTGTCGACGCGCCTCGGACTGTCGGGGGCCCCCGCCATCGCCGAACGGATTCAGCTGGAGCGCGACCTGGCCCTGGTCGAACAGACCGGTGCGCGGTTCCTGGTCGATCAGATTTCGACCGAGGCGGCCCTGGCCTGTCTGGCGCGGGCGCGAGCCAGGGGACTGGAGGTCGCGGCCAGCGTCTCGATCAATCATCTCTGCTTCAACGAGCTGGACATCGGAGATTATCGCACCTTCTATCGCCTGGATCCGCCGCTGAGGGCCGAGAGCGACCGACAGGCCCTGATCGAGGCGATCCGCGACGGCTTGATCGAGGCCATCACCTCGGCCCATGCCCCGGCCCCGGCCGAGGACAAGCGCAGGCCCTTTGCCGAAGCCGCACCCGGGGCCGTCGGCCTGGAGACCCTTCTGCCCGCCGCCCTGACGCTGCATCATCAGGATGGGCTGGACCTGCTGGACATCCTGCGGCCGCTGACCAGCGGGCCGGCGACCCTGCTGGGCCTGGACAGCGGCGTGCTGGAACCGGGTGCACCGGCGGACCTGATGCTGTTCGACCCGGACGCCCCCGTCGTGATCGACGCGGCGACCCTGCGGTCCAAGTCCAAGAACTCGCCCTTCGACGGGCGACGGCTTCAGGGGCGCGTCCTGGGCACCTGGGTCGGCGGACGTCAGGTTTTCGAGGACTGAATTCGGGCTGGTCCCGAGATCACATCCCTTGCCCCGGCACGCGGCTGGCCGCATCGTGATGATACGTCTTTTCAGGAGCGAATCAGGGTGGAGGATCTGGCAGGCGCCGCGCTCGGCACACTCGGCCTCGTGGCCGTGGCCGGTTATCTGCTGGGGTCGATCCCGTTCGGCGTCATCATCACCCGTCTGGGTGGCGCAGGCGACGTGCGCGCGATCGGGTCGGGCAATATCGGCGCGACCAATGTGCTGCGGACCGGTCGCAAGGATCTGGCCCTGGCGACCCTGATCCTGGACGCAGGCAAGGGCGCGGTGGCGCTGCTGATCGCCCGCTGGCTGTTCGGCAGCGAGGCAGCCGGAGCCATCGCCGGGGCGTTCGCCTTCATCGGCCACCTGTTTCCAGTCTGGCTGGGCTTCAAGGGGGGCAAGGGCGTTGCGACCTTCTTCGGCCTGCTGATCGCCGCCCTGTGGCCGCTCGGTCTGATGGCCGGTGCCATCTGGATCCTGACAGCCTTTCTGTTCCGCATTTCGTCCCTGTCGGCCCTGACGGCGTCGGCGGCGGCTCCGCTGTTGGCCCTGTTGCCTCTGACGGTGCTGGGTCTGCCGGCCTCCACACCGATCATCCTGCTGGCCCTTTTCACGGCCCTGCTGATCTATGTCCGCCACGCGGCCAATATCGCGCGTCTGCTGAAGGGGACGGAACCCCGTATCGGCGCGAAAGCGGCGTGAGCGACCTGTCGCAGGCCGAGCGTTTCGCCCGGCTGCGGCTGGCCCGCACGGAGGGGATCGGGCCCGTCACCTTCGGCCAGCTGATTTTGCGCTTCGGATCGGCAGTTCGAGCCTTGGACCACCTACCCCAACTGATCGGCCGGGGGGGCGGCACCTATTCACTGGCATCCCGCGACCAGGTCGAGGCCGAACTGGCCGCTGGCGAGGCGGCGGGCGCGCGGCTGCTCGTTCTGGGCGATCCAGATTTTCCCAGCCTCCTGGCTCAGGTCGATCCTGCGCCGCCAGTGCTGTGGGCACGGGGCGAGGTCGCCATGTTGTCGCGGCCCTGCATCGCCATGGTCGGGGCTCGGATTGCCTCGGCCGGCGGCCTACGGATTGCGAGGGGCCTGGCGCAACAGCTGGGACAGGCCGGTCATGTCGTGGTCTCAGGCCTGGCGCGCGGAGTGGACGGTGCCGCACACGAAGGGGCGCTGGAAACCGGCACGATCGCAGTTTTGGGTGGTGGCGTGGACGACATTTATCCAGCCGAACATGCCGACCTCTATCGCCGCATTGTCGAGCGGGGCTGTGTCGTGTCCGAAAGCTCAATGGGCGCGCGAGCACAGGCGCGGGACTTTCCCCGCCGCAACCGCATCATCTCGGGCCTGTCGCGGGGCGTGATCGTGGTCGAGGCCGAACTGCGCTCCGGCTCACTGATCACGGCCCGTCTGGCCAATGAACAGGGCCGGGACGTCTTTGCCGTGCCGGGGTCGCCACTGGATCCCAGGTCCCGGGGCCCCAACGACCTACTGCGACAAGGGGCCATACTGTGCGAGGGGCTGGAGGATGTGGAACGCGCTTTTTCGACCCTGAGAACCCTCCGCGAGCCGCCTCATGACCCCGCTTTCGATAGCGCGCCCTATGACATCGACGATGCTGTACTGGAGCGGATCGCGGCCCTGTTGTCGCCAGTCCCCACGCCGCGCGACGAACTGGCGCGCGCATTGAACCTGCCCGTCTCTACTGTGGCGGCTGCGCTGCTCGAGCTCAGTCTGGGCGAGCGGGCGACTCTTCTGCCCGGGGGACTGGTATCGAGCTGACAGGTTGCCGGGCAGCCTGTTGCGAAACTGCGTCGAGTGCCGCGGCCAGGGCTTCGTCTCCATCCCATCGTGCCATGAGCGCCAGCTCGGCGGCCATGGCGGCCACGTATTCCCGCACAGGATAGTCAGCCAGCATATCATTGGCCGTGGGGTTGGGGGGTTCAGTTCGATCCTGGGTCGCAAGATTCTGCATCACCGCATCTCCACATGGGCGTGACCCACAGTAGGGCACAACTTTAGGGCGCATTTCAAGACATCAAGCAACCCTGGAAAGGTACCGTTCCCTGCACACGATTGACACGGACGGCGCGGCGACCCACGTTCCCGGCCCTTCCCGAGACCCCGGCCTCCTCCCGACGCCGACATCCCCAGCAAGCCGGACTCCATGAACCTCGTCATCGTCGAAAGCCCGGCCAAGGCCAAGACCATCAACAAATACCTGGGCTCGGGCTTCGAAGTCCTCGCCTCCTACGGGCACGTCCGTGACCTGCCGTCCAAGGATGGATCGGTAAGGCCGGACGACGATTTCTCGATGGAGTGGGAAATCGACCCCAAGGCCTCCAAGCGGATGGGTGAACTGGCCGAGGCTGCGAAGCGCGCCGATCGCGTCATTCTGGCCACCGACCCCGACCGCGAAGGCGAGGCCATCAGCTGGCACGTCCTGGACATCCTGACCAAGAAGAAGGCTCTCAAGGACACCCGGGTCGAGCGCGTCACTTTCAACGCCATCACCAAGTCCGCGGTGCTGGAGGCCATGGCGGCCCCACGCCAGCTGGATATGGAACTGGTCGAGGCCTATCTGGCCCGCCGCGCACTGGACTATCTGGTCGGGTTCACCCTGTCGCCGGTGCTATGGCGCAAGCTGCCGGGCGCGCGTTCGGCAGGCCGCGTCCAGTCGGTCGCCCTGCGCATCGTCGTCGATCGCGAGTTGGAGATCGAACGGTTCCGCGCGCAGGAGTACTGGTCGGTCGAGGCCGATCTGGTTGCCGACAGCCCCCCCTTCACCACCCGGCTGGTCAAGCATCAGGGCAAGCGGATCCAGCGCCTGGACATCCCGAGCGAGGCCGTCGCCTTCGCCGCCCGGGAGGCGATCCAGACCGGCGAGTTCACCATCAAATCGGTCGAGAAAAAGCCGACCAAGCGCAGCCCGGCCCCGCCGTTCACCACCTCGACTCTGCAACAGGAGGCGTCGCGCAAACTGGGCTTCGACGCTCAGCGGACCATGCGAGCGGCACAAAAACTATATGAGGGCGTCGACGAGACGGGCGGCCTGATCACCTATATGCGGACCGACGGCGTCCAGACGACGCCCGAGGGCATTGCCCAGGCCCGCGAGGTCATTGCTGAGCGTTTTGGTGCGCCCTTCGTCCCCGAGGCCCCCCGCTACTACAAGACCAAGGCCAAGAACGCCCAGGAGGCGCACGAGGCGATCCGACCGACCAACATCGCCCGCCATCCTGACAGTCTGCGGCTCGAGAGCGACCTGCAACGGCTGTATGAGCTGATCTGGAAACGGATGGTCGCCTCGCAGATGGAGTCGGCCCGTATGGACCGCACCACCGTCGAGATCGAGACGGCCGATGGCCAAACGGGCTTGCGGGCCACGGGCCAGGTGGTGACCTTCGACGGCTTCCTGGCCGTCTATGAAGAGGGCCGGGACGAACGCCAGAAGGGTTCAGCCGAGGACGAGGAGGACGAATCCACCCGCCTGCCGACCCTAAAGGAAGGTGCCCGCGCCAAAGTCGAGGCCGTCCGGACCGACCAGCATTTTACCGAGCCCCCGCCCCGCTTTTCCGAAGCGACCCTGGTCAAGAAGCTGGAAGAGCTGGGGATTGGCAGACCGTCGACCTATGCATCCATCCTGACCACGCTGCGGGACCGCCAGTATGTCCGCATGGACAAGAACCGGTTCATTCCCGAAGACACGGGCCGGCTGGTCACCGCCTTCCTGGAGCAGTTCTTCGGGCAGTGGGTGCAGTACGACTTCACCGCCGCCCTGGAGACCCAGCTGGACGAAGTCTCAGCCGGGGACCTGGACTGGAAGGTGCTGTTGCGCGACTTCTGGAAACAGCTGAAGCCTGCCACCGACACTGTCATCGCGCGCCAGGGCGTCATCGACGAACTGGACGAGGCCATCGGCCCCTTCCTGTTTCCGCCCAAGGATGACGGCACCGATCCGCGCCTGTGCCCGGTCTGCGGAACGGGACGACTGCACCTGAAGGCCAGCTTCAAGATGAAGTCCTCCTTCATCGGCTGCTCGAACTATCCGGAGTGCCGCTATACGCGAGGCTTCGGCGGCGGTGCGGTGGAGGCCGAGACCGGCACCGACCGTGAACTGGGAATCGATCCGGCGACCGGCCAGCCGGTGCATCTGAAGATCGGCCGCTTTGGCCCCTATGTGGAAACTGCGGCCCCCGAGGCAGACAAGCCGAAGCGTTCGTCCCTGCCCAAGGGCTGGAGCGCGGCGTCCCTGACGCTGGACCAGGCGATGCGGCTGCTCGCCCTGCCGCGCGAGGTCGGCATGCATCCGGAGGACGGAAAGCCCATTACGGCGGGCCTGGGCCGCTATGGTCCCTTTGTTCTGCACGCCGGGACCTATGCCAATGTCGCCGACATCGACGAGGTGTTTGAAGTCGGGCTGAACCGCGCCGTGGTGCTCCTGGCGGAAAAGCGAGCGGGCAAGTTCGCCGGGCGCGGGGCAGCCAGCGCGCCGCTGAAGGATCTGGGGGCGCATCCGGAAACGGGCGAGCCGGTTCACGTCATGGCCGGTCGTTTTGGTCCCTATGTGAAATCGGGCAAGATCAACGCCACCCTGCCGCGCGGCACCACGCCAGAGGATCTGACGATGGAGGCGGCCCTGCCTCTGCTGGCGGCCAAGGCCCTGGCGTCGCCGGGCAAGAAGGCGGCGGCCAAGAAGGCTCCGGCCAAGAAACCGGCCGCCAAGAAGGCCGCACCCAAGGCCACAGCCGCGAAGAAGGCCCCCGCCAAGACCAAAGCTGCTGCCAAGGCCAAACCCGCCGCCGACTGATCCTTCAGCCGGAGTAAAGGCCGGAAAGGACGGCGGGCAGGCGATCGGGCAGATCCTCGGCGATCAGGCCGGGGCCGAAGCCTCGCGCCGCCTCCGCATGGATCCAGACGGCGGCCGCGGCGGCGTCCAGACTGGCCATGCCCTGGGCGATCAGGCCACCGATGATTCCGGCCAGGACGTCGCCAGTCCCGGCTGTGGCCAGCCACGGACTGCCGTTGTCGTTGACGTGCTGCCGTCCGTCCGGTCCGGCGATGACGGTCTCGCGCCCCTTCAGCACCACGACACAGCCCGCCGTCCGTGCGGCCTCGATCGCCGCGGTCTCCCGTCCCGAATCCAGCAGGTCGGGAAACAGCCGACGGAACTCGCCCTCGTGCGGGGTCAACACGTCAGTTGGGTCAAGCAGATCAAACAGTTCCTGGCTTCGCCCTTCGAAAATGCTGAGCGCATCCGCATCGACCACCAGAGCCGCCCCCGTCCGCGCCAGGGCCCGGACATTGTCAACGGTGTGCGCATCCAGCCCCGCTGCCGGGCCGATGACCACTGCATCCATCGCCCGGCTGGCCTGGAACAAGGCCTGCGCCCCCTCGAACGGCTGCACCATGACAGCCTCGACCGCCGGAGCCACGACTGCGGCGGAGCGTCGGGGACACAGCAGGGTCACGACCCCTGCACCGGCCCTCAGGCCTGCGCGCGCCGCCAGGCGGGCGGCCCCGGTGCGGGTGGGAGGGCCGCACACCACGCCCAGGCGACCCCGCACATGCTTGTGCATCTCGGGGCCCGGCCATGGCAGCAAAGCCTTCCAACTGGGGCCTGGGATCCCGGACTTCATGACAGCTTCGTTCCCGAATGACGACAAAGGTGAAAAGACACTTGCGTTATGCTGCGATGCAATGTCCCTTTAGCAGCCGTGCGTGCAGCAGCCTTACAGGCCGCCTCGGGGTCGCCATGAAGAAGATCGAAGCCATCATCAAGCCCTTCAAGCTGGATGAAGTGAAGGAAGCCCTCCAGGACGTTGGGGTCCAGGGCATGACCGTGCTCGAGGCCAAGGGATATGGCCGACAGAAGGGTCACTCCGAGCTTTATCGCGGCGCGGAATACGTCATCGACTTCCTGCCCAAGATCAAGATCGAGCTGGTGGTGGCCGACGACATGGTTCCGGCCGTGATCGATGCCATCCAGGCCGCGGCCCGAACCGGCAAGATCGGAGACGGCAAGATCTTCGTCACCGACGTCATCGACGTCATCCGCATCCGAACCGGAGAAACCGGCTCGCAGGCCGTCTGACCGCACACCGTTCGGCCCGCAGAAAGGCCGTACGCAATACCTCCTCCCCATAAGAAACAGGACGTCGAGAATGAGCAGCGCAGATAAGATCCTGAAAGAGATCAAAGACAAGGACGTGAAATACGTCGATGTCCGGTTTACCGACACAAAGGGTCGGCTTCAGCACGTCACCTTCGACATCGACCTGGTGGACGAGGATTTCCTGAACGAAGGCACGATGTTCGACGGCTCGTCGATCGCGGGCTGGAAGGCCATCAACGAAAGCGACATGCTGCTTAAGCCGGATCTGGCGCGGGCCTATATCGACCCCTTCTATCAGCAGACGACGCTGTTCCTGTTCTGCGACGTGATCAACCCGGACACGGGCGAGCCCTATAACCGCGACAGCCGCTCCATGGCCAAGAAGGCTCTGGCCTATGTGCAGTCGTCGGGCGTGGGCGATGCGGTCTATTTTGGTCCCGAGGCCGAGTTCTTCATCTTCGACGACGTGCGCTGGAACACCCAGCCGCACAACACCGGCTACAGCTATGACTCGATCGAGCTGCCGGCGAACACCGGATCCGAATATTCCGAAGGGAACATGGGTCACCGCCCTGGGCCCAAGGGCGGCTATTTCCCGGTCAACCCGGTCGACTCCGGCCAGGATCTGCGTGGCGAAATGCTGGGCGTCATGCGCGACCTCGGCCTCGACCCCGAAAAGCACCACCACGAGGTCGCCCCTGCGCAGCACGAATTGGGTCTCAAGTTCAGCGATCTGCTGACCATGGCCGACCGTCTGCAGCTGTATAAGTATGTGATCCACAACGTCGCCGCCGCCTATGGCAAGTCGGCCACCTTCATGGCCAAGCCGATGTTCGGCGACAACGGCAGCGGCATGCACGTGCACCAGTCGATCTGGAAGGACGGCAAGCCGCTGTTCGCCGGCGACAAATACGCAGGTCTGTCGGACATGTGCCTGTGGTACATCGGTGGCATCATCAAGCACGCCAAGGCCATTAACGCCTTCTCGAACTCGACCACCAACTCCTACAAGCGCCTGGTGCCCGGCTATGAAGCCCCGGTGAAGCTGGCCTATTCGTCGCGCAACCGGTCGGCCTCGATCCGTATTCCGTGGGTGTCCTCGCCCAAGGCCAAGCGTCTGGAAGCCCGCTTCCCCGATCCGATGGGCAACCCCTATCTGACCTTCGTGGCGCTGCTGATGGCGGGCCTGGACGGGATCGAAAACCGCATCGATCCGGGCGCGCCGGCCGACAAGAACCTGTACGACCTGCCGCCCGAAGAACGCGGCAGCATCCCCGAGGTCTGCGGCAGCCTGAAAGAGGCGCTCGAAAATCTCGACAAGGACCGCGCCTTCCTCAAGAAGGGCGGCGTCATGGATGACGACTTCATCGACAGCTACATCGAGCTGAAGATGGAAGAGGTCCAGCGTCTGCAACTCCACCCCCATCCGGTGGAATTCGACATGTACTACAGCTGCTGATCCGACCGGTCGCAGGCTGACAAAGGAAAGGCCGGACGAGCGATCGTCCGGCCTTTTGCTTGTCTGGTCTGATGGTACCCTGCACCGGCTCGGCTAGTCGCCGTCAGACGGCGAGACCCTCCGCGGCGTCTTCCTTGCGTCGGCGCAGTTCAATGATGCGGACGCACCAGATGCTGATCTCGTAGAGCAGCACCAGGGGCACAGCGAGCATGATCTGGCTGAGCGGATCGGGTGGGGTCACGACGGCAGCAACCACCACCACGGCCACGATGGCATAACGGCGGCCCTCGGCCATGGCCTTGGAACTGATGATGCCGGCCATGCCCAGAAGGGTCGTCACCACCGGCAGCTGGAAACACAGGCCGAAGGCCAGCATCAGCGAGGTGACCAGGTTGAGATACTCGGAAATCTTGGTCATCAACGCCACCGTGATCCCGTCCGCCGAAATCTGCTGGCTCAGCGAGAACCACATGACGAAGGGCAGCATGACGAAATAGACCAGCGCCCCACCCAGACAGAACAGAAAGGGCGAAGCGAACAGGAAGGGCAGAAAGGCCCCCTTTTCGTTGCGATAGAGGCCCGGGGCCACGAACCTGTAGAGCTGCCAGGCCAGAACGGGAAAGGCCAGGATGACGGCACCAAAGCCCGCGATCTTCATCTTGGTGAATAGCTGTTCCAGTGGTGCGGTGGCGATCAGCTCGACCGCCGACTGCCCGCCTTCAGGCACCGGCATGATGCCCAGGGTGACGGCGATCAGGTCCAGGGGATTGCCCCCATGTCCCCCGTTGGCCTGGGCGACGGCGTGCAGGGCCGCCGCCGCCTGAAAGGGCTTGATCAGAAAAATCTGCAGCGGCGCAGCGAAATAAAAGCTGAAGATGAAGGCGACTGCAAAGGCCACGACGCACACGACCAGCCGCCCGCGCAGCTCGATCAGATGGTCCATCAGGGGCGCGCGCGACGCCTCGATCTCGGCGTGATCGTCGTCGGTGCGGCTCATGATACAGGCGTCTTGGCGCGGGGTTTACGGGGCTTGGCGGGGGGCTTGGCGGGGGGCTTGGCGGGGGACTTGGCAGTCGACTTGGCGGCGGTCGCCGTCTTCGCCGCCGTGGCTTTTCGTGCCCGAGGTTTCGGCTTGGCTTCGGTAACGGTTTCCACCACAGGTTCGACCGGCGCGATCGGGGTCATGACAGGTGCGTCGGGCCATTCATCAGGTCCAGACAGCAGCGCCTGGGCCGGCGGCGAGGCCAGTGGCGTGTTCAGCGGCGCATTCAGGTCACGATTGATGTCGCGAAAAGCGGAGGTCGCCTCTTCGCCGAGAGGATGAATACCCTGACCCCGGCGCAAGGCATCGACTTCCTTGCGCAGCTCATCCAGTTCCGACTGGCGCGCCATCTCATCGAAGCTGGCGCGGAATTCATTCGCCATGCCCCTGGCCTTGGCCATAACCTGGCCGACCTTGCGCATAAGCAAAGGCAAATCCTTGGGCCCCACCACAAGCAGGGCCACCAGGCCGATCACCAGTATTTCCAAGCCCCCGATACCGGGCCCAAGACCGCCCATGCGTCAGGGTCTCTCGCGCAAATGCAAAGCGGACAGCGACTAGCGCTTCAGTTCTTCTTTTTCGGCGTCGGTGCGCGGAAGCGAGCTGACGCCCTCGGACGGGCCGGACTTGTCGTCGTCCTTCAGGCCTTCGCGGAACGCCTTGATGCCCTTGGCGGCGTCGCCCATCAGACCCGACAGCTTGCCGCGACCCCCGAACAGCAACAGCACCACCAGCCCGACGATGACCCAATGCCAGATGCTGAAAGAACCCACGGCTTCGTCTCCTTATGCGGGCCCGAACCGACCCATCGCCCATCTAGGCCGTCATATAGGCGCAGTGATGGCCAGGGCCAAGCGAATGCGGAATCCGCAATCGTGACTGGCCACCCAGGCGGCTCACTGTAAAAGGCTCGTCCCATTGAACCGCGAGGCCGCCCTGTCCAACGTCATCATCCACACCGACGGTGCTTGCAAGGGCAACCCTGGTCCCGGCGGCTGGGGAGCGATCCTCCAGGCCGGAGGGAAGACCAAGGAGATGTGCGGAGGGGAACCTCTGACCACCAATAACCGCATGGAGCTGATGGCTGCGATTCAGGCGCTGGAGGCTCTGACACGGCCCTGCAAGGTCGACCTGCATACCGACAGCAAATACGTCATGGACGGTATCACCAGCTGGATCCACGGCTGGAAGGCGCGGGGCTGGAAGACGGCGGACAAGAAGCCGGTCAAGAATGATGATCTGTGGAAGCGACTGGACGCCGCTCGGTCGCGCCACGACGTCAAATGGCATTGGGTCAAGGGCCACGCCGGCCACGAACTGAATGAACGCGCAGACCAACTCGCCAATCGCGGCATTGCCGAGATGCGGGCCTAGGTCAGGCCAGCCGCACCTTCACCCGCGCACCCGTGACGGAATCGATAATCACGCTGTCACCGAGAGGGGGCCCCTCGCCGTCGATTTCGGCTGCCCATTCGGCACCGGAAGCGAAAACGCGGCCACGACCGTCGACGAAGGCCTCCACCACCCGGGCACGTTCTCCGACAAGGCGAAGGTCGCGGTCGTTGATATCGGGAATCTCGACGGAATTGACCTTCTGGATCAGGCGACGCGACAGCAGGGTAGCGGCGACCGTGAGGGCCGCAAACAGCACGACCTCCATAGCGAGGCCCATACGCAGTCCAAGGGCCGTCAGCACCGCAAGGATCGCCGCCGACACGGCCGGCCACAACAGCCATTCGGTCGAGAAGGCGGCCTCGATCGCCAGCAGGAGCACCCCCAGCGCCATCCAGACCCAGAACGGCTGAGCCGAATAAAGGGCTGCGATCGTCTCCATGAACCTACTCCGTGACAGGGACAGAGCCGCCGGCCGGGCGGCGCGGAGGACGTGGGGCGACGGGGGCAGACGGCGGTGACGCGCGATCCCCGCCGCGCGAGTGTTGCTGGTCACGCGCCAGGCCGACCAGTTCGCCCAGACCGGCGATGGTACCGACCAGGCCGCTCATCTCGGCCGGCACGATGACCGTCTTGGCCGTGGGGTTGCGGGCCAGTTCGGCGAAGGCCTCGACGTATTTTTGAGCCACGAAATAATTGATGGCGTTGACGTCGCCGCGGGCGATCGCCTCGGACACCATGGCGGTGGCCCGGGCTTCGGCCTCGGCCTCACGCTCGCGCGCCTCGGCGTCACGGAAGGCGGCCTCCTTGCGGCCCTCGGCCTGAAGAATCGCCGCCTGCTTGGCCCCTTCGGCGCGGGCGATGGCGGCCTGTTTCTCGCCCTCGGCCTCGGTGATCACGGCGCGGCGCTCGCGCTCGGCCTTCATCTGGCGAGCCATGGCGTTGGTGATGTCGACAGGCGGCGTCAAATCCTTGATCTCGATCCGGTTGACCTTCACGCCCCACGGTTCGGTCGCCGCATCGATCACGGTCAGAAGGCGCGAGTTGATGTTGTCCCGCTGGAACAGCACCTCATCCAGGTCCATCGAACCCACCACAGTCCGCAGGTTGGTGGAGCATAGCTGGGTGATCGCATAGGGCAGATCCTCGACCCGATAGGCCGCCGCCGCCGCGTTCATCACCTGGATGAAGACGATGGCATCCACCTTCACCATGGCGTTGTCCTTGGTGATGACCTCCTGCTGGGGCACGTCCAGCACCTGTTCCATCATGTTCATCCGGCGGCCGATGCGCTCGACGAACGGGGTCAGCAGGCTGATACCGGGAGCCAGCGTCTTGGTATATTTGCCGAACCGCTCGACCGTGAACTCGCGCCCCTGGGGCACGATCTTGATCACGCTGAAGAGCAGCACGACCGCCAGCACGACCATCACGATCGCGAACAGGTTCGGAATATCCATCAGCCCCTCCATCACGGGGCGAGGTTAGCGGTTCACGGCTCGCCTATCCAGCGAAACCGATTCGTCCCCTCATGCGATCTGCCATGGCGATGATGCGCCGCGTCTCGCTCCAGTCGACCAGGGCCAGCGCCTCACCGATCGGCCAGAACCTGGCCTCCGCCGCGTCGTCCCCCGCGCGGGGCTCTCCCGATATCCAGGTCGCGAGGTAGTCGATCAGCACATAGTGCCGCCCGACTTCGGGAAAGATGCCGTCCACGACATCGATCAGCTGACCGATCTGGGCCGCTACGCCGGTCTCCTCCATCAACTCGCGCCGGGCAGCGTCACGGACCCCCTCCCCCGGCTCGATGCGTCCGCCAGGCAGGCTCCACTGACCCAGGCGTGGCGACGTCCCGCGCCGGATCAGCAAGATCTCATCATCGCGAAAACACACGATGCCCACGGCGGCTGCAGGCGCGCTCAGCGCATTATTCATGCCGCATTATCGCTTTCCTCTTTCGACCGACGCACGGTTTTGTCAGAACGGCACGATGTCCACGCCCTCCCCTACTGCCGTCGAGGCTCTGAAGTCCACGCTGGGTCCTGGCGGCTGGACTCAGGACGCCTCTGAGATCGCGCCCTGGCTGACCGAGTGGCGCAACAAGTGGCAGGGCAACACCCCGCTGATGCTGACGCCGCGCACGACGGCGGAGGTGGCGAAGGCTGTGGCCATCTGTTCTGAACATGGGGTCGCCGTGGTGCCCCAGGGCGGCGACACGGGCTTGGTCGGCGGTCAGATTCCCTATGGCGAGGTCCTTCTGTCGACGCGCAAGCTGCGGGCCGTGCGCGACGTGACGCCGCTGGACGATGCCATGACGGTCGAGGCGGGGGTCACCCTGCTGGAGGCCCAGCAGCACGCCACGGCGGCGGGCCGGATGTTTCCGCTCAGTCTCGCGGCCGAGGGTTCGGCGACCATCGGCGGGGTCATCTCGACCAATGCCGGCGGCACGGCGGTCATCCGTTACGGCGTGATGCGCGATCTGGTCCTGGGGATCGAGGCGGTGATGCCGGACGGCCAAGTCTTCAACGGCCTGAAACGGCTGCGCAAGGACAACACCGGCTATGACCTGAAGCAGCTGCTGATCGGGGCCGAGGGCACCCTGGGCATCGTCACGGCGGCGACGCTGAAGCTGTTCCCGATCATGCGATCGCGCGCCACGGCCATGGTCGGGCTGGACAGCGCCCATGCCGCGATCGAACTGCTGGCCCGGGCAAAGGCCGAGACCGGCGGCGGCGTCGAGGCGTTCGAGCTGATGAAGCGGATCGGCATGGAGTTCGTGCTGAAGCACATCCCCGACACACGAGAGCCGCTGGACAGCACCCCGCCCTGGTATGTGCTGATCGAGCTAGTATCGGGCGAGCCGGGCGCAGCCGAGGCGGGGCTGGAGCGGTTGCTGGCCGATGCCTTCGAGGCCGGGCTGATCAACGATGCCGCGATCGCGCAGAACCAGACCCAGCGCGCCGATTTCTGGAAGGTGCGCGAGGAACAGTCGGCGGCTCAGCGCCCCGAAGGCGGCGGCTGGAAGCACGATGTCTCGGTGCCCGTATCGCGTATTGCCGACTTCCTGGACGAGGCGACCGCTGCGGTGGAACGCTTTCACCCTGGAGCGCGCGTCGGGGCGTTCGGTCACGTCGGCGACGGCAATATGCACTATGACGTCCTGTGCCCACCGGGGGCCGACCTGAAGGCCTTCCTGGCCCGCTGGGAGGAAGGATCGCAGATCGTCCACGACGTGGTGGCCCGTTATGATGGTTCCATCAGCGCCGAGCATGGCCTGGGCCGGCTGAAGACCGAGGAGGCGCGCCGGTACAAGTCGCCGCTGGAGATCGCCACCATGCGGGCCGTGCGTCAGGCGATCGACCCGAAGCGGATCATGAACCCGGCCGTGCTGTTCTAACTCTGCCGAGCCATCCCCCGGGCCAAGCTGGCGAGTACGGCGGCAGAGGTCTCCGTGTCCATCCGGCCCTGGATACCGCGAACGCTCAGCGGCAGGTGGGCCCCCGGTTCCGCATCGTCGTCAAAGACGAAGGCGTCGAACATGGCGCGCCAGGCGTCCCGCTGGTCGGAGGGCATGTCGCGAATCTCGGCCATGGCGTGGATCAGGGCCTGCATCGGCTGTCGCCGCTGTCCCTCCGGATTCCACCAATAGTTCACCAGCAGGGCGAACGGATCGAACGACTGGACGTGGTGCCACCACATATAGGGGATGTAGAGGGCATCGCCGGGCTCCAGGTCCGCCACCTCCGCCTGGGCCCAGGCATCGGCAAAGCGCGGCCAGCGCTCGGCGTCGGCGGCGTGCAGAGGCACCATGCTGACCAGGGGTCCGGCCAGGGTCCGCTCGAACGGCCCGACATAGAGGTTCCTGGTCGCGGACGGCGGGAACAGGGTGAAGCGGCGGCGGCCGGCCACGGCGCAGGCCAGGTTCTCGAACATGTCGTGATGGGTCTGGACCACGGCTGCATTGCCGATCCACAGACGGGGCACAGCAGGGCCGACAATGGCAGGGGCGGGGTTGGCGGCGGCGAAGCCGGGTACGGCGACCGGTTCAGGCAGGGACTGAGCCGCCATCGAGGGCGGGTCGGCGCGATCCATCCAGTGCAGCAGACCATGCAGAAGCTCGGTCAGAGGGGCCTCGCGCGCCTCGAAATTCGTACCCTTCAGATCGTCGACATAGAAGAACATCCCGCCCCGTTCCGGCGGGGCGACGATGAAGCGGACCGGCTGTCCGGTCGCGAACCCGGCCAGATGCGCACCCAGGGCCATGGGTGATTCCGCGCCCGCTCGCACCGCAGGCCAGTCGGCCACCAATCCCTTGAGGATCACGGGCCGGGCCGCCGCACGGATTTCGCCGAAAAGATCGGCATTCAGGTCGCGGTATTCGACCGTGCGACGTTCGGGAACAGGACAGGTCATGACCCAAGGCCTATACCGCCGGACGGATCGTCACCATAGGCGACCATAGAAGCGGACCCTTTGCCTGCGATTCGATCGCCCCTATCTGCGGGCCACCCGCGAACGGAGCCGTGATTTTGCTGATCGTCCTTTCTCCGGCCAAGCGGCTGGACTTCACCGAGCCTGCTACCCCCCTGCCCGCGACCCAGCCGCGATTCACCGAGGATACGGCGTCCCTGGCCGTCACGGCCCGGCGCCAGACCCAGGCTGACCTGCGTCGGCTGATGGGGATATCCGAGGATCTGGCCAAGCTGAATCAGGCGCGGTTCAAGGCCTTTGATCCGGAGGCCACCGAGGTGGGGATCCAGGCGGCCCTGGCCTTTGCCGGCGACGTCTATCAGGGTCTGGACGCCCGCTCTCTGGACGCCGCTGCGATGGACTGGGCCCAGGATCGGCTGCGCATTCTGTCGGGACTCTATGGCCTGTTGCGCCCGCTGGACCGGATTCAGCCCTATCGCCTGGAAATGGGGACCCGGCTGAAGACGCGGCGCGGCGGCAGCCTGTACGACTTCTGGGGCGACCGCATCTCGAAATGCCTGAACGCCGATGCGGAGGGACACCTAGAGCCCGTCGTCATCAACCTGGCCAGCCAGGAGTATTTCGGCGCGGTCGATGCCAAGGCGCTGAAGCTGCCGGTCATCACGCCTCAGTTCCGCGAGAAAAAGGACGGCGAAAGCCGCATCGTTTCCTTCTTTGCCAAGAAGGCGCGCGGGACCATGGCCCGGTTCGCCATCGACAACCGCATCGAAAAGGCGGCGGACCTGAAGGGTTTCGACATCGACGGCTATGGGTTCGACAAGGCGGCGTCGTCCGAATCCGAGTGGATATTCACCCGTTCGGGAAATTCTGCGTGACGGGTCGCCTTCGCAACCGCGAAGCGTTAGGCTGACTTCAAAGAACAAGAGACGGACGCGACCCAAATGTTCCAGTGGCCCAAGCGTGGTGACGGCTCCCAGGCCGAAACGACACCTTTCCGAGACATCGGCGACCTGAAGGGCCAGGTGGCGGTCATCTCGGGATCGACGTCCGGCATCGGCCTGGCCCTGGCCCGCGCCGTCGCCTCGCGCGGCGGTGACGTGGTGCTGAACGGCCTGGGCGATCCGTCCGAGATCGAGCGTACCCGCGCCGAGATGGAGGCCAGCTGCGGCGTCCGCGTTCGCTATCACGCGGCCAACATGCTGAAGGGCGAAGAGGTGGCCGACATGGTCGCCTATGCCAAGCATCAGCTGGGCCGGGTCGACATCCTGGTCAACAACGCCGGCATCCAGCACGTCGAGGCGGTCGAGAAATTCCCGTCCGACAAGTGGGAGCAGATCATCGCCATCAACCTGTCGTCGACCTTCTATGCGACGCGGGCGGCGATCCCGATCATGAAGGCGCAGGGACGGGGCCGCATCGTCAACATCGCCTCGGCCCACGGCCTGGTCGCCAGCCCGTTCAAGTCCGCCTATGTCGCGGCCAAACATGGGGTGCTGGGCTTCACCAAGACCGTCGCCCTGGAGCTGGCCCAGGACAACATCACCTGCAATGCCATCTGCCCCGGCTTCGTCGAGACGCCTATCGTCGAGAAGCAGATCGCCGATCAGGCCCGGACCCGCGGCATGAGCAAGGAGGCGGTTCTGAAGGACGTCATCCTGGGCTCCCAGCCGACCAAGCGGTTCGTGACGACCGACGAACTGTCCGGGCTGTTCCTGTATCTGGTGTCGGACCTGGGGGCCTCGGCCAACGGGTCCAGCTTCTCCATCGACGGCGGCTGGACCGCGCAATAGACCGCTGAGGCCGGGGGGCAGATGGCGCTTTTCAAACGCAAGGCCCCGAACCCGAAGCCCGCCGCAACGGAACCTGAATCGGTGCCCGGCGATGGCCGACGCCGCGTCTGTCTCGCCTTGCAAGGCGGCGGGGCCCACGGGGCGTTCCAGTGGGGCGTGCTGGATCGGTTGCTGGAGGACGGGCGGCTGGATATCCGCGCCGTCACGGCGGCCTCGGCCGGGGCCATGAACGGCGCGGCCCTGGTCTCGGGTCTGGCCACCGGCGGTCCCGACGGCGCACGAGCAGCCCTGGACAAGCTGTGGCGCGAGACCAACCAGTCGGGCGGCAAGAACGTCTTTGGTGACACTTCGATCTGGAGTGCGGCCCTGACGCCCGGCTGGCTGAAGGACACCGCCCTGTGGCGTGCGGGCGAGACCCTGGCCATGTCGATGAGCCCGTATGAGTTCAATCCCCTGAACCTGAATCCGCTGAAGCGGGTGCTGAACGCCTCCATCGATTTCCCGGCCCTACAGGGGTCGGAGGTCAAGCTGCACGTCGCGGCCACCGCGGTCCGCCACGCCCGATCGCGCGTCTTTGGCAATGCCGAAATCACCGACCAGGTCCTGCTGGCCTCGGCCTGCCTGCCGCATCTGTTCCAGGCGGTCGAGATCGAGGGCGAGCCCTATTGGGACGGCGGATACCTGGCCAATCCGCCGCTGTGGCCGCTGTTCTATGAGGACACGCCCGACGACGTCCTGCTGATCACCCTGAATGCGTTCGAGCGGGCCGACACGCCCCGGTCGGCGGGCGACATCATGGACCGGCTGAACGAGGTCGTCTTCAACGCCCCCCTGGTCGCCGAACTGCGCGCCGTGGCCTTCGTCCAGGAGCTGATCGAACAGGGCCGGCTGACCGAGGATGCCAGGGGCCGCTATCGCCACATCCTGATGCACGCCATCGAGGCCGACGGCTGGCTGGGCGACCTGTCGCTGGGGTCGAAATTCAACACCGAATGGACCTTCCTGAACGACCTGAAGGCGCGAGGGCGAGCGGCGGCAGAGGAGTGGCTGGAGAGCTGCTTTGCCGAGGTCGGGGTGCGGTCGAGCGTCGATCTGGGGACGCGGTTTGGGTGACTGCCTTCCCTCTCCCATTGGGAGAGGGCTTGAGCCTCCAAGAGCGTAGCGATTGGCAAGGCGAAAGGGTGAGGGTCGGATTTAAGGGTCGGCGGCGGCCTGCGCGAACGGACAGACCCGACCCTCATCCGTCCGCTTCGCGGCCACCTTCTCCCAATGGGAGAAGGGATTTTTCAAGCCTACCCCACAAACCCCGCCGCCCGCCTCAGCCGGTCGTTGATCGCTTCGCCCAGTCCGGCCGTGTGAACCGGGGCCACGGCGATGCCTTTAGGATGCTCGCGGTCCGCCTCGCGCAGCAGGCGGAACAGGTTTGCGGCGGCCTCTCGCAGGTCGCCCGTGACGCTGAGGCTCCAGCGCGGGTCGCCCACGCCTAGCCCGAAGCCCAGCAGGATTTCGCCGTCTCTCGCGGCCTCGGCTTCGATGCGGACCGGGGCGTCGGGGGCGTAGTGGAGCGTCAGGCGGCCGGGCGAGCGGTGGCCCTCGCCGGCCCCATCCTGATCTGTAGCCAACGGGCCGACCAGGGCCTCGATCTGGTCGCGGGTCACCGCGCCGGGACGCAGCAGGGCAACCCGGCCATCCAGGATCGAGACCACCGTGCTTTCCACCCCCACGTCGCAGGGCCCGCCGTCGAGGGCGGCGGCGGTGGCGGGACCGGTTTCCTCCAGCGCATCGGCGAAGGTCGTGGGGCTGGGACGGCCCGAGCGGTTGGCGGAAGGGGCGACAACGGGTCCGGCAAAGGCCGCCAGAACGGCTCGCGCCACCGGATGGCCGGGCACCCGGACGGCGACGGAATCCAGCCCCGCCCGCGCCAGGTCGCAGACCCCGCCATCGGCCCGTGCCGGGGCGACGAGGGTCAGGGGACCGGGCCAGAAGGCCTGGGCCAGGGCGCGGGCGGCGTCATCGAAGACGGCCAGACGCTCGGCGGCCTGGGCCGTCGCGACATGGGCGATCAGGGGGTTGAACCGGGGACGGCCCTTGGCCTCGAAGATGGCGGCCACGGCATCTGCATTACCGGCATCGGCGGCCAGGCCATAGACGGTCTCGGTCGGCAGGATAACCAGATGCCCGGCCGTCAGGGCACGGGCTGCCGACTGGATTGCGTCTTGGCTCACGGGCGTCGATGGATCAGGGGGATCATCCGGTGCAGCACATTGTCCCGATCGATGAAGTGGTGCTTCAGCGCCGCGCCGATGTGCAGGATCATCAGGACATACAGCACCTTCACCCCCGCCTCATGGGCATCCATGAAGGACCCGGCCAGATCGCGGTCCAGCGGCAGAGGCAGGGCGGGCCAGGTGAACAGGCCGAACCATTCGATGTCTCGCCCCCCCGCCGACGACGCGGCCCATCCGCCCAGCGGCAGACCGATCAGAAGGACATAGAACAGCACATGGGTGGTGCGGGCGGCGACCTTCTGCCAGCCCGGCGTTCCGGCCGGCAGGGGGATGGCCGGATTGGCGAATCGCCAGCCGATCCGCGCCAGGGTCAGCACCAGGATGCTCAGGCCGACCGACTTGTGAATCTGGACATATTCGCGCGACATCGGCCCCTCGGTCGCGTCGTGCAGCATGATCAGGACGATCTGGGTCACGACCAGCAGGGCGATGCCCCAGTGAAAGACGAGCGAGACATTGGAATAACGGTTGCGTGGTTCGGCCATCGGGCTTCCCTTCCCCTGCGGTAGCGCGTCACCTTGGCATGGGACGACGACACCGGCACCGATGTCGCCCAGACGACGACCGAACGCAAGGAACGACCCGATGACTTATCGCGCCCCTGTCCGTGACCTGGCCTTTACACTGGAAGCCGTCGCCGGCATCGAGCAGGTCGCGGCGACTGGGGGATTTCCCGACTATGACCCCGATCTGATGCGCGCCGTTCTGGATGCGGCTGGTCAGGTCTCGGAAGAGGTGCTGGCCCCGCTGAACCGGATCGGGGACCAGAAGGGCGCGACCTATGCCAATGGGGCGGTGACCGCTGCACCGGGTTTCGCCGACGCCTATCGCCAGTTCGCGGCCGGGGGCTGGCTGGGTCTGGCCGCGCCAACCCATGCCGGGGGTCAGGGCCTGCCCAAGGCTCTGGAGCTGGCGGCCTATGAGACGGTGCATGCGGCCAATATGGCGTTCGGCCTGTGCCCGATGCTGTCGCTGGCCGCGATCGAGGCACTGGAGGCGCACGGCACCGAGCATCAGAAGACCATGTACCTGCCGCGCATGGTCTCGGGCGAATGGACGGGGGCCATGTGCCTGACCGAGCCGCAGGCCGGGTCGGACCTGGGGGCCCTGACCTCCACCGCCGTGCCGAACGGCGACGGGACCTACAGCCTCACCGGCCAGAAGATCTACATCACCTGGGGCGATCACGACGCGACGTACAACATCGTCCATCTGGTGCTGGCCCGCCTGCCCGATGCGCCGGCCGGGCCCAAGGGCATCAGCCTGTTCCTGGCCAACAAATATCTGGTGAAGCCGGACGGGTCGCTGGGCGACCGCAACGGTTTCCGGCCCGTGGGGATCGAGCACAAGCTGGGCATCCACGCCTCGCCGACCTGCGTCATGGCCTATGAGGGGGCGATCGCCGAACTGGTCGGCCGCCCCAACGAGGGCCTGGCCCATATGTTCACCATGATGAATGCCGCGCGCGTCGGCGTGGGCATGGAGGGGGTGGGCATTGCCGAGCGGGCCTATCAGCACGCCCTGGCCTATGCCGCGGACCGGCGTCAGGGCCGCAGCGTCTGGACCGGCGAGGCCTCTGCCCCGATCCTGGATCATCCGGACGTACGCCGGACCCTGGCGGTGATGAAGGCCCGGATCTCGGCCGGACGGGCTCTGTGTCTGTCCACCGGCGTGGCCGCCGACATGGCGCGGCATGCGGCGACCGAAGAGGACCGCCGCTTCTGGAAGGGCCGCGAGGACCTGCTGACCCCGATCGCCAAGGCCTGGTCGACCGACATGGGCGTGGAGGTGGCGTCGCAGGGCGTGCAGATTCACGGCGGCATGGGCTTCGTCGAGGAGACCGGCGCGGCCCAGCATTATCGCGATGCCCGGATCGCCCCGATCTATGAGGGGACCAACGGCATCCAGGCCATGGATCTGGTCGGGCGCAAGCTGGGCCAGGACGGAGGGGCCTCGGCCAAGGCCGTGATCGCGGACATGAAGACGACCCTGGCCGAACTGGCGCGCCTGTATGACGGCAAGCCGGTCGAGCGTTTCGCCACCGCCATCGGGGCGGTCGAGGACGCGACGCTGTGGATCCTGGATCGCAAGGCCGCCACCGACGGCGCCGCCGACGTGCTGGCCGCTGCGGCTCCCTATCTGACGCTGATGGGCGATGTGATCGGCGGCTGGATGCTGGCCAAGGGGGCGTTGGCCGCCAAGGCGCGTCTGGATGCGGGCGACACCGACGTCGAATGGCTGGGCGGGCGGATCACCCTGTATGAGATCTATGCCGCCAATGTGCTGGGCCATGCCAGCTCACGCCTGGCCGCCATCGGTCAGGGCGGTGCCCTTCTGGCGCGGATGACGCCGTCCGTCCTGGCCGGCTGATAAGGTCGGGCTTGCGGTTTGTTCATTTGACGGGTCATGACGGCCCTGTCCAAGGTCGCGCTCGACCTTTTTACCGTGGGACCACGCCATGAATCGCCGCGACCTGATCGCCACCTCCGCCGCCGCTGCTGCCCTGGCCGCCGCCGGTCCTGCCCTTGCCCGCCGCTCCGGAGCCCCGATGCCGCAATCCGCCCCCGTCCCGCCGGTCGCCAAGAAAATCCCGGTAACCATCGAACAGCTGGGCCGCACGCGGACCGACGACTATCAGTGGATGAAGGACGAAAACTGGCAGGCGGTGCTGCGCGACCCGACCCTGATCAAGGCCGACGTCCGCCAGCATCTTGAGGAGGAGAACGCCTATCGCGAGGCCATGATGGCCCCGACGCTGCCGCTGCAGGTCACGATGTTCGAGGAGATGAAGGCCCGCATCAAGCAGGACGACAGCTCGGTGCCCCGCGCTGACGGCCCGTGGGAATACTATACCGAGTTCAAGACCGGCGATCAGCATCCCCGCTACATGCGGGTCGAGCGCCAGGGCAACTTCATGGTCGACGGCCAGCCGGTGACCAAGAATTTCGTGGTCGCCCCGACGCCGCAGCTGCTGCTGGACGCCAACGTCCTGGCCGAGCGCAAGGCCTATTCGGAAGTCTCGGCCGTGTCGCACAGCCCGGACCACAGCCTGTTCGCCTATGCCGAGGACGCACAAGGCTCCGAGGTGCATCAGATCTACGTCAAGGATCTGGCCACCGGCGAAGTCCTGCCTGATCCGATCGGCTCGGCGGGGGGCAATTTCACCTTCTCGCCGGACAGTCAGTGGATCTTCTGGACCAACCGCAATGAGAATGGGCGTCCGGACAAGATCTTCCGCCGGCCCGCGCGCGGCGGCGAATCGACCCTGGTCTATGAAGAGACCGACGAGGGCATGTTCATGGGCGTGGGCACCACGTCCGACGACGCCTTCATCATCATCAGCATTGGCGACCAGGTCACCTCCGAGACCCGCTATATCCCCGGCGACAACCCCACGGGCGACCTGCGAGTCCTGGCCCCGCGCGTGGTCGATCTGAAATACGACGCCGACCATTGGGCCGATCGCTGGGTTATCCATACGAATGCCGACGATGCCGTCGACTTCAAGGTGGTGACGGCTCCGACCGCCAGCCCGGACAAGGCCAACTGGACCGACCTGATCCCCCATACGCCGGGGCGCTACATCGAGGGCGTCGGACTGGTGAAGGACTTCATCGCCCGCCAGGAACGGGCCGAGGCCAATACCCGGATCGTCATCCGCGACCGCGCGGGCACCGAGCATGAGATCGCGGTGGACGAGCCCGCCTATGCCCTGTCGCTGGGCGGGGCGTCGGAGTTCGACACCACGGTCATGCGCTATGGCTACAACTCGCCGTCCACGCCGACCTCGACCTATGACTACGATCTGGCGACGCGCGAGCGGACCCTGCGCAAGGTGCAGGAGGTGCCGTCTGGCCATGACCCGGCCGACTATGTGGTCGAGCGGCTGAACGCCCCGGCGGCCGATGGCCAACTGGTCCCGGTGACGGTGCTGCGCCACAAGGACACGCCAGTGAACGGCTCGGCGCCGCTGCTGCTGTATGGCTATGGCTCCTATGGCATTCCGATGTCGGCCAGCTTCTCGACCAACCGGCTGTCGCTGGTGAACCGGGGCTGGATCTATGCCATCGCCCATATCCGGGGCGGGTCGGACAAGGGGTGGGGCTGGTTCCTGGGGGCCCGCCGCATGACCAAGAAGAATACCTTCACCGACTTCATCGCCGCGGCCGAACACCTGATCTCCAGCGGGCACGGCAAGGCCGGGCACATCGTGGCCCATGGCGGTTCGGCCGGTGGCCTGCTGATGGGGGCGGTCAACAACATGCGCCCGGACCTGTGGGCCGGCGTCATCGGCGATGTGCCCTTCGTCGACGTCATCAACACCATGAGCGACACCAGCCTGCCGCTGACCCCGCCCGAGTGGCCCGAATGGGGCAATCCGATCGAAGATCCGGAGGCCTACGACTACATGATGAGCTACAGCCCCTATGATCAGGTCGGGCCCAAGGCCTATCCGGCCATCCTGGCCACGGGCGGCCTATCCGATCCGCGCGTGACCTATTGGGAGCCCCAGAAATGGGTCGCCAAACTGCGTCCGGCCACGACCTCGGGCAAGCCGGTCCTGCTGAAGATCAATATGGAAGCCGGGCACGGCGGGGCCTCGGGCCGGTTCGACTATCTGAAGGAAGTCGCCCTGGTCTATGCCTTCGCCATCTGGGCCATCGACAAGGGCTGGGAAGCCTGACCGGGCGCGGCACCGCTTGATGACCGGCACCGATCGGCCTAACCCAGTCTCATGACGACGGCGGTGCGCAGTCTGTTTCTGCTCCTGGGAGCCCTGGCCGTTCTGGCGCTGGGCACCTTCGGCACCGCTGCGCCCGCTGAGGCTTCCGGTCCGCCCTGCCATGAGACCGGCCTGGCCCAGGACCAGGACAGGGCCCCCTCGCCGATGAAGGCGATGGCCTGCTGCGTCGTCTGCGTGACCTCCCCTGCCGTGCGACCCCGGCAAGACGCGGGCCCTGCCATCCGTGTCGAGGAGGTCCGCATTGTCCCCAGGCCTACCGCCCTGCCCCCGGGTGTGAAGACGGTGCCCGAGCACGGTCCGCCCCGCGCCTGAACCTTGTGAACCCTGAACCGCGTCGGCGTGCCGACGTCTCCATTCTTCGTTCCGAGGAGGCCATGATGGCTGCCCGATCCCTGACGACGCTCGCCTGCGGCGTCGCCCTATCCGCCCTGTCCCTCACGCCCGCCTGGGCCCAGGGCCACGACCACCACCCCGTTCCGACTTCGGACCCCCATGCCGGGCACGACATGGCTTCGATGACTGACGCCACGACCGATCCAGACCCCCACGCGGGGCACGACATGCCGATGACGTCGGCGCTGGGAGCCTGGCCCATAAGCCGGGATGCCTCCGGCACCAGCTGGCAGCCGGACCTGTCGCGGCATGGCGGCATTCACTGGAACCGGGGCGACTGGTCATTCATGAGCCATGCCCTGCTCAACCTGACCCACGACACCCAGAGCGGCCCGCGCGGCGATGACAAGACCTTTGTCAGCGGCATGGTGATGGGGGCCGCGCGGCGTGATTTCGCCGATGGGTCGACGCTGAACCTGCGGCTGATGGTCAGCCCCGATCCCTTCATGGGCAAGGATGGCTTTCCGCTGCTGCTGGCCGCAGGCGAGACGGCGGACGGCGTCAATCCGCTGATCGACCGCCAGCATCCCCATGAGCTGGTGATGGAGGCCTCGGCCTCCTATGCGCGGCGACTGGCCAATGGCGACAGTGTCTTTGCCTATATCGGCCTGCCCGGAGAGCCTGCGTTCGGGCCGCCCGCCTTCATGCATCGCATGAGCGCGATGGATTCGCCCGAGGCCCCGATCACCCACCACTGGCTGGATTCGACCCATATCGTGTTCGGCGTGGCGACCCTGGGCTGGGCGCGCGACGGCTTCAAGCTGGAGGCCTCGTCCTTTCGCGGCCGCGAGCCGGATCAGGACCGGTACGATATCGAGACGCCCGAGCTGGACAGCTGGGCCGTCCGGGCCTCGTGGAACCCTGCGCCGGAATGGTCACTCCAGGCCTCCTATGCCGACGTGACCGCGCCGGAACAGCTGGAGCCGGACGAGGACGAGACCAAGCTGTCGGCCAGCGCCATCCATACCCGCCGGATCGGGGCGGACGGCTGGTGGTCATCGACCCTCGCCTGGGGTCGCAAGACCAATGACCATGACGAATCCAAGGATGCATGGCTGGCCGAGACGGCCTTCAGCCCCGATGGCCGCTGGACCCTGTTCGTGCGCGCCGAGCGGATCGAGACCGACGAACTGGTTCCCGGTCCCGGCGGCGGTCACGGCCCGCTCTATACGGTGGCCAAGGCCTCGGTTGGGGCGGTTCACGACTGGACCCTGGCCCCCAATGTCCGCCTGGGACTGGGCGGGCTGTATTCGGTCAATCAGGTGCCGGGGGCCCTGGAGCCGCTGTACGGCGGAGACCCTGACGGAGCCATGGTCTTCATCAGGCTGAAGATCGAGTAGAGCCAACGGGATTGAAATTTTCCGTCATTCCGGGGCTTGGCAAAGCCAAGAACCCGGAACCCAGGAACTCATCATAGATCTTTGGGCGATGCTGAAAGAACTGGCCGTCCTCCTGGGTTCCGGATTCGCTCTTCGAGCGCCCCGGAATGACGACCTTAAGTGACAGGGCTACGGCTCAAACTGATTTCAGTTCAATCCAGCCCGCAGCTAATGAGGCGCGATGTCGGATGGCGGGGTCGTCAGCCAGGGGGCCAGGCGGAACCGCCGGGGCGTCGCGCCCACGGTCCGGTCGAAGATGAACTGGCGGGCAAAGGCGACGACGGCGCGAATCGTCTGTTCGTCGAACGGCTTGCAGACCGCACCCAGAGCGCCCGAGAACCCTTCGGGGATCTGTTCTGGATTGGCCGTCAGAAAGACCACGGCCGCGCCGTAGTCGGCGACCATCCTCTGGGCGATCTGCGGACCCGTCATGCCGTCCAGCAGATTGACGTCGACCAGGGCCAGGTCGGGGCGTTCGCGGTCGGCGATCTCGAAGGCACTGGCGCGATCCATGGCACAGCCGACGACATCGCACCCGGCGTCGCCCAGCACCATTTCCAGTTCCATCGCAAGAATGGCCTGGTCTTCGACGATCATGACCCGAAGGCCGTTTGGTGTGGACAAACCCAAGCCTCGATACGCAACACATCGCCGATTAACACTGTTGTGTCGGTTAGCGGACACTGCAAACGCGCACTTGGTGAAATGGTTCGACCTGAGCTATGGAAACTTCCGATTTTTCTTAGGGTAGTGACTGGATGAGCTCGACGCCGCACACAGGTTCGGAGGACGATGCCTCGCGCCTTCTGGGCGGATATCGGCTTTTGCAGACCTTGGTGGCGATTCGGTTGCGGACCGTGACCGACCCGGCCAGCCGCCGTCACCTGACATGGCTTAGCGACATCGTGGCGGCGCTCAGCCTGCTGAACCGCCGGATGGCGGCGGACGGCCCCGTCGATTTCGCCGGCTATCTGGATGATGCCAGCGCCTTCTGGCGGCGGACCTGCGAGGGACGCGGCATCCGCCTGTCGGTGCGCGGCTCGGTTCGGGCCCTGCCGGACAGCCACGCCATGCCCCTGGCCATCATGCTGCATGAATTGCTGTCCAATGCCGTTCGCCATGCCTTTCCGGGTGAGGCGCGCGGTTCGATCGCGGTCGCCTTTTCCCAGGCGTCCGATGGCGTCAGCCTGGTCGTGCGCGACACCGGCATCGGGGCCACCGCTCTGCCAAACGGCGAAGGCCTCGCCCTGGTCGAGGGCCTGGTTCAGCATCTTGGCGGGTCGATGGCCATCGAAACGGCAGCAGGGGCCGGTGTCGGCGTCCGCCTACGACTGCCGATGACTGATTCGCGCCTGCACTGACTGTACCGCGCAACGCTTCGTGAACGCCGGGGTCTGGAGATTGCCCCTCTGGATCGCCTAAGCCAGGACGGTAAAGCCCAGACGTCCAGCCCGGAGCCCTGCCCATGACCCTCGCGCCCTCTCGCCGTGCCCTGCTGGCCGGAGCCCTTGGCGTTGGTGCCGTTGCCGTGGTGGCCCCGCCCCGCGCCCTGGCCCAGGCCGCCGAGGCCGCGATCCGGCGCCATGCCGCGCGAATCGAAGACCTGATCGCCCGCATGACGATTCAGGAAAAGGCGGGTCAGCTGAGCCTGTTCGGCGACCCCTTCCGCTTCCGGCCCGAGAACGTCAATCCGCTGGACGGCCAGGGTGACCCCGCCCGGATCGCCGCCATGATCCGTCGCGGCGAATGCGGCTCGCTGTTCAACGGCATCGGCGCCGAGGCCGGTCGCACCATCCAGCGCATCGCCATGGAAGAGACCCGGCTGGGCATTCCCATGCTGTTCGCGGCGGACATCATCCATGGCCTGAAGACGGTCTTTCCCGTGCCCCTGGCCGAAGCCGCAAGCTGGGACGTCGATTTGGCCTTCCGTACAGCCCAGGCGGCAGGACGCGAAGGAGCCGCATCGGGCGTGCACCAGACCTATGCCCCCATGGTCGACGTCGGCCGGGACCAGCGTTGGGGCCGGGTGGTCGAGGGCGCGGGCGAGGATGTCTATCTGAACCAGCTGTTCGCCACGGCCCGCACGCGCGGCTTCCAGGGCGACGACCTGAGCCGCCCGGACAGCATGCTGGCCACGCCCAAGCATTTTGCCGCCTATGGCGCCGCCGAGGCTGGGCTGGATTACAACACCACCGACATGTCCGAAGGTCGCCTGCGGACCACCTATCTGCCGCCGTTCAAGGCCGCGTTCGACGCCGGCGCCCTGTCGGTCATGAGCGGGTTCAACGACCTGAATGGCGTGCCGGCCTCGGGCAGTGAGTGGCTGTTGTCTGACATCCTGCGCGGAGAGTGGGGCTTCAAGGGCTTCGTGGTCTCCGACTACACCTCCGAACAGGAACTGATCGCCCACGGCTATGCCGCTGATGGCCGGGACGCGGCGCGCATCGCCCTGCTGGCCGGGGTGGACGTCAGCATGATGTCGGGGCTGTACAACGCCCACATCCCGGAACTGGTGGAGTCTGGTGACCTGCCGATGCGGGTGGTGGACCGGGCGGTGCGCCGGTTCCTGTCGGTCAAGGCGGCGCTGGGCCTGTTCGACGATCCGTATCGCGGCATGGACCCGGTGGTCGAGGCGCGCGTGGTCGGGTCACAGGCCCACTATGACCTGTCGCGCGAGGCGGGCCGCAAGTCGATGGTCCTGCTGAAGAACGAAGGCAATCTGCTGCCCCTGCCCAAGACCGGCAAATCCATCGCCGTCATCGGCCCGTTCGGCCAGGACACCGAGGTCTTTGGTCCCTGGACCATCTGGGGCGACAAGACACGTGCCGTATCGCTCGAGGCCGGACTGCGCGCGGCCCTGCCGGCAGGAACCGCACTGACCTTCGTCAAGGGCGCGGAGGCGGAAAGCGCCATCAGCGGCGGCATCGAAGCCGCCGTCGCCGCCGCCCGCCGTGCCGATGTCGTCGTCCTGGCCATCGGCGAGAGCCAGACCATGTCGGCCGAGGCCCAGTCCCGCGCCGACATCGTGGTGCCTGCCCCGCAACAGGCCCTAGCCGAGGCGGTGGCCGCGGTCGGCAAGCCGGTCGTGGTCCTGCTGCGCACCGGCCGGGCGCTGGAGCTGTCCGGCGCGGTCAAGGATGCCGAGGCCATTCTGGTCACCTGGTTCCTGGGATCGGAAAGTGGCAATGCCATCGCCGACGTCCTGTTCGGCGACCACGCCCCGTCCGGCCGCCTGCCCGTCAGCTTTCCGCACCTGTCGGGCCAGCAACCCTACCACTACGACCACAAGGCGACGGGCCGTCCGATGGACGACGACCAGGCCAACCGCGAGGAATATCGCGCCCAGTTCCGCGAGACGCCGCACAGCGCCCTTTATCCGTTCGGCCATGGGCTGGGCTATGCGCCGGTCACCTATTCCGGCCTGACGCTCAGTGCGCCGACCCTGGCCTGGGACGGGCGGGTCACTGTCAGCGCCACCGTGACCAACACCGGCAGCCGCCCGGTCGAGGAAACCGCGCAGCTCTATATACGCGACAAGGTCGCCCGCCTGACGCGCCCGGTACGCGAGCTGAAGGCCTTCCAGAAGCTGACCCTGGCCCCCGGCGCTTCACAGACCGTGCAGTTCACCCTCGACCGGGCACTGCTGTCCTATGTCGGCCCGGAGATGCACCTGACGCTGGAACCCGGCGAGTTCGACGTCTGGATCGCGCCCCACGCCCAGGGTGGCCTGGGCGGGAGCCTGCGCCTGACGCGCTGATCCTACTGCGCGGCTATTACGGCGCGGACATTGACGGAAAAATCGTTGATGTCGTCGAAGAAGCCGGCACGGGACGCCGTGCTGGCACAGACCTCGCGCTTGACGTCGTTCATCAGAGCGCCGTCGTTGATGGTCTGCCAGTCGGTGACGTCCGTATAGTCGGCGGCGGCGGTGGTGCCATTGATCCTGAAGAAGGACGAACGAATCGTGCGGTAGCCGCGCGAGCGTTCGGCGCAGTCGACGTCGATAACCGAGGTCGCATAGTCGAACGGCGAATCTGCCGACGGACGCGTGGTCACGGCACCGATGGTGACGCGGGCGACGGCACCCGACCGCGACAGGCTAGGCCAATCCACGGCCATGACGGCCCCGTCGGACACGCCCACGGCTTCCCAGGCATGATCCTGAGCCGCCGCAGCGCCCGCACTCAACACCAGGGCCAAGGCCCCCAACACCAGCGATTTCATGATCGATCCTCCTTAAGGCGAGGTCGCAGCCTAGTTGTCGGATAGGGTCAGCGTCGACCCTTTCAATCCTGACGAACCTCGGTGGCTGGGGAACTAGGACTCGAACCTAGAATGACGGTACCAAAAACCGCTGTGTTACCATTACACCATTCCCCAGCAGGACCGGTGCGCCGTGCCCGGGGGCATCGGAGAGGCGGTCGAATACGCGATGCCCGCCGGGGATGCAACACCCCGATGCAAGCCAATTTCTCAGCCCTGAGATTCGTCGCTTGCGGGGTCCCGACCCCGTCGCTATAAGCCGCGTCCTCATGTCGGAGTGTGGCTCAGTCTGGTAGAGCACTGCGTTCGGGACGCAGGGGTCGCAGGTTCGAATCCTGCCACTCCGACCATGAGATTTTTGCGCCATCGCTCGCCGCGCGGCGGCTCACCGCATCAGCGCGGATTATCCTTCATTCCCCCGCCTTTCCCGCGACATCGGACAGATGGGCGCCGACCGCCTCGATCGGGCGCTGGCCAAGGGCCTTGCGCCGCGCCAGCAGTTCGGGTGACCCCGCATCGTAGTCGGCCATCAGCTTGCGCACGAAGGATCCGTCGCGCACCTCGGCCAGCACCTGGTCCATGGCCGTCATCGAGGGCGCACCGATGATGCGCGGCCCTGTCAGATAGGCACCGTATTCGGCCGTGTTCGATATCTTGGCGAAAGCCCCGGCCACGCCCCGCTCGAACATCAGGTCGGTGACCAGCTTCAGCTCATAGAAGCATTCGAACCACGCGACCTCGGGCGGATAGCCGGCCTTGACCAGGGTCATGAAGGCCCCGTCCACCAGTTCGGCCACGCCGCCGCACAGCACCACCTGTTCGCCGAACAGGTCGCTCTCGCATTCGGCGGCAAAGGTCGTCTCCAGTACGCCCTTGCGCCCGCAGCCCAGCGCCGCCGCATAGGACAGGCCCAAGGCATGGGCATGGCCCGAAACGTCCTGATGCACGCCGAACAGGCAGAAGACGCCCTGCCCCGCCTCATACAGGTCCCGGATGCGCGGCCCGATGCCCTTGGGCGAGGCCAGGATGACGTCGATGTCGGCGCGGGGCTCCACCAGGCCAAACCGCACCGACAGGCCGTGGGCGAACACCAGGGCGGTGCCGGGGCGCATGGCCGGAGCCAGTTCGTCACGCCACAGGTCGCGGTGCGCCTCGTCCGATACCATGACGGCCACCACATCGGCCCCCGCCGCCGCCTCGCCCGCCGTCATCACGGCAAATCCATCGGCCTGGGCCTTGGCCCGCGTCGCCGAGCCGGCCTTGAGGCCCACGACGATATCGCTGACGCCCGAATCGCGAAGGTTCAGCGCATGGGTCCGCCCCTGGCTGCCGTAACCAATCACGGCCACCCGCTTTCCTCGGATGATCGACAGGTCGCAGTCGCGGTCGTGGAAAACAGGCAGGGGATTGGCTAGGTTCTGGGTCATGCCCGGACTCATAACGCCATCGACGATCATCGGCTTCTGGAAAGAGGCCGGTCCCGACAAGTGGTACAAGAAGGATCCGCAGTTCGATCACATCTTTCGCGAATATGGCCGGGCCGCCCATTTCGCCGCTGCCCGTCGCCAGCTGGACGACTGGATGGACAAGGCCGAGGGGGCGCTGGCCCTGATGATCGTGCTGGATCAGTATCCCCGGAACAGCTTTCGCGGCACGGCGCACCAGTTCTCCACGGACCCGCTGGCCCGGCTGTTCGCGCGCGATGCCATCGCGCGGGGCTATCTGGCGGCGTTCGAGCCCGATATGCGCCAGTTCCTGCTGATGCCCTTGATGCATTCCGAGGACCTGGCCGACCAGGACGACCTGCTGCCCCTGTGCGCGGACATGCCTGAGACGCTGAAATTCGCCCACATCCACCGCGACATCATCGTCCGCTTCGGCCGCTTTCCCCACCGTAACGAGGCCCTGGGCCGCCAGACGACGGCCGAGGAACAGGCCTTTCTGAACGGCGGCGGCTTCGGCGGCTGAGCCGTCCACAGTCGTCATGCCTGCCCGCCAAGACAGAGAGCCGGCGGGCGCTCGTATAGAGTGTTGCGTCGTGCACGGAAGATCGTGACCCTGGCTGATGAGCGGACGTTTGGCGCAACCTGTGAGCATCAAGCATTACGGCGTTTTTCCAGCTTGGATTGAAGGGATTTCCAGATAAGTTGGCCTTGGCCATAAGGTCACGCTTCGCGACACAGGGGGCTCGCAAATGACGTCCAGTAATCTCTTTCGCCATGCCGTTCGCGGCCTGGCTGTTTTGTCCTGCACGATGGTGCTGGCCGGGTGCTTGTCGGTAAAATCATACGTGGATCCGGCTCTGCCGCAGGTCACGCGGGCCGATATCGCTGCACCGGCGACCCTGCGGCCCGTCCAGATCGCGGTGGAATTCCGCAGCCAGGGCAGCGCTAATGCTGGAGCCACGGCCGAAGTGGCTCCGCGTGTTCTTGCCATCGCTTCCAGCTCAGGCCTTTTCTCAGCTGTCTCTCGTGAGCCGGCCGGACCCGATGCAGGCCTGCTGACGGTGGTGATCGACAACGTGCCTGCTGATGGCGAGAACGCGGCCATGGAGGGCTTCGGCACCGGTCTTACGTTCGGCGCTGTCGGCAGCATGGTCACCGACCGTTACGTCAGCACCATCACCTACAGCCGCGGCGGAGAAACGGCGTCGGTCGAGGTTCGCCATGCGCTTCACACGACGGTCGGCAATCACAGCGGGCCCGAAGGCCTGACGGCCGTCTCGCTTCAGGAAGCGGCGCATCAGGTCATCGATCAGCTCGTCTGGAACGGTCTGGATCAGCTGGCCGATAAGAAGGCTTTCGAGTGAGTATCCGCGCAATACGCGGGGCCACGGCACTGGCCATGCTGTTTGCGCTGGCGGCCTGCATCAACACGCCGGCACCCGCATATCAGCCCAGTGTCGCCAACCTCCAGGCACTGCGAGTCAACGGCTCGACACCGCTGGCCGTCGACGACTTCTCCGCAAGCCCTGGCGTGAACGACAATCAGTTCGCGATCCGCGGCAGTGCCATGACCGGTGCGGGCAGTGACGGGGCTTTCAGCACCTACCTGCAACTGGCCCTGGAAACAGAGCTGCGTAGCGCGGGCCGGCTGGACGCCGCAGCCGATCTTCGGCTTGGCGGGACACTCACCGTGAATCGACTGGACGCGGTCAGCTTCAGCGTCGGCCATGCTTCTGTCGGTGCTCGATTCGTGCTGACGCGTGATGGGCGGACCGTCTACGACAAGGTCCACGTCGTAGAGCATGAGTGGGAGTCCTCGTTCTTCGGTGCCGTGGCGATCCCTGCAGCGATCCAGGGCTATTCCGCCACTATCCAGAAACTGACCGGACAGCTGTTTGCCGATCCGGAGTTCGTCGCGGCCACACGCTGAACAGACGGGCGGGGGCTTGCTCCCGTCCGTTTTTCTCGGCAGCAAATTGGTGTTCAGGCGACCTGCTCAGCCATAGGCGGCGCAAACGGCGTCCACAGCTGGGTGAGAGCCGGATGCGGTTCTCGTTAGACGGACAGGGTGATTCGGCGACAAGGTCTGTGCATGACCGCCCTCGCCCTCGCCGATATCCAGACCCGTACCGGAGCCGTCGCCGCCGACCATCCGGAATGGCAGTATCTGAACCTGCTGCGCGATATCCTGGACAATGGCGCGCGGCGCGATGACAGGACCGGGACCGGCACCTTGGGGGTGTTCGGTCGCCAGATGCGGTTCGACCTGTCGAAGGGGTTTCCGCTTCTGACCACCAAGAAGCTGCACCTGCGCTCCATCATCGTCGAGCTGCTGTGGTTTCTGCGCGGCGAGACCAACACCCGCTGGCTGAAGGAGAACGGCGTCAGCATCTGGGACGAATGGGCCGATGCCGAAGGTGAGCTTGGCCCCGTCTATGGCAAGCAGTGGCGGTCCTGGGCCACGCCGAACGGCGAGACGATCGACCAGATCACCCGCCTGATCGAGGGGCTGAAGACCAACCCCAGCAGCCGCCGCCACATCGTTTCGGCCTGGAATCCCGCCGACATCGAGGACATGGCCCTGCCGCCCTGCCATTGTCTGTTCCAGTTCTTCGTCGCGGACGGAAAGCTCAGCTGCCAGCTGTATCAGCGCTCGGCCGACGTCTTCCTGGGCGTGCCGTTCAACATCGCCTCCTATGCCCTGCTGACCATGATGGTGGCCCAGGCGGCGGGGCTGGAGCCCGGCGAGTTCATCCATACGTTCGGCGATGCCCACCTGTATCTGAACCATGTCGAGCAGGCGGAGCTGCAACTGAGCCGCGCGCCGCGCCCCCTGCCGACCATGACCATCGCGCCCAGGACCGACCTGTTCGGCTATGAACTGTCCGACTTCGTCCTGACCGACTACGAGCCCTGGCCGCACATCAAGGCACCGATCGCCGTATGACATCGGCCCCGACCCTGGCCGAGCTGGCGGAAAAAGTCCTGCGGATCTCAGACATCTATGCCGCCGAGCATGGGATCGATCGGGATCGCGACTGGGCCCTGCTGAAGCTGCAGGAGGAGCTGGGTGAGTTGACGGCCGAGCATCTTCGCCTGAGCGGCCGCGCGCGGGGCCAGGCGGATGCTCAGGCCCTGGGCGACGAGGCGGCCGATGTGCTGGGGATGCTGCTGATCTATTGCGCCGGGGCGGGGATCGATCTCGATCAGGCCATGCAGCGCAAATGGCTGAAATGGCTGGAGGCTGACCCGTGCTGAAGCCTGTTCGTCTGTCCCTGGTGGTCGCGAGGGCCCGCAATGGTGTCATCGGGGTCGATGGGGACCTGCCCTGGCGATTGCGATCGGACCTTCAGCGGTTCAAGGCGATCACGATGGGCAAGCCCTGCCTGATGGGTCGGAACACCTGGGAGAGCCTGCCGCTGAAGCCCCTGCCCGGCCGGCTGAACATCGTACTGACGCGCGACGAATCCTATGAGGCGGACGGGAAGGCCAAGGGGGCCGTGGTCTGTTCAACCCTGAGCGAGGCGTTGGAGATGGCCCGCGAGCAGGCGCGCGACGACGGCATCGACGAGATCTGCGTCATCGGCGGAGAGAAGCTGTTCGCCGACACCCTGGATCGGGCGCACCGCATCTATCTGACCGAGGTCGAGGCGGAGCCTGTGGGCGACACCCTCTTTCCGCCGTTCGACGAAGCCGCCTTCGTCGAAAGGTCGTCAGAGGCCCACCCGGCGGGAGAAAAAGACGACCACCCCTTCACCTTCCGGGTGCTGGAGCGTCGTTAGACCGCCTCGTTCAGCAATGCCGTCTTGTAGGCCTCGACCCAGGTGTTGCGGAACCGGCGGCTGCGTTCGGCATGATAGATGTGGGCCAGCTCGGCATAGGACCGGTCGAAATCGTCATTGACGAAGACATAGTCGAACTCGCCGCAGTGCTCGATCTCGCCCTTGGCATTGGCGATGCGGCGCTCGATCACGGCCTGGGCATCCTGTGAGCGGGTCACCAGGCGGCGGCGGAGCTCTTCCAGGCTGGGCGGCAGGATGAAGACCCGCACGGCGTCCTCGGGGCATTTGCGGGCGACGTCGCGCGCACCCTGCCAGTCGATGTCGAACAGGACGTCACGCCCCTCGGCCAGGGCCCGGTCGATCGGAGCGCGCGGACTGCCATAACGCGCGCCGTGCACATCGGCCCACTCCAGGAAGGCGTCGGCATCGATCAGGCGCTGGAACTCGGCATCGTCGACGAAATGATAGTCGCGGTCCGCCACCTCGCCCGGCCGGATGGCGCGCGTGGTCATGGAGATGGACAGCTCCAGCCCCGCATGGTCGGCCATCAGCCGGCGGCACAGGCTGGTCTTGCCGGCACCCGAGGGACTGGCGACGATCAGGAGGACACCCCGGCGGGGCATGCGGTCATTCGACATTCTGGACTTGTTCTCTGAGCTGCTCGATCACGGCCTTCAGCTCCAGGCCGATTCCGGTGAGAGCCGTCGTAGCCGATTTCGAGCACAGGGTGTTCGCCTCGCGCATGAATTCCTGCATCAGGAAGTCCAGCTTTCGACCGGCGGGAGGCTGATCCAACAGGGCGCGGGCGGCACCGACGTGGGCGGTCAGGCGATCCAGCTCCTCGCGGACGTCCGCCTTGGTTGCCAGGGCGGCCGCTTCCAGGAAGATGCGGTCCTCAAGCCCCGGCGCATCGGGGGCCAGTTCGGTCATCCGGCGCGTGAACCGTTCGCGGATGGCCGTGATCTGGGCGACCGCCTCGCCCTCGGCTGCCGCGACCAGGGCCTCGATCCGGTCGATGAAGTCCGTGATTACGGGGCGCAGCTGACGCCCCTCGTCCTGGCGAGACGCCGTCAGGGCGTCGAGCGCGGCCTCGACGGAGGCGGCCATGGCCGCCTCGACCGCCGCGCGCAGATCGGCATCCTCGGCCTCGTCAGGCGCGTCCAGGACGCCGCGCAGGCCCAGCAGGCCATCAGCCGACGGCGGCGTGGCACCATCTTCGGCGAGGCGGTTGGCCAGGGTCAGATAGCGGGCCAGCACCTCTTCATTGACGGTCAGGCGGCCCGCTTCGGAAGTACCCTTGGCCTGGACGCCGACCGTGACCTGACCGCGGCTCAGCCGCGTCTGCGCCGCCGCCTTGGCGAGGCGTTCCAGGCTGTCGAAGCCCGGCGGGCCGCGAAAACGGACCTCAAGATTGCGGCCATTGACCGAGCGGGCCTCGACCGACCAGCTCCAGCCGTCAAGAGCCCCGTCGGCCCGGCCGAAACCGGTCATGCCTGACAGGCGGCTCATTGCACCGGCGTTCCGGGCGGCAGGATGGTGACCACCGCCCCGTCCGGCGACGGTCCGGCCTGGGGCGAATTCCCGGTCGCGGGCGGCGCGGCCGGAACGATCGCCGGCTCGGGCGGCAGGCCGGCGCGCTGACGCTCCACCGCCCGCCAGCGCGCGACGTTGCGGACATGCTCGTCATAGGTCCGGGCAAAGGCGTGGCCTCCCGTACCATCGGCAACGAAGAACAGGTCATCCGTGCGCGGCGGGTTCAGCACGGCGGCGACGGCATCGCGGCCGGGATTGGCGATCGGCGTCGGCGGCAGGCCGTCGATCACATAGGTGTTCCAGACCGTAGGCGCGCGAATCTCGGACGCCCTCAGGCCCCGGCCCAGTGGCCGTCCCTGGGTGATGCCGTAGACGATAGTGGGGTCGCTCTCCAGCCGCATGCCCAGACGGAGCCGGTTCGAGAACACAGCCGCCACGCGCGGCCGCTCGGACGCCACGCCGGTTTCCTTTTCGACGATCGAGGCCAGGACCATCGCCTCCTCCGGCGAGTTGACGACGCTGTTGGGACTGCGCCGTTCCCATAGGGTGGCCAGGTTGGTGTCGCGGGCGCGCCGCATCCGCCCGATGACCGAAGCGCGCGTCTCACCCCGGCTGATCTCATAGGTATCGGGCCACAGGGAGCCTTCGGGCGGGACCTCGATGGTGCCGGTCAGCACCGGCTCCTTCATCAGGATGTCCACGGCCTGGGCCGAGGACCAGCCTTCGGGCAGGGTCACGAAATGGCGAACCACCTTGCCCTCGACCAGCAGGGTGATGACCGCCCGCAGGGACGCGCCGGACGGCACCTCATACTCCCCCGCCCGCAGCCGCCGGTCCGCGCCGGTCAGGGCGGTGGCCGCCTTGAACATGTCCGTGGACCGAATCACCCCGGACCACTTCAGGGTCGCGGCGATGGCCGAGACGCCCGAGCCGCTGGGCAGGGTGACGATAGTGCTTTCGCCCACGCGCGAGGCCGGGCCCGGCGCATAGAAGACGCTCCAGCCCCAGACCAGGACCCCGATCAGGAACAGGCTGAAGGTCGCCGAGGCGGTCAGCAGGGCCACCCCCAGTCCACTGCGCGGTTTCGCCGGAGCCCCCGCCCCCTTGCGACGCCAGACCATCTCAGTCGACCTTTCGGAAGATCACGGAGGCATTGGTGCCCCCGAAGCCAAAACTGTTGGACATGGCCACATCGATCGCCATCGGCCGCGCCTTGTGCGGCACCAGATCAATGGCGGTCTCATGCTCCGGATCGTCCAGATTGATCGTCGGCGGAGCGATCTGGTCGCGGATGGCCAGGATGCAGAAGATCGCCTCGATGGCCCCAGCGGCCCCCAGCAGGTGGCCGGTCATGGACTTGGTCGAGGACATGGCAACCTGGCCCGCATGATCGCCCATCAGCCGCTCGACGGCCCGCAGCTCGATCCAGTCGGCCATGGTCGATGTGCCGTGAGCGTTGACGTAGTCGATGTCGGAGACGTCGATCCCCGCCCGCTTCACCGCCGCCTTCATGGCGCGATAGGCCCCGTCGCCGTCCTCGGCCGGGGCGGTGATGTGATAGGCGTCGCCGGACATGCCATAGCCGATCACCTCGGCATAGATTTTGGCCCCGCGAGCCTTGGCGTGCTCATATTCCTCCAGGACCACGATCCCGGCTCCTTCGCCCATGACGAAGCCCGCGTGGTTGCGGTCATAGGGTCGGCTGGCCTTTTCGGGCGTGTCATTGAAGTCGGTGCACAGGGCCTTGCAGGCCAGGAAGCCGGCGATGCCGATCGGCACGATCGAGCTTTCGGCCCCGCCGGCCACCATCACGTCGGCATCGTCCAGGGCGATCATCCGGGCTGCGTCGCCGATGGCGTGGGCGCCAGTGGCACATGCGGTGACGACCGAATGGTTGGGCCCCTTCAGGCCGTGGCGGATCGAGATCTGGCCGCTGGTCAGGTTGATCAGAGATGAGGCGATGAAGAAGGGGCTGACCCGGCGCGGCCCCTGTTCCTTGAGGATTTGAGCGGTATCGGCGATGGGACCCAGGCCCCCGATGCCGGAGCCGACCATGACGCCGGTGCGCTCCTTGTCCTCGTCGCTCTCGGGCTTCCAGCCGGCGTCGGCCAGGGCCTCGTCCGCGGCGGCGATGGCATAGACGATGAAGTCGTCGACCCGTTTGCGGTCCTTGGCCGACATGATCTTTTCGTGATCGAAGACGCCGGGCTCACCGGCCACCCCGCCGCCCCGGCCGTCGACCGAGGGAATCTCGCCCGCGATGGTGCAGCCATAGCCGGTGGTGTCGAAGGCCGTGATCGGACCGATGCCCGACCGTCCCTCGACGATACCCTTCCAGGTGTGGTCGACGCCCCATCCCAGGGGGGTCAGAAGACCAAGGCCGGTGACGACGACGCGGCGCATGCCAGACGCTCCCTCTAGAGACTTGAGAATCCCGAGCTTCGCCGGAAACAATAATGGCCGCCGGGCGAACCCGCTAGGGGCGCGCCACGGCGGCCATCGATGCCGTTGATCGGGCGACGGGCCTTAGCCCGCCAGCTTCTCGTCGATGAACTTCACGGCGTCGCCGACCGTCTGGATGTGCTCGGCGGCGTCGTCCGGGATTTCGATGTCGAATTCTTCTTCGAAGGCCATGACCAGTTCGACGTTGTCGAGCGAGTCAGCGCCCAGATCGTCGATGAAGCTGGCCTTTTCGGTCACCTTCTCGGGGTCGGCGTCCAGATGTTCGATAACGATCTTGCGAACGCGTTCCAGGGTGTCGGACATGGGGTCTCTGCCTTGATGGGGCCGCAGCTGCGGCTGTTGTCTCAAATCCTGCCGTATGACGACGGCGACGGCGGCGCAAGGGTCTAACGAAGACTCAGCACCGTCGGTTGCGATGCCTTTAGCATGATGGAGGCCGCTGGAAATAGCCCGTAGCGATCCGTGATCAAGGTCCCGATCATCGCCGCCGGTTGACCCACCAGACCAGTGCCCCGCCGCCCAGAGCGAGAGGAAGGCCGTAGAACGTCCAGATGATTTGCCCGGTCATGAAGCTGCCCGGCAGGACGTTCAGCCCCTGCAGCACCCAGATCATTCCGACCAGCAGCAGCGGCCCGCTGAGGATGGTGGCGATGATGCGCAGGATTTTCATCAGATCATCGCCATCCCGCCGTTCACGTGCAGCGTCTGGCCCGTCACATAGGCCGCTTCGTCCGAAGACAGATAGACCGCTGCGGCCGCGATCTCGTCGCCGGTGCCCAGACGTCCGGCGGGAATGTTCTTCAGAATGGTCTCGCGCTGCTGGTCGTTCAGCACGTCGGTCATCGGTGAGGCGATGAAGCCCGGCGCGATACAGTTGACGGTGATGCCGCGCGATCCGACCTCCTGGGCCAGCGACTTGGAAAAGCCGATCATGCCGGCCTTGGAGGCAGCATAGTTGGTCTGGCCCGGATTGCCGGTCACGCCGACGACCGAGGTCACGCCGATGATCCGGCCCGAGCGGCGTTTCATCATCCCCTTCATGGCCGCGCGCGACAGGCGGAAATAGCTTTCCAGGTTCACGGTGATGACCGACTGGAAATCCTCGTCCTTCATCCGCATCAACAGACCGTCTTTCGTGATGCCGGCATTGGCGACCAGGATGTCCAGCGGGCTGCCCGCCGCTTCCTCTGCCCGGCCGATCAGGCCGTCGACCGAGGCGGGATCGGACAGGTTGGCGGCGGCGACGAAGGCCCGCTCGCCCAGCTCGCCCGCGATCTCGGCCAGCACGGCCTCACGCGTGCCGGACAGGACGACGGTCGCCCCTTGGGCATGCAGCGCGCGGGCGACAGCGCCGCCGATACCGCCCGTGGCCCCGGTGACGAGGGCGGTCTTGCCGGTGAGATTGAACATATACGGCTCCGAAAGGGGAGTGAGTGGTGACTAGTGATTAGTGATTGGTGGCTAGCGGCTGTTGATCAACGGCTGACGGCGGCCAATGAACGCTCCAACCACTACTCACTCAAAGCGACGACGCGAACGCTTCCAGATCTTCCGGCGTGTTCAGCGCGAAGCCTTGGGCGTCAGGGGCGATGCGTTTGGCCATGCCGGTCAGGACCTTGCCGGAGCCGATCTCGGCGAAGCGTGTGACGCCGCCCTCCCCCGCCATCCACTCCATGCTCTCGCGCCAGCGGACGCGGCCCGTGACCTGTTCGACCAGCAGGCGGCGCAGGACCTCAGCGTCGGTCTCGGGCCGGGCCGTCACATTGGCGACGACGGGCACGGCGGGGACATGGATGGCGGCACCGGCCAGGGCGGCGGCCATCTCGTCCGCCGCTGGCTGCATCAGCGGACAGTGGAAGGGCGCCGAGACGTTCAGCGGGATGGCCCGCGCACCCAGTTCCTTGGCCTTTTCGATCGCGCGGTCGACGGCAGCCTTGTCGCCCGAGATGACGATGTTTCCGGCGTTGTTGTCATTGGCGACGACGCAGACCCCGACCTCGGACCCGGCGGCGGCCGCCGCCTCGGCCAGGGCCAGGTCCGTCTTGGGCCCGATCAGGGAGGCCATGGCACCACGCCCCACCGGCACCGCCCGCTGCATGGCCTGACCGCGCAGTTTCAGCAGCCGCGCCGTGTCGGACAGGCTGATCGCCCCCACCGCACACAGGGCCGAATATTCGCCCAGCGAATGACCGGCGACATAGCCGACGCGGCCCAGATCCAGGCCGAACTGGCTCTGCAGCACCCGCATCGTCGCGACCGACACGGCCATCAGGGCAGGCTGGGCATTCTCGGTCAGGGTCAGCTGATCCTCGGGCCCGTCACGCATCAACTGCGACAGCGACTGGCCCAGCGCCTGGTCCACCTCGGCAAAGACGTCGCGGGCGGCCGGAAAGGCGTCGGCCAGCGCCGCCCCCATGCCGACCGCCTGGCTGCCTTGACCGGGAAAGAGCAATGCGAGGGTCATGATCGTCCGTGATCCGTTGATTTCCGGGTCGGGTTAGGCCGCTTCCCCGCGCGGGGCAAGATCAGGCGGCGGGCACGCAGCCTACTTGCGGTCGTCGCCGATGAAGGCCCCGGCGATCCAGCTGACCACGCCCGTGACGATCGCCGCGCCGATGCCGGGCCACAGGCCGTCGACGACGAAGCCGCCCAGCAACACGGCTGTCAGGCCGATCGTGGCGGCATTCACCACCAGCAGGAACAGGCCCAGGGTGACGACGGTGATCGGAAAGGTGACGATGACCAGGATCGGCCGCACGACGGCATTGATCAGGCCCAGCAGGACGGCCGCCGCCGCCAGGGATGCGCCCGAGGTGAAGTCCACGCCCGGCACCACCTGAGCCGACAGCCACAGACCGAGGGCCGTCACCACGGCCTGAACGATAAATCTCAGCATGGGCGATTCTCCCCCTCCAACGTGCCTCAGCATAGCGCAGGGCCGCCCGGACCTGATAGCCTGACCTCACCAGCAGCGGAGCCCTCCATGAGCCTTCACGGCCCCTATGATCCCGACAACATCTTTGCCCGTATCCTGCGCGGCGACATGCCCAATGTGACGGTGTGGGAAGACGACGAAGTCCTGGCCTTCATGGACGTGTTTCCCCAGTCGGAGGGGCATGTGCTGGTGATTTCAAAGACTGCACAGGCGCGGACTCTGCTGGACATTGCGCCGGAGGCCCTGGCGCGGGTGACTGCCGCCGTCCAGCGCACCGCCCGTGCCGTGGACAAGGCCCTGGCCCCCGACGGCATCAGCGTGATGCAGTTCAACGGCGCGGCGGGCGGGCAGACGGTGTTTCACCTGCATTTCCACGTCATTCCCCGCTGGAAAGACCGCCCGATGAAGGGCCATGGTCACGCCCCGATGGCCGACACCCAAGCCCTGCGCGCCCTCGCCGAACGGATCGCGGCGGCGCTGGACTAGAACGGTCCGCGGAAGATGAACCAGGCCCCGGCGGCGATCAGCATGAAGCCGACGCCGTGGTTCAGGGTCAGCTTCTCGCCCAGCCAGGTGACGGAGAACACCGCGAACACGACCAGGGTAATGACCTCCTGCATCGTCTTCAGCTCGGCGGCGGAATAGACCTGATGGCCCATGCGGTTGGCGGGGACGGCCAGCCAGTATTCGAAGAAGGCGATGCCCCAGCTGATCATCACGACGATCCACAGGGGCTTCTGGTCGAACTTCAGATGGCCGTACCAGGCGAAGGTCATGAAGACGTTCGACAGGGCCAACAGGATGATGGGCGCGATGTAGGACAGGGTCGTGGGCATGCCACCACTGTGCTTGCACTGAACGGATTCCGCCAGCATAAGCCCACCCATGCCGGTTTAGCTCAGTTGGTAGAGCGCCAGTTTTGTAAACTGGATGTCGCGGGTTCGAATCCTGCAACCGGCACCATTCCCCGACCCCGCCCCTGTGACAGATTCATCGCGCAACGCCGCCCGCGACATTGCGTGCCTTGAAACCTCGACAGCCGCCGAATATTGAGACGCGTTCTCATTCGCGGAAAGTGCCTGTTGATGTATCGCTCCCTGTTGCTCGCCTGCTGTGCCCTGGTTCTGGGCAGCCCGGCCCTCGCCCAGGAGCCGGAGGCCACCAATGTCGACGAGATCGTCGTGACCGGGTCGCAGGTAACCCTGACGGCGCCCTATGCCGGGGGCCAGGTGGCGCGCGGCGGACGGGTCGGCCTGTTCGGGGCGCTGAACGTCATGGACACGCCCTTCGCCTCGACCAACTACACCGAGGAACTGGTGCGCAATCAGCAGTCGCGCAGCGTCGGCGATGTGCTGCAGAACGACCCAGCGGTGCGCGTCACCAAGGGGTTCGGCAATTTCCAGGAGCTGTACGTCATCCGGGGCTTCCCGGTGTACTCCGACGACATGACGTACAACGGCCTGTACGGCATCCTGCCGCGCCAGTTCGTGGCCGCCGAGTTCCTGGAGCGGGTCGAGGTCTTTCATGGCGCGACCGCCTTTCTGAACGGTGCGGCGCCCGGCGGCAGCGGCGTCGGCGGGGCCTTCAACCTGACGCCGAAGCGCGCGCCCGATGCGCCGCTGAACCGCCTGACCGCCGGGATCGAGGGCGAGGGCGAACTGTATCTTACCGCCGACATCGCGCGCCGGTTTGGTGCGGCGGGCGACTATGGTCTGAGGGCCAATCTGGCGCATCGCAACGGCGAGGCGGGCGTCGAGGGCGAGGATCGCGAACTGACGGCAGTCGGCCTGGGGCTGGACCGTCGCGGCGAGCGGGCCCGATTCGCGGCGGACATCGGCTATCAGGATCACCGCATCGACGCCCCGCGCCCGACCGTGACCCCGGCGGGGGCCATCCCTGCCCCACCCGCCGCCGACAGCAACTTCGCCCAGCCCTGGACCTTTACCGACGAGCGCCAGCTGTTCGGCGTGGTCCGTGCCGAGTTCGATGTGTCGGACGCGGTCTCGACCTGGGCCGCCTTTGGCGGTCGCAATGGCGAGGAGGCCAATGTCCTGGCCAATCCGACGGCTCAGCCGGACGGCACGCTGAGCGCCTATCGCTTCGACAATGCGCGCGAGGACACGGTCTGGTCCGCCGATGCAGGCATTCGCGCCGACCTGACCACCGGCCCGGTCGGCCATCGCATCGTCGTCTCGGCCAGCCAGGTGCAGTCCAAGTCGCGCAACGCCTATGCCTTTTCCAACTTCGGCGGCTTTGCCAGCGACCTGTATGCGCCGGTGACGGTGGCGCCGCCTGCGGCCAACTTCTTCGTCGGCGGCGACCTGAGCGACCCCAATGTGACCGAGCGGGTCAACAACACCAGTTTTGCGATCGCCGACATGCTGTCGTTCGCGGACGGCCGGTTCCTGGTGACCGTCGGCGCGCGCTATCAGCAGATCGAAACGGCCTCCTACGACTACAACACCGGGGCCGGGCTTTCTTCGTATGAGGGGGATGCCACCACGCCGGTTCTGGCCGTGGTCTATCGCCCCAACGACTGGCTGTCGGTCTATGCCAACTACGCCGAGGCCCTGATCCCCGGCCAGATCGCCCCGGCCGTCAGCGGCGGGGTGCCCGTGGCCAACGCAGGTGAAGCTCTGTCGCCTTTCCGGGGTGAACAGGCCGAGGTCGGGTTCAAATATGACGTCGGCCGGTTCGGCGGCAGTGTCAGCCTGTTCCGCACCAGCCTGCCCAGCGCCTATGTCGAGAACGCCGTCTTTGCCGCCAATGGCGAGCAGCAGAACACCGGGCTGGAGGTCGCCTTCTTCGGCGAGCCCCGCGACGGCCTGCGGGTGCTGGGCGGCTGGACCTGGCTGGATGCCGAGCTGACCCGCACGGCGGGCGGTGCCCTGGACGGCCTGCGTCCGATCGGAACGCCGGAGTTCCAGGCCAATGTGAACGTCGAATGGGACGTGCCCGCCTCCTCTGGACTGACGCTGGAGGGCCGCATCGTCCATACGGGCGAACAGCCCGCCAACGGGGCCAACACCGTCGATCTGGACGCCTGGACCCGCTTCGACGCGGGGCTGCGCTATAGCCGCGACGTGGGGGGCCGCCCGGTCACCCTGCGCGCCCGGGTCGAGAACCTGGCGGACGCGGATCAGTGGGTCGCCGTTGGCGGCTTCCCCGGTGCCAACTATCTGACCCTGGGCGCGCCGCGCACCCTGCGACTGTCGCTGTCGACGGACTTCTAGGCCGGATGAAGCCGTCCACTCTGCGAGCCTGGTCGTGGGTTCATACCTGGTCCAGCCTGGTCTCGACCGTCTTCCTGCTGATGCTGTGCCTGACAGGCCTGCCGCTGGTGTTCAGCCATGAGCTGGACCATCTGCTGCTGGACGAAGCCTGGGCCCCGGCCAATCCGAACGGGCAGCGCCTCAGCCTGGATCAGGTGCTGGAGACAGCCCTGTTGCGCCATCCCGGCGATGTCCCGGCCTTCATGAGCTTCGACGAGGACCGGCCGGTGGTGAACGTCACCAGCCGGGCACCGGACGCCCCGGCGGGCAGTTTCAACTTCCAGCCGATCGACCAGACCAGCGGCGAGGCCGCGCCCCCGGTGGCCGGGCACCCGGTGATGGAGTTCATCCTTCAGCTTCACACCGACATGTTCCTGGGCCTGGGCGGGATGCTCTTCCTGGGGCTGATGGGGTTGTTCCTGGTCGCGGCGGTGGTGTCGGGAGTGGTGCTGTATGCCCCCTTCATGCGGCGGCTGCCGTTCGGCACCGTGCGGGTGGAGAAGGCGGCCCGCACGCGGTGGCTGGACTATCACAACCTGTTGGGCATCGTGACTGTGGCCTGGGTTCTGGTCGTGGGGCTGACGGGGGTGGTCAACACCCTGGCGACGCCGATCCTGGCCTATTGGAAGGATACGGCCCTGCGCGAACTGGTGGCCACGCGGCACGTCCCTGCGACGGTCGGCGAATGGGCATCACTGGACGACGCCGTGGAGCGAGCCAAGGTCGCCCTGCCGGGCAAGACGCTGCAGTTCGTAGCTTTTCCGGGGACCGACTATACGACCGACCATCACTATGCGGTCTTCTTCCACGGTGACACGCCGCTGACCAAGCATCTGACGACGCCAGCCCTGATCGACATCCGGACGGGCGAGTTGGCCGCCGTCGCCCCCGTGCCGTGGTATGTGAAGGCGCTGTCGCTGTCACAGCCGCTGCATTTCGGCGACTATGGCGGGATGGGGTTGAAGATCGTCTGGGCCCTGCTGGACCTGATGACCATCATCATCCTGGGGTCCGGTCTCTATCTGTGGATCGCGCGGCGGCGGAGGCAGGGGCGATGAGGACGCGCCGCCTGGGTCTGGGCACCGTCTTCGCAGTGCCCGCCGTCCTGTTCGTGCTGAGCCTGATCGGCCTGGTCGGGGCCCTGCTGGCAGACGGGGCCTGGGATGGGATCGGAGCCGCCCTGTTGGCGCTGGCGGTTGCGACCGCCATCGGGGCACGACTGCGCGGACCGGGCCGACCGCATCACTAGGATGCATTGCAGCGAACGGGTTCGATTCCGCCAAGCATGGCCGTATAGTCCAGCGAACCCCCTGCCCGAGTGCCTGTCTTGCCCCTGACCAACAAGCTCGGCCACCGGATCGGCGCGCGCGGCGAACGCACCCGCCGCGCCCTGCTGGATGCCGTCCGCACCCTGCTGGAGACCCGGCACCTGGGCGAGATCCGCGTGGCCGACGTAGCCACCGCCGCCGGATTGTCGCCGACAAACTTCTACACCTATTTCAAGACGGTGGCAGAAGCCGTTCTGGCGCTTTGCGACGAGGCGGCCCAGGAGGCGCAGTCGCTGGCCGCCCATATCGACGGTGACTGGTCGTCCGAACGGGCGTTCGGCACGGCACGGGGTCTGATCGTCGATGTGCTGGCCCTGTGGGAGCGGCACGGCCCGGTCCTGCGGATCGAGCACGAACTGGCCGACAAGGGCGATGTCCCCTTTGCCGAAAGCCGAATTCGCCGTCTGCGTAGGTTACATCTGGCGCTGGAGCGCCGCATCGCTCAGGCCCATGCCCAAGGCTATCACCCGGCCGGTCTGAATCCGCGCCTGGCGTCATACGAGACCGCCAGCCTGATCGAATCGGTGGCGGCCGGGTTTCAGCTGATGCGCCGGGCCGATACGGCCGATGCCATACTGGACACCACGGCCCACATCGTCGTGCGCCTGGTGACGGGGCGCTAAAGGCCCAGCGGTCCGTAGAGCCAGGTCAGCCATATCCCGACGGCCAGGAATACGCCGAACGGCAGCCGGTCGGTGCCACTGACCGCTCGGCGCGTGACCAGCCGGGCGAAGACAACGGCAAACCCGGCGGCACAGGCCCACAGCAGCACACTGGGCAGGCCCAGCCAGCCGACCCAGGCCCCGGCCCCGGCGAACAGGATCGGATCACCGCCGCCCAGACCCTGTCTCCCACGCACCCACTTGTAGACAAAGGCCAGCAGCCACAGGGTGGCGAAGCCGACCACAGCGCCGATCAGATGCGTCAGGAGCAGATCGCTCCCGCCCACCACCGCCGCCGCCCCCAGGCCCGCAAGGATCAGGGGCAGGGTCAGGATGTCGGGCAGCCAGAAATGCTCTCTATCGATCAGGGCGATCAGCAGCAATTGCCAGCCCAGCACCGCCGTGACGGCGATCAGCACCAGGTTGCTGTCAGCATGCAGCGCCGCCCAGATGCAGATACCCATGCCAGCCAGTTCGATCAGGGGATAACGGGGAGAGATCCCCGCACCGCAGGCGGCGCAGCGCGCCCTGAGGATTAGCCAGCTGAACACCGGCACCAGATGCCAGGCCTTCAGCGCCGTGCCGCAAGACATGCAGTGCGAGCGGCCCCCCACCACGCCTTCACCCCGGGGCAGGCGCACACTGACCGCGGCGATGAAACTGCCGACGATCAGGCCGAGAAGCCCGGCCATGATGACGATGAAGACAGGCTGGGCCATGGCGCAGGCTTAGCCCGCCGCCACGTCGTCCGTCATCCCCCGCCCATTGCCACCGACACGCGGAACACCACGAAGGCGGCCAGATAGGCCAGGCCGAACATGTAGACGACCATCAGCCACATCCATTTCCAGCCGCCGGTCTCGCGCTTGACCACGCCCAGGGTCGGAGCGCACTGCGGCGCGAAGACATACCAGGCCAGGAAGGCCAGACCCGTGGCCAGCGACCATTGCGCCGACAGGGTGGTAGCCAGGATGCCGGTCGCGCTCTCGGCATCGGCGACGGCATAGACGGTGCCCAGGGCGGCCACGGCCACCTCGCGCGCAGCCATGCCGGGCACCAGGGCGATGACCATCTGCCAGTTGAAGCCGATGGGAGCAAAGATCGGCTCCAGCGCGCGTCCAACCATGCCGGCGAAGCTGTAGTCGATGGCCGGTCCCGTCGCGCCTTCGGGCGGATAGGGGAAGGTGGACAGCACCCAGACCAGCACCATCAGCGGCAGGATGATCTTGCCCGCCCGCACCAGGAAGATGCGTGCCCGCAGCCACAGGTTCATGCCCACCGACTTGACGTCCGGCAGCTTGTAGGCCGGCAGTTCCATCATGAAGGGCTCGACCGCCCCGCGCCAGAAGATGCGCCGGATCACGAAGGACACGGCCAGGGCGCTGACGATCCCCGCGGCATAGAGGCCGAACATCACCAGCCCCTGCAGATTGGCAAAACCCCACACCGTCTCGTTCGGGATGAAGGCGGCGATGATCAGGGTGTAGACGGGAATCCGCGCCGAACAGGTCATCAGCGGGGCGACCATGATGGTGGTCAGGCGATCGCGGCGGTTGTCGATCACCCGCGTCGCCATCACGCCCGGGATGGCGCAGGCAAAGCTGGACAACAGCGGGATGAAGGCCCGGCCATGCAGGCCCGCCCCGCCCATGATCCGGTCCATCAGGAAGGCGGCTCGCGCCATATAGCCGAAGTCTTCCAGCAGGATGATGAAGGCGAACAGGATGACGATCTGGGGCAGGAAGACCAGGACGCTGCCGACCCCGGAAATCAGGCCGTCGACGATCAGGCTCTGCAACAGGCCGTCCGGCACGATGGAGGCGACACCGGCGGCCAGCAGGCCCATGCCCGCCTCGATCCCATCCATCAGCGGCCCGGCCCAGCTGAACACCGCCTGGAACATCACGAAAAGCAGAGCCAGCAGGATCAGAAGGCCGCCGACCGGATGCAGCAGGACGCCGTCGATCCGCCCCGTCAGGGTGTCGGGCCGCTCGGGCGGCCGGACGCAGGCCTTCATGATAAATTCGGCCCGCTTGTGCGCGGCGCGAATGCCGTCGGCATCGGGGGCGGCCCATACACTGTCGGAGCCTGCCAGGTCGCCGGAGTGCACCGCCGCCTCGATGGCCGAGATCAGGTCTTCGATGCCGCGCTTGCGCGTCGCCACCGTCGTCACGATCGGCACGCCCAGTTCGCTCGACAGCCGCTCCAGATCGATCCGCAGCCCCTGCCGCTGGGCGATGTCGTACATGTTCAGGGCCAGGACCATCGGCCGCCCGACCTGTTTCAGTTCCAGGATCAGCCTCAACACCAGCCGCAGGTTGGTGGCATCGGCGACGCACAGGATGACGTCCGGCTCTGGCTCTCCCGCCAGTTGACCCAGGACGGCATCGCGGGTGACTTCTTCATCCGGACTGCGTGCCCGCAGCGAATAGGTGCCGGGCAGGTCCAGCACCGACATCGTCCGGCCGGAGGCGGAGCGGATGATCCCCTCCTTCCGCTCGACCGTCACACCGGCATAGTTGGCGACCTTCTGGTGGGCACCGGTCAGGGCATTGAACAGCGCCGTCTTGCCGCTGTTCGGATTGCCGACCAGGGCGACGCGGGCCGTGCGGACTGCCATGTCCATCAGGCGGCAATCCCGTCCAGACGAACCGTCAGGCTGTCGGCCTCGTGCCGACGCAGGGCCACGCTCATGTCATCGACGCGCAGGGCGATCGGATCGCCGCCGAACAGCCCCTGATGCGTCAGCTCGATCCGCGCGCCTTCGACGAAGCCCAGTTCCAGCAGGCGGCGTTCCAGTTCGGCCTTGTGGTCTTCGTGGTGACAGTGCTCGCCCACCTGCACGATGACGCCGCGATCGCCGACGCGGGCCTGGCTCAGTCGAATTGTATCGGTCATGACGCTCGCTAGTCGCCGCAGGGCGCGGCGCAGGTCTACAGTTGTTGACACTGATTATCAGGAGCGCGCCCGCCGCGTCCAGTGCGACGTGACGCCCCGATCATCGCCATTGCCGTCCGTGTCGGTTTCGCTATCAGGAAACGGACAAGGGGAGCGCCAAATGAAACGCCTGATCGCCATCCTGACCCTGACAACCCTGGCCTCGACCACCGTGGTGGCCTGTGGGTCCGGAGAGCCCGCGGCACCGGCTGCCCCCGCACGCCCCACGCCGACAGAAGCCGAGAAATTGGCCCTGCTGGCCGCCCTGCCCGCTCCCTACAACCAGGGTGACCTGGAGAACGGTCGACGTGCCTTTGCCCGTTGCCGCTCGTGCCACACGATCACTGAGGGCGGATCCAACATGACAGGTCCGAACCTGTATGGCCTGTTCGGGCGGAACGCGGGCACCCACCCCGGCTACAACTACTCCAAGGCGCTCAAGGAAGCTGGCTTCACCTGGGACGCGCAGAAGCTGGACCAGTGGCTGAGCGGCCCGCGCACCTTCCTGCCCGGCAACAAGATGAGCTTTGCCGGACTGCCCGATGCCACCGACCGCCGCGACGTCATCGCCTATCTGAAGGTCGAGACGGGGTTCGCCCCAGAGCAGCCCTAACCCAGCGGCACGGTCTGGCGGTCGCCGGTGGTGGCCTCCTGTGCCTCCCACTCCTCGATCTTGCGGGCGGTGTATTCCGGCGACTTGGTGAAGCGCGCCAGCACGCCATAGATCACCGGCACCACGAACAGCGTCAGCAGGGTCGAGAAGATCGCGCCTGCAAAGATGACCACGCCGATCGTCTGGCGACTGCCCGCGCCCGCGCCCTGCCACAGGACCAACGGCAAGGCCCCGAAGGCGGTGGCGATCGAGGTCATGACGATGGGCCGCAGACGCAGGGTCGAGCTTTCGATGATCGCCTCGCGGATCGACCGGCCCTGGTCGCGCAGCTGGTTGGCGAATTCGACGATCAGAATGCCATTCTTGGCCGCGACACCGATCAGGATGATCAGTCCGATCTGGGAATAGATGTTCAGGCTGGACCCCGCCATCAGCAGGCCAAACAGACCCCCGGCCGCCGCCAGAGGCACGGTCAGCATGATCACCGCCGGAGTGATCCAGCTTTCAAACTGGGCCGCCAGCACCAGGAACACCAGCAGAAGCGCCAGGCCGAAGGCGATGCCCACGGCACTGCCCGCCTCCTGCTGATCCCGGGCGGCGCCGCCCCATTGGGTGGTGGCCACGCCGCTGGGTTGTTTGGCCACCTCGGCCTCCAGGAAGGCGATGGCGTCGGCGATGGTGGTGCCGGGGTTCAGATCGGCGCTGAGCGAGATCGAGCGCTGACGATCCAGCCGGCGCCGATCGGGCGTGTCGCCGCTGGTCTGGGTGGTCACGACCGACGAGAGCGGGATCAGATTGCCTGCGCCCGTGGAAACATAAAGCGCCTCCAGGTCGGCCACGTTGCGCCGGTTGTCCCGCTCGGTTTGCAGGATGACGTCATACTCCTGGCCGCCCTTGATGTAGGTGGTGGCCCGGCGCGATCCGAACATGGTTTCGAGCGTGCGGCCGATTTCCTGTGACGACACGCCCAGGGCCGCCGCCTTTTCCGGATCGACATCGACCAGAAGACGGGGGGCATTGGGTTCGTAGTTCAGGCGGGGGCGCGAGAAGCCCGGATTGTCGAGCGCGGCGGCCAGGATGGGCTGCAGCCAGCGGAAGATGTCGTCATATTCCGACCCCGTGACCACCATCTCGATGGAGTTGGAGTTGCCACCGCCGCGCTGAAAGGCGCCCGGCACCGAGGCATTGACCTGGGCGTCGGTCTGACCGCGCAGTTTGCCGTTCAGTTCCTGGGCGATCTCGTCGGCCGTGCGGTCACGCTCGGCCCAGTCAACCAGGGTCAGGCTGGCATTGCCCGAGTTGAAGCTGCCGCCGCCGAAGCCGGGGGCCGAAACCAGGTAGCTCTCAACCTCGCCACTGGCCTTGTATTCGGCCAGGATGGGCTCCAGGCCCAGCATGATCTTGCGGGTATAGTCGTATCCAGCACCTTCCGGCCCCTGGACCCGGATACCGACCTGACCGCGATCTTCGGCGGGAACCAGTTCGTCCGGCAGGATGGTCATCAGTCCCCAGGCACCGGCTCCAACCAGAACGATCAGGGCCGCCACGCCCCCCACGGCCGCGCGCTTGCCCAGCAGGGCGTTCAGCGACCGGCCATAGGAGGTCTTGACCGCATCCATGCCGCGATCGACCCGCTGGGCCAGCCATCCGTTGCCGGTGGCAGGCCTCAGGATGCGCGACGCCAGCATGGGCGAAAGGCTCAGCGCCAGGAAGGCCGAGAAGGCCACGGCCGCCGCAATCGCCGCCGCCAGTTCGACGAACAGACGGCCGACATAGCCGGGCAGGAACAGCAGGGGCGCGAACACCGCCAGCAGCACGATCGTCGTCGCCACAACGGCGAAGAACACCTGGCGGGCCCCCCGCTCGGCGGCCACCAGGGGCGGCTCTCCGTGATCCAGACGACGCTGGATGTTCTCGGTCACGACGATGGCGTCATCGACCACCAGCCCGATGGCCAGAACCAGGGCCAGCAGGGTCAGCAGGTTCAGCGAGAAGCCGAACGGTGCCAGGACGATGAAGGTCGCCAGCAGACAGATCGGGGCCACGACGGAGGGGATGATCGCGGCCCGCAAGGTGCCCAGAAAGACGAAATTGACCAGGGCCACCAGCGCCATCGAAATGGCCATGGTGATCCAGACCTCGTCGATGGCGTGGCTGGTGAAGACCGAGTTATCGCGGCCGATCTGCAGTTCCGATCCTGGCGGCAGGCTGGGCTTGATCTCTTCCATCATGGCCTTGACGCCGTCGGAGATGGCCAGGTCGTTCGACTGGGCCTGACGGGTAATGGCCAGACCGATCTGGTCCACGCCATTGCCTCGGAACAGGCGTCGATCCTCGGCGGGGCCTTCTTCAATCCGGGCGACGTCGCCCAGGCGCGTGACATAGGCCGTGCCCGACTGAAGGGCTCCGGTCGCGCCGCTGGGGCTGGCCTGCACCGCACTGGCGCTGGTGCCGCCGCTGCCACCCTGCGCGCCCGCAGAGCCTGCCGAACCGATCGGCAACTGGGCAAAGTCCTCGGCCCGGGCATAGGTGCGCGCAACGCGGACGGTATAGTCCTTGTCGGCGGATTCCAGCGCACCGGCGGGCAGCTCGACGTTCTGGCTGGTCAGGGCGTTTTCGACGTCCGACACGGTCAGGCCGCGCGCGCCCAGCGCCGCCGCGTCCAGCCAGATGCGCATGGCATAGCGCTGCTCGCCATAAATCTGCACCTGGGCCACGCCGGGCACGGTGGCCAGGCGGTCGATCAGATACCGGTCGGCATAGTCGGTCAGTTCCAGCCGGTTCAGCGTCGTAGAACGCAGGAACAGGATGATGATGGGCTGGGAATCGCTGTCAGCCTTGGAAACCTCGGGCGGATTGGCCTGGTCAGGCAGGCGTCCGACCACGCGCGAGATCCGGTCGCGCACGTCGTTGGCGGCATCGTCGATGTTGCGATCCAGGGCGAACTCGATGTTCACGCTGGACCGGCCATCGCGGCTGGTGGAGTTGATCCGTTCGATGCCCGGAATGCCGGCGATCTGCTGCTCGATCGGCTCGGTGATCCGGCTTTCGATCACCTCGGCCGAGGCCCCGGCATAGGTGGTGCTGACCGAGACGATCGGCGGATCGACGTCGGGCAGTTCACGCACGGGCGTGGCGAAGAAGGCGGCCAGACCCACCACGCACAGGACGATGGCCGCCACGGCCGCAAAGACGGGGCGCCGGACCGACAGGTCGGACAGCATCATGGGCGGCGACCCGTAGCCGGTGCGCTTGCCTGCCCTTCGACCTGCACGGGCGAGCCGGGCTGGATACGGTTCAGGCCCGATCCCACGATCCGGTCGCCGGGCTCCAGGCCCGACAGGATTTCGACGAAGCCGCCTTCGACCGCACCGGGCTGCACTTCCACGCGCTGAGCGGTCGTGCCCCGCTCGCCGGGCGCAATGCGATAGACGAAGGCCCCTTCGCCTTCATACTGAACAGCCGATTCCGGCACCGCCGGGGCCTGTCGGACGCCTTGCTGGACCGCGACCCGCACCAGCATGCCGGGACGGATACGACCGCCGGGGTTCGGGAACTCCGCCCGCGCCGTAGCCGAGCGGGTCTGTTCGTTGATGCGAGTGTCGATGAGAGCGATACGGCCCGTGAACTGCTGATCGCCATAGGCGTCGGCCGTTGCGATCAGCGGCGTCCCGGACCTGAGGCTGCCCATATACCGCTCAGGCACCGGGAAATCGACACGGATAACGCCGATGTCGTCCAGCGTGGCGATGACAGCCCCCGGATTGACCAGCGTCCCCGCCGTGACCGTCGACAGCCCCAGCACACCGGAGAAGGGTGCCCGGATTACGCGGTCGCCCCGGCGAGCCTGCGCCGCAGCCAGAGAGGCGCGCGCAGTGGCCAGTGCCGTCTCGGCCTGTTCCAGCATGATGCGCGGGGCGATGCCGCGATCGGTCAAGGTCTTGTAGCGGTCGTATTCGCGCTGGGCCTGATCCACATTGGCGCGGGCCTCGATGATCCCGGCGTCTTCTTCTCGCGCCTGCAGTTCGACCAGGGGCGTGCCCGCCGCGACCGTCTGGCCGTCGGTGAACAGGACGCGGGTGATCAGTTCGGACGTCGGCGAAGTGATGTTGACCGATCGGCGGCCGCGCGCGACGCCCAAAACCCGGATCTCGTCCGAGAATGTGCGCGCCCCGACTTCCGCCGCAGATACCGTCTGCCCGCGCCCACCGCCCGGCCCGCCGGGACCGCGTGCGCCCGCCGCCCCTTCGTCCTCGGCAAATGCGATGCGGATAACAGCGGCCACGACCATCAGTCCCAGGAGGACCGCTGCGGCGACGAGGAAGAAATGTCGTTTGATCACGCGGCTCTGGACTCCGGACGGCGAGCGGCCCGGCTAATGCCGTCTCGCGATCGACGCAACTAAAGTCTGTGTAACGGGTACGGTTCCAGATTCCGTCGCGACCAATTGCTGCGCTTAGAACCGCCGCCACACCGCGATCACGGGCCCGGAAGCAACGGGCGTCTCCCGGCCCGCGACGGTTTGCCGCCATCCGCCTTGAACGCTCCAGTCGCCGAAACGCCGCACGAGCGATGCCTCGAGCGACAGCCAGCGCGCGCGGTCATCGTCCGCGACGCCGCCGAACGCCTGGCCCAGAACCATCCAGTCATCACCGAAATGCCCGCCGACGGTGGCGTCGATGCGGGTCTCGTCGGGCAGTCCCTGGCGCATGCGCCGCGCCGCCTGCACATCGACGAAGGTCTGGTCCGGTCCCCATGCGCCACCGACGCCGTCGAAAGAGCGACCCGCCGCGACCCGGACCTCCCAGTCGCGCTCGCCTTCGCCGGGGGCCGCGTATCCGGCGTTGCGACCCTCGCCGCCGTCCGAATAGCCGCCATAGAGTGAGACGGCGGCCCGATCGTCACGCCAGACCTGCCAGGTCAGGCCGACCTCGATCGGCCCGCGACCGTCATAGTCGACGAAGGCGTCCTGACCGCTCTGATACTCTGCCTTGAACTGCACGGTCAGTCGGTCCGTCAGGCCGTATTCGGTAAACAGGGCCAGGACCGCATCGCTGCGCTGGTCCGGAAGGCCGACGCGGCGGCCATCGGGGTCGAACCCGTCGTCGGCGACCATGTATTCGGCTTTCAGGATCGCCTGGCCCTCGCCCTTGGCCCAGGTCCACGGCCCGGCCGTCGCAGGCGCGGCAAGCACAAGCCCCATCAATCCCGCCGCCAGCCCCCCGGCCCGCAGCATCAGACGGCGTAGCCCGGCGATTTTCGATCCAGCATGCGCAGGGCCCCAGGCCAGGCCAGGGCCGAAATGAAGCCGATGCCCCGGCCCTGTTCCTTGGTCTCGGCCTGGGCGGCTTCGGGGGCGATCAGGACATGGTCGCGGCCGCCAGACAGGGCGGCCACCTGTTGGGCGCAGGCCCGCTCAAGAAAGAACATCCCGACCCAGGCCGCCGCCGCCGTCTGGCCCACCGCCAGCGTCCCGTGGTTGCGCAGCAGCATCAGCGGCTTGTCGCCCAGATCCGCGACCAGCCGCTCGCGCTCGTCGTGGTTCAGCGCCAGGCCCTCATAGCCGTGATAGGCGACCTGATGCTGCAGCAGGCAGGCATTCTGGCCGATCGGCAGCAACCCCTCCTGCTGAGCCGCCACGCCGACCCCGGCCACGGTGTGCAGGTGGATGACGAAATGAGCATCCTCGCGCGCGGCATGGATGGCCGAATGGATGGTGAAGCCCGCCGGATTGATGAAGTTCTGGGTTTCCTGAACGACATTCCCCTCCAGATCGACCTTCACCAGGGACGAGGCCGTGATCTCCTCGAAATAGAAGCCGTAGGGGTTGATCAGGAAGTGATGCTCCGGCCCCGGCACTCGGGCGGAAATGTGGGTGAAGATCATGTCGTCCCACCCGTGCAGCGCCACCAGCCGATAGAGGGCGGCCAGGTCGACGCGCGCCTGCCATTCCGCCTCCGACACACGCGATTTCAGGGAGGGTGTGGTGCCGTCGGCCATCGGTCGCTCCGGGTCTCGATACAGGACGAACCCAAGGTCGCGCTCCAGCCTTCGGGCGTCAAGGCGGTCGTGGTTAACGACCCGTTTAGGAGCTTGGCCGCAATATAGAGGGGTAAGACGGTGCGGTGCACCCTCTGACGGAGCCACGTCTTGTCCGCCCTGGCCTATTTCGACCCCAAGCGTACCGCCCCGGCACCGGCATTGGCCGACCTGCTGACGTTGGCTCAAAGCCGCACGCCAGACGATCGACAGCGGCTCCTGCTGGGGATCACCGCCCTGTGCGACGCGCGGCCGCCCAGTGGCGAGTTGTCTCCAGTCCTCGGCGAAATTTTCCTGTTGCTGGCCCGGCAGGCTGAACGCGACGTGCGCCGGATCCTGTCGGAACGCTTGGCGCACGCCGAATGGGCTCCCAGAGCGCTGGTCAATGTGCTGGCTCTTGACGAGATCGAGATCGCCCGGCCCATCATCGCCTCCAGCCCCCTGCTCCAGGATGAGGACCTGCTGGCCATCCTGATCCAGGCCACGATCGAGCATCAGATCGCAGTCGCACGGCGCCCTCGCCTGAGCGGACGAGTCGCCGATGCCATCATCGACCGCGCCGAACCCGCCACGCTAACGGCGCTGGCGTCAAACCGGACGGCCGAAGTCAGCGGCGAGGGCCTGCGCCGGATGGTCGATCACTCGCGCCGCATCGCCGCCCTGCGTGCGCCCCTGACCCGTCACCCCCGCCTCAGCGATATGCAGGCCCGCCAACTGTATCAATGGGTGGGCGCAGCCCTGCGCCAGTCGATCGCAGAGCGTTTCACGATCGACGAACAGGCCCTGCAGGCCGAGATCGACAAGGCCGTCGACGGTGCCTGGCGTGACGCCCAACCGCCAGCCGTCGCGGGCCCCGATCCCGAACGCGAGGAGATGGAACGTCGCCTGATCGACAAGATGCAGGCGGCCGGACAGCTGAAGCCGGGCTTTCTGATCCGGGCCATCCGCGAGTCCCGCCTCAGCCTGTTCGCCCAGGCCATGGCGACCCTGGGCGGCTACAGCCTGGGACAGGTGCGCGAGGCTCTGTCGGCCAAGACGCCCGAAAGTCTCTATTACGCCTGTGCCAGCGTCGGGATCGACAGGGCGGTCTTTCCGGCCCTGCTGGCAGACGTGCGGCGGTTGAACGGCGGGCCGCCCGGCGATGCGGGCGCAGCCGTCTGGCTGCGCGGAGATATTTCGGCCACCTCGGCGGCGCGAGCCTTCCGGGCTCTGGTTACGGCCGACACTGCCGGAACGGTTTGACATCGGGGCGCGGGTCGGGCGACCTGCGCCGGTGACCGCATCTGACACCACACCCCTGCTCGCCTTCGTCGCCAGCGACCGCCCGGAGGCGCGCATCGCGAGGGATCGGCTGGCTGCGCGCTATGATGCCGTTGCCGAGGATCAGGCCGACATCATCGTCGCCCTGGGCGGCGACGGCTTCATGCTGGAGACCCTTCACGCCAATCTGAAGCGGCCTATCCCGGTCTTCGGCATGAACCGGGGTTCCGTGGGCTTTTTGATGAACGACTATGAAGAGGACGGGCTGATTGAGCGGATCACCGGGGCCGATCCGACCGTCATCCATCCGCTGCAGATGGATGCCTGGACCGAGAGCGGTCAAGTGCAGAGCGGCCTGGCCATCAACGAGGTCTCGCTGCTGCGCCAGACCCGCCAGAGCGCCAAGCTGCGCATCAGCGTCGACGACAAAGTCCGGCTCGAGGAACTGAGCTGCGACGGCTGCCTGGTAGCCACACCGGCTGGATCGACCGCCTATAATCTGTCGGCCCATGGACCGATCGTGCCGATGGATGCACGGATACTTGCACTCACGCCAATCAGCGCCTTTCGCCCCCGTCGCTGGCGGGGGGCCCTGCTGCCGCATCAGGCCCGGGTCTGTTTCGAGGTCCTGGAGGCGGACAAACGCCCTGTCAGCGCCACGGCCGACAGTTTCGAGGTTCGCCGAGTGACCCGGGTAGAGGTGCGCGAACGTCGCGACGTCGCCCTGACCATGCTTTTTGACGCGGGGCGCTCGTTCGAGGAGCGGGTTCTGGCCGAGCAGTTCACCGGCTGAGCGCGAACGGGTTCTTAACCGGCGCAGGCGACACTGGCGGCGTTATCGTCAGGAGCGCCCCCGTGAGCAATTCGGCCCAGGTCATCCGCCCGCCCAACACCCTTCGGATGAAGGTCGGGGGCGGCTTTGGTGCCATCGATGCCAAGGCCATCGCCAAGGCCGAGGAAGCTTTGGCCGCTATGTCGTCCCAGTTCGGACAGTGGCTGCAGGACGAGATCGTGAAGATGGATCAGGCCCAGGCCGACATCCGGGCCCAGGGCTATACGACCGCCACGGCCGAGGCCCTTTATTTTAGGGCTCACGACATGAAGGGCCTGGGCACGACCTATCAGTATCCGCTGGTCACCCGCCTGGCCGCATCGCTGTGCCGGATGATGGACGATCCGGAAAAGCGTATGCGCGCGCCGATGCTGTTGGTGGACGCCCATATCGATGCCATCCGGGCCGTCGTCCGTGATGGCATCCAGACCGACGAACACCCGACAGGACGCGTGCTGGCCGAAACCCTTGAAGCCCGCGTCGCAGAAGATCAGGGCTGAAGACGGGTCTCAAGGCGGAGGAGCCTCCCTGTCGAGCCTAAATGCATCGGGTTCGATCGGCATTCATTGGCCGATCACCGTCATTCCGGGGCGCTCGCAGAGTGAACCCGGAACCCAGGAGTGCACGTCAAGCGCAAGAGCACATTCAGGGGATTGTGTCAGGCCCCTGGGTTCCGGGTTCCTGGCTTCGCCAGGCCCCGGAATGACGGATCAGTGGTGAATCGTCTTCCCACGGCCCGCACCTCATCCCAATGAGCGAAGTGGCAGAGGGTACGATCCTCAGATCAAGTCCGAGGATAACGGTTCAAGTCCGTCACGCTGCCGCGCTGACCTGCGGTCGAACCGGCATCGGCTCCTGATCCAACCGTTCCATCAGATAGGCCAGATCTTCGCGCGACGCGTTCGGGCGCTGCGTCAGGAATCGCTCCAGCATGGTCTGGCGGAAGGCCTCGCCGGAGGTATCGGCTCCTTCGGCCTGCAGGGCGCGCCAGGTATCGACCCCGGCGCGGAAGGCGTGGAACAGGCGGGGCGGCAGACCGGCCCGGTCATAGATGGCCTTAAGTCCCAGAGGCCCGGCATCGTGCACCATCAGCCAGGCCCGCTGATGCGGCGTGCTGGCCAGTTCCGCCAGTCCATGCTCGAACAGCGCCATCTGCCCGCGCGCCAGCGCCCGCAGCATCAGCGATGCCGTCAGGGCCTTTCGCGTATGGAGGTTGGCCACGAAGCGCGGCAGGTCGGCACTGGACGCCGCCTGATCGACCAGGTCGACAGTCGCCCGCTCGCGCGCGAACTGGGCCAGTCGGATCGCCGTTTCCGGCGCGATCGCATGGCGGGTGACCAGATGTTCGCGCACCGCATCGCCCGCCAGGGCAACGAGCCGCTCGGTGATGCTGAGCGGCAGAACCTGACGATAGGCAAGCGCCGTCACCACCTCGCCCGCATCGCCGAAGCGGTCGACCGCTCGCGCCATGGCCCGTTCGGACACATCGGCATTGTCGTTGGAGGCCAGGGTCCGGACGGCTTCCTTGCAGGCGACCTCGGCTACGGCTTCGGCGACGTCGCGCGACACCCGCGTCCGTCCAGCAATGGCAACCTGGCGCACGGCGGATCCGGCGCGCACGATCTCGATCAGGTCCTCGTCGTCGAAGGCCGGCGAAAACCCGATGATGGGCAGGGCCACACTGTCGACGTCCGCCGCCAGCTGCCGGGCGACGTCGCGCGGAATCAGATCCGAGGCCTTTAGCGTCACCGCCATGGAGCGCCGGACCAATTCGGCCGCATCATGGGCCAGCATGCGCAGAATCTTCTGGGCCGCCGCGCGGTCCTGCTCGGACAGTTCGGCCTTGTCCATGTTGCGGCACAGCTTGTGGGCAGCTGCAGCGCGATCGTCATCGTCGGTCGCCTTGATCAGGCGGCGGATGTCGACGTCGGTCAGGCTTGCGCGAAAGGCCGTCATGGCAGGGGCTCTCAAGGATGTCGCGACGCGGATAGACCGAGTCTCGCCGAACAGGCTGCGCCCTGCGTGCTTAACGCCAGTTTACCATCGCCGCGATGGACGGTTCGATCAGGCCGCTTTCGACGGCGGGGGTCCGAAGGCCCCGCCGAAGCCACCGCCCACTCCGCTCATGCCGCCGTCGCCATCCTGACCCAGCAACAGGGCCAGCAGGCTCTGATCCTGCTTCAGCCGGTCCAGCCGGGCCGCCAGCATCCGGTCCTGGTCGCTGAGCACCGGCATGGAAGGGGAGGTGGATAGAGAGGCCGGCGCGCCCTCTCCGGCCGATCGTTTCAGATTGGCGTGCACCTCGGTCACCGTTGCCGGACGACCGTCGCGATAGAAGATGGACCGGTTCGCCGCCGCCGCCTGAGGAAACAGGGCCGCCGCACTGGCGCCCGGTCGCGTCGTCATCGCCTCCATCAGGGTCGCGGCCCCCGCCGGCCCCAGGAAATGGGCGGCATAGAGGTCTCCCGCATCGGGCTCACGTCCTGTGCGCCCCCGCAGATAGGCTGCGTTCGAAGCCGTCAGTTCCGCCGCCATGGTCGAGGCGGCCTGCGGGTCGAACCTCAGATCCAGCACGACATTGCGGGCCGATCCCTCGACCCGCCAGCGCCCGTCCGACCCCTTGAAGATCAGGTCGGCATACTGACCGTAGCCATGCTTGGCCCCATGCGCCTTGAGCGTGCCCAGCCAGGTCTGTTCGATGAACTGGAACAGCCCCGCCGCCGAGGAGGTCCGCGCTTGGGCCGCCGGGTTCATAGCGCTTTCCCGGCGCGCGGTCCGCATCAGGAAGTCGAAATCCACGCCGGTGGCGATCGAGGCGCGATGGATCGCTGCCTCCACACCACCGCCCGAGGGAATCGCCGAGATCGCCATGATCAGCGAGGCTGGGCGATCATGGTTAATCAAACCTTACTTTTCGCCTGCGGCGGTTCGCCCAAAACTTGCCGCAACCGGCGCGCTCAACTCTGTTCAGGGACGCTTGCGTGGGGGCGCATCGGACTGGGAGTGGACGGCCATGATGATCAAGACGGCGGGAGGACCCGGCGCGGTCAGCCCCTTTGACTATGGCGAACGGAAGACCCGACTGCCCCGCGCGACCTGGGTGGCAATCGGTGTGGTGGGGCTGGCCCATGTGGCCGCCGGGGCGCTGCTCTATTACCAGCGGTTCGAAATGCCCCCGGCAGAGATCGTGCCCGACCCCCCGGCAATGCAGATCGACATGATCCCGCGCGTTGTGCCGCCGCCGCCCGTTACGGCCGAGCCCCAGCCCCCCGCCCCGACGCCCGTATTCAACGAGACGCCCGCGCCGATCCAGCCGACCGAGGTTCTGGTGGTGCCGCGCAACGACGATCCGGTGGACACCCGGCCGGGGCCGGTCATCAACCTGACCCAGCCGGTTCGCGATGCCGAGCCAACCGGTACCGGCACCGTGCCTGCAGAGCCGGTCGCCAACCCGGTCATCAGCCAGCCGGACTGGGTCCGTCGCCCCAGCGCGGCCCAGTTGGAGCGCGCCTATCCCGATCGCGCCATGCAGGCCGGCATTGGCGGGACGGCGACCCTGCAATGCGTGGTTCAGGGTGACGGCTCGGTCGGATCGTGCGCGGTCACGGGCGAGACGCCGAACGGCTATGGCTTTGGCCGGGCGGCATCCAGCCTCTCGCGGCATTTCCGCATGAGCCCCCGCACCGTCGATGGCCGTGCGGTCTCGGGCTCACGCGTCAATGTGACGATCCGCTTCGCGCCTCCGGTGGAGGAGTAGCCATCTGGGACGGTCGAGATGCGGCCTCGACCGTCCCTTTCCTTCCCCTATCGTCTGGGCAGGACAGCCTTGCCGCCGAACACGACATGCTGGCGCATTGTATCGCTGAATAGACCGTACAACATGGGCAGGTCCGGCTGGCTGGCCTGGTCCAGGGCCGCGCGGTGCTCGGGTGACAAGACCAGATCGACCGCCCCGATGTTGTCGTGCAGCTGGCTGACCCGGCTGACGCCGATCAGCAGGGTGTCGACGCACGGTCGGTTGAGGACCCAGGACAGAGCGACCTTGGCGGGGGCTTCGCCGATCTCGCTCGCCACCGTCTTCAGGGCCTCGACGATGCGCCAGTTGCGATCGGTGAACAGGCTGTCGCCGAACGGATTGGCACCGTCCAGGCGACCGTCGTCTTCGGACCTGGCCTGGCCTGCGGTTCCGGCCTCGTTGGGCAGTCCGCCTTGCCGCGAGGGGGCCGCCTCGACGGTCGCACGGTCATACTTTCCAGTCAGCAGGCCATAGGCCAGGGGACTCCACGGCATCAGGCTGAGCCCCGTATCGGCGGCCAAGGGCAGATGCTCGGCTTCCAGTTCGCGGCTGACCAGGGAATAGAAATACTGCAGGGCGATCGGGCCCGGCTGGCCCCGCGCGGCAGCCAGAGTCACGATCCGCGCCACATACCAGGCGGGGGTGTTGGACAGGCCCCAGTAGCGAATCCGCCCGGAGCGGACCAGGTTCGACATGGTCTCCAGCAGTTCTTCGGGCGGGGTCAGACCGTCCCAGATATGGATCCAGTACAGGTCGATGTAGTCGGTTCGCAGACGACGCAGCGAGCCTTCCAGTGCGGCATGGATGGCCTTGGCACCATTGCCCCCGGCGTGCGGTCCCTGTCCCGCCGCAAAGCCGGACTTGGTGGCCAGGACCAGCCGGTCCCTCAACCCCCGGTCCTGGATCATGGACCCCAGCATCTCCTCGCCGCGCCCGGCCGCATAGACATCGGCGGTGTCGATCAGATTGCCGCCGGCCTCCACATAGGCGTCGAACACCGCCTCGGCCTCGGGCTTCTCCATACCCCAGCGGCCGACGCCAAAGGTCATGGTGCCCAGGGCCAGGGGACTGACGGCCAGGCCGGATCGGCCCAAGGGGCGATAGGTGTCGAGAGACATGTGGTTTTCCATAGTGAACGCTATCGAACGCAGTCGCCTGATTGCCAGGGCGAGTCAAGGATTGTATATCAGTCGCTATGAAATCTGCTTCGCCCGACACCGGAACCCGTCGCGGCCGTCCCCGGTCGTTCGATCGCGATGCGGCGCTGGAGACCGCCATGCACCTGTTCTGGCGTCATGGGTACGAGGCGACCTCGATCGCCGATCTGACGCGGGCCATGGCGATCACTCCGCCCAGTCTCTATGCGGCCTTCGGCGACAAGCGTCGCCTGTTCCACGAGGCGGTCGAACGCTATCTGGGGGGCAGCGACACCGTGGCCGAGACCATCCGCCGGGCCCCGACGGCACGACAGGCCACCGAAGACCTTCTGACCATCGCCGCCATCGGCGATACGGGCGAGACCACGCCGCCGGGCTGTCTGCTGGCCAGTTCGCTGGTCAGCGGTTCGGTCGAGGCCGAGGCCGTGCGTCTGGATCTGGCCGCCATCCGGCGCGGCATCGAAACGGCCCTTCGCGACCGCATCGACCGCGACATCGCCGTGGGTCTGCTGCCGTCAGATACGGACAGCCTGGGTCTGGCGGGGCATGTGTTCGCGGTGGTTCAGGGCATGTCGACCCTGGCCAAGGACGGTGCAGATCGAGACCGGCTGATGCGGATCGTCCGATCGACGCTGGCCGCCTGGCCCGGGGATCAGGCCTGGCAGGTTCCCGTCACCCAGCAATGACGTCCAGAACGGCCTGGGCCGCCAGGTCCGAGGGGTTCGGCCCACCGCGTCCCATCAGGTCCAGCGCCGCAGTCTGTCGTGCCGCCTGATCCTGGCGTAGATCGCGATTGGCCAGCAACCGTCCGACGGCGGCGGCGAACCGTTCGGGCGTGGCGTCGGCCTGGATCAGTTCGCGTGCGATTTCCTCATCGGCGGCAGTGTTGAACAGGGTCGCGAACTTGCCGGTGAAGAAAGGCCGCATGATCGCATAGCTGAGCGGATCGAACCGGTAGCCGATGACCATGGGGGCCCCCGCCAGGGCCAGTTCGGTCGAGACCGTGCCACTGGTCGCCATGGCCACGGTCGCGGCCTTCATGGCGTCGTACTTCTCCGCCTCCTGGACCAGCTGGACGCGGAACGGCCAGGTCGCGACGCGGGCGGTGACATCCTCGGCCACCGTCCCCGCCACCACGACCGCGACGTTCAGGGCCGGATCGGCCGCCTTCAGCCGGGCCACCGCTCCTTCGTAAACAGGCGTCATCCGCGCGATCTCGGACGGGCGACTGCCCGGCAGGACCAGCAACAGCGGAGCATCCGGCGCAATCGCGTGACGCGCGCGGAACCGGGCGCCGTCCGCGCCAGCCATGTCCACATGCAGGGCCTGCGATCCCACCACCGTCGTCGGCAGACCAGCCCGTTCGAAGAAGGGCGCATCGAAATGATAGAGCGCCAAGAGGTGATCCACCGCCGAGGCCAGGGTCTTTGCCCGGCCCGGGCGCGAGGCCCAGACCTGGGGTCCGACGTATTTGATCAGCTTGATGTCCGGCATTTCGGCGCGGATCGCCTGGGCCACGCGGATGGTGAAGCCCCAGCTGTCGATCAGGACGACGGCATCGGGACGCTCGCGCCGGACCAAGGCGACCGTCTCTGCCACCCGCGCCTTGACCCGGCCATAGGCCCGCAGGCCGTCAATCCAGCCGAAAATGGACAGGTCCGCGATGTCGAACGGACTGACGATGCCCTCATCCGCCATCCGCGGTCCGCCCACGCCGACAAAAGCGATATCGGGCTGGCGGGCCCGCAGGGCGCGCGCCAGACCGGCCCCCAGGGCATCGCCCGACGCCTCGGCCGCGACCAGCATGATCTTCAGTCCGGTCATCCGCCCTCGCCCCAGACATAGAGGCCGAGGCGGTCGGCGGTGGCGATCACGGCGAGCCGGTCGATCACGATCACCCGCCCGGCAATGCCACCGATACCCGCCAGCCCGGCGGCGGCGGCCAGTTCGACGGTGCGGGTGCCGATCACCGGCATGTCGACCCGGAGATCCTGGATCGGCTTCGGCGCCTTGCCCAGCGCACCCTTTCGAGCGGCCTCCGAACCCCTGAGATCGGCTGGCAGGCCTGCGACCCGCATCAGCATGGCGTCAGTGCCCTCCTGGGCCTCGACCGCCAGCACCAGTCCGTCACAGACCACTGCCCCCTGGCCGATATCCAGTTCGCCGGACTTTTCGGCGACATGCAGCGCCTTCTTCAGGTCGCCGAGGTGCGACTGCGATGGCACGACGGCCCCAAGCGCACCGGCGGGCAGGGTCTCGCCGCCCAGGATGTCGTCGGCCCCCAGGACGGCATAGCCCTCGCCCTCGAAGATCGACAGGATCTTGCGCAGCAGGGCGTCGTCCCCCTTGGCCGCCGCCGCCACGATCCCGGGCAGCAGGGTCGCGCCCTTGAAATCGGGTTTCAGCGTCTTGAAATCGGGCCGGTTGACCGTGCCTGCGAAACAGACGGCCTCGCATCCCGCCTTCTTCAGGGCCGACAGGGTCCGGCCGATCTCGGCCATGCCCGCGTCGATGCCGGGATAGCGGGCCAGGTGGGGATCGGCGAACCCGGCCAGACGCACCACAAACACCGGCCGCCCCTCCGCCTCGCACCGCGCCGCCACAGACACGGGCAGAGCCCCGCCGCCGGCGATCAGGCCCAATTTGGAGGACGGTGTCATTCGCTGGGCAGGCACAGCGGACGCTTGGCCCCCGCCCGAATGAAGGCCACGATCTCCATGATCTCGGGCAGATCGGCATAGGTGGCCTCGACCGTGTCCAGTCGATCGGCAAAGACGCCCTGCCCTTCGAACAGGTCGCGGAACGCAGCCAGCAAGCGACGCACTGCGTCCTTGCCATAGCCCTTGCGCTTCAACCCGATCAGGTTGAGGCCGTGAAGCTGGGCGTGATTGCCCCAGGCCGAGCCATAGGGAATGACGTCGCGCGTGACGGCAGCCAGCCCGCCGACGATTGCCCCCTGGCCGACTCGTCCGTTCTGATGAACCGCACACAGTCCGCCCAGGAAAACCTTGTCGCCGACCTGGGCGTGCCCGCCCAGCGTCGCCTGGTTGGCCATGACCACATGGTCACCCACCACCGCATCGTGCCCGACGTGCGCTCCGGTCATGAATAGGCCGTTTGAGCCGACCCGTGTGACGCCGCTGCCCTGGGGCGTTCCGCGGTTGAAGGTGCAATGCTCGCGGATCGAGTTGTCCGAGCCGATTTCGAGGCGGACCGGCTCACCCCTGTAGCCATTGTGCTGCGGATCGCCGCCGAGCACGGCGAAGGGGTGGATGATCGTCCGCTCGCCGACCGTGGTGTCCTGCTGGATAACGACATGGCTGACCAGATGCACCCCGGCGGCCAAGGTCACGCCAGGCCCGACCGTGGACCAGGGGCCGACCACCACATCCTCGGCCAGCTTGGCCGAGGCATCGACAATGGCCGTGGGATGGATATGGCTCATGCGGCGACCGGCTGGGCCACGGTGACGACCATGGCCATGAACTCGGCCTCGGCCGCCAGCTTGTCGTCGATATAGGTCTCGCCCTTGAACTTGTAGGCGTCGCCCCGTGCGCGGGTCACCACGACCTTCATCTTCAGCTGGTCGCCGGGACGGGCTGGCTTGCGGAAACGGACGCCGTCAATCGACATGAACATGATGACCTTGCCCTCGACCGCCACGTCCATGGTCTTGGACATCAGAAGGGCCCCGGTCTGGGCCATGGCTTCGACGATCATCACGCCCGGCATGACCGGGTCAATGGGGAAGTGGCCGGGGAAATAGGGTTCGTTGTGGCTGACGTTCTTGATGCCGGTGATGGAGGTGCCGGCCACGAAGTCCTCGGCCTTGTCCACCAGAAGGAAGGGATAGCGGTGCGGCAATCGGCGCATCACCTCGGCGTAGTCGATCTTGCCGTCGTCACTCATACTGGGCCTCGTCTCGCGACTGCCTACCCGGCGCGCGTCTTTCCTGACGCCTGTTTGGCGAGCCAGATCGCTTCGCGCAAGGATTGTCGCAGGGGTTTGGCCGGATAGCCCGACCAGGTTTCGCCCGCCGGAACATCGGCCAGAACGCCCGCGCCACCCGCGATGCGGGCTCCGTCGCCGATGGTCAGGTGATCGCCGATGCCCGCCTTGCCGCCGAACATGACGTTGTCGCCCACCGTCACCGAGCCCGAAATTCCGGTGTGCGCTGCCAGCAGACCGTTACGCCCGATGACGCAGTTGTGGGCAATCATGACCAGATTATCGATCTTGGTGTTCTCGCCGATGACGGTATCGGCATAGGCACCGCGGTCGATGCAGCTGTTCGCCCCGACCGTGACGCCATCCTGGATGATGACCCGGCCCAGCTGGGGCACATCGACCGGTCCGAGGGAAGAGGGCGCGGCACCGAAGCCCGCCTCACCGATTCGCGCCCCAGCCATGATCTTCACCCGATCGCCGATCAGGGCGAAGCCGATGCTGACGTTTGGGCCGACGGCGCAGTCACGTCCGATCTGGACACCAGGGCCGATGACGGTATTGGCCCCGATCCGCGTGCCCGAACCGATACGAGCCCCGACGCCCACGACAACGCCGGGCTCCAGCACGACCGTGTCGTCCTCGGCCGCCTCCCTAGAGAGGGTCTGGTCCAGGCGAACGGGACGATGCAACAGGCCAGATACCTTGGCCCAGGTGGCCTGTGGCTCACGCGTGGCCAGGACAGCGGCACCGTCCGGCGCAGCCTCCACCGATCCGGGATGCACGATCACACATCCGGCCTGAGTCGCCGAAAGCAGTGACGCCAGCTTCCGATCCGACAGGAAGGTGGCCGCCCGTGGTCCAGCTGTGGCCAAGGGCGCGACGGTCGCGATGACTGTATCGCCGCCCCTTACCACCTCCGCCCCGGTCCGCGCGGAGAGTTCGGCGACCGTCAGCGGTGCCAGAGTCTCGAAAAAGCGCGGATCGGGCACGGAGCGCTTGGACCTATTGCGCCTGCTGCTGATCGACCGGCACCTGCAGTCGGTTGAAGCTCAGCGACGGCAGGGCGACGTTCAGGCGTTCGATCACCGTCGGGGTGATGTCCATGGCCGGGTTCATCAAATAGACCGACTCGCGGTCCAGCAGAAGGCCGCAACCGCGCTCCTGATAGACGGCCACGATGATCGGATCGACGGCGCTGGCGATGGCGCGGCGCTGGACATCAAGCGTGTAGCGCAGCTCGTTCTGGCGGGTTTGTTCCAGCTGCTGGGCTTCGCGGATGCGCTGCTCGACAGCCTGGCTGCGGCTTTGCAGCTCGGCCGGCGGGATCGAGGCCTGACCCTGTTGCAGGGCGGTGATCTCGGTTTCGATGGACTGAGCATAGGGAGCCAGCTCGCCAGCCACTTCCTGCGACAGCGCATTCATGCGCGTGGAAACCGACTGGCCAACGGTCGACTGGGCCAAAGTCTGAGCTCCGTAATAGACGCAGACGCCCGGGATGGCGGGGCCATAGTTGGCGGGAGCCTGGGCTTGGGCCAGGGCGGAGGACGCCATAACGGTGGCCAGGGCGAACACGCCGGTTGCGAGCAGTTTCATCATAAGCCTCTGTGCGGACAGGAACGCGCCGCGGTTTAGAACTGGGTGGAGGTCGAGAAGCGGAAGGTCTCGGTCTTGTCGAACTCTTCTTCGGCCAGGATCTGGCTGATGTCGAAGCGGATCGGACCCATAGGCGAGCGCCAGTGGATGCTGATGCCCGCCGAGGCACGCAGCGACAGCTCATCGGCGATCGTCGCATCGGGCAAGCCCGCATTGGTCAGGGTATAGCGGTCGTCGAGCAGACCCAGGGTGCCGATATCGATGAACAGCGAGGTGCGAATGCCATATTCTTCCGGCAGGCGGTTCGGCAGGGTCAGTTCCAGCGTGCCGATGGCGTAGAAATTGCCGCCCAGGGCATCGGTCGTCGTCAAGTCGCGAGGCCCCATACCCGCCGTCTCGAAGCCACGGAAGCTGTTGCCGCCCTTGAAGAAGCGGTCGTTGATGCGGATCGGGTCGCCGTTCCAGCCCGTAACATAGCCAGTGGAAGCCTGGGCGGTGACCACCCACTCGGGCGTGATGCCCCAATAGGCAGAGACGTCGGCCTCGGTCTTCACATAGTTCACGTCGCCGCCGATGCCAGCGAAGTCCTGGCGCAGCGATCCGGTCCAGCCGCGGGTCGGACGAACGGGATCGTTTCGGCGATCTACCAGCAGGGTGTAGCCCGCTGACGAGTTGAGGAAGGACCCGACCTGATCGCACAGGGCGTTGGAGCCGGAGCCAAAGCTTTCGCAATAGCCGTCGGGAACGATGATCTCGTCCGACTTGATGAAGTAGCGCGTGCTCAGCAGCGTGTAGCCGTTCAGCGGATAGGAAAGCCGCAGGCCCGCACCGGTCGAGCGATAGTCGTAGGACGAATATTCGCTGAGGTCATAGCGGCTGTGGAAGACGTCGAAGCCCGCTCGCAGATCGCGGCCCAGGAATTTCGGTTCGGTGAAACGGAAATCGACCTGTTGGCGCAGCGAGCCCCACTCGACGCGCGCCACCACGTTCTGGCCGCGCCCGCGGAAGTTCCGCTCGGAAATGCCCAGGTTGATCACGAAGGAATCGACCGAGCTGAAGCCCGCGCCCACCGAAAGCTCACCGGTGGGCTGTTCCTGGACGGTGACGTTGACGACCGATCGGTCAGGCGCCGATCCGCGCGTTTCCTCGATCGTGACGTCCTTGAAGAACCCCAGGGCCCGCAGGTTGTTGCGTGAGCGCTCCACCAGGGTTCGGTTAAAGGCGTCGCCTTCGGTCAGCATCAATTCGCGGCGGATGACCGGATCCACGGTGCGCGTATTGCCGATGACATTGATGCGATCGACATAGACGCGCTGGCCCTCACGGATGTTGAAGGTGACGTCCACCGTGTCGGTGTCCGGGTTGGCCGAATAGGTCGGGTTGATCTCGACGAAGGCATAGCCGGCCGAGCCGGCCGCATAGGTCAGGGCATCGACCGCCTGTTCAATCTTGTCGCTTTCGTACAGGTCGCCCGTCTTGATCGGCAGCAGCAGCTTGAGGAAGTCCGCGTTCAGCCGGTCGTTCTCGGTGACCACCTGAACATCACCGAAATTGTAGCGATCGCCCTCGTCAACCGTGATGGTGATCCCGAAGGCCGCATCATCCGGGGACAGTTCGGCGATCGAGGACACGACGCGGAAATCGTAATAGCCGCGGTTGGTATAGAATTTCCGCAGCTGCTCACGGTCGTAGTCCAGCCGGTTCGGGTCGTAGTTGTCGTTGGAGGTGAACAGCTTCCACCAGCTCGAGGTCTCGGTGACCATGACTTCGCGCAGTTCGCCATCCGAAAAGGCCGTATTGCCCAGGAAGGTGATGGCCCGCACGCCCGTCTCTGGGCCCTCGTCGATCTCGAACACCACGTCGACGCGGTTTTGGTCCAGTTGCACGATCTGGGGCGTGACGGTCGCCGAAATGCGGCCCGACAGACGGTACAGTTCGACGATCTTGCCCACGTCGTCCTGAACCCGCGCGCGGGTGTAGATGCCGCGCGGGCTGATGGTGACTTCTTCGCGCAGCTTGTCCTCGGTCAGCGCGCTGTTCCCCTCGAACACCACCTGATTGATGATCGGGTTCTCGACGATCTGCACGATCAGGTCGCCGTTCGGCTGCACGCCGATCTGGACGTCGGCGAACAGATTGGTTCGCGTCAGAGTGCGGACGGCGACGTCCAGCACGACCGGGTCCACCACATTGCCCGGCTGGATCGGCAGATAGGACAGCACGGTGGTCTGGTCGATGCGCTGGTTGCCCTGCACCAGGATGCGGTTGACCACGACGCGCTCGTCCTCCTGGACGGGGGCGGCCTGTTGCGGAGCTTGCTGGGTCTGGATGGCCGGGGCCGGGGGCGCGGCAGCGCTGGGCGGGGTCTGAGCCCAGGCGGGCGCGGCAAGGCCGGCGGCGGCGATCAGGGCCAGGACGCTGGAGCGTCCGGCCAGCCGGAAGGAGAGCAGGTCGGTCTGGATCATACGATAAACCATCGGGGGCTGGCGCTGGCTCATGAGGCGAGCCCGCCGAGGAATTTGAACACGTTCAGTTTCTGCAGGTCGTTCCAGGTCGCGAACAACATCAAACCCGCCAGCAAAGCAAGACCGACCCGGTATCCTGCCTCTTGAACAGCAGCCGCTACGGGCTTCTTCGCCACAGCTTCATAGGCGAAAAAGACCAGGTGACCCCCGTCCAGAACAGGAATGGGCAACAGGTTTAGAAAGCCAATTCCGATCGAAAGTATGGCGGCAAAGCTGGTAAGGGTCAGAAGCAGGTTCAACGCCATATATCCGGGATCAGGGTTGGCATTGACGGCTGCGTCCGTCAGCGCCCCGGACGCCTTGGCGATACCCAGCGGGCCGCTTAGTTGATCACCGCTCTCACGGCCTGTCAGGATACGACCCAGATAGGTCGTGGTTGTGCCCAGCACGTCGCCGACCTGCATCACCCCCTGCCCCACCGCCTCGATCGGATTGTAGCGGATCTGGCGCACGTCGGCGGGGCTGGAGGCCAGGCCGAGGCCGACCCGGCCGATCCGCACATTGCCTGCGATGGGATCCTCGATCTGCGTGCGCTGAGGCACGGCCACAAGTTCTACAGGCTTCCCGGCGCGTTCCACGACGAAACGGACCGGCGTGTTGCTGCTCAGCGACACGACGCGGATCACATGCTGACTGTCCTTGGCCGGACGCCCGTTCACCTCAGTAATCAGGTCGCCAGGGCGGAACCCGGCGACCGCTGCCGCAGACCCTGCCTCGACCGATCCCACCCGGGGCGGAATGACCTGTGAGCCGATGGCGCTGAACAGAACCGTAAAGATCAGGATCGCCAGGATGAAGTTGGCCACCGGCCCTGCCGCTACGATCAGAGCGCGCTGCCATACCGGCTTGAAGTGGAAGTAGTCCTTGACCGCGTCCGACCCATGCTCTGCCTCGACGCGCGACCGCAACTCGGCCAGTCCGGCCTGATCCGGGACGCTGGAGGCATCCAGGTCGCCGGCGAATTTGACGTATCCGCCCAGTGGCAGCCAGGCCAGTCGCCATTCGGTGCCGTGGCGATCCCGGCGGCTGACGATGGTTTTGCCGAAACCGATCGAGAACTGGTCGATCTTGGTCCCGAAGGCACGCGCGACGCCGAAGTGACCCAGTTCGTGGATGGTGACGATGACCGTCAGCACCAACAGAAACGGCACGATGTAGATCAGGACCTGGCCCAGGATGTTCAGCATGCCGACTTTCTAGTCTCCCCGCCCTCAGGCCGCTTTGGCGAACCGCTCGACGACGCCTTGCGCGATCCGGCGGGCCTGCGCGTCCACGGCCAGGGCCGCGTCGCAGGCGTCTCCGATGTCGCAGGCCATCCCCGATGCCGTCGCCACATCCAGCGTGTCGGCGATGACTGCGGCAATATTGAGAAAGGCCAGCCGACGGTCAAGAAAAGCCAGCGCCGCGACCTCATTGGCCGCATTGAACACCGCTGGTGCCGCGCCGCCAGCAATCAAGGCCTCGCGGGCCAGCCTCAGAGCCGGGAAGCGCTCGATGTCCGGGGCTTCGAAGGTCAACCGGCCCAGTGCCGCCAGATCCAGCCGGGGCGCCGGCCAGGCCAGCCGGTCGGGCCAGGCCAGGGCACAGGCGATCGGCGTCTTCATGTCCGGCGGCCCCATCTGGGCCAGTGTCGAGCCGTCGACGTACTCCACCAGGCTGTGGATGATCGATTCGGGATGGACGACGACGTCGATGCGATGGGCCGGCATGTCGAACAGATAGGCCGCCTCGATCGTCTCCAGCCCCTTGTTGGCCATGGTCGCGCTGTCGACCGAAATCTTGGCCCCCATGCTCCAGTTGGGATGGGCCACCGCCCGCTCCGGAGTCACGCCTCGCAGTTGCTCCAGCGGAGTCTGGCGGAAGGGTCCGCCCGAGGCGGTCAGGACCAGCCGGGCAACCTGCTCGGGGGATTCGGCCGGGAACACCTGAAAGATCGCCGAATGCTCGGAATCCACCGGGATCAGCTGCCCGCCGCCGCGCCGCACCCGCTCGATCAGGGCGGGGCCGCAACAGACCAAACTCTCCTTGTTGGCCAGGGCCAGGGTCGCGCCAGTGCGCGCCGCCGCCCAGGCCGATTTCAGGCCCGCTGCCCCGACGATTGCCGCCATGATCCAGTCTGCGGGCCGGGTCGCCGCCTCCACAATCGCCGCCTCGCCAGCCGCGGCCTCGACCCCGGTGCCCGCCAGGGCCTGGCGCAGTTCGTCCAGCCGCGCCGGATCGGCCGTGACGGCGATGCGTGGCCGCCAGCGCCGGGCCTGTTCGGCGAGGCGTGCGATATTGGCCCCACCGGTCAGGGCCTCGACCTCGAAATCCCCGCTGCCAGCCGTCTGGGCCTGATCCATCAGGTCCAGGGTCGAGCAGCCCACCGATCCGGTGGACCCCAGGACGGTGACGCGACGACGGATCACGCCGCCGGCTCCAGCATCAGCACCACCAGACGACCCAGCGCCATCACCACGACCGCAAACATCAGGCCATCGACCCGGTCCAGCAGTCCGCCGTGGCCGGGAATCAGGGTCCCGGCATCCTTGACCCCGAACCGCCGTTTCAGCGCCGATTCCCACAGGTCCCCCGCCATGGTCGCCGCCGCGCCCGCAAGGCCCAGCACCGCGCCCCAGGCTGGATGAGGCAAATCAAGGTTGAACATGAGGGCGATCAGCCCGCCCGCGATCATCCCGCCGATCAGCCCGCCGATGAAGCCGGACCAGGTCTTGTTGGGCGAGTATCGTGGCCACAGCTTGGGCCCGCCCATGACACTGCCGGTCAGATAGGCCATCACGTCCGAGGTCCAGGTCACGAAGAAGACCAGCATGATCCAGTTCAGGCCGATGACCGAATGGTCGTCACGCAGCCAGATCATCAGGATAGCGGGCCAGCCCAGATAGAGCACGCCATAGGCGGCATCGATGCCTTCCTGCCCGAGGCGCTTGGCGAACAGGGCCGCCGCCCAGCCGCCGAATACCAGCACGATCAGGCCAACCGACATGAAACCCATGTGCACCGGCACGGCCGCCGCCATAAGCACCAGGGCCACGGCACCCGCAATCGGCCAGGGCCGGACGGGCGCGCTCATCACCGCCCACTCCCGCGCCAGCAGCAGGCAGGCCCCCACGATCAGCGCCAGGAACCACAGACCACCCGCCCAGGTCGCCAACACCGCCGCCGGGGCCAGGACGGCGGCCGAGGCCACTCTGATGCCGATGTCGCGGACGCTGACGGCCATCAGGTTCCAGCCCCGACAGCCTTGGACGCGGCAGGATTGCGCCCCCCGAACCGCCGGTCGCGGTTGTGATACTGGGCCACGGCATCGCCCAGAGCCTCGGCACCATAGTCGGGCCAAAGCACGTCCTGGAACACGAACTCCGCATAGGCCGCTTCCCACAGCAGGAAGTTCGACAGCCGCTGCTCGCCCGAAGTCCGCACGATCAGGTCAACGGGCGGACCGCCCGCACTGGACAGGCCCAGTGCAAAGGCCTCCTCGGTCAAGGGACCGGCGGCCTCACCCCGCGCCACCTTGTCGGCCCAGGCCCGGGCCGCGTCCACGATGTCGGCCCGTCCGCCATAGTTGAAGGCGACCTGCAGCAGAAAGCGATCATTGCCCGCCGTGCTGGCCTCGGCCTTGTCCACGATGGCGGCGATGTCGGTCGGCAGGCCGGCCCGGCGGCCCAGGATGCGGATTCGAACGCCTTCCTTCTTCAGGCGATCCAGATCGCTGCCGACATAGGCGCGCACCAGGCCCATCAGGTCCGAGACCTCTTCGGCCGGTCGCTGCCAGTTCTCGGTGGAAAAGCCGAACACGGTCAGGCAGCGGATGCCGAACCGGGGGGCCGCCTGCACCGTGCGCTTCAGGGCCTGGACCCCTTCGCGGTGGCCCATGGCGCGCGGCAGTCCGCGCCGCTCGGCCCAGCGGCCATTGCCGTCCATGATGATGGCGACGTGATGCGGCCCCTTTCGGGGCTGACCGTCCTCGAAGGATGTCGCGGCGGTCTGCACCGTCATGTCAGCCAGGCTCCCGGGTCAGACGCACCCGTCAAACCTGCATGATCTCAACTTCCTTGACCTTCAAGGCTTCGTCGATTCGTTTGATGGCCGCGTCGGTGTCCTTCTGGACTTCCGTCTCCATCTTTTTCTGTTCGTCCTGGCTGATCTCGCCCGCCTTTTCGGCCTTCTTCAGCTCCTCATTGGCGTCGCGGCGCACATTGCGGACGGCGATCTTCTGCTGCTCGGCATACTTGCCGGCCAGCTTGGCCAGTTCCTTGCGGCGCTCCTCGGTCAGGGGCGGCACGGGAATACGCAGGGTCTGGCCGTCGACGATCGGATTGAGGCCCAGACCGGCTGCGCGGATTGCCTTCTCCACCGGCCCGACCATCCCCTTGTCCCAGACGCTGACCGATATCATGCGCGGTTCCGGCACGCTGATGGCGGCCACCGCGTTCAGCGGCGATGCCGAACCATAGGCCTCGACCCGCACGGGCTCCAGCAGGCCGGCATTGGCCCGGCCGGTCCGCAGGCCGTTGAACTCTTCCTTCAGGGCGGCGACGGACTTGTCCATCCGGTCACGGACGGCGTTCAGGTCGGGCTTGGCCATGGTCGTTTCTCCGGTCTTCTTGTCTTGATCGTTCGTCAGGCGGCGTTGCTGATGACGGTGAACACGCCGTCGCCCGTCAGGGTCCGTCGCAGCGAATTATCTTCGCGGATCGAGAAGACCACGATCGGGATGTCGGAATCACGCATCAGGGCGATGGCCGAGGCGTCCATGACCTTCAGGTCCTTGGCCAGCACATCGTGATAGGTCAGCGTCTCGTACCGCGTGGCGGACTTGTCCTTCTTGGGATCGGCCGTATAGACGCCGTCCACGCTGGTGCCTTTCAGCAAGGCATCACAGCCCATTTCGGCTGCACGCAGCGCGGCCCCGGAATCGGTCGTGAAGAAGGGGGCACCGACGCCAGCGGCAAAGATCACGACCCGACCTTTTTCCAGGTGTCTGAGTGCACGACGACGCACATAGGGCTCGGCCACGGCATTCATGGTCAGAGCGCTCTGGACCCGCGTCTGAACGCCGATCTTTTCAAGCGCCGCCTGCATGGCCAGGGCGTTCATCACCGTGGCCAGCATGCCCATATAGTCGGCCGTGGCGCGTTCCATGTCGCCCGCTGCCTTGGACAGGCCGCGAAAGATGTTGCCGCCGCCGATGACCAAGCAGATTTCCACGCCCTCGCGCGCGACCTGGGCCACGGCCTGGGCCACAGTGGCCACGGTCTTCTGGTCGATGCCGTAAGCCTGATCCCCCATCAGAACCTCGCCCGAGACCTTCAGCAGCACCCGCTTGTAGCGGAACTCGGGATTGGCGTCGGGCATGGGAAATCGGTCCGTGTCGGGATTCGGCTGCTTCTTATAGACGAAGGGCGCGCCGGGCTTCAAAGCCCAACGCGCCCCCTGATGACCTAATCGGTCGATCCGGCCTTAGTTGCCGCCCATCATCGAGGCGACTTCCGAGGCGAAGTCCGGTCCTTCGACCTTCTCCACGCCTTCGCCCAGGGCCAGGCGGACGAAGCCGGCTAGGTGCAGACCCGGCGCGCCCAGTTCCTTGCCCGTGTCGGCGACCAGCTGTTCGATGGTCACGTCCGGGTTCATGACGAACGGCTGCTTGGTCAGCACCACGTCCTTCTGGAATTTGGCGATCTGGCCCGAGACGATCTTGTCGATCATGTTCTCGGGACGGCCTTCTTCCTTGGCCTTTTCGGTCAGGACCTGACGTTCCTTCTCGATCGCGGCCGGGTCCAGATCGTCGGTGTTCAGCGACAGCGGCGCGGTCGCAGCGACGTGCATGGCGATCTTGCGGCCCAGCTCGCGCAGCGCCGTCTTGTCGCCACCGCCGTGCAGGGCGACCAGAACGCCGATGCGGCCCAGGCCCGGTGCCACGGCATTGTGGACATAGCTGGCCACCACGCCCTCATCGACCGACAGGCGGGCGGCGCGGCGCAGCTGCATGTTTTCGCCGATGGTGGCGATCATGCTGGTCACTTCGTCCTGGACCGTCTTGCCGGCTTCCAGTTCGGCACCGTGCAGGCCCTCGATCGTGGCGTGGTCCAGGCCCAGCTGGGCGAAGGACTTGGCGGCGTTCTGGAACAGCTCGTTGCGGGCGACGAAGTCGGTTTCGGAGTTGAATTCGATCGCGGCACCGATCTCGCCGGCGCCGACTTCCTTGGACGCTACCGCGACCAGGCCTTCGGCCGCGACGCGGTCAGCCTTCTTGGCGGCCTTGGACAAGCCTTTGGCACGCAGCCAGTCGATGGCCGCATTGATGTCGCCGTCGGTCTCTTGCAGGGCCTTCTTGCAGTCCATCATGCCGACGCCAGACTTGGCGCGCAGTTCCATGACGAGGGCGGCAGTAATCTCGGCCATTGTATAACTCCTTGGTCTTCGTATGCGGGAACGGCCGGGGAGTTACCCCGGCCGTATGTCAGTTTCACCGTCGATGAAAGCGCGCTGGCTTAGACCGCGGCCTTCTCGGTTTCGACGGCGTCGTTGGCTTCCGACGTGGCGGCCTGGGCGGCTTCGTCGGCGACGTCGGGTTCAGCAGCCGCTTCCAGTTCGGCAGCGACGCCTTCAGTTCCGGCCGGGGCAGCCTCGGCCGGGGCCGGGGCAGAGGCTTCACGCAGCATCGGCTCGACCGGGGCTTCCGAAGCACCCAGGTCGATGCCCGAGGCCGACTGGCCAGCGGCCAGGCCGTCCAGGACGGCGTCGGCGATCAGGTCGCAATAGGTCTGGATGGCGCGCGCGGCGTCGTCATTGCCCGGGATCGGATAGGTGATGCCGTCCGGGTCGCAGTTGGTGTCCAGGATGGCGATGACCGGGATGTTCAGCTTGCGGGCTTCCTGGATGGCGATCGCTTCCTTGTTGGTGTCGATCACGAACATGATGTCGGGCAGGCCGCCCATGTCCTTGATGCCGCCCAGCGACAGCTCCAGCTTGTCCTTCTCGCGCTGCAGGTTCAGCAGCTCCTTCTTGACCCGGCCTTCGCCGCCGGTTTCCAGCACGCCTTCCAGTTCACGCAGGCGCGCGATGGAGCCCGAGACGGTCTTCCAGTTGGTCAGGGTGCCGCCCAGCCAGCGGTTGTTCATGTAGTACTGGGCCGAGCGCTTGGCCGCGGCCGCGATCGGCTCGGACGCCTGACGTTTGGTGCCCACGAACAGGACCCGGCCGCCCTTGGCCGCCACGTCACGCACGGCGACCAGCGCCTGGTGCATCAGCGGGATCGACTGCGACAGGTCGATGATGTGGATGTTCGAGCGCGAGCCGAAGATGTAGCGATCCATCTTCGGGTTCCACCGGTGCGTCTGGTGGCCGAAGTGCGCGCCGGCTTCGAGCAGGGTACGCATGGAGAATTCAGGCAGAGCCATGATGTCAGTCCTTTTTCCGATTGATCCGCCGCAGGCGCTGTAAAGGTTCGTCCGAACCCTCGGAACGGCCCGACCCGGGATGTCTCCCCAGATCACGCCACGCCTGCGTGTGAAGTGGGCGGGCATATAGGCGGCATGGCATCGGAAGGCAAGCGGGCTATGCTATCGAACAGTTTCGCAGGGGTCGGAGCGTCGCCATGAGTGCCATTGGCGTTTTATTCTTTAGTTTTTTTGTCGTGCTCGGCCAGGATCCCGGGCCGATCCCGCAGGTCGATCCCGACGTTGTAATGGCGCGCGCCGAACTTGCAGCGGCGCACAATATGACCGACGCAACCCTCTTCGAGTCAATGAGCAGTTATGCCGCCGACATAAGAGAGAAGATTATTGCATTTGAGGGCCTGAGCGAAGTCGAACTTGAAGCAATACTTGCCGCTTTCGATGCCAGCGTTCCCGGTTTTATACGTGATATTCAGTCCGCTGCGGCCCACGGTATCGCCGACGAGCTCAGCTATGTCGAGCTGCTATACCCCTCGACGATATCGACCGACCGGTGGGATATAATCTCAGACAACTTTGAATATCAGGTGACCACTATTGCCGTAGAGCAATTCAAATCGATCATCCATATCGGCTGCACTGCTCAGGAATTCCCGTCTGATGGGTGCCTGCGCCTTATCCGCAACCTAGCATCCGCTCTGCGACAACACGGCCTAGATTAAAGACTTGTCGAGAACGGGATCAAGCATCCTCCAGAAGCACCACGCCCGGTGCCGTTTTCAGGGCGCCGCGCACCGAGGCATCCAGGCGGTAGCGGCCCGGCAGGCGGATTTCGACCTCGCTGCGGTTTTCCAGTGCGGCGATCAGGCTGACCTCGCCCCCCGCCTTGCCCGCCTCGGCACGTGACCGGTCCAGCCGGGCCCGCAGCGCCTGGGCATCGGCCATCCGGCCCGACACATGGACCCGCAGGCCCACGCTCGCATCGTCGATGACCGTGTCCATCGGCTTGGCCTCGTCGCCGAAGAACCGGACCTCTCCGTCCGAACATTTGGCCCGGATCTTCAGCATCACCGCCGCCCCGGCCTCCAGCACCTCACGGTACTGACGCAGCTGTTCGGGCGGAAACAGGCATTCGAACTCGCCGGTCGGGTCCGAGAAGGTGACGAAGGCGAATTTCTCGCCGGTCCGAGCGCTGGCCCGCTCCTGCTTGCGGCGCACCACTCCGGCCATGATGAAGGCCTCGTGCCCGGCCTCGGCCAGAGGTGTCGCCTCGGCCACGAAGGTCACGCGCTTGCGCTTCAGGGTCGAGGTCAGGTCTTCCAGCGGATGGCCTGACAGATAGAAGCCGACCGCCGCCAGTTCCGGGTCAAGACGGTCGGGCCCAGCCCAGGGCTCGACGCTGGCCAACCTCGGCCTCGCTGCCCCCACCTGATCGGCACCGAACAGGCTGACTTGAGATGAGGCCCGTTCGGCCGCCACGCTCTGGGCATAGGCCATCAGAGTGTCCGCCTGGTCCACCAGTTGGCGCCGGTTCGGATGGATGGTGTCGAACGCCCCGGCCTTGGCCAGGCCTTCCAGCGCCCGCTTGTTGACGCTGCGTGGATCGACCCGTTCCAGGAAGTCGAAGATATCGGTGAACCGCCCGCCGGCATCGCGGACCTCGACCACATGTCGCATCGCCTCCAGCCCGACGTTGCGGATGGCCCCCAGGGCATAGAGGACTGCCCCCTCCTCGCCGTCGTAGGAGACGTCGAAGTCGGCCGAGGACCGGTTGATGTCGGGGGCCCGCACCGGCACGCCGAACCGGCGCGCATCCTGATAGAAGACCGCCAGCTTGTCGGTGTTCGACAGATCCAGCGACATCGAGGCAGCAAAGAATTCCACCGGATGATTGGCCTTCAGCCAGCCGGTCTGGAAGCTGATCAGCGCATAGGCCGCCGCGTGCGACTTGTTGAAACCATAGCCCGCGAACTTGGCCACCAGTTCGAAGATGGACTCTGCCTTGGCCTCGGCCACGCCCTTCTCGGCGGCACCGGCAGCAAAGCGAACCTTCTGCTGGGCCATTTCCTCGGGCTTCTTCTTACCCATGGCGCGGCGGAGCAGGTCGGCCTCGCCCAGGCTGTAGCCGGCCAGGATCTGGGCGATCTTCATCACCTGCTCCTGATAGATGATGACGCCATAGGTCTCCTGCAGCACCTCGGTCAGGGTGGGGTGCAGGTAATCGACCTCGGCCCGGCCGAATTTCCGGTCGATATAGGTGTCGATCATCTCCATCGGTCCGGGCCGATAGAGGGAGATCAGCGCGGTGATTTCCTCGATGGAGCCGCAGCGCATCTTGCGCAGGGTGTCGCGCATGCCCTGGCTTTCCAGCTGGAACACCCCGACCGTCTGACCGGAGGCCATCAGCTCATAGGTGCGCCCATCATCCAGCGGCAGGCCGTTCCAGTCGGGTGCCGCCCCGCGTCGTTCCAGATAGGCCCGCGCCCGGTCCAGGACCGTCAGGGTCTTCAGGCCCAGGAAGTCGAACTTTACCAGCCCCGCCGCCTCGACCCACTTCATGTTGAACTGGGTGGCCGGAATGTCGGATCGAGGGTCCTTGTACAGCGGAGCCAACTCGACCAGGGGACGGTCACCGATCACGATGCCGGCGGCGTGGGTCGAGGCGTTGCGATACAGCCCCTCGAGCTCCAGTGCCGTGTCCAGCAGCGATGCGACCGACGCCTCCGCCGCGCGCGCCTCCTTCAGCCGGGGCTCGATCTCGATCGCCTGGGCCAGGGTGGTGGGATTGGCCGGATTGTTCGGGATCATCTTGGCCAGGCGGTCCACCTGGCCCAGCGGCATCTGCAACACCCGGCCCACGTCGCGCAGCACCGCGCGCGCCTGCAGGGTGCCGAAGGTGATGATCTGGGCCACCCGATCGTCGCCGTAGCGCTGCTGCACATAGGCGATCACCTCTTCGCGCCGCTCCTGACAGAAGTCGATGTCGAAGTCGGGCATGGAAACCCGCTCGGGATTCAGAAACCGCTCGAACAGCAGGCCGAACCGCAAGGGATCCAGATCGGTGATGGTCAGGGCCCAGGCGACGAGGGACCCGGCCCCCGAACCCCGACCCGGCCCGACTGGAATGCCGTGCCCCTTGGCCCATTTGATGAAGTCCGACACGATCAGGAAATAGCCGGGGAACCCCATCTGCTGGATGATGGACACCTCCCATTCCAGCCGGGTCCAATAGTCGGCCTCCGGAGCAGCCGGGGTCACCTGGGACAGGCGGACTTTCAGTCCCTCACGCGCCTGATGGGCCAGTTCGTCCGGCTCGGTCCGCCCTGCCCCCGCCTCGAACCGGGGCAGAATCGGCGCACGGGTCTGGACCACGAACGCACAGCGCCGGGCGATGTCGATGGTGTTGTCACAGGCCTCGGGCAGATCAGCGAACAGCGCGCGCATGGCCGCCGGCGGCTTGAACCAGTGCTGGTCGGTGACCCGGCGCCGGTCGTCCTGGCCCATGAAGGCCCCGTCTGCGATGCACAGCAGCGCCTCGTGCGATCGCCCCTGCGCCTGTTTGGCGAAATGCACGTCGTTCGTCGCCACCAGGGGCACGTCCTGGGCATAGGCCCATTCGACCAGACCCCGTTCGGCCACGGCCTCGCCGGGCAGTCCGTGGCGCTGCAGTTCGACATAGAAGCGATCGCCGAACGCGCGCGACATCTCGGCCAGGGCTGCATGCGCCTCACCGCCCTTGCCTTGAACGAACAGGGGATCGACCGGCCCGTCCGGACCACCGGACAGCAGGATCAGCCCCTCGGCGCGGGCGACAACCTGATCCCAGGCCACGCCCGGCTCGCCAGTCTCGTCCGCAGCCATATAGGCCGCCGAGGACAGGGCACACAGGTTCAGCCAACCGATCTCGCTCTGGACGATCAGGACGACGGTCGGGACCCGGCCCCAGCGGGCGGCGATGCGACCACCCAGACCCGTCACCGGCAGGGTGCAGGCCATGATCGGCTGGACCCCGGCGTCGCGGGCGCTTTCGGCGAATTCCAGCGCCCCGCACAGATTGGCTCGGTCCGCCACCGCCGCCGCCGGCATGCCCGCGTCCGCAGCCAGCCGCCCGATCTTGCTGGCCTTGATCGCGCCTTCGAGCAGGGAATAGGCCGAACGCACGCGCAGATGCACAAAGCCCCCGGCGTCGCCATACCTGCTGTCCGCGCGCGTCACCAAGGCCATTGCTCCCGTTCGGCGGCACGATCCCGATCGGCCGCCATGCGCCCGAGCCTAACGCGTCCGACGAGTCTCTACACGGGCGAGGCCCCAGAAACGCGTGGACAACTTGGCCTCAGCCCGCAGGCGTCATCAAGGCAACCTGCCAGACCACCCAGACGAAACCGCTGCACGACGCCAGCGACAACCCATCCCGAACCCAACGCGCCATGATCGTGACCTCCAGAAACGTGTTCCTGATCTGTTCTATGTTGCGGCTTTGTTCCCGTCAATAGCGCTTTGAGATCACCGGCCGAGACCTCTATCCTGAGGGCCGCACGCCCCCTGACACCCGCCCCATGGCGACTGGCGCTGCGACAGGAGCCCGGCCATGGCCAAGGGACAGGTCCGAAGCAACAAGGAAACCCGCAAGCCCAAGGCGGAGAAGCCCAAACCGGCCCTCTCGGTTGGCACCTCGCCCTTCACCCAACCGCCGGGCAAGAAATAGCCGCAGGGCCGTCGCACGAACGCGGGTCGTCGTCTGAAGGCCTGCCATCCACAGACCCGGCGCTTTGCTCCACCATCCTCATGCCCCGGGTTGGAAACCTCGGCCATACACCTGATATGCAGGCGTATGACGACCCGCCCCGGCGCAACCGATCAGCTGCGACTGCCGCTCCAGGCCGACCTGCCTGCGGGGGCGGACGGCTTCGTCGTCTCCGACTGCAATCGTGCGGCAGTGCAGGCGCTGGCTGACTGGCCCAATCTGATCGGCGGAGTCATGGCCCTTTGTGGCCCGGCCGGATGTGGCAAGAGCAGACTGGCCCGGATCTGGGCAGAGCGAACCGGGGCGATGCCGCTAGACGGCGTCGAGGCGGCCCTTGCCGATCCACTGGAGCTTGAGGGCCGGTGCGTGCTGCTGGACCGCGCCCAGGATGCGGACGACGAGACCCTGTTCCACCTGATCAACCTGTCTCTGTCAGGCGGTGGGGCCCTGCTGCTCGTTTCGCGCGGGGTGCCCAAGAGCTGGAGCGCGGCCCTGCCCGATCTGCGGTCTCGCCTCGATGCGATTGTGACAACGGCGATGGAGGCTCCGGATGAGGCTGTGCTGGCTGCCATCCTGACGGCCAGGTTCGCGGAACGCGGCATCGCGCCCCCTGCCGAGGTGATCGACTATCTGGTCTATCGGATCGACCGGTCTGCCGAGGCGGCACAGGCGGCGGTCGCTGCGCTGGACGCCCTGCACCGCCCGGTCACGCGTGCCCTGGCTCGGCAGGTGATCGAGGCAAACAACGAAATGTTCGACTGACCACGGTTGCAGGCGTCACGGGGACACGCCAGAACCGGTCCATGAGCGATACGGCCCGGATCAGTGACAAGACCACCGGCGACGAGGTTCCCTCCTCTCGCGCGCCGCAACTGCATCTGTCCGAAGAGGCGATGGCCTCGCCGGACCGGTTCTTCAATCGTGAACTGTCCTGGTTGGCCTTCAACGCGCGTGTGCTGGAGGAGGCGGCCAACCCTGCCCACCCCCTGCTGGAGCGGCTGCGCTTCCTGTCGATCTCGGCCAATAACCTGGACGAGTTCTTCATGACCCGCGTGGCGGGACTGAAGGGTCAGGTGCGCGAACGCGTCCGCGTCGTCTCGCCCGACGGCCTGACCCCGGCCGAGGCGCTGGAAAAGGTCAATGAGGCGGCCGGCACACTGATGGCCGAACAGCAGATGCGCTGGGGCCAACTTCGCAAGGAACTGACCGCCGCCGGGATCGAGGTCATTCACTCGGCCAAGATCACCAAGACCGAGCGTGACCGGTTGGAACCGGAGTTCCTGAATCACCTTTTTGCCGTCCTGACGCCGCTGGCCATCGATCCGGCCCACCCCTTTCCCTTCCTGCCCAACCTGGGATTTTCGCTGGCGCTAAAGCTGCGCCGCCGCAGCGACAACCGCGTCCTCTATGCCCTGGTGCCGGTGCCGACCCAGGTTCGGCGCTTCTGGGAACTGCCCAAGGACGGGCGATCGTCCAAGGATCGTCGCCGGTTCGTCACGCTGGAAAGCCTGCTGCTGCTGTTTATCGACCACCTGTTTCCTGGGTGCGAGGTGCTGGAAAAGGGCGTGCTGCGCCTGATCCGAGACAGCGACATCGAGGTCGAAGAAGAGGCCGAGGATCTAGTCCTGGAATATGAGGAGGCGTTGAAGCAGCGCCGCCTGGGCGAGGTGGTGCGCATCAAGATCGAGGCCTCGATGCCCGAGGACCTGCGCGCCTTCATCGTCGGCGAACTGGAAGCCGCCCCCCAGGACGTGGTCCTGGTCCAGGGCATGCTGGGTCTGGCGCAGCTGTCCGAGCTGATCCCGCCCGGCCATCCCGATCTGAAATTCCCCGGCTATGAGCCCCGCTATCCCGAACGGGTCCGCGACCAGGGCGGCGACGTCTTTGCGGCGGTGCGCGAAAAGGACATTTTGATCCACCATCCGTTCGAGAGCTTCGACGTGGTGGTGCAGTTCCTGCGCCAGGCGGCCCGCGACCCGAACGTTATCGCCATCAAGCAAACCCTGTACCGGACCTCAAAGGACAGCCCCATCGTCGCCGCCCTGATCGAGGCGGCCGAGAACGGCAAGAACGTCGTCGCCCTGGTCGAGATCAAGGCCCGTTTCGACGAGGAGGCCAACCTGCGCTGGGCGCGGGCCATGGAGCGGGCCGGCGTCCACGTCGTCTTCGGCTTCGTCGAATACAAGACCCACGCCAAGCTCAGCGTCGTCGTCCGGCGCGAAGGAGAGGGGCTGAAGACCTACTGCCATTTCGGCACCGGCAACTATCACCCCGTCACGGCCAAGGTTTACACCGACCTCAGTCTGTTCAGCAGCGACCCGGCCCTGGGGCGCGATGCCGGCCGGGTGTTCAACTACATCACCGGCTATGCGCCGCCGGACGAGTTGGAGGCCCTGGTCGTCTCGCCGCTGAACATGAAGGCGACCATCATCGGTCTGATCGGCAAGGAGATGTCGGCGGCCGCCCAGGGCAAGGCGGCGGCGATCTGGGTCAAGCTGAACGCCCTGGTGGACCCTGAGATCATCGACGCGCTGTACCGGGCCAGTCAGTGGGGCGTCCGTATCGAACTGGTGGTGCGGGGCATCTGCTGTCTGCGTCCCGGAGTGCCGGGCCTGTCGGAGAACATCCGGGTCAAGTCGATCGTCGGCCGGTTCCTGGAACACAGCCGGATCATCTGTTTTGCCAATGGCCATGACCTGCCCCACGACAAGGCCAAGGTGTTCATCTCTTCAGCCGACTGGATGCCGCGCAATCTGGACAGACGTGTCGAGCTGATGACCCCCGTGCTGAACGCCACTGTCCACGACCAGATCCTGGACCAGATCATGGTCGCAAACCTTCTGGACGACACCCAGAGCTGGGTGCTGGAATCCGACGGCAGCTATCACCGGGTCGAGCCGATCGATCCCCAGCGCCCCTTCTCGGCCCACCATTATTTCATGACCAATCCCAGCCTGTCGGGTCGTGGCCGCAAGGTGAAGACCCTGCCCCGGGCCCTGCGCTATCACCGGCCCAAGGCGTGAACGCCCTGGCAGCGGCCCCGCGCGAAATCGCGGTCATCGACATCGGGTCCAACTCGGTGCGGATGGTCCTGTATCGGCTGGAAGGCCGTGCCGTCTGGACCGTCTTCAACGAAAAGGTGCTGGCGGGTCTTGGCCGGGACCTGCGCCAGACCGGCCGCCTGTCGCCCGAGGGGCTGGATGCCGCCCTGACGGCACTGAAACGCTTTTCGGCCGTGCTGGAGGGCGTTCGCCCGGAACGCACCTTCGTGGCGGCCACAGCGGCGGTGCGAGAGGCCGAGGACGGCCGTGCCTTCTGCGATCTGGTTGCCGCCGAGACCGGGCTGATCGTCCGCGTTCTCAGCGGCGAGGACGAGGCCCGCTATTCGGCGCAGGGCGTCCTGGCCGGATCGCCGGACGCGGAGGGCGTCTCGGCCGACATGGGCGGCACCAGCATGGAGCTGACGCGCATAGGCAAGCGCAGGGTCGAGGCGGGCCTGACCCTGGCGCTTGGCCCGTTTGCCCTGCTCGATCCCAAAGGGTTCGATATCGATCGCCTGCGCCAGACCGTGGCAGAGCGTCTGAAGCCGGTACCCGACACCTATTGCGCCGCGTCCCTGCATGCCGTGGGCGGGGCTTGGCGCAGCCTGGCGCAGTTGCACATGTCCCTGTCCGACTATCCGCTGAAGATTGTCCATCAGTATGCGATGAGCGCCGCCGACGCGGGCGACGTCGCTCGGTTCGTGGCCCGGCAGTCCAAGGTCTCGCTGGAAAAGATGCCCGGCGTGTCACGCAAACGCGCCGAGACCCTGCCCTCCGCCGCCATCGTGCTGGAAGGGCTGATCGAGCGTCTGGGCCTGAAGCAGGTGGTCTTTTCCGCCTGGGGCGTGCGCGAGGGCCTGTTGTTCGAGGCGCTGGACGACAAGGCCCTGGCCGAAGACCCCCTGCTGGCCGGCTGTTCGGCCCTGGGCGCGCGTCAGGGCATATCGCCAACCCTGCCGGGTGCGCTGCTGGCCTGGATTCAGCCGATTTCGGTCGCCCTGCCTCAGGCTTTCGGCTCTGCCCGCGACGGCATCCTGGCTGCTGCCGCCTGTCATCTGTCCGATCTGGGGGCCCGGCTTCACCCGGATCACAGGGTGGAACTGGTGTTCGACCAAGTCCTGCGCGCGCCTGTGCCGGGCCAGACCCATGCCGAGCGGGCTTTCCTGGCCACCGTCTTGAATGCCCGCTACGGCGGCGGCATTGCCACGCCGCAGCCCGATGCCGTCAACCGCCTGCTGACCGAGGATCAGCGCATGCGCGCCCGGGCCCTCGGCCTGGCCATTCGCCTGGGCTGCGATTTGTCCGGACGATCGGCGCAACTGCTGGCCAATGCCTCGGTCGAGGTGAAGGGCGGCGCGCTCGTGCTGACCGCCGCGACCGGTTATGCTGACCTGTTGCTGGGCGAACAGACCCGCCGCCGCGCCAAGGCCCTGGCCGAAGCCCTGGGTCTGAAGCTGGAGATATAGCCCTCTCCCTCCCCTTCATGGGGAGGGGACGATCGCGCAGCGATCCGGGTGGGGATGTGTGAAGTCACACGAGGTTCCCCACGGTCGATACAGCCCCACCCGGGCTGCGCTTCGCTTCGCCGTCCCTCCCCATGAAGGGGCGGGAGACGTAACCTACTCGATCTCGACGACCTCGACCCGGGCACCGTTCAGGACCAGGGCGATCTCGCCGCGTTTCAGCTTTAGCGCATCCTCGCCGAACAACTGACGCCGCCAGCCTTTCAGAGCCTCGACGTCGGCATGATCGTCGACCGCGATCTTTTCCAGGTCGGCGACGGACGAGATCAGCTTGGTCGCCACCCCAGCATTGTCGCTCTTGGCCTTCAGCAGCACCTTCAGCAGCTCGACCACCGACGGTGGGGCCGGCTGGTTGTGGGACGGGCGCTCCAGTCGCGGCGCATGAGCCTCGGGATCGGCCAGCACGCGCTTCAGCTCGGCGCTCAGTTCCATGCCCAGGCGCGACGCCCCGAACCCTTTGGGCACCGACCGCAGGCGGTTGAAGGCCTCCGGATCGGTCGGCCCCTGTGCCGCGATCTCATCAATGGCCTCGTCTTTCAGGATACGACCGCGCGGCTGATCACGCTCCTGGGCCGCGCGCTCGCGCCAGACCGCCGTCGCCACAAACGCCGCCAGATACTTCGCAGAGTATTTCTTGGGCTTCAGCCGCTTCCAAGCGTTCTCGGGCGTGGTGTCATACAGGGCGGGGTCGACGAGATCCTCCATCTCGGCCGTGACCCAGTCCAGACGGCCTTCCTTTTTCAACCGCTCGCGCAGCTTGGGGAACAGGGCCGCAAGATGGGTGACGTCGCCCAGGGCATAGACCAGCTGGGCTTCCGACAACGGGCGGCGGGACCAGTCGGTGAACCGGCTGCCCTTGTCCAGATCCTGCTTCAGCATCTGGCGGACCAGGGCCTCATAGCTAACCTGATCGCCGAAACCGGCCGCCATGGCGGCAACCTGGCTGTCGAACATCGGCCGGGGCATGGCCCCCAGCCGCACGAAGATCTCCACGTCCTGACGCGCGGCGTGGAATACCTTCACGATCGATTCGTCGCGCAAGACGTCGAGGAAGGGCGACAGGTCCAGATCCTCGGCCAGCGGATCGATGATTGCGGCATGGTCCGGCGTTGCCGCCTGGATCAGGCACAGCTTGGGCCAATAGGTCGTTTCCCGCATGAACTCGGTATCGACCGCGACGAAGGGAGCCCCGGACAGGCGCGCGCAGAATTCGATCAGCGCGTCATTGGTGGTGATCGGCGTCATTCGGATGCTATAGCCCCGCAGGACACGGTTGTGGCAAGAGCCGCGACGAATTCCGCCCTCTGATTCAGGCCCGTGACCTATGAGCGACACTCCCGCACCCGTCCCCAACGGTCTGACCTATGCCGATGCGGGGGTTGATATCGATGCGGGTGAAATGCTGGTCGAGCACATCAAACCTCTGGCCAAGTCGACTCGCCGCCCAGGAGCCGAGGCTTCGCTGGGCGGCTTTGGGGCCCTGTTCGATCTGAAGGCGGCCGGGTTCGTGGATCCGCTGATTGTCGCCACGACAGACGGCGTTGGCACCAAGCTGAAGATCGCCATCGAGACCGGCCGTCATGACGGGGTCGGCGTCGATCTGGTGGCCATGTGCGTCAACGATCTGCTGGCCCAGGGGGCCGAGCCCCTGCTGTTCCTCGACTATTACGCCACCGGCCGGCTGGAGATCGATGCCGCCCGCCGCGTTGTGGCCGGAATCGCCGAGGGCTGTCGTCAGGCAGGTTGCGCTCTGGTCGGCGGCGAGACGGCCGAGATGCCGGGCATGTATTCGGACGGCGACTATGACCTGGCCGGGTTCAGCCTGGGGGCCGTCGAGCGAGGCCACGCCCTGCCCTATCTGGACCGCCAGGCTGCCGGCGACGTCATCATCGGCCTGGCCTCCTCGGGACCACACTCCAACGGCTATTCGCTGATCCGCAAGGTGGTCGAGCGTTCCGGCTTGAACTGGGGGGATGACGCCCCCTTCGCCAAGGACCGGACCCTGGCCCAGGCCCTGATGGAGCCGACGCGCATCTATGTGAAGCCGGTTTTGCCGCTGATGAAGGCGGGGCTGGTGAAAGGTGCCGCCCACATCACTGGCGGCGGGCTGATCGAGAACCCGCCCCGCTGCATCGCCGAGGGCCTGAGTGCCTCGTTCGACTGGGATGCCTGGCCCGTTCCGCCGGTCTTCCGCTGGCTTGCCGAGGTCGGCGGCATCGACGACCACGAACTGCGCCGCACCTTTAACTGCGGCGTCGGCTTCATCCTGATCGTCGCGCCAGAGAACGTCGAAGCCGTCTTGGAAGGCCTGTTGACTGCCGGCGAGGCGGCCTTCGTCTGCGGCCAGCTGGAATAGACGTCAAAACCGATTTGTCTGAGTGTCTGGAGGAACCATGCGTTACCTGATCCTTGCCGGTCTGCTGTTCCTGGCTCCTGTGGCGGCTCAGGCGCAAACACCGGCGGCGGTTGAGCACCCGCTGCTTCACCGTCTGGCCGCAGAGGTACAGCCGGACCGGATGAGGGCCGACATCACGACCATGGTCGGGTTCGGAACCCGGCACACCCTTTCCGCAACGGCCTCCTCGACCCGCGGCATCGGTGCCGCGCGCCGCTGGGCCGAGCGCGAGTTCCAGGCCATCAGCGCGGCCTGCGGCGGATGCCTGGAGGTGGTGACCCCCTCCGACAGCGTGACCGGTCCGCGCATCCCCACACCGACCGAAGTGGTCAATGTCGTCGCCATCCAACGCGGGACCGGGGACCCGAACCGCGTCATCATTATCTCGGGCCATCTGGATTCGCGCGTCAGCAATGTGATGGATTTCACCTCCGATGCGCCCGGCGCCAATGACGATGCCTCCGGCGTCGCGGCGGTGTTCGAGGCGGCGCGCATCCTGTCGCAACAGTCGTTCGACGCCACCCTGGTCTATGCCGTCCTGTCGGGCGAGGAACAGGGTCTGTTCGGCGGCAAGATCCTGGCCGACTATGCGACGGCCCAGGGCTGGCGGGTCGAGGCCAATCTGAACAATGACATCGTCGGCAATTCGGAAGGCCAGTCCGGCGTGCGCGATACCACGCGGGTCCGGGTCTTTTCCGAGGGCACCAAGACTGTGGAGACCGCGCAGCAGGCCGAACGGCGGCGCTACAACGGTGGCGAGGTCGATTCCTCGTCCCGCAACCTGGCCCGTTTCGTGGACGGCATGGCCGACCGCTACCTGGCCAATTTCGACGTGGAGATGATCTATCGCACCGACCGGTTCGGCCGCGGTGGCGATCAGGTCGAGATGCTGCGTGCCGGCTTTCCCGCAGTGCGCATCTCCGAGGGAGCCGAAAATTATGACCGCCAGCATCAGGACCTGCGCGTCGAGGACGGCGTCCATTATGGCGACGTGATCGAGGGCGTGGACTTCGACTATCTGGCCCAGGTCGCGCGGCTGAACATCGTGACGATGGCGGCCCTGGCCAATGCCCCGGCCTCGCCCCTCGGCGTCACCATCGAAGGGGCCGTCCGCCCCGATACGACGATCAAGTGGCAGGCCGTGCCCGGTGCGGCAGGCTATCGCGTCTGGTGGCGATCCACCACGGCGCCGCAATGGACGCACAATCGCTGGGCCGGTGAGGCGACCGAAATCGTGCTGCGCGGCATCGTGATCGACGACTATTTCTTCGGCGTCTCGGCCGTTTCGCAGGACGGCTACGAAAGCCCGGTCGTCTTCCCCGGACCTGCGGGATCCTTCGTATCGGAACGCCCGGCACCCACGCCCGCGCCGTGACGCAGGGTTCGACCCACGATCCGGTCTCCGTCGGCATTCTGATCTCGGGGGCAGGCACGAACATGGGGGCCCTGATCGCGGCGTCGCTAGGCCCCGATTGCCCCTATCGCGTCGCGGTGGTGATCTCGAACCGTCCCGATGCCGCCGGTCTGGACCTGGCGCGGTCCGCCGGCCTGCCGAGCGTGGCCGTCGATCACATCCCTTTCGGCAAGGACCGCGCGGCGCATGAGCAGGCGATCGACGCCGTCCTGAACACGCACGGGGTCCAGGTCGTCGCCCTGGCCGGATATATGCGATTGCTCTCCCCGTGGCTGGTCGGTCGGTGGGCAGACCGCATGCTGAACATCCACCCCAGCCTGCTGCCCCTTTATCCCGGCCTGGACACCCACGCTCGCGCCATCGCGGCGGGGGACGCCGAGGCCGGCTGCACCGTCCATCTGGTGACCGAAGGCGTGGATGAAGGACCGATCCTGGGTCAGGCACGCGTGACGATCCTGGCCGGCGACACGCCCGATACCCTCGCCGCCCGGGTCCGCACGGCGGAACACGACCTGTATCCCCGCACCCTGGCGGACCATTGCAGACAGCAAAACGGCGTCAGCCGAAACTGACGCCGTCTTCAGGCCGACGAGCGCGGCCCCTCAGTCTGCTTTAGCCGACGATCTGGTCGTCGGTGAAGAACTGGGCGATTTCGATGCCGGCGTTCTCGACCGAGTCCGAGCCGTGGACCGAGTTCTCGCCGATCGACAGGGCGAACGACTTGCGGATGGTGCCCTCGGCGGCCTGTTCCGGGTTGGTTGCGCCCATGACTTCGCGATAGCGGGCGACGGCGTTCTCGCCTTCCAGCACCTGCACCACGACCGGCTCGGCGGTCATCTGGCCGACCAGTTCGCCATAGAAGGGGCGCTCGGCGTGGACTTCATAGAATTTCTTGGCCTGGGCCTCGGTCAGATGAACCCGGCGCTGGGCGACGATGCGCAGGCCCGCGCCCTCGATCACGGCATTGATGGCGCCGGTCAGGTTGCGGCGCGTCGCGTCGGGCTTGATGATCGAGAAGGTACGTTCGGTCATGGAGGAGACTTCTTGTTTGGGAGTTTGAAGGTGGGGGCTTATAGACGCGCCCTCCCTAGTTTCCAACCATCTCCATTTTGTGTCCCTGCGCGAGCGCCCCGGCGTCCTGTGGCGTGAGGGACAAATCCAGGTTTTCGACGTCCCATGCTCCAGATCACCGACCTGACGTTCAATGCCTGGGGACGCAAATTCCTTGTCGACGCCTCCGTCAGCCTTCCGCCAGGATCCAAGGTCGGTCTGGTCGGCCGCAACGGCATCGGCAAATCGACCCTGTTCAAACTGATCCTGGGAGAACTTCAGGCCGGGGGAGACGAGATCAGCCTGCCCAAGACCGCCCGCATCGGCTCGGTCGATCAGGAACACCCCGCCACACCGACAAGCGTTCTGGACACGATTCTGGAAGCCGATGTCGAGCGTCACGACCTGCTGACCCGTCTGGAAACCGCCGAGCCGGAGGAAATGGGCGAGATCTGGTCCCGCCTGATCGAGATCGACGCCGACGCCGCCCCGGCGCGCGCCGCCGAAATCCTGGTCGGCCTGGGCTTCGACCACGAAAACCAGCAGCGTCCCATGTCGCATTTTTCGGGCGGCTGGCGGATGCGTGTCGCCCTGGCTGCCGCCCTGTTCGCAGAGCCGGACATGCTGCTGCTGGACGAACCGACCAACTACCTCGATCTGGAAGGCGCGCTGTGGCTGGAGGCCCGGCTCAAGAAATACCCGCACACGGCGCTGATCATCTCCCACGACCGCGAGATGCTGAACGAGGTGTGCACCCACATCCTGCACTTGGCGAACCACACCCTCACCCTCTATACGGGCAACTACGACGCCTTTGAAAAGGCACGCGCCGAAAAGGCTCGTCTGCAGCTGTCGGCCAAGGCCAAGCAGGACGCCGAGCGCGCTCATCTTCAGGCCTTCGTCGACCGGTTCAAGGCCAAGGCATCAAAGGCGGCCCAGGCCCAGTCCCGCATGAAGCGGCTGGAAAAGATGCAGCCGGTGGCGACGACGATCGAGGAACGCGTCGCCCCCTTCATCCTGCCCTCCCCACCCCGTCCACTGGCACCGCCCCTGATCCGGCTGGAACGGGCCAATGTGGGCTATGAAACCGGCAAGCCGATCCTGCGGAACCTGAATCTGAGGATGGATCTGGACGATCGCATCGGCCTGCTGGGCGTGAACGGGGCGGGCAAATCCACCTTTGCCAAAATGATCGCCGGGGCGCTCGATGTCTTCGACGGCGAGCTTCATCGCGACAAGAAGATGCGTGTGGGCTGGTTCCATCAGCATCAGATCGAGGCCATGGACCCGACCGACACGCCGCTGGAGATCGTTCGGCGCGCCATGCCCGATGCGTCCGACAGCGCGCGCCGATCCAAGCTGGCGCAGTGGGGTCTGGGCTATGAGAAGCAGGAAACGACGGTGGCGTCCCTGTCGGGTGGCGAGCGCGCGCGCCTGTTGCTGAATCAGGTGGCGATGGATGCGCCGCACGTCCTGATCCTGGACGAACCGACCAACCACCTGGATATCGACAGCCGCCGTGCCCTGCTGGATGCACTGAACGACTATTCCGGCGCGGTCATCCTGATCACCCACGACCGATCGCTGATGGAGATGGTCGCGGACCGCCTGTGGTTGGCGGCGGATGGCACGGTGAAGCCTTTCGATGGCGACATGGACGAATATGCCAAATTCGTCCTGGATCGCGCCAAACAGGCGGCCGTAAAGCCAAGCCAGATTAAGGCGGAAGCTGTCGAGACCGCAGCGCCCAAACCCGTCGGCAAGCCGGAAAAGAAGAAGTCGGGCCCCTCCCCCTCAACCCTCCGCCATGCGGTCAAGAAGGCCGAAGAGCGGATTGCCGCCCTGACCGCCGACCTGGCCCGCATTGACGACGACTTGGCCAATGCGGCCGTGTCCAATCCCCGCGCCCTGGAAGGCCTGTCGCGGGCCCGCGCCAATACCGAGGCCGACATCGAAAAGGCTGAGGCCGACTGGATGGCCGCAGAAGAAGCCCTGGCGGCGGTCGCGGGGTGACGGGGCTGCGACGTCAGCCGCAGTCCACGCTCTGGATAATGCCCGTTTCCTGATCGAAGCGGACATTCAGCCGGTCGGGCCGGAAGTCCTTGGTCGTCGGACAGGTCGTGCAGACGATCCTTACCTCCTTGTCCGGCGCGAAGGTCACCGCGCCGACATGGCTGCCGATCAGCGAACGGGCATCCTCGGCGTTGCACTGGCCCGAAACAGGCTCAACGACGGCGCGCTCGGTCGCGGCGCAGGCGGCGGCCAGGCCTGCCACTGCGATCAGGAGGGGGGTTCTCATCCGCATTTGACGTCCTCGATGACACCCGTCGTCTGGTCGAACACGATGTTGAGACGGCGCGGATTGTAGTCCATGGTCACGGCGCAGGTGGAGCAGCTGACGCGCCACATCTCTCCAGCCGGTGCCGAGGGAAGATCGCTGCGGTTGCGGCCCACCCAATTGCGATACTGGCTCGCCTTGCACTGATCCGACGAGTCGCTCGGCGGTACGGCACCGTCGTCAGCGGCCATTGGCGCACAGGCCGACAGAGCCAGGGCACTGGCCAGTCCTGAAAGGATGAGGGCGGTCTTCATGGCGTCTCTCCCGTTGTTTGGCGGTCAGCCGCAGCGGACCTGTTCGACCAGGTCACTCTGCGAATTGTAGAAGATGTTGAGGCGGTAGGGCGAATAGTCCTCGGTCACCGGGCAGGAGGTGCAGGCCACGCGGCGGTTGACCACCTCGACCGGCACCGGGATCTCCGTGCGCGGTCGCCCGACCAGCCACTGGAACTCCCCTGCCTTGCACAGATCGGTGTCGGTCTGAGGCATGCGGGTGCCGATAGGCTGGTTCTGTTCGGCCAGTTCGACCGTCAGGGGGGCGGGTTGCTCTGCCACCGGCGTCGACGAACACCCTGCCAGCAAGGCCAGTCCGATCAGGCCGCTTTTTCCCAGCGTCCCTCGGGCGACTGCTTCCAGTAAGCCAAGTCGGCCCCGGCCGCTTTCAGCATCTTCCAGCGCTCGCGCGCGCCCATCAGCGCCGTGTCGTCCCGCCCGTCGAACAGAATGAAGCATCGGTCATAGGCCTCCGTTACGCCCAGTTCTGAGCCGTCCACGATGAACAGCGCCTGAGCGGCGTTCGGGTTCTCCTGCGATTCTGTGATCAGTATGGGCTGACGCTCGGCATGAGGTTCGCCGGATCGCCCGTGCGGCAGGAATGCGTCGTCCCGATAGGTCCACAGACGCTCATCGATCCGCGCCGCACGGTCGCCGTCCGACGCCCGGACCACGGCACGCCAGCCGCGATCCAGGGTCTTTTCCAGCAGACCGGGCAGCACATCGTCCAGAGACGAACGCTCCAGATGATAGAACCAGACTTCGGTCTTCGTGGACGTCACATCAGCCTTCGTAGCTGTCGGCGACCATGCGATCCAGGGTGCGGACACCGAAGCCAACGGCACCATCCGGAATGGTGGCGCGGGTCGATTTCGAGGCCCAGGCCGTGGGCGCGATATCCAGGTGCGCCCAGGGCGTGCCGTTGGTAAACCGCTGCAGGAACAGCGCCGCCGTGATCGAACCGCCCGCGCGACCGTTGCCGGTGTTCTTCACATCGGCGATCGCGCTGTCGATGTGCTTTTCATACTGCGGCGGCAGCGGCATGCGCCAGAAATTCTCGCCGACCTTGGCGGCAGCGGCAAAGATCGGTCCGGCCACGGCCTCGTCATTGGCATAGAGCGGCGCATAGTCCAGGCCAACGGCCACGATGGCAGCCCCGGTCAGGGTCGCCAGGTCGATCATAAATTTCGGCTTGAACCGGTCCTGCGTGTACCAGAGCGCATCGGCCAGGACGAGGCGGCCCTCGGCGTCGGTATTGATGACCTCGACCGACTGGCCCGACATCGACACCACGACGTCGCCTGGACGCTGGGCGTTGCCGTCAGGCATGTTCTCGACCAGACCCAGCACCCCGATGGCATTTACCTTGGCCTTGCGACCGGCCAGGGCATGCATCAGTCCGGCCACGGCGGCGGCACCGCCCATGTCCCACTTCATGTCTTCCATGCCGTCGGCCGGCTTGATCGAAATCCCGCCCGTGTCGAAACACACGCCCTTGCCGACGAAGGCGATCGGCTGGGCCCCGGCCTCGCCGCCGTTCCAGTGGATGACGGCCAGCTGGCTTTCGCGGCGGCTGCCCTGGCCGACGCCCAGCAGGGTCCGCATGCCCAGCTTTTCCATCTCGGCCTCGCCCAGGATCTCGACCTCCAGTCCCAGGGTTTCCAGCGCCTTGACCCGGCGTGCGAACTCTGCGGGATAGAGAACGTTGGCGGGCTCGGCCACCAGATCGCGCGCGAACAGGACGGCATCGGCCACCGCCGACATCGGCGTGAACGCGGCCTGCGCCGCCGTCGTGTCCGAGGTCACCACGCGCACGGTCGTCACGGACGCGATCTTCTCGGGTTTCAGCGTGGTGCGATACTTGTCGAAGCGATAGGCGGCCAGGCGGACCGCAAAGCCGATACGCGCCGCCTGCTCGGCGCTCAGATGCCCGGCATCGATGGTCAGGACCTCAGCGCCCGACAGCTTTACCGCGTGATACGCCGTGCCCGCCGCGCCTTCCAGCGCCAGGTCGTCGAACCCGTCCGCCTTGCCCGCCCCGACCAGGACCACGGTGTCGGCATCGATGCCGGCCGGGGCCGCCACCAGACGGCTGCTGTCGGCAGCGCCGGTAAAGCGGCTCTTCTCCATGGCCCGCGTCAGGGCCCCCGATGCGGCGGCGTCATGGCTCGCCCCCGTCCCGACCAGGGCCCGGCCCTCATGGACCAGAAGCGCCAGCGCCTGACAGGCCCCGACTTCGGTGACGAATTCGACGTTCATGAAAAACACTCCAGCCGGACTATGGCGGTCCGGTCTTATTCTAGAACAACAGGAACGCGCCTTCGTATTTCGCCGGCGCGCAGGGATGTGTATTAGATGCGCCGCAACGTCGCCGCCTGCAACCGGGCGAACTCATTCCGCCCATGACCCTGATTCAAGGCTATCTTTTTCGTCAGATTGCGCTGCCCGTCGTCGCGGCATGCGCATCGCTGGCTGGAATCGGTATCCTGAGCCAAAGCCTCGACCAGCTCGAAATCATCGTCGAACGGGGTCAGAGCGTCTGGGTCATGGTCAAACTGACCCTGCTGGCCGTGCCCCAACTGCTGGGCGTGATCCTGCCGATCGGCCTTTTCGTCGGTGCCCTGATCGCCCTGACCCGACTGCAACGCGAACAGGAGCTGACTGCCGCATATGCCGCGGGCATGAGCCGCTGGTCCCTGATCGCCCCGGCTGCGGCCCTGGCACTCATCGTCATGGCCCTGACGCTCATCAGCAATGTGGCGGTCCAGCCGTGGAGCCAGCGCGAGGCCCGTAATCAGACCTTTGAAATCCGCACCGACCTGGCCGCCCTGCTCGTCGAGGAAGGACGGTTCGTCCAGGGGCCGAACGGTCTGACCGTCTATGTGCAGGAGATCGAACAGAACGGTCTGCTCAAGAATCTTTTCGTCTACCTGGACAACGGCGGCACGGTGACGACCTGGAATGCGGCCGAGGCTCGGTTCGGAGAGGTCGACGGCCTGCCGGTCCTGACCATGCGCGACGGCTCTATGCAGCGGCCCTCGTCGACCGGCGTGCTGAACTCGCTGACCTTTGCCAGCAATGCGATCGATCTATCGCCCTTCGCCGCCCAGGATCAGACCATCCGGTACAAGGTCTCTGACCTGTGGATCACCCAGCTGTTCTCGCCGGATGCCGATCTGATCGAGCGGACCGGATCGCGCCGCGAACTGCTGGCAGAGGCCCACTCGCGCCTGTCTTCACCCCTGTATGCCCTGGCCGCCATGGCCCTGGCGCTGGCGGCCATACTGGGCGGATCGTTCAGCCGGACCGGCTATAGTCTGCGCATCGCCAAAGCTGCTGCCGTCTTCCTGATCGTGCGCATTCTTGGCTATGCCGTGGTGTCCGCCAGCGTCTGGAACGGATGGCTGAACCTGTTCCAGTATCTGCTGCCGATCGCGACTACCGCCATCGCCCTCCGGCTGCTGTTCCTGGCGCTGAAGCCCCAGCGCCGGACCCGGCTCAAGTGGTCCGCCCTGCTGCCGGGCCGGGTGCCAGCATGAGCGCAACCTTCCTGCCCCCCTTTGCACGCCTCGGCCGTATCGAGCGTTATGTCCTGGTCCAGCAGGCCCGATCTCTGACGGTGGCCCTGGCCATCGTTGCCGCCCTGGTCATGCTGATCGATTTCGTCGAGATTTCGCGCGGCGTGGGTTCCGATGTGGATCTGTCGGCGCTGCGCATCCTGGGGCTGATGCTGCTGAAGTCTCCCGCCGTGATCGTGCAGCTTCTGCCGTTCGTCTTCCTGTTCGGCACCCTGGCGGCCTTCGTCGGTCTGAACCGGCGCAGCGAGCTGATCGCCATGCGGGCGGCGGGTGTGTCAGCGTGGCGTTTCGTCCTCCCAGCGGCGGGCGCGGCCTTTGTGATCGGCGTCCTGACCGTCACCGTCCTGGCCCCGATCGCCTCCTCGGCCGACGGCCTGTTCCAGCGCGAGCGGCAGCGGCTTTCTGGCTCGGCGCTTGGCTCCAGCAACGGACAGGCGATCTGGCTGCGCGAGGGCGACGAAACCCGCCAGATGGTCATCCGGGCCGAGCGCCAGGATCGGGCCAGCGGTCGGCTGCTGGGCGTGACTTTCTTCATCTATACGACCGACCCGGACGGTCGCCGGACGGTGTCCGAGCGAATTCAGGCCGCCTCTGCGACCCTCAGCGCGGGCAAATGGCGGCTGCTGGATGCGGTCGGGGCCCAGCCGGGCGAGCGGCAGGTGCGCTATGCGACGCTGGACCTGCTGTCCAGCCTGGCCGACGAGGAGGCGTTCGAGCGGTTCGCCCGGCCGCAGTCCACGCCCTTCTGGTCCCTGCCGGGACAGATCACCCGCATCGAGGAAGCCGGGTTTTCGTCCACCGCCTATCGTCTGAGATTGCAGCAGCAGCTGGCCATCCCCCTTATGTTCGCCGCCATGTCGATCCTGGCGGCGGCGTTTTCGCTGCGGCTGATGCGGCTGGGCGATCTGGCGCGGATGATCGCCTCGGCCGTGGTGCTGGGGTTCGCCTTCTTCTTCGTCAACCAGGCCTCGGCGGCCTTCGGTTCGGCCCAGGTGATCCCGCCGATCCTGGCCGCCTGGCTGCCGCCGGTGCTGACCGCCCTCGCCGCCTTTACCTTGCTGTTCTATACCGAAGACGGCTAAGCGAGCCTCTTGGTCTGCATGGATTTCCGTATGCCGCGCGCCCGCCGCGTCCTCAGCAAGTCAAGGCTGCTCGCCGGGGCCGCCGGACTGGTCTTCGCCCCCTGGCTGATGGCCGGTGCGGCGTTCGCACAGTCGGTGCCGTCGCCAGTGGTTCCCGGACCCGACGGCCTGACGCCGGACGCCCTCTATGTCGATGCGGGATCCGTGACGCGCGAAGGCGATGTCGTCACCGTTGAGGGCACGACAGAAGCGCGCGCCCTGGCCCGAGCGCGTGGCCATGTGATCCGAGCGGAACGCGTCACCTACGACCTGGCCCAGGGACTGGCGACCGCTTCCGGCCGGGCCGAGGTGATCGATCCCGAGGGCAATGTCGCCTATGCCAGCCTGCTGGAGCTCGACAGCGACCTTCGCGCCGGGGTGGCCGTGGACTTCGCCACCCGCTTCTCGAACGGAGCCAGCCTGATGGCTGCAACGGCTGTCCGGCGCTCCGACACGGTCAGCGAGCTGAACTACGTCATCTTCACCCCCTGTCCGATCTGTGACGAGGAGGGCAATCCCAAGGAACCCAGCCTGTCGATCCAGGCCGAGCGGGTGATCCAGGACGAGGCCCTGCGGGCGGTTCTGTATCGTAACGCCGTGTTCAAGTTGGGCGGGGTGCCCGTCCTGTACCTGCCCGTCTTCGCCCACCCGGACCCCACGGTCGACCGGGCGTCAGGGCTGCTGGTGCCGTCCGTCAACTATGACGAGGACCGCGGTGTCAGCGTCGAAGTGCCTTATCTGTTCGTCGTCTCGCCGTCCGAGGACTGGCTGGTCAGCCCTCAGATCAATACTGAGGTGGCCCCTCTGCTGAACGTCCAGTGGCGCAGGCGTTTTGCCGACGGCACGATTGTGGCGCGTGGCGGCTATACCTATGAGCGCACCTTCGGCGATTTCGACATCGACGGCGATGGCTTCGACGACGTCGTCACCCCGCTGGAACGCGAACACCGCAGCTATTTCCTGGCACACGGCCGGTTCGACCCTGACGGCCCCTGGCGCTGGGGCTTTACGGCAGAGCGTGTGTCCGAAAAGGCGCTGTTCGACCTCTATGACATCAGCGATCCCTATCAGGACAACGGCCTCTATTACGGGGATCAGCGCCGCCTGATCAGCCAGATCTACGGCGAGTATCAGACCCCGCGCACCTATGTTTCGGTGGCGGCCTTCACCCTGCAAAGCCTGCGTGTGGCCGTCGCCAACGAGGATGCGCCGGGACTTAACATCTTCGAGGATGACGACACCCTGCCGGTGGTCGCCCCCCTGGTCGAGGCACGCTGGGAGCCGGACGGCCCTGTCTTTGGTGGCCGACTGCGGCTGCGCGGATCGGCCGTGGCCCTGTTCCGTGAGGATTACGTCGGAGCCCCCATCCTGCGCCCGGAACTGATCGTGCCAGGGCCCACAATCGGCCTGCCCGGCGTCGACAGCCAGCGCGTCACCGGGCAGCTGGACTGGCGCCGCACCTTCTTCTCGGCATCGGGCGTGCGGTGGGAGCCGTTCGTCGATCTGCGGACCGATCTTTATTCGCTGGCCGACCTGCCCCCGGCCCTGGGAGGAGAGTCCGAGACCCTGACGCGCAGCCGTGCCAGTGCAGGTCTGGATGTCAGCTATCCGCTGGTGCGGCGGTTCTCGTCCGGTGCGGATCTGATCCTCGAGCCCATGGCCCAGCTGTCGATCTCGAACCAGGCGGACCTCGACCCCCGCATTCCGATCGAGGACAGCCAGACCATCGAGCTGGACGAGACCTCCCTGTTCCGCATGGACAGGTTCCCGGGCCAGGACCTGTATGAGGGCGGCGTGCGGTTCACGGCCGGCACGCGGGCGACCCTGCGCTGGTCCGATTCGCGCCATGCCAGCCTGTTCCTGGGCCGCAGTTGGCGCGATGAAGAGGAACCGGGCCTCTTGGCTGTGGTCCCCAACCCGAATCCGCTGGCCCCGGTTCAGCTGTATGATCCCTCGGGTCTGGCCGCTCAGACCTCCGACTGGGTGGTGCAGGGCGAGTTTGCGCCGTCCGACCGGATCCGTGGCTGGACCCACGCCACGGTCGATGGCTCGGGCGACGTTCGCCGCGCCGAGGCCGCCGTCGACGCGCGCTGGGGCCGCCGAAATCTGGCCAGCGTCAGCTACATCATCGACCGCTCCAACCCCGTCTCGACCGACCTGAACAGAAACTATGAGTTCGTGCAGCTGACCGGCCAGCAGTTCGTGGTCGGCAACTGGGGAATCGCGGTGACCGGGGTAGCGGATCTGGAGCGTGACATCATCACGCGGTCCGAGGTTGGCCTGCTATTCGACGACGATTGCTTCCGCGTCGAGATCGGCTTCCGGCGCGACAATACGCGGGTGCGGCCCTCGGGTCCGTCGGAGGGTGTTTATATCCGCCTAAACCTCGCCACTTTCGGAGGTTCAGGTTATGGACGAAGCGAAAGGCGTTGGTAGCGGCGCGGATCGGGCACGCCACCTTCCCCCAAGCCTATGTGGCGCTGGGCAGAGACCGCGCCGCTTTGAGGGTTCAGGACGAACGATGCGTTTGATGCGTTTTACGACGGGGGTGGCGCTCAGCGCCCTGATCGCCACTTCGGCTGCGGGCCAGACTGCGCCCCAAACACCGCCGACACAGGAGCGTCCCCAGGCACCACCGGCCGGTCAGGCGGCGGGTCGCGTCGATTCGGCTACGACGGCGGCTCCGCGCGCGCCGCGCATGATCACCCAGTCGGAGTTCAAACTGGCCGACGGCATCATTGCCACCGTCAACGACCAGATCATCACTGGCTTCGACCTGCGTCAGCGCATGCTGATCCTCATCCTGATGTCGAACATCCAGCCGACCGAGGAAAACATCGGCGCAATCCAGCAGGAAGCGCTGAACGCCCTGATCGACGAGCGGCTGCAGGCCGAGGAACTGCGTCGCTATGAAGACCTGGTCGTCAGCGACGAGGAAGTCGACGCGGAAATCGCGGGCATGGCGGAAGGCGCGGGCCTGACCGGCGAACAATATATGGCCGTCCTGGAACAGAGCGGAATCCGGCCCAGCACCTTCCGCGAGCAGATCCGCGTCGGGATCGGCTGGCGTCAACTGGTCGGCGGTCGTTTTTCCGCTCGTGCCCGTGTCGGCCGCGCTCAGGTCGAGCAGCGCATGCGCCAGGATGCGGAGGCCGCGGCCAAGCCCGCCTATCAGATCGGTGAAATCTACATCGACGCAGCCCGCGTCGGCGGTATGCAGCAGGCCGTCAACGGGGCCCGCCAGCTGATCCAGCAGATGATCCAGGGTGCGCCATTCCAGGCGGTGGCGACACAGTTTTCCTCGGCACCCTCCGCTATTCGTGGCGGAGACGCCGGATGGGTAGTTCAGGGCACGGTTCAGCCCGCCCTGCAGCAGGCGTTCGATAACCTTCAGGTCGGGGAGCTCTCCAACCCGATCGTCGTCGATGGCGGCGTCTACATCATCTACATGCGTGACAAGCGCGACGGTTCGGCGGCGACCCAGGTCTCGCTGAAGCAGGTGATGGTCGAACTGCCCGAGAACGCGACCCCGGAACAGGTTTCCGCCGCCAGCAGCCGACTGACCAGCCTTCAGCCGCAGCTGACGTGTGACAACATGCTTCAGCGCGCTACCTCGGAACAGGGCTTGCTGGGCTCCGACCTGGGTGAGAGCGACGTGCGCAATCTGGCCCCTCAGTTCCAGCAGGTTGCCGCCACCGGAGCGGTGGGAACGGTCAGCGGTCCGGTTCGCACCCCCTTGGGCGTGCACCTGGTGGGCGTGTGCGGTCGTCGTCTCGGTGGCCCCCAGGCCCCGACCTACGAGCAGGTGGAACGTCGCATGCAGACCGAGGGCCTGTCGCTGTTGGGCCGTCGCTATATCCGCGACCTGCGCGCCGACGCCCTGATCGAGATGAAGTGATGCCGGGCCCGGCGCACCGGATGCCCCTGGTCCTGTCCATGGGCGAACCGGCCGGTATCGGGCCAGAGATCATCGTCAAGGCCTGGCAGGCCCTGCGTCGGGGCGGACCCCGGTTCGCTGTCATCGGTCATGCAGAGACCCTGAAAGCCTCGGGTGCCCCCGTCCGCAGCGTGCTTTCGGTCGGGGATGCGGAACCCGTATTCGGGGATGCCCTGCCCGTCATCGATCAACCGCTCAGCGCCCCCGTTGTGCCCGGGCGGCCGGACATCGCCAATGCCGAGGCCGTGGCCGACTGGATCGCCATGGCTGTCGATCGTGTCCTGGGCGGGGAAGCCAGCGGCCTGGTGACGGCACCGATCGCCAAGGCCCCCCTTTATGCCGCCGGTTTCCGCTTTCCGGGCCATACGGAGTTCATCGCCGAGCTGACGGCCGACGTTCCCCATCCGGGAACGCGGGGGCCGGTCATGATGCTGACGGCGCGCGACCTTCGGGCCTGTCTGGTGACCATCCATACCGCCATCCGCGACGTGCCCGAACTGGTCACCACTGAGCGTGTCAGCCGCGTCTCGCGTGTGGTGCACGAGGCGATGCGGCGCGATTTCGGCATCGCCCGGCCCCGCCTGGCCCTGGCTGCCCTGAACCCCCACGCGGGCGAGGGCGGCGCGATCGGGCTGGAGGAGATCGAGATTCTGCGGCCGGTGGCTGCAGCCCTGCGGGCCGAAGGCATCGCCATCACCGACCCCCTGCCTGCCGACACCATGTTCCATGACGAGGCGCGGGCTACCTATGACGCCGCCATCTGCCTGTATCACGATCAGGCCCTGATCCCGGTCAAGACGCTGGACTTCTGGGGGGGGGTGAACACCACCCTGGGCCTGCCCATTGTGCGCACCTCGCCCGACCACGGCGTCGGATTCGACATCGCAGGCCAAGGCATCGCCCGGCCCGACAGCCTGATCGCCGCCATCCGTCTGGCCGACACCATGGCGGCGGCGCGGGCGGTCTAGTATGGGGGGCGGGTGACCGACCTCCCCTCCCTCCGCGAATCCCTCGACGCTCATGGCCTTCTGGCCAAGAAGAGCTTCGGCCAGCATTTCCTGCTGGACCTGAACGTCACGCGAAAGATCGCGCGCCTGGCCGGCCCGTTCGAGGGGCGGGCGGTGATCGAGGTAGGCCCCGGCCCCGGCGGCCTGACCCGTGCCTTGCTGGAAAGCGACGCCGGGCAAGTCATCCTGGTCGAAAAGGACCCTCGCTTCGTGCCGATGCTGACCGAGCTGGACGACGGCTCGGGCCGCCTGACCATCGTCGAGGCGGATGCGCTGAAGGTCGACGAAGCGGCCCTGTCGGACGGCCCCACCCATCTGGTGTCCAATCTGCCCTATAATGTCGGCACGCCGCTGCTGATCAAATGGCTGACCGGGCCCTGGCTGCCCCACGCCCTGACCCTGATGTTCCAGAAGGAAGTCGCCGAACGGATCGTGGCCGCTCCGGATGAGGACGCCTATGGCCGTCTGGCCGTCATCGCCCAGGCGGTTTGCGAGGCCCGGCTGGTCATGCACCTGCCGCCGGCCGCCTTTACCCCGCCGCCCAAGGTGTCCTCGGCCGTGGTTCACCTGATCCCGCGGGCCGACCGTCCTGATCGCGAGACGCTCAAGCGGCTGGAGCGGGTCACGGCCGCCGCCTTTGGCCAGCGTCGCAAGATGCTGCGGTCCAGCCTGAAGACCCTCGGCGGTGCCGCCCTGTGCGAGGTGGCCGGGATCGAGCCGGATGCCCGGGCCGAGGTCATAGACGGCGCGGGCTTCCTGCGTCTGGCGCGGGCCCTGGCTTGACCTCCGGCGTCGAACCCTTCCGCGCCATCGGCATCAGCCGCCTGGCCCATGCGCTGAAGGCCCAGGGCCGATCGGTCATCCATATGGAGTTCGGCCAGCCGTCCACCGGGGCCCCACCCGCCGCCATCGCCCGCGCCCATGCGGTGCTGGATGCCGAGGCCATGGGCTATTGGGAAAGCGCCGCGCTGAAGGACCGGATCACGCGGCTGTATGCCGATCGGTATGGCGTCACGGTCGATCCCGACGGCATCCTGCTGACCTGCGGCGCGTCGCCCGCCCTGGTCCTGGCCCTGTCGGCGCGGTTCGCTCCGGGCGATCGGATCGCCATGGCTCGGCCCGGCTATGTGGCCTATCGCAATACAGTGCGGGCCCTGCATATGACGGCGGTCGAGATCGACTGCGGACCAGAGGTGCGGTTCCAACTGACGGCGGCGGCGATCGCCGCGCTCGATCCCGCCCCCCGGGGCCTGATCGTCGCCAGTCCGGCCAATCCGACCGGCACCATCATCGCGGACGAGGAACTGGCCGCCATCGCCGAGGTCTGCCGCCGGCGCGGCATCGCCATCATCTCGGACGAGATCTATCACGGCCTGTCCTACGTCGGCCCGGTGCCGTCGATGCTGGCCTTCGATCCTCAGGCCGCCGTCATCAACAGCTTCTCCAAATACTGGAGCATGGCAGGCTGGCGGCTGGGCTGGCTGATCGTGCCGCCGGATCAGGTGGCAGCGGCCCGCGCCCTGATCGGCAATCTGTTCCTGACCCCGCCCAGCCTGGCCCAGCATGCGGGCCTGGTGGCCATGGATCAGCATGAGGTGCTGGAGGGGCATCTCGACGTCTATCGCCGCAACCGCGCCCTGCTGCTGGAGGCCCTGCCCCGCATGGGCCTGGGACGGATCGCCCCGCCCGATGGTGCCTTTTATGTCTACGCGGACATCAGCCGGTTCAGCGACGACAGCTTGGCCTTCTGCGAGGACCTGCTGCGCGACACCGGCGTGGCGACCGCGCCGGGCGTCGATTTCGACCCCGTGCACGGCCACCGCTTCATGCGCTTCAGCTTCGCCGTCTCCACAGCGGAGGTTCAGGAGGCCCTGAGCCGGATCGAGCCCTGGTTCGCCGCCCGAACCACCCCCTAGATCAATAAAGCCGGGCCATGTCGGCGCGCTCGAAGTCCTTCAGGTCTTCGTGACGACCCTCGCGGATTTTCTGCACCCAGTAAGGATCGGCCAGCAGCGCCCGACCCACGGCCACCAGATCGAACTCGTCCCGCTCCAGCCGCGCGATCAGTCCGTCCAGCGAGGCGGGCTTGGAGCCCTCACCGGCAAAGGCGGCCATGAACTCGCCGTCCAGCCCGACGGAGCCGACTGTGATGGTCGGCTTTCCGATTATCTTGCGGGCCCAGCCGGCGAAATTCAGGTCCGACCCCTCGAACTCCGGCTCCCAGAAGCGCCGCTGCGAACAGTGGAAGACATCGACCCCGGCCTCGGACAGGGGCGACAGCCACTCGGTCATCTCGTCCGGGGTCTGGGCGATGCGGGCGGTGTAATCCTGCTGCTTCCACTGCGACAGGCGCAGGATCAGGGCCGTGTCCTCGCCGATGCCCTCGCGCACCGCCTTGACTACCTCGACGCCGAACCGGGCGCGGTCGGCGATGGTCGGACCGCCCCAGCGATCGCCGCGCGCATTGACCCCGTCCCAGAAGAACTGATCGATCAGATAGCCGTGGGCCCCATGGATTTCGACGGCATCGAAACCCAGGTCCTTCGCGGCGCGTGCCGACCGTCCGAAGGCATGGATGGTGTCGGCCACGTCCTCTTCGGTCATCGGCTCATATTTCTGCTTGTCGGGTGCCACCAGGCCTGACGGGCTGTCGACCTTGCCCAGCGGCTGCCAGTCCTTGCCTTGGCCGCGGGCCGAGCCGACGTGCCAGATCTGCGGTGCGATCAGCCCACCGGCCGCGTGCACCGCCTCCACCACCTTCTTCCATTCCGGCAGGGCCTCGCCGTGGAACACCGGCACTGCGGCGTCATTGCGGGCGGCGGGGCGTTCGACCACCGTGCCCTCAGTCACGATCAGACCGACCCCGCCCTCCGCGCGCCGACGGTAATAAGCCGTGACGTCCTCGGTCGGGATGCCGCCGGGCGAAAAGGACCGCGTCATCGGTGCCATGACGATGCGGTTGGGCAGGGTCAGGGACTTGACCGTGAACGGGCGGAAAAGGGCATCGACGGACATGCGGGCCTCGGGAGGATGACTGATACCGCCAAGGTGGCGTGTCAGGTTGCGTTTGAAAACCCTCTTAGGCGCGAAAAAAGTCTAACCTTCTTGAAAGGACACTCGCTGGGTCAAGGACTGCTGCTGCTTGTCGTAGTCATCCTTGGTGAAGAAGCGCTCTTCCCAGTCAGGCTCCGGCTTCCATCTGCCATAGCCATTGCAGTCATGGTTTTTCTGGAAGGCATCAAAATCCGAAACGGCCGTAAAGCTGTGGACTAGGATCGAGCCCGGCGAGACGCGGGCGAGGTATTCATCAGCCTCTCGACCGGCCTCAAGCATCTGATGGCCCTCACCTTGCGGATCGCTCCAAACCTCGAACAACAGCTCGAACCGGTCAGCTGTCATGATCAGAGAACCAATTGCACTGACAGTTGGGCCGCGATGGCTTTGAACCGCGCGGCGACTTCCCCGTCCGGATGCGCGATCACCACGGGCCGTCCGGCATCGCCTCCTTCGCGTATCGAAGCGTCCAGCGGCAGGTCCCCCAGATAGGCCACGCCCAACCGCCCGGCTTCGGCCTCTGCCCCGCCCCGGCCGAAGACGACGCCGGTCATGTTCTCGATCAGGCCCAGGGTCGGCGTGCCGACCTTCTGGAACAGGGCATGGGCGCGGCGCGCATCGGCCAGGGCGACCTCCTGCGGCGTCGAGACGATCACAACTCCGTCCAGCGGCGTCTTCTGGATCAGGCTCAGGTGCACGTCGCCGGTCCCGGGCGGCAGATCGACGACCAGCACATCCAGCGGTGCCTCCTGCCTGCCCCAGCGGGTCTGGGTCAGCATCTGGGTCAGGGCCTGGGACGCCATCGGGCCGCGCCAGACCATGGCGTCCTCGGCCTTGGTCAGCAGTCCCACCGACATGGCCGCCAGCCCCCAGGCGCGCGCCGGCACCATGGCCCCGTCCACATAGTCGGGCTTGCCCGATATCCCCAGCATGGTCGGCAGCGACGGCCCGTGCACGTCCGCGTCCAGGATCCCGACCGACAGCCCGCGCGCTGCCAGGGCACAGGCCAGATTGACCGAGACCGTCGACTTGCCGACACCGCCCTTGCCGCTGGCCACGGCCAGTACGCGCCGCACATGGGCGGGGCGATCGGTCGGCACCGGGGCCTTGGGCCGTCCCTGATCCACCGCCTGAGGCGACAGCGACGCCGTCCGCCGTGGCCTGGCCTCCACGGCTTGCGACGTCAGCACCACCGAGACCCGGGCCATGCCGGGCATGGCCGCCAGCGCCGCCTCGGCCGCATCGCGAACGGAGGCATAAAGGGCCGTCTGATCGGACGGGACCTCGATGACGAATCCGGCCCGGTCCTCGCCCACGACCAGCCCTTGGACGAGGCCCGAGGCATTCAACCCCTCGCCCGTGCGCGGGTCGACTATGGTATCCAGAACGGTCAGGACGGCGGCGCGGTCGATCACAGGTCAGGGCTCCTGGCCCTTGCGAGACGGGCCGCGCGCGTTCTATCGCCCCCGCAGTCGACTAGCGAGCCCCAACACCCTTGTCCTTCTCCGCCCCCGTCACCTTGATCGCCGGGCCGACCGCCTCGGGCAAGTCGGCGCTGGCGCTGGACCTGGCCCGGCGCACCGGGGCCCTGATCGTCAATGCCGACAGCCAGCAGCTGTATGCCGACCTGCGCGTCCTGACCGCCCGCCCCTCCGTCGCCGACGAAGCCCTGGCCGACCATGCGCTGTACGGTCAGGTCGACGGGGCCGAGGCCTGGTCCGTGGGTCGCTGGGTCCGGGCCGTGCAGCCCCTGCTGGATCAGGCGATCGGCGGCGGCCGGTCAGTGGTCCTGGTCGGTGGGACAGGCCTGTATTTTCATGCCCTGACGCGCGGCCTGGCGGACGTCCCGTCCATCGATGACGCCACGCGCGACGCGGCCACCGCCCTCTATGATGAGGAAGGCGAGGCCGCCTTCCGGGCTCGCCTCGCCCGTGTCGATGCTCGTGCCGCCACCGTCCTGGCCGCGAACGATCGCCAGCGCCTAACCCGTGCCTTTGCCGTTCACGCCCAGACCGGACGCAGCCTGTCGGACTGGCAGGCCGATACCGTGCCGATCCTGGCTGCCGAGCATTATCGTGCCCTGGTGATCGAGCCCGACCGAGAACTCCTGTACGCGCGCTGTGACGCGCGGGTCGACGACATGGTGGATGGGGGGGCCTTAGACGAGGTCGCGGCCCTGACGGCACGCCACCTGCCCGCGTCCCTGCCGGTCATGAAGGCGGTGGGCGTTCGCGAACTGGCCGGTTATCTGTCGGGCCAGACCTCGTTGTCGGCAGCCCTCGACGCCATGCGCCAGGCCACCCGCAACTATGCCAAACGCCAGCTGACCTGGTTCCGCAATCAGACCCCGCACTGGCAGAGGGTCTGACCCGCCATCGTTTGCGGCGCTAGCGGGTCATCAGTGCGATCAGCAACAGCACCAGAAGGACGGCACTGACCCCCTGCCAGAAACGGGCGGGATCGCGTTCCATCAAGCTCAGACCCTGGACCGGCGGCGCGGCGATCGCACTGCCGCTTTCCAGGACATAGATCAGCTCCTCGACATCGGCGAAGCGATCGTCGGGATCGATGCTCAGTGTCCGCAGGATCGCCGCTTCCAGCCAGGCGGGCATGTCCGGCCGGTGGACCGTGGGGCGGACCGGACGATCGAAGGTCATGCGGGTGTGATCTTCGTCCTGACCGCACGGATATTCGCCGACGAACAGCCGATACAGCGTCACCCCCAGGGCATACTGGTCCGTCAGGGCATCTCCCGGATGACCCGCATACATTTCCGGGGCCTTGTAGCCGTGGGTCCCGGGTGCCTCGGCCTCTGCGAACTCGTCGATGCGCGGCAGACGGGCGACCCCCAGGTCGATCAGCTTCAACCCGCCACCCGTCTCCAGGATGACATTGTCGGGCTTGATGTCGCGATGTGCGATCCCCTTGCGATGCAGGGCCGCTACGCCCTTCGACAGGCGGATGGCGATGTCGACGCCTTCGGGGATGTCGAACGTTTCCTCCGCCAGACGGGCATGCAGGGTCTGCCCCACATAGAGCGGCTGGACGACATAGAGGCGGCTCTGGCGACCGGCCTCAAGCATCAGGGTCTTGCCGACAAACGGGCTGTCGATCCGCTGGCCGATGAAACTTTCGCGCAGAAACGCCCCGCGCGCGCCCTGGGCCGATAGCAGAGCCGGCTTGGGGAATTTCAGCACGACCGCCTCGCCGCCCTCCCCGTCCCGTCCCTGGAACACCCGCGTGTATTTCCCGTCCGACAGCAGCCGCTCCAGTCGGAACCCGTCGACATTGTCGCCGATCTGGGGCGGCGACAGGATCGAAAGGCCCTCCGCCTCCGCGCCCATGGCATCGCGGTCCAGTGCGCCCAGCCGTATGACGTCGATGACCACCGCCGTCGCATTGTCGCGCGTGCCCTCCACCCCCGCATGATCCACGATGGCCCTGGCGTCGGCATCGGCCGAGGCCCGCCGGGCCAGCAGCCGGGTCAGATCCTGCTCCGTCACCACCCCGTGGACGCCATCGGTCGTCAGCAGCAGGCGATCATGAGGCTTCAGCGGCACCACGCGCTGGTCCAGCCGCACCTCCCCCTCAATGCCCACCGCGCGATACAGCACATGGTTCAGTCCCGGCTGGGCCAGCACATGATCCTCGGTCAGCTGCATCAGGACGCCGTCGCGGAAATGCCAGGCGCGGCTGTCGCCCACGTGCAGCACCACCGCCTCGCGTCCGCGCAGCACCAGTGCGGTAAAGGTGGTGGCGGCCCCGGTCATGGCCGGATCGTTGCGGCTGCGCGAATGAAGCCAGCGATTGAAACCCAACAGGGACGACACGCCCGCCGCGGCGATCCCGCCCAACGGGCTTTTGGCCAGATAGCCGTCGATGAAGCTGCGCGCCGCCAGTTCCGAGGCGATCCGCCCGCCCTTGGATCCGCTGACCCCGTCGGCCACGACGGCGACGATGCCGTGCAGGGCCTGTTCGGCCGGACTGCCGACATGGACGGCCCCGAAATCCTGATTGTCCGCGCGCGGGCCCTTGGCCGTCGCAAATCCCGCCGCGATCTCCAGCCGTGCGTCCGACGTCATCCGTTAATCCCCCGCCCCGGAACAGACTTCACTTCACCGCTTGGATGCAAGCGGTTCCGGTCCTATATTGGTCCTGTCCGGGCTCGCCCGGACTATGGCGATAAACGCGCTTGTAATAAGCGGACCGGACCCGGGTGCGATTCCCGGCGGCTCCACCATTTCTTCCCCGCGTTATCGGCGGAGCGAGCATGGGGCCGACTAGCATCGACGGACGTGTAAAGAGGTTGCTTTTGCCCGTTCTGGCCCACCGTATCGGGCCATTTTCTAACTGCGAACGATAACTTCGCTGGAGAAGTCGCTCTCGCCGCGTAATGCGGTCGAGTGATTTCGAGACTTAAGTCCCAGGGGTTCAGATCCTTGGGCGGGGCCCGGAGGGCGCCTGGCAACAGAAGCCCTCCACTTCCCTCCCCGATGCGCCCTCCTCCTTCTTGTTTGGAACGGGCGGGCGCCTGGCAACAGAAGCCCTCCACTCATTCACCCTTATTGCCGCTTCCGCCCAGCGCCCGCGCCCGCTATCAGTCGCGCTTGAGGCGAAGAGGCGACGATGGCGGACGAGACCCCCCCGATCGATGAGATGCACTATGAGCTGCTGGCGCAGGATGCCCTGCGCGGGGTGATCCGCTCTGCCCTGGAACGTGCCGCCAGCCCCGGCGGCATTCCCGGCGCGCATCATTTCTACATCACCTTCGGCACCCGTCTGCCCGGCGTCTCCTTGCCGCCCGACATCCTGGCCAAATATCCGGAAGAGATGACGGTGGTGCTCCAGCATCAGTATTGGGACCTGGCGCTGGAACCGGACCGATTCTCGGTCATGCTGAAGTTCGGCGGCATGCCCAAGGTGCTGTCGGTGCCTTACAAGGCCATCACCCGCTTCTATGATCCGGCGGTCCAGTTCCTGCTGCAGTTCGAGCCGCCCGCACCGGAAGAAGCCGTCGTCGTGGAGGCCCCGCGCCCGACCGCCGAAAAGGCCCCCTCCGCGCCCACGGGCGACGACGGACCCAAGGTCGTCTCGCTGGACCAGTTCCGCAAGAAGTAACCGTCACTTGACGTCAGGCCGCCACCCTCCAAGGTAGAGCCTTGGATGGCATTGGGTGGGATCCAAGATGATCAGGATACTGGCGGCCCTCTTGATCCTTGTGGGTCTGGCCACACCGGCCCTGGCCCAGTCACGGTTCGACGGCTGGGCGACGGCCGTGATCGCGGCGGACTGGCGCACCAGTCGCGGCCAGCCGATCCAGGCCTTTGACAATGCACGGCGCGACCTGGTCGCGGGTTTCGTCGCAGCGGGCTTCTCGCGCGCCGCCATGGTCGATTACAGCCTGCGCCCGGATGTCGCCGACCCCGTTACCGCGACCCAGGCCCTGGCAGGCGTCAGCAGTCTGACCGCACGAGCCACCACAGGATGCCTGCTGTATTTCACCTCCCACGGCTCGCCCCAGGGCATGGTCTTTGGTCCGAACCGGATGCTGGCCCCGGCCGACATGGCCAATCTGGTGCGCGGCTGGTGCGGGACGCGGCCCACCGTCATCGTGGTTTCGGCCTGTTTCTCAGGCGTGTTCGTCGAGGGACTGAAGGGCCCGAACCGGATGATCATGACCGCCGCGCGGCGCGACCGGTCCTCGTTCGGATGCAGCGAGGATGCGACCTATCCCTATTTCGACGGCTGCATCATCGAGGCCCTGCCGACCGCGACCGACTTCGCCGACCTGGCCCAGGCCGCCGGGGCCTGCGTTTCAAGACGCGAACGCGAAGAGGGCCTGTCTCCCGCGTCCGAGCCCCAGGTCTGGATCGGCTCCGAGATGCAGCTGCGCTTGCCAACCCTGCGGTTCCGCCACGCCTTAGACTAGGCGCGCAGACTGCGCAGCATCAGTTCGTGGCGATAGGCGGCAACGTCGCCCAGTACCGCATCCAGTGCATCGCGCACCCGCTCCAGCAGCGGAGCGGCCATCGCCTTGTCCGCGTCTTCAGCGACCTGACAGGCCTGGGCCAGGGTCACGGCACCGATCCCCGCGGCCGCACCGCGCACCGTATGAGCGGCATCACGCCAACCATCCGAGCGGGTGTCCAGCATCGGCGACCACAGGGCGGCCTGCTCGACGAATAGCGCCAGCACTTCCTCCGTCACCGCGTCGTCCCCTGCGGTCATGGCCTCCAGCACCGCGAAGTCGACGGCCCCGCTCAGGTCGCGGCGCGCCATCAGGCCGCCGTCTCCTCGCCCCTGGCCAGCCGTGAATTCCAGGCCGACCAGCCGAAATAGATCACCAGTCCGATCACGTTCCACAGCAGGAAATACCACTGGGTCGACGGACGCAGGCTGAGGAAAAAGACGATGCAGCCCACGATGGTGATCGCCCCCACCAGCCACCACAGCGGGGCCTTGAACAGGCGTTTGCGGCCCGGATCGCGCAGCCTCAGCACGATCAGGCAGACCCCCACTGCGGCAAAGGCGGCCAGGGTCCCGGCATTGGCCAGGGACGCCAGCTCATCCAGTCGCATGACCCCTGCCAGGGCCCCCACGACCACGGCCGTAAACACAGTGACCAGGGCCGGAACGCCGCGCGAAGAGATCCGAGCCAGACCACGCGGCAGCAGGCCATCGCGCGCCATTCCCAGGAAGATCCGGCTCTGGCCGTAAAGGAAGGCCAGCAGCACGGTCGGCAGGGCGATCACGGCCGAGGCGGCGATCCACTGGGCGGCCGTCCCCTGCCCCATCTCGCGCAGGATCAGCGCCAGGGGCTCCGGGCTCTCGGCAAAGCTGGAGATGGGCCGCGCGCCGATCGCCGCCGCCGCCACCACCAGATACAGCGCCGTGCAGATCAGCATCGAGCCGACGATGCCGATGGCCAGGTCGCGTTCCGGCTTCTTGGTCTCCTCGGCCGCCGTCGAGATGGCGTCGAACCCGTAGAAAGCAAAGAAGATGATGGCCGCCGCCGCCATCACCCCCGTCTGAGCCACCGGCACGCCGGTAAACTGTTCCAGGAAGGGCAGATTGGGCGCACCGAAGCCGTTGGGCATGAAGGGGGTGAAGTGGCTGGCGTCGAAGGCTGGCAGGGCGATGGCCACGAAGGCGATCAGAGCGACGATCTTGATCACCACCAGCACCGCATTCAGCGTGGCGCTCTCTCGCGTTCCCAGCAGCAGAAGACCCGTCACCACCGCGATGATGAAGACGGCGGGCAGGTTGATTAACCCGCCCTCGACGTGGGGTCCCGCCGCCAGAGCTGCCGGCAGCGCCACGCCCAACCCCTCAAGGAATCCCACCGCATATCCGGACCAGCCCACGGCCACCGCCGAAACGACCAGGGAATACTCCAGGATCAGGCTCCATCCGACGATCCAGGCGACCATCTCGCCCAGTACCGCATAGGAATAGGTATAGGCGCTGCCCGCCGCGGGCATAACCGTGGCCAGCTCCGCATAGGCCAGGGCCGCACAGGCACAGACCAGACCCGCCAAGGCAAAGCTGATCATCACCGCCGGACCCGCCAGCCCCGCCCCGACCCCGATCAGGGTCAGTATGCCGGTCCCCACGATCGCGCCCACGCCCAGGGCCAGCAGATGCGGCCAGCTGAGCGTCGCCTTCATACGCGGCCCGTCGTGAGGAGCCAGCATGGTGTCGATCGACCGACGACGGTTCCAGAAGGCCATGTGCGTCACTCCCCGCGCCGCTCCCGGGCGGCTGATTCCCGATTTCCGACCCTAGACCCTCCTGCGACAAACGGGAACGCAGCGGCAAACACCCTTGCCACCCGCCCCCAATCCCATTAGGAACGCCCCCTCGCCGACGATGGTCCCGACCGCGCCTGGCGACGACGAATGGTCCGGGTGATTAGCTCAGTTGGTAGAGCAGCTGACTCTTAATCAGCGGGTCGTAGGTTCGAACCCTACATCACCCACCATCGTCATCACCTTCACACCCTAGGAAACACGCGGATCGTTATCCGTTCGCGTTCGCCTTCCCTTCGCTCGACCAGCAGGCGGGCGACCTGGGCGTCGTCGTGGAACAGATAGCCCTTGATGGCGTCCAGCAACGCCTTGGCCAGATTATCCAGGTCCATCCAGGGCGGGTCGCCGACGTGTTCCATTACGATCTCGACGACATAGTCGCCATAGGACGGGCGTGAGCCGCGCCATTCCTTGCGGAAGAACTCATAGACCAGGGGCTTGTAGTATTTCGCCTGGGTCGTCAGGCCGTCGATCATGATCTCGACGACCTCGCCCACCTCGCGCGCGCGGACCTTGCCCGACACGATCCATTCGCGGTTCATGGGGTAAGACGCGGCCCGGCGGCCACGCCGGCTCTCATCCTGATCGGGACATCTGCCATGCCCATTCCTCGACTGCTCTCGCGCTTGTTCGGTCGCAGGCCCGTGCTACACCCCCCGCGCACCGAGAGCCAAGCCGAAGAGACCCTTCCCATGACCGAGCGCCCGACCCACCGCAGCGAAACCGACACCTTCGGCCCTATCCAGGTCGCGGCCGACCGCTATTGGGGGGCGCAGGCGCAGCGATCGCTGGGCAATTTCAAGATCGGCTGGGAGAAGCAGCCCCTGCCGATCGTGCGGGCCCTGGGCATCGTCAAGCGGGCGGCGGCGGAGACCAACATGGCCCTGGGCCGTCTGGATCCGGCCATCGGTAACGCCATCGTCAAGGCGGCTGACGAGGTCATCGAGGGCAAGCTGAACGACCATTTCCCGCTGGTGGTCTGGCAGACCGGCTCGGGCACCCAATCCAACATGAACGCCAATGAGGTGATCAGTAACCGCGCCATCGAGATGCTGGGCGGGGAGATGGGGTCCAAGAAGCCGGTCCACCCCAATGACCACGTCAACATGAGCCAGTCGTCCAACGACACCTATCCCACGGCCATGCACGTCGCCTGCGCCGAGGAGGTGGTCCACCGGCTGCTGCCTGCGCTCCAGACCCTGCACAACGCCCTGAACGACAAGGCGCAGGCGTGGAAGGACATCATCAAGATCGGCCGCACCCACACCCAGGACGCGACCCCCCTGACGCTGGGCCAGGAATTCAGCGGCTATGTTCAGCAGGTCGCCAAGGGGATCGAGCGGATCGAGACCACCCTGCCGGACCTGATGCAACTGGCCCAGGGCGGCACAGCGGTCGGCACCGGGTTGAACGCGCCGATCGGATTTGCCGAGGGCGTTGCCGACAAGATCGCCCAGATCACCGGCCTGAAGTTCACCACGGCCCCGAACAAGTTCGAGGCCCTGGCCGCCCATGACGCCATGGTCATGAGCCACGGCGCGATCAACACGGTCGCCGCCAGCCTGTTCAAGATCGCCAACGACATCCGCTTCCTGGGCTCCGGCCCGCGCTCGGGCCTGGGCGAACTGGCCCTGCCGGAGAACGAGCCGGGGTCGTCGATCATGCCGGGCAAGGTCAATCCGACCCAGTGCGAAGCCTTGACCCAGGTCTGTGTCCAGGTGTTCGGCAACCACGCCGCGATCACCTTCGCCGGGTCACAGGGTCATTTCGAGCTGAACGTCTTCAACCCTGTGATGGCGTACAACTTCTTGCAGTCGGTGCGTCTGATGGCCGATGCGGCGGTGAGCTTCACCGAGAACTGCGTCGTCGGTATCGAGCCCCGCATCGACAACATCGAGCGTGGCTTGAACAACTCGCTGATGCTGGTGACGGCCCTGAACGGCAAGCTGGGCTATGACGCCTGCGCCAAAATCGCCAAGACGGCGCACAAGAACGGCACCACCCTGCGCGAGGAAGCGGTCGGCGGCGGCTATCTGACCGACGCCGAGTTCGACGAGGCGGTGCGGCCCGAGAAGATGATCTCGCCGGGCTGAGGCGCGAGGCCCCGGTCCGCGACTACGGCTTGTCGCGGATCGTGGCCCCGACCGGCGCCAGGGCCAGCTTGGCCAGTTCCAGGTCCTTGAGCGCGAAGGGGATGCCGATGATGGTGATGGCCTCGGCCACCGCGATGATCAGATGCGTCAGGGCGATGTACCAGCCGGCGAAGACGAACCAGATCACGTTCAGTCCGACGCCGAAACAGCCGACGTCCCTGCCCCCCGCCTCGCCGGCCCAGACGACCTCGCGCCCGAACGGCCAGAAGGAATAGCTGGCGATCCGCCAGGCGGCGAAACTCCACGGCAGGCCGACGACGGTGATCGCCAGGATCGCCCCGCCGATCAGCCACAGCAGGCCCGACAGCCAGCCTCCGAAGATCAGCCACAGGATGTTCAGGATCAGGCGGATCATTCAGGGTCTCCGGACGGGCCCGTCGCCCGCCAGCTCAAGGTAGGGCGCACCGACGCGCTCGAACAGGTGGCATCAGGTGAATTCGTGGTAAGTTGGCCGCCTCACACCGGAGACCGGCATGGGTGACGTCGTCAATCTGAACAAGGTCCGAAAGGCCCGCGCGCGGACAGAGGCCCGGGACCAGGCCACCGCAAACCGGGTGACCCATGGCCGATCGAAGGCCGAACGCGACGCCGCGACGGCCGAACGCGAGCGCCTGCAGCGCCTGCTCGACGGCAGCAAGCGAGAGGACTGACATGGCCGACGATCCCAAAAAGGACCGCCGCCTGGCCCACGGCCTGATCCCCATGCTGGTCGCCCAGCGGGTCAAGGGCGAGCGCGAACGGCGCATGAAGCTGGCCGCGGCCAAGGCGGCTCGCGAGGCGGCCTCGCCCGGCGATACGCTCCAGCAAAAGAAGAAGAAGCGCGGCTGGTTCGGCTAGACGACCTTGGGGGCGCGGATCAGCAGCCCCTGCCCCGCCAGCACCAGCAATAGGCCAACCAGGGCCGTCCACCCGAAACGAGCGTCCTCGAACACCACCGACACTAGCATGGCGATCGGCGGGGTCAGGGCGGAGATATAGCTGGCCAGGGCATAGCCTCGTGCCCGCGCGATGGTGAAATACAGCACGAAGGCGATCACCGAGCCGAACACCGACAGATACAGCAGCGACAGCAGGTATCCGGCCGACAGATCAATGCTCCAGCTGACGCCGGTGACCAGGCCGTACAGCGCCAGAAGGCCGGTGCCATAGGCCATGGCCCAGGCGGTCGATGGGATGACGGGCGCGCCCGCCACCTGACCGCGCCAGGAAAAGAAATTGCCCACGGCCGAACTGCAGACGGCGATGACGGCGAAGACGATGCCCATAACGGCCGCAGGCTCCATCCGCGCGCCGACGACCTCGCCGCCCGACAGCACGACCACGCCGATGACGCCCAGACCGGCCCCCATCCAGGACAGGGCCGCGGCCTTCTGACCCGCCGCGACGCGGAACAGGATCAGGTTGAGGAAGGCCAGGGCCGCAAAGATCACCGCCACGATGGCCGAGGCCACCAGACCCTCGGCCGCATAGACGAAGGCATAGCTGACCGCGAAGACGAACGCCCCCTGGCCCAGGGCTGCCAGATGCTGTGTCCGGTTCAGCGTCAGCGAGCGACCGGTTGCCAGGCATCCCGCAAACAGGATCAGGGCCGCCAGGCCAAAGCGCCAGACGCAGGACACGATCGGATCGACCGTGCCCAGCTGCCAGGTGATCGCATACCAGGTCGTGCCCCAGATCAGGGCGCAGATCCCCACACCGACAATGGCCAGGGTCGCGGCAGACGGTCGGACGAAGGCGGGTCGGGTCAAGTGCGGAGCGGCTTCGGCTGGAACAATCGGGACCGGTTCCCTGAACGCGCCCGCCGCAGGACACAACCCCTAACGGGTCGCCGCCACCGGCCCAGGCTCGATCAAGTTCACAAACTCTCGTCATTCCGGGGCTTGGCATGGCCAAGAACCCGGAACCCAGGGCCACAGTTTCGATGATGGGCTCAAGCCGGATATTTGTACGGTTCACCTGGGTTTCGGGTTCGCTCTGCGAGCGCCCCGGAATGACGCGTGCTAAGAGTCGAAGCTCATCCGACCCTGGACTTCGATTTGCCCGAGCAACCGCAAATGTTGAAGAAGCGATCGATTGTCCTGTCCGGTCACGCCACCTCGGTGGCGCTGGAGGCCGAGTTCTGGGTCATTCTGGATGCCATCGCGCGAGAGGCTGGCATCAGCCAGGCCGCGCTGATGAAGCGGATCGACGAGACGCGGGGACGCCGGCCCTTGGCCTCGGCCTGTCGCGTGACCGCCCTGGCCCATGCTCAATCCAATGGCTGTCGCTGACGGCTTTCGTCAGTAACCGTCAGTTGGCCGTCGCCCCCGATCCGGCAAGATCCTGCCCGCTCGAATGGGACAGTTAAGGATCGGTGGCATTGAAACATTGCGGGACTTTGGCTCTGGCTTTGCTGGTCATTTCGGCTGGTGCGGTGCAGGCGCAGCAGGCACCGACGCCTCTGGTTGCCGGCCAGGTGCGTCATGGGGCCCTGACCGACCGTCATCCTCGCCTCGGCAACAACAGTCATATGGAGTGTTTTCTGCTGCCGACGACAGCGGGGCAGAACTATGAGGTCGTGCTGACTTCGCGAGAGTTCGACGCCAATCTGATGCTCGACCCGGGCGGCTGCAATGTACAGATCCCGTCCCTGAGCAATAACAATTTCCGCAGCGGCACGACGGACGCGCGCATCCGCTTCACGGCGACTGGCGCCACCTATGGCGTCTATGTGAATGCTATCGGGGCAGGCCGGACGGGTCGGTATGGCCTGCGTGCAGCAGAGACGACCGAAAGCGCCGATACCCCGGCCAGCGCCGCCGCAGCAACCGACTATGACCTGGGCTGGGCGGCCATGAGGGAGCGCAACTATGGGCGTGCGGCGCAACTGCTGCGGCCCTATGCAGAGGCTGGCAACGCCGACGCACAGAATGCGATGGGCTATCTGACCTTCTATGGCTATGGGGTCACCGCCAACCGGCTTGAGTCCGGTCGCTGGTACGGACTGGCCGCCGAACAGGGGCATGAGGAAGCCCGGCGAAGGCTGAACGAGATCGCACCCCACATCATGGAAGCGCAGTTCGTCGATCACATCGACCGGTACGGCCCCGACATGACCGATCCGGCCAGCTTCCATTACGATGTCAGCGTGTATTGCATCTATAGCGGGCCAAACTGCCACGCATGGCGGGCGCGATATCAGCAGTTCGAGGGGGCGTGGAACCGCGCCGCCGAAAGCGCCAACATGCGGCGGCTGTGGGGTGTCTATACGGGCGGTCCGGACGACGACGGCTGGCGGCGCGCGCGCGAACGCAGCGACTGTATGCGGCGGGTCACCGAGTCCATTCAACGCCAGACCTATGGGCAGCAGACCTGGCAGTATGTGAACAGCTGTTGAGCCTCATTCCCTTGTCGCGGAACAGCGATTGACAGGGCCAGGAGCCAGGCGTCTGGTAAAGCGTCACAGGAACTGACCGCCATGATCGACCAGAAACTGATCCCCGCCGCCGTGCTCGGCGGTGCTCTCGCTGTCGGGCTGATCGCAGGGGGTGCGCTGGTGGGTCAGGGCATCGTCAACGCCCGGGTCGGCGACCGGTCCGTGACCGTTCGCGGCGTGGCTGAGCGCGACGTCGTCGCCGATCTCGCGGTGCTGTCGTTGCGGTTCACGGTGTCGGGCGAGGAGCTTTCGGCGGTGCAGAGCCAGATCGATGCGGATCTGGCCATCGTCCGCGCCTTTCTGAAGGGTCAGGGATATGCCGACGACATCGTCAACCTGGGTCGACTGGAAGTTACGGACACCAAGAACCGGGATTATGCGGCTCAGCCCGGAACGCCGCGCTATATCATGGCTCAGACGGTGATCGTGCGGACCAACGACGTGGCGCGCTTGGCTCAGACCGAAAGGGCCCTCAACGATCTGGTGCGCCAGGGCGTGGTGCTGGATTTCACGGCCCCGACCTATGTCTTCACCAAGCTGAACGACGTGCGCCCCGCCATGATCGGCGAGGCAACGGCTTCGGCAAGGACCGGGGCCCAGAAGTTTGCTCAGGATTCGGGCGCAGCCCTGGGGCCCATCAGCCGAGCGACGCAGGGGTCGTTCGAAATCCTGGCGCGTGAGGACGTGGACGCGGAGAGCACCTCCCTGAACAAGAGGGTGCGGGTGGTGACGACGATCACCTATCAGCTGAAATAGAGGCTACGTCCCCTCCCTTTCGCAAAGCGGATGGGGAGGGGACGGGGTGGCTCAGTTCGCGGGAACCGAAGGCGGCTCTACCGGCGGCAGGCTGGGGGCCTCGGGCAGGTCGGGCAATTGCGGCGCAGGGATATCCACGTCGACATCCACCTTGGTCTCGGACGACGGCGCGGTGATTCCGCCGGAATAGACCACCCAGCCGATGATCAGGACCAGCACCAACAGGCCACCGATGACGAAGGGCAGGAACCCTCCACCGCCGCGACGCTCGACCGGGGCAGCATTGATCGTGGTGTGATGGATCGCCCGCTCTTCGGGCGGCGGCGCATTGGGGTCGGTCATGACTTAGTTGCCCGGAACGGCAGGGGCCGAGACTTCTGGCAGGTTCACGTCAACATCGACGGATTTGGCTTCGGGCTCCATGCCGCCGCGCGCGAAGACGAAGTAGGCCACAATCGCCAGCACCACGACGATACCGCCGACGATGAAGGCCAGACCGGCATTGCCGCCGCCGCTATTGGTGTTGTCAGCCATAATACAGTCCCTCCAGGGTTTCAGATGGCGCAGCAACGATTGGTGAGTGTCAACGGTTCCGCTTGGGCATTTCGGCACAGGCGCTGACATCGCCGCTTGTGCTCATTATGTTCCGTCGAATCCCAATACCTGTCCTTTGGTGCCCGTGACCGATTTCCTGCCTACGCCCCGCCTGTCCGACCTGGCCCGCGCCCGCCCACCAGGCGGCAAAGGCGGCGGCGACTATCTGTCCGGGCTGAACCCCGAACAGCGCATGGCGGTGGAGACAACGGAGGGGCCCGTCCTGGTCCTGGCCGGGGCTGGCACGGGCAAGACGCGGGTGCTGACGACGCGGCTTGCGCACATCCTCGCCACCGGAAAGGCGCGGCCGTGGGAGTTGCTGGTCGTTACCTTTACCAACAAGGCCGCGCGGGAAATGCGGGAACGCATCACCCATCTGATCGGCCCCTCGGCCGAGGGTCTGCGCTGGCTGGGCACCTTCCACAGCGTGGCCGCCTCGATCCTGCGACGCCATGCGGAACTGGTCGGCCTGAAATCCAGCTTCACCATCCTGGACACGGATGATCAGGAGCGGCTGCTGAAACAGCTGCTGGAAGCGGCCAATATCGACACCAAGCGCTGGACGCCCAAGTCGCTGGCCGGGCTTATCGACCACTGGAAGAACCGCGGCTGGACGCCCGACAAACTGCCGCCGTCCGAGGATTTCGCGAACGGAAAGGGTCAGACCCTGTATGCCGCCTATCAGTCACGCCTGGCCACGCTGAACGCCTGCGACTTCGGCGATCTGCTGCTGCACAATCTGACTATCCTGTCGAAGCATGCCGACATCGCCGAGGAATACCGGCGGCGGTTCCGCTACATCCTCGTCGACGAATATCAGGACACCAATGTCGCCCAATATCTGTGGCTGCGGCTGCTGACGGCCTCCACCGGCAATGTCTGCTGCGTGGGTGATGATGATCAGTCCATCTATGGCTGGCGCGGGGCCGAGGTGGACAACATCCTGCGGTTCGAGCGGGACTTTCCCGGGGCCCGGATCATCAAGCTGGAACGGAACTATCGTTCGACCAGCCATATCCTGGGGGCGGCCTCGGGTCTGATCGCGGCCAACCGCGACCGTCTGGGCAAAACCCTGTGGACCCAGGACCAGACCGGCGACAAGGTTCGCGTGCGCGGCGTCTGGGACGGCGAGGCCGAGGCCCGGCTGATCGCCGACGAGATCGAGACCGCCCGCAAACAGGGCATGAACTACAAGGATATGGCCATCCTGGTCCGCGCCTCGTTCCAGATGCGAGCGTTTGAGGAACGGCTGGTCATGCTGGCCGTGCCCTATGTCGTCATCGGCGGCCCCCGCTTCTTCGAACGGGCCGAGATCCGTGACGCCCACGCCTATCTGCGGCTGATCCAGTCAGAAGACGACGACCTGGCCTTCGAACGCATCGTCAATGTGCCCAAGCGCGGCATCGGCGAGACCAGCGTGCAGAAGATCCTGCAGATCGCGCGCCACAACGGCGTCTCGGCCATGACGGCCGTGCGCGACCTGATCACCTCGGATGAGCTTCAGGCCCGCACGCGCACCGCCCTGTCCACCTTCGTGCGCGATCTGGACCGCTGGCGCGCCCTGGCCGGCGACACGCCTCACTGGTCGGTCACCGAGACCGTACTGGAGGAGAGCGGCTACACCGACATGCAGAAGGCCGACCGCGTCACGGGCCAGACCCGGCTGGACAACCTGAAGGAACTGGTCGTGGCCATGCAGTCGTTCGAGACGCTGGGGGCCTATCTGGAGCATGTCTCGCTGGTCATGGACCTGGATCGGGGGGCCGGTGACGATCCGGATGGCGCGGGTGCTGTCCAGATCATGACCCTGCACGGGGCCAAGGGGCTGGAGTTCCCGCTGGTCTTCCTGCCCGGCTGGGAGGAAGGCGTCTTTCCCAGTCAGCGCAGCATCGACGAGAAGGGCGAGAAGGGTCTGGAGGAGGAACGCCGGCTGGCCTACGTCGGCGTGACGCGGGCCAAGCAGGACGCGCGGATCAGCTTTGCCGCCAACCGGCTAGTCTATGGCCGCTGGACCACCCAACTGCCCAGCCGCTTCGTCGACGAACTACCGATGGACCACGTCGAGGCCCAGAGCGACACCGGCTATTACGGCGCGACCCCGGGCATGAAGGACGCCAAGTCCCGCTGGGACGATGCCCCCAGCTTCGGTGCCGGTTATTCGTCGCCGGGATGGCAGCGCGCCAAGGCCTTCACCGCGGGACAGACGCCGCGTCCGGCCCACGCACGGCACGCGTTGATAGAGGGCGATGGGCGTCTGATCGCCACCGCCGACCCCAAGTCCGGCGCAGGCTGGGCCAGGGGTGAGCGCGTCTTTCACCAGAAGTTCGGCTATGGCGCGATCCGCTCCATCGAGGGCAACAAGCTGGTCGTCGCGTTCGAAAAGGCCGGCGAAAAGAAGGTCATCGACACCTTTGTGGAAAAGGCCTGACGCATCGTCGAGCGGTGTTACCGCCGGGTCGCCCGATGGACCCGTCAGTGGAACTGCGTTAGCTTTCCCGGATGGCCGACGGTGCGCTGAACCTGACCCTGACCGACTACACCGCCTCCAAGATCGCGGAGAAGGCGGCGGCCATGGGCATGACGCCGGAAGACCTCGCCGCCATGGTGCTGGACGCCCGCTTCTTCGACTATGACGACTTCACCTGGATCAATGGCGATCCGCGCGACGACCATGCCAGCAACCACGACCTGAATGAAGTTGGCCGGGCATGGAGCGAACTGCGTCCTGAGTTCATCGCCCGGATGAAACAAAAGCTCGCTGAACGTCCATGATCCTGCGCCTGTCGGAACAGGCGCAGCGTGACGTGAACGCGCAGATCGATTGGCTAGCGGAACACTCACCGCAATCGGCTGAGGAAGCGCTAAACGAGATCTTTCGCGTCTTCGACCTTCTGGAAGAATTCCCCTACCTCGGTATGATCACGGAGCGGGGCTGGCGCGAAAAGGCCGTGGACTTTGGCCGCGACGGCTACGTCGTCTGCTATGTGGTGCGGGCCAGTGACATTCTGGTCGTCCGCTTCTTTCATGCGCGCCAGGACCGATCTTGATCGAACGGCTTGCCGCTTCATTAACGCCTGGCACGCCATTCTGATGACGTGCGCCCCCACCGCTCCACGCCCGGCCTGAGCGACCCTGGTCCCACATGGTGGGAGCAGGCGATCTGCATCGGCATCATTGCCATGCTGACCGGCGCGCTGATCGGGCCGGTCTTTGCCCCGACCCAGGAGGAAACGCCGGTGCTGCGGCTGATCTGGCTGCCGGTCTATGCCGCGATCGGGGGAATGATCCTGTATCGGCTGGACCGGATGTGGCGGGTCTGGCCGGCGGCGATTGCGGTGCTCGTCCTGGTGGCCGTCACCTATGCCTCCAGCTTCTGGTCGATCGATACCGAGACGACCGAGCGGCGATCGATCGCCCTGGCCATCAGCGGGGCTTTCGCCCTGTATCTGGGTGCCGTGTTCCGGGGTGCCCATCTGCCGCGCCTGCTGATGCATGCGGGCCTGATCATGGCGGTCGGCAGTCTGGTCATGGTCTTCGCCTTTCCCGCCATAGGCATTCACCAGGCGGACAACGCCGGTCTGTGGCGCGGGCTGTGGTACGAAAAGAACCAGATGGGGGCGGTCATGGTGATCGCGGCCACGGCCTCGGCCGCCTGTCTGGCCTCGCCGGACGACCGGCGGCTGTTGCCCCTGGTAGCTCTGGGGCTGACTTCGTTGCTGGTGCTGGTGACCCAGTCCAAGACCTCGCTGCTGTGCCTGTCCATCGGCTTGGGCATTGTCGGGGGCTTCTGGGCCATGAAGCGAGGCGGGGCGGTCTTCAGCATCGCCGCCGTCTGGGGCGGCGTCGTCCTAGCGGCCCTGGGGTATATGATCTGGTCCAGCCATTCCGTCGAGATCCTGGAGTTGCTGGGCAAGGACCCGTCCCTGACCGGGCGTACCGAGATCTGGGCGGCACTGATGCGCCGCGTTGCCGAGCGGCCCTGGACCGGCTTTGGCTATGGGGCCTTTTGGGGTCGCGATTCTGCGCCGGCGGACTGGATCCGGCTGGAGACCGGCTGGCTGGTACCCAATGCTCACCACGGCTGGATCGACCTGCTGATCCAGGTCGGATGGCCCGGCACCCTCATCGTCGGCGTCATGATGGGCTCGACCGTGCTGATCGGGTTGATCCGGTCGAATACGGCAGGAGCCCAAGAAGGCTGGTGGGCCCTGGCCTTCGTGGTCGCCTTCGTGGTTCTGAGCCTGTCGGAGAGCGTTCTGCTGGCACACCAGGGCCTGCCCTGGGTGCTGTTCATGGCTGCGATGACACGGGCGATCCTGCCTGATCCACAGGCTTTGCAGGTGCCGCTTGCCGCCCGGCCGCGCCGGGCCTACCAGACGGCTCCCCGAATCGCGCCAGACTATGCCCATGGCCCATCCCGCCGCCCCTTCCCTGTTCGATGACGTCCCCGAGCCGCCCCGGCCAGCCGCGGTAACGCCCCCGGTCGCCCCGACGCCGGTCACGGCCGAGGGCCCGCCTGCCGCGCCGCCTTCAACGCCCGCCGCCCCGCCGGTGCCCGGTTCCTACTCCGCCTCCTCGATCGAGGTGCTGGAGGGGCTGGAGCCGGTCCGCAAACGCCCGGGCATGTATATCGGCGGCACCGACGAGCGGGCCCTGCACCACCTGTTCGCCGAGGTGCTGGACAATGCCATGGACGAGGCCGTGGCCCGCCATGCCAAGCTGATTACCGTCGACCTGGACGCCGAGGGCCGTTTGTCGGTGCGGGACGACGGTCGCGGCATCCCGGTCGATCCGCACCCCAAACACCCCGGCAAGTCGGCGCTGGAGGTGGTGATGACCGTGCTCCATTCCGGCGGCAAATTCTCGGGCAAGGCCTATGAGACGTCCGGCGGCCTGCACGGCGTGGGCGTCAGCGTCGTCAACGCCCTGTCGGAGCGGCTGGACGTCACCGTCTGGCGCGACGGCCACGAATGGAGCCAGAGCTTCAGCCGGGGCCTGCCGCTGGGCGCCATCGCCAAGGGGGCACCGTCCAGGAAGCGCGGCACCCTGATCGCCTTCAAGCCGGACGAGGAAATCTTTGGAATTGGCGCGGCCTTCAAGCCGGCCCGCCTGTTCCGGATGGCGCGGTCCAAGGCCTATCTGTTCCGCGGCGTTGAAATCCGCTGGACCTGTTCGTCGGAACGGATCACCGACGCGACCCCGACAGAGGCGGTCTTCCACTTCCCCAACGGCCTGGCCGATGCCCTGGCAGAGCGGATCGGAGAGCTGGAAACCGTCACCCCGGCCTTTGCCGGCCGGGTGGAGCGCAAGGGCGAGGCCGGGGCGGTCGAATGGGCCGTGACCTGGTCCCCGATCGGTTTCGGAGAGGCCGACGGCTTCGTCTCCTCATATTGCAACACCGTCTCGACGCCCGATGGCGGCACCCATGAGGCGGGTTTCCGCGCGGCGCTGGTCAAGGGGCTGAAGGCGTATGGCGAACTGACCAATGAGAAGCGTGCGGCCCAGATCACGGCCGAGGATGTCATCGCCAATGCCGGGGCCATGATCTCGGTCTTCATCCGCAATCCGGAGTTCCAGGGCCAGACCAAGGACCGCCTGTCTTCGCCCGACGCGCAGCGGCTGGTCGAACAGCTGCTGCGCGACCCGCTGGATCACTGGCTGACCGAAAGCCCGAGACAGGCCAATACCCTGCTGGGCTTCGTGATCGAACGGGCCGAGGACCGACTGCGTCGTCGCAAGGACAAGGAGGTGCAGCGCGCCTCCGCCACGCGCAAGCTGCGCCTGCCCGGCAAGCTGTCAGACTGTTCGCGCCAGGGAGCCAACGGCACCGAACTGTTCATCGTTGAGGGAGACTCGGCCGGCGGTTCAGCCAAACAGGCGCGCGACCGCACGACCCAGGCCATCCTGCCCCTGCGCGGCAAGATCCTGAACGTCGCCTCGGCCACGGCGGACAAGCTGCGTGCCAACATCGAACTGTCGGACCTGATGCTGGCCCTGGGCGTCCAGGCGGGACCGCGCTTCAACATCGACGACCTGCGCTATGAGCGCATCGTCATCATGACCGACGCCGACGTGGACGGGGCCCATATCGCGGCGCTGCTTATCACCTTCTTCTATCGCACCATGCCCGAGGTGATCCGCCAGGGTCGGCTGTTCATGGCCTTGCCGCCACTCTATCGCCTGTCCAGCGGCCCGCTCAGCGACTATGCGCGAGACGAGGCCCACCGCGAGGAGCTGATGGCCACCACCTTCAAGGGCAAGAAGGTTGAGCTGGGCCGGTTCAAGGGCCTGGGTGAGATGATGGCCTCCCAGCTGAAGGAGACCACCATGGACCCGAAGAAGCGCACCCTGGCCCGCGTCTCCCTGCCCGCCTCGGAAGACGAGATCGAGGACCTGGTCGAACGCCTGATGGGCAAGAAGGCCGATGCCCGCTTCCAGTTCATCCAGGAAAATGCCCAGTTCGCGGTGGCCGATTTGGACGTGTGAGACTAGCGTCTTCGGATCGACCGGGAGTCCCCAATGCGTATCGCCGCCCTCCTCGCCGCCGCCCTAGTTATGGCCGCGCCGCACGCACTGGCACAGGACGCTCCCACGCCTGTTCCGATAGCCGAATGGCCGCTGGACAAGATCGAGGCCATGGGGCGCGAAATCTATATCCAGGACGTCGCTGCCTGGGTGGCGACCGATGCTCTGATCGCTCACCTGGCCGGGGCTCAACCGACGGGACTCGCGGGCTGGATCGTCACGGGCGATGGGCCAGATCGTCTGGTTCGCTTCGTCACCCGTGATGGTGAAACGATCTCGGCAGGCTGGGACATCATGGTGACTGCCGGTCGCGCAGGACCCGTCAAGGTCGTTACAGGCCAGCCCCTTTCGGACTCGGAACAGGCGCGTTTCCGAGCGCGACAGACCGCAATCGAAGGTATTGGCCCGTTGCGCTGCTCACGCAATCTGAACACTGTGGTCGCAGACGATCCCGACAGTGATGGCTGGCTTGTGTGGTTGCTGACGGCCACGAGCGAGGTGAATCTGATCCCCGTCGGCGGTCACTATAGATTTCAGGTCAGTGCAGACGGGCGTCAGGTTCTTCGGCGCGATCAGTTAAGCAACAGCTGTCTCACGCTCGACCGCAATTTCGAGCGACCTGATTATGAGGAAGAGCTTCTGTTCGTTACGCACTTGGTTTCGTCGGCACCGGTGGAAACGCATGTCTTTCTGTCACTTCAAAACCGAATTCCATTCGGCGTTGGCACTGCAGATGCAATCTACAGCGTGGAAGGCGACGAGATCACCAAGATCAATGATCGACCATGATGTTTACCCGCTGAACAACCCGACCAGTTCCCGCCCCGCCAGGACGGCGAACAGCACGGCGGCTCCGCCCAGCAAGAGGTTGGATACCCAGCCGCTGCGCCACTCCGTCGGCACCCGGCTGGAGTTCAGCAGCCACAAAAGCGTTCCCGCCAGGAACGGCATGAACAGGCTGCCCAGTACGCCATAGGCCACGATCAGGCCGAAGGGGCGGTCCATGAACAGCAGCAGCATGGGCGGGAGGGTCAGCCACAGCACATAGGCCCGGAACGCCGGGCTGCGGTCACCCCTCGCCGTCTCGTCCGCAGAACGCCCGGCCAGATGGGCGGTGAAGTCGGCGAACATCAGGCTGACCCCCTGCCAGACGCCCAGCAGGCTGGTGAAGGAGGTCGCCCAGAAGCCGATCAGGAACATCACCGACACCGGCTGTCCGAACCGGTCGCGCAGCACCCGGTCCAGGTCCAGCAGACCCCGCTCGCCTCCTGCCAGGGCGATGCCGCCCGCGTGCAGCAGCTCGGCCCCCACGATCAGCATGGCCACCACGAACAGGCCGGTGACGCCATAGGCGATGCGGTTGTCGATCCGCATGACGCCGATCCAGGCCGGTCCGCGCCAGCCCTTGGCGTTGAGCCAGTATCCATAGGCGGCCATGGTGATCGTCCCGCCAACGCCGCCCATCAGCCCCAGGGTATAGAAGACCGATCCCGGCGGCAGGCTGGGCCACATCCCGGTCAGCAGGCGCGGAAGGTCAGGAGTCACGATGATCGCCAGGCCGACCACCGTCACGAACATCACGCCCACCAGGGCGGTCATCACCGTCTCGAACAAGCGATAGTTGCCGAACCAGACCATGGCCAGCCCCAGCAGACCGCTCACGATTCCCCAGGCCTTAAGGTCCAGCACCGGCCATAGCGCCGCGAGCGGCAGGGCCGTGGCCGTCATCGCCGCCGCCCCATAGACGAAGCCCCAGACGACGACATAGAGGCCGAAATAGACCCCCGCCCAGTTCAGCCTGCCTCCCATCAGGGTGGCACCCGGCAGGCTGGACCAGCCGTCGAAGATGGTCCGCCCGGACGACAGGACCCACCGCCCTACGCCTTCGGCCAGGGCGATCTTGAGCACCGCCCCCAGAACCGCCGTCCACAACAGGGCATAACCGAAACGCGATCCGGCGATCAGCGTCGCCACCAGGTCACCGGCCCCCACCCCCGTCGCCGCGACGATGATGCCCGGCCCGATCAGCGACAGGCGTCTGGGCGGGACGGTGTCTGGCGGGACCTGGGTCAACGGACACGCGCGTAATAGGCCTGGATCAGGTCCAGACGCTCTGCAAAGGGGATCGGCTTGTCGACCGGTCCGTCATTGGTGAACTCCAGCAACCGATCCGTTGCCTCCCGGAAGTCCGGCCAGGTCGGTCGGCCGACGCCATTGGGATCGCCGGAGCGGGCGAAGGTCGTCCAGTAGTCGGCCATGGCCGTCGCGGCCCTCTGGTCCCGCTCGCCCATCGGCCAGTTTGTGGTCCACAGATTGTCAAAGACATAGGGCCGCTCGGACGCGTGGGTCGCACCCTCGTGCTGGGGTTCGGGACTGGGGTCGGGCACGACGTCGAAGCGGTAGAGATAGGTGGGATGCCCGGCCCGCGCGTGCAGCCGGGCCAGGTTGCGGGCCGGTTCGTTGAAGGCCAGGTCACTGACCACATGGGCATTGTATCCGGCCTCTCCGCCATAGGCGGCATACAGGGTCTCGCGCTCCTCAAAGGTCAGGGCGTCGTCGATCTCGCCATAGGGGCTGAGGTCGGTCGGCTTCATCCACCAGAACTCGGCGCTGTTGGTCCCGATCATGAAGGGCACCGGGGCCTGAAGCCCGGCAGCAAAGGCGGGCTCGACATCCCTGGTGACCACTAGCCCGTCGATGACCAGATTGTCTCCGCCGTAGAAACTGGGCCCAGGCGTCAGCAGGGTTTCGGCCGGGATCGCCCGCAGCTCGTCCGCCGTCGTCAGGTTCCAGGCATAGTTCAAGCCGCGATCCTGCAAGGACGCACCGCCGATGGCAGAGGGCCGGTCCAGCGGCGTCCCGGTGTCGCGCCCCAGGCCGGACTGCACGACCGCGCGATGGAACAGGCCTCTCGCCTTGGGCGAGATCATCAGCCGCGTAACCGCCGCCCCGCCCGCAGATTCGCCGAACACCGTGACGTTCGCCGGATCACCGCCAAAAGCTGCGATATTGTCCCGCACCCATTCCAGCGACGCGACGATATCCATCATGCCGTAGTTGCCGCCCGCCTCCCCTTCGGTCCGCTCGGCCGCCAGGGCCGGGTGATCGAAAAAGCCCAGCCGTCCCAGCCGATAGTTGACCGTGACCACCACCACTCCGCGCCGCGCCAGATTGCGGCCGTCGTACAGTGCGGCCGTTGCCGATCCATTGTTCAGCCCCCCGCCATGGATCCACACCATGACCGGCAGCGGCCCTTCGGCATCGGCGGGCATCCAGACGTTCAGCGTCAGGCAGTCTTCGCTCATCGGGCCGGGACCGACACCCGGATCGCCATTGCCTGGGGGTTGAATGCACAGGGCACCATAGGAACCAGCATCGCGCGGCGTCGCCCAGGCCAGCGGCGGCTGCGGCGCGCGCCACCTGAGGGGCCCGACCGGCGGCTCGGCATAAGGGATGCCCTTATAGGCAGCGATGCCGTCCTCGACCCTGCCGACCAGTTCGCCCTGAGACACCGCGACGATCGGAGGGGCTTCAGGCTCGGGCATGGGGGACATCAGTATGGCGACCGTGGACAACAGATTGGCAATGAACATCTGGCCAGACTAGGCGATCGTGAGCGCCTTGCACAAATGCTGGAACCAAAGTCGCGCCTTGGCATTGCGACACAACGGGCGGTGAGGCGTCACGCGTCCAGTGCGGCGGGGGAATATTGAAAGACTTGGCTAAATCCGGTGCGGTGTCCGCAGATCTTGCGACTGCATTTGACGCTTCACCCAATCCCTATGTGCTGCTGACCCCCGATCTCCGCATTGCGGGGATGAATGACGCCTACCTGCAGGTGACCAACAGTCGGCGCGAGGACATCATCGATCGCCCGCTGTTTGCCGCTTTCGATTCCGGGCCCGGAGAGGAAGCCCCCGAAAATGTCCGCCAGGTGAAGGCCTCGCTCGAAAAGGCCCGCGACACGCGCCAGCGCGACCACCTGGCCCTCGTCCGGTTTTCCATCCCGAAGAAGGCGCCAGACGGAAAGGCGATCTTCGAAGACCGGTACTGGAGCGCCACACACACGCCAATCCTGGATGCAGAAGGCAAGGTGGCCTATCTGCTGCAGCACACCAACGACATCACCGAGCTGGAACGCCTGCGTCGCCAGCACGGGCTGACCGACACCGAGACGGTCAGCGCGTTGGACGCCATGATCGGCGGCAACGTCATGCGCCGCGCACAGTTGGTCCAGGAAGACAATCGCCGTCTCGAGACGGAGCGCAATAGGCTGATCGACCTGTTCATGGCTGCGCCGGGATTCGTCGCCATCCTCAGTGGTCCCGACCATGTGTTTGAAATGCACAATGCCGCCTATGGCAACGTGATTGGCCGCAGCAGCGTGGTCGGCAAGACCATCCGCGAGGCCCTGCCGGACGTCGACGGCCAGGGTTATTACGAACTGCTGGACAGCGTCTTTGCCACGGGCGAACCGTTCGAAGGTCGCGAGGCACCGGTCAGGTTCCAGATCACCGCGGACGGTCCGTTCCAGGAGCGGTTCGTCAACTTCGTCTACCAGCCGATCCGCGACGCGGACGGCCAGGTGGCGGGCATCTTCGTTCAGGGCAATGACGTCACCGACAGCGTCCTGGCCGCACAGCGCCAGAAGCTGATGATCGACGAACTGAACCACCGGGTGAAGAACACCCTGGCCACGGTCCAGTCGATCGCCATGCAGACCGCCCGCTCGCACAGCGACCCTGCCTCATTCGCCGAAACCTTCCAGGCGCGGCTGATGTCCCTGTCGCACACCCATGACCTGCTGACCCGCAGCCATTGGGAGGGGGCCGATCTGGGGGAGGTGCTGAAGCATGAGACCGAAGCCCACGGGTGCCACCGGGTCCTGGCCAACGGCCCGCATCTGGCCCTGCCGCCCGCTGCAGCCTTGTCGCTGGGCATGATCTTTCACGAACTGGCCACCAATGCCGCCAAATACGGAGCCCTGGTGACGACGGAGGGCCGCGTGATGGTCGACTGGTCCGTGAGCGAGGAGCCCGAGCGGCGGCTGAACCTGGTCTGGCGCGAGATTGGTGGCCCAGCCGTGACCCAGCCCGAGCGGCGCGGATTTGGCAGTCGACTGATCGAACGCAACGTGCGGCATGATCTGGCGGGCGAGGTCAAACTGAGCTACGCCATTGAGGGCCTGAGGGCGGAAATTTCCATTCCGCTGGCCAGAGGACATTCGAGTTGAGTAAGGGCCTGAACGGTCGCCGGGTGCTGGTCGTCGAAGACGAATCCCTGGTCGCCATGCTGCTGGAAACGATTCTCGAAGACATGGGGTGCACGCCCGTGGGTCCGGCGTCCAGCGTCGACGAGGGTCTGGCCATGGCTGCGGACGAGCCTGACCTGGACGCTGCCCTGCTGGACGTCAACGTTGCCGGTCGTCAGGTTTTTCCGGTGGCTGCGGCGCTGAAGGCGCGCGGCGTGCCGTTCGTCTTCTCGACGGGATATGGTGAGGGTGGCCTACCCGACGAATGGCGTGGCCAGGCCACGGTCCAGAAGCCTTTCACGGAAGCGGCCATTCGCCAGGCCCTGATGAAGGCCATGGGCGTCGCCGAGGCCTGAGCGGTCTTCACAATCGACAGCCTGCGTCACTGTCGCCCGGCGATATCATTGACCCCCTTCGCGTCCCACGGCTTAGGTGGGCGGTCCCTGAACGATAGCGTGTGCCGATGGCCTACAAATCCCTGCGCGACTTCATCGCCATGCTGGAGGCGGAGGGCGAGCTGATTCGCGTGTCGGAACCGGTGTCCACCGTTCTGGAAATGACCGAGATCCAGACTCGTCTGCTGCGCAACGGCGGCCCGGCGGTATTGTTTGAAAAGCCGGTCATGCCCGACGGCTCCATCAGTCCCATCCCCGCCCTGGCCAATCTGTTCGGCACGGTGAAGCGGGTCGCCATGGGGGTGACGCTGGAAGGCCGGACCCGCACCACGGCGGGCGAACTGCGTGAGGTCGGCGAACTGCTGGCCTTTCTCAAGAACCCCATGCCGCCGCGTGGCCTGCGCGAGGCCTTCGATATGCTGCCCCTGGCCAAGACGGTCATGGGCATGCGGCCGAAGGTGGTGAAATCAGCCCCGGTCCAGGACGTCGTGCTGAAGGGCGAACAGATCGACCTGACCGCCCTGCCTGTTCAGACCTGCTGGCCGGGAGAACCTGCGCCCCTGATCACCTGGGGCCTGGTCGTCACCAAGGGCCCCGGCGAAGACCGCGAGGACGACTTCAACCTGGGCATCTATCGGATGCAGGTGCTGGGCAAGGACAAGGCCATCATGCGCTGGCTGGCCCACCGCGGCGGGGCCCAGCACTATGCCCGGCACAAGAAGGCGGGCAAGCGTGAGCCCCTGCCCTGTGCCGTCGTCCTAGGTGCCGATCCGGGGACCATCCTGGCGGCCGTGACACCCGTGCCGGACACCCTGTCGGAATATCAGTTCGCCGGCCTGATGCGCGGGGCCAAGGCCGAGCTGGTGCCCTGCAAGACCGTCCCCCTGATGGTCCCGGCCCAGGCCGAAATCGTATTGGAGGGCCACGTCCTGCTGGACGAGCACGCCGAGGAAGGCCCCTATGGCGACCACACCGGCTATTACAACTCGGTCGAGACCTTCCCGGTCTTTCAGGTCAGCGCCATCACCATGCGCCGCGACCCCCTCTATCTGACCACCTTCACAGGCCGACCGCCGGATGAGCCCAGCGTCCTGGGAGAGGCCCTGAACGAGGTCTTCATCCCCCTGCTTCGCGCCCAGTTCCCCGAGATCGTCGACTTCTGGCTGCCGCCCGAGGGCTGTTCCTATCGCATCGCCGTGGTGTCGATGAAGAAGGCCTATCCCGGCCATGCCAAGCGCGTGATGCTGGGCATCTGGAGCTATCTGCGCCAGTTCATGTACACCAAGTGGATCATCGTGGTGGACCACGACATCAACGCCCGCGACTGGAAGGACGTGATGTGGGCCATCTCGACCAAGATGGACCCGGCCCGCGACATCACCGTCATCGAAGGCACGCCGATCGACTATCTGGACTTTGCCAGCCCCGAGAGCGGCCTGGGCTCCAAGATCGGTCTGGACGCCACCGACAAGCTGCCGCCGGAAACCCACCGCGAATGGGGCGAGGAAATCCGCATGGATTCAGACGTGGTCGATCGCGTCTCTCAGATGTGGGACCGCCTGGGCCTGCCCGGCGACAGCACGCCGATCTGGAAGTAGAGGCTGCCCTGCGCCCCCCTAGCGGTCGCCAACGGCGCTCCCCCTGCGACCTGGTTTCGCACGGGTTGGATATTCGAGGTGACGGGTGAGCGACGCGGCCATACCTTCGCTCGGTGAATCGCGCCGGGGAGGGCCACGATGAGCGCCTTCGAATTCTTCTTCAGCTTCTATGGCCTGCTGCTGGGCCTGTCGGTGGCCGAGTTGGTGGGCGGGTTCGCGCGGCTGCTGCATGAACGGCACCGCGTTCGGTTCGGCTGGTTGACGCCGCTGCTGGCCCTGTTCGTGGCCCTGGATCTGGCGACCTTCTGGAACCAGGCCTGGGTCTTCTTTCGCGGCGCTCCCTTCAATCCGGCCCTGCTGTTCGTGGGACTGGTCATTGCGGCGACGTTTTACGTGGCGGCCAGTGTCACCTTTCCGCGCGTCAACGCCGAAGGCGTGGAGACACGTATAGATCTGGACGATCATTTCTGGGCCCACCGCCGCCTGGTCTTCGGCTGCATCCTGGCGGCCAACGCCATGGTCTGGCTGCTGCTGGGCCTGCTCGCCCTGTGGGATGCGCAATGGGCCGCCGTCTGGTCGCCCCGCCTGGCGGTCGGTGTCTGCATCTTCGCCATCGGCACGGCGACGGCCGCCTTTGCCCCGTCTCGCAAGGTTGTCGCAGCGGCCCTCGCGATCGTCCTGGCCTATACGCTTTGGAACATGCTGCGCGCCGGGACCATGCTGATCGCCTCAGGGGCGTGGTCGCCTGCCATGGGGGGCGGCTAGGCTTGCCAGACGGGCCGGATCGGCCGACGAAGACCCATGCGCCCCCTCGTTTTCTCTGCGGCCCTGGCCGCCCTTGTCAGTAGCGTGAGCCCCGCCATGTCCCAGACCCTGCCCAACACCGCGCCCTGGGACCAGCCCTTCCTTCCGCCCGCCCCCGATTGGGACGGGGCCAGCCGCGCGCTCCTTCGCGATGCGTCCGACCCCTGGGTCACAGCCTTCGAGGCGGACGCCGAGCACGATTTCTCGCCGAACTATGCCGACACGCGCGCCTGGTTCGACCGGCTGGACGCCGCCTCTGACCTGATCCGCATCGAGGTGTTCGGCACCTCGCCAGAGGGACGGCCGATCTATGCCGTCATCGCGTCCAAGGATGGCGCGACCTTTGATCCGTCAAAGCCGGTACTGATGGCCCAGGCCGGCATCCATCCGGGCGAGATCGACGGCAAGGACGCGGGCATGATGCTGCTGCGCGACATCGCCTTCTATGGCCGGGACGACCTGCTGGACGGGGTCAATCTGATCCTGATCCCCATCCTGTCCGTCGACGGTCATGAGCGCGCCTCCGCCTATTCCCGACCCAATCAGCGGGGTCCGCGTATTCAGGGCTGGCGCAACACGGCCACGAACCAGAACCTGAACCGAGACTACATGAAGCTGGACCAGGCCGAGATGCAGGCCGTCCGGGGCCTGGTCCTGAAGTATCAGCCGGACCTTTATGTCGACATCCACGTCACAGACGGCATGGATTACCAGTACGACGTGACCTACGGCTATAACGGCGAGGATGGGGTCTATTCGCGTAGTCCGGCCACCGCCGCCTGGCTGGATACCGCCTTCAAGCCCGTCATGAACGCCGCTCTGGAGGCCCAGGGCCATATCCCGGGTCAGCTGGTGTTCGGGGTCGATGATGCCAATCCCCGCGCGGGCCTGTCGGACGGCGGCCTGGGCGAGCGGTTCTCGAACGGCTGGGGCTCGGCGGCTCATGTGCCCACCATCCTGATCGAGAACCACAGCCTGAAGCCGCATGAGCAGCGGGTTCTGGGCACCTATGTCTTCCTGGAAACCGCCCTGAGCCTGCTGGCGAGCGAGGGGTCCGATCTGCGAAGCGCGATCGCGGCCGACCGCGCGCTCCGGCCCGCCCAGGTTCCTGCCAATTTCGTCTCCGACCCCACGCCGATCGAGACCCGGGCGTTCAAGGGCATCCTTTACGAGACCTATGACAGCCCCGCCTCGGGCCGGACCGAGATCCGCTGGCTGGGTCAGCCCGACCCCGACCCGTGGCTCATGCCCTTCTATGGCTCCAAGCCTGGCCTGATGCTGGACCGGCCTGTTGCCTATTGGGTTCCCGCGCACCGGCCAGACCTGATCGAGCGGCTGCGAATTCATGGGGTTCAGATGGAGACACTGACCGAGCCCAGGACGGTCTCGGTCGAGATGCTGCGCCTGAACGATCCGGTCCTGGCGACACGCACCAACGAGGCTCACGTCGCCGTAACCGTGACCTCGGTCACGCCGCAGGATCGCGACTGGACCTGGCCCGCCGGATCGGTTCGCATCCCCACCGATCAACCCCTGGGCGACGTCGTGGTGCTGTTGCTGGAACCGCAGTCCAGCGAGAGCTTCTTCGCCTGGGGAATGGTCACGGAAGTGCTGAACCGGGTCGAATACATCGAGGGTTATGCCATCGCCCCCCTGGCCGAGGCCATGCTGGCCGCCGACCCTGCGCTGAAAGCCGAGTTTGAGGCCAGGCTGGCCGCCGATCCAGCATTCGCCGCCAATGGTGACGCTCGCCTGCAATGGTTCTATGAACGGACACCGTTCGCCGATGACCGATATCGGCTCTATCCGATCGCGCGAGAAAACTGAGGCTCGACATGCCCGATATGACCGCCGTCCAGGCCGCATCCCTGTGGAGTGGCCTTCTGGTTCTGCTGCTGGTGATGCTGTCGGTCCGCGTCGTGATGGCGCGCCGGTCCCATCGGGTCCTGTTGGGCGACGGCGGCGTGGCCCAGGTGACTTTGGCCGGGCGGGTGTTCGGCAATGCGGCGGAATACATCCCCGCCGGGATCGGGGCGCTGGCCCTGCTGGCGTTGCTGGGCATGCCCGAACTGGCCATTCACATCATCGGCGGCCTGCTGTTCACAGGTCGCCTGATCCATGCCATCAGCCTCAGCGACAAGCGACCGACGGCGGGGCGGATCCTCGGCATGGCCCTGACCTTCATCGCCCTGATCGGCGCAGGATCCATGCTGGTGGTGCACGCCTTCGTCTGAGACGCCTTGGCGCGGTTGCAGCATTGGCCCGGTCCCGCCATATCGGGGCATGTCCGATGCCTCCTCCTCGACCACCCTTCTTCATGACCTGATCGCGGCGGCCCGCAACGCCGGTGCCGATGCGGCCGAGGCCGTCTCCTCCGAACGTCAGTCCCTGTCGGTCGGTGTCCGCAACGGCGTTCTGGAGGACGTGGAGCGGGAGGAAGCCCGCGACCTTTCGTTGAGGGTCTTCGTCGGGCGTCGACAGGCCACGGTCTCGGCTTCGGACCTGTCGCAGGCCACCCGCGCCCGTCTGGTCGAGCGGGCGGTCGCCATGGCCCGACTGGCCCCCGAAGATCCCTATGCTGGATTGGCGCCCGAGGAGCGGCTGGCGCGCGGACCGTTCCCCGATCTGGATCTCTACGACCCCACCGACCAGAGCGCCCAGGCCCTGGAGACCCAGTCGAGGGAGATCGAGGCCGCCGCCATGGCCGTGCCCGGCGTCGCCCGGTCCGAAGGGGGCCATGCCTCCCTGTCCAAGACGCGCTGGCGGCTGGTGACGTCGCACGGGTTCGACGGTGTGCACCAGGGCAGCGTCTTTTCGTTGGGGGCCGGCGTCATCGCCGAAAAGGATGGGGCGATGGAGCGCGGCGGCGAAAGCCGGGCCCTGCGTCACCTGTCCGACATGCCCGCGCCCGCCGCCATCGGCACGGTGGCCGGCGAACGGGCGGTGGCCAGCGTTGGCCCGCGCAAGATCGCCTCGACCACCGCACCCGTGATCTTCGACCGACGCGTGGCAGGCCAGGTCCTGTCCCCCCTGCTGGGGGCCATATCGGGCCCCTCGATCGCGCGTGGCACATCCTTTCTGAAAGATCGCATGGGCCAGGTGGTGTTGGCCCCCGGCACGACCCTGATCGACGACCCCTTCCGTCCGCGCGGCCTCGCGTCCACCCCCTATGACGACGAAGGCGTCGATGTGGCCCGCCGATCAATCATTGACGACGGCGTGCTGACGACCTGGTTGCTGAACAGCGCCTCGGCCGCCCAACTCGGTCTGGCCTCGACAGGGCATGCCTCGCGCGGGTCTGCGGGTCCTCCCGGAGTGTCGGGCCACAATATGCATCTGGAGCCGGGAGACCGGGACCAGGCCGCCCTGATGGCCGACGCTGGATCCGGCCTGCTGATCACCTCCATGTTCGGTCCGTCGCTGAACGCCAATACCGGCGACTGGTCGGCGGGGGTTTCCGGCTTCTGGTTCGAGGGCGGACAGATCGCCTGGCCGGTCAGCGAGATCACCGTGGCGGGCAAGCTGACCGATCTCTGGATGCGGATGGTGCGCGGATCGGACCTCGAGTTCCGGGGTGGCTTCAACGTCCCTTCATTGATGTTTGATGCGGTAACTATCGCCGGAAAATGAGCACTCTGGACGATGATCTTGACCTGATACGCGAGGCTGCCATCGCCGCGGGCGCCCTGGCTGTGACCGAGAGGGTGGCCGGGCTGAAAATCTGGTCCAAGTCCGGTGGTTCACCCGTTACCAGTGCCGATCTGGCCGTCGATGCCCTTCTGAAGGAGCGCCTGCTGGCCGCGCGTCCCGACTATGGCTGGCTGTCGGAAGAGACACCGGACAGCGCCGAACGGCTGTCGAAATCTCGCCTCTTCGTCGTCGATCCGATCGACGGCACCGTCGCCTATATGAAGGCCAAGCCGTGGTGGTGCGTGCCCATCGCCGTGGTCGAAAACGGCCGTCCGGTGGCGGCGGTCATCCATGCGCCGATTCTGAACGAGACGTTCGAGGCGACCCTGGGCGGCGGGGCGCGCCTGAACGGCCGGCCCATCACGGCCTCGGATGCCGACACCCTGGACGATGCGGCCGTCCTGGCTGACGCGCGCCTGATGGAGGGGCCGCAATGGCCCGAACCCTGGCCCGAGATGCGATACGAAAAACGCAACGCCCTGGCCTATCGCATGGCCCTGGTCGCGGCGGGTGCGTTCGACGCGACAATCGCCCTGACGCCGAAATGGGACTGGGACGTCTGTGCCGGTGCCCTAATCGCCGAGGAGGCCGGGGCCAGGGTCAGCGATCATCACGGTCGAGCCTGGGTATTCAACCGCCCCGATCCCCGGCAGGCCAGCCTGGTTTGTTCGGCGCCGGCGCTGCACCCGTTGATCCTACGCCGCACAGGGCCTATCCCGCTGGCTTTATAGCCCCTCCCCTTGATCTGAGAGACCCTGCCATGTCCGACGCCCCCAAGATGGATGACCCCCAGCTGCTTCACCTGGTGATCGGTGGCGAGTTGCGGCACCTGGATGCGCCGGTGTTTCGCGACCTGTCCAAGGTCGAGTTCGTCGGAGCCTTCCCCAACTATGAAGAGGCCCGCAAGGCGTGGAAGGCTCGCGCCCAGGCCACTGTCGACAACGCCCACATGCGCTATTTCATCCTGCACGCCCACCGGATGATCGACCCGCGTGGAGACGCCAGCCACGGCTGAGGCGGAACAGCCAAGTCGCAACAGCGCTTTGCAGACATGGTCGAAGCCACAGGAGACGCGACATGGCCCCCACTCTGATCGTTCTGGCCCTTATCGCCATGGGTGTCGGCATTGTGCTGTGGGCCACGCGTCGCAAGCCAGCCGGACCCGTCGAGCAGCGCCTGGATCAGGACACCGCCTGGAATGATCCCGTCGCCCCAGCCCAGAATACGGCGCAGAATACGGCCCAGGACCCAGCCCCTCCCTTTCCGCCCGCCGACCCTTCGGAACCGCGCCCATGACGCTTTTTGGAACGACGTTGGACACCATGGCGGTGTTCAGCCTCATCAGCATGCTGACGCTGCTGGTCTACTGGATGTTCGTGCTGCGTGACGAAAAGCGCTGGCTGTCCTGGTTCCGTGGCTGGGAAGCCGACCGCAAGGCCCGCCGCCTGGCGGAAGACGGTTCGACCGAGACGCCCAAATCCAGCCAGACGTCGCCGAAGAAGGGCCCCTGGGGCTGAGGATCTATTCTCGCCTCAGGATCTTGTCGGTCAGCACAGTACCCCACCAGCCCGCCTTGAACTCGGCCCGGATCGCCTTGGGGTCATAGGCGGGGCTGTCGATCCAGTCGATGAAGCTGACGCCCGTGGGTTCGACCTCGACGACATATTTTTCCAGCATGAAATCCAGCACCCCGGTCAGCCCCTCGCGGTGATGCAGGTATTTCTTGGACAACTGCTCGCTGGCCACCGAGATCGGCTCTCCCAGGTGAAAGTGGCGGTACAGGACCGCCATCATCCCCGCGCGGTCCGCGCCCGATTTGCAGTGGATGAGCACCGGATAGTCGATGGAGCCAAACAGGTCGCGGGCACGATGGATGCGATCGCGCCCCGGAGCATCGCGCGAGTCCAGCGGCGCGTCGATCAGCGTCAGGCCCAGACGCGCGCAGGCGTCCTTTTCCAACGCATAATAGCTTTCATCCCGCGCCCCGCGCAGGTTGATCACCGTGCGGATACCCCTGGCCTTCCAGGCGGCCAACTGTCTCGGCGACGGTTGATTGGTTCTCACCAGATCCGGTCCCAGCCAGTGGGCGTTAGAGAAGGCGAGGCGGAGGAAGGCGTGGTCCGTCCAGAAATAGTCCCAGTGGGTCTTGAATCGCCCCCAGGGCGTCGAGAGATCGAACCGTGCCATATCGGGCAGATAGTCGATGTTTGCGGTGACGTCATCCGGGCCCGTTGCGGACCGGCAAGACCTCGCCGTTCCAAGGCCTCACACCCACGCCGCGCTTGACTTGGCCCGCATCCCGTCCGACCGAGAGGCTATGACGACCACGCCCGCTGCTCGCGAAGAGAAGGAACCCTTGCGCCCGCTCCTTGTGCGGATCTGGCGCGACTATCTTTCGACGCGAAAGGCACGGCTGTTCACCTCCATGCTGTGCGCAGGCGTCGCCGGCGGCATGGCAGCCCTGACCCTGAAACTGCTGGAACCGGCCATCGACGGCCTGTTCGTTGACCAGAACCGGAGCTTCAGCCTGTGGGGACTGATCGACATTCCACCCGGCCAGGGACTGATCTACATCCCGGCGGCCATCGTTCTGGTCGGCATCATCTGGACAGTCGCCTCGCTGGGCCAGGCGGCCCTGGTCAACCGCCTGGGTCACGGGATCGTCGGCGACATTCAGATACGCCTGTTTGGAGCCATGATCCGGGCCGATCTGGCGCGCTTGCGCAGCCAGCACTCTGGAGCCTTCGTCTCCAGCGTTCTGTTCGACGCCAATCTGGTGCGCGAGGCCTTCACCAACGGTGTGGTCAACTATACCCAGCACAGCCTGACCCTGGTCGCGGTCCTGCTGTCCATGGCCTTTATCGATTGGCAGTTGACCGCGATCGTGCTGCTGGGCGTGCCTTTGGTCAGTCTTATCCTGCGCCGGTTTTCGAAACGAACGCGCAAGGCCACGCGCGGGGCCATGGCCGAGACCGAGAACCTGTCCACCGCCCTGATGGAAAACCTGGACGGGGTCCGGCTGATCAAGATCGAAAACCGCGAGGTGGCCGAGGAAGGCCGGGTCGGCGAGGTGGTGGCCCGACGCCAGCGCCACATCATCAAGTCCGCCGACAGCCGCGCCTTTGCCGGTCCGCTCAGCAATCTGGTGTCGATGATCGTGGTGGCGGCCGTCATGTCCTACGCCGGATGGCGAGCCCGAGACGGAGCCATGACCGTGGGGGCGTTTGCCGCCTTCATCGGCCTGCTCATGGCGGCGGGCCAGTCGCTGCGTCAGGTGACCAATCTGCAGACCGTCATGAGCGAAGGCCTGACGGCGGCCCAGCGCCTGTTCCGCGCCCTGGATATCGAGCCCGAAATACGCGAGGCACCCGACGCGGCACGCCTGCACGCCGGCAAAGCGACCGTCAGCTTTGAGAATGTCTCATTCGCCTATGGCAGCGAACGTGCCGAGCCGACCCTGTCGGACGTCTCGCTGACTGTGCGGCCCGGCGAGACGGTGGCCCTGGTGGGGCCGTCCGGTGGGGGCAAGAGCACCTTGCTGAGCCTGCTGCCCCGTTTCTATGACGTGACGGCGGGCACGATCAGCGTCAATGGCGAGGATATCCGTCGGCTCCGTCTGCACGACCTGCGTGATCGCATCGCCCTGGTGACCCAGGAGCCCTTCCTGTTCGATGACACGATTGCGGCCAATATCGCCTATGGCCGGGATGGGGCCACCGCAGACCAGATCATGGAGGCGGCCCGGTCCGCCGCCGCCCACGATTTCATCGTCGACCTGCCCGACGGTTATCAGACGCGAGTCGGCGAGGCGGGGATGCGGCTGTCGGGAGGACAGCGCCAGCGGGTCGCCATCGCCCGTGCTTTCCTGAAGGACGCCCCCATCCTTTTGCTCGATGAGGCCACCAGCGCCCTGGACACCGAGAGCGAGGCTCTGGTCCAGGCCGCCCTGGAACGTCTGATGGCCGGACGCGCCACCCTGATGATCGCCCACCGCCTGTCCACGGTGCGCCGGGCCGACCGCATCCATGTCATCTCGGCGGGGCGGGTCGTCGAGACGGGCACGCACGAGGCCCTGTCGGCCCAAGGTGGCCTCTATGCCCGCCTGGCCCGCGCCCAATCCCTAGACGGCGAGCCCGTGCCGAGCGTGGAGACCGTAGCGTGAGACCGCTGCACAACCCGATCGTTCAAGCTCTGGCCGCATGGCTCGTGGCGGCCTGGCTGCGGTTCTGCTTTGCAACCATCAGGTGGCAGCATGAGAACGAACATTTGGCCGAAGAGGTCTGGGCGCAGGGCGGCGGCGTCCTTGTCGCCTTTTGGCATTGTCGCGGGCCGATGTCGGCAGCCAGCTGGCCCCGTGATCGCGCCACGCCGACAAAGGGTCTGGTTTCGCTGAGCCGTGACGGGCAGTTCATGGCCCGCGCCGTCGGTCATCTCGGTTTTCCCGCCATTCGTGGATCCTCGGCCAAGAAAGGTGACGGGGCCGGAGAGAGGGGGGGAGCGGTCGCCCTGCGTGAAATCCTGCGTCAGCTGAAGGTGGGCGGGGTCGCCCTGTCGCCGGACGGGCCGCGCGGCCCGGCCAATCAAATGGGCCAGGGCCTGCCGGTCATGGCCAAGCTGTCCGGCGCGCCTGTTCTGATGCTGGGAATCTCCTGCTATCCCGCGTTCCGGCTCAAGACCTGGGATCGCAACATCATTCCGCGTCCCTTCGGCCGGGGAGCGATCGTCTGGGATCGCGTCGACTATCCCAAGGGGGCCGATCCGGAACAGATCGCCCTGGACTGGACCGCTCGCCTGAATGCTGTCGAGGCGCGGGCCGATGCGATTACGGGCCTGACGTGAGGCCCGTCGTCCATGGCATGGCGCTCAAGGCTTACCGGCTGGTTACCCGACTGGTGGAGCCGCTTGCCCCCCGCCTGCTGGATGCTCGCGTCAAACAGGGCAAGGAGGACGCCCGGCGCGTGGACGAACGCCTGGGCATCGCCGGCGTCGCCCGTCCCGACGGCGACCTGATCTGGCTGCATGGCGTCAGCGTCGGCGAGACCCTGTCGCTGCTGCCTGTGGTGGAGCGGGCACGGGCGGCCCGGCCTGACCTCACGATCCTGGTCACCTCCGGCACCCTGACCTCGGCCCAGATCCTGTCGCGTCGTCTGCCGCCGGGCGTGATCCATCAGTTCGCCCCGATAGACGGACCGGTCGCCACCGCCGCCTTCCTCGACCACTGGCGGCCCTCGCTCGGCATTTTCGTCGAGAGCGAGCTTTGGCCCAACCTGATCCTGGCGGCTCACGCACGCGGGGTTCACCTGGTTCTGGCCAGTGCCCGCATCACGCAGAAGACCGCCGACGGCTGGGCGCGTTTCCCAACCGCTGCCCGGCAGTTGCTGGGGGCGTTCGATCGCATCCTGCCCCAGGACGATGCCTCGGCCGAGCGGTTGCAGAGTCTGGGCGGTCGGGTTGATGGAGAGGTCAACCTGAAACTGGCGGGTAGCCCCCTGCCACACGACGCGGCGGCCTTCACCACCCTCAGCGCCGCCATCGGCGACCGGCCCGTGGTCGTGGCCGCCAGCACACACGAGGGTGAAGAGATCGCCCTGGTCCGCGCCCTGGACCGGCTGGCCGATCGGCTGTGCCTGATCATCGTGCCTCGCCACCCCGAGCGGGCCACGACCATTGGTCAGGCTCTGACCCGCGATGGCTACGCCCATGCCCTGCGATCGCAGGGCCAACCCCTGACGGGCGAAACGGACCTCTATGTCGCCGACACCCTGGGCGAGATGGGCCTGTTCCTGCGGCTGGCCGATGTCGTAGTGATGGGCGGCTCCTTCGGGCCGGCGCTGGGCCTGGAGCCCGTCGGCGGTCACAATCCACTGGAGCCTGCACGTCTGGGCAAGCCTGCCGCCACCGGGCCTGATTCCAGCAACTGGACCTCGGTCACCCAGGCCCTCGTCCAGGCAGGTGGCCTGGCCGTCGCGGCCTCGCCCAGCGATCTGCCAGCGATCATCGGCCCCCTTCTGGCGGATCCAGCCATGGCGCGTGCCATGGGCGAACGCGGCCGCCGCGCGGCGGCCGAGGCTGGATCGGGACTGGATGTCCTGTGGAGCGCCATCACCCCCCTGCTGCCCGCCGCACCGGCTCGAAAGGCCCGCCGATGAAGCTGTCGACGCCGCGATGGTGGTATCGCCGCGACCGGGGCCATGCCCCGATGACGCGGCTGCTGCTGAAGCCCCTGTCCTGGATATGGGCTGTTGCGACGGCGCGGCGGATCGCCCGCGCGGTGCCTGTCGATCCCGGGGTACCCGTCGTCTCGATCGGCAATCTGACGGCGGGCGGATCTGGCAAGACGCCCGTCGCACGCGAGGTGCTGCGCCTGCTGAACGCGGGGGGCGTTCGGGCCCACGGTCTGTCGCGGGGTTATGGCGGAACGCTGGCGGGGCCGACCCTTGTCGAGCCAACGGTTCATTCGGCCGGCGACGTCGGTGACGAGCCGATCATGCTGGCCCAGAGCAGTCCGATGTGGGTCGCCCGCGACCGGGTTGCCGGTGCGCGCGCCGCCGCCCAGGCCGGAGCCCAGGTCGTTGTACTGGACGACGGTCACCAGAACCCGACGCTGAAGAAGACCCTCAGCCTGATCGTCGTGGACGGCGAGACGCGGCACGACGAATGGCCGTTCGGCGACGGCTCCGTCTTTCCATCCGGTCCGATGCGCGAGCCGATCCACGCGGGGCTGGCGCGGGCCGATGCGGTGGTGATCCTGCTGCCTGCCGACCTGGAGGAAGCCGACGCGGAACTGGTGGCGCTGTTCGCCCCTCTGCCCGTCTTCGTCGCCCGGCTGAAGGCGGACGCCCACCCTCCGGCCGGCCCACAGGTGGGCTTTGCCGGCATCGCCAAGCCGTGGAAGGTCGAGCGTGCCCTGATCGCCGCCGGATGCGACCTGGTCGACTTCGTGCCGTTTCCCGATCACGCCGCCTATTCCCCCGCCGACCTGGACTTTCTGGCCGAGCGATCGGACCTGTTTCAGGCCGGTCTGGTCACCACGGAAAAGGACTGGGTCCGCCTCCCGCCCGACTGGCGTACGCGCGTCCAATCCTGGCCTGTCCGGGCGATATTCGATGATGAGGGTGATTTCGCGGCCCTGCTTCAGTCCGCCCTGTAGACCACTCCACCCTTCATCACGAAGGTAACGCGCTCCAGTTCGGTGACGTCGCTCAGGGGATCGCCGGCGACCGCGATCAGGTCGGCGGGCATGCCCGGTGCGATCCGGCCTGCTTCGGTGGAGATGCGCAGATGCTCGGCGGCGCCGACCGTGGCGGCCTGGATCGCCTCCAGCGGCGTCAGCCCCGCCTGGACCAGCAGGGCGAACTCCTGGGCGTTGTCGCCGTGGGCAGAAACGCCGCTGTCGGTGCCGAAGGCGATGCGGACGCCGCCGTCGTGGGCGCGCCCCGCCATGGCCAGCATGCGAGGCCCCACCTCCAGCGCCTTGGCGGTCTGAGCCGGGGTGAAGAAATTGTCCGGGCCGGACGCCACCCGCGCCACATAGTCCCCGGCCAGCAGGGTCGGCACCAGCCAGGCCCCGCTCTGGCGCATCAGCCGGATCGATTCAGCGTCGAGGTAGGTGCCGTGCTCGATCGAGTCACCACCCGCTCGCAGGAAGGCATTGATGCCGTCCGCACCGTGGGCATGGGCGGTCACCTGACGCCCCATACGGTGCGCAACCTCGACGATGGCTGCCAGTTCGGCATCGGTGAACTGTTGGCTGAGGCCAGCGGCCGTGTTGGACAGCACTCCTCCCGTCGAGGTGATCTTGATGATGTCGGCCCCCGACCGCACCTGGGTCCGCACCGCGCGCATACAGTCGTCCGGGCCCGAGCACACAGATTCCGGTGACAGAATGTGCAGCACGTCGTCGCGATAGCCATTGGCGTCGCCATGCCCGCCGTGCACCGAAACCGACGAACCCGAAGCGATCACGCGCGGCCCCACCACGTCGCCCCGAGCGATGCCGGCCCTCAGGGCGAAGACCGCTTCGTTCGGTCCGCCGAGGTCAGCCACCGTGGTGAAGCCGGCCATCAGGGTGCGACGCGCATATCCTGCACCGATCATGGCGCGGTCGGCGTCGGTCCGGGTGACGACATCCAGCCGCCCCGTCGGGCTTTGCTGGCTGGTGAGGTGGACATGGCTGTCGATCAGCCCGGGCAGGACGAAACGATCGCGAAGGTCGACAACTTCGCCGTCTCCGACGAAGCCGTCGCGGATTTCGACGACTTGGTTCCCGCTGATCACGATAGTTTTATTGCGGAGCACAACGCCGTTCGACGGGTCCGCAAGCAGTTGACCGACTTGAACGAACTGTGTTCGCGTATCTGGCGAAAGGGTAGGCTCGGGCGGGGTTTGCTGGGCATGGCTCGCACCTGCGAAAAGACATGCGGCCGCCATTGCGAGGGTCAGGGTCTTCATCGGTGCCTCCCGGAACAGGGCTTGCACCATAGAGGTTGGACCGATTCCGCCAAGGCTCAGGTTGAAACACCGGTCCAGTTTTGAAACAAACGGTCACCTGTGGTGAAACCGCGCGAAGGGCGTCGCATGCGGCTATCGAGACGAGGACTCATTCTGGGCGGTTCGGCCATGCTGGCCGGGTGTTCGTCGGGCGCTGTCGCCACTGTTCAGACAGCTGGGCAGACCTCGAGCCTGACTCCGCAGATCGCGGTCCAGCCGCGCGCGCCCATGATCGTCACCGCCGCCGGCCCCGAAGTTCCGCCGCCACTGGATCCCAACAACCTTGTCCGCAAGGATCTGATGGACCGCGCCATGGCGGCCCTCGATATCCATCACCGCCGTGTTCCGCTGCGCGATCGCATGTATCTGGTCGATTTCAAACGCCACTCGGGCGAGCCGCGTTTTTATGAAGTCGATCTGGTGGCCGGACGCGTGACGGCCCTGCGCACCAGCCACGGGCGGGGCTCCGACCCGGCGCATACCGGCTATGCAGCCGATTTCTCGAACACCCCCGACAGCTACATGTCCTCGATCGGAGCGTTTGCGACCGCCGGGGCCAGCTGGGGCTCGCAGCAGGGCCCCAACGTCCTGCTGGACGGCCTGGAATATTCGAACGACAAGGCCCGCGAGCGCGCCATCATCATTCACGGGGCCGACTATGCCGACCCCGAGTTCCTGGCCCGCGAAGGCAAGCTGGGCCGGTCCTACGGCTGCTTCTCGGTGGCGCATGCCGACCTGCCCAGCCTGCGCGAGCGGATGGGCGAAGGCCGCCTGCTGTTCGCCTTCGCCTGATCCGGACTGCCGCTATTCGTTGCCGTGCGCGGCCTCGTTGATGACCTGGGACGGCATGGACGAGAAGTCCACGCTGACCGGCTTGGCCGCCTTCAGTTGAAACGTCTTGATCACGTGCTCCAGGCGGCGACGGACCTCGCGTTCGGCGTCGCTCGTGCCATCCAGCTCCAGCGGTGCCAGGCAGAAGTCGATGATGGCCTGGGGGCGGTTCAGCGGTTCCATGTCGGTCTTTCCTGAAAAATCGGCGGTCGGGACGCACCGGCGAGTCTGTTCGGAATCAAACACGCCGAAGTCTTGATTGATACCGAAAATCGCAACGCTGTCGGCGGATCCTATGACCCGCCTCCGATCACCGCCAGCAGGCCCGGCACGAACAGCCGCGCCCCGGTCAGGCTGGGATGGGTGCCGTCGAAGTACAGCAAGCCGGTCTCGGGATCATAGACCCGGCAGCGGACGGCGTCGCAGAACAGGTCCGCCGGATCGACAACGGTGATGCCGCGCGGCGCCGCAAAGGCGCGGAGCTGGGCCGCCACCCGTGCCGTCGCCCGATCGTGGTCGATCCGCGCCATGCCCAGCGCGCCCGGATCGCGACCGAACCGCACGGCCAGCCCCGCCTCCGACGGCGGGTCGAAATCATAGGCTGGGATGGGCAGAACGATGACAACCTGTTTGCCTGCCGATCTCAGCTGCTCCGCCGCTGCCAGCATGGTGCCGGGCATTCCCGACGTCGGATCTGCGGCGTGCCCCACATAGTGGGCCATCAGGATGACGGTCCTCAGGTCGCTGTCGGCAATGATCGCGGCCATGATCTGACGATTGTGGTCGCCGCAGTTGTCGGTCCGGTCGCTGACCTCGGCCGGACAGCCCGAGGCGGTGATGGAGCGCAGCGCCTGCCCTCTGTTGCCCAGGGCCCGGCCCAGAACAGGCGCCAGTTCGGCCCCGATGCTGTCGCTCCAGATGGCCACGCTGGGCACCGCACCCGGCGCGCCGTAACGACACGTCTGGGCATACGGCAGGGTGCCATTTGATCGCTTGTGACAGCGGTCCCGGTCGGGATTATAGTCTTCCGCAGCGGCGAACAGGGCCCGCTCCGGTGCGGCGAACCTCTGTGGCACCCCATCCAGATTGTAGATGACGACGCAGGCCAGGATGGAGGCGGCAGTCGCAGCCAGGGCCGGCCACCAGACCGGCTTGATGCGGCCATCCAGCCAAGGCTCCTCGACATAGCGCCGCGACAGCCAGGCCAGGCCGAACGACAGCACCACCGCCGCCGCCGTCACCCAGGGCGACAGGCCGAACGCCAGATGCCCATAGACCAACAGCGGCCAGTGCCAGAGGTAGAGGGAATAGGACATGTCCCCCACCACGACCAAAGGCCGGGCCTCCAGCAGCCGGTTGGCCTGTCCGCCGATGGCCACCAGCATCGCCGCTGTACTCAGACAGGGCAGCAGGGCCCACAATCCCGGGAATGGCGTAGTGTCGCTTAGCACCACCAGACTGACGGCAATCGCCGCGAACCCCAGCCAGGACAACACCTGGCGCATCGGCTGACGCAGCGGGACGTATCGCACCACGCCGACGCACAGCGCCCCGATCAGCAGCTCCACGGCCCGGGCGAAGGGATGGTAGAAGGCTTTGACCGGATCATTGGCCAGATAGTCCTGGGCCACATACAGCGACACCAGGGCCAGAAGCAGCAGAAGCGGCCACAGCAGCCGCCGCGCGAACCGATGCACGGCCAGGAGCAGCGGCGGGAACAGCAGATAGAACTGCTCCTCCACCCCCAGGGACCAGGTGTGCAGCAGGGGGCGAAGGGCCGCGTCCGGGTCGAAATATCCGCTGATCCGGATGAAGGCCAGGTTTGACACGAACAGGTTGGTGAAGAACTGCGTCAGCGCCAGCTCGGTCAGGGCGATCGGCGACAGCAGGATCAGCCCGCAGACCATCGAAAAGGCCAATACGGGAAACAGGGCCGGAAACAGCCGCCGGATCCGCCGCTTGTAGAAGCCGGTCAGCGAGAACCGCCCCTGATCCAGTTCGCGCATCAGGATGCCGGTGATCAGGAACCCCGACAGCACGAAGAAGACATCGACCCCGACGAAACCGCCCGGCAACGCCCCGGCCCAGGCGTGATGGACGACCACGGCCAGGACCGCGACCGCCCGCAGTCCCTGGATGTCGGCCCGGCGGTGATGAATGGCCGATGGCGGGTTCGATTCTGCGCTCATGGCCATTTGCCTAACACGGCGGCGCGGGGCGGGCGAACGAGGGAACGCCGCCGGCATGCGCCTGGCCCGCGATGGACTTTCCGGCCCGAAACTGGCATTTCCACTGTCCGATTAGTGCAGTCTGGAACAGGTTTTACCATGTCCGCCGCCCATGCCGCCCCCGACGTCGCCACGCCCGCGCCAGCCTTTCAGGGTCCGCTGCTGAATCTGGCGGCACTGGATGCCACCCCCGCCGGCAACGACCCGTACCAGCACGTCCTGGTGGGCGACATGCTGTTTCCTGGCGCAGCACAGGCCCTGGCCGCTGCCTATCCGGATATCACGGTCAACGGCTACATCACAGTCGAGCCGGAAGCCCTGTCGCCGCTGTTCCAGCAGTTGGACGCGGAGCTGAAGGGGCCTGAACTGACCGAGGCCCTGTCGCGCAAATTCGGCCGCGACATGCATGCCTATCCGCGTCTTGTGACCATGCACCGCTGGTCTCACGGCAAGGAAGGCCACATCCACACCGATTCCGAGCGCAAGGTCATGACCATGCTGCTGTATCTGAACGACAGCTGGGACAAGACCCAGGGGGGCAGCCTGCGCGTCCTTTATGACGGCAAGAATTTCGAGCCCTATGCCCTGGAAGTGCCGCCGCTGAACGGCACGGTCTTCGCCTTCACGCGCTCGGACAATTCCTGGCACGGTCACCGTCCCTTCGTCGGGGAACGCCGGGTGATCCAGGTGACCTGGCTGCGCGATGCCGACGCCCTGGAGCGAAAGTCCTCGAACAACAGCTTCCACCAGAAGCTGAAGCGCCTGTTCACCGGCAAGAAGGCCAAGCCCGAATCGATGATGTGATGACGGCGACGGCTCAGCGGCGAGCCATCGCCCGCTGCGCTGCCGCCAGTTCGTCGGCCATGACCTGACGCAGCCGTTCGGGCGCGATGATCGTCACCTGATCGCCCCAGCTGAACAGGTGCCAGGCCAGTTCACGCATGCCGCTGGCCGTGAACCGCACCACCACACCGCCGTCGGGTTGGTCCTCAAGCACCTGGGTAGGATGCCAGCGCCAACCTTTGGCCTCGGCCGCCCCCGCCGCATCGACCCGCAGCACCACCTCCTCGACCTGATCCTGATAGATGCCGAACGACCGGTTGGCGAAGACGGCCAGGTCGAACTCCGGCGGTGGTGAGGCCACCCCCTCGCCCGGTTCGACCCCGCTCATGCGGTCCAGGCGAAAGGTCTGGATCTTGGCCGTTTCGCGGTCCGCCGCGACCAGATAGTTCGCCCGCCCGAACATCAGGCCGCAGGGGGCCACGCTGCGCCGCCGCGCTTCGGCCCCCGGTCGGCTATAGGTAAAGTCCAGCGGTCGACCGGCCAGGATGGCATTGCGGATGCCGCTGAGGACCGCCTCATCCGCCGATGGTCGCGGGCCGGCCTGTATGGCGATCGTCTCGGCGCGGACCAGCGCCTCCAGATCGGGGGCCAGGCGGTTCAGGGTGGTGGACCGCATCGCCGCCTTGATCTTGCGCTCCAGCCCCTCCAGCGCTGCCGCCCGCGCCTGTTCGCCCGACGCCCGCAGTCCCTGTGCCGCCTTGGACAGCTCGACCAGTTCGCCCGTGGTCGGGGCCTGTTCAAAGGCCGACAGACCGCCCCGGATGCGCCAGCGCTTGCTCGGAGGATCGGAGACCTCCTCCGCCGCCGGAAATAGCATCAGGACCGCATCGCGCATGCGTTCGGCGGTGCGGCGCCCGACCCTCATCTCATGCGCCATCTCATCCAGCGTCAGACCCTCCGCGCTGGCCGCCATTCGCCGGGCCAGTTCGATGACCGTGACCGCTTTGTCGTGCCGCATGGCCCGCCCGTCCTGATACGTCCGAAACTGTCGTAACGACCCTGCATAACACGATCACCGAGACGGCACACCGCTTTCAGGAGACTTCCATGGCTTCCGCCTTCGCCCCCCACGCCTCCATCGCCGCCAACCGCTATCTGATCGTGCCATGCGAGGCCGAGGGTCACACCGACCTGGCCATCATCTGGGACCGGCTGGAAGAACAGGTGGTGGACGTCATCACCGCCGCCGCCGCCCGCTATGTCGAGGAAGACGCCCTGTGGGACGAGTATCACGCAGCGCCGCAGCCGATGGCCGACTTCCGCATGGCGGCCTGATCCAGGCCGTTCTGATCTAGGGTGTTTTGGCGGTGGGCTTGGTCAGCCGATCCACCAGCCTCTGGGCCGGTCGCTCGACACCGTGGTGGGCCAGGATGGCCAGGCCGACGATGCCGATGAACAGGGCCACCGCGAACAGATCGTTGATCCAGACCGATCCGAAATCGATCCGCCGACCGCCCGGCATCCAGTCCAGCTTTCGCGCCACGATCAGCAGCACCACCAGCACGAACATGTGCACCATATAGACGGCGAACGACCACCGTCCCAGCGTCACCAGCGGCCGGGTGTCCAACAGCCGCGACAGGGCCCCGTCCTCGCCCGCGAAGACCCAGACGGCCCCCACGAACAGCACCGTCACCCAGACCGCGACCGGTCCCTGGGCCCAGGCGATGAAGACGGCAATCGCCACGACGGTGGCTACCTCCAGCGCGGTCGCGGCATGACCCTTCAGCCGGGGAATGGCGGTCCACACCCCTTGCAGCAGGCAGCCCAGGAAGAAGCCATAGACGGCCCGGGGAAAGGCATAGTCATAGGTGGTGTTCATCCAGCGCGGGGCCTGGGTCGCCACCAGCACCGCACCGACCACGGCCATCACCGCGCCCACGACCCGCCATACGCCGCGCTCGCGCCACGGCACGAACAGCACCAGGGCCGCGAAGACGACATAGCAGGCCACCTCCACGCTCAGCGTCCAGGCCGGCCCGTTCCAGGTCAGATAGGGGTGGACGTTCAGCGCCTGGACCAGCAGCAGGTTGGTGAAGATCGCCTCCACCGACCGGTCCCGGGTGAACGGGGTGGCGGCATCGATGTCGAACCACAGCCGTGCCAGCTCCAATCCGATGAAGGCCACGAGCATCAGCACATGCAACGGCCACACCCGCCCCAGCCGCCGCACCATGAACCGCCCGGCGTCGCGCGGCGTCTTCAGCCGACCGGCATAGGCATGGGCGATCACAAACCCCGACAGCACAAAGAAATAGTCGACGAACAGATAGCCGTGCTGCACCAGGCCCCAGTCGCGCCAGTGGCTGGCCACCGGCATGTGGAACATCACCACCAGCACCGCACAGACCCCGCGCAGGGAATCCAGCGCCTCGAACCGGCGGGCATGGGAAGGGGCGATCTGGGGGTCGGCTACAGGGTTCACGACCGCGTGATAGCGCCGCCGCACCCGGGGCGATAGAGGCTCAGTCTTCGGACGGATACCGGACACGCATCAGGGCCACTGATTGCGTTGCCAGTTCGCGCAGGACATCCATGTCGATGTCCGACAATCGGTTCACATAGACGCACGAGACACTGGTCTTGTGCTTGCCCAGCCGGGCCAGCAGATCGGCATGCTCATCGAAGCCTGATGTGAAATACAGCGTCAGCTTGGCCTTGCGCGGCGAAAAGCCGATCAGCATCCATTCGGCCGGCTTTCCTGCCGCATTGAGATAGGTGTAGCGGCCAAAGCCGACGATCGACGATCCCCGCATGACGGGCGGCTCGCCCGTGACCTCGGCCATCAGATCGCACACGACCTGGGCATCGGCCCGGCGCTGGGGCGGTTCGACGGCGGCCAGAAAATCGGCGACGCTGGCATCGTTCGCCTGGGTCTTCAGCTCGGCCATGTCAGTTCACCTCCGGCTCCCAGCCCGCGGGGGCCATTTCGAACGCTTCGAACACGAAACCCGGTGCCACGGTGCATCCGGTCAGGCTCCAGTCGCCCAGGGGACGCGCCGCCTGCCAGGCCCCCGCTGGAACCACCGCCTGCGGCCGCTGCCCACCGGCCAGATCGCCGCCCAGCACCACCGTGCGCACGCCCCCGGCATCGGCGATCCTCAGCTCCAGCGGGTCGCCCATATAGTGGTGCCAGATCTCGGTCGCATCGACCATGTGCCAGTGGGATGCCTCGCCCTCCGCCAGCAGATAATAGATCGACGTCCCCACCGACCGCCCCTGAACCTCGCGCGGGTCCCGGAACATCTCACGATAATGCCCGCCTTCCGGATGAGGCGTCAGTTGCAGCAGATTGATGATCTCGGCGGGCGTGAGCATGGAGGCCGAGTTCTATCCTTATTCGGCGATCCGGCATGTCCAAAATTGCATTGGGCCTACCGCAGGGCGTTACAGGACCCCGAGCGAGCGCAGCCATTGTTCGACTTGGCTCGGCCATTCGCGCGTGATCGGATCGGCGGTGGGGCGCAGGCCGAACGCGTGGCCACCCCTGGCATAGAGGCGTAGGTCGACCGGCACGCCAGCGTCGTTCAGCGCCAGCGCATAGGCCATCGGCTGGCGCACGTCGTCGACCGGGTCGTCCATGGCATGAAGGATCAGTGTCGGCGGCGCGTTCGGGCTGATGTCCACCCAGGGTGCCAGTTCCAGTTCGTTGCGCCGTCGTCCGCTGTCCAGCACGCGGGCCGTATAGGCGACGATGGCGAAATCCGGCCGGGGCGACTGCCGGTCCGCCGCATCGGTCAACGGATAGGTGCGCGCGTGGGTATTGCTCATGTTCGTTACCAGATAGGCACCGGCGGAAAAGCCGATGACGCCGATCTTGTTCGGATCGATGCCATAGGCGTCGGCCTGCTCGCGCAGCAGCCCCATCGCGCGCTGGGCGTCCTCCAGACCCAGCAGGACGTCGGGTCGCCGCTGTCGGCCGTTCTCCCTGGGCCACACCTGAGGCGTTCGGTATTTCAGCACCACGCAGGTCATACCCTGACGGACGACCCAGTCGCAGATCTCGGTGCCTTCCAGATCCATCGCTACAGCGTAGAATCCCCCGCCGGGCAGCACCAGCATCGCGGCACCGGTGTTGCGCCCCTTCGGTCGATAGATCGTCATGGTCGGCCGGGTGACATAGGTGGCCCAGTGCCATTTCCGGCCGCCCACGGTCGGCGAACCGTTGCCCGTCGCCTCAGGCCGATCACCGCTGTCCGGCTTGGCCAGCGGCACGTCTGCGGGCCAGAGCGGGATCTGGGTGCCGTCGGCACCCGGTTGCCAGACGCCTTCCCGCTCGACCTTGGGGACCTCGACGCGAACGGACGGGCCCGGGATCGGGCTGGCCGGAGCTGCCTGCTCAGCGGGGTCTGGCTCGCGGACAGAACCGGCTTGGCCGCAGGCAGCACCCGCCAGGCAGATCAGGAGGAATAGATGCGTGCTAAGTCGTCGAAGCCTGATCAACGCACTTCCCTCCGCACCGCGGCCAAGGTCACAGCCCCTTCACGATCCCCTCGACCATCTTCTTGGCGTCGGCGAACAGCATCATGGTGTTGTCGCGGAAGAACAGCTCGTTCTCGACACCGGCATAGCCACTGCCCATGCCACGCTTGATGAACAGAACGGTCCCGGCCTTTTCGACGTCCAGGATCGGCATGCCGTAGATGGCGCTGGTCGGGTCGGTCTTGGCCGCCGGGTTGGTAACGTCGTTGGCGCCGATCACGAAGGCCACGTCGGCGGATGAGAACTCGCTGTTGATGTCCTCCAGCTCGAACACCTCGTCATAGGGGACGTTGGCCTCGGCCAGCAGGACGTTCATATGGCCGGGCATGCGGCCCGCGACGGGGTGGATGGCGTATTTCACCTCGACGCCCTCCTCCTTCAGCTTGTCGGCCATTTCGCGCAGGGCATGCTGGGCCTGGGCCACGGCCATGCCATAGCCGGGCACGATGATGACCTTGGAGGCGTTCTTCATGATGAAGGCGGCGTCGTCTGCGCTGCCCTGTTTGACAGGGCGCGTCTCCCTGGCCCCGCCGCCCGCAGCCGCCGTCTCGCCGCCGAACCCGCCCAGGATCACGCTGACGAAGCTGCGGTTCATGCCCTTGCACATGATGTAGCTGAGGATCGCGCCCGACGACCCGACCAGGGCCCCGGTGATGATCAGGGCAATGTTCTCCAGGGTGAAGCCCAGCGCCGCCGCCGCCCAGCCGGAATAGGAGTTCAGCATCGACACCACCACCGGCATGTCGGCCCCGCCGATGGGAATGATCAGGGTCGCGCCCAGGATCAGGGCGATCAGGAACACCCCCCAGAAGGCCCAGACGGCCGAGCCGCCGGTACCGATCAATATGCCGATCAGGAACACCAGCCCCAGGGCCAGACCGATGTTGATCAGGTGCCGCGCTGGCAGGATGATCGGGGCCCCGCTCATGTTGCCGTTCAGCTTGGCGAAGGCGATGACCGAACCGGTGAAGGTGATGGCCCCGATGGCGACGCCCAGCGACAGTTCCACGATCGACAGCACCTTGATCCCGCCCAGGCCGTCCGAAATGCCGAAGGCATCGGGGGCATAGACGGCGCCGATCGCAACCAGACAGGCCGCCATGCCGACCAGGCTGTGGAAGGCGGCGACCAATTGCGGCATGTCGGTCATGGCAACCCGCTTGGCGATCAGGGCTCCGGCCCCGCCGCCCACGATCACCCCGCCCGCGATCAGGCCCAGGGTCAGCGGATCCAGCGCCTGGCTGGCCCATAGCGTCAGCAGGGTTACGGCGATGGCCACGGCCATGCCGATCATGCCGAAGGTATTGCCCTGACGGCTCGTCTCGGGGCTGGACAGCCCGCGCAGGCTCAGGATGAACAGGACGCCGGAGACCAGATAGGCCAGGGCCGCGATGGATGCGTTCATGTGGTCAGGTCCCCCAGCAGTCGGTCGAAATCGGTAGTCTGGATGATTGGCAGGTCACGGCCGCCCCTCCGGCGGACAGGCCGTGCGGGCCAGGCGCCACAGGGCGGCGGTGATGAACAGGGGGCCGACGAAGACCATGGCCCAGTCGAACACGCTCATGGCCCGTTCCTGCACCACGATCCGCGTCAGGATGGAGGCAAAGATCAGCACCACGCCACAGTCGCTGAAGCGCAACCGTTTGATGGGATCCTTTTCGCGCCCCCAGGTCCACAGCCACATGGCCATGCCCAGACCCGTGGCGATCCACGAGGCGAACAGCGCAAGCTGGGCAGGCTGAAAGCTCATGACGCGGGGGTGGCCTCGACCGGTTTGGCGGGCCGTTCCTTCTTCTTGTACATAGCCAGCATCCGCCGGGTGACCATGAAGCCGCCGAAGATGTTGACCGAGGCCAGGGTGACCGCCGCCACGCCCGCGCCCTTGGCGATCCAGGCATTGGGCCCGGCCACATCCTGCGACACCGCCGCCGCCGCGATCAGGCCGCCGACGATGATGACGCTGGAAATGGCATTGGTCACTGCCATCAGCGGCGTATGCAGGGCCGGCGTCACGCTCCAGACGACATAATAGCCGACGAAGATCGCCAGCACGAAGATGGCCAGCCGGAAGATGGTGGGATCGACGTGTTCCATCACTGTGTTCCTTTCAATCCCTCATGCACCACCGCCCCGCCATGGGTGACGACGGCGGCTTTCAGGATCTCGTCTTCCAGGTCCAGGGCCAGGGCCCCGTCCTTGATCAGCAGGCCCGCGAAGGCGACCAGGTTCTTGGCATAGAGGGCGCTGGCATCGGCCGCGATTCGCCCGGGCAGGTTGGTGTGGCCGACGATCTGGACGCCGTTCGGGGTGGTGACGACCTCGCCCACCCTGGCCCCCTCGACATTGCCGCCCGCCTCGACCGCCAGGTCGATCAGGACCGAGCCCGGCTTCATCGTGGCCACCTGATCGGCGGTGACCAGGACGGGCGCGGCCCGACCAGGGATCAGGGCCGTTGTGATGACGATGTCCTGCTTCTTGATGTGTTCGCCGGTCAGGGCCGCCTGCTTGGCCTGATACTCGGGGCTCATCGGCTTGGCATAGCCACCGGCGGTCTGGGCGTTCTTGAACTCCTCGTCCTCGACGGCCAGGAATTTCGCGCCCAGCGATTCGACCTGCTCCTTGGTCGCGGGCCGCACGTCGGTGGCGGTGACGACGGCCCCCAGACGCCGCGCCGTGGCGATGGCCTGAAGACCGGCCACACCCACGCCCATGACGAAGACCTTGGCCGGGGCGACCGTGCCCGCCGCCGTCATCATCATCGGAAAGCCCTTGCCATAGGCATAGGCCCCCTCGATCACGGCCCTGTATCCGGCCAGATTGGCCTGGGACGACAGGGCATCCATGACCTGGGCCCGGGTGATCCGGGGCACGAACTCCATGGCAAAAGCGGTGACGCCCGCGCCTACCAGGGTCGCGACCGTTTCCTTGTCGCGCCAGGCGTCCAGCAGGGCGACCACGATCGCACCGGGCTTCAGCGCGCTGGTTTCCTGGGCCGTCGGCCCGCGCACCTTCAACAGAATGTCGGCCCCGGCGAGCACACTGGCGATATCGGCGGCGACGGTCGCCCCGGCGGCGGCATAGTCGGCGTCGGGGATGGACGAACCGATCCCCGTCCCGGCCTCGACCGTGACGGTCGCGCCCATGGATACGAATTTCTTCACCGTCTCCGGCGTGAGGGCACATCGCGTTTCGCCGTCTCGGCGCTCGCGGGTCACGGCAATGGCAAAGGCCAAGCGAATCTCCCCGTTCCTGTGATCAGGATCGGATCGACGTTAGGCGGAACGAGGGTGTCAGGTCAAAGCGGATAGGCGATGAAACGCATGATCCGTGCCCTGATGGCGGCCTCGCGGCAACCGGAGTGGAATCAATGCGCGGCGGGCTTGGACTTCAGCGCGAAAAATCCGACCACGGTGAAGACGACGGCCGCACCGGCTCCTATCACGAAGCTGCCGCCCGGCTGGAACCACAGCGTCAGGAACAGCAGCACCGCCCCGACCGCCAGCGAGCCCCACTTGGCCAGGTTCATGAACAGCGAATAGGTCGATTCCTGCTCGCCGATGGCCTGGCTGCCGCGCAGATAGGCTTGGGCGTCCTGATCGGCGGGCTTGTGCGGGTCGGCCATGGGAGAGGTTCCGGTCTGGAAAAGGCGATTGAAGTCGGTCGTCTTATAGCGATGCGGACAAAAGGCTCAAGCGGTCCTCAACCGTCGATCAATCCCTGGAGGGTCGCGGCCACCCGCTCGCACATCCGCTCGCATTCCTCGGGCGTCAGGCCGAACCCACCCCCGATGTCGCGACTGACGGACATGCCCATCATCATCCCGGCAACCATGCGGGCGCGGATGATGGCGTCCTCACCGCCGATCCACTCGGCAAAGGGGGTGAAGAACTGGGCTATCGACGACCGCTGGATCACCTCTGCCGCCTTGGGCGACCCGACCGAGCGCAGCATGATGGCCAGCCAGCGGAGCTTGTTTTCGTTCGGCGCGCCATAGACCAGCTCGTGCGCCATCCGGCGCCCGAAGTCGGCGCGGTCGCCCTCCATCAGGTCGGACTTGTTGGTGCAGCTGTCCAGAACGGACGAGAACAGCTCTTCCTTGGAGCCGAAATAGCGCGAGATCAGGGCCGGATCGACGCCGACGTCGCGCGCCACGTCGCGGATGCCGACCTCTTCATAGCTTTCAGCCGCGAACCGGCGATTCGCCGCCTCGAGAATGGCTGTGCGCGTGGCGAGCGCGTTCCTGGGTCGCGGGCCGCAAACCGGCAACAATTCGATCTCCGTGAATAATGGCCCCAGACTTCATATGGCTTTGTCATCCGCTGTTGACAAGCGCGACCTGTATCACCATTAAGTCACCAAGCGTTGACTAACGGCCTCCTCCCCGATCGCCTTGGTCTCGCTCGACAGGGAATCCGCCCGACAGGGAGTTGTACGCCGATGCGCGTGCTCAAGACATTTGCCGTGTCCGTCATGCTGACGGCCGCGCTTTACGGCTGTTCGCAATCCGAGGCCCAGGCGCCCGCGCCCAGTGCGCCCGCCGTTTCCGTCGCTGTGCCGCTGGTGCAGCAGGTGGTGGACTGGGACGACTTCGTCGGCCGGTTCGAGGCCACCCAGACGGTGGACGTCCGCGCCCGCGTCGGCGGCTATGTGCAACAGGTTCATTTCCGTGACGGCCAGTATGTGCGTCGCGGCCAGTTGCTGTTCACCCTGGACCCGCGCCCGGCCCAGGCCGCCCTCGCCTCCGCCCGGGCCCAGCTATCCCAGGCCCAGGCCCAGGTCGATCTGGCCCGCACCGAACTGGCGCGGTCCGAGGCCCTGTTCGCCTCGCAGGCCGTGTCCCAGGCCGAGGTGGACCAGCGCCGCGGTGCTGTGCTGACGGCCGAGGCCGCCATCGCCGGAGCCCAGGCCAACGTTCGCGCCCGCCAACTGGACCTGGAGTTCACCCGCGTCACCGCCCCGGTGTCCGGCACGGTCTCGGATCGCCGCATCGATGCGGGCAATCTGGTCGCCGGCGGATCGTCGGCCGGCGACGTCCTGACCACCATCGTCTCGGCCGCTCCCATCTATTTCGTCTTCGAAGGCTCCGAAGCCCTGCTGCTGAAATATCAGCGCGACGCCCGCAACGGTGCCGCCGCCCCGGTCCGCATCCGCCTGCAGGACGAGGGCGAGTATCGCTGGTCCGGTACGCTGGACTTCACCGACAACGCCCTGGACCCCGCCTCCGGCACCATCCGCCTGCGCGCCGTTGTGGCCAATGGCGACGGCTTCCTGAAGCCCGGCCTGTTTGGTCACGCCCGCGTCGCCGGTGGCACCCCCTATCAGGCCATGCTGGTTCCCGACGCCGCCATCGGCACCGATCAGGCGCGCAAGGTCGTCTATGTCGTCGCCGCCGACGGCAGCGTGACCCCCCGCCCCGTGGTCCTGGGCCCCCTGGCCGACGGCCTGCGGGTCATCCGCTCGGGCATCGCGCCGACCGACCGCGTCATCGTCAACGGCCTGCAACGGGTCATGCCGGGCCAGAAGGTCAATCCGACCGTGGTCCGCATCACGCCCCAGCCGCGCACGGACCAGGCCCCCGTGACCACCGCACCGCCTGCCGCCACCGCCACCGCGGCTGGCGCCCTGCCCTCGGGCGACTGATCGACAGGACCGGCGCAACGCCATGAACATTTCGCGCTTCTTCATCGACCGGCCGATCTTTGCGGCCGTGGTCGCGGTCTTCATCACCCTGATCGGGGTCTTCGCCTATCCGCTGCTGCCGCTTTCGCAGTATCCGGAGATCGCGCCGCCGACGATCACCATTACCACCGCCTATTCCGGTGCCTCCGCCGAGACCCTGGCCGAGACCGTCGCCGCCCCCATCGAGCAGGAGGTGAACGGCGTCGAGGGGATGCTCTACATCTCTTCGTCCTCGACCTCGGACGGTGTGGTGGCGATCACCGTGACCTTCCAGCCAGGCACCGATTTGGATGCCGCCCAGGTGCTGGTCCAGAACCGGGTCGCCCTGGCAGAACCCCGCCTTCCGGCCCAGGTCCGCCAGGTCGGGGTGACGGTGAACAAGCAGGAGTCGGGCTTCCTGATGATCCTGGGGCTGACCTCGCCCGACGGCAGCCTGAACAACGACTACGTCGGCAACTATGCCAACTCCACCCTGCGTGACCGCCTGCTGCGGATCGAGGGCGTGGGCAGTGTCCAGATCTTCGGCGGCGGCAACTATTCGATGCGCGTCTGGATCGACCCGGCCAAGGCCGCGGCACGCGGCCTGAACGCCTCGGACATCACCGGTGCCCTGGCGGCCCAGAATATCCAGGCCGCCGCCGGCTCCATCGGCCAACCGCCCTTCACCACCAGCGCCTCCGCCTTCCAGCAACCGATCCAGGTCCAGGGGCGTCTGTCGACGCCTGAGGAATTCGCCGACATCGTCATCAAGACCGATGCCGAAGGCCGCACCACCCGCATCCGCGACGTCGCCCGTGTCGAGCTTGGCGCTCAGGATTACGGCATCGAGGGCTATTTCGACGGCGAACGCGGCGTCGGCATCGCCGTCGTCCAGCAACCGGGGGCCAACGCCTTGGGCACCGCCGAGCGCGTGCTGGAAGAGGTTGAGAATTTCAAGGCCGAGGCTCCGGCCGGGATGAACATCTCGGTCCCCTACAACCCCACCGAATTCGTCGCCGCCTCGGTGGAGTCGGTCCAGCACACCCTGATCGAGGCCATCATCCTGGTGGTTCTGGTCGTGCTGGTCTTCCTTCAGACCTGGCGCGCGGCGGTGATCCCGATCGTCGCCATCCCGATCGCCCTGGTCGCCACCTTCGCGGTGCAGCTGGCCCTGGGCTATTCGATCAACTCGCTTTCGCTGCTGGCCCTGGTGCTGGCCGTGGGCATCGTCGTCGATGACGCCATCGTCGTGGTCGAGAACGTGGAGCGCTATGTCCGCGAGGGCCTGACGCCCAAGGAAGCCGCCTACAAATCCATGCAGGAGGTATCCGGGGCCCTGATCGCCATCGGCCTGGTGCTGGTTTCGGTGTTCATTCCGACCATGTTCGTGCCTGGCATTCCTGGGATTTTCTATCGCCAGTTCGCCGTGACCATCGCCTCTGCGACGGTGGTGTCGCTGTTCGTCTCTCTGACGCTGTCGCCCGCCATGGCTGCCCTGCTGCTGAAGCCGCACGTGCATCATGACGAGACCGCGCCGCGCAAGACGGGTCTGTTCAACCAGGCCAAATACTATGGGGGCTGGGCCGGGCGGAAGTTCAACGAGGGCTTCGACTGGCTGGCCGACCGCTATGGTCGCCTGACCGCGCGCCTGGTCCGCATGGTGATGATGGTCCTGATCGTTTACGTCGGCCTGCTGGGCCTGACGGCCTGGCGCCTGATCGACACCCCGTCCGGCTTCATCCCGGACCAGGATCAGGGCTTCCTGATCGGCGTGGTCCAGCTGCCCGCCGGGTCTTCACTGGAACGCACCAAGGCCGTGATGGAACGCGCGCGCGTCATCATCGAAGGCACCGAGGGCGTGGATGGCACCGTGGCCTTTGCGGGCCTGGACGGGACCAGCTTCTCGTTCGGATCCAATGCCGCGACCCTGTTCGTCCGGCTGAACGATTATGGCGACCGTGAAACCCGCGAGACCTCGGCCACGGCCCTGGCCGGTGCCATCACCGGTGCCACCGCCGGCATCGAGGACGCCAACATCTTCGTCATCGCCCCGCCCGCGGTTCAGGGTCTGGGCACCGGCAACGGCTTTGCCATGATGATCCAGGATCGCTCCGGCGCGGGCTATGTCCCGCTGGAGGGGGCCACCTTCGCCATGATGGGGGCCGCCGCCCAGGCTCCGGATCGGGTGCAACAGGTCTTCTCGACTTACAACACCGCCTCGCCCCGCGTCGAAGCCGACGTGGACCGCGACCGCGCCCTGATGATGGGGGTCCAGCCCAGCGACATCTTCTCGACCATGGGGATCTATCTGGGCTCGTCCTACGTCAACGACTTCAACCTGCTGGGCCGGACGTTCCGCGTCACCGCCCAGGCCGAACCTGCCTATCGTGACGACATGGCCGACATCGCCAATCTGAAGGTACGCTCCGCCGCCGGGGCCATGGTTCCGATCGGCTCGGTCGCGACCCTGAACGAGACGACGGGTCCGTCGCGGATCGTCCGCTACAACCTGTTCCCTGCGGCCGAACTGCAGGGTCAGGCGGCACCCGGCGTGTCGTCCGGCACGGCCCTGACCGACATGGAGGCCATCGCCGCCCAGGCCCTGCCGCAAGGCTTCTCCTATGAATGGACGGGCCTGGCCTATCAGGAGAAACAGGCCGCCGGGGGCGCGACGATCATCTTCGTCATCGCCGTGCTGCTGGTCTTCCTGGTGCTGGCGGCCCAGTACGAGGCGTTCACGCTTCCGCTGGCGGTCATCCTGATCGTGCCGATGTGTCTGCTGGCGGCCATGCTGGGGGTCAACGCCCTGGGCCTGGACAACAACATCCTGGTCCAGGTCGGACTGGTGGTGCTGATCGCCCTGGCGGCCAAGAACGCCATCCTGATCGTGGAGTTCGCCAAACAGCAGGAAGAGCACGGCATGAACCGCTGGGATGCCGCGGTCGAGGCCGCTCGCATCCGCCTACGTCCCATCCTGATGACCTCATTCGCCTTCATCCTGGGCGTTCTGCCCCTGGTGCTGGCGCATGGAGCCGGGGCCGAGATGCGCCAGTCCCTGGGAGCGGCCGTGTTCTTCGGCATGATCGGGGTGACCATCTTCGGCCTGATCTTCACGCCGGTTTTCTACGTGATCTGCCGTGGCCTGGCCGAGCGCCTGAACCGGGGACCCGATACCCCCCGCCAGACGCCCGCCGTGCCGACCTCCTTCGACCCCGACGCGCCGGTCACGGCCGCCCGCAGCGGAGACGCCTGATGCTGAACCCTTTCCTTTCGAAGCCTGTGCGCAGGCTTCGTCCGTTCCTGATCGCAACGGCCGCCGCGTCTGTTCTGGCGGCTTGCGCGGTCGGGCCGAAGGCACCCGATGCGACCCTTCCCCTGTCCGCGTCGGGTGCCTTCATCGGGGCTTCCACCACCTCGGCGGTCAATGCAGCCGAGGCCCGCGACGACTGGTGGCGTCTGTACGACGACGCGATCCTGGACACCCTGGTCGCCCAGGCCCTGGCCGAGAACAACGAGCTGGAGGTCGCGGCCGCCAACCTGCGCGCCGTCCGGGCCTCGCTGTCGGAATCGCGCGCCGGTCGCCTGCCGTCCACCCAGATCACGGGCGCCGGCAGCTATGGCCGCGGCTCGGCGGCGACAGTGCCAGGTGCCACGCCCGGCCAGGCCCTGGACGAGGGCGAGACCTATGACGTCGGTCTGGACGTCAGCTATGAGATCGACCTATTCGGCCGCGTCGGTTCGGCCATCCGCGCTGCCCGCGCCGATACGGAGGCGGCCGAGGCGGCCATTGACGTCGTGCGCGTCACGGTCGCGGCCGAGACGGCCCGGGCCTATGCCGACATCTGTGCCGCCAATGTGCAACTGGCCGTCGCCGAGCGTTCGCTGGGCCTCCAGAACGAGACCGTCGACCTGACCCAGCGCCTGCTGGACAACGGGGCCGGCACGGCCCTGCAGACGTCACAGGCTCGCTCCGCCGCCGCGACGACCGCCGCCACCCTGCCGCCCCTGCGGGCCCAAAGGGACGCCGCCCTGTTCCGCTTGGCCACCCTGACCGGGGTCGCCCCCGCGGATGTGAACCCGGCGGCGCGCGCCTGTGCCGTCATTCCGACCCTGGCCCAGCCGATCCCGGTCGGCGACGGAGCCGCCCTGCTGGCCCGCCGCCCCGACGTCCGCCGGGCCGAACGCAACCTTCAAGGGGCCGCCGCCCGCGTCAACGTCGCCACGGCCGCGCTCTATCCCAGCATCAGCCTGGGCGGATCGTTCGGCTCGACGGCGCTTGACGCCGGGGATCTGGGAGAGGATTCGAACTTCCGCTTCAGCGTCGGGCCGCTGATCAGCTGGTCCTTCCCCAACATCGCCGTGGCCCGTGCCCGGATCGAGGCGGCGGATGCCAACAGCCAGGCGGCTCTGGCGACCTTCGACCAGACCGTGCTGGTGGCCCTGCAGGAAACCGAGACCGCCCTGTCGGCCTATGCCAACGAACTGGACCGCGCCGCGGCCCTGACCACCGCGCGCGACGAGGCCGCCAATGCCGCGCGCATCGCCCGGCTTCGGTTCGACGCGGGGGCCGACAGCTTCCTGGCTGTGCTGGACGCCCAGCGCACCCTGGTCCAGGCCGAGGCGGCCCTGGCCGCGTCACAAGCCCTGGTCGCCACCTATCAGATCACCCTGTTCAAGGCCCTGGCCGGTGGCTGGGTCGGCGAGTAACGCGAGGAACAATGGCTGAGCGTCGGCTCCGCGCGGTCGGATCGGCCGTGTCCCCTCGCGTCCAGGCCGGGATTGAGGCAAAAGGCCCGCCATGCTCGACTATATCGAATCCCTCGCCCGCGACGCCCGCTCCTGGCCCTTCGAACAGGCCCGCAATCTGCTGGCCCATCTGCTGAAACACCGGCTGGAGACCGCAGCCGAGCGGGACCTGGCCACCAGCCTGATCGCGGCCGACAAGACGGACGAAGCCCTGGCCGCCCTGCCCGCTCTGGCGCGGGCGGTGGTTTTCGAGACCGGCTATGGCCCGTCCGGCCTGCCGCACATGGGCACCTTCGGCGAGGTGGCCCGCACGACCATGGTGCGCAATGCCTTTCGCGCCCTGACCGGCGATCACTGGCCGACCCGGCTGATCGCCTTTTCCGACGACATGGACGGCCTGAGAAAGGTGCCCGAGGGCATTCCCAATCCGCAGATGCTGGCCGAAGATCTGCACAAGCCCCTGACCACGGTGCGCGACCCGTTCGGCACCCACGACAGCTTCGGCGCGCACAATAACGCCCGGCTGCGCGCTTTCCTGGACAGCTTCGGGTTCGACTATGAATTCATGTCCTCGACCGAACAGTATCGGTCCGGGCGGTTCGACGGCACCTTGCTGACCCTGCTGGAGCGGTTCGACGCCATCCAGGCCATCATGCTGCCGACCCTGGGCCCTGAGCGGCGCGAAACCTATTCGCCCTTCCTGCCCATCAGCCCGATCACCGGTCACGTGCTTCAGGTCCCGACGCTGGAGCGGAACGTGGAAAAGGGCACCATCGTCTTTGACGACCCCGCAGGCGGCCGCACCGAACTGCCCGTCACCGGCGGTCATGTGAAGCTGCAGTGGAAGCCCGACTGGGCCATGCGCTGGACGGCCCTGGGCGTCGATTACGAGATGAGCGGCAAGGACCTGATCGAGAGCGTCCGCGAAAGCGGCAAGATCTGTCGTGCCCTGGGCGGCGTCCCGCCGGAGGGCTTCAATTTCGAACTCTTCCTCGACATAGAGGGCAAGAAGATTTCCAAGTCCAAGGGCAATGGTCTGACGATGGAAGAGTGGCTGCGCTACGGCACGCCCGAGAGCCTGTCCTGGTATATGTTCCAGTCACCGAAATCGGCCAAGTCGCTGCATTTCAACGTCATTCCGCGTGCGATCGACGACTATCTGGCCTTCATCGAGGCCTACAAGACCCAGGAACCGGCGAAGCGGATCGATAATGCCGTCTGGTCGATCCACGCCGGAAACCCGCCGACGCATACCTCGCCGGTGTCGTTCGCCCTGCTGCTGAACCTGGTGGGCGTGGCCAATGCCTCGACCAAGGATCAGCTGTGGGCCTATTTCGCCAAATACCTGCCCGAGGCGACGCCGCAGAACGAGCCGCTGCTGGATCAGTTGATGGAGCGGGCGCTCAACTACTACGAAGACTTCGTCAAGCCGACCAAGGCCTACCGCCTGCCTGACGACAAGGAAAAGGCGGCCCTGCTGGACCTGGCCGCCCGCCTGTCGGCCCTGCCCGCCGACACCACCGACGGCGAGGTTATCCAGGCCGAGGTCTATGCCGTGGGCAAGGACCATGGGTTCGAGCCCCTGCGCGCCTGGTTCGGTGCCCTGTACGAAGTCCTGCTGGGCGCATCGCAGGGGCCGCGCTTCGGCTCCTTCGCCGCCATCTATGGCCTGCCCCAGACCATCAACTTGATCCGGGCTGGTGCCGAAGGCCGTCTGGCCGGGGATGCGCCGGAATGACGATCTCTTTCGTCAGGCTCAAGTAGCGAGCGACTGCGTCGCGAACGATAGCCGCCTTCAAGGAGGCCTCGCTCAAGTAGAGAGCCGCCGCACAGCGAGCGATAGCCGGCCTCCACAAAGATGAACCGAACATAACGAGCCGTTCACGGGAGCCTTCAGGCGGGTTGGCGCATTATTCCGGCCTCGACGCACTTCGAGACCAGGAGATTTTCGATATGTCCAAGACCGCTTTTTCTGCCGTTGCCACCGCCGCCGTCCTGGCCGCCGCCGCAATGGCCATGCCGACCGCAGCCGCTGCCCAGTCGAACGGAATCACCAACTGTGATGCGCCTGGTGGCCGTCAGCAGGCCGGAGCCGCGATCGGTGCCGTCGTCGGCGGCCTGCTGGGCAGCCAGGTGTCGGACAATGAGCGCACCCTCGGTGCCGTGGTCGGTGCGGGTGCCGGCGCTGCCGCCGGGTCGTACATCGGCTGCCGCCAGCAACGTGAGCGCGCCAACCAGAACTATGGCCAGGTCGCTTCCAACACCTATCGCGCCACGTCCAACCTGCGTGTCCGCTCCGGCCCGTCCACGCGCTATTCGCAAGTCGGCAGCCTGTCGGCCGGTCAGACCTTCCGGGTCCGTGGTTCGGAAGGCGAATGGGTCCAGTTGGATAACGGTGGCTGGGTCAGCGCCCACTACGTCGCGCCGTACTAAATCGCGGCACACCAACACAGATCAGGCCGTTCCTCCGGGGGCGGCCTTTTCGCTGCGCGGTCCTTTCTTACTGACTGACCCACAGGATACGCCCCATCCAGACGATCTCGCGGCGCGGGATCGTCCGGGGCTCATAGGCCGGATTGACCGAGTTCAGCACGACCGAGGCTCGCGTCACCGACCCCAATTCCTTGGCCAGGGTCTCGCCCCCCGTCGTCCGCACCACGACGCGATCGCCCTTTCGAACGTCAACCGCCTCGCGGTCCACGATCACCTTGTCGCCCTGTCGATACAGCGGCACCATGGAATCGCCCACGATCTCCAGGCTGAGCAGCGAGGCCTTGGGACTGGGCAGAGCCGTCTGCTCCCACCCCTCCCCGACCGGCAGGCCCGCATCGTCGAAGAAGCCGTCCTGTCCAGCCTGGGCCATGCCCAGAAGCGGAACCGTCCCGACCTGATCCGCAGCGTCGTGGGCCAATGTGGCGAACTCGCCTAGCGAAAGCCCTGTCGCCTCCAGAATTCGGGTGAGGCTCTCGGTCGAGGGCCAGCGCGGCCGCGCCGGCGATCCGGGACCGAATCGCTTGGATGGATTGAAGCTGGTCGCGTCCAGCCCGGCCTTCAGCGCCAATCCCGACGCACTCAACCCCTGACGACGCGCCAGTCCGTCGATCGCCGTCCAGAGCTGGGCATGAGACAGGGGCAAGTTCGCGCCGATCGAAATTGATTCGGTCAGACCTTAGCGAAACCGGCTAGGAATATCCACCTAACTATGCACTTTGCAAACCTGACAAATTAGGGGATTCCGGCTATCGTTCTGCCATGGAACGTTCGGCTGAAATCGAGGTCACTCAGGAGATGGTTGAGGCTGGTCTAGCGGTTTGGAGCGCTTGGGACCTTGGGGATGATTATCGAACCAAAGTTCTTGTAGAAGAAATCTTTCTCGCGATGATAGCCCGTGCCCAAGCATCTCCGAACGAGAGAATACGCTCATCATCTCCTCCCTAAGGTATGCCAAGTCGTGCCACAACTTTCCTAGTTGATCTTCTGTAATCTCATGCACGATTTCTCTACTGTTGTGAAAGCCAGTAGCTATTATTTTTGGCGTTCCATCTTTTTTGAATGTTATCAAATACCGTCCGTGCACAACGAGATTTCGTTTCCAGTAATGCTCCGAAGCCTCAGCGCATATGGCGGAAAAGAACTCGGCTATATTTTCTTCGTCTTTAAATATAGTTTTTGTCATCTCCTTAAACAGAGTCTTTCTTCGCTTGAATCCTTGTCGCCTCCAGCCTTCTGGCGCAATCCCGGGTGAGGCACTGTCAAATATATCCAACGCAACATCAAAATCATTTTCAAACGCGCCCCAATGAGTGGCGACCAAGCCAACCAAAATGAGCATGTTGTTGTCGAGAAATCCGCTGCTTAACATGCGACCTGGGCGCATGTGTCGAGGGTCGCCGAGGTCAGGCGCTACAAACCATTTCACTTTGGAAAGTCCGTTTCGCTCATGATTGACAAACCTTTCCCTCAAGGATCGAGCACTTACTCCGAAGCGGAGACGGCTGCGCGACGAGACGCTGCGCTCAAGCGAATGCTGAGCACCCCGCCTCAGCCTAGAGAGAAGCCGAAAAAGGACAAGGCTGAGAGACCCGCTAAGGATGCGGGCGAATAACCCTTGCCTCCGCACGCTCAAAATTTGGGCAATCGCCCGGCCTAGGGCTTCGTGAAGCAACGCAGCGATTGAAAGCTGCGTCCGTCAGGGTGATATTGCCCCGCCCGCCAATGCTCACATGAGCGGCAGTCGATCTGCACTCAAGGCACGTTATATTTGTAACCGACATTTCTCGGTTCTCCGTTTTTAGCGGAAAAGCCTTGAAAATCCGGCATTACGGGCGCAATATCCCGCTTGCATCTGTCGGCTTCCCTAGCGGCTCTTCCTGTAAAGAATGCTAGGCGCTTGCAAGTGAGGGCGCAGGAACTGGTAATTCCTGCGCCTTTTTCCTTGGGCGTCATTTGCTGAATTATATCAATTCTTTAGCAAAGTCGATTCCGCGCTAAGCTAACGCTTATCAGACTTGCTGTATTGCTTAAGTTTTCGCGCTCTCGCCAACCTCGCGGCCTGAAACCTAAACGTAGGCTTCGTTAGTCCGCCGATAGGTCAGGCGCTTGCCGACCGTGCCGAGGATCGCGGCGTCGGTGCGTTGCGCGTCGTTCCATCCCAGTTTTTCGCGGGTGTTGTGGCGGAATCCGAACTCGGTGACGTAGCGGTTCAGGTGCTTCTCAGAGCAGTGCTGATAGACGCCCTTCATGCCCTTCTTGAACACGCCGAAGAAACCTTCCGCGCTGTTCGTATTCACGTCGCCACGGGCATATTCGCCAGCCGAGTGCTTCACCGTCTCATGGGAGGCAAACACGTCAGCCGATCCGACATACAGACGGCTTTCGTCGGTGTGCAGACGGGTGGCGGGATGCACGTTCGCCATGACGATAGCGGACACTGTGGCCTTATCGGCTACCGCGACGTGAAACACCTTGGCCTTGCCGCCGCGTTCGACCAGGGCCACCACTGGACGGCTGTTACGGCGCTTGGGATTGCCTTTGAGGAACGGCTTGCCAGACGTGCGGAGCGTCGGAGAGACGGCGGGCTTGCCGTAATAGGTTTCGTCGGCCTCAACCACTTTGCCTTCGCCACCTAGCGGGGTGTCGGACGTGTCGATCATGGCCTCGCGGATGCGGTGAGCCATGAACCACGCGGTGCGGTAGGAACCGAGGGCCAACTCGCGTTGAAGCTGGAGGGCGCTGATACCCTTCTTGCTGGCGCACATCAGGTGCATGGCCAGCAGCCATTTGTTCAGCGGAACCTTGGAGTCCTCATAGACGGTGCCGATCGTCGCGGTGAACTGGCTCTCACAGGCGTTGCACTTATAGAGGCCCTTGCGGTGCGCCTTGCCCTTGAGGGCGGTCGAGCCGTCCACAACGCCGCAATGCGGGCACACCCGACCGTCAGGCCAGCGGACCTTTTCGAAGTGCGCGCGGGCAGCGTCTTCGTCGTGAAAGATCGGGTCGGAAAGCGTTGCGTTGGCCATGCGCTTTGATACCGAGACCGACCCGGTTTGTAAAGTGCATAGTTAGGAATATCCACCTACTCGATGCCAGCAGCCCGGCGTTCCTGCCATGCCCAGAACGTGCCGACCGCAATGGCGATGAGGATACCGTAACCGGCGAGGTTGATGGCCAGATAGACGGAGGCCAAAGGCGGGCGAACATCGGTCAAGGCCATGACGTGGCTCGTGACCACCAGAAGCTGCAGCGCAGCGGCCCAGACAGCCCAGGTACGACGGGCACGCCAGACAAGGGCCGCGAGCACGCCCAGCATCAGCACGTCGAGCGCGAACATGCCCCACTGGACGCCATAGAGCTGACTGTCATTCTGGACCAGCAGGGACGCGAACCAGCCGAGCCCATAGGCACCGGCACCGATACGCTCGGGCTCGTCTCCCTTCAGGAAGGCGAAGGCGACCACGGCAACTGTGACGACTGCACCGACCTGGGACGAAAGGGTGTCCAACATGAAAATCGCCCCCGAGCTGAAAGCTCGAGGGCGATCCTGCATCGAATCTGCGGAAACCGGAACGTCCGGCCCCGCACATTACGTCGAATTCAGGAAGCGACGCGAAGACGGCCGATAGGCGTGCCGTCGGGACGCTCCCACTCGTGGTCCGGCTTGTCGACCGGTCCGACGGCGTAGGTGCCCCAACCCATGCGACGGTGATCCTTCTGGAGTTCGGCATGGCAGGCGATCACGGCGCTGCGAGCGGCGGACAGGGCGGCGATCGCTTCCATGGCCTTGGCCTGGGATTCGGCACCGGCCACCGGCGACACGGACAGGGCAGCACGTGCACCGATCATGGCCTGGACGAGCGTGGTGGCCTGAGTGATCGCCGCATCAACGGCGCTTTCAGTCGCATAAAGGTCGCCAGCAACGCTCGCGATTACAGTAGCCCGATCCATCGATACCCTCCTACATAAACAGGTAGGGAATCCTTAACACAGTTCAGCGTCGCCCGTTAGGGTTTTGTTAAGACTCTGAACACCCCCACCGACCGGTGGGCGGTCTTCCGGCTTGTCGACGGGACCTACCGCCAAGGTGTCCAGGCCCAGTTTGCGAGCCAGTGCCGACAGACTGTTGTGCATCTGCACCAGATGCGAACGCGCCTCGGCCAAGGATCCAACCGCAGCCGCTGCCCCCTCGAACACCTTTTGGCCGGTCACGGCCGACAGATAGGCCTGCGATCGGGCGGCTGGCAGCATGGCGGTGAGTGTGGCCGTCTCGGCCAGCGCCGCGTCGATCGCCGTTTCCGCCGCATACAGACGGGCGGCCAGAGCTTCACCGATAATTTGGCGCGTCATTTGAATCTCCCCATGGCCAAGCGCCACGAGGAGAATTCAATCATGCGTTCAGGCTTAATGCAACTATGACGGGTCTTCATCCATCAGAAAATGCGCGCTGAGCGTCGCGATCGGCTGGTCGGGATCGTCCTGCCAGGCCTGAGCAACCACATGGGCGACCCGTCGGCCTGCCTTGTTGATCTTGGCCTGGGCGATGACATCGCGCGGGCGACCGGAGCGTAGATAGACGACGCTGACATTGATCGGTCGGGGCAGACGCAGTCGCGGGTACAGCACCGCCACCTGGGCCACGGCGGTCAGCTCCAGCATGGCGGCCGTTGAACCACCGTGCAGCGCAGGCAGTAGCGGGTCGCCGATCAACCGGTCCTGAAAGGGCATGGTGACCCGCAGCAGGCCCTGCGCATCCTGTTCGCCGACCAGGCCCAAGAACCGGGCATAGGGGATCGTCTCCAGGAGACCGCTCATCCCGCACGGCTCCCGTCGCGCGGTGCCAGATTGCGTCCGATCCGGCGATCGGCCGGGTCGGTGACGACATAGGCGGACTGGGCTGCGGCCACCGGATCATCGGGACTGTCCTCGAAGGCCCAGGCCCGCACGAAGGCGATCGACCGGGTCAGGCGATAGCAGCGGGCCTCGGCGATCAGGTTCCGCCCGGGCTCTGCCGCCCGCATGTAGTCGACCCTCAGGTCCAGGGTCGCGATCGGCTTGAACGCATCCAGCGCCACCCAGACAGCCAGGCCGCCGACATGATCAAGCAGCGCGGTGACCAGTCCGCCAGAGAGCACGCCAGTCTCGGGGTCGCCGACCAGATCTGCCCGATACGGAACGCGCAGCCGGACCCGATCGCCCTCCACACCCTCGAAGGCAAAACCCAGGGCATGGGTGTGGGCCGATCCAGAAGCAAGCTGGGGCAGGACGGAGGCGAGGGCGGAAGAGATCATCGGGATCGTGCTTATCGAACCGCGCGTTCCGTGCAAGCGTCCTTCACCGACCCCGCCCTATCGAGCCACCATGATCCGTCCCGAAGACCTGCTGCATCCGACCGTTGCCGGACTCTACTGTCCGCCGGGCGATTTCTATGTGGATCCGGTGCGGCCCGTGGACAGAGCGGTCATCACCCATGGCCACGCCGATCACGCGCGGGTCGGGCATGGCGCAGTCCTGGCGACGCCCCAGACCCTGGCCATCATGGAGGAACGCTACGGCGAGAACTTCACCGAGCGCCGCCAGCCGTCGGCCTATGGAGAGACCGCCTCGCACAATGGGGTCCAGATCAGGCTGGTCCCGGCGGGCCACGTCCTGGGTTCGGCACAGGCAGTCATCACCTGGCAGGGCCTGACCATGACGGTCTCAGGCGACTACAAGCGCAGGCGTGACCCGACCTGCGTCCCGTTCGAGCCGACGCGCTGTCACGTCTTCATCTCGGAGGCGACGTTCGGCCTGCCCGTCTTCACCCATCCGCCGGATGCCGAAGAGGTCGGTCGTCTGGTCCAGTCCCTGGGCCAGTTTCCCCATCGCGCCCACCTGGTCGGAGCCTATGCCCTGGGCAAGGCCCAGCGCGTGATCCGCCTGCTGCGAGAGGCCGGTTGGGATCGACCCATCTATGTCCACGGCGCGATGGAACGGCTGAACCGGCTTTACGAGCGCGAGGGGATCGATCTGGGCCCCCTGTTGCCCGCCAAGGGTCTGGGAAAAGACGCCTTGGGCGGAGAAGTCGTCGTGGCACCGCCGTCTGCCATCCAGGACCGCTGGGCCCGGCGCTTCGCCGATCCGGTCACGGCCTTTGCCTCGGGCTGGATGGGGGTTCGGGCACGGGCGCGTCAGCGCGGCGTTGAACTGCCCATGGTCATCTCGGATCATGCCGACTGGACCGAGCTGACCGACACCTTCACTGAACTGGCCGCCGAAGAATACTGGATCACCCACGGCCGTGAGGAAGGCCTGCTGCGCTGGTGCGAGATCAACGGGCGAAAGGGCCGCGCGCTCCGCCTGGTCGGCTATGACGAGGAAGACGACGAGGCGACCGGTTCAGACCCGGCACCGGAGCCAGGAGCCTAGATCCGATCAGGCGGCGCGGGTGGATTGGACCGTCGCAGGCTCTGCCACGATCTCGGCCAGAGCCGCATTCATGGCCATGCGCAGGCGTTCCGGCTTGATCGGCTTTTCTACCACCGCCGCCATGCCCGTCGCCAGATAGGCCTTGGCATCGTCGGGATCGGCATTGGCGGTCAGGGCGATGATCGGGATGTCGCGCGCCGGCCCTGTCAGCGCCCGGATGGCCTTGGTCGCCTGGACCCCGTCCATGCGCGGCATCTTGATATCCATCAGGATCAGGTCGAACGGCCGGTCCTGAACCGCCTCCAGCGCATCGACGCCATCCTCTGCCGTTTCCGAGGTGCAGCCGAACATCTCGCAGAGCGCCTGGGCCACGACGCGGTTGGTGGCATTGTCGTCGACGATCAGGATGTGCGGGCTGGATTGCAGGTCCAGGTCCGACAAGGATGAGACATTGGACCCGGCATCCGCCTCGACCGTGGCGCGCGGCGCAACCAAATCGAAGGCGAAGGTCGCCCCTCGGCCAGCATTGTTCTCGGCCCAGATTTTCCCGCCCATCCGATCAATGACCTGGCGACAGATGGCCAAGCCGAGGCCCGCGCCGTCCGGACCCGAACCATGGACAAAAGGTTCGAAGATCACATCGACGCGGTCGGCCTCGACACCCGGGCCGTCATCGCGGACCCGAGCCTGAATATGGATGTTGTTGCCCTCGCCCCAGGCGCGCAGGCTGGCCTCTACCATGCCGTTGCGGGCGAATTTTAGCGCATTCCCGATCAGGTTGTTGAACACCTGCTTCAGCCGCACGCCGTCGATCTGGGCTGCCAGTTCGGTGTCGCCTTCATACCCGACCATCAGGGTGACGTTGTCCTGAGACGCGCGCGGTGCCCACATGGCCTGAACGTCGTCCATCAGGGCACGCAGGGCGACCGGTTCGGGGCTCAGCTCCAGTTCGCCGGCCTCGGCCCGCGACAGGTCAAGGGCATCCTGGAGAATACGGATCAAGCTCTCGGACGAATCGACGATGGTCTGGACGTGGGCGTGCGAGGCCGCGTTCAGGGGCTGGCGGCGCAGGAGTTCCGCGACTGCCAGCACGCCGTTCATCGGCGTACGCAGCTCGTGGCTCATGATGGCCAGAAACTGGCTCTTTGCGCGGGCGGACGCCAAAGCTTGGGTGCGGGTGTCGCTGAGGACGCGGGCCTGCTCTGCCAGTTCCTGGTTCTGCTGGCGTTGCCGATCGTTGGAGGCTTGCAGCAGCGAAACCGCCGTGCCGACGCCCCAGTAACGGCCTTCGCGCGTGACGATGAAGCCGCGCATCAGGGCGCTGGGTCCGCCCTTCAACATGATGTCGCAAAAGGCGTCGATCTCGATTCCCGCCTCGACCACTGCCGGCTCGGCATCCATCAGCTGGGTGACCGGACGATTGGCATAGAGGGCATGGCCAAACGGCCCGGCGATTTTCAGCAGGAAGGTGTTGCGTTCGATGAGCCCGACCGGACGCACACCGTCCACCACCGGTATGACAAGCGTGTCCGGTTCCGCCTGAAAGCGGGTGAAGACCTCGCTTCCGGGTGCGTCTAGAGCGATCGCTTCTGCGCGCTCCGTCAGGCTCTCGATCGTCGGCATACTGGCCGGTACTCCGGTGTTACCGGTGGACAATGCCTGTGAACCGTTTGCGGAACGGTTAAGGCCGAAATGGAAATTTCCGGTCGCGCGAACGGTTTTTGCGTCCCGCGCCCCGCTCGTGTAGAAGGCGCGCCCGAACACGATATCTCGGATCACCCCTTTGCATGCGCGCGGCCCACGGGCCGACCGCAGGTTTGTCATGAGCGATACCCGAAACGATCTGCTGCCGATGTCTGCCCTCGTCCTGTTTTCGGGCGGGCAGGACAGTGCCACCTGCCTGGCATGGGCGCTGAACCGTTTCGCGCGCGTGGAAACGGTCGGCTTCGACTATGGCCAGAGGCACGCGGTCGAGATGCAGGCGCGGATTGCCGTGCGCGAGGGCATGGCGGATGTCCTGCCCTTACTGGCCGACCGGCTGGGGCCCGATCACGTCGTGGACCTGACCGGCTATGGCCGGATTTCCGAAAGCGCCCTGACCACCGATCGGGCGATCGAGATGGATGCGCGCGGCCTGCCGACGACCTTCGTGCCTGGCCGCAACCTGATCTTCCTGACGGCCGCCGCTGCCCTGGCCGACCGGCGCGGGCTGGACGTCCTGGTCGGCGGCATGTGCGAGACCGACTATTCCGGCTATCCCGACTGTCGTCGCCAGACGCTGGATGCCCTTTCCACGGCGCTGAGCCTGGGCCTGGACAAGCCGGTGCCGATCGAGACGCCGCTGATGTGGCTGACCAAGGCGCAGACCTGGGCCCTGGCCGACGAACTGGGCGGGCCCGGACTGATCGAGCTGATCCTGGAAGACAGTCACACCTGCTACCTGGGTGAACGCTCGCAGCGGCACGCCTGGGGCTATGGATGCGGCCACTGCCCCGCCTGCGAACTGCGGGCCCAGGGCTATGACGCCTGGCGGGCGGTCCAATGACCTATTCCGTCAAGGAGACCTTCCTGACCATCCAAGGCGAAGGGGGGCAGGCCGGGCGACCCGCGGTCTTCCTGCGGTTCGCCGGATGCAATCTGTGGAGCGGGCGCGAGCAGGACCGGGCCCAGGCCGTCTGCACCTTCTGCGACACCGATTTCGTCGGCACCGATGGCGACGGAGGGGGCAAATTCCTGTCGGCCCAGAATCTGGCGTACCATGTCGCGGGATCCTGGATCGGGCGACCCGGTGATCCGAAACTGGTCGTCTGCACTGGTGGGGAGCCCCTGCTTCAGCTCGACCCCCCATTGATCGAGGCCCTGCATGGACAGGGATTTCAGATCGCGGTCGAGACCAATGGCACCGTGGCGGCACCCGAGGGCCTGGACTGGATCTGCGTCAGTCCAAAAGCTGACGCTCCCGTTCTTCAGACGACCGGTCAGGAATTGAAGCTGGTCTTTCCCCAGACGGCGGCCATGCCCGACCGGTTCGAGCATCTGGCCTTCGAGCGGTTCTGGCTGCAGCCCATGGACGGCCCGGAGCGCGAGGCCAACACCGCCGCCGCCCTCGCCTACTGCCTGTCGCACCCCCAATGGCGCCTCAGCGTCCAGACCCACAAATACATCGGCGTTCGCTAGTTCAGACCATGACCCAGTTCGAGATCACCAAGGCGGCCACCTTCGACGCGGCCCACCACTTTCCGAATGAACCGGAAGGCAGTCCCTATCGCCGGATGCATGGCCATTCGTTTCAGGTCGAGGCGACGGTCCGGGGTGAGGCTCTCGACCCCGTGCACGGCTGGGTGGCGGACCTCGGCGCGCTGGATGCGGCGCTGAAGACTGCGGCCGCCCGGCTGGACCACGGCCTGCTGAACGATCATGCCGGACTGGAAGCACCCAGCCTGGAGCGGCTCTGCCTGTGGTTCGTCGCTCAGTTGCAGCCAGACTGGCCCGGCCTGTGCCGCATCACAGTGGCGCGGCCGACGATCCACGAACGCTGCACCCTGACGCTGTAATCAGCGAGGGGTGCCCAGGCCGAACAGGGTGCCGCAGCGGCTGATCTCGGCATGCCAGTCGGCCATCGGCCCCGTGTCCAGGGCAATGGTGCGCGGCTCGACGCGCTGACGCAGGGCCTCGACGTCCACCGGGTTGGAGGTCGCCCGCCAGGCGTTCAGAACGGCCAGACCCGCGTCCAGGATCGCCTGCATATCCACCCGATGCGCCTGCTCCTGGGACGTCAGCGTCCGGCTCGCGGCATATCCGTTCAATCGCTCGACTTCCGACGACGCAACGGCGGCGCAGACGACGGCCCGATCCAGATCGACAGGATCCTGATGCGGCATCGGCGTGGCCAGCAGGGCCAGGGCAGACAGGGCGGAAATCATCATCGAACACTTCCTGCGAAAGCCCCCAGCCTATGCCGATCGGCGGGCGTCATTCGACTGACGGGGCCTGACGCTTCAGGCCACCGCCCTTTCCGGCTCATCGCGCGGGACCGCGCAGGCTTCGGCCAGTGTCTGGGCCAGCAGGGTCGGATCTATCGGCTTGGTCAGGAAGGCGTGAACTCCCGCCGCATCCCAGGCCGCGCGGTGAACGTCCATTGCATTGGCGGTCAGGGCGATCAGCGGCGTGTCGGTATTGAGCCCGGCCAGTCGGATGCGGCGCGAAGCCTCCAGCCCGTCCATGACCGGCATCTGCATGTCCATCAGGACCGCGTCGAACCGCTCCAGCTCCGCCGCCTCGACCGCCTCGGCGCCGTTTTCGACCAGGGTCAGGCGACAGCCGTGCGGCTCCAGCAGAAGCGCCAGAATCCGCCGGTTCACCTCATGATCGTCGGCCGCCAGGATCGAACGTCCCATCAGCGACAACGGCTCCATGGTCTGGCGTTCCGGCTGCGGCGCGGCATCCACGGCGACCTCGACCGGCAGGTCCAGGCGGAAGGTCGAGCCCTCGCCAACGACGCTCTCGACCGACAGGCCGCCGCCCATCAGCTGGGCCAGCCGTCGGCTGATGGCCAGGCCCAGCCCCGTGCCGCCGAACCGGCGGGTCGTGCCGGCATCGGCCTGTTCGAAGCTGTTGAAAACCTTGTCCAGGCGGTCTGGCGGAATGCCGACGCCGGTGTCGCGAACGTCCACGCTGAGCCGGCTGGACGCCGGATGCCATCCGACCGTCACCACCACCTCGCCCGCCTCGGTAAATTTCACCGCATTGGACATCAGGTTGAACAGGATCTGCTGAAACCGCAGAGGGTCGATCCGCACCACCTCGGGAGTGGCAGCGGGAATATCCAGCCGCAGGCGGACGCCATTGGCCATGGCCCGCTGCTCCCACAATCGGACCAGGGATCGCAGCCGGTCGCGCACATCGATGTCGGCGACCTCCAACTGCATCTTGCCAGCTTCGATCTTGGAGAAATCCAGGACGTCATTCAACAGGCCCAGCAGCACGTCTCCCGCGTCCATCAGCATGGACACATGCTCGCGCTGACGAGGGTCAAGGCGCGTCCTGCGCAGCAGATTGGCGGCCGAGATCACGGCATTCATGGGCGTGCGTATCTCGTGGCTGATGACCGCCAGGAAATCGGACTTTGCCGCGCTGGCGATCTCGGCGCGCTGGCCCTGTTCCAGGGCCTCGCGATTGGCCGCCTTCAAGGCCTTGGTGGTCGCCAGATTCTGGCGCACCGCGACGACCAGATGGGTCAGATAGAGGATACAGCCCAAGGCCAGCAACAGTGGGGCAAAGCTGCGTGTCAGCACGGCCTCGACCACCGGCAGCCCAAGGAAATACAGCCCATGCATGCCGGCAGCGCTCATCAGCAAGGGCCGCGAATGATACATGTGCATGCAGACGTGCAGCAGTCCGCCCGCGACCTGGATCATGGCGAAAAGCAGCCCCGCCTCGCCGGCGTTGAACCAGAGATAGGCGGCCATGCCGGAGTATACGACGACCGTCAGCGCAGCCGTCAGGCAACAGATGACCTCATAGCCACGGCTGACAACCATATCCGGCCGCTGGCGCAGCGGTCGAAATACAGCCCAGTCAATCAGCTGAGTAACCAGCACCGCCCCAAACCAGGCGACCGGCCACATCGAGGGAGCCATGAACCAGGCCGTCGCACCGATGAAGGCGGCCAGCGCGATCCGGGTCTTCAGCTCCCGGAAACGGATCTGGGCGACCAAGGCGTAGTCGGCTGTGACCATGAGCAGAAATCCCCTTCACCGCACCATGATCGACAAAGACGAAGGATTGGTTGCTGAAGGGGCTGACCCGACGCACGATGATCGCTATGGAACGCCGCCGTCCGGCATGCGTTTGCCTGCCTATTCTGGGGGATATCCGATGAAGCGCCTGATCCTCGCTGCCGCCTTGTCCAGCCTGACTGCCCTGGCGGCCTGTGACGACCCTCGTCCGTCGCAGGACGTCGAGACTTATGAACCGCCGATGGAGGCCGCGGTCGCCCCGCCGGTCGAGGAAACGCCGCCGCCCGTGACCGCCCCTCCCGCGCCCGTCGACAACACGGCCCTGCCGCCCGAGACCCGCAGTTCAGAGGAATCGGTCCAGCCCGAAAGCGAAACCCTCTTCTATTGATCGCCTGCCCTGCCATGTCGTCGCCACATGCGGCGGCCATGGGCTGACTGCCCCAACCGCCCGCCTGTGAAAGCCATCGTTTGACGCCAAGGTCCGCTCTGTTTCTGGTGAGTCTGGCCCTGTGGGGTGCGGGCGCGACCGTGGCCCTGGCTGATCCGCGCGCCGTGATCCGCGGTGAGATGGATGGCGAACTGCGCCGCCAGATCGAACGGGCCGTGGGCGAGGTCGAGGACGCACCCTCCAACCGGTTCGAGGCCCGCAGGCGCGCCCAGGCCGCCGCCGAACTGGCCGAGGCCCTGCTGCGATCCGAGGGCTATTATCAGCCGACCCTGGAAGATTCCGTCGAAGGCGAAGAGACACCGATCGCGGTCGTCAATGTCGTGCCCGGCCCTCGCTTCCTGCTGACCCGCCCCACGATCACCTGGGCCGCACCGGCTCCGGATGCGACGACCGACGGTCTGATCCAGGAACAGATCGGCCTGAAGGCGGGTGATCCCGGCCGGGCCGTCGATGTTATTGCTGCCGAAGGCCGGATCGTGGCGGGGCTCAGCACCTATGGCTATGCCGACGCCGTGGCCCAGCCGAGGCGCGTCGTCGTCGATCACGCCACCTTCACCGTCCAGCCCGATTTCCGGATCAACTCAGGTCCGCTGGTGCTGATGGACGGGGCACGGCTGGAAACGCGGGGCCGGACCAATCCCGACTGGGTCACCTATCTGATCCCCTGGGAAGTCGGCGACCGGTATGATGCCGAACAGGTGGCCGAGCTGGAACGGCGATTGCTTGAGACCGGCGTCTATGACGGGGTCGGGGTCGCCCTGGCCCCTGCGGACCAGACGGACGAGGATGGACACCGTCCCGTCATCGTCACCCTGACCGACCGGCCGCGCCGGATCCTGGACGCGGGGGTCACCTTCTCGACCGCCGAGGGATCGGGTGTCGAGTTCATCTGGACCCAGCATAACCGGTTCGGCCGTGCGGACACCCTGCGCTACGAGGCGCGCCTGGCCAATATCGACAGCCGCCTGGGGGTCGATCTCAGCCTGCCGCACTGGCGCCGGCCGGGCCGGACGCTGAAGCTGACCACCGCCCTGGTGCATGAGGACACTGACGCCTATCGGCGCACCGCCGTCGTGGGGGCCGCCGACCTGCAGCAACGGCTGGGGCGGACGTCCTATTTCAGCTATGGCATCGGCCTGGACGCGGGTCAGTACAGCGAAAATCGCTTTGACCCCCTGACCCAGCTGCCGGTGAGTTTTGATCGCGATCTGGTCATCGGGACACTGCGTGGCAGTGCCTATATGGACCGGTCCAACGACGCCCTGAACCCCACAACCGGCTGGCGGCTGACGGTGTCGGCCCAGCCCACGGCTGTGGCCGGCGAGGACACGGTTCTGTTCCTGCGTGCCGAAAGCCAGCTGACCGCCTACCTCCCGGTCGAGGATGAGGCCAAGACCGTCCTGGCCGGCCGCATCCGCCTGGGCACCATCATCGGTGGCGAGGAACTGACCGTCCCCTCTGATCGCCTGTTCTATTCCGGCGGAGGCGGCTCGGTTCGCGGTTATGAATACCAGGGCGTAGGCCCGCGCCTGCCCGACAACACGCCGCGCGGTGGCCTGTCCCTGTTCGAGGCCTCGGCCGAGGTCCGGCGTGACCTGGGCAATAACTTCGGCGCGGTGGTCTTCGTCGATGCCGGAGCCATCGGCTTTGAGGAGACGCCGGACTTCGGCAATCTGCGCTATGGCGTGGGCGCGGGCGTCCGCTACAACCTGCCCTTCGGCCCGATCCGCGCCGACGTCGCATTCCCGCTGGACAAGCGCGAAGGCGATGCGGACTTCCAGATCTACATCAGTATCGGCCAAGCGTTTTGACCGACCAGCCCGACATCGTCGAAACGCCGGACACCCCCGCCGAGTTGGAAAAGAAGAAGCGCACGCGCCTGCAGGCGCTGGCCTTCTTCGGCGGCATCGCCGTGGCGGCAATCGTCGCCCTGCTGGTCGTCGCCCTGGTCGGGGGACGGATGTATCTGCTGTCGGGACCGGGGCGCGAACTGGTCACCGGCTTCGTGGCCGGCAAGAAGATCGGCAGCTATGGCCGGATCAATGTCGAGGGTCTGTCCGGCGACATCTTCAATGATTTCCGCATCGCCCGGGTCACCGTCACCGATGCCGAAGGCGTCTGGCTGGATGCGACCAACGTCCGGGTCGACTGGAGCTATCTGCCGCTGATCGCGCGCCGGTTTCATGCCACGGAAATCAGCGCCGACCGCATCCGCCTGATCCGTCGTCCGATCGTGGAGGTCTCGAACGAACCGCCCGGCTCCATGCCGCTGCACATCGACATCGACAAGATCAGCGCCGACGTCGAACTGCTGGAAGGGTTCAGCCAGGAGTATGGCCGCTGGAAGCTGACCGGCGACGCCAATGTGCCCCGACGCGGCGGAAAGTCGGCCTCGCTGAACGCCTACAGCGTGAACCGGCCCGGCGACTTCCTGCGCATATCGGCAACCCTGGGCGACAGCATCGATCAGCTCAGGCTGAACCTGCGCGCCAATGAGGCTCAGGGCGGTCCCCTGGCCGGTGCCCTGGGCTATTCGCCGGACGAGCCGTTCTTCGCCACCGCCATCGTCAATGGCGAGATCATCGACGCCATGGTCCGCACAGGCGATTTCGTCCCCCTGACCGTCAAGGGCCGGTACAATGGCGAGACGGGCCTGAGAGTGTCCGGCTATTTCGATTTCAGCGGCTCTGACCTGCTGCAACCATTCGTCGACAGGGTCGGCCGCACGGCCCGGTTCGGCATGGCCACAGTGCCGTCGGAACGCGAAGGGTATCAGGGCATCGGCTGGCGGCTGATCTCGGACAACCTGAACTCCAACGCCAGCGGCACGATCCGCGTCTCTGACCGCAGCGTGCCGGACGGCATCCGGATGGAACTGTCCACGCCGTCGCTGACCCGGCTGGCCGGAACGCCCATCGCCGGGCCCGCCGCCTATTCCGCCACCTTCACCGGCACCCAGAGCGACTGGAAGCTGGACGGTCAGGTCAGCCTGAACGCCGCCGATCTGGCCAGCTATCGTGCCACCCGGCTGTCCGGCCCGCTGAGCATCGACGTCAACCCGCGCGCCATGACCTTGCAGGGAGACATTCGCGGGGCTGGCGGTTCGGCCGAGGGCATCATCGGGGCCTTGCTGGGTGCCACCCCGCGCGTGCAATTCGAGGCCGCCCGTCTGGCCGATGGGGCCCTGCTGCTGCGCCGGGTCGAGGCGACAGGCGAGGCGTTGAGCCTGACCGGCTCCGGATCACGCGACCTGCTGGGGGGCATGAGCTTTCGCGGGCGCGCCGAGATCACCGACATGAGCCGCATCCAGCCTGGCGCGCGCGGGGCCTTCGGTGGTCCGGTTCAGGCTGCCAGTGCCCGCACCGGTGCCCCTTGGCGGCTGTCCTTCGACGGACGGGGCCGCAATCTGGCGATCGGCATGGAGGAGTTGGACCGGCTGCTGGGCCGCACCCCGCGCCTGGAACTGTCGGGTCAGCTGAACGGCGGACGGATCGAGGTCACGCGCGGCCAGCTGACAGGGGCCGCCGGGCGGGCCTCGGCCAAGGGACTGATCGAGGGGAACGGTCGTCTGCGACTGGCCCTGGACTGGTCGGCGCAAGGGCCGTTCGGGGTCGGTCCCGTCGCCATCGACGGGGCCATGACCGGCAACGGAGCCCTGACCGGTACCATCGCCCAGCCGCGTGCCGATCTGCGGGCAGCCTTCGACCGGGTGGCCGCCGGGCCGCTGGACCTGACCAGCGTCGATCTGATCCTCAGCTTCCGACGGGGGGCCGACGCCTCCGACGGGCGGGTGGCGATGACGGCGGGCTCCAACTATGGCCCGGCCCGCGCCTCGGGTAATTTCTATCTGGGCGGCGATCGGCTGCGTCTGACCGACGTCGATCTGGATGCCGGGGGCGTACAGGCGCGTGGTGCCGTGGCCCTGTCCAACAACTTCCCCTCCAGCGCGGACCTCGCCTTCACCGCCCGGCCTGGGGCCTTCCTGACCTCCGGCGAGGCTGACGGCCGCATCCGCCTAACCGAGGGCGCGGGCAATGAGTCCGCCATCGTCGAGGTCAACGGACGCAATGTGAAGCTTGCGGGATCGCCCTATGTCATCCGCACGCTGCGGCTGGACGGACGCGGTACCCTGGCCCGCCTGCCCTTTACCCTGGTCACGGACGTCGGAGGCCCGACGCCGGTTCAGTTCGACGGCAGCGGCGTCTATGCCCGCGAGGGTCAGGCCCAGACCGTGACCCTGAGCGGGGACGGCCGCGTGCGCGAAATCGCCTTTGCGACCCGCAGTCCCGCTGTGATCGCCCTGGCCGGCGACGGTCAGGTGGTCCGTGTGGACCTCGGCATCGGCGGGGGCGTGCTGCTGGGCGAACTGCGGGCCGATTCCCGCGCCGCCGTGCTTCAGGCCGACCTGACCAGTGTCGAACTGGGCTCCATCTCGCCGGACCTTCGCGGGCGGGTGACCGGCAAGGTCTCCCTGCGCGGCGCGGGCGACGACCTGTCCGGTTCGGCCAATGTCACCCTCGACCGGGTTCGCAGTGCGGATGCGCCGCGCGGCCTGGCAGTCGGCGGCACGGTCAATGCCACCCTGGTCGACAACCGCCTGCGGATCGTCGCCGATGCCCGCAGCAATGGTGCGGTCCAGGCGTCGGCCGACGTGACTCTGCCTGTCGCGGCATCGGCCGCGCCCTTGCGGCTGGCCATCGATCGGACGGGGGCCATGTCCGGCCAGGTCTCGGCCAAGGGCCAGATCCAGCCGATCTGGGACCTGTTCTTCGGCGGCGAACGCTCGCTGGAGGGCCAGATCGACGCCGACGCGACCCTGGCCGGCACCCTGAACGCGCCGCGCCTGAACGGCCGCCTGGACCTGACGGCCGGGGCCTTCCGCGACAATGGCACGGGCCTGCGCCTGGGCGACGTCGTCCTGGCCAGCCGGTTCGACGACGAGGTGGCGGTGATCGAGCGCTTTACCGCCACCGACACGGCGGGCGGCACCGTCTCCGGCACCGGCCGCCTGGGTCTGCGCGAAGGCGGCGGATCGACGGCGCGGCTGGACTTCACCCGCTTCCGCGTCATCGACAACGAGATCGCCGAAGCCCGCGCCTCGGGCGAGCTGAACATCACCCGCGCCACCGACGGCAACATCACCCTGGCTGGCGAGCTGGATATCGACGAGGCCAATATCTCGCCCAATCTGCCCGGTTCCAACGGCATCGTCCGCATGGATGTGGTCGAGATCAACCGCCCCGGCGGCAATACGGTCGAGGTCGAGGAGGCGGTGGCCCCGACACCGGGACCCCAGATCAACCTCGACATCCGCCTGCGCTCGCCCGGCGGCGACGTCCGCGTGGTCGGACGTGGCCTGAACGTCGAGATGAACGTCCGCGCCACGGTCGGCGGCACGATTTCGGCACCGACGCTGAGCGGCCGGGCCAATGTCGTTCGCGGCGATTACGACTTCGCGGGCAAGCGGTTCGTCTTTGACGAGGACGGCTATGTCACCCTGTCGACCGACCCTGCCCGCATCATCCTCAGCCTGTCGGCCACGCGCGAGGACCCGGCCCTGACGGCCACGGTCCGCGTCACCGGCACGGCGGCCAAGCCGGAGATCGAGCTGACCTCCGCCCCGGCCCTGCCCCAGGACGAAATCCTGTCTCAGGTCCTGTTCGGACGATCGGCGTCTCAGCTGTCGGCGTTCGAGGCGGCACAGCTGGGCTCGGGCGTGGCCTCGCTGGCCGGCGGTGCGGGCTTCGACGTGCTGGGCAATCTGCGTGAACTGGCCGGTCTGGACCGGCTGTCGTTCGGAGGCGAGGCCTCGGCCATCACGGTGGCGGGCGGTCGCTACATCACCGACGACGTATATCTGGAGATCATCGGCGGGGGCGAAGGCGGGGCGGCGGTCAATGTCGAATGGCAGGTGCGCCGCAATGTGACCGTCAGCTCCAGCTTCGGCGGTCAAGGCCAGGCCACGCTGTCGGTGCGCTGGCGCCGCGAAAGCGGCCGGCCAGACGGCCGCACGGACCGCCGACCGAACCGCAACGCCCAGCGTTAGTCGTGGATCTTGTATTTACCGAGGGCCGCTGCACCGCGGATGCCCGAAACGTGGAACACGGCACCCAGCACCATCACGATCATGCCCAGAATCAGGTTCCAAAGCGGCGAGGAGGCGGAGACGCTCGCGTCTATACCCAGTCGCACCGTGCCCAATGAACCCAACAGACCATATGCCGTAAGCAGCAGAAAGATGATGGGGATCACGATGTTGGGCTTGGCCCACTGCCAGAAGGCCAGACCCAGCTGGATCACCACGATGGCTCCGGCGATCCAGGGCGTTGCCCCCGCCATGGCACCGACCATCGATTCCGCCATGGCGGCTGCTTCCGGCGTTTGACCCGCAGACTGCGCCGCCGCAGCCTCGGCCATGGCCGTCCGCATCGTTTCCATATTGGCGGCCAGCAGGGCCACCCCGATCGCCCCGTGAACCGCGGAAATCACGAGGGCGACCGCGCTGGCGCGCGCCTTCTGCTTCGCGTCGGGTTCAGTCTTCGGGGCGTCGAGCGGGTTCAGCGCCTTGATCCAGCTGCTCATGATTGGTTGTCCTCCCAGGATTGAGCGATCAGGCTAGCGCGACACGGCCGTGCCGCGAAGGGAGAAACTTGCCTCATTCGCCCGCCTTCACCTTTGCCATGGACCCGTCTAGGGTCCGCCGCATGCGGATTCATCCTCAGGATCAGGCGGTTCTCGACCATGTTGGGCGCGCCGAAACGGCCATCATCGATCGTGCGGTGCGCTGGTCCCAGGTCAACTCCGGCAGCCGGAATGCCCAGGGGCTGAACGCGGTCCTCGACCTGCTGGAAGCCGAAGCCGGCACGCTGTGCGCCGACATCACGCGCATCCCCACCGCCGCCTCGACCACCGTCGGCGACGACGGCAGCGTGCGGGCCGAGGCCCATGCCGACGCCCTGAAGATCACCGCCAGACCGGGTGCCCCGATCCAGGTCGTGCTGACCGGCCACTACGACACGGTGTTCCCCGCCGAATCCGGCTTTCAGACCGTCGTCACCCGCCCCGACGGCGCCCTGAACGGGCCGGGCATCGCCGACATGAAGGGCGGCATCTCGGTCATGCTGGCCGCGCTGGAGGCGTTCGAGACCCATCCCGATCGCGACCGCGTCGGCTGGACCGTCCTGTTGTCTCCGGATGAGGAGATCGGCTCGCCCGCCTCGGCCCCCCTGCTGGCTGAACTGGGCGCGGCGGGTCATGTCGGCCTGACCTATGAACCTGCCCTGGCCGACGGCACCCTGGCCGGGGCGCGCAAGGGCAGCGGCAACTATCACCTGATCGTCACCGGGAAGGCCGCCCATGCGGGCCGTGCCTTTCACGAGGGGGCCAATGCCGTCGCCGGGGCCGCCATCATCGCCGCCGCCCTGCACGGACTGAACGGACGGCGCGAGGGTGTCACGGTCAATGTCGCCCGGATCAGCGGCGGCGGGGCCCTGAACGTCGTGGCCGACAATGCCGTGGTTCGGTTCAATGTCCGCGTGCCCGATGCTCAGAGCGCCGCCTGGATCAGCGATGCGGTGGCCGAGATAGTGGCGACGCCGCCCTTTCCCGGCCTGACCCTGGACCTGCACGGCGGCATGACCCGCGCGCCCAAACCGATGGACGCCAGCCAGACCGCCCTGTTCGAGGCCGTGCGCCGGACCGGTGCCCTGCTGGGCCAGCCCATCGCCTGGACCCCCTCAGGCGGGGTGTGCGAGGGCAACAACCTGCATGCGGCGGGCCTGCCCAACATCGACACCCTGGGGGTGCGCGGCGGCGACATCCATTCGGACCGCGAGTTCGCCTGGCCCGACAGCTTTGCCGAACGCGCCCGGCTCAGCGCCCTGATCCTGTGCAAGATCGCCTCGGGCGAGATCGACGCCGTGGCGCTGAAGCGCCTGCGTCTGGAGACGATGTAGATGCTGGTCGTTCGCCCTGCCGGCCCCGCCGATCTGGATTTCCTGCTGGAACTGGCCATCCTGTCCGGCCCCGGCTTCACCAGCCTGCCTGAAGACCCCGATCAGCTGGCCGAGCGGCTGGATCTCAGCCGCGACAGCTTCGGTGCCGCCATCCCGGCTAAGGAGCGCTGGTACACCCTGATGCTGGAGGAGACCGAGACCGGCGACGTCGACGGCATCGCCTCGGTCAAGGCGGCGGTGGGGCTGAAGCGGCCCTTCTTCTCGTTCCGGGTCAACAGCAACACCTCGTCCTCCCCGTCGCTGAACATCCGGCTGGATCACCAGACCCTGGTGCTGGTCAATGAATGCACCGGCTGGTCCGAAGTGGGCTCGCTGTTCCTGAAGGCGGACCGGCGCAAGGGCGGGGCCGGACGGCTGCTGAGCCAGTCGCGCTACATGCTGATCGGGGCCCAGCCGGACCTGTTTGCCGAGACGGTGCTGGCCGAGCTGCGCGGGGTCTTCACCCCGGACGGAGCCTGTCCCTTCTGGGACCATGTGGCCCACAAATTCTTTCCCATGCCGTTCGACGATGCCGACATGATGACCGGCTCGACCGACAAGCAGTTCATCCTGGACCTGGCCCCGCGCCATCCGATCTATGTCGAGCTGTTGCCAGAGCCTGCGCGTGCCGTGATCGGCAAGGTTCACCCCCAGGGCGTGCCGGCGATGGCCCTGCTGGAATCCGAAGGCTTCCGGCCCAATGGGCTGATCGACATCTTCGACGCGGGCCCGACGGTGTCGTGTGCCCGCGATCATATCCGCACGGTCCGCGACGCCCGCCGACTGACCGTAGCGATCGCCGAGAGCGTGGAGGCGGAGCTGCCGTCCCTGATCTCGACCGACAATGTCGGGGCCTTTCGCGCCGTGCGTCAGCGCACCCATATCGAGGGCGATACCGCCACCCTGACCCCCGAAACCGCCGAGGCGCTGAGGGTCCGGGCGGGGGATACCGTCCGCGTGAAGAGCTGAGAGAGCCGATGACCAAGTTTCAGTCCATCGATCCCGCCACCGGCGAAACCGTCTGGGAAGGCCGCAACGCCGAGACTGCAGAGGTCGAGGTTGCCGTCGTCCGCGCCCGCTATGCCCTGAACGACTGGGCCGACCGCCCGCGCCAGGACCGCATCGATGCGATGAAGCGCTATCAGGCCGTGCTCAAGGATCGCGCGCCCCAGATCGCCGAGGCCATCAGCCGCGAGACCGGCAAGGCCCTGTGGGAGACCACGACCGAGGTCCAGGCCATGCAGGGCAAGGTCGACATCTCGATCCGCGCCTATGACGAACGTACCGGTGAGCGCGAGACCTCGACCGGCTTCGGGCGCGCCGTCCTGCGTCACCGTCCGCACGGCGTGGCGGCGGTACTGGGCCCCTTCAACTTTCCCGGCCACCTGCCCAACGGCCATATCGTCCCGGCCCTGCTGGCCGGGGACACCGTGGTGTTCAAACCCTCCGAAGAGACCCCCTGGACCGGCCAGCTGATGGCCGAATGCCTGGAGGCGGCGGACCTGCCCAAACACGTCTTCAACCTGGTACAGGGCGGTCGCGACGTCGGCGCCAAGCTGTTGAACCAGAGCATCGACGCCTTGATGTTCACCGGATCGGGCACGGCCGGGGCCCATTTCCGCAAGCTGTTCGCCGACAATCCGCGCGTGATCCTGGCGCTCGAGCTGGGCGGCAATAATCCCCTGGTCGTCTGGGACGCGGCCGACGCCGAAGCCGTGGCCGGGATCGTGGTCCAGTCGGCCTTCGTCACCACCGGCCAGCGATGCAGCTGCGCCCGCCGCCTGATCGTACCGGAGGGCCCGCAAGGTGACGCCATCATCGATGCGGTCGTCGCCATGGTCGACCGGCTGATCTTCGCGCCCTGGAACAGCACGCCCGAACCCTATGCCGGGCCCCTGATCTCGGAGGGGGCCGCTCAAGCCGCACTCAAGGCCTTGCAGGATCGCATCGACCTGGGCGCGCGCGTCATCCGCGCCTCTGGCCCCGTGGCCGACCGGTCCGCTGCCTTCGTCCAGCCCGCCATCATCGATGTGACAGGCATCAAGGTGCCGGACGAGGAGATGTTCGCCCCCTTCCTGTCGGTGACGCGGGTCGCGACGTTCGAGGCCGCGATCGCCGCCGCCAATGCCACGCGATACGGCCTGTCCGCCGGTCTGGTCAGCGACGATCCGGACAACTGGGACCACTTCATCCGCCGCATCCACGCAGGGGTCGTCAATTTCAACCGCCCGACCACGGGGGCGGCCGGCGACATGCCCTTCGGCGGTCTGGGCAAGAGCGGTAACCACCGCCCCAGCGCCTATTACGCCGCCGACTACTGCGCCTATCCGGTCGCCAGCTTCGAGGCCGAGACGGTGAAGAATATCGAGGGCGAGATCAGGGGGTTGCGGGGATGAGGGCTCGATCATCTCCCTCCCCTTTATGGGGAGGGACGGCGGAGCGAAGCGCAGCCCGGGTGGGGCCGTTCGAAGCGAACGAGCGCTCAGGACTTCCCCACCCTGACCGCTACGCGGTCGTCCCTCCCCATAAAGGGGAGGGAGAGGCATGACCCCCGCCATCGAAGCCAACGCCGACGGCCTCATCGGCCCGACCCATTCCTATGCGGGGCTCAGCCCCGGCAATCTGGCGTCCAGTCTGAATGCGGGCGAGGCGTCGAACCCCCGCGCGGCGGTGCTCCAGGGCCTGGACAAGATGAAGACCCTGGCCGATCTGGGTCTGCCGCAGTTCGTCCTGCCCCCGCATGAGCGGCCGAACATCCCCTTCCTGCGGACCCTGGGGTTCACCGGCTCCGACGCCCGTGTTCTGGAACAGGCCTGGAAGGACGCGCCGTCCTTTGCCGCCGCCGCCTGTTCGGCCAGTCCCATGTGGGCCGCCAATGCCGCCACGGTGACCCCGTCCGCCGACAGCGCCGACGGCCGGGTGCATTTCACCCCTGCCAACCTGGTCACCAACCTGCATCGCTCGCTGGAGCATCAACAGACGAAGCGGGCGCTGGACGCCCTCTTCCCTGACCCGACCCGGTTCGCCGTCCATGACGCCTTGCCCTCGGTGGCCCATCTGGCCGACGAAGGGGCGGCCAACCACGTTCGCCTGTGCGCCAACCACGGCGCGCCAGGGGTCAATCTGCTGGTCTGGGGGCGTGAGGCCTATGAGCCATGGACCGGCCCTTATCCGGCTCGTCAGACCCGCGAGGCGTCACAGGCCATCGCCCGTCGCCATGGGGCCAGCGGGGCCGTCCTGGCCCGGCAGTCGCGCGCGGCCATTGCGGGCGGCACCTTCCACAACGACGTGGTCTGCGTGGGTGCCTTGGACACCCTGTTCCACCACGAACTGGCGTTCGAGGACACGGCCGCGACCCATGCCGCCATCCGTGACGCGGCGAAAGGGTTCGAGCCGATCTTCGTCCAGATCTCGTCCGCCGACCTGCCCCTGGCGGACGCCATCTCCAGCTATCTGTTCAACTCCATGCTGGTGCAGATTCCCGGCCAGGATCGGCTGACCCTGATCTGTCCGACCGAGACCCGCGACAACCCGCGCAGCCATGCCGTGGCGCAATCCTTGGCCGCATCCAACAGCCCCATCGGCGCAGTCGAATATGTCGATGTGCGCCAGTCGATGCGGAACGGGGGCGGTCCCGCCTGCCTGCGCCTTCGCGTCGTGCTCACCGAGGCAGAACAAGCCGCCACCAACCCGGCCATGCGGCTGACCGACGACCTCTATGCGCGGCTGTCCGCGTGGGGCGCCGCCCACTACCGCGACCGCCTGACGCCCGCCGACCTGGCCGATCCCGCCCTGCTGGACGAAAGCCGCCGCGCGCTCGACGCCCTGACCCAAATCCTTGACCTGGGTGGCGGCTTCTATCCGTTTCAGCGGGTCTAGCGCAGGGTCGTTGACGCCAGGATCGTGTCCACCGCATCGTCGGCGGTCGAAGCCATGGTGGAACGGCCCGCGACCATGAACTGCAGCAGAGGCGCGTCGAGGGTGCACAGCGCATCGCCCGCCAAGGCGGGAACATCGTCGCGGTGCACACAGAGGAACCGTGCCGGGCCACTGGCCAGGGTCTTGGTCTGGGTCGTAATTTGAGCCCCCCGCTGCTCCGGTGTCAGATCCGGCCACCATTCCTCGGTCGAGAAGATCAGGAATTGGCGAGGCGTCACCTGATTGGCCTGAAGCACGGCAACGATTGCGCCCGTGGCCCGGACGGTGCGTGCCGCACCCGTCGTCGCCCCCACCCGGCAGGTCAGATCCGCCCCGACCGTGCTCTGGCCGTTCAGCCGAACCGGCGCATCACAATGGGCGACCGTATTGGGCAGGGTCAGGGTCTGGCCGTTGGGCATGGTGTGGGCAAACACCTGCGCCTGGGCCGCGCTGGCCAGGGCCAGAGACAATGCACCCGCCAAGATCCACGCTTTCATCTGCCGCTCCTGTCCTGATCGGCAAATCATGCCCTATCCAGCGGGCGTTCGGCAGGTCGCGACTGCCCCGCGTCAGAGATCGTCAGGCCGCGAACCGGCCACCCCTGGCGGCATAGGCCTGGGTGCCCCGCGTGAAGACCCGGTCGGTCGGCAGGACGGTGTCGATCGCGATGTCGGCCGTGCCCTTCAGCCGCTCATAGACGGGTGCGAAATCCTTCAGCGTCTCGTCCTTGAGTGCCTCGATCGAGGAGATGACGAAATAGACCTGCTGGAAGTCGTCGATGCGGTATAGGGTCCGCATGACCCGCTCCAGCTCGAAGCCGATCCGGTTGGGCGACGGGTCCTCGACCGCGAAAACGCTCTCGGTCGCCGACGAGACGATGCCGGCCCCATAGATGCGCAGGCCCTGCGCCGTCTCCATCAGGCCGAACTCGACCGTGTACCAGTACAGCCGCGCCAGATGGGCCAGCATCCCCAGCGACGCGGCACGCTGTCCGCCCTGGCCATAGGCCTGCATATAGGCGGCGAAGTCGGGGTCGGTCAGCATGGGCACATGGCCGAAGACGTCATGGAAGATGTCCGGCTCCTGCAGATAGTCCAGCTGATCCGGCTTGCGGATGAACTGACCCGAGGGGAACCGCTTGTTGGCCAGATGGTCGAAGAACACCGCATCGGGAACCAGGCCGGGTACGCAGACCACGGTCCAGCCGGTCAAGGCCTGCAGCTTGGGGTTCATCACCGCGAAATCGGGGATCCCGCCCGTATTCAGGTCCAGCGCCTTGAGCCCATTCATGAAGGCATCGGCAGCCCGCCCGGGCAGTATGGTCATCTGGCGGGCATACAGGGTGTCCCACGTCTGGTGCTCGATGGCCGTATAGGCATCCCAGTCCTGGGGGATGGTCCAGTCGGCGGCGGCCCCCGGCGGCGGTTCCTGAAAGACGTGCTCGAAGTCGGACATAGGACCAGTCTAGTCTCCGATGCGCCGTTATTGAAGCCGCTGTGACCGGGGCGCGTGACGACCCAGGGCATCGACGCTGAACCATTGGGCCTCGTCGGCCTGGGACAGGGGTTCGACCTCCGGATCATGCTCAAGCACGTTCTCGGCGGCATAGACGATGAAGCCACCCTCCGGCCCCACGGCAAAGACGCGATAGAAGGGCTGATCGGCCTGGACCGTACCGGTCAGGGCCATGGGCCCGCTGTAGGCGGGATCGACGTCGACGACGACGCCGGAAAAGGCTTGTTCCCGGTGACGGACGATCTGTCCAAGACCGAAACGGGCTGTGCGAAGCTGGGTCATGGTCCTCTAGCTACGCTCCCATGTCTGAGCCGGAGGCCGTTCGTCCTGTTCATTTTCGCGACAGACAGGCTTGGCGCGGACGATCGGGCGGGCGTAGGCTGTCGGGGACGGGTGCCGTTTCGGACCACCCAATTGAAAGCTCGGCCCATGCCGGAGATCGACGACACGCCCGCAGGGCGTGACGGGCGGTCCCCCCGCTTCCATGAAGCGGCCGCTGACGCGCCCCTCTATGGTGCGCTGGATCTGGGGACCAACAATTGCCGGCTGCTGATTGCGCGCCCGGCCCGCGACGGCTTTCGGGTCGTCGATTCGTTCAGCCGGATCGTCAGGCTGGGGGAAGGCTTGACCCGGACCGGCCGGCTGGACGACGGCGCGATGGATCGCGCCTATGAGGCTCTGGGTCTGTGTGCCGAGCGCGTGGCCAAGCGTGGGGTGACCTCGGCCCGGTTGAGCGCCGTTGCCACCCAGGCCTGTCGCCAGGCCGAGAACGGGGCCGAGTTCGTCGACCGCGTCAAACGCGGCACGGGACTGACCCTGCGAATCATTGACCCCGTGGAAGAGGCCAGGCTGGCCGTCGAAGGGTGTCGCAATCTTTTCGACCCGAACGCTCGGGCCATACTGGTCATCGACGTGGGTGGGGGCTCGACCGAACTGTCCTGGCTGCGTCGCAGCGAGCGGGGCCTGGAGACGGTGGGCTGGCTGTCGGCACCCATCGGCGTCGTGACCCTGGCCGAACGGCATCCCGAGCCAACCGACAATCTCGACGCCTGGTACGAAGCCATGGTGGCGGATATGGCCGAGGCGATCGCGGATGGGCCCGTCGATCCGGATCTGAGGGCCGAGTTCGACGCGGGGCAGGCCCATCTGGTCGGAACGTCCGGAGCCATCACCAGCCTGGCCGGCATCCACCTTCGATTGCCGCGCTATCAGAGGGACCGAATCGACGGCCTGTGGATGACGCGAGCCGACTGCGAGGCGGCGGCGAACCGGCTGAGAGCCCTGGGCCCTGGGGGCCGGGCAGCAGAGGCCTGCATAGGACCGGATCGGGCCGATCTGGTGCTGGCAGGAGCCGCGATCCTGGAAGCCGTCCAGCGAGCCTGGCCCTGCGAGCGGGTGCGGGTGGCGGACCGGGGCCTGCGAGAGGGCCTGCTGTTACAGCAAATGCGCGAGGACCGCCGTAACCCGCGCTCACGACACCGTGGACGCAAGCGGCCCTAGGCCGCGGGCATGGCCGTGACGACCTGAACCGGCAACGGGATGTCGCAGATCGAGAAGTCCGCCCCACGGGCCGCCCGAACCTGTTCGGCCAGCAGACGGAAGGGCTCTGATCCGGGGTTGAGGATCTGCACCAGCGGTCGCTCGGCCTCGGGCAGGTCGGCGGCGACGCGAACGCGGATCATGCGATCCCGCTCGCCCGGCACCATGCCGCTGGCATCCTCGCCCGTCTTCAGGCTGCGAACGACGTCCAGGCCGGACACCACCGTGCCCCAGACCGTGTAGCGCTTGTCCAGCGACGGATAGGGCTGGCGCATCAGGAAGAACTGGCTGTTGGCCGTGTCGTTGCCCTCGTCCCGCGCCATGCCGGCGACGCCCGGGCAATAGAGGGCCCAGCCGTGGACCTTTCCATCCCCTGTCAGGGACATGAGGGCGTCGGGCTGGGTCTGGACCGGGAGAGAGCCCACGAAGCCGATCACTGCGCCTGCAGGAGCTGCGACGGGCGCGAAGGGCAGCTCGGGGCCCCGGCGGAAGGTGAATTCGGCCTTCAGGTCCGGATAGGCGCTCTGCCCATCGCCATTGCCCAGGGGGTCGCCGGTCTGGGCCATGAAATAGTCGATGACGCGATGCCAGGTCAGGCCGTCATAGAAGCCCATCCGCGACAGAAGGCGGATCCGCTCGACATGCAGGGGCGCGACCAGCGGCGCCAGTTCGACCAGGATGCGGCCTTTGGTCGTGTCGATGACCAGCAGATCCTCGGCCGCCACATAGCGCCAGTCGGGTGAGCGCCCATTCTGGGGCGGCGGTGCGGGCGGCGGCGGCGGCGGGACGGTGGCCGCATCGGCGGCGGGCGGGACATAGCCGACCTCGGTCTGGGCGAGAGCCGGAAAGGCGCAGGTCAGGGTCAGCATCAGCCCCGCGGTTGTCGCCAGATATCGGACCATGTTGACCTCCCCCATGCCTTGTTTCAGGCGCTTCAGTTGACGACCTCGGCAGGCAGGCGGATGTCGCAGATAGTGAACCGGTTGCCCCGCGCCGCACGGGTCGATTCGATCAGGGCCGCAAAGCCGGGGCCCCGCGTGTCCATGACACGTACGGTCGGACGTTCGTTCACTGGCATGGCCGCTGCCGTGCGGGCCCGCACGATGATGTCGGGATCGGCGGTGACCGCGCCGTCGGCGGCGTCGGACCCGCGCTTCAGCGATTGGACCACTTCGCGGCCGATCAGGATGGCCCCGAACACGGTGTAGCCGCCGTTCAGAGCCGCGTTCTCGCCCATCATCAGGAAGAACTGGCTGTTGGCGCTGTTCGGGTCGCTGGATCGGGCCATGCCGGCGACGCCGGGACAGAACAGGGTCTGAGCCTCGACCCGCATGTCGGCAGTGATCATCATCTGGGCATCGGGCTGGGTCGTCACCGGAACCGCGCCGACCAGACCCCGCAGGGCTGTGCCGCCGCTGTTGGGCACGGGCAGAAAGGCGGTATCGCGTCCTCGCCGGAAAGCGGCCTCCAAGGCGATGTCGGGCAGGTCGCTGCTGCCCAGGCCGGTGCCCAGCGGATCGCCGGTCTGCGCCATGAAGCCACCGATGACGCGATGGAATTTCAAGCCATCATAGAAGCCCTGGTCCGCCAGGGTCCGCACGCGGACGACATGGTTGGGGGCAACGCGAGGTTCCAACTCGACCAGAACCCGCCCCTTCGACGTGTCGATGACCAGCAGGTTTTCCGGTGCCACGGTGCGCCAATCGGCATCCGTCAATCCGGCAGGTGTCGGCGGAGGAGTCTGGGCTGCGGATTGCGCAGGTGCCTGGGCGACAGCCCCACTGGCCATGGCGGCCATAGCCACCGCAACAACGACCCCGCCAATACGCATCTTCATCCTTGTGCCTTGACCTTTGCCCGGACCGCCTGGGCGACGGCGGGGCTGACGAAACTGTCGATCGCGCCGTCCAGACGGGCGATCTCCTTGACCAACCGAGAGGCGATCGCCTGATGCCGCGGGTCGGCCATCAGGAACACGGTCTCTATGTCGCTGTTGAGGCGCTGGTTCATCGCCGTCATCTGAAATTCGTATTCGAAATCGGCAACGGCGCGCAGGCCCCGGACGATGACGTTGGCGTTCAGGCTTTCGGCGAAATGCATCAGAAGGCTGCTGAACGGGCGAACCTCGACCCGGTCGCCGAAGCCGACCAGTTCGGCCCGAACCATTTCCACCCGTTGAGCCGTGGTGAACAGGGGGCCCTTGTCGTCGTTCTGAGCCACGCCGATGACCAGCCGGTCCACAAGCTTCACCGCGCGACCGATGATGTCCATGTGGCCATTGGTTACGGGATCGAAGGTGCCGGGATAGAGCCCGATTCGCATGGCGTATCTCCCCTCGCCTTTTCCGGTGTTTAGCAGTCGCAACAGAGCGGGCCTAGAGGCGGGTTGGATCGAAAAACAGAGTCCACTCGGTCCACTCGGTCCACATGGTCAGGGTCGTGCGCCGACGGGTCCCAAGGATAGTCCGGTCCGTCAGGAGGGTACGCCGAATGACGGTTTCGGGGCTCAAGCCATTGACCGGCATAGCGGTGACCTGCGCGCTGGCGTCAAATCGGCTGCGGCACAGCGGCGGACCAGGCTGCCTGCAACCTGGCGATCACGTCGGGTGCAGGCGCGCACCGGTGTTCGCCAATATCCAGAATGGGACAGGCCGGGGTGGCGCTGTTGCACAGAAAGGCCCCATCGAAACGGTGAATATCCGTGATCGCCACCGGTTCGGTGACACCCGTCATCCCGACGCCGCCGAGGCCCTGTGCGATCAGGGACTGGGTAACGCCGGACAGCATCGGGGCCTGGGGCCAGGTGACCTGATCGCCCCGCACGAACCCGATGTTCCAGGTGCTGCCCTCGGAAATCAGGCCGTCCGCATCGACAAACAGGGCATCGTCGAAACCTGCCTGCCGCGCCAGGCGCCTGGCCCGGATCAGGCCGAAGATGGCCGTGTGTTTGATGTGCGCATCCTCGCGCCCATAGGTCCGAACCTGAACCCGCATACTGGTCGCCAGGGGTGGCGGCGGGGGCGCGACCAGGGTCATGACCTTGGGGCATACCTGCGCTGACGGCGTCCGAGCCCAGATATCGGGCGAAAACAGACTGATCCGCACCCAGCCATCGCGGCGCTCGCCCAAGGCGGTGCGAACGATACAGCGTAGCGCCTCCTGGCCCACCGCCTCTCCGAACAGTTCGATCGCATGGGAATCGAGCCGTTGCAGATGCAGATCGAGGCCGCGGACACCGCCATCCTCCACCCTGAAGGACGTGTAGGCCCCATAGTTGACCAGGGCGAGATAATGCAGGTCGGCCTCGGTGGGTGGCAGGCCGTCGATGAGAAGATCGCTCACTTTGCCTGCCCTGCCCGTCGAGGATCAGTCCTCGCCGCCCTCGTCCGCCCCATCGTCACCCCCAGCCACTTCGGCCAGGCGTTCGACCGAGACGACGCGTTCGCCCTCTGCGGTACGGAAGATTGTGACGCCCTGGCTGGAGCGGCCGACCACGCGGACCTGGCTGACCCGCGTGCGGATCATCTGGCCGCTGGTGGTGACCATCAGCAGTTCGTCGGTCTCGTCCACCGGGAAGGCGGCGGCCAAACGGGTGCCCGCGCGGCCCCCCAGGCCATGGGCCGTCAGCCCCTGCCCGCCCCGGCCGGTACGGCGATATTCATAGGCCGAGGATCGCTTGCCGAAGCCGGTGTCGGTGACGGTCAGGATGAACTGTTCCGCCGCGCCCAGGGCCGCGATGCGTTCAGGCGAAATGGGGGCGTCGCCGGATGCGGCTTCGCCCTCGTCTTCGGACTCGATGACCGGCGTTTCGTCGTCGCCCTCGCCGGCCACGCCTTCGCTGGCGCGGCGCATGGCATTGGCGTGTTTGACATAGGCCGCACGCTCGTCCGGCGTGGCATCGACGCGGCCCAGCACGGCCATGGAGATCACCTCGTCGCCCGATTGCAGGCGGACGCCGCGCACGCCGGTCGAGTCCCGGCCCTTGAACACACGGACGTCGTCCGCCTTGAAGCGGATGGCGCGGCCGAGGGCCGTGGTCAGCAGGATGTCGTCCTCGGCCGTGCACAGGGCGACACCGACCATGTGGTCGCCCTCTTCCAGCTTCATGGCGATCTTGCCGGCGCGGTTCACCGTGGCGAAGTCGCTGAGCTTGTTGCGGCGCACGTCACCCGAGCGGGTGGCGAACATGATGTCGTAGTTGTCCCAGTCCGCCTCGTCTTCCGGCAGGGGCAGGACATTCATGATGCTGTCGCCCGGCTCGATCGGCAGCAGGTTGACGAAGGCCTTGCCGCGCGACGTCGGCGCGCCCAGCGGCAGGCGCCAAACCTTGAGCTTATAGGCCTTGCCGTTGGTGGCGAAGAACAGGACCGGCGCATGGGTCGAGGCGGAGAAGACGCCGACGATGGCATCCTCGTCCTTCATCGTCATGCCGGACTTGCCCTTGCCGCCGCGATGCTGGGTCCGATAGGCGCCCAGCGCCACGCGTTTGACATAGCCGCCGTGGGTGACAGTGACGACCATGTCCTCGCGCGGGATCAGGTCCTCGTCTTCCATCTCGGCGTCGCCCTCGCCGATCAGGGTCCGCCGCGGCACCGCGAACTGATCCTTCACGGCCAGGAGATCCGCCCGGATGATGGCCAGGATGTTGGCGCGGTCCGACAGGATGGTCAGATGCCCCTGGATGATGTCGGCCAGGCCGCGTGCCTCGGAGAAGATGTCGTCGCGGCCCAGGCCGGTCAGGCGGCTGAGGGTGAGGGCGAGGATGGCGCGGGCCTGCTCGTCCGTCAGGTTCAGCTTGTCGCCGTCGATCAGCATCGAGCGCGGATCAGCGATCAGCTCGACCAGGGCGATCATGTCGCCGACGGGCCAGGACTTGGCCTGCAGCCGCTCGCGCGCCTCGGCCGGATCCGCCGACGAGCGGATGATGTGGATGACCTCGTCGATATTGGCCACGGCCACGGCCAGGCCGACCAGGACGTGGCCACGGTCGCGGGCCTTGGCCAGTTCGAACTTGACCCGGCGGACCACCACCTCCTCGCGGAAGTCCAGGAAGACCTCCAGCAGGCGGCGCAGGCCCATCTGTTCGGGGCGGCCGTGGTTCAGCGCCAGCATATTGACGCCGAACGAGGATTGCAGCGCCGAATAGCGCCACAGCTGGTTCAGGATGACGTCGCCGGAGGCGTCGCGCTTCAGCTCGATCACGATCCGCATACCCTGGCGGTCGGACTCATCGCGGACGTCGGAAATGCCCTCGATCCGCTTCTCGCGGACCATTTCGGCGATGCGCTCGATCAGGGTCTGTTTGTTGACCTGGAACGGCAGTTCGGTGACGACGATCGCCTCGCGGTCCTTGCGGATCTCCTCGACCGAGGCGATGCCGCGCACGATGACCGAGCCGCGACCGTCGCGCAGGGCGTTGCGCGGCGCGGTGCGGCCCATGATCTCGCCGCCGGTGGGGAAGTCGGGACCGGGGACGATGTCCAGCAGGGCTTCGTCGCCGATCTCCGGATCGTCCAGCAGGGCGACCGCCGCGTCGATGATCTCGCCCAGATTATGCGGCGGGATGTTGGTGGCCATGCCGACGGCGATGCCGCCCGCGCCATTGACCAGCAGGTTCGGAATCCGCGCCGGCAGGACGACGGGCTCCAGTTCCTTTTCGTCGTAGTTCGGCTGGAAATCGACGGTGTCCTTGTCGATATCGGCCAGCAGGGCGACCGCCGCCGGGGCCATCCGCGCCTCAGTATATCGCATGGAGGCGGGCATATCGCCGTCGACCGAGCCGAAATTGCCCTGGCCATCGACCAGCATCAGACCCATCGAGAACGGCTGTGCCATGCGGACCAAGGCCATATAGACCGAGGCATCGCCGTGGGGGTGGAACCGGCCCAGAACGTCACCGACCACGCGGGCGCATTTCGAATACGACCGGTCCGGCGTCATGTTCAGATCGTGCATCGAATACAGGATGCGACGGTGAACCGGCTTCAGACCGTCGCGCGCGTCGGGCAGGGCTCGCGACACGATCACGCTCATCGCATAATCGAGATAGGAGCGACGCAGCTCGTCCTCGATCGCGATGTTGGAAATGTCGGCGTTCGCCGGTGCGGCGTTTTCGGGGGTGTCGTCGGTCAAGGATTTTAGGCTTTAATCGGCCGGAATCGGAACGTGATCCGCTGTCTGGTTTTCTAGCACCCGAGGCCTCTTGTGGCAAAGACGCCCATGGCCCTCCAGTCGTCCGTGAAAGGTAGATTCCATGCGTGCCCTTCTGACCGCCACCGCCCTCCTCCTCACCGCTGGCTGTGCCATGGCCCAGACGCCGCCGCCCGCGCCCGCGCCGGCCCCCGAGCCGGTCGGCATGGCCAGGCTGCGACTGGCAGACGGCACCGAGGCAGGCACCGTCAAGGCATTCCACGGCCCGCAGGGCATCCTGTTCCGTGTCGAAGGACAGGGTTGGCCGCAGGGCTGGCACGGGGTGCATCTGCATGCCGTCGGCCAGTGCGAGGGGCCCGGCTTCACCTCGGCCGGAGCGCATGTGAACCACCCGACCGAGGCGCGGCCCCACGGCCTGTTGAACACTCAGGGTGGGCCGGACCTGGGCGATCTGCAGAATGTCTATGCCGGGGCGGACGGCACGGCCATGGCCGAGGTCTATCTGCCGGTCGGCGGCCACGGCGGCCATGACCTGATGGACACGGACGGCGTCGCCTTCCTGGTGCATGCCAACCCCGACGACCACGTCAGCCAGCCGATCGGCGGGGCCGGGGCGCGGATTGCCTGCGGCGTGTTCAGCGCCACCGCCGACTGAGACGTATCAGGCCCCATCGTCGACGGTACTGAGCCGCCGCCATCTCGCAGTTGCTAAGCACAGGAGTGTGAACGCCGGTCGGCGACGACCGGCGTATGCTGTTGCTCGCGTTATCAGCACGGAATCCAGCGTTGGGAGGCGCTGTCGTCATGATGTCACGCGTAAAAATGGGTGTGATTGCCGGACTGGCCGCGACGGCGGCGATCTTTCTGCTTGAAGCGGTCAATCTGTTGCTGGGGCCATGGGTCGTCAGCTTTCCGCGATTATTATCGGTCACCTTGCAGATGCCGGATAATGTCGCGGTGGGCTGGATCGCCCACGCCATGGCGGGGACGCTGGTGCTGGGGCCACTGTTCGCCCTCATGTACAAGTCGATCCCGGGCCAGACGCCCGAGGCCAAGGGGATCACCTTCAGCGTCGCGACCTTCGTGGTGCTCAGCCTGACGGTCGCGCCACTGGCCGGGGTCGGCATGTTCTTCATGCGCGCAGGGTTCGTGGCCCTGGCCTGGATGATCCTGACCCACGCCCTGTTCGGGGTGGTGCTGGGCAATGTCATGGCCCGGCTGATGGCGCGCGAGAAACGCGGGCCGGTCGTCATCGGCGGCGCGGCCGTCCACTGACGGACAGCAGCCTCGCGCCGATCAGTTCAGGCGCGAGGCGACCTGGGCGATGGCGGCGTCGGCCTGGGGGTCGCCCTGGGCGGCCAGACGCGCGGCCAGGATGCCCTCGGCGGCACGCACGGCCTGATCGGTCGCGGCGGCGCGGACGTCAGCGGTCGCCTGGGCCTCGGCCTGGGCGATCCGGCGCTCGGCCAGCTGCTGGCGGCGGACCATGTCCTCTTCCAGCTTGATCTTGGCTTCGGTCTCCAGTCGGCGGGCGTCCGCTTCAGCGGCGGCCAGCATCTCGGCGGCCTGAGCCTCAGCCTCGGCCTTTTCCTGACGGATCTGGGCCAGCAGGGCCTCGGCCTCGGCGCGAAGGCGCGCGGCCTCGTCCAGCTCGGCCTGAATCTTGGCGGCCTTGGCGTCCAGCACGCCGGCGACCAGCTTGGGCACGCCCGCCATCACCAGGATGCCGAAGAACAGCAGCAAACCGATGCCGACCCACAGTTCCGGGTTGGCAAGGTCGTACATATGGGGGTCGAGGAAATGGGGCATCAGACGGCTCCCTTGGCAGACTTGGTCGCGGCAACGGCCGGAGCGGTCAGCCGGGCGACGATGGCGTCGGCGGTCTCGGCAGCGATGGCGGCGACGTGGGTCATGGCCTCGTCGCGGGTCGCCGCGATCTTGGCTTCTGCCGCTTCGATGCGGGCGTTGACTTGGGCTTCTTCAGCGGCGCGGCGGGTGTCGGCTTCGGCGGTGACGCGGGCCTTGGCCTCGGAGGCGACACGGCGCGAGGCGGCACGGGCCTGATCGACCTCGGCCTTGGCGGCAGCAGCCTGGGTGGCGGCCTCGGCCTGGACCGTGCGAGCGGTAGCCACAGCGGTGGAAATGGTGTCGGCACGCTCGTCGATCACGCGGCGCAGGCGCGGCGCAAACACCTTGCTGATGAGCAGGTAGAGGACGACGAACAGGAACAGCAGATAGACGATCTGCCCGCCCCAAACCGAGGTGTCGAACTGAGGCAGGCCCCCGGCTTCGGCTTCGGTCGTGGCGTGGGTAGCGCCGTGCTCGTTGGATGTTTCAGGAGCGGCCATGGCGTCCGTCTGCGGGAAGGAAAAACAGGACGGCGGCGCTTCCCCACCGGGAGGAAGCGCCGCCGGTAGTCACTGTGGCGGCGTGGGCCTTAGCCCAGCCAGGCCAGGATACCCAGAACGAAGGCCAGGATGCCCAGGGCTTCAACCAGGGCGGCGCCGACGAACAGGTTGCCGACTTGCGAAGCGGCGGCCGACGGGTTGCGCAGGGCACCGGCCAGGAACTGACCGAAGATGTTGCCCACGCCGATGCCGGCGCCGAGCATGCCCAGGGTGGCCAGGCCGATACCGAAGTATTTGAAGGATTCAGCTTCCATGATGAAGTTCCTATGCAGTCAGGGTTGGAAGAAAGAGGGTTGTCGGCTGAACCGCTGGCTTAGTGCCCGTGGCCCAGGTTGACCACATCATTGAGATAGATGCTGGCCAGAACGGCGAAAACGAAGGCCTGAAGGAAGGCCACGAGAAACTCCAGCGCGGTCAGACCCACGACCATGCCCATCGAAAGGGCGGCCACAGGCAGGCCCAGCCAGCCCAGGCCACCGGCCGCGACCAGCCCGCCCATCGAGACAACAAAGCCGGCGAAGATCTTCAGCGCGATGTGGCCACCCAGCATGTTGCCGAACAGACGGAGCGCCAGGGTGATGGGACGCAGGAGGAAAGAAAGGAACTCGATCAGACCCACGACCGGGCGGATCGCCAACGGCGCACTGGTCGGCCAGAACAGAAGGAAGAACTTCAGACCATGCTTGGCAAAACCGATACCGATCACAAGCAGAATGGTGATCAGGGCCAGGGTCAGGGTGACCGCCAGCTGCGACGTTGCCGTGAAGGTCAGGAACATTCCCAGCAGGTTCATGCCCAGGACAAGGGTGAACAGGGTGAACACGAAGGGGAAATATTTGCGGCCTTCGTGACCGATGATCGAATCGGTCACGCCGTCGATCATGCCGAACAGGGTCTCGCCCGCGGACTGCAGGCGACCCGGAACGACCTTGGCCCCGGACGTCACCAGGGTCAGGAACAGCACGACCAGGCCAAAGGCGATGGTCATGGCGACATGCGAGTTCGTCACCGCGATCTGCTGGGTGCCCAGCAGCGGCAGGGTGACCTCGCCGAACTCCAGGCCCGGGATCGGATGCACCGCAAACTGTTCGATCGGATCGGCCAAGGCCTATCGCTCCTCGTCTTCATCATCGTCGAACGGGATGGACTTTGGGACCACCCCGGCGGCATCGGCTTCGGCCTGCAGACGTTTGGTCGTCTGCCACGCCATCCATATTGAAACGGCGAACCCGAACAGGACGCCGCCGATCAGTCCCCAGGGCGTCGTTCCGGCGAAGCGGTCGACGACAAAACCCAGCGCCAGACCCACCAGGACACCACCGATCAGCTCGGCGATGATCCGATAAGCCTTGCCCGCCACGGCCTGCGCGACGACGTCGGCGGACTTGTCGGACGTGGTCCGCGCCTCCAGGTCGGATGCGCTTCGGTTGAGGCGTGCGATTGCCTCTTCGCGCGATTCCGGTGTCGGTGACATGGGCCTGCTGGATCAGCGTCCCCGGACAGGCAAAACCGTCCCGGAACGGGGTCTGAATTCGGCGCGGAACCTATAGGCGCGACCCGCATCGGTCAAGGCGCGTCTGGTCATCAGCAAGGCACTGAAAACCCTTCACTTTCGCCATTGCGCCGATCCGGTGTGGCGAAGCGTCGCCCGAAGGGTCAGCCCAGGGCCTCGAACTGGTCCACCAGCCGCTCCAGCCGGCGGCAGCCGATCTGCCAGAAAGCCGGGTCGCGGGGATCCAGCCCGAACGGAGCCAGGGCCTCGCCATAGGTGCGGGTGCCGCCCCCGGCCAGCAGGTCGCGATACAGGGGCGTGAAAGCCGCCGGATCCTTGGCCCGGGTCTCCATCAGCGCCGCCACCAGCAGGTCGCCGAAGGCATAGGCATAGACATAGAAGGGCGAGTGGACGAAGTGGCTGACATAGCTCCACCAGTGCTCATAACCCGGATTGAGGGTAACCGCCGGGCCAAGCGAGGCCCCCAGTTCCTCCAGCCAGATCTGGCCGATTCGCTCGGCCGAGACCTCGCCGCCCGCCCGCTCGTCATGGAACCGCGTTTCGAACCGGTGGAAGGCGATCTGTCGCACGACGGTGTTCAGACCGTCCTCGATCCGCCCGGCCAGCAGGCCGCGCTGTTCGGACCGGGGCGCGGTGGCCAGCAGCCGGTCGAAGGTCAGGCCCTCGGCAAAGATGGAGGCGGTCTCGGCCAGGGTCAGGGGGGTATCGGCCAGCAGGGTGCCGCGATCGGCGGCCAGGGTCTGATGCACGCCATGGCCCAGTTCATGAGCCAGGGTCAGGACGTCGCGCCGCTCTCCCATCCAGTTCAGGAAGACATAGGGGTGGCGGTTGGCGGTGACGGGATGGGCATAGGCCCCCGACTGCTTGCCCGGACGGGCGCGGCCGTCGATCCACGGCCGGTCGAAGAAGCCGCGCGCGCGGTCGGCGAACTCGGGCCCCAGATCGGCGAAACTGTCCAGCACCAGCGACCGGCCCTGGCCCCAGTCAAAGGCGCGCGGCGCAGACGTCTCGAGGGGGGCATTGCGATCCCACTGATCCAGCCGGTCCTTGCCCATCGCCCGCGCCTTGAGCGCGTAATAGCGGTGCGACAGCTTCGGATAGGCGGCCGCCACAGCCTCGGCCATGGCGTCGACCGCCTCCCCGTCGACCTCATTGCTCAGGTGGCGGCTGTCGGCGGGGCGTTTGAAGCCGCGCCAGCGATCCTCCATCGCCTTGTCGGCGACGACGGTGTTCAGCACCAGGGCCATGGTCTGGACCCGGTCGCCCAGCGCCTGTGACAGGCCCTCGGCTGCGGCCTTGCGGCGGGCACCGCGGGGGTCCGACAGCTGGTTCAGGGCCTGGGCCAAGGTCAGGCTGTCCTTGCCCGCCTTCACACGCAGGGCAGCCAGGGTCTCGTCGAACAGGCGCGGCCACTGAGCACCAATCGGGGCCCGTTCGGCGATGAAGGTCTCCAGCTCGGACGACAGCTCATGCGGCTTCATCGCGCGGACGCGGCGCAGCCAAGGGGTCCAGCGGGCGGCGGCGGGATGGGCGGCCAGGGCGGCGTCGACCTCCGCATCGTCCAGCTGGTTGATCTCCAGTGTCAGCCAGACGGTCGGCGTGGCGATGGCGGTCATCTTCTCGCGGATGTCGGCCTCAAACCCCTGGGCCGCCGCATCGTCGCGGGCGGTGGAGGCCGACAGGAAGGCATAGGCCCCCAGACCCCCCAGGACGTCGGTCGCCTGTTCGTACAGGGCGATGGCGCGGTCCAGATCGTGGCCCAGGGCGGCCGGCTCGGCCCGCTGGGCGACCAGACGGCCTTGCAGGGCATTCAGTTCCGCCACCCGCGCGCGGCCCGCCTCCAGATCGGCGGCGATGCGCGGATCGGTCGGCGAGGCATAGAGATCGGCGAGATCCCACAGGGGGGCTTCGGTCGAGGGAACGGGCGGGGCTTTGAAGGGGGCGTTCATCTCTCTGTTGTGGGGTGGCGGGGACCGGGGCGCAACCGACGTCCTCGCTTCCCAAGGTCGCAGATTTCGGGTCTGATGCCATGTCGGGACGGGGAAGCGGACATGACGATCTTTGGTGCCAATGAGACCACGCCCCGGGATGGGGCGGACCGGTCCAGCCTGGGGGTCGAGAACCAGCGGGCCCTGGCGGTCTCGCGGATTGCCATCGGCCTGGCTCAAGGGCTGGTTTTGTATCTGCTGTATCGCAGCACGGAGGACCAGGGCATCGGGCGGGCCATGATCTGGCCGGCGACGGTGCCGGGTCTGTTCGGGCCCCTGGTGCTGGTGGCCCTCTATCTGCCGGTCGTGCTGCTGGCCGGGGTCGGGCGGTTGCGGCCGATGACCCTGGCGGTCTGGGCGGGGATCGCAGCGGCGGTCCTGGCCCTTCTGGGCTGGCACGACGTGGTCCGGCAAGCTGTGGGGAACGGGCCGGATCAGGCCCCCTATCTGGACCTGCCGCTGTTTCCCTTTGCGGCGGTGGCTTTGTTCATCGCCCATCACCTGATCGTCCCTGCCGATCACGAGCGGCGGTGGATCGCCAGTTTCGCCGCCTATTTCGACATGGCGTGGAAAGCGGGGGTGCAGCTGGCCCTGTCAATCGGCTTCACCGTAGCCTTTTGGCTGCTTCTGTTCCTGGGCGCGGCCCTGTTCAATGTGATCGGGCTGAAATTCCTGGGCGATCTGATGCAGGAGCCGTGGTTCGCCATTCCCTTGACGACGCTGACCTTTGCCGTGGCCGTGCACCTGACCGATGTGCGCGACGGGCTGATCCGGGGCGTCCGGTCGGTGGCGCTGATGCTGCTGTCGTGGCTGTTGCTGGTCATGACGGTGCTGGTGGCCGGCTTCCTGGCCGCCCTGCCCTTCACCGGCCTGGACGGTCTGTGGGCGACGGGCAGTGCGACGGCCCTGGTGCTGGCAGCGGCCGGGGCGCTGATCGTGCTGATCAACACCGCCTATCAGGATGGACGACCAGAAAATGCCCCGCCCGCCGTGCTGAAGATCGCGGTGCGGGTGGCGGCCGTGTTGCTGACGCCGCTGGTGGTGCTGGCGATCTGGGGTCTGGCACTGCGGATCGGCCAGTATGGCCTGACGCCCGACCGGATCATCGCGGCGGCCTGTGCCGTGGTCGGAGGCATTTACGCCGTCGGCTATGGGTATGCGGCCCTGCCCGTCCATCGCGCCGGGTGGATGCAGCCGCTGGAGCGAACCAATGTCGGCGCCGCCGTGGCGACGGTCGTTACCATCCTGGCCCTGTTCAGCCCGATCGCCGATCCGGCCCGGCTGTCGGTCGCCGATCAGGTGGCGCGGCTGGAGCGCGGGGCGGTCAGCGCCGAGGCCTTCGACTATCGCTTCCTGCGCTTCGAGAGCGGGCGGGTGGGCGAGAAGGCGCTGGCACGTCTGGCGGCCTCATCCGATGCTGCCCTCGCATCCCGGGCCAAAGAGGCCCAAGCCGCAGAAAGCCGTTATGACATCGAGCCGCCTTCGATCCAGTCTCAGGTGGTGATCGAAGCCTATCCGGCCGGAACGCCGTTGCCGCAGGGGTTCTCGGTGCCCGTAGAGTCTTCCGATACCCGTGCCACCTGCGACGCGGCTGGCAAATGCCTGGCCCAGAGCCTGGACATGAACGGCGACGGGCAGGCGGAAGTCGTGCTGGCCAATCCCTGGATGCTTATGCTGTTCCAGCAGGTCGACGGAGCCTGGGTCGAGGTTGGCACCGTTCTGGCTCGCTGCGGCGGGCCGCGGCCGGATCCGCGGGAGGCGATGCGGTCGGGAGCCTTGCGCCCTGTGGCCTCGGCCTGGGCCGACCTGGAGGTCGCCGGCGTTCGACACCCCGTCAACCGGGGGGCCGACTGCGAACAGGCCGAGGCGGTCGCCAAGCCCCCCGCGACCGCCCCGGCACCGCCCCGTTAACCCTGCGCTCACCACGCCCCCCAACCTGATCTTCACCGCATCCGGCCTAAAACCGTCCCGAAACGAGGCAGTCCGCGACCCGGCGGACAGCCCCAACCGGTGAAGACGAAGGTGCCCCTCATGGCCAAGACCGTTCTGGTCGTGGATGACGATCCGACCCAGCGCCGCCTGATCCAGGCCGTGCTCGACCGCGAGGGTTTCGCCGTGGTGCATGCCGAGAGCGGCGGCGAGGCGATCGACCGGCTGACCAAGGGCGGTGGGGCCGATGTCGTGCTGCTGGATCTGGTCATGCCGAAGATGTCGGGCATGGAAGCCCTGGCCGAGATCCGTTCGGCAGGGGTGTCCACGCCGGTGATCGTGCTGACCGGCAATGGCGGTATCGAGACGGTGGTCAAGGCGATGCAGGCTGGGGCGCAGGACTTCTTCGTCAAGCCGGTGGCGGCCGAACGCCTGCTGATCGGCGTCCGCAACGCCCTGCAGCTGACGCAGCTGACGGCCGAGGTTGGGCGGCTGAAGAAGCATGTCGCCGGGCGCGCCACCTTCGACGACCTGGTCGGCAACAGCGGCCCGATGCGGATGGTCAAGGCGCTGGGTGCGCGCGCGGCCAAGTCCACCATCCCGGTTCTGATCACCGGCGAGAGCGGCGTCGGCAAGGAAGTCATCGCCCGCGCCCTGCACGGGGCGTCGGACCGGGCGGGCAAGCCCTTCGTGGCCGTGAACTGCGGAGCCCTGCCGGTCAATCTGGTGGAGTCGATCCTGTTCGGGCACGAGAAGGGCAGCTTCACCGGGGCCAGCGACAAGCATCTGGGCAAGTTCAAGGAGGCCGACGGCGGCACTCTGTTCCTGGACGAGATAGGCGAACTGCCGCTGGACATGCAGGTCAAGCTGCTGCGTGCCCTTCAGGAAGGCGAGATTGATCCGGTCGGGGCCAAGCGGTCGGTCAGGATCGACGTCCGGATCGTCTCGGCGACCAATCGCGACCTGGCCCAGCGGGTGGCGGACGGCGCCTTCCGCGAGGATCTTTTCTATCGCCTGAACGTCTTTCCGATCGAGGCCCCGTCCCTGCGCGACCGGCGTGAAGACGTGCCGGCCCTGGTCGAGCATTTCGTGGCCCGGTTCAATGTCGAGGAAGGCAAGCGGATCGCTGGTTGCGCGCCCGAAACCCTGGCCATGCTGCAGGCCTTCGACTGGCCCGGCAACGTCCGCCAACTGGAGAATGCCGTCTATCGCGCCATCATCCTGGCCGATGCCCCCTTTCTTCAGCCGCATGACTTCCCGGCCATCTCGGGCCAAGCGGCACCGATGGAGGCGGAGCCGGATCGATCCGCCGCCGTCATGTCCTATGCCGACCTGCCGCCCCTGCCCGACACGCCGATCCGCATTCTGGACGACCGGGGTCACCTGCGGACCCTGGAAGAGATCGAACACGACCTGATCCAGCACGCCATCGAGGTCTATGCCGGCCATATGAGCGAGATCGCGCGGCGCCTGGGGATCGGCCGATCGACCCTTTACCGCAAGGTGCGCGAACAGGGCCTGGAAGGGCAGTTGAAAGAGGTAGGGTAAGGCCCCCTCCACCGATCCGCGGTGCCCCTCCTCATCGCTGCGCGACAGGGAGGAGACTTTCAGTCCTTGGGCTTGCGGCCCCAGCGGCGCTTCGGCTCCTCACCGTTGGCCTTGCGGGTGATTTCCTTGAGCTTGCGACCCTGCATGGCCGACAGGGCTTGGCCGGGCGCGCCCTTTTCGGGGTCGCCGAAGGCGCGGCCGTGGGTCTGGATACGGTCAGAGACGGAGGCGATGAACTCGCCCTCCCATTCGGAAAGGGGAATACCCGCCTTGTCGGCAGCGCGCTTGGCCCGCTTCAGCGCATTCAGCGCCGCGCGCTGATTGGCCTTACGCTCAGCCTCGAAGGGCGAGGCGCTACCGCCCTTCGGACTGTTTGAGCGCGTGAAAGAGGACGCGCGGGGCGGCGTCTCACCGCCCCCCTTGGAACTGGACGAGAACCCCGTCCGCTTCAGTGTCAGATCTCGCCGAGGGCCGAGAGGTAGAGGTCCAGGATGGCATCCTCTTCCTGACGCTTGGCCTTGTCCTGCTTCCTGATGCGGATGACCTTGCGCAGGATCTTGACGTCATAGCCCTCGCCCTTGGCTTCGTCGAAGACCTCCTTCATGTCGGCCATAACAGCGGCCTTGTCTTCCTCCAGGCGCTCGATCCGCTCGATGATGGTGCGCAGGCGGCCCTGGGCGGCCGAGGTCAGGACGTCGGGACTGGCGTCGAACGCCGCATCATCAGCCATGGTGTTTCCTCTTAGGCGCTACCGCCCTTCGGGCTACTTGAGCGCATTGTTAGCGGGGGCGCTCTGCTCGCCCCAGATCAGGTCCGGGGCTCGCGACTTGAGCGCAATATGAATCTGTCGGACGAGACGCTAACCATGCCCGATAGGCAGGCTCAACGTCGGACACGAAAAAGGCCGCGGACAACCGTCCGCGACCTGTGGATGGCTGGACCAGGCGCGCCCGTCGGACGCGCCGCCAATCAGCCCTGCTTCGCCTTGAAGCGCGGGTCCGTCTTGTTGATGACGTAAACGATGCCCTTGCGGCGCACGACCTTGCAGTCGCGGTGGCGGGTCTTGAGCGACTTGAGCGAGCTGCGGACCTTCATGGTCGAATCCTTGATGCGCTGGCACTCGCCACGCGGCGGCTCGATCCTTGAGCGCCCCACGAGGCAAAACAAAATGAAAGAGCCGCGGGGACGAACCTCGCGGCGGAGCGGTGCGTATAGAGACGCGAGCCGAAAGCGTCAACCGCCAAGGCAAGATGCGACTGGCACAATCCTTGATGGACCCAATTCGAGGCGCAGCAACGATCGCCGCCCTCGCACGCTTGTGATTGCGGCATTCAGCCGGGGGACGGTAGCCTAGAACCATGCGCATCAGTCTTCGCCTTCTCCTGATCGGGTCCGTCGCCGCCTGCGCGCCGATGCTGCCCGAGCCCCCGGTCATGACCGGGCCTGCCACACCGCCGCCCGCCGCCGTGCCCCCCTATCAACCCGCAACGCCTGGCCAGACCACGCCTGCACCGGGGGCCGAGGTCTATGACGCGGCGGGGTTCGAGGGCTGGAAGCAAGGCTTCCTGAACCGACACGGCGGAGCGCGCCGGGCCGCCTATGAGCGCGAGCTTCAGGGCCTGACGCCCGATCCATCGGTGATCCGCCTGGATCGCAATCAACCCGAGTTCAGCCGCCCCGCCGGGGCCTATATTCAGAATGCCGTCAGCGCCACGCGCGTGGCGCAGGCGCGCCAGCGGATCGGTGCCGTGCCGTGGGAGGTGGTCCAGCGATTCGGCGTGCCATCGGAAATTCTGGTCGCCATCTGGGCCCAGGAAAGCGCGTTCGGGGCGGTTCAGGGCGATCAGGACGTGATCCGGTCTCTGGCCACCCTGGCCTATGATGGACGCCGCCGCGACTGGGCCGAGGGCCAGTTGCGCAATGCCTTGGACATTGTCGTCGATGGCCGCCGCGAGCGCAGCGGCCTGAAAGGCAGCTGGGCCGGGGCCATGGGCCAGACCCAGTTCATGCCCGACAACTATCTGCGGCTGGGTATCGACCAGACCGGCGACGGCAAGGTCGACATCTGGGGCTCGGACGCCGATGCCCTGGCCTCGGCCGCCAATCTGCTGGCCCAGGCCGGGTGGAAGCGCGGTCAGGGCTGGGCCTATGAAGTCGTGCTGCCTGCCGGGTTCGACTATTTACTGGCCGAGGCCGATCGTCATCCCTGGAGCTATTGGGCGCAGCGCGGCGTGACCCTGGCGCACGGCGGCGCACCCAGCGCGGCCGAGGCGGCGGAAGGGGCGACCATCCTGCTGCCGCAGGGCGCACGTGGGCCGGCCTTCCTGGCTCTGCCCAACCATTATGTGATCCGGCGCTACAACAACTCGGTCTCCTATGCCCTGGCCATCGGGCTGACGGCGGACGGGGTCATGGGCAAGCCGGGCCTGGTAGCCACCTGGCCCAATGATGCACCCCTGTCGCGCGAACAAAGGATCGGGGCGCAATCGGCCCTGACGCGGCTGGGTTACGACACCCAGGGCATCGACGGCGTGGTCGGCGCGAACACACGCAACGCCCTGCGGCGCTGGCAGGCCGCGACGGGGCGGCTGGCCGACGGCTATCTGACCGCCGAACTGGCGGACGAGCTGATCCGCATCGCGCAATAGGCCGCCTCGGGCGCGGCTTCCTGTCTCCTCCCTGTCGCGCAGCGATGGGGAGGAGACAGGGGGCTCTACTCCGCGATCCGCGCCAGGCCGGGGCGCTGGTCGCGCTGCGAGGCCGCGACGGCTTCGACCGCGCGCATGACGCGCAGCAGATTCTCCCCTGCCAGCTTGCGAATGTCGGCCTCGGACCAGCCGCGCCGGATCAGTTCGGACAGCAGGGCCGGATAGGTCTCGACCCCTTCCAGCCCGATCGGCAGGGAGTCCACGCCGTCGAAGTCACCGCCGATGCCGACGTGGTCGATCCCAGCGACGTCGCGGACGTGCTCGATGTGGTCGGCCACATCGGCCAGGGTGGCGACGGGCAATGGATGGGCGGCGGTCCAGGCGGTCATGCCGGCCGTCACCACATCGGGCGCACCGGGGTTGAGAGATTTCAGCCGCGCCTCCTCGGCCGCGCGGGCAGCGTTCCAGCTGCGGACTTCCTCGCTGACAAAGCCCGGCACGAAGGTGACCATGACGATGCCGCCGTCCTCTGCCATCAGGCGAAGCACGCTGTCGGGGACGTTACGGGGATGGTCCGTCACCGCCCGCGCCGAGGAGTGTGAAAAGATCACGGGCGCAGCCGACACCCGCATGGCGTCCAGCATCGTCTCTTCAGAGACGTGGCTGAGGTCGACCATCATCCCCAGGCGGTTCATCTCGCGCACCACCTCTTCGCCAAAGGGCGACAGGCCGCCCCATTTCGGCGCATCGGTCGCACTGTCGGCCCAGGTCGTGGTCCGCGAATGGGTCAGGGTGATGTAGCGCGCCCCGGCGTCATAGAACTCACGCAGCAGGCCCAGGGAATCGGCGATCGAATAGCCGCCCTCCATGCCGATCAGGCTGGCAATCCGGCCCGAGCGATGGATGCGCACCACATCGTCGGCGGTATAGGCCAGGGCGAAGACGTCGGGATGGGCCGCCACGATCCGCTTGACCGTATCGATCTGCTCAAAGGTGGCGACGGCGGCATCGGGCGGGGTCAGGCTGGCAGGGACATAGACGGACCAGAACTGTCCCCCCACGCCCCCGGCACGCAGGCGTGGGATGTCGGTATGCAGGTCGGTGGCCGCGTCCAGATTGGTCGTCAGGTCCACGGCATGGGGGTCGTTGCCGTGGTTCTGGCGCAGGGCCCACGGCAGGTCGTTGTGGCCATCGATCAGCGGGGTCCGGCTGAGGATGCGGCGGACCCGCTCCTGTCGCGCGGCGTCCTCGGCATCCTGGGCCAGGGCGGGCGCGGCCAGGGCCATGACGGATGCGGCGACGAGCAGGGTACGGATCATGAGACGGCCTCGAACAGATGGAGGCCCGACTGTGGCAGACCTGAAGGCGGAGACAAGGTTGGCGCTGCTTACTCCGCCTTAACCGTGACGATTCACCATGGCGGTTCAAGCTGTGCAGGGCCCGCGTTCGTGACCGATCTGAAGACCTCTCCCCTTGCGACCAATGTCGTCCACCGGGGCGACTGCATCGCCGTGCTGAAGGGCCTGCCCGACGCGTCGGTCGACATGGTGTTCGCCGATCCGCCCTATAATCTGCAGCTGGGCGGCGACCTGCTGCGGCCGGACAACAGCGTGGTCGATGCGGTCGACGACGACTGGGACAAGTTCGACAGCTTCGCCGCCTATGACGCCTTTACCCGCGCCTGGCTGACGGAATGCCGCCGCGTGCTGAAGCCCGAGGGCTCGCTGTGGGTGATCGGCAGCTATCACAACATCTTCCGGCTCGGCTCGGCGATGCAGGACCTGGGGTTCTGGGTGCTGAACGACATCATCTGGCGCAAGACCAATCCGATGCCGAATTTCAAGGGCACGCGGTTCACCAATGCCCATGAGACGCTGATCTGGGCGGCCCGGTCGCGCGAGCAGAAGCGCTATACCTTCAACTACGACGCCCTGAAGGCCTTCAACGAGGATGTGCAGATGCGGTCCGACTGGACCCTGGCACTGTGCACCGGCGAGGAGCGGATCAAGGGCGAGGACGGCAAGAAGGCCCATCCGACCCAGAAGCCCGAGGCCCTGCTGCACCGGGTCATCATGGCCGCGACACGGCCGGGCGACGTGATCCTGGATCCCTTCTTCGGCACAGGCACGACGGGGGCCGCGGCCAAGCGCCTGGGCCGCCACTACGTCGGCATCGAACGTGACGAGACCTATGCCACGGTGGCCGAAACGCGGATCGCCGCCGTCATTCCCGCCGCGGCCGAGGACCTGAAGGTCATGGGGTCCAAGCGGGCCGAGGTGAAGGTGCCGTTCGGGGCCCTGGTCGAGGCCGGGCTGCTGGCCCCCGGAGACCGGCTGTATTCGCCCAAGGGCGACCGCGAGGCCCGCGTCCGCGCCGATGGGTCGCTGGTGTCGGGAGAGTTCACCGGCTCGATCCACAAGCTGGGCGCGCTGCTGGAAAATGCCCCCGCCTGCAACGGCTGGACCTACTGGCGCTTCAAGACCGATCAGGGCTTCAAGTCCATCGACGCCCTGCGCTCGGAAATCCGCGCGACGATGTAGTCCCCCCCCTGCGTCGACCGCCCAAGAATTACAGGCGGTTCATTTGACCTGACTGGCGGGGGGCGGCACGGTCGGGGGATGCTGGGGGATAGCCTATGACTGACGCCGCGCTGGAGCTTCGGGCTCTGCGGAAGACCTTCACGCGGGTGGCGGTCGATGACCTGGACCTGACGGTCCGGGCAGGCGAGCTGTATGCCCTGCTGGGCCCGAACGGGGCGGGCAAGACCACGACCCTGCGGATGACGGCGGGCCTGACCAAGCCGGACTCGGGCACCATCCGGGTGTTCGGGGTCGATGCCCTGGCCGATCCGGTGGCGGCCAAGCGGCTGATCGCCTGGCTGCCGGACGAGCCGATGCTGTACGACAAGCTGAACCCGATGGAGTATCTGGAGTTCGTCGCCGGGCTGTGGGGCGTCCCCGGCAAGGTGGCCCGGGCGCGGGCGCAGGAACTGCTGGAATGGCTGGCCCTGTGGGAGCATCGCCGCGAGCGGTGTGAGGGCTTTTCGCGCGGCATGAAGCAGAAAGCCGCCCTGGCCGGGGCCCTGATCCATGATCCCAAATTGCTGATGCTGGACGAACCCCTGACCGGGCTGGACGCGGCCATGGCGCGCCAGGTCAAGGATCTGTTGCAGGATCGGGTGCGGGGCGGGGCCACCGTCATCCTGACCACCCATATCCTGGACGTGGCCGAGCGCATGAGTGACCGCATCGGCATCATCCAGCACGGCAAGCTGCTGGCCGAGGGGACGCTGGACGAGCTGCGCACACGCTCGGGCAAGGCTGGCACGACGCTGGAGGACGTCTTCCTGGACCTGGTGTCCGCACCCGCCCCGGCCCCGGCGGTATGATGCGGCTGTTTCCGGCGGGGTCGGTGCCCTGGCTTCTGGCGCACGAGATGCGCTTGGGCTGGCGCGGCATGGGATCGCGGCCCCGCAACGGCACCACGAAGCCCACCGGATCGATCGGCAAGGTCGTGCTGTGGCTGCTGGCGGCCATCGGCATCGGTGCCGTGGTGCTGGGCGGCGTCGGCCTGGGCTTTCTGGCGGGGCGGTTTCCCCTGCCCCGCACCGAGATGGTCACCCTGATCCTGACCGGCGGGGGGCTGGTGCTGCTGACGCTGCTGCTGTCGCAGACGATCAATATGAGCGTGCAGGCGCTTTACGAGCGGCGAGACCTGGACCTGTTGCTGTCGTCGCCGCTCAAACCGCGCGTGGTGTTGACGGTGCGGGCCATCGCCATCGCCCTGGTCACCGGGGTGCTGTACATCGGCATCGTCACCCCCTTCATCGTTACGGCGACGCTTCTGGGGCGGCCCGAGTGGCTGGGCCTGTATGGGTTGCTGGCGGGGATGACGCTGCTGGCGGCGGCGCTGGGCATGGTGCTGACCCTTGCCCTATTCGCCGCGATCGGACCGCGCAAGACGCGGACGGTGGCGCAGATTCTGGGAGGATTGGTCGGCGGGGCGGTCTTCCTGGCCAGCCAGGCCTATAATTTCACGCGCGGGGACGAGGGCGAGACCACCGCCCTGACCAGCGCCTATCAGAACGCCCTGGCCGGCGGAGCCTTTCAGCCAGACGGCTGGCTGGGCTGGCCTCTGCGGGCGGTGACGGGCGATCCGGTCGCCGTAGTCGCTGTGCTGCTGGCCGGGCTGATCCCGTTCGTCCTGACCATCGCGGCCCTGGGGCCCTATTTTGCCAGCGCGGCGGCGGGTGCGGCCAGCGGCGAGTCCGGGCCCAAGGGTAAGGCCGTGCGTGGGCCGGACAAGGATTTCGCCGACGGCCTGCAGGGCGCCATGGTCCGCAAGGAGCTACGGTTGCTGGCGCGCGATCCGCAGCTGATCAGCCAGATCCTGCTGCGGCTGCTGTATCTGCTGCCGCTGGGTTTTGTGCTGTATCGCAATGCCGACAGCCTGGGCGGGATCGCCTTTGGCGCCGGGGCGGTGGTCATCATGGCCGGGCAGCTGGCGGGCAGTTTTTCCTGGATCACCATATCGGCCGAGGATGCGCCCGATCTGCTCGCCGCCGCGCCGATCGACCGGACGGCGGCGGACCGGGCCAAGCTGACCGCCGCCCTGATCCCCACGCTTGCCCTGACGGCCCTGGCCCTGGCCGGGATCGCCTGGCTGGCCCCGCTGGCGGCGATCGTGGTGTTCGCCGGCTGCGTCGCCTCGGCGGTCTCGTCGGGCCTGATCAACCTGTGGCAACAGGCTCCGGCAAACCGCAAAGCCTTCAACCAGCAGAAGCGCGGCAACTGGTTCGTCGGCCTGGCCGAATTCCTGGTCCAGGCGCTGTGGGCGGCGGCGACCGGAATGGCGGTGGCGGGCTGGACCTGGGGCGGAGCGGCGGCGGTGGTGGCCGTGCTGATCACCCTGATGCTGCGGCGGTCGCCCGAGCGTCGGTACGCTGCCGCACAGTAGTCCCGGGGCACGGAACAGACGCGCGATTGCGTTGTTACGTCGGGCGATGCGCGAGCCTGTCAGACGCGCCGGAGCCCGACATGAAAATCGCCCAGGTCACCCCGCTGTATGAGGCTGTTCCCCCTCGGCTCTATGGCGGGACCGAACGGGTGGTCGCGCACCTGACCGACGCCCTGGTCGATCTGGGTCACGACGTCACCCTGTTCGCCAGTGCCGATGCCCACACCAAGGCCCGATTGGTGCCCGTTCGCGATCAGGCGATCCGCCTGGATCCCGCGCCTTTCAAGTCGGATCTGGCGGCGCACATGGTGATGCTGTCCCAGGTTTTGGATCGGGCCGAGGAGTTCGACGTCATCCATTTCCACACCGACATGATCCAGTTTCCGATGTTCGAGCGCTGGGCCGACCGGACCCTGACCACCCTGCACGGGCGGTTGGACATGAAGGATATCGGCGGCGTCTATGAGCGCTGGAGCCAGTTCAGCCTGGTGTCCATTTCGGACGATCAGCGCCGCCCCCTGCCCTTCGCCAACTGGCACGCGACCGTGCATCACGGCATGCCGGGCGATCTGTACAAATTCTCGCCGCAGTCGGACGGGTATTTCGCCTTCCTGGGCCGAATATCGCCTGAGAAACGCCCCGACCGGGCCATCGAGATCGCCACAAAGCTGGGTCGTCGCCTGAAGATGGCGGCCAAGGTCGATGCCGCGGACAAGGTCTATTGGGAGACCAAGATCAAGCCGATGATCGAGGGCAACCCCCTGATCGAATTCATCGGCGAGATCGGCGATCACCAGAAGTCGGCTTTTTTGGGCGGGGCCGAGGCCCTGCTGTTTCCGATCGACTGGCCCGAGCCCTTTGGCCTGGTGATGATCGAGGCAATGGCATGCGGCACGCCGGTGATCGCCTTCCGCTGTGGCTCGACGCCCGAGGTGATCGAGGATGGGGCGACCGGTTTCCTGGTGGATACACTGGAACAGGCCGTGGCCGCCGCCGGCCGCGCCAGCACCCTGGACCGCGAGGCGATCCGCGCGCGGTTCGACCTGCGCTTCTCGGCCACGGCTATGGCCCGGCGTTATGTCGACGTCTATGCCGACATGACGGCCAAACGCCCGTTCGCCGAGGCTCCCCTGGCTGATGTGGTCATGCCATTGAGGCCCATCGAGGAACCTCGCAGCTTCGGCATGGTGGGCTGATCTCCTCCCTCCCCTGGATGGCAGGGACGATCGTGCAGCGATCCGGGTGGGGGTGTCCGAAACAGCCACCCCCCGCTCACAAAGGCTCGCCGTCCCTCCCCGTGAAGGGGGTGGGAGAACCGTTGATGCCATCATGCGTTCGCATTGCGATGCGAAGGAGCCCCGATGGACGACGCCTATTCCGTACAGACCACCGCCCTGGAAGCCGGGGGCGAGCCCGAGGCACTGGACCAGCTTCAGGCGCTGAAGGCCGGGGACACCTTTCTGGTTGCCGATGGCTGGGGTGACCTGCGGGGCGGGGCCGATGGCCTGTTCCAGAACGACACCCGGGTCTTGTCGCGGCTGATCCTGACGGTCGGCCTGGCGCGGCCGTCACGGCTGAGCTCGGGCGTGTCGCGGGACAATGTCTATTTCACCGCCCATTCGACCAACCGGCCGCTGCCGCCCATAGGGGGCAAGTCGGCACCGGCGGGGGTGATCCATATCGAGCGCCGCCGCTTTCTGTGGGATGGGCGGCTGTTCGAACGGGTGCGGATGTCCAACCACGGCATCGAGGATGTCCTCCTGCCACTGGCGTATGAGTTCGGCGCCGATTTTGCCGATATCTTTCAGGTGCGCGGCACGCGGCGCGACAAGCGCGGCACCCTGCATCCCCCGACCCACGACGGGCGGCGCGTGACCTTTGCCTATGACGGACTCGATGGCGTCAGGCGGTCCAGCTGCCTGGCCTTCTCCGAGCCACCGGCCCGGATCGGGGCCACGCGGGCCGAGTTCATGTTCAGCCTGCCGCAGGGACGGCGGATGGACCTGTTCGTCGAATGCGGCACCGGGGCCTGCGAAGCCCCCGACGCCGGACGCTGGCGTCGCAATGCGGTCGAGGCGCGGCTGGGCATGCGGGCCAAGCGGAGGCGCGGGGCCTCGGTGCGAGGTCCGCGCAGTCCGCGCTTCAACGCCTGGCTGGATCAGTCGAGGGCCGATGTCGCCCTGTTGACCACCGACCTGCCGACCGGCCCCTATCCCTATGCCGGGACGCCCTGGTTCTCGACCCCGTTCGGCCGGGACGGCATCATTACGGCCTGGCAGATGCTGTGGCTGGACCCCAGCCTGGCCCGCGGGGTGCTGACCTATCTGGCGGGCCGGCAGGCGACCACGGTCTCGGCCTATCAGGACTCCCAGCCTGGCAAGATCATGCACGAGACGCGCGGCGGCGAGATGAGCGCCCTGCACGAAGTGCCGTTCGGCCTGTATTACGGCGGAGTCGATACGACCTGTCTGTTCGTCGCCCTGGCCGGGGCCTATGCGCGCCGGACGGGTGATCTGGACCTGATCCGCCGGCTATGGCCCAACCTGATCGCGGCCACCGACTGGATGACCCAGTATGGCGACAGCAACGGCGACGGCCTGATCGACTATGCCCGGGCAGCCGAGACCGGCCTGTCGAACCAGGGCTGGAAAGACTCCGAGGATTCCATCTTCCACCGCGACGGCCGGTTCCCGACGGGGCCCGTCGCCCTGCTGGAGGTCCAGGGCTATGCCTTTGCCGCCTGGGAGGCGATGGCCGATCTGGCCATGCTGACCGGCGACGATCGGGCGTCCGAATGGGCTGCGCGGGCCGAGCGCGTGCGCGTCCTGGTCGAGGACCGGTTCTGGATGGAGGACGAGCAGTTCTATGCCATCGCCCTGGACGGGGAGGGGCAGGCCTGTCGCTCGATCGCGTCCAATGCCGGCCATCTGTTGTTCAGCGGCCTGCCCTCGGCGGCGCGGGCGCAGGCGGTGACCCGGCGGATGCTGTCGGCCGAGTTCCGCTCCGGCTGGGGCTTGCGGACCCTGGCCAAGGGGCAGGCCCGATATAATCCGATGAGCTATCACAACGGCTCGGTCTGGCCCCACGATACGGCCATGGCGGCGGCGGGCATTGCCCGATACGGCGAGCGTGGGCCGGTGGCCATGCTGCTGGGCGAGATCTATTCCGCCGCCTCGCATTTCTCGATGCGACTGCCCGAGCTGTTCTGTGGCTTTGAGCGCCAGCCAGGCGAACCGCCGATCGCCTATCCGGTCGCCTGCCTGCCCCAGGCCTGGGCGGCGGGGTCGGTGTTCCTGATGCTGCAGGGCGTGCTGGGCGTGAAGATCGACGCCATCGAAGGCACGGTCGATGTCGACACCCCTGCCCTGCCCGAGGGTATCGAGCGGCTGACAGTGTCGAACCTGTCGGTCGGCAGCGCGGTGCTGGACCTAGCCTTCCAGCGCATCGACCACCACGTCGTCGCCATGCCCCGTAACCGCGGCGGAACGGTCAGGGTGCGGTCGTTGCGTTAGGCGCCCAGCCCCCGCGTCAGGGCCTTGGCGAAGACAGTAGGCAGGGCCTTCAGTGCCTCTTGGGGTGCCGTCCAGAGGTAATCGCCCTCTCCCTGCGCAGTTCGCACCGTCAGCGTTAGGGAAAAGTGGGTGAAGACGTGTTCGATGGCCCCGGCCTCGGTCCAGGGGCCGGGCAGAGGCGGATCGTCGGCGGGGGCGGTCTCGCGCCAGTCGCTGGTGGGAAGCCCGACCATGCCGCCCAGCAGGCCCTTGTCCGGCCGCCGGACCAAAGCGACCTGTCCAGACGCGTTGCGGATCACCCAGGCGATGCCCTGTCGGTGGGGGCGCTGTCCCTTGGGTGTCTTTAGCGGATAGCGGCCCGGATCGCCCTCGGCATAGGCGGCGCAATCGATCCGGATCGGGCAGGACGGGCACAGCGGTGATTTCGGACGGCAGACGGTGGCCCCCAGGTCCATCAGCGCCTGTGGCCAGTCGCCGGGACGGTCGTCGGTGACATAGGCAGCGGCCAGACGTTTCAGCTCGGGCCGCGCGGCGGGCAAAGGCGTCTGGACCGCATGCAGACGGGCCATGACCCGCTCCACATTGCCATCGACCACATTGGCGGCGCGGCCGAAGGCGATGGCGGCAACGGCGGCCGCCGTATAGGCCCCGACCCCCGGCAGGGCCAGCAGACCCGCCTCCGTATCCGGAAAGACGCCGTCATGATCGCGCGCTACCGCCCGGGCGCAGGCCAGCAGGTTGCGGGCGCGGGCGTAGTATCCCAGCCCCGCCCAGGCGGCCATCAGATCGCTGTCCTGCGCCTCGGCCAGATCGACGACTGTTGGCCACCGCGCGGTAAAGGCCTGAAAATAGGGCGTGGCATGGGGCACGGTCGTCTGCTGCAGCATCACCTCGGACAGCCAGACCCGATAGGGGTCCGTCCGCGCCGCGCCGGGGGCGGCCCGCCATGGGAGGGCCCGGCCATGGGCGTCATACCAGGCCAGCAGACGGCGGCGGACGGCGGAGGGGGTGTCGGGCATGGCAGCACTCCTACGACAGTTGCAGGCCGATGCCATCTCCGCCGCCTGTTGCACATTACGCGGGGTCCACAATGGGCTATGGTTCGCTGATGCGCCGCCCCCTGCCGACCGAGGCCGAAGCCCGCGAGATCCTGGCTCGCCGCCGGACACGCCCCGTGCCGCGCCCGGCCCCGCGCGCCGGAAAGGCGCTGAGCAGCGTGATCCGCGACCTAGATCAGAAATACGGACGCGGCGTCCAGGCGCTGGAACCGCGCTGGGCCGAGATCGTCGGCGAACAGGACGCCCGCATCACCCGCCCCATCAAGCTGACGCGCGGACGCGGCACCTCTGGCGGGGTGCTGGAACTGCGCGTGCCCGGGGCGGCGGCCCTGCTGGTTCAGCACAAGTCGGCCGACATCCTGGCGCGGGTGAACCTGTTCCTGGGGGCCGGGACGGTCGAACGTCTGCGGATCACCCAGGGCCCCATACGCCCCCTGCCCAGCGTCAGCGTGGCCCGGCCGGCACCGCCGCCCCCCCTGCCCGCCGCCGTCGAGGCCGAACTGAAGGCGTCCCTGGAACAGTCGCCCGAGCCCATCCGAGAGGCCCTGCTGCGCCTGGGACGCGCCGTCCTGGGCGAAGATCGGACACGGCGGCGTTGACAAAACTTCGCCGCACCTGTTCTCGACAAGGGATGGGCGCGCGTTTCGCGGGGAATCGCGCGATCCTCACTGTTCTCACCGCACAAGGACCTGCCTGATGCGCGACAACCGTTTCCGTTTCGCCTCCATGAGCCGCCGCGCGGCGCTGACCGGAGCGGCGTTGGCCTCCATGGCGGCCCTCGCCGGCTGCGGCGACAGCGCAGGAGCCGCCGGTGCGGCCCAGGGCGACATGGCCCTGGGGGCCGCCGAGGGGGCCAAGGTCACCGTCGTGGAATATGCCTCGGTCACCTGCGGCCATTGCGCCTCGTGGCAGGAGCAGGTCTGGCCGCAGTTCAAGGCCAAATATGTCGATACCGGCAAGATCCGCTATGTCTTCCGCGAGTTCCCGACCCCGCCGCAGGACGTGGCCGTGGCCGGCTTCCTGGTCGCCCGCTGCGCCGGTGAGGACAAGTATTTCGACGTCGTCGACGCCATCATGGCCAGCCAGAAGGAATGGGCCGCAGGGGTCCAGCCCGCCGACAGCGTCCGCACCATCGCCACCGGCGCCGGCCTGAGCCAGGCCGAGTTCCAGGCCTGCGTCACCGACACCGAGGCCGTCAGCGCCATGGAGGCCCGCATCCAGGCTGCCCAGGGCATGGGCATCACCGGCACCCCGACCTTCATGGTCAACGGACAGCGCGTGACCGACATCACCCTGGACGGCCTGTCCACGGCGATCGACGCCGAACTGGCCAAGAGCTGAGCCACCTCATGACCCGGTTCAAACTGCTGTTTCTGGCCCTTCTGCTGTCGCTGTCGGCCCCGGTCGCAGCCATGGCCCAGATCGCGCCCGAAACGCCCCAGGACCGGGTCGTGGGTTCGGCCTCGGCGCCGCTGACCCTGACGGTCTATCTGTCGACCACCTGCCCGCACTGCGCGCGCTGGCATCTGGACGTCTATCCGCTGATCCGGTCGGCCTATGTCGATCGGGGTCTGGTGCGCGTGGTCTATCGTGACCTGCCGACCTCTCCCCAGCGCGTTGCCTCCGCTGGAGCCGTGATCGCACGCTGTGCCGCCGAGGACCGTTATGAGGACGTGATGGACGGCCTGTTCCGTGATCAGTCGCGCATGCGGGCGCAGGGCGATGTGGACGCCTGGCTGATCGCTGGCGGCACGGCGGGGGGGCTGGATGTTCCGGCCATGAGCGCCTGCCTGGCTGATCCCGCCAACTTCGCGGCGATCGAGGCTGCAGCGACCCAGGCCATGTACGATGGTGTCCAGGGCACGCCGACCTTCTTCCTGAACGGCAACCGCATTGATGCGGATGACCTGGAGGCCTTCGACGCCGCTGCCCAGCCCCTGCTGGCGGGGCGCTGATCGCGCGGCGATGCAGTTCCAGCGCCTTCGGCTTGTCGGGTTCAAATCCTTCGTCGACCCGGCCGAGGTGCATATCGAGCCGGGCCTGACCGGCATCGTCGGCCCCAATGGCTGCGGCAAGTCCAATGTCCTGGAATCCATGCGCTGGGTCATGGGGGCCAACTCGGCCAAGGCCATGCGCGGCACGGGTATGGACGACGTCATCTTTGCCGGGGCGACGGGCCGGCCGCCCCGCAACCATGCCGAAGTCCAGCTGACCATCGACAACGCCCAGCGCCGGGCCCCGCAGCCTTTCACCGACAGTGCCATCATCGAGGTGTCGCGCCGGATCGACCGGGGTCAGGGCTCGACCTATCGCATCAACGGCAAGGAGGTCCGGGCGCGGGACGTGCAACTGCTGTTTGCCGATGCCTCGACCGGGGCCAACTCTCCCGCCCTGGTGCGCCAGGGTCAGATCAGCGAACTGATTGCCGCCAAGCCGCAGAACCGTCGCCGTATCCTGGAAGAAGCGGGCGGCGTCGCGGGCCTGCATACGCGGCGGCACGAAGCCGAGCTGAGGCTGAAGGCGGCCGAGACCAATCTGGAGCGGCTGGACGACATCGGGCGCGAGCTGGAAACCGCCCTGACCCGGCTGAAGCGCGAGGCGCGGCAGGCCGAGAAGTACAAGAAGATTTCGGCCGAGATCCGGGCGCTGCAATCGGCCCTGCTCTATGTCCGCTGGAACGACGCGCGGCTGGCCGCCGAGGCAGCGACCGAGGAACTGCGGGCTGCCGACCGGGCCGTTGCCGAAGCGACCGCTGCGGCCGCCAGAGCCCAGACGGCGGCCTTGTCAGCACAGGAGGGCTTGAAGCCCGCGCGTGAGGAAGATGCCGTGGCCGCCGCCCTGCTGCATCGCGCCACCCTGGAGCGGGACCGGCTGGACATGGCCGAACGCCAGGCGCGGGCCGAGGTCGAGCGCCTGACCAGCGAACGGCAGCGCATCGCCAATGACACGGAGCGCGAGATCGCCCTGGCCGGCGATGCCGAGGGCGAACGGGCGCGGCTGGGGGCGGAAGGCGAGGCCCTGTCCAAAGAGATCGCCGCCGCGCCGCAGCGGGGGCCCGAACTGGAGCGCGCGCTGGAAGAGGCCGAGGCCGCGCGCCGGGCCGCTGACGCCGAGGTGGAGCGGGTGGCCGGTACCCTGGCGGCGGTCGAAGCCAGGGCCAATGCCGAAACCGCCCGCAAGCGTGAAGCCGAGGCCCGCGTCGCCCGGGCCGAAGGGGCCCTCACCAATGCCAGGCGAGAGCGTGAGGCCCTGGGGCCCCTCGAGACGCCCGATCTGATCGCAGCGCGCGAGGCCCTGGACACCGCAACCGCCGCCCTGGCCGCTGCCCGTGCCGAGGTCGAGGCGGCCGAGGCGCGCCGCAGCGACCTGGCCCGAGCCGAACAGGAGGCCCGCTCCGAAGCCCGTGCTGCCGAGGACCGCCTGGGCCGATTGCAGACCGAAGCGCGCGGGCTGGCGGCCCTGCTCGTCTCGACCCGCCGCGACCATCCTCCGGCCCTGGACCGGGTGTCGGCGGCCAAGGGCTTTGAGGCCGCGCTGGCGGCGGCCCTGGGTGACGATCTGGATGCCGCGCTGGATCGCCGCGCGGCGGCCCATTGGGGCGGGGCCGAAGTGCCGACGCCGGTTTGGCCGCAGGGCGTGACGCCGCTGGCCGACCATGTGACCGCGCCGCCGGAACTGGCCGCGCGTCTGGCCCTGTGCGCTATCTCCGAGCGCGCCGATGCGCCGCGTCTGGCCCAGGCATTGCCGCCCGGCGCCCGGCTGGTCACGCGCGAGGGGGACCTGTTCCGCTGGGACGGCTTCATCAGCCGCGCCGAGGCACCCCGGCCCGCCGCCGTGCGACTGGCCCAGCGCACGCGCTTGTCGGAGCTGGAAACCGAGATCGACCTGGGCAAGCCGGCGCTGGAGACGGCACAGACGACACTGAGGGCCGCGACCGAGGCGTTCCGCGCGGCGGAAGAAGCAGTCAAGGCGGCGCGGCTGGTTCCCTTTGCCGCCGACAAGGCCGTGACGGGCGCGCGCGACCGGGTCGAGAGCCTGGCCCGCGATCAGGCCCGCCGCGAAGCCCGCGCCCAGGCCCTGGACGAAACTCTGGTCCGCCTGTCCGAAGAGGTCACGGCTGCCCAGGCCGCCCTGACCGAAGCCTTGTCGGTTGAGGCACCGTCCGAGACCCTGGAAGCGCTGAAGGCCGAGTTGGGGGCCGCCCGTGCCGCCGCCGACGCCGCGCGCGCGGCATCCGCCACCGCCCGCGCCGACCGCGATACCGAGGCCAGAGACCGCGCGGGTCGCGACGCGCGCCTGACGTCCCTGACGCGCGAGGCCGAAGGCTGGACCGCTCGCGCCCGGGACAGCGCCGGGCGGATCAAGGCGCTGGAGACCGAGGCCACGAAGACGGCAGCCCTGCTGGCCCAGGCGGCGGATGCGCCCGATGCTCTGGCAGCGCAAAGGTCCAGGTTGCTGGATACCCTGACGACGGCCGAGACCCGCCGCAAGGCCGCCGCCGATGCCCTGTCGCTGGCCGAAAGCGAGGCGGGCGAGGCGGATCGGGCGTCGCGCGCCGCCGACGCTGCCGCCGCGACTGCTCGCGAAGCCAGAGCCGGTCTGGCGGCTCGGGCCGAGGCCACCACCGAACGTCTGGCCGAAGCAGACGCAACTGTCCGCGAGACCGCCCAGATGTCGCCGCAGGACCTGGGCCAGAAGCTGATCGACGACGCCGTCGCTCGCCCCGCCGACGCGGCCGGTGCCGAGAGCCTGCTGTACGGCCTGGAACGCGAGCGCGAGCATCTGGGCGCGGTCAATCTGCGCGCCGAGGACGAGGCCGAGGAATATGGCGAGCGGCTGAACACCATGCGGGTCGAGCGGTCGGACCTGACCGGGGCCATCGCCAAGCTGCGCGATGGCATCGACGAACTGAATGCCGAGGGCCGCGAGCGGCTGATCGCCGCCTTCGACATCATCAACGACAATTTCAAGAGCCTGTTCGAGGCCCTGTTCGGCGGCGGTCAGGCCGAGCTGAAGCTGGTGGAATCCGACGATCCGCTGGAGGCCGGGCTGGAGATCTTCGCCTGCCCACCGGGCAAGCGGCTGTCGGTCATGAGCCTGATGAGCGGCGGCGAGCAGGCGCTGACGGCGGCGGCCCTGATCTTTGCGGTCTTCCTGGCCAATCCCGCCCCGGTCTGCGTGCTGGACGAGGTGGATGCGCCGCTGGACGATGCGAATGTCGATCGCTTCTGCCGGATGTTGAACGAGATGCGGAACCGCACCGATACCCGCTTCATCGTCATTACCCACAATCCGGTGACCATGAGCCGGATGGACCGCCTGTACGGCGTGACCATGCCTGAGCGCGGCGTGTCACAACTGGTCAGTGTCGACCTGAAACAGGCGGAAACCCTGGTGGCCTAAACGTCTCCTCCCCACGACAGTGGGGAGGTGGATCGGCGGCGTCAGCCGACGAGACGGAGGGGGCAACTCGGTGGTTGAGGTGCGCCCCTCATCGTTAAGGCCATCTCGCCCCCTCCGTCACGGCGCGAAATCGCGCCGTGCCACCTCCCCTTTCGCTGCGCGAACGGGGAGGAGAGCGTTTCGAACATCCCGCATCGCCGGACCGATCAGGAACCAGGGCTCGATGCAATAGCGGGTGAACAGGCGGCCGGGGTCGGCGACCAGCCGGAACAGCCATTCCAGGCCCAGCCGGCCCATCCAGCGCGGGGCGGCCCTTTGCACCCCGGCCTCATAGTCGAAGGCAGCACCGACGCTGAAGACCACACAGTCCGGCAGGGCGGCATAGGCGTCGGCGATCCATTTTTCCTGACGCGGCATGCCCATGCCGACGAACAGGACATGGGGATCGAAGGCGCGCACGGCGTCGATCACCTGGGCATTCTCGGCCGATCCGGGACGGGCGTCGAAATAGCCCGAGCGGGTCGCGATCACGGCATGGGGATAGCGGGTGGTCAGACTTTCAGCGGCGGTCGCCGCCACACCATCCGCCCCACCGATATACATGACCCGCCAGCGCCGCCGATTGGCCACGCTCCAGAAATGATCGCGCCAGTCCAGATAGGTGCAGCGATGAAAGGATCGGCTGGCCAGGCCCACCAGCCGCCCGAACCACACCAGTGGCGTGGAATCCAGTTCGACCATGTCCGCCAGATCATAGAAGCGCTTCAGCGACGGATCGCGGCGCAGCAGATAAAGACTGTGCAGGTTGTGGTTGGCGACCAGGGCCTTGCGACCATCCGCGACCCAGTGCTGGACGTGGTGCATCACCTCTTCGCAGCGGACCAGATCGATCGGCTGGCCCAGCAGGGTGACCCGCTCGGTCACGCGGCGCTGCATCCGATAGGGCGCACGCGAACGGCGGCGCCGATCCGGCTGGGCCGCGGCAAGTTCGAAACCGGCGCGTTCGTGATACATGGCGAACCGATAGCGCGTCGGCGCTGAAGGTCGGGTTTGCAGATGCGGTTAATGAGTCTTGTCCTGTTCGGCCTTGCCCTGTCGACCGCCGTTCAGGCCCAGGAGCCGCATCGTTTCGTGATGACGGGCGTGGGGCGGTTTGCGAATTTTGCCGACACGGCCAGCATCGTGGCCACGCCGGAAGGCGGCCGCATCCGGGCCTTTCAGGTGGTGGAGCCCGACTTCCGCGCGGGCGAACGGGCCTATTGGGGCGGATGGTCGTGGTGGGCGTTCGACTGTGACGCGGGGACAATGGGCCGGCTGGATTTCGCCGCCGTGCGCGAGACCGGCGAGGAAGGCCCCGCGACCCCTGACACCGAGCCCGGCCATGTCGCGGCCCAGGGCGGGGATGCCTTTGAACTGCTGGTCGCGGCCTGCAATCCGGATGACTATGACACCGATGCGGTGACCCTGCGTGAGGCGGTCACCCTGGGGCGGGCGAACCTGGCGGCGTACTGAGCCGGTCCAGCGCCAGGCGGTCCTTGGGCAGGGCTTCGGGGCACTGATCGCGCATGAAGGCCAGCATCTTCTCGCGGATTTCGCAGCGCAGATCGAACGCGGTCGGAGCATTCCGGGCGCTGGCCAGGCAGCGGACCTGGGCCACACGGTCGGTAATCTCGGTGACCTGGAGATTGACCACATCGCCGTCCCACAAGGGGCTGTCGCGGCAGATCCGCTCCAGCTCGGCCCGCAGCCGGTCCATCGGGGCCTCGTAGTCGACATAGAGGAAGGCCGTGCCGATCAGGCGGGACGTCTCGCGCGTCCAGTTCTGGAAGGGCTTGGTGATGAAATAGGTCAGGGGCAGGATCATCCGCCGCCAGTCCCACAGCTTGACCACCACATAGGTGGAGGTGATCTCCTCGATCACCCCCCATTCGCCCTCGACGATGACGGCGTCATCCAGGCGGATCGGCTGGTCCGTCGCGATCTGGACGCCGGCGATCATATTGGTCAGCAGGGGCTGCAGGGCAAAGCCAGCGATGATGCCCACCACGCCCGCCGAGGCCAGCAGGCTCATGCCCCACTGGCGCACCGCCCCAATGGTCAACAGCGCCAGGCCCAGGGTGACGATGCCGATCAGCAGGGCTGCGATCCGCTGCAGGATGCGCGCCTGGGTCACATGTTTGCGGGCCAGCAGATTGTCTTCGGTCGCCATGTTGAAGCGGCGCAGATAGACCACCGCCCACATGTCGGACGCCCCGATCAGCATCCAGCCCATCACCAGGATGAAGACAAAGACCAGGGCCTGGCGGATCGTCTCGGAGGGGCCGGGGTCGAGCGGTGAGACAGTCACTGCCAAGGCCAGGGCGATGATCATCACCGCGATCCGGACCTTCAACCTTGCCCGGCCAACGATGCCGCGCCAGAATAGGTCACGCTTTCGCACCAGCCATTTCAGCAGGCCAAAGACCACCTGATTGGCGGCCCAGCCGATGAAGACGAATGCGGTGACGATAAAGGCCACGACCCCCCATTCGGGTAACCAGTCGAAAGCCTGCCAAAGTCGGAAGACTTCGCGGCTCAGGTCGGTGACGAATTCCGGCATATCGTCAGATTAGAGGGCATGGTCGCCCTGCGCCACCATCATCAGTGGTCAGGGTGACATCACCCGGTGGGTGAGCATAGTGTGTCGAAACAGTCGTCCCGGAGCCCGACCCATGTCCCGCCTGACCCTCGCCGTCGCCGCCTCTGCCCTGATGATCCTGAGCGTCTCGCCTGCGGCCGCCGCACCGCAGGAGGTGGTCAGCCTGGAAGATCACATGACCTGCGCCGCGATCTTCTTCGCTCAGTCCCAAGTCTCCACCGACGCGGAAGAGATCGACGCTTTCGAGACCGCGACCGGGCTTATGCTCAATCGCGCCGAGCCGCTGGGTGTGCAGCAGGGCGTGGATCTGGAGCAGATCATCGAACGCTCTGCCGCCGAGGCCGACCAAATCCTGGCCCGGACCAATGCCGCGCCCGCTGATCAGCGCGACCAGATTATCTGGAACTGGGGTATCGGCATGGACCGCTGCATCACTGCTGCCTTGGGCGAGTAAGACGCGTCAGGCATCGTCAGAAGCTGTCAGGGGCGATCCGTCTCCTGTCGGGCTAAACAGAGCCTAACCGTTCGAGGGAGGGTGTAATGATGTCCAAAAGCCTGGGTTTGGCGGTGGGTGCCGCTGCGTTTGTGATGAGTGCTCATCCGTCGCCGGCGCAGGATCCCGCGCCGTTGACGATCGATAATTCGATCACCTGCGCGGCAATATTCTGGACCCATTCTCAACTGCCCGAGAATGCGTCCTACGCCGAGGGGGTCCAGAACTACCGTGAAATGACCGCCACCTTTATGCGGCGTGCCGAGATTCTGTCGGAGCGCCAGGGCCTGCCCACCGACACCGTCATCGAACGGATCGCCGAGACCTCGGTCGCCCTGATCGCGATGGTCGACGAGGCTGAAGGTCCCTCGGGGCGGATGGAAGTCATCAACAGCTGGAGCGGGGCTGAAAAGGAATGCATCGACGGCGGTCTGCGGCCGGTCTAGCGCGCTGCCGCCTCGACCAGATCGGCCAGCCGTTCGGCGGCGTCGGGGATGGCGATGGACCTCGCAGCGGCGGCCATCGCCGTCAATCGATCCGGGTCGTCGAGTACCTCGGCCAGGGCAGCCCGCAGGCTGTCCACCGTGACGTCGTCCTCCAGGATCATCACCGCGGCCCCGGTCTCGACCAGACCCTTGGCATTCAGCCTCTGATGGTCGTCGGTGGCGATCTTCAGCGGGATCAGGATCGACGGCAGGGCCGCCACGGCCAGTTCCGCACAGGTCGAGGCGCCGGATCTTCCCACAACCAGATGGGCGGCCGACAGGCGGGAGGCCATGTCGCGGAAAAAGGGGGCCACCTCGGCCTCGATCCCCGCTTCCAGATAGATCTGGCGAGCAGCCTCCAGTGTCTCGGGCCGCGACTGCTGCTGGACGCGCAGGCGGGAACGCAGGGACTGGGGCAAGGCAGCCAGGGCACGAGGCGTGGTCTCGGACAGGATACGCGCGCCCTGACTGCCACCCGTAACCAGCACATGGATGGGATCCCCGGCTGAGGGGGGGACATAGGCCCGGTCCATCAGGCTACGAATTTCAGCCCTGACCGGACTGCCCACCAGTGTGGCGCGCGTCAGGGCCGCGAACGAGCCAGCCACCGTGCCGACGAAGGGAGCCAGGATACGGTTGGTCCGGCCGAGGACCGCGTTCTGCTCATGGATCACGGTCGGGCGACCCTGGGTGATGGCCGCGACCAGGGCCGGAGCAGAGGGGTAGCCGCCGAAGCCGACCACCACGTCAGCGCCTCGGTTCGAAAATTCGCGTCGGGCCTGAGCAACGCCCCTGGCAATGGCGACCCCGGCCTTGACCAGACCCAGCGGCCCCGATCCCGTGGCGGCATCCAGCGCCAGCCGATGTTCGGCGGGGAAGGCCTGGGCATACTGTTCGCCCCGATGGTCGGTCGCCAGGATGACGCGCCAGCCGCGCGTGATCATGGCCCGGGCCAGGGCCTCGGCCGGGAACATATGCCCCCCGGTTCCCCCGGCGGCGACGACACAGGTTCTGGTGTTCATCATCGATCCTTAAGGCAGCAGCCGTCGGCCCGGCCACACCCCGGCCCCTGGCTCATAGGCCCCCGGCCGCTTGCGGGTCAGGGCCAGGGCAAAGCCCATGGTCAGACCCATGGCCAGCATGGACGACCCGCCATAGCTGATGAAAGGCAGGGTCATCCCCTTGGTCGGGATCAGATTCAGATTCACCGCCACATTGATACAGGCCTGAAGCCCGATCAGCATGAACAGGCCCGCAGCCGCCGTCTGGGCGAAGCTGTCGCTCAGCTTCATCGCCCGGCTCATGCCGCGCACGACGATGAAGGCATAGAGGCCGATCATCAGCAGGGACAGGATCAGGCCGAACTCCTCGGCCCCGACCGAATAGATGAAGTCGGTGTGCAGGTCCGGGACATGGCGCTTCATCACGCCCTCGCCCACGCCCCGCCCGACCAGGCCCCCGGCACGGATGGCCTCGGACGCCCGGTCGATCTGGTGGCTGTCCTCGGCACCGGGGTTCAGGAAGACTGCGACCCGGTCCCGCACATGGCCGAACAGGGCATAGATGGACACGATCCCGGCCACGCCCACCGTGCCGATCACCGCCATCCATTTCAGCGGCACTCCGGCCATGAAGAAGACAGCGATGAAGGTGGTGGTGATCAGCAAGGTCTGGCCGATATCCGGCTGGATCACCAGAAGGCCCACAGTCAGGACATAGACACCAAAGGCGATCGATACCCCCGGCACCCCCTGCCCCTTCTGAGCCTCGGCGAACATCCAGGCGGCGAACACGATCAGCGACGGCTTGGCGAACTCACTGGGCTGAAGGCTGAACGGACCCAGGTTGATCCAGCGCGCGGCCCCTTTCACCTCGTCGCCGATGAAGGGCAACAGCGCCATCACGGCAATAGCGAGAATCAGCGCGACCACAGCAATACGCCGCACGCCCTTGGGGGACAGCAGGGAGGTCAGCAGCATCAGCCCGACTCCACCACTGGCCCAGACCAGCATCCGCCACGAATAATGGAAGGGGTCGGAGATGGAATCGTCGGCGGTGATGGCCGCCGGGCTGGAGGCGAAGCTGAGCGCCACACCGATCGCCATCAGACCCAGAGCCGCGCCCAGCAGGCCGCGATCAACGGTCCAGAACCAGGTCGCGATCGGACCCTTGTCATTGCGCGAGAACGCGGGGGCGTAGGACGTACTCATACGGGGTCTCCCGGGACAGTTCCCGTGGACTCGGTCTGGGGCGGATGGGCCCCCAGAGCCAGGACGGCGGCGCGGAACGCTTCGCCCCGGACCTCGAAATCCGGATACTGGTCGAAACTGGCAGCGGCGGGCGACAGCAGGACCACCTCGTCGCGCCCGGTGGCGGCGGCGGCCTCTGCGGCCTGTTGCACGGCGCTGGCCATGTCCCCGCTGATGCGGTGCGGTGTCTTGCCCAGGGTGGCGGCAAAGGATTCGGCCGCCTCCCCGATCAGAAAGGCCTCTGTCACGCGGGGAAACAGGTCCGACAGGTCGCCGATGCCCCCCGCCTTGGCCCGTCCGCCGGCGATCCAGAAGCTGCGGTCATAGCTGGCCAGGGCCTGACGCGCGGCATCGGCATTGGTGGCCTTGGAATCGTTGACGAAGCGGACGCGGCCCAGGGTGCCGACCGTCTCCATCCGGTGGGCCAGACCGGGGAAGGTCATCAAGCCGTCGACCGCGGCCTCATGCCCAACCCCGACAGCCCGGGCGGCCGCATAGGCGAAGGCCGCATTCTGGGCATTGTGGCGGCCCGGAAGTGAGCGGGCAGCGGACAGGTCGGCGATCCGCACGCCGTCCGCCGACAAATGGCCGCCGGTTGCATCGACGATGATGAACCGGCCCTGCCGGAACGCCGGAAGGCTGTCTGGCCTTTGAGCGGCCAGGTCGGCGACCGGGATGGCGTTGCGGTGCAGCCCGCCTCCTGCATCCGGCGTCCGTGTCGTGATCGTGGAGACCCGCAACTTTCGGGCATTCAGATTGGACACGACCTGCCAGCCCCAGTCGTCATCCACACCGATCAATGCAACGCGACTGGGCGTCATGCGCTGGAACAGCCGTCGCTTGGCCATGACATAGCCGTCCATCCCACCATGGCGATCCAGGTGATCGGGGCTGACATTGGTCAGGATCGCCACGTCCGGCGCAAAGGACGTCGTCAGGTCCAACTGATAGCTCGACACCTCGATCACATAGACCGCGCCCGACGTCGGGGCAGGCAACGCCAGCACACCGATGCCGATGTTGCCGCCGACATGGACGGTCATCCCTGCCCGGTTCAGCACCCAGCCGATCAGGGCCGTGGTCGTGGACTTGCCATTGGTGCCGGTGATGGCGACGACCTGCGGGCGCTCGTCCTGCGGGAGGGCCGCGATGGCGCGGGCGAACAGTTCGATGTCGCCGATGATCTCGATCCCGACCGCCGTCGCCTTGTCCACGGTCCAGTGCGGCTTGGGGTGAGTCAGGGGAGCACCGGGCGACAGGACCAGAGCTGCGAACCCGGACCAGTCGGCACCGGTCAGATCCTCGATCACGAACCCCTCGGCCTGGGCCTGCATCCGGCCCGAGACGCTGTCGTCCCACAGGACGGGCTGGGCTCCGCCGGCTTTCAGCGCGCGCGCCGCCGTCAGCCCCGACCGGCCCAGGCCGAAGACTGCGACGCGCTGCCCCTCGAAGCCGGGAACGGAGATCATCTATCGCAGCTTCAATGTCGCCAGGCCCAGCAGCGCCAGCATGGCCGAGACGATCCAGAAGCGGATCACCACCGTCGATTCCGGCCAGCCCATCTTTTCGAAATGATGGTGGATCGGGGCCATCAGAAAGACCCGCTTACCCGTCGCCTTGAAATAGGCGACCTGGATCATGACCGAGGCGGCCTCCAGCACGAACAGGCCGCCGACGATGCCCAACACCAGCTCATGCTTGGTGGTCACCGCGACCGCGCCCAGCGCCCCGCCCAGAGCCAGGGAGCCTGTGTCGCCCATGAAAATCTTCGCCGGGGGCGCGTTGTACCAGAGGAAGCCCGTTCCACCGCCGATGATGGCGGCCAGGAAGATGGCCAGCTCGCCCGAGCCCGGGACGTGGTGGATCTGCAGATAGTCCGAAAAGACGAAATTGCCCGCCAGATAGGCGATCACCCCGAATGCCGCCGCCGCCATCATGACCGGCACAATGGCCAGGCCGTCCAGGCCGTCGGTCAGATTCACGGCATTGGAGAAGCCCACGATCGTGAAGGCAGCGAACACGACATAGAACCATCCGATGTTCAGCAGCACCGCCTTGAAGAAGGGGAAGGCGATCGACGTCTCCAGCCCCGGCGAGGTCGGCGACTGGGTCATCCACAGCACGGTCAGGACCCCGGCGATCACGGCCACGATGGTCTGGGCCACCAGCTTCTGGCGCGAAGACAGCCCGGCCGAGGTCTGCTTGGTGACCTTGGCATAGTCGTCGACGAAGCCCAGCACCGCAAAGGCCGCCGTCACCAGGCTGACGATCCAGATATAGGGATTGGTCAGGTCGCCCCACAGCAGGACCGCCACGGCAATCCCGGCCAGGATCATCAACCCGCCCATGGTGGGCGTTCCGGCCTTGGAGAGATGGCTGACGGGCCCGTCCTCGCGGATCGGCTGGCCCTTGCCCTGGCGCGACCGCATCCAGGCAATGAAGCGACTGCCCATCGCCACCGCCACGATCATGGCTGTGGCCATGGCCAGGGCGACACGCACCGTCTGGTACTGAACCAGGTTCAGCAGGGGATAATCCTGCGCCACGTCGGCGTAATAGAGATACAGCAGATAGAACATGTCAGACGCTCTCCATCGCGTCGGTTTCCAGGCGGCGTTCCAGGTCGGCCAGGGCGGCCGCGACCAGGGAAGCCTTCGATCCGTTCGAGCCCTTGACCATGACGACATCGCCGACCCGGACAAGGTCGGGAGCGATGGCGGCCAGTTCGGCGGCGGTCTCGCGCCACTCGCCGCGCCTTTCGGCGGGTAGGGCGTCGTGCAGGGCACGCATCTGGGGGCCGGCGGTGTGGACCACGTCCATCGCGGCGGCGTCGATCCCCTCGGCCAGACCCTCGTGCAGGGCCCGCGAATGATCACCCAGTTCCAGCATGTCGGTCAGGACGACGACGCGCCGCGCGCCGGTAGCCACCGGTCGCGCCCCCAGGCTCATGAACCCGGCCTTCATCGACAGCGGATTGGCGTTGTAGCTCTCGTCGATCAGGGTGAAGGCCCCGCCATGGACGCGAACGGTCTTTTCCTGTCCCCGTCCGGCCAGGGGCTGGAACTCGGCCAGGGCCGCCAGGGCAATCTCGATCGGCACGTCCAGCGCATCCAGCATCAGGATGACGGCCAGGCTGTTCAGACCCCAGTGAAAGCCCGACTGTTTCAGATCAAACAGATGGGTCCGGCCAAAGACCTCGGCCTTGACGCGGGCACCATCGGGGCCGGGGACGAAGTCGATCAGACGGGCCTCATGCTCGGGGGCCGAGCCGAAGCTGACGACACGCGCACCTGCCCGCAGGGCATGGGCGCGCAATACCTCGGTCCAGGCGTTGTCGCCGTTGATGACCGCCACACCTCCGGGCCCCAGGCCGTCGAAGATGTCGGCCTTTTCCCTCGCCACCCCTGCCTCGCCATCGGCAAAGGCCTCGATATGGACAGGACCGACCGTGGTGACGCAGGCCGCGTGCGGCTGGACCATGCGCGACAGCGGCCCGATCTCGCCGGGGGCGTTCATGCCGATCTCGAAGACGGCGCGCTGAACGCCCATGGGCATGCGCGCCAGCGTCAGCGGCACACCGATATGGTTGTTGTAGCTCTTGACCGAAGCATGGGCCGGTCCGGCCAGGTCCAGCCCCGCCTTGATCGCCTGGGTCACGCTGGTCTTGCCGACCGAGCCGGTGACGGCCCCCCGGCGGATATGCGGAGCCCGATCCCGCGCGGCAGCCCCCAGCGCCTCCAGCGCCTTCAGGGCATCAGGCACCACGATGCAGGGGCCGCCGTCGATTGGGCGCTCGACGATCGCCCCGACCGCACCGGCGGCAAAGGCTGAGGCGACGAACTCATGTCCGTCGCGGACGCCCTTGAGCGCCACAAACAGATCGCCGGGCGCGGTCTCGCGGCTGTTGAACACCACCCCCGTCGCGTCGAAGGTTCCGCCCTCGATACGGCCTCCGGTGGCCAGGGCGATGTCGGTGGCGGTCCACAGGGCTTTGGGGGCAGAATCAAGCATGGACGGCTAGGGCCTCGGTCGCTTCGGCGGCATCGTCGAAGGGATGAATCGTCGCCCCCACGATCTGACCCTGTTCATGCCCTTTTCCGGCGATCACCACCACATCGCCCTCGCGCATCAGCGAAACGGCATGCCGGATGGCCTTGCGCCGATCGCCGATCTCGACCGAATCCGGACAGCCCGCACGGACAGCCCGGCGGATCGCGGCGGGGTCCTCGGAACGAGGGTTGTCGTCGGTGACGATCGCGACATCGGCCAGCCGCCCTGCGATCTCGCCCATCAGGGGCCGCTTGCCCGCGTCGCGATCCCCGCCTGCGCCGAACACCACGATCAGCCGCCCGGTCGCGTGGGGGCGCAGGGCCTTCAGCACGGTTTCCAGGCCATCGGGCGTATGGGCATAGTCGACATAGACCTCGCCCCGGCCGGGCCCAGGAATGCGCTGCATCCGTCCTTGAGCCCCCCGGATCGAGGACATGGCGGCCAGGACGCGCTCGGCATCCTCGCCCGCCGCTATACACAGGCCCGCAGCCACCAGGGCGTTCGACGCCTGGAATGCACCGGCCAGGGGCAGCAGCACCTCATGGGTCGTGCCACGCACGTCGAGGGTCAGGCGCTGGCCCTCAGGCGTCGCGCGCCGTGCGACCAGGCTGAGGTCACGGCCCCGTTCGCCCACGCTCATGATGCCCAGGCCGGACATCAGGCTGACGGCGGCAAAGCTGGAGAAATCCTCGGAATCGGCGTTCAGCACCGCCGTCCGGCCGCGCGGCAGCAGGGTCTCGAACAGCCGCAGCTTGGCCGCGCGATAGGCCGCCATGTCGCCGTGATAGTCGAGGTGATCCTGGCTGAGATTGGTAAAGGCCGCCGCCTTCAGCGTGACCCCGTCCAGGCGGCGCTGGTCGATGCCGTGCGAGGACGCCTCCAGCGCCAGATGGGTCACGCCCTGAATGGCCAGTTCCGCCATCAGCCGGGCGGCATCGGCCGGGTCGGGGCTGGTCAGGCCGGGCCCGGTCAGGTCGGCGATGTCCTGACCCTGCTGAGCGGTGACACCCAGGGTTCCCATGCTGGCGGCCTTGAGGCCGAGATGGGCCCAGATCTGACGACAGAAGGCGGCGACCGAGGTCTTGCCATTGGTGCCTGTGACGGCGACGCAGGTCCGGGGCTGGGCGCCATAGAAGCCGCGCGCCGCCAGGGCATAGGCGCGGCGAACATCGCCCGCCGTGACCATCAGCGGGGCTGAACCCTGGGGCGTATCGGTCGGGGCCAGGATGGCGGCCGCGCCGCGGGCCAGGGCCTGGGGGATGAAGGCACGCCCGTCCGCCGCCGTACCGGGCAGGGCCACGAACAGCGCGCCCGGCCCGACCTTGCGGCTGTCGGCGGTCACCCCGGTGATGACGGGATCGGCCGGGACGTCGCGGTTCAGCAGTTCGGACAGGCGCAGGGGGCTCACGGGGCCACCTCATCGTCCGGCTGGGGGATGCGCTTGCCGTCGGCAGTGGACCAGCGGTCGGCCCGGCGCTCGACCCCCAGGAAGGGCGCAATCCGGTCGGCGATCCGCCCCACGGCCGGGGCGGCCACGAAGCCCCCGGTGCGCGGATAGGACGACGGCTCGTCGATCAGCACCAGGATGGCATAGCGTTTGGCGTTCAGCGGGCCGTCGGTGGGGAAGACGGCGACGAAGGTGCCGACCGCATGCATCGGATCATAGCGCCCCTCGAACCATTTGTTGGCCGAGCCCGTCTTGCCGCCCAGACGCAGGCCCGGTGCCACAGCCCGCCCGCCCGAGCCCGCAGGCCGCATCACATTGCGCCGCATCAGGTCCAGCACGGTGACTGAAGTGTCCGCCGAGACGACCTGGCGCACCTGGGGCTGGCGCGCGCCGCCCTTGCGCAGGCTCAGCGGCACGAACCGCCCGCCGTTGGTCAGCGCCCCCATGGCCGCGATCATCTGCGCTGGCGTGATGGAGATGCCATAGCCGAAGGACAGCGAGGCCAAGGTCGAGTCCGACCATTCGCGCGGGCGGATCGGACGCGCCGATTCCTTCAGCTCGATCGGCGCTGCGTCCAGGAAGCCCAGGCGGCGGAAATAGTCCTCCATCACCACAGGCCCCATCTCGATCGCCAGCCGCGAGGTGCCGATGTTGGAGGAGTGCAGGTAGACGTCTTCCAGCGTCATGATCCGGTTCTGTGCGTGGAAATCGTCGATGCGGCGGTTGCCGATCATCAGGGTCTCTGACGCGTCGAACAGGGTGTTCATGTCGGCCCGGCCCGTATCCAGACCCGCCGCGATGGTGATACTCTTGAAGACCGAGCCCATCTCGTAATGGCCCGAGACGGCCAGGTTCTTGGACTGGTCGAAGGGCCAGCTGGCCATGCCCAGGACCTCGCCGGTCTGGACATCGGTGATGATGCCGACCGCCGCCTTGGCCCCGGTCTCGGCTGCGGCTGCGGCCAACTCGGTTTCCAGCACGCCCTGAACCCGCAGATCGATGGACAAGGCGAAAGGTTCGCCCGTCGCCCCGCCCGCCTGAATCTCTGCATCGAACGCCAGCTCGGCCCCTGCGATGCCGACCCCGCCGGTATCGGCATGGCCGATCACATGGGACGTCGCGTCGCCCAGCGGATAGGAACGGCGGTTCTCGGGCTCGAACGTCACACCGCCCAGGGCCAGGTCGTGCACAGCCTCGCGCTGTGCGGGGGTCAGGCCATTCATGACCACCAGGCGGCGCTGGCCAGCCAGCACCCGGTCCAGTCGCTCGACCGGCACCTCGGGTAGAGCCCGGCGGATCTGGCGGCGCGCCTGATCCAGGTCCCAAACCTCGCGCGGATCGATGTAGAGGCCATAGTGGGTGATGTTGGTGGCCAGGAGCTGGCCGTTGCGATCGACCAGGTCGGTGCGAGTCAACTGCCCAACCGCCGACCCGCGAGCCCCACCCGCCGGAACGAACAGGGCGGCGCGCCCGGCGAACACCGCCAGGACCGAGAAGACGACGCAGAACACCGTCATGATGAAGAAGATGCGGACGCGGGTATCTTCTTCCGGGCGGGCCTCGGCCCTGGCCCGTTCGAACGCATGTTCGATGCGCAGGATGCCTTCGGTCAGCCACCGCCAGGACGGCAGAAGGCGCAACGCGCCGCTGACGCGGGGTACCGAGCGATAGGTGCGCGGTGACGGGTCGTGAACAGTCACAGATCGTCCTCCGCCTGGGGTTCAGGTCGGGCCTCGGAGACGACGACGGCATCCGGCACATCGACCACCGGTGGGGCCGCGACCGGTGCGGCCGGAACCGTCGCCGGTCGCACACCGGCCGCCAGGACGCCCAGCTGCTTCTCGTCGGAGCGCTGCGCCACGCCAACCGGACCCAGGCCGACCTGTCGCGACAGGGCCTCCAGCCGACCCGGCTGTTCCAGGCGGGCGACCTCGGCACGTAAAAGACGGACCCGCTCGGCGCTCTCGTCGATCTGACGATCGATCTCGGCGATCCGCGCCGTCTCCCGGCCCGCCGCCGCCTTCGCCACATAGATGGAGGCGACCATGGCCGCGACCATCACGCCGCCGAAAATCTCGACCCAGCGAACGCCCCAGATCTTACGATTCAGAAGGCTCAGGACGCCGCTCATGCCGCCATCCTCCCCCAGGCCGGGGCCGCGGTCCGAACTGCAGCCCGCAGCTTGGCCGAGCGGGCACGCGGATTGATCGCCCGTTCTGCCTCGCTCGCCTCGCGCGCGCCCTTGAAGGCCAGGGTGAAGCTGGGCTTGCGCGGATCGATGGTCACCGGGGCGTGGCGCGACCCGGCCGGACTGTTGCCTGTGCGCTCAGTCAGGAAGGCCTTGACGATCCGGTCCTCCAGCGAGTGGAAGGTCACCACCGCCAGCCGCCCGCCGGGCGACAGGGCAGCCTCGGCGGCAGCCAGGCCGGCCGACAGTTCGCCCAACTCGTCATTGACGGCGATGCGCAGGGCCTGGAACACCCGCGTGGCCGGATGGATCGGGGCACCGCGACGTCCGCCCAGCGCCTTTTCGACCACCTCGGCCAGGTCCAGGGTCCGGGCAAAGGAACGCTCGGCCCGGCGACGCAGGATCGCCGTCGCCACACGCCCCGACTGACGCTCGTCGCCATACAGTTTGAAGATATGGGCCATGGGCCCGTGATCCCAGGTGTTGACGATGTCGGCCGCCGTCAGACCTTCGTCGCCCATCCGCATGTCCAGCGGCCCGTCGCGCATGAAGGAAAAACCGCGCTCGGCCTGGTCCAGCTGCATCGAGGACACGCCGATGTCGAACACGGCCCCGTCCAGCCGAGGCGCATCGGCCACGGCCTGGTCCAGGCCGGAGAACGGCGTGCGGACCAAGCGGAACTGGTCAGGAAAATCGGCGGCAACCGCGTCGGCAAAGGGCTGGACCGTCGGATCGCGATCCAGGCCGATCACCTGCGCCCCATGGGCCAGGATCGCCCGGGTATAACCGCCCGCACCGAATGTGGCATCGACGATGACGTCGCCGGGGGCCGGGGCCAGGGCCTCAATGACCTCGTCGATCAGGACGGGCGCGTGCGGGCTGGAGGACTGCTGGATCATGCGCCGCCCTCACCGTCTGGCGACGACACCACACGCAGGCCTGGACGGCTACGGGCCAGCAGACGCCCGGCCTCGCCGCGCTCTTTGACGGCCTGACGCGCCAGCAGGCGGCGTTCCTCGCGGCGCGCCTCCCAGCGTTCGCGATCCCAGATCTGGAAGCGGCGGCCGAGGCCCGCGATGATCACGTCCTCGCCTAGGCCCGCCTGACGACACAGGCTTTCCGACAGGGTGATCCGCCCGCCGCTGTCATAGGCCAGCGGCTTCTGACCGGCATAGACGGTTTCTTCCAGGGCGGTGCGGTGGTCGTCGCCGAACGGCAGGTCCTCGATCATGGCCTCGTATTCGGCCATCAGATGGTCGCCGCCCGCTTCCAGGCAGTCAAACTGGATCGAGAGAAAGCAGAAGATTCCCGTTTCCGCGCCATTCTCGGCCGTGCGGAATTCCTGAGGGATCAGCAGGCGGCGCTTGCCGTCCAGTTGTTTCTCGAAGGTCGAGAGAAACACGCCCTGCCCATTCGGACCCTGCGGCCCGCCCCTGTTGTTCCGCGCGCCGAAAGGGCCGCGCTCATCCCCAAATCATCTGATTGGGATAGCATGGGACGAAATGGGCCACAATGGGAATGGTTGACGCTTCTTAACTGTGTTGTCGTTTGCGCCACGAAACCAGTTCAGAATGGAACATACACAGAACGCTGCAAGTATTAACAGGCTGTGGACCGATCATGCGCCGCCTTTCAGCCCAAGGGGTTAACCGAACTGGATGGGTTGAAAAGAAAGGGTGCAGACCGCGATCGCGACCTGCACCCTCTGGGCCTTTCCGGATCGGAGAGGATCCGATGATATCTTAGTGGCGGTTGTCCTTCAGGGCATCCTTGACGCCGCCGACGGTGTTCTGGACCTTGCCCTCGAGCTGATCGGCGCGGCCTTCGGCTTTCAGCTTCTCGTCACCGGTTACCTTTCCAGCGGCTTCCTTGATCTTGCCGCCCATGTTCTTGGCGGCACCTTCGATACGGTCATGATCGGCCATGATGGGATCCCTTCGTTTGACACGGTCAGAGCGACCGCGCTTCGTCCAACAAAACCCACAGAGACAACCCGCGTTCCGTATGGCAGCGCTTAGGTCAGCGCCGCAGCCAGGCCGAAACAGCCCAGGCGTGAGCGTCGTGGCGCAGGCGGGCCAGGGCCTGGGCCGGGTCAAGCCAGACCAGGGCATGGTCGTCCTCGACCTTGGCGGCGGGATCGATCGACAGACAACGACAGGTCCAGAAGCCGCCGACATTACGAACAGGCGAGCCGTCCGTCTTCAGAAAGGTCTGGGACGCCTCGGCAATGCGCGCGACCGGCTGCACGGTCATGCCCGTTTCCTCGACGAACTCGCGCACCAGGGCCTGAACCTCGGTCTCGTCCCCGTCGATCGCGCCGCCGGGCAGGTCCAGATAGGTCCCCTCGCCCCGGTCCACCTGGACGCAGGCCAGAAGGCCCTTCTCGATCACCAGGCCGAAGACGGCGGGCCGCCGCAGATAGTCCAGGGTGGGATCGGGCGTGCCGAACGACAGCATGACGACGCCCTAGAGGTCGAACGCCAACCGGGCGCGAACGCCCTTGTGCCCGGGGTCGATCTCGACCGCCGAGCGCAGGCCGCTGGCCATGGCCGAGATGATCTTGCCACCCAGCCCCGTGCCCTTGGGCTTGCCCTCACCCATGCCCGGCCCGTCGTCCTCGACCGTCAGCAGGGCACGGCCGTTCGCGTCGGGACGCAGGATGATGCGTATCTCGCCTGCTTCGCCGGGCGCATAGGCATATTTGACGGCATTGGTGACCAGCTCGGTCACCACCACGCCCAGCGAAACGGCCTGGTCGGTCGAGACGCGCATGGGCTCGACCTGCAAGGTCAGCCGGGGGCCGTCAGTCTCGGGCCCCAGCGACGCACCCAATTCGCCGATCAGGCCTTCCAGGTACTCGTCCATGGCCACGCTGCCCATCTCGCCAGACGTGTAGAGGCGGCGATGCACATGGGCGACCGCCTCGATACGGGCCTGCGCCTCCTTCAGCGCGATGCGAGCCCCATCGTCGGCCAGATGGCGCAGTTGCAGCGACATGAAGCTGGATACCAACTGCAGTGAGTTCCCGACCCGGTGATTGACCTCGCGCAGCATGGCTTCCGCCCGGTCGCGGGCCAGCCGGACCTCTTCCTGGGCCTCGTCAGCCTGACGTTGCAGGCTGGCCCGCATCAGGGCGTCCTCGATGGCGTTTCGCAGCAGGGCCGTGAAGTCCTCGGATACGTCCTTGATGACATAGTCGGCGGCCCCTGCCCGAAGGGCGGCCACGGCGATGCGGCCCTCCTGGGTTCCGGTCACATAGACCACAGGGGGCGCATCCTCGATCGCGAGGATGTCGGGCAGGACATCCAGCCCCTCACGGCCCGGCATATAGTGGTCCAGGGCGCAGACGTCGAAGCCGCCGCCGCGCAGGGCCTCCAGCCCCGCATCGCCATCCGGTGCGCAGGTCACGAGATAGCCGTGGCGCGCAAGCTCCTTCTGGACGAGGCGCGACAGGCCGCGATCGTCGTCGATGTAGAGCAGGCGGATGACGCGTTCGGTCTGGCTCACGCAGTCACTTTCACTCGATGCTACTCAATATCCGGAGCCTGAATGACCGACAGGAATAGGCCCAGCTGCCGGATGGCCCCGGCGAAGGATTCATAGTCCACCGGCTTGGTGATATAGACGTTGCAGCCAAGGTCATAGCAGCGTTGAATCTCGACCTTGTCGTCCGTCGTGGTCAGCACGACCACCGGAGCACGGCGCAGGCGCTCGTCCGCCTTGACCCGCTCCAGGATATCGGTGCCCGACATGTCCGGCAGGTTCAGGTCCAACAGGATCAGCATCGGCCCGTTGGCTCGCACCTCCTCGCTGAACAGATAGTCCAGCGCCGTGCCGCCGTCGGCGAAATGCCGGATCTCGTTGTTGATGTTGGCGCGGCGGATGTTCTTTTCGATCAGCTTGGCATGACCGAGATCATCCTCGACCATCACGATCTTAACGGGAGTGGTCATGTTGGGTCTCCGGCCTCTGACAGGATCAGGCGTTTGGGGAATTTCAGATGGAAAGTCGAGCCCTTGCCCAACTCGGACTCCACGTCGATGGTGCCGCCGAGGCGCCGGACGCTATTGCGCACAAAGGCCAGACCCACGCCCTCGCCCGTGCGGTCCTGTCGTCCCGAGCGCCGAAACAGTTCGAAGATTCGCTCGTGATCGCGCTCTGAAATGCCGCGACCATTGTCGATGACGCGATAGACGACCCATCCGCCCGCCACATCATGTCCCTCGACGACAATACGGCCGGGCCGGGACGGCTCCAGATATTTGACGGCGTTGTCGATCAGATTGCCCAGGATTTGTTCGATCGAAAGACGATCGCTTTCGATCGTCGGTAGCGGCTCGACCACGATTTCTGCGTCGGCCGCTTCGGTCTGGTGCCGCACGCTGTCGGCGATCTTGCCGACCATGGCGGTCATATCGAGAAGTTCCGGTGCCAGATTGCGACGGCCCTCGCGCGACAGTTTCAGGATGGCATTGATCAGCCGATCCATCTTCTCGGTCGAGGCGCGGATAAAACCGACCGCCTCGGGCACGTCCTCGCGCACGGCGGTGACGGCGTCGCTCTCGATCAGGTCCGGGGCCAGGGTTTCCAGTCGGCTGATCTGGCGGTCGATGATCAACCCGGCCTGCTCCAGCTCGGACGTATAGCCCATGACGTTTACCAAGGGCGCGCGCAGGTCGTGGCTGACGATATAGGCAAAACGCTGAATCTCTTCGTTTGCCCTTATCAGGGCCCCGGTCCGATTGCGGACCTCCTCCTCCAGGCCAGCATTGACGCGGTCCAGCTCATAGCTGGCGGCCTGGACGTCGGCGACATAGCGCCGAACCAGCCAGACGCTGATGGCGGCCAGCAGCAGCACCAGAACCCCCGCCAGGGCATTGATCCCCATGGTCAGGTTCGCGGCCAGTTCGGACTGCTGGGTCCGGGCGGTCAGGCGCTCCATGACGATCTGGTCGATGGCATCGATCTCGGCCCGCATGGCATCCATCGCCACCTTGCCCTGTCCGCCGCGCACGACATCGACGGCCTCCCGGCTTCGCCCGGCCCGAGCCAGCGCGATGCTGCGTTCCATCACCACCAGGCGCTGCTCCGAGAAGCCCCGAATCCGCGCAACGTGGTTCATGAGGACGGCATCGCCCGCGGCCAGCCGTTCAAGCTCCTCGAACAGTAGCGGCAGCTCGCGGATCGCCTCGCCATGGATACTGAGATATTCGCCCCGGCCGATCAGCAGGAAGCCGCGCTGGCCGGTCTCGGCATCGACCAGCCGCGCCAGCACGTCCTTGGACGTGACCCGGATTTCATTGCCGCGTTCGACCTCGTCGTTGAATTCGGCCGTCCGCAGGATCATCACAAAGGTCGCCGCGTTCACGATCAGCAGCAGGGCAATGGCCAGCGTCAGCAGCCCGACCACCGTCCGACCCAAGGTGGGGACACGCATGAAACGGCCGATCGCGGCCAGGCCCTGTCGAATTTTGGAGATCATTCGGCGACGTTTACGGCACGCGCGCCGCGAGTCCAGTCGCGTCTGGGGTGAACATTCGACCTGTCGTCAGGAAGCGGTCTATGCTGGTGCGGGCTGTAAGGAGAGTTTGGCATGATCTGGTGGTGGTGGATTCTTCCTGCCCTGGTCGGCGTGATCGGCGTGGTGTTCCTGTTCAGCGGTCTGGGCAGCCTGTTCCGGGGTCGGCTGTTCAGTGGTGCGCTGGGGGCGGTCGGAGGCGGAGGACTGGTGGCCGGTGCCGTCATCGCTGCCCTGGCAGGGATGAACATCCAGACCTATGCCCGCCTGACCTATGAGCGGCCGGTCGCTACCCTGCAGATCAAGAAACTGGGCCCGCAGTATTTCGAGGCCACGGTCACTCAGCCCGGCCCGACCGAGACCGATCCGCCGCACACCGTGGTCCTGCCCCTGCACGGCGACGAGTGGCGGATGGAGGCCCAGGTCCTGAAATGGAAGCCCTGGGCCAATGTCCTGGGTCTGGACAGCCAGTATCGGCTCGACCGTCTTTCGGGTCGCTATCAGTCGATCGAGCAGGAGCTGAATGCCCCGCGCAGCGTCCATCCGCTGTCGGGCGGCGACCAAGCCCCGATGGTGATGGGCGCGCATCTGCCGTGGAAGGTCAGTGTGTGGGACGCCGCGCGTCGCTATCGCCACCGTGTCGATGCCGTCGACACCCTGTATGGCAGCGCCGCCTATATGCCGATGGCCGATGGTGCCCGATACGAGGTGTGGATCACCCAATCCGGACTGATCGCCCGCCCGGTGAATGCCCAGGCTCGCAATGCCTCGGCCGGCGGCTGGACCACGGTGAACTGAGGCGGTCAGACTGTGCCGATGGTCCGCAGGCGCGCCTTGGGATGGACCTCGTTCTGGCTCATCACCACCGTCTGGCCCCGGAACCGTTCTATGATGGAGCGGACATAGGGGCGGACCATCGGGCCGGTCAGCAGCACCGCTGTCTCACCCGCCATGGCGGCGCGTTCGAACACGTCGCGGACGTTGCGGATGAAGTCCTGAAGCCGCGAGGGGGCCATGGCCAGCTGCCGGTCCTCGCCCTGGCCGATCAGGCTTTCGGCAAAGGCGGCCTCCCATTCCGGCGACAGGGTCACGATGGGCAGGGCCCCGTCGTCGCCTCGGTGCTGCCAGCACAGCTGACGCGAAAGCCGGGCCCGGACGTGCTCGACCAGGGCAGTGACCGAGGTCGTGTGCGGCGCAGCCTCGGCCAGACCTTCCAGGATCGCCGCCAGGTCGCGGATCGAGACCTTTTCGCGCAGCAGCGATTGCAGCACCCGTTGCAGGGTCGTGACGGTCACCACCGTGGGGATCAGTTCGTCGACCAGCTTCTTCTCTTCGCCGTCCAGCTCCTTCAGCAGCTTCTGCACCGCCGCGAACGACAGCAGATCGGCCATGTTCTCCTTCAGGATCTCGGTCAGGTGGGTGGTCAGGACCGTGGACGGATCGACGATCGTATAGCCCCGGAAGGTCGCCTCTTCCCGCAGGGATTCGTCGATCCAGGTGGCGGGCAGGCCGAAGGCCGGTTCCTTGGTGTGCTCGCCGGGCAGTTCGACCTGGCGGCCGGCGGGGTCCATGGCCAGCAACTGGCCTAGGCGCACCTCGCCGGCCCCGGCCTCCATCTCCTTGATGCGGATGGCATAGCCCTGGGTGCCGAGGCGCATATTGTCCAGGATGCGGACGGACGGCATGACGAAGCCGTACTCCTGGGCCATCGACCGGCGCAGGGCGCGGACCTGATCGGTCAGGCGGCGACCTTCCAGATCGTTGATCAGGCTCAGCAGCGAATAGCCCAGCTCGATCTTCACCTCGTCGATGGTCAGGGCGGTGCCGATCGGCTCCTCGACGTCTTCCTTGGGTTTGCCGACCGATGCGGCGGCGGCGATCTCGGCCTCGGTCGGCTGGGGCTTCAGACGGGCGCGGCCGAGGCGCCAGGCCATGAAGCCGGAACCGGCCGCCAGGGCCATGAACGGAATGATCGGCATGCCGGGGATGACCGCCAGCAAGGCCGAGGCCGCCGCCACCATGCCCAGGCTGACCGGGTTGGTGGCCAGTTGAGAGACCAGGGCCTTGTCCGCCGATCCCTCGACGCCCGCCTTGGACACCAGGAAGCCCGCGGCGATCGAGATGATGATGGCCGGGACCTGGGTCACCAGGCCGTCGCCGACCGAAAGCTGCACATAGGTGTTGGCCGCCTCGCCCATCGGCAGGCCGTGCTGGATGACCCCGATCAGGATGCCGCCGATCACATTGATGAAGACGATGATCAGGCCCGCGACGGCGTCGCCGCGCACGAATTTGGACGCACCGTCCATGGCCCCGAAGAAGGTGGATTCCTGTTCCAGTTCCTTCCTGCGCAGCTTGGCCTGATCCTCGGTGATCAGCCCGGCGGACAGGTCCGCGTCGATGGCCATCTGCTTGCCCGGCATGGAGTCCAGGGTGAAGCGGGCGCTGACCTCGGCGATCCGGGTCGAGCCCTTGGTGATGACCACGAAATTCACCACCAGGATGATGGCAAAGATGATCAGCCCGATGATGAAGCTGCCACCCATCATCAGCGATCCGAAGGCGGCGATGACCTGGCCGGCGGCATCGTGCCCCTCGTGCCCGTGAGACAGAACCAGGCGCGTCGAGGCCAGGTTCAGTCCCAGTCGGAACAGGGTCGAGACCAGCAGCACGGTCGGGAAGATGGCGAAATCCAGCGGCCGCTTCATCATCAGCGCCGTCATCAGGATCAGCACGCTGGACACCAGCGAAATGGCCAGCAGCAGATCCAGCAGAAATTTCGGAATCGGCAGGATCAGCAGCAGGATCACGCCGATCACGCCGACCGCCATGCCGACCTCGCCGCGCATCAGCCAGCCGCGAATGTCGGCCCCGGACGGGCGGGCCATCCCGTCCTTCAGCAGAGGGGCAGCAGAGATGTCGGTCATGTGATCCCCAGACCCGAGAGGGCCAGCCGAGTTGCCTCGGCAATGACCGCCTCGGCCTCAGCCGTTCTGGTCGTGCGCTCGGCGTGGAAATAGATCGCGATCACGACCGGCCCCCCCGACGGCGGATAGATCACGCCGATGTCGTTGACCGGGCCATAACCGCCGGTTCCGGTCTTGTGCGCCACGCCCCATCCGGCCGGTACGCCGGCCTTGATCCGGCCCAGCCCGGTCGGGCTATCGGTCATCCAGCGCGTCAGAAGAGCCTTCGAGGCCGTGTCCAGAGGCGTATTCGGCGAGACCAGCAGGTGACTGATGTTGTTCGCCGACTGGATCGGAGTGATCGTGTCCTTGTCGCCGTCGAGCCGATTCATCTCGGGCTCCAGACGATCGACGCGGGTGACCGTGTCGCCGATGCCGCGATAGAAGGCGCGGAAGGTCTCCAGCCCGCCCATTTCGCGGATCAGGATGTTGGCGGCCGGATTGTCGCTGACCTCGACCGTGCCCTGCATCAGCTGGGCGATCGTCAGTGTGCCGCCCACGGCGGGCTGGGTAACCGGGGCATGGCTGATCATGTCCGCGGCGGTGATCGCGATGGCACGATCCAGCCGCTCCTGACCCGCCTGGATCCGCAGCAGTGTGGCGGCGGCCAGAAACATCTTGAAGGTGGAGCAATAGACGAACCGCTCGCCGCCTCGCCATGTCACGCGGCCATCGTCGTTGAAGGCAGACAGACCGATACGCCCGCCATGACGTGCCTCCAGCGCGGTTAGATCCAGCATGGTATCGAACGGCGTGACCCGCACGTCGCTGACCGGCGCACGGTCGCATCCGACCAGGCCGAGAGCCGCCATGCCACTCAGGACGCTTCTGCGGTCCGCGTTCAGCGCCATGGGTCAGGCCGCCGCATAGCCGCTGGCGGCGATGCCGCTCTGGGGGGCGGGGATGACCGTGCCTTCGTCGGCGTATTCGTTCAGCTTGTTGCGCAGGGTGCGGATCGAGATGCCCAGGATGGTAGCGGCATGGGTCCGGTTGCCCAGGCAGTGGCTGAGGGTGTCCAGGATCAGGGTCTTTTCCATCTGGGCGACGGTCTGGCCCACGGCGGCGCGCGACAGGGTGTCGGCGGTCTGGGCCGCGCGACCGGCGGGGCCGGAATCATAGGGGCTGATCCCACCGCCCAGCGGCTGGCCGTCCGGCAGGCGGATGGCTTCCACGTCGATCTCGGGGCCCACCGCCAGCAGCACTGCCCGGTGCATGGCGTTCTCCAGCTCGCGGACGTTGCCGTTCCAGCGATGCGAGACCAGCGCCCGATGCGCCTCGGACGACAGCGGACGGGGGGGCACGCCGTTGGCGGCAGCATATTTCCGCACGAAATGGTCGGCCAGCACGGCGATGTCGCCCGGCCGCTCGCGCAGTGACGGCAGGCGCAGGTTCACCACGTTCAGCCGGTAAAGCAGGTCCTCGCGGAAAGTGCCCTCGGCCACCGCCTTGGCCAAGTCGCGGTTGGAGGTGGCCAGGATGCGGATGTTGACGGGAACAGGCTTGGCACCACCGACCCGGTCGATCACCCGCTCCTGGATGGCGCGCAGCAGCTTGGCCTGCAGGCGGGCGTCCATCTCGCTGATTTCGTCCAGCAGCAGGGTGCCGCCGTCCGCTTCCTCGAACTTGCCGATGCGACGGGCGACGGCGCCGGTGAAGGCCCCCTTCTCGTGGCCGAACAGTTCGGATTCCAGCAGGTTATCCGGAATGGCCGCGCAGTTGACGCTGATGAAGGGACGCTCGGCGCGCTTGGAGTTCTGGTGCAGATAGCGGGCCATGACCTCCTTGCCGACACCGCTTTCGCCGGTGATCAGGATGGAGGCTTCGGAGCGAGCGACCTGATCGGCCAGGCCGATCACCGCCTTCATCGCCGGATCGGCCGAGATCATGGGCCGGTCGTCGTCGGCCACGGCCGCCAGCACCGCCGCGATCAGATCGGCATCCGGCGGCAGGGGGATGAACTCCTTGGCCCCGGCCTTGATGGCTGCCGCCGCCTCGGCCGCCGCCGCATCGACGCCGCAGGCCACCACCGGCACATGGATCCGCTCGGCCTCGTTCGCCGCGATCAGGGCGGCGATGTCGATACGGTAGTCGACCATCAGCAGGTCGGCCCCCTGCCCGCGACGCAGCTGTTCCGTCGCCTGATCGCCGCGCTCGACGTGCTGGACCTTGGCACCGTGCGCCATGGCCATCTTCACCGCCGAAGCGAGCTGTCCGCTCAGTCTGCCGACCACCAGAAGCCGCATGGGTCTTCTCCCTTAATCCGTACTCAGGATGCGAGCGCCTAGGCGCCCGTGTCCTCGGTCTTGATGATTTCCGTCATGGTCACGCCCAGGCGATCTTCGACGACGACGACCTCCCCACGGGCAACCAGGCGGTTGTTGACGAAGATGTCGATGGCCTCGCCGACCTTGCGGTCCAGCTCCAGCACGCTGCCCTTGTTCAGCTTCAGCAGCTGGGCGACGGTCATGTGGGCCTTGCCCAATACGGCCGAGATGTTCACCGGCACGTCGAAGACCGGAGACAGGTCGGAGGCCGTCTTGTCATGGCCGTCGTCGCTGGTTGCGAGGGCAGTCGAGGAGGCGAACTCCTCCAGGGGCATGTCGGCGGCCATTAGTTTCGGTTCCCGTCAGGAAGAGCTTCGGCGTGCCCGGCCTCGGCGGCCAGGGCAGAGGTCAGGGCGTCGGCCAGCCGCTCGGCAGCGGCCGCTGGATCGTACTCGGCCCGGCCATCCGCCCATTCCAGGCAGAAGGCGGCCACGGGCATGCCCGCATCCTCGCGGAAGGCGACCGCACCGGTGAACCCGGCGTCGGCACACAGCCGCTCGATGTCGGCGCGGCCCACCTCGTCCAGGGTCCGGCTGCGGATGGTCAGGCGAGGCGAGGCGTCGATCTCCTGTGCCAGGCTTTCCAGCGCCGCCTGAAGGGGGCCGGTCGGCAGACGATCCAGGGCGGCCGAAGCGATCACCCGTGCGGCGGTCAGGGCCAGCTCGGCCGACTGTTCCCGGTGCGCCCGCGCCACCTCGGCCAGGGCCGGCAGGCCGGTCGCCAGGGCTTGGCCGATGGTGCTGAAGGCCATGGAACGCAGGCTGTCGGCTTCGGCCAGGGCGGCCTCGCGGCCTTCCAGCCGGGCCTGGGCGACCAGGGCCTCCACCTCGGCCGGCATGTAGGACCGCTTGGCCGGCCGGAACGAGGAGGCGCGCACGACATCGCCCATGCCATCGAACTCGGTGTCGAAGACGAAGGGGCGGCTGAGGATGGGAACGGGGGTGCTCATGTCAGTAGATCAGCTCGTCGTCGCCGCCCTGGCCGGCCAGCATGATCTCGCCCTTGGCCGCCAGATCCTTGGCCACCTGGACCATGGCCATCTGGGCCAGGTCGACGTCCTTCAGACGGACCGGCCCCATGCTGTTCATGTCCTCGCGCATGATCTTGGCGGCGCGCTCGCTCATGTTGGAGAAGAACATCTCGCGCAGGGTCTCGGACGCCCCCTTCAGGGCCAGGCCCAGCTGGTCCTTCTCGACCGCCCGCAACAGGGTCTGGACGCCGCCCGGATCCAGCCGCGACAGGTCTTCGAACACGAACATCAGGGCGCGGATACGCTCGGCCGCCTCGCGGTTGCGTTCCTCGAGCGCGCCGATGAAGCGGGCCTCGGTCTGGCGGTCGAAGCTGTTGAAGATGTCGGCCATCATCTCGTGGCTGTCGCGCTTGGACGTGCGCGCCAGGTTCGACATGAACTCGGTCCGCAGGGTCTGTTCGATCTTGTCCAGGATCTCGCGCTGGACGGGCTCCATCCGCAGCATCCGCTGGACGCACTCCAGGGCGAAGTCCTCGGGCAGGCTGGTCAGCACGCGCGAGGCATGGTCCGGCTTGATCTTGGACAGGACCACCGCGACCGTCTGGGGGTATTCGTTCTTCAGATAGTTGGCGAGGACCGCCTCGTTCACATTGCCCAGCTTGTCCCACATGGTCCGGCCAGCGGGACCCCGGATTTCCTCCATCATCGACTCGACCCGGTCGACCGGCATGAAGGAGGCCAGCAGCTTTTGCGTCTGTTCGAAGCTGCCCATGACCGCGCCCGAGCCGCTCATGCCCGAGACGAACTCCAGCATCAGATCCTCGACGGCCTGAGCGCTGACCGTCCCCAGGGTCGCCATGGCCTGGGAGATTTCCTTGATCTCGTCCTCGTCCAGACCCTGCCACAGGCGGGTGTGCTCCTCCCCCAGGGCCAGCAGGATGACGGCCGCCTTTTCCGGGCCAGTCAGCTTGCGGGCATCGTCGATCGACGGCTTTTTGGAGAGCAGCCGTGCCATCAGCCTTCATGCACCCAGGTGCGAAGGATCGAGGTCGACTCCTCCGGATGCTTGTCGACGAAGTCTGCGACCTTCTTGACGGACGAAGCTTTCACCTGTCCCTCGATGCGGGCGATATCCAGTCGCTGTTCCATGTCGCTGGGGCCCATCAACTGCCCCCCCGGGCCCGCCAGAACGCCGGACGCCCCGCCGCCGACGGCAGACGTCTGCAAGGTCGTCACCGACATGCCTCCGGGTCCGGCCAGCACGCCTTGAGCCCCCGCCCCCGACGCCGTCTTCAGCAGCGGACGCAGCACGAAGAAGATCAGCAACAGGCCGGTGATCAGCAAAACCAGCAGCTCGACCCCGCGCATGATGTCGGCACGCCCGAAGTCGAACATCGACGACGCCCCGTCACCCGCCAGAACCGGAGAAGCGTCGCGGTTGAAGCGAACATTCAGCACTTCGATCTTGTCGCCACGGGCCGGATCGATGCCTACGGCGGCCGCGACCAGCGCCTTGATCTGCTCAATTTCCTCAGGAGTGCGCGCAGCATAGGTGGGCTCCCCCTCCCCGTTGGCGGCGGGGGTCCAGCGACCGTCCACGGCCACGGACACCGACAGCTTCTTGACCTCGCCCGGCTCCTTCACCGTCGTGGTGGTGGCGTTGGAAATCTCATAGTTCGTCGTCTCGGTCTGGTCCTGGCTGGTCGAGCCCGCCACTGCCGCACCAGGCGCTTCACCGCCCGGGATATTCTCGGTCGCCGTCACGCCGCCGTTCGGCACGCCCGTCGTGTCCTGTGACGTGGAGCCGTTGCTCGAGGTCGAGCGCACCACCTGACCGTCCGGATCGAACTTCTGTTCCTGAGTGGTCGATCGGCTGTGGTCGATCTCGGCCGTGACCTGGACGCGGGCTGCTCCAGCCCCGACCACGCCCTCGACGATATCCTTGATGCGGGCCTGCAGCTGGCTTTCGGTCGTGGCCTTCGCCTCTTCGGCCGACGCGGAGCTGAAGCCCTCGTCCTCTGCACCGGCGGCCAGGGTACGGTTGGTGTCGTCCACCACCGTCACGCGGTCCGGCTTCAGGTTCGGCACGGACGAGGCGACGACGTTGCGGATGGCCCGCACCTGATCCCCGGTCAGGTCGCGCCCGCCCAGCCCCACGACCACGGCGGCGGTCGGATCGGCGGCCTCGGATTGGAACAGGGCCCGTTGCGGCATGGCGATGGACACGCGCGCCGAGGTGATGCCCCGCATCGACATGATCGTGCGCTGCAACTCGCCCTGCAGGGCACGCTGGGCGTTCAGGTTCTGCTGGAACTCGGTCTGGCCCAGGACCGACTGGTTGTCGAACAGCTCGTAACCGACCGATCCAGACGTCACCAGACCCTTGCCGGCCAGCATCAGCCGGGCCTCTCCGACTTGGTCGCGGCTGACGAAGATGGTCGAGCCGTCGCCCTTGGACGAGTATTTGATGCCGCCGGCGTCGAGGGCCGTGGTGATCTCGGAGGCCTCGCGCAGGTCCAGATTGGAATACAGCAGGGCGTCCGGCGCCTGGCCCACGCGCATCATCAGCACGATCAGAACCGCCGTAACGCCCGCAGCCACGCCCAGGATGGCCGCCAGGCGACCGACCCCGAATCTCTGCAATGCCCCCGTGAAGCCGCCCACGCGTCCCCGCCACCTCTACTGACGAAGCTGCCGACCTGCCCCGCTAGGCAGAAACTGCCGCCCCCATGGTAAACGTGGCGTTAAGGATGGGCGTCTGGTCCTAGAAGGTATCCGCCGTGTTCTGGATCAGCCGCAGCAGCGTCCCGTCCGGATCGATCAGCGCGCCGACCCGGCCGCCCCACGGCTCGGTCCTGGGCGGATGCAGCCGTGGATGACCCTGGCAGGTCTCCGGCAGGCCCGTCGCCTTGCACATGGCATAGAAGCCGTGG